>BFBZ01000006.1_pt4 | contig 463633 bp, 435 predicted proteins | sample 1888401 | NCBI WGS metagenome assembly BFBZ01 (sample SAMD00112614, study PRJDB3348) | symbiont metagenome | host: Chara braunii | reverse complement strand
ATGCCAACCTGTGAAGCCAGTTCAGGGATGGAATGTTTTTTTTGAAAATCTTTGATAAGCAGCTCCCGCGCTTTGTGCAAACAGGTAAGGTCATATTGACGCAGGTTCAAGTACATGAGATAAGGAAAAACGACTAACAACGATTGCAAAACTATTCTTATGCCAAACACGAAACAATACCCGGAAGGTAGTACCAAGTAAGTGTTTTCACTTACTTGGTATACAGTATCCATATTTTTTTACCCGTTAACAAAAAAAATGTGGACTTCTGCATTATCTTTTTTGTTTTTTACAATAAACAGGCGGATGAATGAAAATTTGCTAATTCTTATGTGTTCTTACTCTCATAAGTGTTTCACTTATTTCGTGTACTCAAAAAATGAACTAAATTGCAATTGAAGATAAAGTTTAATGGTTCGGCATTTGATTAGTTCCCCTTCATTCATTATAACATAGTAGGAAGGGGTTTTTCTTACAATCCCAATATTTTCGTTGATATTTTTTGCAATCGTTTGATGCATTAGTTAAGGCTGTCATTAGTACAAAAAGCCCCCTCCATCTGTACAGTGGTGTACAGGAGGGGCTAAAATCCAATCATCATCATCATATATTTTCTGAACGCGCTGTTCAGACATGGGCATTCCCGAAGTTTCCCACGAATGGACTTGGGGGGAGCGGAGGGGATGCCCTTTATTGATAACCAACCTATTGATATATGAGCCGTATTAAAACCCTATTGGTTGATAGTAACTATGACTTTATGGATGCACTGTCTTATTTGTTGGAAAAGGCAGATATTATAGCAAGACTGGCACCCAACAAGCTGAAAGCTATTGAACTGATTGAAAGCTGGAAACCCCATGTAGTAGTCATTGAAACAAACAAAAACTTCAATGGGTTCGATGTGATTAACGAAATCATGCAGCAATGCGGGAATGATGATGTGCAATTTATTGGAATGACCATGTTTTATTCAGCAAGTATTGAAAACCAGCTCAAAGAAACCCATGCAAAAGCATACATAGTTCGCTCAATGGATGCCGACCAAATCATAAGAGTGATAAAGGATGTGTACAGCGGGAAGCAGGTTTTTATCAATGAGCATCCCAAACTAAAGATTTTTTAATCCGTTCCCCTTTTTTTTAAAAAACTTTTATGCCTATACAGGATAGTCAATCTGTACAGTCTTTCATTTTCAAACTAAAGCTGGAAAATAACAGCAAAGCAATAGATTTATTGTATTGCCTGTTTGAGATGGAAATACAAGAAAGTATTTGTTCATTATGGCCTGCCCATTCAGGCAACAATGAAAGGATGATTGTTGTGGTTTGCCGGGACGTATTTGCTCGTTATAAGCATATTTGTGATCATTCTCAATCAGTAGAGGGGTTGATGGTATCAATACTCATTGACATAATAAAAGACCCCCGGCTGCGTACAACGATTGATATGAGTAACGATTGTTGTGACATTGCAATACGTTCACTGGCAATCATGCTAAATGAAAAATTATGGGCATCTGAAACGCTTAGCAGAAATGCTATTTGTATATAGCTGAAATGTTTAAATGTTCTGTATATGATAAACCGCCTTTTCCTATGTGTTCCGTTAATCGTTTATTACCCCCTCATGGCGCAGCAGGCAGATACAGGCTACCGTTCAAGATTACGTTCCTATCCGCTTTTGCAGAACCAATTTATTTTAGAGGACACCATCAATAATAAGCTATCTATTGCAGTATATAATATCGTTGACAAGTTCACCCTGTATAACAGAAAAGATTCAATTATGATAGACAGCCGGGTTATTGCTAACAGCCTGACGCGAAAAGTACTGGAAGGAGACTGGCCGTTGTTCAATTCTATACGGGTAAGGTATTTTGACAAATACGACATGCAGGCAGGTTACGAGTGGTCATACAATTTGATGTATCCCAGAATAATCAGCTATGAATTATACAACAGGAAAAAGATGATGGAGAAAAATTAGCTTGCCCAGTGCCTTGTTTTAACTATTCCGTAAATAATCCTCAATATTTACAACCACTCCACAATCATTTTACCTGCTTCCGCAATGGTTCCGAAATGGGACTATCAATGTTGCTACAGACAAGTCCGTAGAGCCTGCCCCGGGCATGTTTTTTCAGAGAGATCATGCAGCAGGTTCTTTCATGTATCTAAATCCCTTTTTTTATCAGCTCCCGCGCGCCAGCGTCCCCTACTTCGAATTCCGCCATCATATCCCTCAGCAGGACCAGCAGGATACTCTCTTCATAGCCCAGCTGGACGCGCCGGACCCAGCCGGCTACATTCTCCTCTTCGTCGAGACGCATCTGTTCCAGGTAGGCGTAACCGTCGTCTTTTTCCAGTACCAGGACGAGCCCCAGTTGTTGGAGGAACCGGGTCAATTCGACCTGGTATTGCAACAGCTGTTCCCAGGCGCCTTTTTCCAGGTATTCTACGGGGCCTTTGAGGAGCTTTATAAGCACCGGCGTGTACGGTAATATGGTATGTTTGTCAGGCATTGTTTGTCGATTTATTTGCTGAATAGCAGATAGGGTACTTCAATAAATCTGGTCCTGTCCTCGTCCAGGGGTATGAGTTCGGTGATCTCCTGCATAGCTTGTACTCGGGAGGCTTTTTCGCGGAGAAAGCTGAAATAACTTACCACTTCAGCCACGCCGTGTTCCAGACCTGTGGTTTCGATGATCTCGGAGAGTGTGGCGGTCGTCCTTTTGCGGAGGGCGTTCTCCACGTTCTGCCAGAGTTTTTTTCTATCGATATGGGTGGTGTTTAGAAGTCTGTTGAACCGGAGCAGATCCTCTACCTTTTCCTTGGCGTTGGAAGGCTGACGTACGATGCCGGGCGCCTGTTTCTCCGTGAGGTTCAGCCGTCTTTCCATGTTCATTTTTATGGCCGTGGGTTCCTGCAGCTGTAAGCCGCAGGGAGGAGGGGCTTCGTCCATGAACTGGAAGACGAGTTCCTTGATGCTGCCGATCTGCTGTCGCAGGCGACGATGCCGGGCGATCTCTTTTTCTGTGATGATGCGGCTGAGCTTTTCAGCCATCCTGTCGTTGGAGTCGTATACGCTGCGACCTTGCTGGAGGAGCAGGGATTTGATATTCTGTACAAAGTCCCCGTCCCCGTCAATACCCCTGTCCTGCAACAGCAGGAGCAACTGTTCTGTGAGCTCGCGCCATTCTTCCTGTCCGGCGCGGGAAACCAGGAAATCCCAGAAGGCATAAAAGCTTTTTCCCTGATCGCTTTTGCGAAGGGCGTCGTAAGCTTCGAAAGCGTATCCGACGATGGCTCCTTTGTGGACCTCTGCTTTTGTGTGCTGTTCGACGATATGACGGTGGATGTATTTGAAATTATCCTCTACTTCCCGGAAGTCGCTGAGCAATTCATGGCTCAGACGGGTGAACCAATCCAGTCTTTCACGGAGCTGGGCATTAGTAAATATTTCAGGAGCGAACCCCATCTCTATCCGACGGATCTCCTTATCTATTTCCGCCTTGCGGTTCTTTAATTCTTCCAGCCTTTTGGCTGCATTGTCCTCTGTGTATTCCACCATTTCGCGCAGGGTCTGGAAGAGGAAGCGGAAACGGCTTTCGGTGCCTACGAACTGTCTTTTCTCCAGCGACTGCAGCCACTGGAAGAGTTTTTCGGTATGTGCGCTAAGCTGGTATTGGGTGACGGCTTCGGCATCAGGAAAATCCTGGAGGAGCCGGCGTTGTACCCAGTTGAGCAGATATTTCCGGGCGCGGCTTTCTTCATCCTCTCCAAATTCGATACGAGCCTCTTCCAGGTCTTCGGTGCCTTCCGAGTGGTTGCGGAGCTCTTCGGCCAGGAGGCTGATGAGAGCAGGTTCGGGAAGAGACAGGATATTTTCTGTCTTGAAAGCTTTGAAAAGGAAGGGGATCACCCAGTGTGCATTCCGCATACGGACGATCTGCACGGCGGGAGCGGATTCAAATAAATAGGATATATCCGGAGTCGACATCTATATTCCTTAGTTAAACGGCGTAAATTATGGATTCTACCGAAACAAACGGATAAGAAAATCCCCGATGGGGATAAACATGGCATTTAGGTGGAAATTATGATTTGGCGGTTTTGGAGACAGGGTTAGAGATCTTATAGAGGACGTGTTCGCATAGCCAGTTATCCGCCGGAATGGAGGGGTGAGCAAAAGTTCCCTGCCGGGTCATGCCGATGCGGACCATCACTTTTTCGGAAGGCTGGTTATGAACGGAGGTAAAGGAATAGATGTCGGTCAACGCCCATTTTTGGAAGCCGGCATCCAGACATGCGGCGGCGCCTTCTGTCGCCAGGCCCTGTCCCCAAAAGGGTGTGGCGAGCCGCCATCCTATCTCGACGCAGGGGGTGAAATGACTATTAAAACCAGGATGAGAGAAGCCGATAAAGCCAATGAGATCATGGGTTGCCTTTAATTCGACGGCAAACAGGCCATACCCGTATGTACGGATATGTTTGTTGATAACACCGATATGCGCCAGCGACTCCTCCCTGCTCAGCAGGGCGGGAAAATATTTTCTCACCTCCGGGTCCTGGTTCATTTGTATGTAAGGCTCCTGATCGGACGACTGCCAGCTGCGCAGCAACAGGCGGTCAGTCTCGATATATGTAGTGGTCGTCAATTATCTTTTTGTTTTGGTGATCGCGGGATAACAGGAATAGTCTTCATGATCTTTTTGTGTCCCAGCGGTATCTCTGCCGTGAGTGTTACGTTTATGTTCAACACGTCGGCAATTAACAACAGGTCATCAAAAGAAGGGGATACCAGACCTTCCAGGATCCTCTTTACTTCAGTATACGATTTATTTGTCTTTTTTACAATATCATCGATGCTAAAGTTCTTTTCTTTTGCAAGGATATGCAAGTATTTGCAAAACACCATGCGCATTCTTTTTATCCTTTCCATGGCTATAGTATTTTAGTCAGGTGTAAAAAGATACCTATGATAGGAGACAATTACTATGCCATAAGAAAGCTATTTTTTAACTGTTAGTTAACTTGTGCGAAGTAGGAAAAATAAGCTAGATTACAGGGATAAACGAGATCGTTATGCATCGCAGGTCTTTCCTCAAACATACCGGGATCATCGCCGCGGGATTATCGCTGGCGGAAAAGATGGCGTTGGGCGCTGCCGGCGCCGGATCTGTCAGACCGGTGAACAAACTGCCAAAGTGGAAGGGATTCAATTTGCTGGATTTTTATTTGCCGGATCCTTCGGCCTCCCGCCGGCCGACAACCGAAGAACATTTCAAATGGATGCGGGACTGGGGGTTTGATTTTGTAAGATTACCGATGGCTTATCCGTATTATCTGGCTTTTGATGGAGACAGGGATATTACAGCAGGTGAGGTTAATAATGTAAGCAAGCAGCAGGTGGAGAAAATACAGACGCTGGTAGCGATGGCGCATAAGTATGACATGCATGTTTGTCTCAACCTGCACAGGGCGCCGGGGTATTGTATCAATGCGGGTTTTCATGAACCGTTCAATTTATGGAAGGACCAGGAGGCCCTGGATGCATTTTGTTTTCACTGGAATATGTGGGCGAGGATATACAAGGATGTTTCCCGGAAAAAGATCAGTTTCGATCTGTTGAACGAACCCAGCATGCGAGAGGACATGAACGATCAGCATTCCAGGTCGGGTCCGGTGCCCGGAGATGTGTACAGGAAGGTGGCGAAAGCGGCTGTAGAAGCCATCCGGAAAGAGAACCCCGATCACCTGGTGATCGCGGACGGCAACAGCGTGGGCAACAATGTGACCCCGGAGCTGATAGACCTGAACATTGCGCAAAGCTGCCGGGGGTATTATCCGCATGCTATCTCTCATTACAAAGCGCCCTGGGCGAATAAGGACCCGGATCATCTCCCGGAACCCTTGTGGCCGGGGCAGGTGGGGAATCAATATCTCAGCCGGCCGATGCTGGAGAAATATTATCAGCCCTGGATCGAGCTCGTACAGAAAGGTGTTGGCGTACATTGTGGTGAATGCGGCGCCTGGAAAAAAACGCCCCATCCTGTCTTTATCTCATGGTTCTCCGACGTGCTGGATATTCTTTCCGGGCATCAGATAGGATTTGCGGCCTGGAATTTCATCGGTGATTTTGGATTATTGGATTCCGGCAGGGAAGATGTGATGTATGAGGACTGGTATGGGCATAAGCTTGACCGGCAGCTGCTGGAGCTGTTGAAAAAGCATTGAGCCTCATGCCATGCCGGCAATCAGACGGCCGGCGCGGGTTTTATCGCGTCTATGGCAGCCAATATCTCATGCAGGAATAAAGTGGGTATCTCTTTCAGCGGGATCAGCAGGGGGTCCGTCTCATCCTTGGGATAATGCCACCATTTTTTCCTCGGATCATCCCTACGGGCGAAATAGAGTCTTCCTATCTTTTCGTTACCTGTCCAGCCGAATCCGGCCCCTACCCCTTCCAGTTCCAGTATGGCCTCCAGTTTTTTTGCATCGTGGAGGAGATGGTAGGTGCCGATCATCCCGCCGTCGCCTGTAGGTCCCGGACGCCAGCCCCGTCTGTCGAGGGTGCTTCTGATGGATCCTGTCTGTGTCCGGCGTCCGTCAAATTTGCGGACGATGGTCTTTGAAAGGTCCAGGCCTTCCAGGTCCGCCTGTCCTCTGTCCAGCTGAGGGAATACGGCTTCGACAGCCTTGTCAAAGAATTTTTCCTGCCAGGCTCGGAGAGCGGAGGGGTCAAGCTGTGAAGGGTGTACGATACCGATGGTCCATTCCGGCTGTGGCATCAGCTCTTCATCCCCCAGGTCCAGCAAGGTGGTGTCTTCGTCGCAGTAGAAAGTGATATCCGGGGATTCGGCCTGATCTTTATAGACGCCCCAGAGCAGGCGGGTGGCATAGATGAACATGACCGGATTGTTCAGGAAGAATTTTTGTCATTGCGCCAGACCCCATCTGCGTTGAATGACGAGATAATATTCCAGCCGGGGCGACTGGCTTTTTACGATGTCTTTTACTTCCTTTGTAATGTTTTTAAATTCCTGTTTTAGTTCTTCCGGTGCACTGGCGGGGATCGCCTTTAATTTTTTGTCGTTCTCGTCAAAAAAAGCCAGCTTGAACTTGCTGTCGATGAATGCGCGACAGGAGGTATCTCCCGCCACGAAGTGACGAAACAACCCATCAAAGCCGAGATCGGGAACGACCCTGTCCCCCAGTTCATAGGTCGTGATGCCTAATTCCGTGGCGGCTGCTTCCAGTGCGGCTGTTGCGGCGGCGCCGACATTGGCTTTTTTTGTCGCGTATTTGCGGCTGTACCATTCCACCCAGCGGAGGGCCTTATCGCTACCTTGTATGGCCAGGGCACCGACGCCGTATTCCGCCATTTTAAAACGGGCGATATTTATCCAATTGTCGATGAGATGACGAATGGCCGCCGCGGTGTCTTCGTTACCCAGAATGGCGGCGAGGAACATAAGATATTTTTCTTCCGGCGCCGTCTGTCTGTCCAGGAAGGTCTTTAACAGGGCGTCGGCGAAAGGAGCGGAACTTGTTTTGTCCACGAGACGGATGAGATAACGGGCTTCGATATCCGAATTAAAACTTTTACAGCGGCTCATCCTATAGAGCAGGAAGCGGATGGCGGGGATATCCAATTTTTCGCCGGTGGTATAGAATAATTCCGGGAGTGTATTTTCATCCGGGATGACGGGTGAGGGTTTGCCGAGCTTGCCTCTCGTGTCAGCGGCGGCGATGAGTGTATCGACATAGGATCTATCTCCTTGTTCGGGAAGGCTGTCAGCCAGGGTTTCCAGGAGGATGTCCCGGGCGTTGTCGTTGGTTTCTTTATTCAGCGTATCTGCCATGGCGGCTTTTGCCGTGGGGGTGGCTATGAGGGTGAGCATGGTGGCGGCGGATACCCGCATCTCTGCTTTTTTATGTTGCAACAGCGGGATGGCCTTTTTTTCGGCATTGGGGTCTTTTTCTGCCAGGATGGGGATCACGTGATCGCGCAGGAGCTTGGACTTGTTGCCGACGAGTTGCCAGAAGACTATTGCGTAATCAGCCAGAGTATAATAAGCGCTCAGGATATTAATAGTCATTTTCCGAAAATCTATAGACGCAGCCTCCAATGTCGCCGCCGATAACAGAAGGGGCAATGCTTCCTGACCTGCGTATAGACGGAAAAGATCCAGGGAGTCTTCGTGGACCGGGAATTGGGCGGCGAGCCATTCTCCGGCGAGGGTCACGGCGCGGTGTGTGTCATATTGTAGAAGAAGGAACCACGCGACTACAGTATATGGGTTATAGGTGTAACCGTCTCCTATCAATTCCGGGACTTGCAGACGGGATTCGTATTTCTGTCCTGTGAGCGATCTCCAGTACCGGAGATAGTTTTCGGCGCTCCTAAGGACGGGTTCCCGGTGTTGCGTTTTATCGAGAAAGAAAAAGCGGATGGCTACAGCCAGCTGTGCCTGGTATTCCAGCTCGGATAAAGGCTGGTCTGTCATCATCTGTTCCAGGACGTGCAGGTAGGCTCCTTCCTTGTAGGCGTTCAGGAAGGCGATGGTTTTTGAATCGTCGTGGGAAAACCATCCTTTTATACATGCAGTCAACAGCATGGGGCGATGTTCTTCCACCAGAAGGAAGGCGATGGGGCTGAAGTCATGACCTACATAGTATCCGAAAAGATGAGCGTTATTAGAATTCGGGTTTATGAGCCGGCCGGCTGTGGATGGAATATTAGCCGCCAGGAACTCTTTAAGGGGTGAAGCGGTGGGAATGGCCTCCCATTCCTCAAGGGACATATTGCGCATAACCGAGACGAGATAGCTATACAGCTCTGCAGCGGTCATGCCCACCGACTGGAAGATACCTAGCGTGAATTGGATCAGCGCCTGAGTATTTATAGTGATGCAATTATTCATCAGGTGGGGCAGCACCTGGAACTGTACAAAGGGAAAAATGTTGGGATGCAAGAGGACATTCAGCACCAGCTGGTCATTGGAGGTGGGTGGGTCCAACGGGCTTAGCAGCCCGATCAAAAGGGAATAGTCCTGGTTGCCGTGTCCCTGATGGATGCCATGCAGAGTGGAGGTTTTCCCTGTAAGAAAGTCTGTGACCAGATCGTAGTTGGCGCCAAGGGTTGCTGCTACTTGTTCGGGGGTAAAGGCCATGGGGTCGTTTTACTTTTTTAAGACAAGATCTTCTTTTGCCGCCCAGAGGGCGATGTCCTGTTTGCTGAGGGCGGCTGCCATCAGGTCGGGAAATTTATCGGGAGTGCAGGCGAATACGGGTACGCCCAGGTCCGACAGGTATTGAGCATTTCGCTGATCGTAACCCGGTGCGCCGTTGTCATTGAGGGCCAGGAGCACGATGAGCTGTACGCCGGAGGCTACCAGTTCGGCGGCACGTTTGCGCATACCGGCCTCATCTCCGCCCTCGTAAAGGTCAGTTATCAGGACCAGGACAGTATCCGAAGGACGGGTTATGATCTGCCGGCAATAAGTAAGCGCCGCATGGATATCCGTCCCTCCGCCCAGCTGTACGCCAAAAAGGAGCTCTACAGGATCGGAGAGCTCTTCCGTCAGGTCGGCAACGGCGGTGTCAAATACCACCATTTTTGTTTTGACGGCGGGGATGGAGGCCATGACAGACCCGAATATGCCGGAGTATACGACCGAGGCGCCCATGGACCCACTCTGATCGAGACAAAGGACGATGTCTTTTAGCGAAGAACGTTTACGGCCGTAGCCAACCTTTTCTTCCGGGATGATGGTCTTATAATCGGGCTGATAGTGTTTGAGGTTCTTTTTGATCGTGGCGGGCCAGTTGATCTCGTTATGGCGGGGACGGCGGTTACGGGCGCTGCGGTTGAGGCTGCCTGTGATAGCCTGCCGGGTGGGTTGGGCCAGCTTGCGCATGAGCTCATCCACTACTTTTCTCACCACCTGTCGCGCTGTGTCCCTGGTCTTCTCCGGGATAACATGACTAAGGGTCATCAGGGAGGCCACCAGGTGGACATCGGGCTCGATGTTCTCCAGCATTTCTTTTTCCAGCAGCATCCGGGTAAGGTCCAGCCGTTGCAGTGCGTCCTTTTGCATCACCTGTACGACAGAGGATGGGAAGAAGGTCCGGATGTCTCCCAGCCAACGGGCTACGTTGGGAGAAGAGGGCCCCAGCCCGGCTTTGCGATCGCTGTCATACAGCGCTTCCAGCGCGCCATCCATCTGTTGATCGGCGCCGTCGAGTCTTATACCCGTCCCGTCATTGGCCTGGCCGCCCAGTATCAGGCGCCATCGGCGCAGCAGCTCGTCACTCATGATTTCCATCGTTTAAGGTTTGTGTGTGGACCTCTGTCGTCAACCCCAGCAGCTGTAGAACAACGGGGATGCCCAGCCGGGCTTTTTCCGTGTCGAAGCCCGCTGCTATAATCGTTGTCACCGGACTTCCGCCTCCTGTCCTTGCCTTTTCTCCCAGTCTGCGTCTTTCCGGTGGAGAGAAATGGCTAAAGCTTCTTCTCAATAGCGGCAGGACTTCGGTGAAAGTCGCGCCGTCCAGTTCATTTATCCATGAATTGACAACGCCGTACAGTTCTTCATCCACCAGTAGCAGCGAGCCGGAACCTGTCAGAAAACCTTCCAGCCAGGCAGCGGCAGCAGCAGGTGCAACGGCGGCGGACATGGCATAATGAAAGGCTTTTACCAGGTCAGGGCCTGCCAGCATACGGCGGTCTGCCAGCATACGGGTGGCGTAGCCGGCCATCAGCGGCACTGTATGGGTGGATGCCGCCATTATCTGTAAGGTCTGTTGCCATTGGAGGGTTAAGGGCTCGTTTTGCAGCAGGGAGAGGGCTTCATTGAGCGCGATGACAAGGGTATGGAGGTGTGCCGCGGCTTCGTCGTCGATGCCGGTGGCGGCAGCGGGCAGACTGATACAGATGCGGGCCGTCATGCTGTCCACGATGCTCAGTACCTGATCGGCGTCTGTCTTGCGGACGTTGCCGTAGCGGCTGACATTTACCAGCTCAGGCAAGGCTTCCATCAACTGGAGGATATCCGTGCCGGCTACGGCGAGGTTGTTTACCAGGAGGATCAGGCCATCGATGGCCCTGGATAATTCCGCGGGTAAGGCGCCGGCGAGAAGGCCCGTCACTTCCTTTAGCGAAGCGGACCCTTCGGCCTTTTTTATAACGAAGGCGTTGGCGGCCTCTTCAACGGAGTTGCCATAGCTGCCTTTTTCGATGATGTCGATGGAAAAGCCGGGATCCCATTGCAGACGCCATTGTTCCTTGAATGTGCCTTTACCGGCAGTAGTCTGTTGCTGTCCCCAAGGGATGTCCAGCAGCCGGAGACGGTGAAGAAGGATGCTCCTTTCCAGATCCGTGTCCTTACGAAGGTCCAATGTATAGTCTTTCCAATCAGCCGTGGCGGGCAGACGCAGTCTTTTCTGGAGCTTTTCCAGGTCCATCTGCAAGGGCGGCTTGGGTATATCCGCGGGGGTATCCCCTATCCTGTCGCTTACGATGAGTTTTCTTCGGATAAGGTCCAGGAGGATGGGCTCTCCATTACAAGGAACGCTGAGTGTAGCTTCGTTCAGCTCTTCCAGACCCGCCTTTGGCAGGTGACGGAGGGCTGCGAGGGCGTTTGCCAGGCGGACGGCTTCCATGACATGGGCCACAGAGGTATCCATCTGTTGTTCCCGGAAAAGGCTTGCGACCTTGGCCATCCAGCGGATGCCATTGTCTTCGGGGTAACGCCAGATATGGTCATACCAGCCAGGAGAGGTGATACCGGCCCCGTAACCACTGGCGAAGCTGAGGCGTTGAAACGTCCAGGGTATCCAGGTGGTGTCGATCTTTACTTTTGGGAGATCTTTCAGCAGCGCGTCATCCTCTTTCTTTGGGGGCATGTTAGCGAGCGCCGGCGCATGCCAGGCGCCGCAGATGACGGCGATGTTCTGGAACATCTCTCTTTCGGCCTGGCGGATACAGCGACGCATATAGGCTTCGCGGCATTTTTCCAGCCTGTCCGTTGACAGGTGGTCTTCGCGAAGGGCCTGCATGGCTTCGGACACCGCGTCGAATACGGGAGCTTCTCCAGCCCTGTTCTCGAACATATGATCCCACCATTTTTCATCGTTGTCAAAACCGGCGGCTTTTGCCAGGTCGGCGATGGTAGCACGCGGGACAGGATTTTCGGCTACGGCGTTCTCAATGGCGGGCTTATCTGTTCCGGAAGATGGGTCCGGGTCACCGGCAGGTATTTCTGTCGAGGCCTCCCCGTCGTCTTTTGGCGCTTCCAACGCAAATTGCTGTCCGATGGGAAGATCCATAAAGCGGACGGGAATGGGCTGCGTTTGTGCGTAAAGGATCGCCTGCCATTCGGGAGAGAATTCCGCGAAGGGATAAAAGACGGATTGTTGCGGGGCATCGGGTCTGTAGCATAGGATAGCCACAGGAGGTTTTAGCTCCTGGTGACCTACCCATTTGAGAAGAGGGTCAGCTTCGGGAGGGCCTTCCACCAGGACGATGTCCGGCTTGATAGAAGCCAGGAAATTTTTTACGTTCCTGGCGGATCCGGGTCCATGGTGTCGTATGCCTAATATATGGATAGCCATTGTCGTAAAGGTTTATAGATCCCGGCAGGCCCTGTAAATGTCTTTCCAATCGTCGCGTGTCTTTACCACCGTCTCCAGATATTCTTTCCAGACGATGGCGTCCTGGACGGGGTCTTTTACAACGGCGCCGATGATCCCGGCGGCAATGTCGGCGGCCTTCAGGGTGCCATCGCCGAAATAGGCGGCCATGGCCAGGCCGTTGTTGACTACCGAAATGGCTTCCGCCGTGCTGAGCGTAGCGCCGGGGACTTTTATTTTTGTCTTGCCGTCCTGGGTGACGCCATTACGCAGCTCACGGAAGATGGTGACGATGCGCCGGATCTCCTGGAGGGCGGGTGGTTCGACGGGCAGCTGCATCGCCGCTTCATAGCTTTCCACGCGGCGGCGTACGATGTCTATTTCTTCCTCGATAGAGTCGGGGACGGGGAGAATGACGGTGTTAAAGCGGCGTTTGAGGGCGCTGCTCAGCTCGTTGACGCCTTTATCCCGATTGTTTGCTGTGGCGATGACGTTAAAGCCTTTTACGGCCTGTACTTCGGTATTCAGTTCCGGGATAGGGAGGGTCTTTTCTGACAAGATCGTGATAAGCGTATCCTGTACGTCGGCGCCGATGCGGGTCAGCTCCTCGATGCGGGCGATCTTTCCTTCTTTCATGGCGCGCATGACGGGTGTCTCCACCAAGGCTTTTTCCGAAGGACCTTCCGCCAGGAGGCGGGCATAGTTCCAGCCATAGCGAATGGCCTCTTCCGAGGTGCCGGCCGTACCCTGGATGATCATGGTGGAGTCGCCGCTGACGGCGGCGGACAGATGTTCGGACACCCAGCTTTTGGCGGTGCCCGGGAGGCCATAGAGCAACAGGGCGCGATCTGTAGTGAGTGTGGCTACGGCGATCTCCATGAGGCGGCGGTTGCCGATGTATTTGGGAGAAACCTCGAAACCATTTTTCAATTTCGCGCCCACGAGATAGTCGACCACGGATTGCGGGGACAGTTTCCAGTTGGGTGGCCGCTGACCGGAGTCCTGCTTTTGCAGTTCTTCCAGTTCAAGGGCAAAGAGCTGTTCGGCGTGCTGACGGAGAATGCTTGACATGATTGAATGATTTATTTGAATGCCGTAATGATCTGTATTTTTAGTTCAAGGAGTTTTTGCAGGTGTTCGCTGATGGACGGCCAGCCGGCGGATGAGCCGGACAGGTCCGGAAAGGGTTGGATCTTTGGCAACAGCGAAATGGCGCCTGTTGGAATACGATCGATGTACATATTGACCCAGCCTTTGCTATAGCGATAATTGTCTTTTGCCGCAAAGCGGAGAGCCTGTTCGGTCAGAAGGGGCCCCCACTCTTTCTGTTTACCCTGTGCATATACCATCGCCTCTTCCGGTGCGGATCCAAAAAGTTTTTCAGCCTGGAGGTCCTGGTCTTCTTCCGGCAAAAGGTCGAGTAGCGCCGAATGAATAATGTTGCGGCTTAGCAAGAGCCGGGTGCTTTCGTGATCGCGGTGACGGGCGATGGCGGTGATGAGTGCGGGCAATAGTTTTTTGCCCAATGGGTCTTCCGTAAAAAGGGTTATGATCTCCTCCTTGCTTTTTTGCCAGAGGGGGGTGTAAAAGTCCGGAGAGATATAGGATATCAGCTGGAAACAGATGTATTCCTCGTCTGTCATCTCTTTCTTATTGCTGAGCTTTTCGATGCCGGACTGGACCAGCAGCGGGGGGAGCTCCTCTCCGTCTGGCGGTGGTTGTATAGACAGCACGAATTTCGAGGTCAGTCCCAGCAGGCCTTTTTCTTTTTTTAGGATCAGTCTGGCTTTTAGGGCTTCCTTGTATTGTTGTATGAGATTGGATGCTGGTATCCCCTGTAGTTTGAGAAAGGCGACTTCGCGTACTTTTTTGCTTTTGTCTGTAAGGAGGCTTTCAAGGAACGGCAGGTCTGCAGTTGTGGAGCTATAGGTTGAAAGCAGTGCGGCTCTGGTATTCGCATCTTCCTTTGACCAGGCGGTCATCAGCCATTCCCGCGCTTTGTCAGGGTCTGTATGGCAGAGCTTTGCCAGCACGCTCCCGCGTTCTTCGGGGCCGCCAGTCTGCCAGATGTCTTCATCGGAGGTTTCGGGTGTGCTATACACGGACCAGTCCGGGTTGAGGCGGGCCAGCCAGCGGGCCCTTTCGCCGCCGCAGGCAAGGACGTCTTTGTGGAAGCGTTTTTTATCTGCGCCTGTTTCCAGCAGTGCGGGCAGCAGATCGGGTCTTGCCAGCTGTCCTTTATCCCGGCAGCAATTTAGCCAGAGCTCCAGGAGTTTGGATTGTTCCTGCGCCAGGATCTCGCTGAGCGCCTGCATGGCTCCCGGAGAGCAATAGGGTCTTTGTTCGGGCGGTGCTGTGTCTGGCTGCACATCGGGTCTTTCCAGGGCTGTTGCGCCTGCCTGGCGGTAGTTAAAAGCAAGCGCGGCTATCCGGAGGAAACGTTCTTCCTTATCGGAGGTTTGGCTGCCGATCTGTTCCGCCAGTGGAGCCAGATCCGGGCCGAGCCCGGCCGGTGAGATATCGGTCTTATCGGTGCCCAGCAGCGCAGTGTGCAGAATATCGTTCCAGAAGGTCATGGTTATCGTCAGATCATTTTGTATTGGTGGTCATGCCATACGCCAATCGGCTCGAATGTCTTTTCTCTTCCGATGAGGGCCATATTCAAAGGCTGCCCCCCACTCAGGGCGAGGACTCTCCATATTTTGCGGAAGTTTTCTTTCACGGGCATCATCGTTTGGCGATCGTCTTTAAGCCACCATTGTCCGCCGTGCCGGATGGGTATCAGGCGTTGGACGACAAAGGGACGTTCGTTTGCGAAAGGCAGGATCCCGGCGGTAGCTGCCGTGGCGGCCGTCAGCTGTTGCCAATCGGCGAACCCTTCACCTTCTCCTGCCGCATCGGCCTGTACCTGTCGTTTGATCAGGGCGCGCAGGGGCGCCGCGGAAGGAAAGAAGACCAGTTCCGCCCGGATGAACAGGCCTGGCGTCAGGGAAAGTTGTGCCCCCTGCCCTCTTACGAGGAACTGAAGGATAAGGGCATACTTCCGGGTGGTAGTGCCAAAAAGCCAGTAACGTTCTGTAGTAAGACCCTCGTCTTCCGTGATCTGTTTACCCAGGACGAGCCAGGTGTCCAGGGACCCCTCGGTTTCCTTCAACTCTTCCTGGTTAATCGTGAAGCCTATGTGGCTGTTGATATCATCTTTAAGTCCGGGATCGAGTTGGTCGAGGCGCTGGTAGCCCTCGCTCACCAGATATATGCGGAGCAGCTGATCGATGTATTCGGATTGCCAGCCTTCCCGGAAGAAATTGGTATTACCCAGCGTGCGGATCATGCCGGCGAGGCCCGGGGCCTGCGCGTCCACCATACGCCGGGCCATGTTCTCCCACCACGCCGGGGTTTTGGCAGGGGCGATATGGATGCCTGTACGGACCTGGTCCTTTATCCAGAGCAGGAGCTCTGTTATGCCATCGGCGACTTTTTGTTGTCGCGCCTGTTGTCTTTTCGCTTGTGCGGCTTCGTCGACGGGAGCGGCCGCCTCTTTTTTCTCAATCTTTTTTTCCTCTTTTTCGATGCGTTTGTTCAGCCATTCGCTGACCCAGGCGGGTTCCTCGGTCTGTTGAAAGAGGGCCGGCTGACGGGCGGACAGCAGGAGAAGACCCAGCCCATGTTTGCAAGGGAACTTACGACTGGGGCAAGAGCATTTGAATGCCAGATTGGTCAGGTCTATCTGTGTTTGGTATGGTTTGCTGCCGCTGCCCTGGCATTCGCCCCAGAGCGCTCGTGTGCTGATACCCTTACTCACCCATTTGGCAGGGTTAGCAAGGTCTTTGCCGGATTTTTTTGAAGATTCGTCCGGGGCGAGGGTCAAAATTTGTTCTTCGGAGAGGTCCAATGGTCAAAGGAGTTTTGCGGGCAATTTAGGGAATTATGTCATTGTACATTCCACCAGGTACTGGGCGAACGGATCTTTATACAATAGCTTAACATTCCAGCCTTCTTTTCCTGCGATACGGGTGAGGGTACGACGATCGATAAAAAGCCAGTTGAACCACTCTCCGTGCATGCGGCGGTATTCATATCGATAGCGAACCTCCCCGTAATAGGGTCCCTCCCCGGGTGGTTTGCCCCGGTAGAGATAGGCGATATCGGAAGAATCGAAGATCAGGCGACCACCGGGACGGAGAAGCCTGCGGGTTTTTTGAAAGAAGGTATGGAGGCCGTCGAGGGTACCGGCCAGGCCAATGCCATTCATCAACAGCAGCAGGCAGTCATATTTTTTATGGGCTTTGAGCGTGAAGAAGTCCTGGCAAAGAATGTCCCGGATACCCCGTTCTTTCATGACTTTTGCATTCAACGGAGAGATATCGAGGGCTGTCACGTTCATGCCGGTCTTTTGAAGGAAGAGGGCATGGCTGCCGGCGCCGGCGCCGATGTCCAGGATCCGGCCCCTGCAACGTTGGAGGGCAATCCATTCCAGCTCGGGCATGTCATCGGCATTGCGGAAATAGATCTCCACCGGCATTTTTTCTTTGGGTCCGTACTTATTATGTACCCATAGACTGCCGGCGGAGGTCTTATGATAATAGTCTGCGATGGCTTGTCCCAGCATATCCTTCATACCCAAGGATTAATCGATGGGCGGGACGGGTTTATTCTTTACGCCGGCCCGGTGTCTCAGTTCATTGATGGGCATATCGAGCTGACGTCCCAGGGGTTTACCATCCCTATAGGTGATCACTTTTAGCATGTCGGCATCCTTTGGCACCGTGAGGGGATGGGTATATTTTGGATAGAAGTTATCGGGGTTGGAATTATCAAAGCTGTAATAGATGTCCAGACCCGGTACTTCTGTAAAAAGCTCGATGGAGAGGGAATCCTCGGCCGTCGGATCTTTTTTTGCCGTAAAGCCGGCATCGTAAAGGGAGCGGGCATATTTCACCTGTTGTATGTCCATTCGTTGGAAGGTGGCTTCGGTCCTGCGGACGAAGTCATTCCAATTCTTTTTTTCCTTGGGGGACCAGAGACATTCGGCCACGGCCAGGCTGCGGGGCCATACCATATATTGGAGGTGGCGGGTGTTATAGACCTGTTCGGTCCAGAGGTTGGCTTGTCCGCCTTTGATAAGGGATGGGTCTACGCCGTCGGGGACGGGTTCGAAAGAATAGGCGGTGTTAAGGCGAAGGGTTGCATAGACGGGGGGTTCGATGATCGCATCGCCCTGCATGTAGTCCAGGTATACGAAAGTCGTGGGGGACATGACTACCTGGTGGCCCATCTTAGCGGCCTCGATACCGCCTTTTATTCCCCGCCAGCTCATGACGGCAGCATTGGGAGCCAGACCTCCTTCCAGGATCTCATCCCAGCCGATGACCTTTTTACCTTTGGATTCAACGATCTTTTCCACCTTCTTTTCAAAATAGCTTTGAACCTCCTGCATATTTTTCAGACCTTCCTTTTGCATCAGCTGCCGGACGGCATCACTCTTTTCCCAGAAATTCTTGGCGCATTCGTCACCGCCCACGTGGATGTATTCGAAAGGGAAAAGAGCGGCTACTTCCGTGAATACCTTATCGAGGAAGGGGTATACTTTTTCGTTGGCAGGGCAAAGGGTATTGTCGATGATGGCAGAGAAGCCGCCTGCGTACCAGTTCATAAATTTCTCGCCGGAGTTGACCTTATATTTGTCGGCGCCTTCCGTGCAGGAGAGCTCCGGATAGGCGGCGATGGCGGCGAGTGAATGACCGGGGATGTCTACTTCGGGGAGGACGTCTACAAAACGATCTTTTGCGTACCGGATGAGCTCTTTTATATCGTCCTGCGTATAGAAGCCGCCGTAATTACGCGGCTCGTCGGGCGAGGGAGCGGAGAGCCCTCCAAAGCGGCCTTCACGTTTGACATTCCAGGCGCCTACTTCCGTCAGTTTGGGAAGGGATTTTATCTCGATGCGCCAGCCCTGGTCGTCGGTGAGGTGCCAGTGGAGGAGGTTGTATTTATATTTTACCATTTCGTCGATGAAGTCCTTTACTTCCTGTTTGGTAAAGAAGTGACGGGAGACATCGAGCATAAGGCCCCGCCAGCCAAAACGGGGGTAGTCCCGTATGGTGACGATGGGCACCTGCCAAGCGACACCTTTTACAGCAGTACGGCTTTCAATTTCTTTTGGGAACAGCTGCAGCAGGGTCTGGGCGCCATAGAATATTCCGGCGGGTTTATTGGCTTTGATATGTATACCGGTGGTAGTGACGGAGAGGTCATAACCTTCGTTGCCCAGAGTAGCATCGGGCGTTTTGTTTAGTATAAGATGTATGGCAGCGGCAGGGGCTCCTGGCTTGCTGATGAGGGTGTGGCGACCGGTAGCCGCGTCGAGATGGGTCTGCAGGTCAGTGATGGTCTGTTGCAGGCTTTGCTGGTCCCGGGTTTCGATGCTGATGGCGCCGGGTAAGGTGAAATAGCCCTGGCCCCGGGTCAGGCTGACGGGAGTAGGGATAATGGATATGCCCGTCGTTGACGGTTGTGAAAAGGCGGCAAGCATAGAGCTGGTGGTTAGGATCGCCAGGAGTGTCTTTCTCATACAAAGTGTGCTTAGGTTTTGTGAATGAAGATACCGCTTTAAAAGATATCTTCTATGGTCAGGGTACGGCCATTGAAGATAAAAGTGTCGCCTGCTCTTTTATTTTGCAGGGCTCCCGCCAGGGGGGCTGCGGGGGAAAGGAACAGGATGATATTACCGTCTACGGTCTGTTTACCCAGACCGGCAGTCATAAAGATTCCGGAAAACGGGTATCCGGGAAAATTAACCCGTTTTCCGGAAAGATCTAATATCTGTCCTTCGGACAACGAACCGGAGGTTCGTTCGCCTATGTCAGCGCACTGGATAAAGGCGCCGGGGATGGGGGTGGTGCAGAGTGTGTCGGTGCGTATCTGATGAAGGGCGGTGTATTCGCGTTCGTATTCGGCCTGCTGACGGGCGTACATCTCCTGCTGGAGGTGACCCATGGCGCGACCCGTCTCGTATTTATCACCGGCGGAGCTTTTTTCTTCATTATTGGCTGCCTCCTGCGCCTGGCCGGCAGCCTGTCGGGCCACCTCTATACGCCGGCGGATCAGGTCGAGACCATATTGTTTGAGGGCGGCTTTCAGGGCCAGCTTTTCAGTGTGGTCCATGTTGTTCCGGGATGATATGTTTTTTCAGCTGACGCTAATCTTCAGCACGAGTTTTTTTACCAGCTCCGGCTGAGTGTTGCACACTTCCGGCTGATGGATATCGGTGGGGAAGAAAATGATGAATTGACCCTGTTTGAGACGGATATAGCTCATGTCGTCCTCCGGGATGGAATAGAGGGCGAAGTCTTTTTCCTCGTTGTAGGTCCGGGAGGGTTGTTGTCCGTTGAGGGGTGTATATCCGAATTTTTCCGTGCCCCTGATCATGATCTGTATGTCAGCGTAGTCGCGGTGGCTTTCGGGATCGCACTCCTCCGTGGGTCTGGTAGTATATTCATTGACGATGGCGAAGGCGTTGTCCCCGTCGATGTCGTGTTTGCCTACCGGCAGGGAGGCAAGGTCGGTGGTCAGAGCGAAGTCGATGGCTCTTGCGAAATGGGGGTTGATGGTTTTGTACCAGAATAACTGGGAAAGTGTGGAAGTGATCATTCGTTGGAATTGAGGAGTGAAATTATGTGTTTCCACCGGGATTTGGGATGAATAATTAAAAGATAAAAGCAGCGTTATATCTAAATGGGAGGAATTTCTTTTAATTAAAAATTAACAACCATCTCTATTCAAAGTGGCTTAACTTCAAACAGCCAGGCCTACACGTAGCGCCATATATTTCCCGATAAACCAATTCTATAAAAAAAACTTAACGATGAGCACCAGTATGCCTTCGGCAGCTGATCTCGGGATTGTCGCAAACAGCGGCACCGATCAGTCTGCCTTGATAAACACAGCCCTTTCCAATCCCAGCTATTCCGGTATTGTATTCGACTTCGCTCCGCCTGCAGCCGTATACATCAGCAATTCGGTGAATGCACAGGGCAAGGTATTAAAATTCATACCCGGAACGTATCTTACCGGTCCCACGACTCCTGCTGCAACCGTCAGTAATTTTGTACTTGACTGTGGGGTCAGACAACAGTGTTTTGATCCCGCCTGCGCCCTCGTATTCAGCCCGGTGGGAACTACGCTCGGCAAGATCTCTCCATGGGTCTTTGGCGCCAAAACAAACGGAACGGATGCGTCCCCCGCCATTCAAAAGACGATCGACCTGGTCATCAAAAATATTGGCGTTCAAACGCTTTTTATTCCGGCAGGCACCTATACCTGTCATTCTCCCCTTATCTGTCATAACTGGAGCGGGACGGAATATGCGACCTTTATGATATCGATAGAGGGTGAATGTAATTTTTGGGAATCATCCGGTTATGGAACAATATTGGATTTCAGATCATTTAACAATACGTTTGGTATCGGGCTGCACAGGACCAAGGGGTCGTCCATCAAAAATATCAAAGTGATGGGTGCATGGAATTATACATTCCCCGGAGCCTATACCTTTTATAATACGCCGCTCAGCGCGTTTACCGACGGGGTATGCCGGGACAGCCAATACTCTCCTTATGCGGGCATCGTAGTTGACCCTTTTTCCCCGGCCGTTCCTACGGATGGCGGCTATCCGGGTCTTAATGCAGGAGGGCCTGTCAATTATTACAGAGGCAGTACCACCGCCGGCAGTACAGGCGTTACGCTGGAAGACGTTCATATCGACGGCTTTGTCATCGGATTTATAACGTCTCCCAATGGCCAGACCCAAAATGCAGAATTGATCAGGGCGGAAAAGATACAATTCACGAATATGAAGATCTGTATCGTGGGTTGCCAGGACCAGGAGAAGCTGAATGTATTCCGGCATGTGGGGTGTTGGGGAACCTGTCATACGATATTCCTTGCAGGGGTAGGGGGCGGAGCCTCCTATGGGGCAGGTACTCCCGGAAACTGGTATGTGGAAGGCCTCAACATAGCGGGGTATAACAATCAACTGATCTATAACAACCAGCAAGGGTACTTCCCTTCTTATTTCAAGAATATATATGCGGAGCTGCTTGGTTCGCTGGGAAGCATCGGAAGCATACTCGGCACGACCATCCAGGACAGCGTTTTTAATTTTGCGACCTATGATGAAGCCGGCTCTTATCAAACCCATATAAACGCGGCAGCGGGCGTTACCTTTATCGGCTGTCTTTTCAGAATGTACGGAACCGGGAAGCCAATCGTCATCAGCTCCGGGAATGGCGGTCCTGTGTTTGACAGCTGTTCCTTTGAAACGCCTCCTTTCTACGATCTGATGTATCCTGCCGATGACACAAAATTCATCAATTGTACCGACCTGTTCACCAGCGACAGAAATCTGCTGGGGCCTGTATCCACGCCTTATGTGACCGGATCATTTTTTTCGGGTGTAAATCTTTATGGATCGACGAAGGTAAACGCGAATGGAACGACTTATACCATGAACAGCAGATCGCCCGTGTACCCGATGCCGATTAACAGAACGACGGGTGGTTACACGGTCAGTGTGTCGCTGGTTGCAGGGTTTTATCAGGCGACGGTGACCTGTTCATCAGACGAACTGAACCGTATATCCATAGGCGATGTGATTGTCGGCAGCCCGACCGGGGCCTACCCGATCCTTGTCGTCATGGGGATCGTCAGCGCTATCGGGACCAGTGATTTTACCATTAAGTATGTTCCTGCATCGGTGACAAACGGGTCCTTTTACTACATCTTCATCTGGCTGCCGCTGTATAATATATCGTTCACCGGGGATACGACCAACGGCAGCAACCAGATCACCAACGTGTCCCTGCTGTCGGGGGACCTGAACCTGTTCATTGCCAGAGGCGGTCTGCTGTCCACCACCTCCGTAAAGGTTACCGACTCATGGCATTCCAATCTCATCAGGCTGAGAAGCTATAATGCCGGAACGAACACGCTGACTTTTGACAAGACGGCAACGGCGAGCGCTGTAAAAAACCTGTTTACCAATGGAAATGCGGCCCCTGATCCTTTGACCCCGTCCATAGCTGCAGGCCCCGGCGCTGGCAGCGGCGCCGCTGTGGCGATCGTCAAGGGAAACGACAAGAATATGCAGGTCAGCATCACGACGGGGACGGCGCCCTCCGCATCGGCGATAACGGCCACGATCAGTTTTGGGATACCTTTTGCCGGCGGCTATATACCCAGCCCCAAATTTAGCCCGGCCAATTCCAATGCAGCCGCGCTGAGCGGAGCCGGACAGGTGTTTATGGATGCTGCATCAAGCAGCGGATTTACCATAACTTCCGGGTCTTCTGTCCTGGCGGCATCGACCTTGTATCTGTGGAATGTCGAGGTGGGATAGTATTAAAAAAATTTGATGTCATTATTCCTCCGGTCTGCGGGTTTCTCATTGAGGTAACGCAGATGGTCTGTCAACTCTGCAAAGGTCATTATCAGGAGCCCTTCCTGCAAAGCAAGATGCCGGGTGCCCTTAGTAACACCTATTGTCGTAAGTATTATTCCGGGTCTTTGTGGAAGGCCTTTTTGCCGTCCTTTGAAAATATAGACCATTTTTTTGCTTACTTTTTCTTTGGAAAGCCAATGGATCTTTACATAGAACGTACCATCAGTACTAAAATCTTTAATCAATTGTTCATTGGCTTTCCATTCCAACAGATGATCCGTAAACAACCTCATTGGCAATGGGGAAAATCTGAGCAGTTCAACCAATACGGCCATAATATCCTTTTGATATTTATGCATGACATAAATTTTTTAAAATAATAAAACCGGATATTGCCAAGGGGACACCGAGCCTATGGCTGTTTGGTTGGAATACTAAAAAACTCCGATGCGTAGATTAGGGTATAAATATATACCTTTTTTCTATTAGTTAATAGTGGTTGTAAACCCCGGAGAAAAAGGAAAAAATTCAATCTGTGCAGGAAAATACTTGGAAAGTATAGCGCTCTCTCCAAAATATTAATGAAGAGAGGGAAAAACCAGTAATAAACTATAGCAAAAAAAATAAAGCGAGGCCTTTTTAAACCACGCTATATTTTTTGGAAAAAAACTATTTTAATCCGGGAAAAGAGATTGTTAAGTGCGCAATAATTTATTTAATAAATTTCGTGTTTAATAATTTTTTGGAGATGGCAAAAACTTTTAAGATCAAGCAAACAGACCATTCCGCACAGGTGGCGAAAGATGTGAAGCGCAGGAACCGCCTAAATTCTATTAAGAACGAACTTGAAGCAGGCAGGATCACGAGCTTTGAGCAGATATTTGCTATCATGAGCGAGACGAGCATCTCTACGGAGATGGGCATTTCTTTTTATGCCTTTCGCAAAAAAGTACACGATGCGGGAGAATTTACGCTAAATGAGGTCATGCGGCTTGCGGTGTTGTTTGGGGTGAAATATGATGTTATGGCAGACTTTCTGCGGGACAGGATCAAGACCAAATCCAAGAGCCGGATCTTCAGCGAGTGATGTGCTTACAGCCCATGTTGGAGCAGGAAAGGTGGTGTTACTTTGCCAAAAGCCTGTCAGAATCAATCATGCAGGCAATAACTGTCAGGGTCAGGCAAATAATACAACAAAACGTCCTGATATTATTTAAAAAATTCCATTGTCCTTCATGACTTTGTCTTCTTGCCGAAATTTCAGCAATCGTGGCCGTGTTTGTATTAAATGTATCCAATGCATCATTCATCGGCACATTTCCCACCATGGTCACACCCATTACTCCAACTATATAAAGTATTGATGCAGCCAGTAACAGCCAAAACCGGAGTGGCAAAGGCTTTTGGTAATGAACCCAGGTGCTGATCGGCAATAAAAAGAAAGTCCCCATAAAGCATAACATAAATAAAGGGTTTAATATGGCCCTGTTTAGTTGTTGAAATGTATTGATATACTCTTTGTCAGGCAATAAGGCCAACCCTGTTGTTACTGAAACCGACCAGCAATAAAAAATCCCGGCGGTAAGTCCCATTATTACTGTTGTAATTAATAGTATCATGTTTTTGCGTTTCATATTAAAAAAAGATTTAGAGTTTTCTGCGTTCATTGCGATTTTTTTTTAACAAAGCTATTATTGATAAACCCCGGAAAATAGAAGATTTCCGACAGCATAATTTTTATTTAAGGGTGTTTAGATAGTTTTCAATAAGCTGCAGCCCCTCCTGATGCACTATTGTTGTACCCAATAGCGGCATTCTGCCTGACCTTATAAATCTCACTATCCTCTTTCTTTTTTCAAGGATTTTTGAGTCTGATAAACTGTTTTCATATGCCGGTCGGAAATCAGACGCTGAGCAGAAGCCATTATTATTGTGACAATGGGCACAATTTACTTCCAGGTATGCCCTGACCCTTTGTTCAGGCGTAAATGAATCATCATTCCACGATGGTAATTTTGAAAGGGAGAGAGGATTAACGGCATTAGCTATCCCCAGTCCGGCAAAATATTGCAATTGATTTGTAGCGATGTTATTCCTCGTGACTGTAATGTTGAGGTTTCGTATTTTAAATCCAATCGGAATTATTTCATTTTGAGAATTATGGCAGGTTCCGCATTGTTTGATTGTAGGCACCTGATAGTTAATGTTTTTTTCTTCTCCATTTTTGTCTATCCAGTTAACGCCTGTTTTCAAACCTGAGTTTGTTAACACTGCTTCGTTTTGTTCATTATTCCATACATAGGTGCCGGCAAGCCAACCTTCATTTGCCTTAATAAGAAGTCTTGTTTCTATTATTCGTTTCCCTTTGGCAGGATCCCTTTTATCTTTCCAATAAAAAAAAGTTTTTACAAGCATTGTGCCATTTGGGAATGAAGGCAAACCATCACCCGCAATTCCAATTGAAGTGCCTGCCGGAACTTTTATTAGCCGTTCTTTTTCTGCATAATCTGTAAATAGAGGAGCGGCTAACTCGTATTTTATAAACCCTTCCGCGGGTGTCAGATCCGACACCTTACCTGAATAAATTTGAAAATCGGATAATTTTGGAGATAAAACTGTATTAACGTCTTGTAGCCCAGTAGTATGTAAGTTAAAAGATTGAGCTGCAATAAAGCAGATAATACAAAAAGTGCAAATCAGTTTCCATTTCATATTTCGTGCTATTTATAAGCACAAAACTATTATGGGCTGATTTTTAAAAATAGAACGAATCCGACACGTAATAAATCGTCATTCGGGAGTAACCGTGTCTATAGATTATGCTGTCGCAGAAAAGAATCCAGAATATCATTAAAAGCCTCCGGCGTCTCCATATTCGGCAGATGGCCTGCACCGGAAATCACGGCCAGCTGTGCTCCCGGGATATTATCGCTCATGATCCGTGCGATGGGCCGGGGTGTAAAATAATCCTCCTCTCCTACCACAATAAGAGAAGGGAGGTGGATGCCGGAGAGGATAGACTGATGATCTCTCCGTTCAGCCCTACCCCTGTGAGCGGCTGCAGCACCTTCCGGGTTTGTAGTGCTCATCATTTCATACAGGTGTGCATACTGTAAAATCCTACCATGCTGACCACCGTTCTCGCGATGCTGACCATCTGAGGATGATGGCCTGTTCCGTAATCGTTTAAAGAGCTGTTTGTACAAAAATAAGGTTCTATTTCTTTCTGAGAGATTCTCCTTTGAGTTCCAGTCGGTGGGCGGTATGAACCATTCGGTCAAGGATGGCGTCAGCAACGGTGCTGTCCCCGATCATCTCATACCATTTGGCGACGGGAAGCTGCGAGCTTATAATCGTCGATTTTCGCCCGTGGCGATCTTCGATGATCTCCAGTAGGATCATGCGGGCGGTATTGTCCAGGGCTTGTAAGCCAAAATCGTCCAGTATAAGCAGGTCATAGCGTTCGATCTTGGCGATCTCTCTGCCATAGGAGCCGTCAGCCTTCATCATTTTAAGTTTAGAGAACAGCTTCTGAGCATTGAAGTACAGTGTACGATAGCCTAACTGGCAGGCCTGATGGCCTAGTGCAGAGGCCAGGTAGCTCTTCCCTACGCCGGTCGAGCCGGTGATCAGGATATTCTCCTTTTTATCGATAAAGCTGCCATCGGCCAGCCGGAGCACCTGGGTTTTATCAAGGCCCCGGCTGCTGACAAAATTCAGTTCCTCGATACTGGCCGCGTAGCGGAACTTGGCCAGCCGCAGGTGGCGGGTAACCTTTTTATGTTCCCGGTCTTCCCATTCTGCCTGGACCAGGGTATTGATCAGCTCGTCATGGGTGAGATCATGGTGCTGGCGGCTATCCAGCAAGGATTGATAGGTACGTAACATGCCCTGCAGCTTCAGCTGGGCCATCTTGTTGAGGATAATACTGCTCATCTTGTTGTTTTTGTATTATAGAAAGAGTGATTTACTTGTATGCGGCTGCTCCCCGGATATTGGCATGATCAGGGAGCGTCTGCCCGGTGGGGACTTCCTCGCCGAAGGCGAGCTGGTCGAGTCCGGATTGGAGGATTTTTTTGATGATGGTATAGTTATAAGCACCGAAGAATGTAGCGCGTTCGACAGCCTGTATCAGCCGCTCGCGCCCGACCTTTCGTTCATAGCTAAGGATACCGACGCAGCTACGGTAGGCCGTTTCCGGGTAAGAAGCCGCTTCCAGAATGCGGGTGATATAATCTCTCACGACCGGGGATATGGCTGCGGCCCAACCGATAAACTTATCAGGGTTCCACTCGCTGACGAACTGGTGGGAGGAAGACATATGGTCGTGTATGGTAGAGTGACCATACCGCTTTGAACTTCTGGCGTGATAAGCAACGCGCTCCTTGTTGTAAAAGATCGAGACGGCGGTGGCGGAGTAGATAACCTTTACACGGCAACCGATATACCGGTAAGGAACGCTATAGTAATGCTTGTCTTCAGATAACTGTATATACCCGCTCTTCATGACGGTGACCTCTTTGAACCGTTTGAGTTCGTAGCGTTCGGCCGGCAGCGGACTCAACAGCGGCCTCTCTTCCTGTTCAAACAGCGTCCGGCGGCTAACCGGTCGTTGCTGGAAGTTTTTGTTGTTGTGTATGTCCAGCAGCCCGGATATGGCAGTGTTTAGCGAGGCGAGGCTATAAAACACCTGGTTACGCAGGGGAGCGAAGATCCGCGAGTAGGCAATGTTCACCGCCCGCTCCACATGGGCTTTATCGCGGGGTTTGTAACTGCGGGCAGGCAGCACACTGGCGCCGTAATGGTTGGCAAAATCCAGGAAGTCCGCGTTCAGCTCCGCCTCATACTTATCTGCTTTGATGACCGCACTTTTCAGGTTATCGGGCACCAATGCCTTGGGCACTCCGCCCAAGAAGTGAAGGGCATTTTCAGTCGCAGCAATAAAATCCTCCTTGCGTTGAGAGGCGACGGCCTGCACATAGGTCAGTTGGCTGTAGCCCAATATAGCTACATATACCTCCACTTCAGTTAACTCACCGGTAACCGGGTCTACGACAGCCAGCTTCTTGCCGGTAAAATCGATAAAAACCTTATCGCCGGGTGTATGTTCAAAAAACAGCGTGGCCGACCGGCTCCTCTTCCACTGGCTAAAATGGGCACAGAACCGGGAATAACTGAAGCCGGCAGGATATTGCTGCTTGTATTCTCCCCATAGCACCCAGCGGGTGACGCCAGTCCTGCCCAGTTCCCGCTCAAAATAAGGGAACAGTTCCTCCAGGTAAGCCAGGCGCTCCTGCTCTTCGGGGTCAGGATCGTCTAACAGTGCTTCCAGGCCATTATCCTCCATCTGTAGCAGGGACGCCGTGTCTAGCCCCTTTACTTCAATGAGCCGCAGGTACTTCTTTACGGTATTACGAGAGATCGATACAGCCCGGGCGATGGTTTGAAGAGCGGTGCCTTCACTCCGCAGCCTGATAATTTGCTTCAACTTGCTCATGATAATCGTTTTTCCAGCCATTACTCGCAGTCTTTTAGAAAAAACTGCAAAGCAAAACGATTACAGAAACAGGCCAAACAGGTGGTCAGCATTGCAGGAATGTCAGTTCCAGGCGCCTTGCCGGGTGGTCAACATTGCAAGAATGTCAGGCTTCGGGGTGGTCAAGATCGCAGGAATGATCCTGACGCGGCAGCTAACAGGTGGTCAATATGGTGAGAATCCCGCCCATCAACCACTGGTCAGCATGCTGAGAACAGATGGTCAGCATTGCGAGAAAGGGTGGTCACGATGTGCAGGAATATACACATACATGGGTTTATTTGCCAGTGAAGCGGCTGCAATATATTGATGGATGGTTTCTTCCGTATGTTGCCGCATTCCTGTTCTTATGATATTGTCGGCTTTTTGCAGGCGCTGGGCGCGGCTGTCCGGAGTCTCCCCTCTCGCATCCGAGTCCACAATGACCAGCGCCTTTACCTTTTCAGGGAAGAGGCGGAAGAAGTCCAGGACAATCTGTCCTCCCAAGGAGAGCCCGCAGAATACGGCGGTGTCGATCTGCAATGCATCCAGGAGGTGGAGGATATCCAGGGCCATTTCGTCGAGCATTACCCTGCCCGGGACGACGTCCGTCCGGCCATAACCGCGAAGATCGGGCATGATCAGCCGATGGTCTGCCGAGAAACGGGGCACCTGGTAACGCCACATGGTGCGGTTAAAGGGGTGACCGTGCACGAATACGACCGGTGTGCCTTTCCCATGATCATCGTAATGAAGCTGTATCCCTCTTATAGATAGCTGTGGCATTTTTTGTTTGTAAAACTAGTAAGAGAGCGCATGTCAAAACAGTAGCAGAAATTGAATTTTTTTGGGGATCAGATACGGAAGCGTGGTAGTGTCTCAATTTAAATAAATATATGAGTCTGATATCCCGGAGATTATTGGGAATGTCTCAGGTTGAAAAAATATTTCCCAAAAAGCTCATCTTGCTTTTAAAGCCAATAATCTGTTGGTTATTAGTGATATCATGTAATCTTAAGAGAACTACTCTTGATGTCTCTCCATTAATAGATAGTAATAAAAAAGGCGTTGATACCTTCTATGACACAATTACCCACATAAGATTCGTTCGCATAAAGGGCCTGGAAGTTTATGGATGGAATATCGATTCCAGCAAGCGCTTCCAAAAGACTAACACCAGTGAGATATTAGATTTGGGGGGGTATTATTAATGGCAGTTTGGCTTTTTGTGTATCCAGCTACTTCCCCGCCTAGTAACCTCAATTAAATCAACGGGGCCGCCCACATGAGTTGGATGATAAAAATGAGCGGAATCAATGATGGCCCTTATTGCATCGTTTACTCCATTTCTCCATATACTTTTATTGTGTAATATACCATGGGCATCAATTTCGTCTGTCTCTCCAATAGCTAAAGTGTCGCGCACAACTGCTTCATCAAACCAACTCATGATGAAAAAAAGGTTGGATCATAGACCCCCTTTAATGCAGTTTTATACATAAATTAACGAATCGCCCTGAGTGCCGAAAATTATAATATTGGATATAGTTCTATTAATTGGATATTGGCTGTTTACTACAGAGGTATCTTTTTCTACAAACTGCATAAGATATTGATTTATCGTATTCGGCATGATATTCATCAGGTCGTTCTTTATCTTTATGAAAGTCTTATTACGGAGCAACGCTTTTTTTGCCTCATCGATGCATTGAGCGCCGTAGCTGCCTGATATAGCTATCCCCAACTTTCCATTTGAAACAATTTTACCGGCACTATCCGTATAGGTTTCGGTCCTGATTCTTGTGCGAGTGTTATAATATAGATTCGCCACCCTGCTGTCCGCCCCAACAGTAATTTTATTTTTTTGTTTTAACTGCAACAATACAGGTTTGAGAAAAAGAGAAACACGGGAATAACATAATAAACATAAAAAGAAAACAATTAGAACTCATTGCAAAAAGTTTGGCTACTAAAGGTAGTAATTGGCTTTTTATCTTTCCCCGTTAAATCACCCTTTCTTCTTGGGTTTGACCGCATCGTAAGCTAGGTCATGATACTCTTAGGGTCTACTCCAATTAGCTTTTAGCAAAATAGTCAGTTTACAAGAGAATCAATAGCCTTTTTCCATATTTCATATCCTTTCCCGTTTAGGTGAATATCATCATAGGTAAGGGAGGGGTCAAGCCCTTCATCCCGGTAAAAAGAGGGGAATAAATCAATAAACATTATCCCTTTTTCCAGGCAGTAGGCCTTTAACTGTTTGTTAAAGGCTTCTACCGTGGCTTCATATTTCTTTTCTTTTACTCCTACGGGAAATACAGATTGTACATATAGTTGGGTGGAAGGAGATTTATCCCGGATGATGTTGATAATAACCTTATAATTGGCAAAAAGCGTATCTAAGGGGACATTTTGCAAAATATCATTGATACCAATATCTAAAAAGAGTTTGCGAGGATGACCGTCTACTATCTCATTTATGCGACCAATGATATGTTTGGATTGATTCCCACGGATACCCCGGTTTTTAATATGAGTAGAATGGAACATTTCTTCTACTGGGAATCCTTCTGTCAGGCTATTACCTAAGAAAATGATATCATTGCTATCGATAGGTAACACAGATAAGATGCTTTCGCGTGCTGCATTCCAGTTGTCTTCATAGGTGGTTGAAGTTGGGACACTATGGCTGTAATAGTACCGTTTGCCCGCAAAAAAAAGAACAAAAACTCCGTTCAGTATCAACGAAAAAACTGCCAGTTTCCCCTTGTTGATCTTCATAAGATTAAAGAACTTATTTCCCGTTATGCCCCTCTCACAGGTAAATAATAAAAAATGCGTGGGACATATAGCCATCAGTAAGGGGAGGTACTGGCATACCTGCGAACCGGAATGACCAAAGCCCACGCGTAGCGTGAGCGTTCGAGCCCTATCTTCCGGTTGTAAAGTTCAAAGTGCCTGTTTTCCCCTTACCAGAGAGTAGCTAAACGCAATATGTTATCAGGCCAAATATAAGATATTCGGAGAGAGTCTATACTGCTTTGCTTGACCGGTTAAGGATAATTTTGCCTATCTTTATAGACACTACCAGAAGCTTATACGCTAGGGCTTTTTCTTTTTTATCTTTTTATCAAGCTGGTGTTGTTGCAGAATGAGGTTGATCAGGGTTTTTTCGTCTATATCGATGAAAGAGGCAATAAGGAACAGATCTTTTAACACGAATTTTTCCACATTGGCCATGAGTTCGCTGAAGCGGTTGTTGTTCATGCCCAAATCGCGGGCGACGACAGTTTTTGGGATAATGTCGAATATCTCCCGGAAGGAGGTTACATAGCCGCCAGAAATTAAATTCTTTACATTTTTATATCGCCGATCCCTGACCATAATTCAAAGAAAGGCGGGAAATACAACCTATCTAATAATAGTACTATATAGGTATTAAGTTACTTTATTTTATAATAAAAAAAGGCTATTTGGTTGTTGTAAAAGTACAATTTTGTACTTTGCTGCTGAAAAAATATCTCTATTTGAATACATATAAGTTAAACAGTGAAAACACCTCGTTCGATATATGAATTACTTAAAGGGAAACTTACATTTACCAACGAGCCGTTGTGGTTCAGGGCCCTCATTTATTTAATTACCGCCGCTTTTCTATTAGCAATCATATGGGTATTGCGGAGATGATATCTAATCCATTTTCCATTTGATTACTTAAAAATCTTGAAAATTCTAATCCCCAGTGGGCCGGAATGAAAGGGACCTTACAATCCTCTTACATTCAGAATAGTCTTTTATAAACCACATAATGAATGGCAAGTTCAAAATTTCAAATTCGATAACAAAATAGATGAGGAACTAGAAGAAGCCAGCAAAGGTTACAGACTTAAGGAGAACTTGAATAAATAGGTTAACCTAATAGAACAGTAAAGGGGCGCAAAATCATTGCGTCCCTTTGTTATTTTTTTTCAATAGCCTCAAGAAGGCATTATACAAAAAATAGCCAATATTTAGTATAACCCAATTAGCGGCACTAAAAAGCAGGCTGAAGAATGGGATGAATAGAATGGATATAATAAATCCCTTAAATCCATATGTTGGTAAATCATTAAAATAAACAGGCGACACATGGAATAGCGCTAATAAGCCAGCTAATAAGGCTAGAGGAATAAAACAAAAACTATATGACCAGAAGAGTCTCTTAAATGAAAAATAGCTTTTATCCATATACTAAATTCATCTTTTATTTATTTGCTTGGGGACCAAGGCCAAGGTGCATGCTCAAAAATTTCGCTAGCCTTACCTTTAATAAGCTCTATGCCGGCCTCCACTAACTTTACCGAGCCCATAACAGCATGCCCCAAATTGATACTACCTTCTACTTCAATGGGCCTAATTTTCCTGATACGCCAACGGAAGCTCAATTATCAATAGTAAATGACCCTTTCGATGCATCAGCACCTCCTTCGACTATTTTACCTTCATATTTAATTCCCTCTGGTCCGTAACTAACATTGCCTTTTAAAAGATTGCCACTAGCAAAAGCTTTCTTTCCACCAACTCCCCAAACTTCGGCGGAAGCACTTGCAGAACCCTAAAACACTTGCTTAAATTCTTTTATTGCCTCGCCTACTTTGTCTTGTGCTTTTTTAACGGTTTGCTCTTTTTTGGTCGGTGGGTCGCCAGGCCCACCTTGAGGAGCCATTCCATCAGGGTCGAGAAATCGAATGGGATTATTAAATCCGTAATTATAAGGATAAAACCTCCGCATTTTGTCGGCCAGTGGATCAATAGCTGACCATCTTGCTATCTGTGGGTCATAGAACCGCTTACCATAATCATACTCTTCCAACCCGCTTCCATCTGAGAACTCCTGGTTCTGTAACTCTTTACCGTTGTAGCGATATTTATTCTGAGCATATTGGGATTTCAGAGCACGGTCAGATATGCCTTGCATGACGAGTCCAAACGGATAATAACTACCAACCCCTTTTTTACCCGACCCCATTTTTACTGGCAGTCGGATAAATGTATATTCAAAGAGCTGCTTATATGCTCCAAGACAGTCGATTTTTCCTTCCAATTGACCTTTTCAATTGAGTTCGGCTGAAAGGTTTCCCTATCCTACAACCAGATACCAGATAGTTTTTTAAATAATTACTTCACACGGACTTTCTGCCACGTCTCCTTAGCCACATGAAAAGAAAGATTATCGGTATTCCGAAACATACTAGCAACACCGAACTGATAATCCAATCTTCAAGCATATATGGTCTAAACCGAACATGCCCATGTGTGCCTGACTCCCACATTACCCATGCTATCAAACCACAAATAATTAATACTACAGACACTGCAATTTTCATTGTTGAGGTTTATTGGTAAAATTAACTTTTTCAACATTCTGTTTTGTCATTCCCTGCAAAACAGCTTGGACGAATGTATTAAACTGACTCCTGGACATCCCATCGACATTAATTGACATGTTGTTAGCAAGATGAGAGTAATCACCACTCATAATTTCTGTTACAACTATTGCACTTTGGGTAACATCATTGGCCTTTTTTGTAGTCTTTTCCGACGGAAATAAGTCGTCTTTAAAACTATGGTGTGCATAATCTACTCCATGATGAGCTATCGCATCTTGCAGGGCATGAATTCCTTGCCCAAGCGCTTGTATTCCCTTTGAATTTTTTTGCAATTTGGAAATTCCTCCCGCATTTTTCGCTTCTTCGGCTGCGGTAAACAACCTTTGCCATCCAAACTCTTGTCCACGTCTCATAGCTTCCTCATCTGATATGTCTTCCCCTGTTGCTTTCATAGAATGCCAAGAGCTGTTTTCCTTTGAAAACTCATCCTGAGAGTTACTAGTAGGCGAATAATCTATATCCTTTCTATAAGGCTGACTCTCATATGTTGTTATAGCCCATGCTTTTGTCCCGCCCTTAATGTGCGGGTTGTCAGCATAGGTTGACGCATAGTGTGCAATCAAGTCCGACGTTGCATTATCATATCCTAATGATTCCAAACTTGTAGCAGTAAAATGATAATGATGACTTATAGAAAATAGTCCTTCGATATCAATATTTGAAATTGGATTGTTTTGACCGTAATTATATGGACTCCAATCATAGGTTCTTTCAGACAATCTATCTAAGCTGTGCCATCTTCCTATCTGTGGGTCCTGCAATCTCGCACCATAGTCATATTCCTCTAGCCCCGATCCATCAGAGAACTCCCCTTTCTGCAACTCTTTCCCATTATATCGATACTTGTTCTGAGCGTATTGTGATTTCAATGCCTTATCACTGATGCCTGCCATGGAGAGTCCGAACGGATAATAGTGCGTCTCCTCCAGCAGCGGTCCCCTGGTATGAGTCACCTGCAAATTATCAAAGAGCACGTCGACGTTGGGTGTCTCGTTACTGACATAAATATACAAATATCCACTCTTTGTCACCGGCATGTTGACCCGTACGTGTCGTTTAAACTCCTGGTCACCCCCTACCTGTTCAAAACCACTGCTTTCGGCCACATAATGGAACTGGTTGTCAAAAAGTACCCAGTTCAGGAAAGCATGGGGGCGGCTGCTGTTGATCGAGGCGCTGGTGTCGCCCAGGAACTGGGTAATATTATCGCTCAGCGGCACACTATTGGCCTGTAAAACAGTTGGTGACGGGTGCCCACCACCCGGCAGGGCGCCTATGCCGCTGATGAGGGCGGCTAAAAGATCGTTCAGGGGACTGGCCGGTGTTCCGGGGGTAGTGCCGTTCAGCCGGTACCAGCTGCTGGCCCGGATGCTGAACTGGTCACCTGCCATGACCTTGAGGGTGATGCCGGGGCCGAGCTTTGGCTGGCCGGCGGCGCCATTCAGCCGTGCTACCTTATTATTGGGGTTGGTGGTGGTATCTGTGGGATAGCCCGGTGGCAGATCAGCACGGGTGGCGGCTATTTTGCTGTAGAATAATGTATCCACCGCATCATCGGCCAGCTCCATCGTGGCCGCCGGGTAGCGATCCACCTGTTGCTCTTCGGTGAGCACCATCCGGGTATTGCCCAGGTGGTCTTTAATAAAGTAATCGTATTTGAAAGCTGTCTTTGGCTGCCCTCCGGTGGTGTCGGACACTATCCGTACCCGTCCTTCCTCCTGTCCCAGGAACTGCAGGGTGTCGGCGGGACTGCCATTACCCAGGGTACGCCTGCCCTGGTATTGGAAAGGACCGATATAGGCGGTGGATGTCTGGATGCCTCCGGCACTGTCCACCGTCCTTTTTTCCAGCTTGCTGCCTGCCGCATCGTAGATATAGGTGATCGTACCCTTGGTACCTGTCGCACTGCGGAATTTGACCTGCCAGGGTAGATTGAGGTGATTATAGATAATGCCATCTGCCGACCCACTGCCGATGTCCTTGTTCAGGTCACGGGTCATATTGCCATTTACATCATAGACATAGTCTACTGCTGCTGTTGTCTTGCCCGTATGGTAGGGGCTGAGGGCTGAGGTCCGGAAGTCACCCAGGGTCGTCAGGGCATCGTCCCTGCCATCGATGACATTTTGCAGCTTGTTGCTGTGATCATAATAGGTATAACGCAGAGAGTCGATGGGATGGCTACCACCCAGCTGCCAGCCGGACTGCAGCATCCCCAGGATATTGCCATTCTCATCATAGGCCGTAGAGGGGTCCACCCCATTACCCATGACCGTRGAAAAATCGATCCCCGCCGAACGGTCCCATCCGCCGCTGCTGTACTGGTTAAAGTCCCCATATAGCAGCCGGTTTACCCCGTCATATCCAAAACCATACGCCCGTTGCTGACCATCTCCCTTGCTGCGCCATTTGTTGCCGGATATATTGCCGTTTAATTGAGTAGCGTTAAATCCCCAATCATAACTCAGCTCCATCCCGAACCAGCGGTTATTCGCCCCCTGGCTGTTGTCATTATTTGCATAGTTCTTATTGATCCCCTTTAACCAGCCCCGGATATTGTAGCTGTAGTCCAGGGTTTCCAGGAAGCTGCCGCCGGTGGGAAGCTGCCCGAGATGCTTTTGCTTCAACTGTCCCAGCTGGTCATAATCGTTATGGGCGATCAGTCGTCTGGTGCTGTCGGCATCGTTAAGGGTCTTGTACACGTCCAGCAACCGGCCGGCAGGGTCGTAGTTTTGGGTAGTCTTTACCCGTGTACGCCCACCGGCCGCAGCCTGCGGGTCGGCATGGGCCAGGTAGGTGGCGATCACCTGCCCGGGGAAATTATACCTATTGGTCAGCGTATCCCTTCCCCCCCTGTAATTATCGCTTTGGGTCTGTATCACCCGCAGGCGGTCATCATAGAAAGAGGCCGTGGTCAACCACTGTCCTTTGGTGAGATCGGCAGGATCTTCGATTACCCGTACCCGGGTGGCGGTGACCTGGCCGGTGGTGGGGATGCCCTGCTGTTCATTTACAGCAGGCAAGGTTTCCGGATGCAGGTTGGCGCCTGGATCCAGCAGCCCATTATAGGCAGCTGTATATTGTCTATCCGTCACCTGGCTGTAGTCATCATAAAAAGTGAGGGTCAGCGGGATAAAACCCGATCCTGCAGGTAAAGGATTGCTTGCAACCTGCACCGTATTGCTGAAGGAGTTGCCGCTGCCATTGCCAGTGACAATCTCAGCGGTGAAGTCCACGGTATCGGGCGTGGCAAAACCATTGTCCAGGGTGATCTCACTTTGCGCCTGTTGATCGCCATTGTAGAGCGTAGCAAGGCTCAATGTCTGTGGCAGGGCGGCTACCCCGACACCACTCACCGTAAGGGAACTGGTAGAACTGCTGCCGGTGACTGTGGTGACATATGCCTGCAATTGACCGGGCGTACCGCTATAGCTGATCATCCCGGTGGTGGTGGGCCGGTTCAGCACATCATACAGGGTGGCCATCCATTGGTTCCTTGCCCGCATATTACCATCCTGAGTGTATACCAATCTGTCCCGCTGGTCATAGATCATATAGGTCCAGGCTGTACCAGGTACTTTTTTAGCGCTCATCCGTCGGCGAAAGTCATATTCGTACCGGAAACAAAGTTCATTGATCGTTGTCGTATCAGCTGCCAGGTTCCAGCCATTGCCATAGGCAATGGTCACGGCCTTAGGGGAGAGGACAAAACGCAGCTGGTTCAGGTCGTCATATACATAATAGGTACAGAGCCATCCCTGGTAGCCGGTGTAGTCCGTAGCTACGGTACCCAGCTGTACTTTCTTGAGTACGGTCTGTCCTTCCTTATCCTTGTATTCCACTACAGCATGCCCTTGCTCATCCACCGTCAGGTTTTTGTACAGCTGTCCGGCCAGGTAGTATCCAGCTGCGGTAGGGATATTCCGGGTGATATCATTACCCATATAGGTCAGGGTGTCACTGGTGATGCTCCAGATCACCACGCTGTCGGTGGCAGCATTGACCAGGTACCCCTGGGAGACGCCCTTGCCGCTGCCTGCCCAGCTGTTACCCGGGGCCAGGGTTTGGAGCACCCTGTTCAGCGGCGAGGCTTCATACTGCACCTGGCTGTAGTACACCTGCTCTCCTGTGTAGGCCGGCTGTTCGGTGGGATATACGTTCTGGTAAAACTGCTGTTGGGCGTTGAAAGGGTCCAGCTTAAACCCGCCGTCACTGGTGTTGCCCGTAGTGGGTACATAGGGCAGGTATTTATAGGTTTCCCTTCCAAACGCATCGTACAGCACAGGGGCGACCAGGTCATTAGGGTTGCTGCCCGGTGTCGCCTGGCGGCTCACGGTCTGCAGGGGTCGTCCCAGCCCGTCAATATATTGGGTTGTTTCTTTTACATCGGTGTAAGGCGCCGCTGCAAAGACCGCCGTATCGGTGATCCTTCCCAGCCCAGCCCGCTCCCTTACATAATTTATCAGGGGGGCCTGTCCGTTCACGAGGTAACTGCCGGGGACTGGCGCTACGGGCAGGGTCGGCGCCGGCGCCTGGGTGGCGGTCGTAGGTTTATTGGAAGGCTGTGCCTGTGCAACCAGGAACAGCGGTCCAATCATGCATCCGGCGATCAGCCCTGCTATAACAACATGTTTATTGAGCATTGGTCATGATGATTGATAAAAGCCTATTTTTCCCGACGGATCAGTTTTTCCAGCGTGTTGAGCTGCTGCTCGAGCTGTTGGATCCTGGTGTTTTGTTCCGCATTCTTTTTCAGCTGTGCTTTTAATTGCTTATTCTCTTCAATGAGATAAAGCGTCAACTCTTCCACTTTTTTCAAGAGCGCCGCCTGCTGCGCGGCTACATCGATGCCTTCCCGCTCTGCCTCAGCTGCCGGCGTTATCTCCGGCAGGTGCCTGTGCTCGGCCAGGTAGCGCTCCAGCGATGCCAGGTCCGGTAACTTATACCCTTTGTCAAATACATAGTCCGGCCAGGTGCCCGCGGTCTTTACCTTTACCTTGGTAAAGATGGCGCTGCCGTTGACAGCCAGCTTATAGCCATAGGTGTTTTTGGTACCGATGCCCACGGACCCGTCACCGAGTATGCTCATGCGCTCGAGGTTGTTGGTGCGGAAAGCCAGGCGGTTGGTATCGACCGTGCCCACAAAATTGCTGTCTGCGTTGGCGGCGATATTACCGGTCATGCTCCAGAAAGAGGAAAGGGATTCCACGCTGACATTGATAGAAGCCGAGCTGCTGTTGCCCTGGCTGTCAAAGGCCCGTGCCATCAGGGTATAATGCCCCTCATCGGGGTTTACCCAGGTATAAGCATAAGGCGCCGTGGAATCTTCACCCATTTTTGTATCGTTGATATAAAACTGCACTTTGGTAATGGTGCCATTGGTTTCCGACGCCGTGGCCGAGAAAACAAAGTTGCCGTCTTCCACGAGTACATCATTGTTCATGGGGTGGGTGATCGTTACATTGGGCGTAGGCGAGGAGGAGCTGCCGCGGATGATCTGCAGGCCGCTGATGCCGGCCAGATTAGAGCCGTTGTAGGTATTCACATACACCCTTATTTTTCCGTTGGTATCGGGCGAGATATTGGTAAAGACGGCGCCATCGGCGGTATTAAAATTACCATTCACGTCCCTGTATCCATAAAGGACAGCCCCCGCCACGGTATACCGGGTGGGGTTCAAATTATAGGTATTGGGGACATTGAGGGAAAAGCTGCCGGTCATCTTCAGCGTATAGACGCTGTCTTTATTAAGGCCCCGGATCTCCAACTGGGGCACTACAGCATTATAGACGGCCAGATAATCACCGTACTGGAACCACTCGTTCATCATAACGGCAGCCGGAAAGAAAGTACCCCCGGCAGCACCGCCGCCATCGGCGGAAGTAGTATGGCCGGCGCCGAAGCCTGCCCAATTGGCGGCGGCAACAGAGCTGATGGTGATACCTGTGGAAGGGTCTGTTGCGGTGATCGGGGTGCTGGCCAGGGCCGGATTGCCATATACATTGATCCAACCCGATACGGCACGCGGAGCGGAAGAAAAATTAAAGCTGGTGGTTTGTGCAGAGAGGCGGCCGGCGCCGAGGCAGATTAAAAGTAATAGGAGCCAAAGTAGTTGCTTCATATATGTCATGTTTAGGGCTGTAGTTATGATAGTGTTGTATTAAATGATTAAGGTAATGTAGGGGTGGCTACCTGGTATTGGTAGTCATATTGTTTGACAATATTGCCATCCATGTCGCGGATGCGCAGCAGGCGTTGCAGGCCGTCGTACTCGTAATAAGTGATCCTGCTGGCGGCATCGCACTGGCTGGTCATGCCGACTAAGGGGGCAAATGTGAAGGTTGTCATTTGTGCTTCCTGTGGATAGAAACGCAGCTCATCGATGCTGCCGCTGCCTGAAATGCTTAAAGCCGTCACACCCGTCACGATGTGCTGGAAATAGGTCCAGCCATTGATAGCCTTTCCTTTGGTGACGGCTGTGCTGCCGGTTACTGTATAGCTGTTGGCTGTGCTGCCCCAATAAGAAACGATATAACTTTTTGTGCTGTTTAACCCTGCCCTGCTGATGTTCCCGTTGGATAGATCATAGGATTTGTTGCCGGTGAGTGCATAATTCGTATTTCTTTGAGCAGAAGCAAGGGAGAAACCACCTGTACCATCCCATTCAAAACTGGTGTAGGCAATATCACTTGCGGCCGCGTTGACGGCCTCTGCCACCGGCCGATGACCCCAATAATCCCATATATAGCTGTGCAGCACATCACCCGACTTACTTTGCGAAAGGAGGTTACTGTTGTTGTCATACCCCAGGTATTGGAGACGGGTTTCTATGGGATTGTTGCCAATCTGCAGTTGTGTATTGGCGGGCAAAGGGACAATGCCGCCGGTGCCGGACCATAATTGATAGTTACGTACTCCTTTCGAACGTAGCGTCGTGTTATAGTACTGATCGCTCTCTATAACAGGCGTGAGTATGTTACGCGCGATCATCGTATCATAAACAGCAGTGCCGGCAAAGCCATTCGGGTATTTTAGATAGTCCGTCAATGAATCTCCCTTGCTGAGCCAGGTCTTTTTGACGGAAAGTTGCAGGCTCAGCGTGTCATAGCCCATGCTTTCGATGGTGACGATGGAATCATTAGAGGCGGTGCTGAACAATGTTTTTTTGGTACTTGCCAGCGTTGGCCAAAGCTGCAGGACAGGATAGAAGGCTACATCAAAAACCCAACCACCCAAAGAACTGTCCCAGAAGGGACAGCCGCCGGAGGATATGTCCCCTTTTCTGGTAATGCCTACTTTTACGCCCCATATTTGTTTAAAATTGGGATAGCCCCAGTCAGCATTAAGATTGTAGCTGTTTTCCTCCCGCTCTACCAGTTTACCCGATGCATCATACACTCGTCTCGTCAACAATTGCCCCCTGAAATCATCCATGCTGCCCCAGGGAGCATAGGGATAACCATCGCTGCCCTTATCCCGTGTGTATTGATAGTCAAATTCTTCTCTTCCATTCTCACCCTGATCACCGTTGATCACCGTCACATGGGTATAACAGATATGACTGCCCTGTGTCCTACCCAGTTCCGCAGTAGGCATGGAATGGAAGACCTTGTAACGCCAGTTACCGACTTGCCCACCTCCCGAACAGGTACACATGGCCGGAACGTTTTGGATCCCTGAATACACGGGGGTACTTAACAGTCTGCCAGAGGAGGTGACGCTATCTGCCAGGTACTTGAAATTTTTTATGATTTGTGTATTACCATCGGATTGGACCATGCGTTTGATCCTGGCGCCACCGGCCAGCGTTCCGATGGAAGGAGCTACTTTATGATACTGAAACGTTACGCTGGCATACCCATATTCTCCGGTGAAATGATACTTCTGCACACAGATGGTATAGGTCCCCGGGCCAAGGGTAATAGTGGAGGTGCCATGTTGGGATAATGCGCCTGCATCATACTCCCATATGTTTGGATTAAGCTGTGTGCCAAGACCTTCTACCAGCCAGGCTGTGACATCGCCTTCCTGTCCGGCCTTCGCTACACTACTATAATCGATGGTGACCTGCTGATAATAAGGGATATAAAAACTGGCAGAATCAAAGGTAGGGCTGGTGCTGGTCACCGGACCTGTATGTACCGTCGCATATGCAGTCACCGCCACCGAATCGCGTTGACCCGGTGCATGGGTGTTATACATGTGCCCTTCATATTCAAATGAAGTGGTGCCGCCCGTAGGATATTCAATAGAGGTTAAAAGACCCATAATTGAGCCGTCACCATCCGGATCCCGATCGGCCGCAGCAAACAAATATCCATTTTCATCCGTAAATGAAGGTATTAATGTATTATTGGATTGTTTATTATAAAAGCCCCAAAAATCTTCTCCATAGGAGTCTCTGTCCGGAAGCTGGTTGTTTCCATCATAATGAAATCGATAGGTATTCCCCGCTTCGTAGTTAGCGCCAATCTGGCTTACCGACAACAACCGCAGCCGTTGGGAGATCTTTGGCTGGGTAGGATTGTAATAATCATAATTAAATACATCTTTTGACAATAGCGTCATGCTGCCGTCCGGGGTAATCGTATAGTATCGGATACTATCCAGTTTGTAAGGCATCCCATCATTTCCGTTAACGATGTCGGTACGGCCCATGCTATTGTAGAAGAGCACTTTTTCATCCCGGGTGGTGATATCCGATAGAATATATCCGCCAATCTGATGTGTATATGTCGTAGTGCTTTCAAAATCAGTGTTGGGCTGGGTTGCATTGTTATAGCGTTGCCCTGTGATCAGAAAACCCCTGCTCTCGCTGGGATGATAGCTGGCGGGCTGGTAGGAGATCTGCGTGTAATTGAGCCTTACTGTGTCTGCCCAGTCTGCGGAAATGATCTGTGTCAGAAACCAACTTGTTTTGTTTGTAGTGGTGGATGTCTGATCCAGCGGCTGCGTCTCGATCATATCACTGGAGGATTCGGGAAGATTGAAAATATAGGTCGTGCCATCTTCGATAACCACGGTGAATCCATTCATCTCATTGCCAGTGATCTTCCATTTCTTATAGGGAGAAAAGTAGGGTTGTCCGTATTTATCGAAGACCATTTTGGCAGCATTCCCGTTGAAATTCAGGAAATAATTGTCAGGAGCAAGGTCCTTTTTGCCCTCGCCAAGGTTTTGCAATATACAGGTAGAGACATTGAATAGCCATGTCGACAACGAATCATCATGTCCGGGATCCGGAAGGTTTACACCAAGGGCCGCACTTCTATATCCTATACCGCCTGGGATCTCATCTGCCTTGCCAACGACGGCCCTGCTGATGACACCTCCTGTCTGCAGGTCCCATGCGAGCCCCACAAGGCCAGCCTCCTGCTCTACCTTTATACCCGAGGCAGTATATTTAAGGTTGATAGGCATTTTCAACTTTCCACCTGTGATGACGTGCAAAGGGATATTGATCTCGGGAGTCCCTGTGTAATAGCTCACCGGGACGTTCACATCTTTAAAAAGGCTTGCTGCTACAGGAGAAGGGCTGATGATATTGAAAGGACGCGTATAATCCGTATAGCCGGCTTCCTGCGAAAAGCTGCTGAAAGAAAGCATGACGATCAAAATGAAGGTAAACCCGCTGCCTAACCAAATTTTCTTCAACATGCTGATATTCTTTGAAGTGTACAATTAAAAATTATAACCAATGCGGAATATTACCGCCTGCGTCCTCGGCACCTGCTGATAGCTGAGGAAATCCCAGAGTAGCGACACCTTGGTCTTTTTGAACACCCGGCTCTTCATCGACACCGTCTTGGTCAAACCTATCAGCCCACTTTTTGTCCATGTGTCCCAATTCCGTAATTGCTGATAGGTGCTAAAAGGTGTTGTATGGTTCAGCTCAAGTCCTGCAGAAGCCGAAAAGCTGCCCTTGATCTTTACCTCCACAAACGACCTTAACCCCGCCCCCTGACTGGAAAAGGCAATATGCTGAATACCATTGCCCCATCCCAGCTTATAACTCGCACCTAATCCAATGGTGCTGCGATTCGTGAGTTTATACCCCACCGAGAGCCCGAAGTCTGATACGGTGGGGAAATAGTAGCTGTTTCGAGTGGTTTGGAAGTTTGTACCATATTCCAGCCGGCGCCAGAAGCTTTTCGTCCTTTGATTATTCGGCTTAAAATCCGGCATATCGATGTCCCCGCTGCCGGCGCCGAGCTTGCTCAGCTTATCCTTGTATCCATCCAACTGCGACTGGGCCGACTGAAGATTGGCCTGCAAGGCAGCTTGTCCGCCTGCGCCACCAGCAGCAACTTGCTGGTTGATCAATGCGGCTACCTGGTCACGAGTCTGCAGTCCGGCCAGGGTGGCGGGGTTTTGGTAATTGGCAGGGAGACTGAACAATCCGGCGAGTTGTGAGTTTTTTGTCATGAATGTCTGGAAGRYAGGTAGCTTGTTAAGAAYGGTGAGCGCYTCCTTTGTCAGCCTGTCCGGGTCGTTTAGCATTTCCTTATACGCCCGGACCTGCTGKGAATAATAGTAAACATCCTGGTTAAACCCCTGGTAATCCTTSCCTAATAATCCGCTCAAATTCGYATGCTGCTGAACATATTGGGATATCTGTTGCTTCCGTTCGCGGATGTATTCCTTGACCTGTTCCGCGTCCTGCATCTTCGCCTGCAGGGATTGCAATTGTTTGAGTGAGGCGAGGGCTTTYGGRTTGTTGCTCATGAATTTGAGCATACCCTGCAAGGAATCTGTATAGGCCTGGTATTCGCCATTCAAGCCAAGGCTACTGCCGCTGCCCGTATCACCAGCCAGTTTTTGAGTCAATGCAGCATAACGCGCTGCCGAGCCTGCAAACAGCGTCTTTGCTGCGCTGGAATCGACTTTGCATAATTTCCTGCGCAACCGTTCTTCCCGCCGGGCCATCTTTTGTAAATATTTTTCTGTCTGACGGGTGAGCTGTGCATCAAGATTGGCTGTCTTGTGTTGTACCCGGTTGAAGAATTTGGAAGGAAGATYAATAATAGCCGTAACCTTGTCAGGCTGGTCCTGAGCAAAACAGGAAAGTGTCAGTATACAGCACAGCAATAGGATTGCAGTCTGGTGTCCTTTCATGAGAAGCCAGTTTAGGGAATTACGCACGGCAATGCCATACGTCTACGGTCAGTAGACTAATCGTTGTTAACTAATCAGAGAGTGGGTTTGAATAAGATGCAAGAATACGGAGAAATGCCTACAACGAAATAAGGGAAAATTTTTTTAAAAAACCATAGCTGTGCAAAATTTTATTTTTTTTATAACGCCAATAGTCTTTAGTGCGGGATCTCTTCAGAAGCGAAAGCATAATAAAAGTGACGGGCTAACCCCCGTCACTTATGATCATTGGAAGTTCGTCGAATTGCCGCAGCATATTATCCATTTTTATGTTGTGCTCCCCACTTCTCTAATTCTTCCAGTACGGGAGTAAGCGACTTCCCCTGTGGAGTGATCAAATATTCGACCCTGGGAGGCACCTCCGGGTATGTTATTCGTTGTAATATACCATCCTTCTCCAACTCCTTCAAGGCCGAAGTAAGCATCCTTTCGGAAATATCCGGCATCATTTTTTTTAGTTGGCTAAAACGCAACGGTTCGTTCCGCAGCAGCAGCCATAGGACAGTGGGCTTCCATCGACCTTCTATAAAGCCCAGGGTATATGCAATATTGCATTTATCGTTTATGACAACCTGATTTTTCCGATTGGTAGAACTCTCTTTTCGCTTCATTACATACTTTTTTGTCCGTAGCAGACAATTTCCCCTGCTCTTGTCTTTCAAATTTACCTAAGAGAAATTTGCAAAACAAAAGAAGAATAATATGAAAATTATCATCATCGGCGAGAGCGGGAACGATTGGAAAAAGAGTAGCATCCTCCCTGGAAAAGGAGCATGAGGTCATTAAAGTAAGTAACAGGAATGGAATGTTTAAAGTGGACACCAGCTCCAAATCCTCCATTGAAGCGATTTTCAAAGGGATTGGACCTTTTGATGCTCTGGTGGCGGCTATGGGCCGCGCCCATTTGGGAGATATAACAGGACTCACAGACGAGGAATTCAAAATAGGAATAGAAAGCAAGCTTCTTGCCCAGATCAACCTGGTATTGATCGGACAACATTATATCAACGATGGCGGATGTTTTACACTTACTTCCGGGATCCTGTCGGAAGACCCGATACCGCAAGGAACAGCCTGTACAACTACCGACGCGGCGGTGAATGCATTTGTAAGGGCCGCAGCTATCGACCTGAAGCGCGGTATCAGGATCAATGCAGTCGCACCGGGGGTTGTGGAGGACGCCCCCGCGTTATTCCCCTATTTCCCCGGCCATATTTCCGTAAGCATGCAGAAGGTGGCCGCGGCCTATCAAAAGAGTTTGTTTGGAGGCCATACGGGAGAGGTGTTCCGGGCATATTGATCAGTTTTATTCTGAAGGGGCTGCTAAGTTGTGCAGGGCATAAATATTTTTTTGTATACTTGCCTGATATTCCCCAAAACCTCCCAAATGTCACTCCGTTCACTGTTGTTGCTAGCCGGATGCCTTGCCTTAACGGCAAGCCATGCCCAAAAGAAAGTACTAAGTTATCCCTTTGAATTTGAAAAGAGTTTTCTTGCAAGGGGAGATTATGACACTTATTTTCTGGACGATCCATCTAATAATACATTCTCCCTTGTGTTGAAGGACAATAAGAAGGTGGAATATGTATTATTGGATCAGAATTTTAAAGTAATTTCCAAGATCAGTTCCGACAAAGATGCATCTGCCTTTAGTATTAAGAACCTCAAGGATTGCACCGGCGGCACGACAAATGGACATCAATATCATTTTATTTATCCCGAGGCAAGCACCGCATATATAATGGAGACAGCGGACTTTGACGCTAAAACCGTCAGCCATAAGAAATTGATCGATATCCCCAAGGAAGAAAAGCCATTGGCTGCTTTCAGCGACAACAATGTATTTTATGCCTTTACCACTAATGACAAAGCCGGGACGCTGACTATTTCCATGGTAAATGGCGCGGGCGAACTGACGCAAAAAAGTTTATCTTTTCCTGTGCCGGAAGAAGCAAGCAGACACAGGCGCAAATTATCCGAATACCTGGGTGGACTGAAAGTCATAAAGGGTGGAGAGTATCCCGATCTGTCGAATGCTGTAAAATCGGAGAAACTGTTCACACAGCCTAACAATTTTATGCTTCTAATCAATGACGGCGATAATCCCGCACATATTGTTTCTTTGTCATTGCCGGACCTGACACTGCAGGAGAAAAAGATAGATTACACAACGCTGATACCCAAGGATGAAAAGGGAAAAGTGTACATAAGCTCCTTTTTAAAGGGGGATCGCTTGTACTCGCTGGTATTGAATAAAAAAAGTATCCGGATAGTGATCAATGAAGTCGGCAGCGGAGCACAGCTGGGAAAAATAGAGATCAACGATGACGCCGGGTTGGATATGTTTGCCGATGGACCAATGACAGAAAGGCGCTATGGCAAGCGGGCGGACGCAAAAGATATTTCGGATGTAAAGAAGTTGATCAGGGAGTTTACACGTGGTACGGAGGGTTTGATGGTGACAGAGAATAAAGCAGGTCAGCTGATCTTAACGGTAGGTACATATGATCTCATACCGCTGAGTACGGGTGGCAGCGGTGGCGGTTATGTAGGCGGTTGGCAACAAGGCTCCATGCCCGTTACACCCAACATCGTGAATCATGGGGCAACCGTCTCTTCCGTCAGCGTCTGGAATCCTACAATGTATTACCGACCGGGCACTCCTGGGTATACCACGACCAGCGCTCGTTATTACAACACGACTTTTTTTAAGATCCTGCTGGATCCCAAGAGTTTTAAAAATGTGAGAGGACGGGTGCCGGCATCCGTACCGGATCAAATAAAAGATTATATGGAAGGTGTAGACAGTAAAGCAAAGGCGACCAATCAGTTCTCCATAGGTAAAAACCAATACTACGGCTATTACGACAAGGAATTGCACTATTATGTCGTTGAGCAAATAAGGATTATTCAATAGCCAAACAGTACATTGATTTTAAACCCGTTGCTTATTGTAAAAAAATCTAATTCCCCGGCAGGAAATTTAATTGTAAATTAAGTTCACCTATTACTCAGTAATTTTTTCTAACCCCATACTATAACCCTAAACCTGATCCTGTATGAAACAAATTGTAAAATTTGTTCTTATTCTGCTATTTGTCAGTTTTGCCTCCTGGATTGTTCTTCTAAGCTATAAACCATACCTCGGGATTGATGACGCGTATATTTATTTTGTTTATGCCAAAAACCTGGCGAGCAATCACGGCTTCGTATACAATGTCGGCGGAGAGCGGGTAGAGGGTTTTACATCGATGCTTTGGGTCCTTATATGTAGCGTCGCCTACCGGTGGTTTACGGAAACCCATTTCCGGCAGGCGCTAATGGTATTGAATATTGGGATGATCAGCTTCGCCCTGTTCCGTCTGACCGACTTTATAGACCGGCGCTTTGTTGGCAAGACGACGGCTTTCCCCTCCATCTTTTCGCTCTGCCTTCTCTCTATCCTCTTTGTGATAAAAGGTTATCTGGACTGGGTCGTTCTGAGCCTCCTGGAAACAGGTCTCTGGAGCTCCTGTCTGATGCTGATCGTCATTCATCTTCTTGAAAGCTGCTATAGCTCTCCGGATAGGACCAAACCCTTTGTATTTGGCCTGTTGCTGATGATCCTTGCCCTAACAAGACCGGAAAGCCTTTTGCTCGGTGTTGTTTTCCTGATCCTCCGATTGCTTATCTATTGGCAAAAGAAACAATCTTTTTTTCCTGCCTTGCAGACCCTCATTATACCAGCGATCTTTTTTATCGTCACCTTTTCGGGTCTGGTAGTTTTTCGCCTGTACTACTTTGGTTACCCCTTCCCGAATACCTTTTATGCCAAAGTGTCCAGTAATCACATCGACAATATAAAAGAAGGGACCATGTACCTTTCTAAATTTTTGTTCGTTTATCCTGTGTATTGGTTGCCCGTAATCCTGGTCCTGGCCACTTTCTGGATACGCTTAAGGCTGCTATTTGCCGGGTGGAGGATCTTTCTCACTTTCAGGAATGATGAACTTGCCCAGACCTGTGTTGCCCTGGTCAGCTTTATTGCGTTCATTCTGCCGATGGGGGTGGGCGGGGACCATTTCTCTCTTTTCCGCATGTATCAGCCATTCGCCCCCATTTTCCTGCTACTCCTTTTCAACAAGGATTTTATCCGCAAAAGCTTTTTTGACACGGAATCCAAAAAGCCCTCCGGTGGGGCCCTTCCCCGTCTTGCGTGGGTAGTCCTTTTGCTGCCGGTGTTCTACCTGATGAATATTCCGAAATATTTTGTGGACAGTAACTTCGTCCCGTACAAGGTATCTCTGCTGCTTGATTTTTCCATGGCTCAATCCTATCGCCAGGTTAGCGTGGAACTGGATAATTTTTTTCCTTTTTACCCCAAACCGTCTATTGGCCGCATCGCGGCAGGCGGCTATGCCTTCGGTTACGATGGCTCTATCGTCGATCTGATGGGCCTCAACAATACGTTGATGGCACACGCCAATGGTGTGAAGGTAGGTGTCAAGGATCATGCCTCCTTTGATAAGGCAACCTTTTATAAGCTGCATCCGGATTTTGTGGAAGGGGAATTCGTTGGAGCGGACGGGCAGTTCGAATTACCGGAGAACAGACCGGATTTTGACACGACAAACTATGAATCAATCCTTTTGAAAGGCATTTTCAGAGACTCTGCCTTTATGCATCTCTACCAGCCTGTCCTGATAGGACACCAGGGTTCTAAAGACGTTTTCTTTACCTATGCCCGGACGGACTATATCGATACTCTTCGGGGAAAGAGCTACCTGGTTACTCCCTTACAGCGAAAAGAGGAGCACTTTTCGGCCCTGATTTCCGGACCGCGGAAAAGCGACTGAAATACGAGCATAGATCGTTTAGGAAGGGAGCGACTATTGCTCCCGGAAGATGACAGCCCCCTGGTATTCAGCCCGGATCACCTTACCGTAGATCGTCTTCGTCCAGCCATTTTCAAAGCCATGGTTATTGGCAATCAGGAATCCTTTGCCGGCTTCGCATTTGATGATCTTATGCGCATCGATATAGCGCCCCTTTACTTTGCAGAAAACGATATCACCGACGGTATAATCCGACGCCCGGGCGAAGGTTAAAAGGCTTCCGCTTTTTAACAGGGGCAACATGGAATTGCCGAAAGCCTTCATTTTTCCAGTGCCGGCTGAAGCCAGCTCATTTTTTAAACGTTCGTACTTGTTCATTTGGTTTGGATTTAGTGTGTTCCCCTGATGAGATTCGAACTCATAATCCCGTTGCCGGGCAGTATGGCTGTAAATACGCTTCCCTACTCTGCCGTCCGGCGTTTTCGGTGCACTGTAAATTCTGTCCATAATTTCGCGGGGATATTACGGCATGATCCATACACGCTGCGGTAAGCCAATTTTGCCGCAGGCTTTTCCTTTTAAGCTACAGGGGCTTGAGCTGTGTCAAATATTGCGATAGATATGTGCAACCTATTTGCACAGTCAAAATTTTTTTATAGAATTTGATTGAAAAGTGTTGCCTCATTTATTGCAGATATTATTGTGCATCCTGAGCGGGAAGTAAAAGCCAGTGTAGGGGTACAGGTTAAAACAGCCGCAGGCATATGATCAGTGGAATATATAAATGATGCCCTTAAATGTATAAATAGGTTCCAGACAGCGGGCGGAGCTTTGTGTCATAAAACTATTTATTATGAACACATCAGCTCAACAATCAAAAATCGCCCTTATCACCGGCGGCAGCCGGGGTATTGGAAAAAGTATTGCGCTCAATGCGGCAAAACGTGGATTGGGAGTTATTCTCACCTACAATAGCAATCCCGGGAAAGGCGAAGCCGTCGCTGCGGAGATCAACAACAGTGGCGGCAAAGCCGTTGCCCTAAAACTGGACACAGCCAACATGGGATCTTTCGGCGACTTCGCCGCCCGGGTTTTACAGGTCCTTAAAAAGGAATGGAACCGCGAAAACTTCGACTATCTTGTCAATAATGCAGGCATAGCCCAGCGTACACTTATTAAAGACACAACCGAAGAGATCTTTGACCAGCTCGTCAATGTAAACTTCAAAGGGGTATTCTTTCTCACACAAAAATTGATCCCTTTAATGGCGGATGGCGGCCAGATCGTTAATATCTCGTCAGGGCTTGCCCGGTTTGCATTCCCCGGAGTTGCCGTTTATGGAGCGCTCAAGGCAGCCACGGAAGGACTGACCAGGTATTTCGCAAAAGAGTACTCAGATAGGAGGATTCGCGTCAATACCGTTGCCCCTGGGGCAATCGACACCGAGTTTGGCGGAGGAAAGGGTGATGAGGCTCACCGTCAGGCCGTAGCCAATATGACGGCGCTTGGCCGTTTGGGCGAGGCGGAAGATGTAGGCGTATTCGTTGCATCGCTTCTTTCAGATGACAGCCGGTTTGTAAACGCGCAACGCATTGAAGTGGGTGGTGGCATCATGATCTAAACAGGGAAATATTTAATAAATTTGTATTCAACGGAGCTAAAACAACTACACAATGGAATATGTAGATATTAAGTCAATCTCCGAGTTGCATGATTTTTTTCATTACGAAAAACCGCTGCACCCGTTAATAACTGTGGTAGACCTGTCAAAAGTAGACCGTTCTCATAGAAAACCGGGAGCAGCATATCGGTTGGATTTATACTCTGTCGCTTGCAAAAAAGTAGAAGGGCTTTTTAAATATGGCCGAACCACCTACGACTTTTCCGAAGGCACATTAATGTTCACGGCCCCCTACCAGGTCTTATCTCCCGGGATAGAGAACAAAGTTGAAGGCTGGGGGCTTTATATTCATCCTGACTTTTTGAATGCAAACAACAAGGGACGTAAATTAACGGAGCATTCATTTTTTGGGTATGATACCAATGAAGCCCTGCACATTTCCGAACCTGAAAAAAATGTGCTTGAAGATTGTATTAAACATATTCAAAGAGAGATCTCGTCGAACCTTGATAAGCACTCTTATCATCTTATCCTGACAAACCTTGAATTGCTCCTGTCATATTGTTCGCGGTTCTACGACCGTCAATTTTTGACAAGAGTAAAAGCAGGAAATGATATTGTGGAAAAGTTTGAGAAACTTTTAAATGATTATTTTTCCAGAGATTCGCTTATTGAATCAGGTGTACCCGATGTAAAGTATTTTGCCTCACGTCTGAATTTATCCGCTAATTACCTTTCTGATCTGTTGAGCAAGTACACGGGGAAACCAACGCAAGAGCATATCCATTTAAAACTGGTAGACAAAGCAAAATCCTTGTTGTGGAGTACGGAAAATTCGATCAGCGAAATTGCATACGACCTGGGGTTTGAGCATCCTTCGCATTTTACCAAACTGTTTAAGAACAAGACAGGTCATTCACCAAAGGAATTCAGGAATATGAATTAAATTACTCTCCCGGCATGACGTTATCCCATGTTTATGGGGGGGCGTTGGTATTCAGCGCGGATCACCTTGCCCCATACCTATAGAACCAAATCAGGGCGTCCTAACTTTCTTGTTGAGCTTTTTCAAATAGTCCTGATAGCAATTGTCAATGGCCTCATTATATCCCGCGCGGTCAGAAAAGGCTTCCGGGTGATAGCCGTCACCTGGTTTGTGCTTTTTATCAAGCCCGAACTGGCTGGCGTGAGCGGCAAACCAGAGATCAAATTGCAGGGCTTTCATTGCAGCCAGCGTATAGGCATAGTCCTTCTCAACCCGGGGATAGGTGGGCATGCTCGGGAATTTTGTATCATTAAGGAGCGTTGGGATGTTGGCGATGAGTATACGATACGTTCGAACCTCATCCTTCACATCGAAAAGAAAGCTGCTGGCCCCCTTGGTATGACCCGGATGGTGTAATACTACAACCTGCATGTCCCCCAATCTTATGGTATCCTGTTCGTGCAGCAATCGATCTGCTTTTACCGGCGGGAAAATCTTCCCATGACCGCCCATTAAAAAGTCCGAATTACCGCCATCAGCCAGTACGGGCGCATCCATTTGCTGGATCATTACCCGGGCGCCGGTAATTTTTTTTATGGCCGCGAATCCGCCGACATGATCGAAATGTGCCTGGTTCGTCAGTAAGATCCTGATATCCGAAACTTTGAACCCCAGTTCTTCCACATGCCGCCGGATCATCGTATCCGACCCCGGAATCCCGGTGTTGATCAGGATATGACCTTTGGGGGTGGTGATAAGATAGCTGCCAAGTTCATAGCTTCCAACATAGTAGAGATTGCCGGCAATACGAAACGGCTTGTATTCCTGTATCCAGGACGGCTGAAAATTAGGTAGTGGAACGAGCTTTTGAGCGACGGAATGGATGCTGAGGAAAGGTAGGACTGCTGCAAGCAGCAAGGTCGTGAAGCGAAAATTAAATTTTTTCATGAGACGTAAGCTTGGAACATATCCGGCCACTCGAAACTAAAATTAAAAAGCAAGAAAGGAAGCATGGATTTGATCGACGGTCATTCAGGCTACTTAAAGGGCACAAAAAGAGGCCGATATCCAGGCAGTTGATGCCTTTACCTGACGGGAAAAGCCTTGAGCAAACTATATAGCATCAAATTGGGATCTTGAAACCGCCGATCCTGACTCAGCTTGACGACGACCAGATCTTTTGAAGGGATGACAAATATGTATTGGCCATCGAGGCCCCGGCAGGAGAAGCAATCAGGAGGTACATCAGGCAAATTGCGCCAGGCCGGAGAGCCCCTTCCGCCCGTGGTATTGACCCACCAAAACGCACCGTACTCACCGTTAAAGTCTTCGATATTATGTATACCGGAAGGGCTCGCCGTCCATGACACCCATCCTTCCGGCAATAGGCGTTCACCATTCCATACACCGTCATTCAAGTATAAGAGGCCGAAGCGCGCCCAGTCGCGGGCTGTCGCGTAGCAATAGGAACACCCAACAAAAGAGCCGGCGGCATCGGGTTCGAGCAGGGTATGCCGCATTCCTATTTTATAGAACAGCTGATCATAAGGAAACCGGTAATATTCCGGCGTTCGTCTTTTTGCCATTCGGGGACCGCGATAGGATCGCAAATATTCAATCGTTTTTGTTTGACCAAAATGCCTGTAAGGGCATTCATAACGCTTTTGGTCATGGACCAACCTAAAAGAGGCATCTGCGACGTGAATCCGGCGGCATATTTTTCTGCTACGATCTGTCCTTTGTAAACCACGACGAAAGCTCTTGTACCCCATTCCTCGTTACGGGCGGAATCGAAGAAAGCTGCGTCCTCCGCGGCCTTCAGCTTTGCCGTATCGATGTCCACCGGCAATGTACCGGTGAGCCGTTCTCCCCGCGGCCAGGGTAGGGTATCCTGCAAAGCTTCGGGAGGAGCGGCGAGAGCGAAACGTTGACTGCGTAACTGTCCCTCCGTTATCCCGTTGATGAGAGTGGCACCCAGCTCCTGACGGTAGATAGCTTTTCTTCCGGCCAGACAGAAAATGGATGCGGAGACAGAGCTATCATGGATATTGACCTCGACGCTTGCGAGACAGAAGGGAAATCTGTAAAAGTCTTGTTTTTTGATGTCGTTCGGATTTCGACCCGAGACAAAAACGGCTGAGCAAGTCGCTTGGGCAGCATATCCCGATATAATAGGAAAGTATGTCCAGCAATACAGAAGGAACGTCAAAAAGAATAGTATCAGGAGAAAGTTTAGGCCGCGTCGGATCAATTTTTTTAGCATAGGCAGGTAACCGGGATGATGCCGGTGTTTTCTGAGACGGCTAAAATGCATTATTCCACACGGGTACTGCGGAATTTATCGAACCTAAGCCCGGATGATATTATTGCGGTAGAGGAGTTCATAAAACGATTTATGACTAAAATAAATAACCTGTGACCGCCTACGACGAATTGTATAAGCAGAAATACCTCCACGACATTTTCGTGAATTTGTTAGACTCTATAATACTTATACCCTCGGCAGCAAGTAGCTAGTACAATCAATAATTCAATCACTCTTACCTGCCAGAATTTTATACGCCGCACTCCTCCAAATGACATCTCAGCCCAGTGCCCTGTCCACAAATTGTATAACATATAAACCAGTAAAGAAAACGAGATAAGAAATGGAATAAATATCACTATTGCCTGTACCGTAGATGAAAGTCTATCAATATATAACAGGAAATAAGGAAGGAATATTAGAACTGATGTTATTAAAGAACTCAATAATAATATGCCCGCAGAAAAAGCGTCCCGATTCAGTAATGCAGTTATTATGCACAGAATCAAGGTCAGCGCATTACAAATAAAAAGGGCTGGCAAATACATTCTTAAAAAAATCGGTTTTTTAGGCATAGGTATAATTGGGATTACAGCTTTTTTGAGGTGTAATAACGATCTTTTTATACTCGTTATTTCAATGCACCATTGGTTTGGAAAAAGAGCATAAAAAAAGGCCGCATTGCTGCGACCTGCCTAATGCGTTGCAAAAAAGAAAGGTCACATCTTTGCGACCTTTCGGCGTGGACAGGAACCCCCAGATATCGAACCTGGATGGAGTCGATGTCCAGGCCGTCGAAGCCTTCATAGAGCGATTTCAGATAGAAATAGGAAAGCCTTAGAAAATCGATGGGCTGCTTTCCATCTAGGATTGCAACCCTTTCCCTTTGTTCAAAAAACTTGTGATAAATTCGAGGATACTTAAAGGACCTTAGATGGAGAAAATCCTGAAAATTCTTTTGATCGTAATAGTAGTAGCTGTTATTGCCTTATTGGCATTTTATATGTTGTTTATTTATCTCATGGGACGTGGTTTTGTACATGGCAATTAGATAAGCTGGCCTTACTAATAATACCTTACACGATAAGCGACTTTTGGTAGGCTAAGGAGCATCCACTTTAGCTTTTCTATATTATGGATTGAATATTTTCAACCTTATTCTATGATCCACCATATTCTGACAATCATGGTGTTAGCAATAAGAAAAGGCCACATTTCTGTGACCTTTTAGATGTGGTGTGGGGCGGGATCGAACCGCCGACACAAGGATTTTCAGTCCTTTGCTCTACCGACTGAGCTACCGCACCGCCTGACTCATCTTCCTTACCGGAAGGGAGTTCCCCGATTGGGGTAGCAAAAGTAAGGCATTCCCCGCAAGTTTCCGAATTATCAACAGGAAATCCTCAAAAAAATGCGAAACAGGTCCTTGATGTTATGGGTCCTGATTTTCAACCTTTTCTACAAGGTATTCTCCGAAAATCACACCGAAAGAATTACCGGATTTTAAGACCAAAAATGCCTGATTCTTTATAATTTGGATGCGGTTAAAGTAAATATCCTTATGAGCTTTATCGATAAATCAGCCGCAGATCTGAAAAAATTCGGGGAGAAGAAAAGCGAGGAATATGCCCATGCTGCCCCCTTTCCCAGTATTATTTTTGACGATTTTTTTATTCCCGAAAAGCTAAAAGAGATCCTGGAAGAATTTCCAGACCTGACAAAAAAGCCTGATATCAGGTTCAATGATGACAACCAGATCAAGCGAGCCTCCCGGGGAGAAGCGAGGTTTGGGGAGAAGACGAAGCAGTTTATGCATTATATGAATTCAGAGCCCTTCCTGGAATTTCTGGAAGAACTCACGGGGATCGAGAACCTGATCCCCGACCCTCATTTTGAAGGAGGGGGATGCCACCAGATCCTGCCTGGCGGCAAACTGGCCATCCATGCGGATTTCAATACACACCCCGCGACAAAGCTGGACAGAAGATTGAATGTACTGGTATATCTGAATGAGGATTGGGAAGAATCTTATGGAGGACATTTCGAACTCTGGGATATTGAAATGAAAGGTCACGTAAAACGGATATTGCCCGTATTTAATCGGATGGCTATCTTTTCCACCACCAGCAATTCCTATCATGGGCATCCCGATCCCCTGACCTGCCCTCCGGACAGGACCCGTAAATCGCTGGCGCTATATTATTATACCAACGGCAGACCGGAAGAAGAGAAGAACGAGACTCATCTTACGCTGTTCAAGGATAGACCCCAGGATGCGGGGAGACCGAAATACAAGAAGCCAAAGGGACTGAAAAAGATCTACCTCAAGCTGACAGGAAAATATTAATGCAATACATCACCACTCCGCCTCACCCGGCACTAACGCCATATATCGACGCCTACTGGTCTGTGAACGGCGCCGGGCATGGCACGGTGACCAACAGGATTCTGCCGGATGGATGTGTGGATATCATTTTTAACCTGGGAGAAGATGACCAGGTCATGAAGAGTGGTAAAGCGTACCTTGTCGGTACGATGACCCGTACCATAGAAAGTATGGTAAATCCGGATACACACCTCGTAGGGGTACGATTTAAGCCCGCAGCTTTTTCTGTTTTTTACAAGTTTTCTTCCCTGCATGAGATCACTGACCGTGCTATCGAATGCGAAAAGGGATTGGCGCCGGCACTCGCGTGTATGAAAGCACCTACGGAGGGATGGAATAAGTTTTTCCTGGAAAAGGTGTCTGAACCCGGACATGCGCTTTTTCCCATATTGGAAGATATACAGCGTCGTCACGGGCAGGTCCGGGTGGAAGAACTGACCAGACGGCATTTTGTAACAGCGCGTCAGCTAGAGCGGAGCTTTAAATACTACACCGGTATCAGTCCGAAGGAGTTCATCAACCAGGCGCGTTTCCGGCATGCGCTACAGGCTATCCGTCACAGACAGCCAGGGAAAGATCTGGCCGACATCGCTTTTGCCTGCGGATATTATGATCAGGCACATCTCTCCAACGAGATCAGGAGATATTCCGGTACGATGCCCTCGCAACTATAAGGGATACTTTTGTCGTATTTTTCCAAACCGGGGTACTGGGGTCAGAATTAATTTTACTATTATGATAAAATTTGCATACACCATCCTCTATGTAGCGGATGTGGAAAAGGCGATCGCCTTTTACGAACAGGCTTTTGGGTTTACACGGAAATTTGTCGTGCCTGGCGGCGAGTATGGAGAGCTGAGCACAGGAGATACAGCTCTTGGCTTTGCGGCTTTCTGGCTGGCTAAAAAAAACCTGCCCGGGGGATTTATCGAAAGCAACACCAGGGAGATGCCGCTCGGGGTAGAGATAGCCTTTGCCACCGAAGATGTGGAGGCTGTCTTCCAAAGAGCCGTGACGGCGGGCGCCATTGCTGTCGAGAAAGCAAAAGCAAAACCCTGGGGTCAGACTATAGCGTATGTAAGAGATCCGGATGGATTTCTTATAGAGATTTGTACGCCATTGGGTTAACCATCGCTACATCCCGTATTCGCTGAGGAATTTGATCCGCATGATCTTCAACTGCTCCCAGGTGAAGTTGCCGTCGGAGAGTTCCTGTTGTGCAACCTGCAGACTGCTGGTTTCGCAACCTTTGAAATAATCGATGATCTCCTCCTGCTCGTATTCGTCCAGCATTTCGTCGACGGCGTAGTCCAGGTTGAGCTTGGTACCGCTGGCGGCGATGGTTTCCATGTCTTCCAGCAGAGCGTCCAGACGCAGGTCTTTATTTTTTGCGATGGTTTCCAGGGGGATCTTTTTATCCACCTGTTGTATGATGTATACCTTGTTTACGCTTTTGTTGACGACGCTTTTCATTACGAAGTCATCCGGCTTCTCGATATCATTTTCTTCCACATATTTGGCTATCAGCTCGATGAAGGGTTTGCCATAGCGGAGGGCCTTGCCTTTGCTGACGCCCTGACATTTCTCCAATTCCTGTGTCGTCGTAGGATACAGGGTGGCCATATCCTGCAGGGAGGTTTCCAGGAAGATGACAAATGGAGGGAGCTGTTTCTTTTTGGCTTCTTTTTGACGCAGGTCTTTTAGCAGTTCGAACAGCTTTTCGTCCGTGGAGGTAGTTCCGGAAGCCTGTTCGCCTTCTTCTTCGTCGTCTGCGTTGGCTTCCTCAAACAGGTTGTTGAGAACGATCTTGAAAGAACGGGGCTTTTTCAGAAAATCCTCGCCTTTCTTTGTGAATTTCAGAACGCCATATTCTTCGATATCCTTTTTTAGCAGGTCTTCCAGCAGGAGCTGCCGTATCAGAGAATTCCAGAAATGTTCCGGCTCTTCCTTGCCAATACCGAACTCTGCAATGCCTTCGTGACGGAACATATGTATCTGGGGGGTCAGTTTTCCTGTCAGGATGTTAACGACATAGCCTGTAGCGAAACGTTCGTCCAGCGCCTTGATCGTCTTTAAGACCTTTACGGCATTGTCTTTTGCCTCTACCCTTTCCTTCGGATGGAGACAGTTGTCACAATTACCGCAATTTTCCGTGGTATACTCCTCGCCAAAATAGCTCATGAGGACTTTCCGGCGGCAAACGCCCGTCTCGGCATAACCAACCGTCTCGTTTATAAGCTGTGCGCCTACCTCCCGTTCGCTCAGCGGCTTGTCCTTCATCAGGTGTTCCAGCTTGGCGACATCCTTATGAGAATAATACAGGATACAGTTGCCTTCCAGTCCATCACGACCGGCCCGTCCCGTCTCCTGGTAATAGTTCTCGATGGATTTGGGGATATTGTAGTGAATGACGAATCTAATGTCCGGCTTGTCGATGCCCATTCCGAAAGCGATGGTGGCCACGATGACCTGTACATCCTCGTTGAGGAAAAGGTCCTGTCTTTCGGCCCGCAGCTTGCTGTCAAGGCCTGCGTGATAAGCCACGGCCTTGATACCGTTGGCAACCAGCATATCGGCCAGCTCTTCGGTGGTCTTTCTGTTGAGTGTGTAAATGATGCCGCTTTTTCCCTTGTGCTGTACTATATAGCGGACGATACTCTTGATGGTCTGATCTTTTTTGATCTTAGGCTGTATCTCGTAATATAGATTCCCTCTGTTAAAGGAAGAGATGAATATTTTGGGGTTGCGTAGTCCCAGGTTCTTTACGATATCGCTTTGCACTTTGGGTGTGGCTGTGGCCGTCAGGGCGATGACAGGTATATCGGGGTTGATCTGGTCCATCATTTCCCGCAGACGACGGTATTCCGGCCTGAAATCATGTCCCCATTCCGAGATACAATGGGCTTCATCCACGGCGAAGAAAGAGATTTTCAGATCGCTGAAAAACTCCATATTCTCCTGCTTGGTGAGGGTTTCGGGGGCTACATACAACATTTTGGTGTGCCCGTTGAGCAGGTCCTCATGGACTTCCCGGATCTGCTTTTTATTCAATGTAGAATTCAGGAAATGCGCTACGTTATCCTTGCTGCTATAGCTGCGGACCAGATCTACCTGGTTCTTCATCAAGGCGATGAGCGGGCTAACGATAATGGCCACCCCCTCGCTGATCATGGCGGGCAGCTGATAACAGAGACTTTTTCCGCCGCCGGTTGGCATGATGACGAAGGTGTCCTGCCCGGAAAGCAGACATTGGATAATAGCAGACTGATTGTCTTTAAAGGCGTCGAAGCCGAAGTACTCTTGTAACTGGGCCTGTAGGGAATCTGAAGGATTGGTTTTTGCTTTTACGGATTTGCTACTGACGGCCTTTGTTTTTCTGGTAACGGTTTTTTTAGTTGTGGTTGTTGCCATGCTCGAATGTTTTCCTCCTCACGGTTTACGATAACCAAAATACCCCGAACAGCCGGAAGTAATTATTCACGAGTTATGATTAACAGGTGAATAAAGGCGTTCTGTTCGAATGTTGCTCAGAGCCCGGCCTAAGGGTTGGCGAAGTTACACAAAAACGGGGTAAGGCGCGAGCTGTCTTTGTTAAAAATTGAACGAACTTTCATAAATATAAGAAAAAATAATATGTATTTGTAATAAAAAAATATCAACATAATTATTTGGCATTCAGATTGTAATGATATGAAACCTGGTTAAACCCTATCGAGCGATAAAAGTAAACTCTTAGAGGATGACCAGGATCGCGGATGACGGTAAAAACGAAGGATAATACGTGGATATGACGTAGGTTTGCGAAATCTTTTTATGAGCAAGGGCATCAATATTCTTGAGACAGGCAGGAACACCATTCGAATGGAAGCAGCATCAGTAGCCGCCCTTGAGGGGCTTTTGGATGAAGCATTCGAGAAAGCGGTGAAGCTCATCTTTGCCTGTAAAGGCCGCGTGGTGGTCAGCGGTATCGGGAAGAGCGCCATTATTGCTCAAAAGATCGTGGCCACATTCAACTCAACGGGTACGCCTTCCATTTTTCTCCACGCCGCGGATGCCATCCATGGTGACCTGGGCATGGTACAGGAACAGGACATCGTGCTCATCGTCAGCAAAAGCGGGGAGAGCCCGGAGGTCAAGATGCTCCTTAGCTTTATCCGCAACTTCGGCAACCCGCTTGTCGCCATGGTGGGCAACCTGCAATCTATATTAGCCAAGCAAGCCGCCATTGTGTTAAATACCACGGTGGACCAGGAAGCTTGTTTGAATAACCTTGCTCCTACCAGCAGTACTACCGCGCAAATGGTGATGGGAGACGCCCTGGCCGTGACCTTGATGGAGATGCGGGGTTTTAGCAGCAAGGACTTTGCCCGGTTCCACCCCGGAGGTACGCTGGGGAAGAAACTGTATCTACGCGTACAGGACCTATATATTCATAACGAGCGGCCTCGGGTCCCTATATCCGCTACTCTCCGGGAAGTGATCATGGAGATCACCTCCAAACGTCTGGGCGCAACGGCCGTCACCGACGATGAGGGCGCCCTGCTGGGCATCGTTACGGACGGAGACCTTCGCCGCATGCTGGAGAAAAATATCAATACGGATGGGATGACCGCCAGGGATATTATGACCACCCGACCCAAGACGGTGGAAGTCGAGGCCCTGGCCATCGAAGCGCTGGACCTTATGCGCACATATGATATAACACAACTGGTGGTTACCGGAGCCACCGGCTATATGGGCTTTATCCATTTGCACGACCTGATCCGGGAAGGGATCATTTAAAACGTTTTATGAATAAAAATCACTATGTGGTCATCATGGCGGGTGGTATCGGCAGCCGCTTCTGGCCAATGAGCCGCCAAAACTTTCCCAAACAGTTCCTGGATATTCTGAACACGGGAAAGACGCTGATCCAATGGACCTTTGAACGCTTTGCCTCATTTATCCCCGTAGAGAATATCTACGTGGTGACATCCAATGAATACAAGGATATTGTACGGGAACAGCTGCCGGAATTGCCCAAGGAGAATATACTTGGAGAGCCTTCCCGGAAGAATACCGCCCCCTGTATTGCGTACATCTCTTTCAAACTGCAGCAGAAAGACCCGAAAGCTTCCCTTATCGTCGCACCCGCCGATCACCTGATCCTGGATAAGAAAGCCTTCACAAAGGTGTGCCTGGAGGCGCTGAGCTTTGTGGGTAAACATAACGCTTTTATCACATTAGGGATAAAGCCCACCTATCCCAATACCGGATATGGTTATATCCAGCATGAACAGCATTCCGTATCAGACAATGTTTATAAGGTAAAGACCTTTACCGAAAAACCCAACCTGGAACTGGCCAAGACTTTTTTGGCCAGCGGTGATTTCCTGTGGAATGCCGGCATTTTTGTCTGGCAGGTAAAGAATATCATCCAGGCTTTTGAGAAATATCTCCCTGAGATGTACGATGTCTTTGCTGCCGAAAAGGATAAATTCAACACGCCTGGTGAAAAAAAGGCCCTGGAACATATCTACCCTCTCTGTACCAATATCTCCATCGACTTTGGCATTATGGAAAAGGCAGACAATGTATATGTCATCCCTTCCTCTTTTGGCTGGAGCGATCTGGGTACCTGGAACAGCGCGTACGAAAATCTTGAAAAAGACTATCTGGCCAATGCCGTTGCGGGTGACAACGTGGTGGTGATCGACGCCACCAGATGCGTGGTAAAGGCGCCCAATGACAAACTGCTGGTATTGCAGGGCCTCGATGACTTTATCGTCGTGGATACCAAGGATGTACTGCTGATCTGCAAACGTGAGAAAGAGCAGGATATCAAGGAATACGTGGCTGAACTGAAACGCAGCAAAGGAGATCAGTACCTGTAAGGAAGGTTTTGTATATTCGTTGAATGTCCCCCCATCCTCTCCATAATATCCTTTTCCTGGATATCGAAACGGTGTCCCAATATCGTTCGTTCGACGACGTGCCGGACGAATGGAAAGACCTGTGGCGGCATAAGGCGGAATCATTGTTGAGGGACAAACAGCCCGCTACACCCGAAGAGATCTACGGGCGCAGCGCCATTTATGCCGAATTTGGCAAGATCATCTGCATCAGCTGCGGCATCGTCTCCGGCATGCCTGCGGACAGGAAGCTATCTTTGAAGTCCTTTTCCGGGGACGATGAAAAAACGTTGCTTACTGGTTTCGCCGATCTTCTTCGCAAGTGGGCCCCGGATCACTCGAAGTATCTGTGCGCTCACAACGGTAAGGACTTTGATTTTCCCTATCTCTGCCGGCGTATGATCATACATGGCGTGACCATCCCCGCCGTCCTGAATATTTCAGGAAAAAAACCCTGGGAGGTACAACATATCGATACCATGGACCTCTGGAAATTCGGGGAATACAAAAGTTTTGTCTCTCTCAACCTCCTGGCCCGTACGCTGGGCATCCCTACTCCAAAGGACGATATCGACGGCAGCAAGGTGGGAGAAGTATACTGGACGGAGCATGATCTGCCAAGGATCGTCACTTATTGTCAGAAAGATGTTATCACCGTAGCGCAAGTCTATCTTCGCATACATGGCGAATCCCTTATCCGGGAGGAGAACATCGAACTCAAATAGTATTATTATCATCATGAGCTCTCCATCTATCTCCAGTAAGCTGCCCCGGGTGGGAACGACCATTTTCACTGTGATGAGCTCCCTGGCCGCCGAGCTGGGCGCTGTGAACCTGGGGCAGGGGTTCCCCGACTTTCCCATGAATGAAAAGTTAATAGGGCTGGTGGACAAAGCGATGCGCAATGGGTTCAACCAATATGCGCATATGCATGGTTTACAATCCCTTCGGGAAGTGCTGGCCGGGAAGATCGAATTCCTCTATGGGACTTCCGTCGACCCTGCCACACAGATAACCATTACACCGGGTGGAACATATGCTATATATACCGCTCTTACTACTATATTACGACCAGGAGATGAAGTGATCGTTTTTGAGCCCGCGTATGACAGCTATATCCCAAACATCGAGATCAACGGCGCCATCCCTGTACGGATACCGCTGAGTTTCCCGGACTATCATATCGACTGGAAGGAGGTACGCCGGCGGATTACGCCCCGGACAAGAATGATCCTGCTCAACTCGCCCCATAACCCCACCGGCTCGGTGTTGCGGGAGGAGGATATCACCCAGCTGCGGAACGTGGTAAAAGACAGCCAGATATTTATACAATCGGACGAAGTATACGAACATTTAATTTATGACGGGGTACCCCACCAATCGATCCTGCGCTACCCCGACCTGCTGGAAAGGAGCTTTGTCTCGTTTTCCTTTGGCAAGGTCTACCACTGCACAGGCTGGAAGCTGGGCTACAGCATCTCATCTCCCGCGCTGATGACTGAGTTCAGGAAGATCCACCAGTTCAACTGCTTCAGCTGTCATACACCTTCACAGGTAGCTTTGGGGGAATTTCTCACGGATAGGAGCACGTACCTGGAGCTTGCCCCTTTTTTACAAGGGCGGCGTGATTATTTCCAGGATCTGATGAGAGCCACACGGTTTACCCCCCTCCCCTCCTATGGCAGCTATTTTCAACTGTACCGCTACGACCGGATCAGCGATGAGAGCGACAAGGATTTTGCTATACGTATCACAAAGGAGTACGGCGTGGCAGCTATCCCGGTGTCGGCATTTTATACGGAAGGAAAGGATGACAAAGTTGTGCGGTTCTGTTTTGCAAAAAAAGAGGAGACGTTGCAGCGGGCTGTGGAACGCCTGATCAAAATAAAATAAGGTATGATACGGATATGCGGCGGGATATTGATCTGTTTGTTTATGATAGGGTGTGGTGGTGAAGAAAATAAGAAGATCACGGTTTCCGACACGACAGTCTACACGGGGGCAGAGACGGATACGGTAGCCGGCGTCGATACGGCGGCGGTCATTGCCTATTACGATATACCAGCCGCACCGGAACTGACGGCTCACTCCATTCATCTGCAAAAAGGCGTGGACCTTAGCCTGCAGGTGCCGGGCGGATTCAATATCTGTGTTGCCTATGAGGGATTGCGCAGACTGCGCTTCCTTACCAAAAGTCCGGACGGACGTCTGTTCGCCACGGATATGTTCAATACCAGCGACAACAAGAGAGGCCGTGTGTATGCTTTTGAAGACTGGGATAGTGCGGCCCATGCCTATCGGGGTATCCGTACTTTTTTGGACGGACTCCATAATCCCAATCAAGTGGCTTTTTATAATGATAAAGGACAGGATTATATCTATGTTTCAGAAACAGGAAAGCTGAGCAGGTACCCTTATCATGCCGGGGATACTGTGCCTTCGGGTCCTGCGGAGCAAATAGCTGCCTGGCCTGATTACGGCCTGGACTATAAATATGGCGGATGGCACCTTACCCGGAGCCTCGCATTCCACGAGGGGAAACTGTATGTCAGTGTGGGCAGCAGCTGTAATGTCTGTATCGAGAAGGAGGACGTGCGGGCTACCATCCAGGAAATGAACCCGGACGGCAGCGACCGGCATACTTTTGCTACCGGTCTTCGCAACAGTGTCGGGATCAAATGGGTGGGTAACAAGCTGTGGGCTACCAGCATGGGGAGGGACCTGCTGGGGCCCGACAGACCGGAAGACCTGTTCCAGACCGTCAGCCGGAATATCCATTACGGGTGGCCGTATTATTTTCAGTTCAGGGGTCATATTTATGATGATACGGCGATGCAACGAGCTGCAAAAGAGGCAGGCCAGGCCATACCCGGGACGCCTCCCCTGGCCCAGTGCGGCTTCCTCGCTCATTCGGCGCCATTGGGATTTGATCATTTTTCTCATTTTTCCGACAGTCTGCTGAGCGATGTCTTCCTGGTGGCATTGCATGGCAGCACTACAGTATCCCGGCAGCGGGGCAATAGTATCGTTGCAGTATATGCATCCGGCCGGTATGTACCCATTGTGGATGGATTTCTTACTGGCCGGACAGAAGCGGACCGTAAGGGAAGACCCTGCGATGTGATGATGAATGACGCGCGGTCCTTCTTTTTTACAGATGACAAGAATGGGGTTCTTTACTATGTATGGAAAGATTGATCTGAAAAACAAAAAAATAATTATATGGCTACTATCGACACTGTCGTATTCGATCTGGGCGGCGTACTGATCGACTGGAACCCGGAATATCTTTACAGGGAGGTCTTTCCGGACGAATCTGAGCGGCGCTGGTTCCTTTCCAATATTACCACGCCTGACTGGAATGAAGAGCAGGACGCAGGCCGGACGCTGCAGGAAGGGACGGAATATCTCGTACGCAAATTCCCCGAACACGAAAAGAATATCCGGCTTTTCTATGATCGATGGCAGGAAATGCTTGGCGGCCCGCTGCATGAGACGGTGGAGATCTTCCGGCACCTGAAAGAGATCAGCAAAGTACGGCTGTATGCTCTCACTAACTGGAGCGCGGAAACCTTTCCCATAGCGTTGGAGTTATATGAGTTCCTTCACTGGTTTGACGGGCGGCTGGTATCGGGCGCGGAAAAAATAAGGAAGCCCTCACCGGAGATCTATCAATTGCTGATCAAAAGGTTTGATATCGATCCAAAAAAGGCCGTCTATGTGGATGATAACCTCCGGAACGTGCTTCCTGCCAGGGAACTGGGGTTTTGGGGCATTCATTTCCAAAGTCCGGCGCAATTCCAGCAGGAGCTGGCAATGCTGGGGGTGTGGTAGCCGGCCAGCGGTCCGTAGGACCCGGGAATGAGGATGATCTTATTTCAACAGCTGATAAACGATAAGGCTCATAATATAGGCAAGGCTTGTCATATACACCAACTGGATGGCGGGCCATTTCCAGCTGCGGGTTTCCCGGCGTACGACGGCCAGCGTGCTCATACATTGCATGGCCAGCACATAGAATACCATCAGGGAAAGGCTTGAAGCCAGGGTATAGACAGGCCGGCCGTCCTGCCGGCGGGCAGAGCGCAACCGCTGCTGCAGGGTCTGCGGGTCTGCGTCCTTACCGCCTTCCACACTGTACAAGGTTGCCATGGTGCCCACGAACACCTCTCTTGCCGCGAAGGAAGTAATAAGGGCAATGCCGATCTTCCAGTCATATCCCAGGGGATGGATAATGGGCTCTACTACTTTACCCAGGATCCCGGCATAAGAATTTTCCAAACGCTCTGCCTGCCGCTCTTTATCCAGGTCCGCTGCCCGATCGGGATGCAGCCGTACTTGTTCGGCGTATTGCTCCTCCACCCTGTTCATCCGCTGACCGGGGCCAAAGGAGCTGAGCGCCCATAAGATAAGACTGATGACAATGATCACCTTCCCCGCATCCACTACGAAGATCTTCGCCTTATTGATCATGGTGACGAGCACGTTATTCCAACGGGGGGCGCGGTAAATGGGCAGCTCCAGGATAAAAAAGCTTTTTTCCTTCAGTTTTATGAACGTCTTGGCCACGTAGGAGACGATCATGGCCATAAAGAGCCCCAGCATGTAAAGTCCCATCATGACGAGCCCCTGAAGGCTGAAAATACCCAATACACGTTGGTTGGGAACGGCGACGGCGATCAGCATGGTATATACGGGCAGCCGGGCGCTGCAGCTCATGAGGGGCGTGATCAGGATGGTAAGCAGCCGCTCTTTTTTATTCTCGATATTACGGGTGCTCATGATCGCGGGTACGGCACAAGCAAAACCGCTGATCATCGGCATGACACTCTTGCCATTCAACCCCACTTTTCGCATGAGCTTGTCTGTAAGGAAGCTGATTCGGGCCATGTAACCAGTGTCCTCCAGCACAGTGATCAATCCGAAAAGGATCATGATCTGGGGTACGAAAACGAGGATACCGCTGAGGCCGGCCAGCAGTCCATTGATGAGGAGGTTGCTCCACCAGGATTCGGGGAGCATATGACTCAGCCAGGCCCCCAAGCGGGAAAAACTCCAGTCGATGGCGTCCATGGGATATTGAGCTATCCAGAATACGCTTTGGAACAAGAGGAAGAGTACTCCCAGTAAAATAATGTAACCCCAGGTACGGTCCAGGAATAATTTGTCCAGTTTTTCAGTGAACAAGGTCTTCTGCAAGGGGTCCGGCTCGGACACCGTATGCTGCATGATATTCTTGATGCGGCTATAACGCTGCATGATCTCGTCAGCCTGTATCCTGGTATGGTTGAAGGCATGGATGCTTTCTATGTGCTCGATCTTATCCTGAACTACCTGGTCGAAGTCGAAGCTTTCGTGGTTGATCAGGTAGTGGATGGCGGTGTAGTCGCTGATATCCCTTCCATTGAAAAGCGCTTTTACGTCCCTTATCGCACCGGTGGCAAGGGCATTGCCTGCGATAAAATCCCTTGGCGGCGCCTGGCGAAGCTGACGGGCCCTCAGCTCGATGATCTTTTTAAGTTGCGGAATGCCTTTGTTCTTCCGGGGGTTTACGGAGACGACGGGAATGCCCAACTCCCGCTCCAGCCCTTCCACATCGATGTCGATGCCTTTGGAAGCGGCAAGGTCCATCATCGTGAGCGCTACCACTACGGGTATTTTCAGATCGATGATCTGGCTGCAGAAGAGGAGGTTTCTTTTCAGGTTGGAGGCGTCTACTAGCAGGACTACCATGTCGGCATGGATGCCCGGGTCCTGGCCTAACAGTACCTTATAAGTGACCCATTCGTCGGCGCGTTTGGGATAGAGACTATAGGTACCCGGCAGGTCGATGATCTGGACGGAGTGGCCGGGTGAGAGTTCCGTGGAACCCGTCTTTTTATCGACAGTGACGCCAGGAAAGTTGCCTACTTTCTGGTTCAGACCGGTGAGGGCGTTGAAAAGCGAGCTTTTCCCAGAGTTTGGATTGCCTACCAGCGCGATATGAAGATTGTTCTTTTTCTGTTCCACCCGACTAATTCAGCCTGCAAATGTAGGTGATAATTACGGTTGTGGTTTACGAGATCGGGAGGGATTCCGGGGTTTAAAGTGTTATTAGTTTTCCGTTCTCATATAATGGAAGCACCGGCGCTACGTCGGGCGTTAGGCAATAGCGTATGTCCTTTTCCAGCCCAAAACCCGAAAGCCGTTGATAATGAGAGGCATTTTTTGCCTTCATAAACTCGTACAGGTCCTTTTTTGCATCCTGGTATAGCGTTTCGGCGATCTGTGAGGAGTCGCAATTGATATAAAAATGCTTCTTTACCTTATTGATGACGGCGCCGGCGAATAGCATGTCTTCAATATTGACCCGGTCTTTCCAGGCAGCGCAGGCCAGTACGACAGGTTGACCCTGGGTTGTGAGGTAGTCGCAGACTGCGCTTAGATTAGGAAAGGAGCCTGTGATGATCTGTCCGGCGCCTCTGTCCAGGGCCATATGCAATAATTTGGTCCCATTGGTAGTGGTGAGTACCAGCGTCCTTCCGCCGATGAAATCGGTAGGATATTCAAAAGGAGAGTTACCGTGCTGTAGCCCCTCAGCTATCTTGCCGTCCCGCTCGCCGGCGGTGATGCCATCGATCTGCCGTCCTAATTCGATGCATTTTGCAACACTATCTACAGGAATAACGCATTTAGCGCCGTTGTGTAATGCCGTTGCGATCGTTGAAGTGGCCCGGAGAACGTCAATGATCACCACGATGGCGTGGTTTAGATCATACAGGTGCAGTAATGCTGGTGATAAAGCCGTATATAAGCTGGGTCTGGAATTTGTCATAGCGGAATGGTCTGCAAATGTAAGCTTTATAAGACGGTTATTTGTCCAAAATAAACTTCCATTTTTCCGACTCAGCGTATTCCCGGATCATATGATTGCGTAATTCCAGTAGTTTTTTTAGATAATCGGTAAGGAAAAGGCGGTTGGCGAGCTTGCCCAGCCCTCCATACGGGGACTCAAAATGAAAGAGGTCGATAACGAGCGTTCCATTACCGATGCTTTTAAAGTGATGTTCGTGTTTAAGGCTTTTGAAGTCACCTTCCACCATCTCGTCAGTAAAAGAAAGGGGTCGGTTCATAGCTGTAATGCGGCTGCGAAGTATTCGGGTCTTAAAGAAATGCCGGGCTTTCCATGTCACCGTCTCGTCGGGTCCGATGAGGCCGGAGACAGTACCGGCAATCGCTTCTTCCCCGGTGTGTGCCATAGATTTTCTATGGAGGTCAATGCTTCGGCAAAGATCAAAGACCCGCTCGGTAGGGGCGGCAACAAACGTTGTCAGGTGAATAGTGGGCATGGCATAATAAACAAGAAAAAATCATTCCAAGGTTTGGTTTTGCCTGAAAAAAGCCATGCCGGGGGCGGATTCGACCACTACCCGGAGGGTGATCAGCTGAAGGGAAGCTTTACAACCTTGGCCAGCAGCAGCTTATCCCGCACCTTGATATAGATGGTAGTATCGAGCTTGGAGAATGCTGTGCTGACATAACCCATGCCGATAGCTTTTCCCAGGGAAGGGGATTGGGTGCCGGAGGTTACTTTTCCGATGGGTGTGCCGGAAAAATCCTTTATCTCATAATCATGCCGGCAAATGCCTTTGTCTATCATTTCGAAGCCAACCAGTTTCCGGGAGACGCCTTCTGTCTTTTGTTTTTCCAGGATGGGTCGGGCGGTAAAATCCTTGGTGAACTTGGTGATCCAACCCAGACCCGCTTCCAATGGAGAGGTAGCATCATCGATGTCGTTGCCATAGAGACAATAGCCCATTTCCAGACGAAGGGTGTCCCTGGCGCCCAGGCCGATGGGTTTAAGACCCTGGGGGCCGCCGACCTCGAAAATTTTATTCCAGATGGTGGCTGCTGCGTCGTCCTTGTCCTCGAAGTATATTTCGATGCCGCCGGCTCCTGTGTATCCTGTGGCGCTGATGAGTACATTGTCGACCCCCGCGAAACGGCCTTTTTCGAAAGTATAATATTTCAGGTTGAGGATGTCGATGTCTGTGAGGGCCTGCATGATCTTTGTTGCATTGGGTCCCTGGATAGCCAACAGACAGGTCTTATCGGAGATGTTATGCATCTCTGCCTTATGGGTGTTATGTTTTGAGATCCAGTTCCAGTCCTTTTCAATGTTGGAGGCATTTACCACCAGCATATAGACATTATTGGGCTCCAGGCAATATACGATGAGATCATCCACGATGCCGCCCTGATCATTGGTGAGGGCGCTGTACTGGGCCTTGCCAGCAGTCAGCTTGGATGCGTCGTTGGTCGTCACCCGCTGGATCAGGTCCAGGGCATGATCTCCTTTCAGGATAAATTCGCCCATATGGCTTACGTCAAAGATGCCGGCGTTATTACGGACGGTCTGATGTTCTTCATTGATACCGCTGTAGCTGATAGGCATGTTGTATCCGGCGAATTCGACCATTTTTGCGCCGAGGGCAGTATGGAAAGATGTGAAAGGAGTGGACTTCATACGAAGGTTTTTTTAGCGCGGCAAAGGTAGGGGATTTGGCTGGTTGTTTGAATTAACAGGGATAGAAAGGGTTGATTGCAGGACCTGACGGTCCTGCGTTTGGTTAGACGCTAAACTATTGTCCTTCGGACAGCCTCGCTGTGCTCGGCTCTGCTGTGCTCGGGCAAGCAAAAAAGGCCCCCGGCGGATGCCGGAAGGCCTGTGTTCCAACTTCAACCAACTATTGAAATAGTGCTGATAGCAGATATAAATGTGCGTCCGTGACAGCGTGCAGCGCAGCCGTCTTTTTTACGGTGTCGGCTGTGGGTGCGGGGCGGGTGGATTTGGGAGTGTGGTAACGATAGCCGGGATCTTCGTCCGAATTCTTGTTTTCGTCGTTCTTTTTTTCTTCCTTTCGATCGTCTCTGTCATCATTATCCACTTTTCTCCTATCGGTGCGGACGAGTCCGTCACCCGTCATGATATATTCCACGTCCTTGGACCATCCGTATTGGCTGCCGATGTTGACGTCGTCTTCCCATTCACGGCCCCAGTCGTCGTCCCAGTTCTTACGTTTGTTCCAGCGGATATGACTGTTGTGCACATCCACGTTGAACCAGGAGTATTGATCGACGGTGTGGCTGACATAGATCTTTTTTCCCACCGGTATGGAGACGACCACCAGGACTTGCTGATTACGGAATTTCTGATTGCGGGAAACGGTGAATCCCTGGGGGAGATAGAGGATACTGTCGGTCTGTTGTACGGAGAACCGGATTTGCTCAGCCAGCTGCCTGGCTATATGGCCATCGCTTCCATGACTGAACTTCAGCAGTTTGACACGATAGCTGGAGTCTTCACTTTTCACCAGGTTTACCCGTACGGTATTGAGGACAAAGCTGTCGTCATTGAGGTTATAGAACGGGGTATCCCTATCCCAGTTGAAATCGAACCACCAGTCGCCGTCGAAATAATCGTGTTTTCCTTCCGTGGCTTTTACGATAAGCTTATTATGGGAAGGGCGCGACAGGGTCAGTTCTTCTTCCACATGCTGACGGGACCGGAAGTTGTTCATGATCACGCCGGCCAGTGCGATGGTGCAGAACAGACCGATGACCCAAAAGGTAAAGAAGGTATAACCCAGGTAGTGCTGACGGGACCGGACACCGGTGATGCGGCGGATCAACCAGGTCAGGAGGGCGATCACAGGGATCACGAGGAAAAGGAAAAAGCTTGCCCAGGCCAGAAAGTTCTGCCAGAACCCGGTAAGTATATAATTCTTGATCGTAAGGATGCCCGGGCCCCGGAAGACAAGGCTTATCAGGACCATGATCAGACAGAAGGCGATCAAGCCGGCGATGAACAGGAAAAACGCTTTAAACAGCACTCCGATGGCGCGTCCGATGCCGCTGCCGGTCCTGCGGGCGGCGGGATATGCTTCAGAAGCGAAGTTCTGGGTACTTTGTTTCACCTGTTCGCCTGTCTTTTGAAAGGTAGATTTCATTTCCGCGCCGACATTTCCCGCTTTTTTAGCAAAACTGTCCAGGTCGCTCTTGATCGTATTCTTGATCGACTCAATGTCTACTTTTTCACCACGCATTTCCAACTTTTCAGAGGCAGAGGTCGCCTCGGGGAGAATTACCCATAAAATGATATAGCTGATGAACAGAGTGCCGCCAAAGCCGCCTGTAATGAATGCAGGACTGTCCCAATCAAACCAGATATGACGGAAAATAGAGGTAAGGACGCTCAATATCATCGGCAGGGCGAAAATGAGCCGGGGGATCCAGACATCGATGTGAAAATAGGCTGCCAGACCGCTGGCTACACCAGCAATAACCCTGTCATCACGGTTCCGGTACAGCCGTTTGCGGGCAGCCGGTGGTAAGGTCTTGGTAGGCAGGACTACCCAAAGTATGATATACAGTAAGAAGCCGGCTCCCCAGCCAAAGGTGATCAGGATGAATATGATCCGCATGATGGCGGAGTCGATGCCCATATAACTGGCCAGACCGGCGCACACGCCGCCTAAGATCTTGTCGTTGTCTGAGCGGTAAAGCCTGCGGGGTTCGCTGCTGGTGTATTGCGAGGATTGTTGTTCCTGGGAGTAGGTCCCCTGTCCTGCAGCGGCAGCGGCGGGTTCTTCATCTCCAAAGTCTTCGGGTCTTCCCATGCTCGTGATGATGGCGTTCACGTCATCGTCCGTAATACAGGCTGCGCCTTTTTTCAGGGTTTCAGAGAAAAGCTCGGCAATGCGATTTTCTATATCGCTGATAATTTCATCCCTACCTTCTTCATTAGCGAAATGCCTGCGCAGACTTTCAATGTACTGCTGCAGTATTTCATAGGCGGTTTCCTCGATCGGCACCACCCGGCTATGAAAGTTTATGTTGATGATCTTTTTCATTTGAGTTGTATTTGAAGGTTGAAATTGAAAGACTGGGGTTATAGGTTCTTCAGCTTTTTTTGTTGGCCAGGGTGTGGACGGCATTCGCCAGCTCGTTCCAGGTGGCTTCCAATTCGCTGTAGAAGGCCTCTCCCTTTGGCGTCAGGGAAAAATATTTGCGGGGAGGTCCGGAATTGCTCTCCACCCAACGGTAGGTGAGCATGTCTGCATTCTTCAGCCGGGTGAGCAGGGGGTATAGGGTACCTTCCAATATACTCAGGTTGGCGGCCTTCATCTCTTCCACAATATCCGAGGGGTAGGCCTCGCCGCGCCGAATAACCGAGAGAATACAAAACTCCAGGATACCTTTTCGCATCTGGCTCTGGGTGTTCTCAATATTCATACGCTTCGATTTTATGCTTGTACAGTGATATAATCATCTTGACAAACCAAAGATAAGTACAATTTTAGTACTATGCAACACAAAGTACTGAACTAAGGAAGGTAATCTTTATAAACTACTAATAGGGGATAAATGAAAGCCGCTACTGGTGCGGATTTGGGGCACAAAATGACTAAAACGGAGAAAACCTGGGATTACAAGAGTGGTGAAAATCGTCTGATGAATGGTATTGAAAAAGGGAAAATAAGGGAAAACTGGCCCTATGGGTAGATGGTTGTGACGAGAAGCTGCAAATAAACCGCAGAGATTAAAAATCAATTAAAAATTATAACCAAAAAGCCCTAGTTTCGTAGGACCGTAGCTTTTTAAATAGATACACTGCACATTATTGACCCTAAACAAATGATTAGTAACTTCAAAAGCCTTGCTGTCGAGGAAAAGCTCCTTGTTATTGCAAAGTTGATACTCTGTTTCTTAGCAGGCGCCTTGTCTGCCTTTTTATTATTTAAGGTTTTGGGTTTATAAACGTCTTATTTTTTCAGACCTATTTCTCTCAGGCGTTCATCCAGGTATTCCCCGGCTGTTATGTCAGGGTATTGTTTGGGGTGAGCTGTATCGATACAACCCGGAAGGCAAGTAAGGCTCATCGAGCTTTTGGGATGCAGGAAAAAAGGGATGGAGAACCGGCTTGTCCCCCACTGCTTTCGGGGAGGGTTCACCACCCGATGGGTAGTTGACTTCAATTTGTTGTTGGTGAGCCGTTGTAACATATCCCCCACGTTTACAACGATTTGCTCAGGCAATGAGGTGACAGGTACCCATTCGTCCTGTTTGGAAAGGATCTCCAGACCATCAGCGGAAGCGCCTATGAGCAAGGTGATCAGGTTGATATCCTCATGTTGTTCCGCGCGAATGGCAGATCGTGGTTCGCTGGTGATGGGAGGATAGTGAATAGCTCTCAGGATGGAGTTCCCGTTGTGTACATATTGATCAAAATATTTTTCCTCAAGACCGAGGTATAGGGCGATGGCTTTGAGCAACTTGCTGCCGGAATCTTCGAAGGAACGGTAGGCTTTAAAAAAAGTGGGCGTAAAATTTATGACTTCCGTTACGGTTACATTGGCGGGATATTCCGATGCAATGGGGTCGCCATCCACTACGGTCTGTCCAAATTGAAAGAACTCCTTCAGATCGGCAGCTTTACTGCCTTTTGCATGTTCCTTGCCAAAAGAGGTATAGCCTCGTTGACCGGCCAGTCCGGGGATCTCGTATTTCTTTTTTACATCCAGCGGGAGGGAGAAAAATTCTTTTGTATTCGAATAAAGCGCATCAATCATCTCGTCTGTTAAACCGTGATTTTTTACCGCTACGAATCCGACGTCTTCATAAGCCCTGCCCAGCGCATCCACGAAGGATGCTTTTTGTTTTGCGTCACCAGAAAATTCAGCGAGATCTACTACCGGAATAGCCATGGCAAATGTGTTTGTGTTTAGAATGAAGGTTTATGATCAGTGTATTTGTGTATGGGTAAAATTAAAACATTTTGGCACATGACAGAATGCTTTTCCGCGGTCGGATGATAGTTTGGGTGTGGCAGGGCCGGGGAGCATACTTTATGGAGCATTGAGGAGCCTGCAGGGGTAAATGAATGGCCCCGGAGCTGTTGGGCTACCGGGGGCCATGAGCGGGATTTTATGCAGTGAGAATGCAGTAAAAATGTCCGGAAAACAGGGTTTGTGCAATGTAACCTTTACCGGGGGCTTGTCGCCATTGTCGTTACAGCTGCTTGTTCTGTCGCCTGGAGGTCCAGGAGCGCATAGTGCTTGACGTCATTGATAAGGACTTCGTCCAGCAGGCCGATGACGTTCTGATAGTCGGATTCGGGGGAAGGCTTGAGCAATAGCATCATTTCTTTTCTTCCGCCTTTGTAAGCGTGGTCCATTGCCTGCTGCTTGAGACGGATAATATCGCCGATGCCTTCATGCTGGCGGTAGTCTGTAACGCCGTAGCTGCCCTCTTTGAAGGATTGGTCCAGGTCGCCGTTGTAATAAAATATCTTATTGTCTTTGAGGGCGATGAGGGTGAGAGCGGCACTATTTCCCAGCGTCATGGGAGGGCCATCTGCCGGCATGTGCAGCGTGGAGGCTCTTGGTTTGGACCAGGTAGTCGACACCATAAAGAACGTGATCAGGAGGAAGCCAAGGTCCACCATGGGTGTCAGGTCTACACGGGTAGATAGTTTTTTACTACGGCGCACTCCCCGTCGCCGGGAGTGGGGTGCCGTGCTGTCGAGCTCTGCCATAAAATGTTGTTTCTATAGAGAGCCCGAAAGACGGGAATTCCATAAAGGCAATGCTAAAACTCTGCGTTCTTTGGCGTCCTTGGGAAAGCGATGACATCCCGGATATTTGTCATGCCTGTAACGAAAAGCATCATGCGCTCAAAACCCAATCCGAACCCGGCATGAGGGACGGAACCAAACCGTCTCGTATCCAGGTACCACCACATCTCTTCCACGGGGATGTGCATTTCCTTCATGCGCGCCTCCAGTTTTTCCAAACGCTCTTCCCGCTGCGAGCCGCCTACGATCTCACCGATGCCGGGAACGAGGATATCCATGGCAGCGACGGTTTTGCCATCATCGTTCTGACGCATATAGAAAGCCTTGATATCCTTGGGATAGCCGGTGACGATAACGGGCTTTTTAAAGTGTTTTTCCACCAGGTAGCGCTCGTGTTCGCTTTGCATATCGATACCCCAATTCACTTCGTACTGGAATTTTTTCTTTTTATAGGCGGGGGATTGGAGGAGAATATCGATGGCTTCGGTGTAGCTGATGCGCTCGAACCTGTTGTTGACGACAAATTCCAGTTTTTCTATCAGCCCCATCTCGCTGCGTTCGGCCTGTGGCTTTTGTTTTTCTTCTTCGGCCAGGCGTTGTGCGAGAAATTCCAGGTCTTCCCGGTTGTGCTCCATGACATACTGTATGAGGTACCGGATAAAAGACTCTGCCAGGTCCATATTGTCTTCCAGGTCATAGAAGGCCATTTCGGGCTCGATCATCCAAAACTCGGCCAGGTGGCGGGCTGTGTTGGAATTTTCCGCGCGGAAGGTCGGACCGAAAGTATAGATCTCGCTCAAGGCCATAGCGCCGAGTTCGCCTTCCAACTGGCCGCTGACGGTGAGGTTCGTGACGCGACCAAAGAAGTCTTCGCTGAAATCGATGCTACCGTCGTCCTTGCGGGGTGGATTGTCAAAGGGTATGGTGCTTACACGAAACATCTCTCCCGCCCCTTCGGCATCGGAAGCCGTGATGATGGGGGTGTGCAGGTAGGCGAATCCTTTTTCATTAAAGAATTTATGAATGGCGAATGCCAGGGAATGGCGTACGCGGAAAATGGCCCCGAAAGTGTTGGTCCTAAACCGAAGATGGGCGATCTCCCGGAGATATTCCAGGCTGGGTCTGTTTCTTAGCTGTAATGGATATTTTTCGGGGTCGCAATCTCCCAGGATCTCTACTGAATGTGCTTTTACTTCCACTTTTTGTCCTTTACCCTGGGAAGGGATTAATGTTCCGGTGGCTTTCAGAGACGCGCCGGGTGTGATCCTCTTTAGTAATGATTCGTCAAAAGCGCCCAACTCTACTACGATCTGAAGGGTATTGTTGGTAGAGCCGTCATTGAGGGCGATAAACTGGTTGTTACGAAAACTTCTTACCCATCCCATGACTGTGACTTCCTGGTTTTCCGGTGCAGTGGCCAGCAGCTCTTTCACTTTGACTCTTGTGTTGAACATATTTGTTTTTGTTAGGGACGGCAAAGATAAAGCAAGCGGGGGATTGACGTTGGGTGAAAGTTTTGGAAAGTCGTGTTTGGGGCTTTGCTAAATTTGTTGGGAAACCTTGTTGTATGGAAAAGAATTTTTCTGATCTTGAATATAAAGCCTTTATCACTGAAATAAAGGCGAAGGTCTACGAGTCGCAGCACCAGGCGCTGAGACAGGTGAATAAATCGCTGATCAGTCTTTATTGGGAAATAGGTCAGCGCATCGTCGAAAAACAGGAAAAGCATGGATGGGGGAAATCTGTAGTGGCTAATTTATCAAAGGATCTTCAAAATGAGTTTCCCGGGGTCAATGGGTTTTCCTCGCAGAATCTTTGGTATATGCGGAAGTTTTATAAGCGATACCCAATTCTCCAACGGAGCGTTGGAGAAATTGGATGGGGACATAATATTGCTATCATGAATAAATGCAAGAGTTTGGAAGAGAGCCATTTCTATATGGAAATGACGAGAAAGTATGGCTGGACAAGAGATGTTTTGATCCACCATATTGAAGGTCGGAGTTATGAGCAATATCTATTGGGTCAAACTAATTTTGACAAAACATTACCAGATAAGTATAAACACCAGGCTAAACTGGCTGTTAAAGACGAGTATAACCTCGAGTTCCTGGAGTTGACTGAAAAGCACAATGAAAAGGAGCTTGAGCTGGCCATCATGATGAACATGCGCCATTTTTTAAGTGAAATGGGCGGAGATTTTGCCTTTATAGGAAACCAATTCAAGCCGGAATATGCGGGAAAGATGAGCTTTTATCTGACGGCCCTTAATGAAAAAGTTAAAACGGAAGATGAGTCGGCCTCTATCGGTATTATCATTTGCAAGGATAAGGACAGGACCATCGTGGAATATGCCTTGAAGGAGGCCTCCCATCCGATGGGAGTAGCGTCTTACAAAGTGACCGCCGAATTACCTCACGCATTTAGGAAGTATCTGCCTTCTCCTGAGGTGATAACCGGAAGTGTATCACATATATTCGATGTTTTAGTAAAATAACCAGGGAACAGGGACAACTGGCAGTATGTCGGTATTTATGGGGTTATTTGTAAAATAAAAAGGTCATTCGGGGCGGAAGAAAAGAAAAACCAGCTATTTTTGTTTACGAAACCCCCTGTAAGACAGGTGGTTTTAAAAATTTTTTTTGATTTTTCCTTTTTTATGCTAAAATTGCAGTGGAATTAAGCTGATCAGTTTCTCTTATCCAATGCTCACAGCTCATCAGTTTTAACTCATTCCGTTCATCATAATAATCAAAATTCATTTTTCACATTTTCAATTAGACAGGCCGGACTGTTTGAGAATGGTGTTCAACTCTCAAGTTATTTTATGTACGATATTCTCCAATTGAACGATATGCTCGTTCCTGAGCTGCTCGATATCGCTGAGCAATTAAAAATCACAGGCGCTAAAAAGCTGGATAAACAAGAGCTGGTATACAAGATACTGGACAAGCAGGCTTTGACCAGCGATAGCAAGCCTGAAGCGGCCGATGACAAACCCAAACGCAAACGAATTATAAAAACAACGACAGCCAATAGCACTGAAGAAGCTATTGTCGAAAGCGGGCTGGAAGAAAGACCCAAAAAGACAGACGCGAAGAAGGATTCCCGCAAAAAGGAAGAAAAACCCCTTCTGAAAAAAGTAGGGCGTAAGAAAGAAGAAGCCGAAGAAGCAGCTGCTGCTCCTGCTCCGGTGCCCGCTGCAAAAGCACAACCCGTAAAAGTATCGCCGCCACCTGTTCCTGAACCACATTTGATAGAAGAGGAAGAAGAAGGTGAAGAAGAACCTTCCCGCCAGCTATTGCAGGAGGACTCCGAAGGGATGCAGGATCAGGGCCGTGGTGGAGATTCTCAGGCCAGCAAACTCTATCCTCAGCGCAGGAATGAAGTTTTTAATATCGAATTCGACGGTGTTATCCAGGCCGAAGGCGTACTGGAGAGATGTGTATAAGAGACAGCTCTATCCTCAGCGCAGGAATGAAGTTTTTAATATCGAATTCGACGGTGTTATCCAGGCCGAAGGCGTACTGGAGATGATGCCCGATGGTTATGGTTTCCTGCGCAGCAGCGACTACAACTATCTCTCCTCTCCCGACGATATTTATGTAAGTCCTTCCCAGATAAAATTATTCGGACTGAAGACAGGCGATACTGTGCATGGCGCCGTCCGTCCCCCTAAGGAAGGCGAGAAATATTTTGCCCTTCTGAAAGTCGAGACGATCAACAGCAAGGGCCCTGAAGAAGTACGTGACCGTGTGCCTTTCGATTACCTGACGCCGCTGTTCCCCTTTGAAAAGCTGAATCTTTTTACGGCCCCCAGCGACTATTCCACGCGTATCATGGACCTTTTCACGCCCATCGGCAAAGGTCAGCGCGGATTGATCGTAGCACAGCCCAAGACAGGTAAGACCATGCTGTTGAAAGCCGTGGCCAACGCCATCGCCGCCAATCATCCTGAATGCTACCTGATGATCGTGCTGGTGGACGAGCGCCCTGAGGAAGTGACAGATATGGAGCGTAGCGTAAAAGCCGAAGTGATCGCCTCTACTTTTGACGAGCCCGCTGAAAAGCATGTAAAGGTGTCCACCATCGCCCTGTGTGTATAAGAGACAGCATGTAAAGGTGTCCACCATCGCCCTGCAAAAGGCCAAACGCCTGGTGGAATGCGGTCATGATGTAGTGATCCTTTTGGATTCCATTACCCGTCTGGCCCGCGCACATAATACAGTAGCTCCTGCTTCCGGAAAGGTATTATCCGGTGGTGTAGAAGCCAACGCTATGCAGAAACCCAAGCAGTTCTTCGGCGCTGCCCGTAAAATAGAGCACGGCGGTTCGCTTACCATCCTGGCCACTGCCCTCATTGAAACAGGCAGTAAGATGGATGAAGTGATCTTTGAAGAATTCAAGGGTACCGGCAATATGGAATTGCAGCTGGACCGCCGTCTGGCTAACAGACGGATCTATCCTGCTATCGACCTTGTTTCCAGCTCCACTCGCCGGGATGATCTCCTGCTGGAAAGGGATGTATTGCAAAGAATGAACCTCCTGCGCGTCTACCTGAACGATATGAATGCGGAAGAAGCCATGAATGAGCTCCTGAAGCGTATGCGCGGAACAAAGAGCAATGAGGAATTCCTGGCCAGCATGAATGGATGAAAGATCAAGGGACAAGGGCGTCGATCTTATTAGCCAACTTTCTGTCCTTCTCTGTAACGACGTTCCCCGCATCATGGGTAGAAAGCCATATCTCCACCTTATTATAGACATTAGTCCATAAGGGATGATGATCCATTTTTTCTGCGGCCAGGGCCACCCGGGTCATGAAACCAAAGGCTTCGGAAAATGTTTTGAACTCGAACTTTCTGTAGAGTTGATGATTTTTTTCCTCCCACATATAGGTGATTTTTATGGTGTATTTGCAAATTGCGGATCCTAAAATATCAGATGCCCTTTATTGCGGATTTTATCCTGTAACAGTTCTGTCACCAGTTGTATGGCAGGCAAGGTCTTTATGCAACTGATCAGATCGCTCAGCTTCTCGTCCGTCACCATATCTCCCTTGAGCAGCCATAAGAAATCCAGGTGCTTGAACTCAGGCAGAAGGTACTCTCCGTCGAAATGATTGTTGTAAAGGAAGTGCTGGAGGGAGTTGTTTTCTTCGTGGAACTCATAAACGCCGAAGAAATATTTCCGCTGTTTTTTTGTAAGCTGTATCTCGATATCGTGATTGATGCGGAAATCAAACCGCAGCCGGTGGTTCAACTGCCAGCAGAACTGGTAGTCCTTCACGGGCGCCACTACACCCAGCAGGCGGGTGCCCTCGAAGAACTCTTCCGTCATGTCGTCTATGTTGAGTTTCAGCTTCATTTCAGAATTGCACAGGTGACTGGAGCGTGTCGTTACCACGTTTGTATCTCACTATTGTGGTATCTCCTTTCTGGAACCTCGACAGGGCGTCCATATATTTTTCCAACGAAGATACCGGATAATCACCCAGTTGGACAATGACGTCGCCGGCTTTCAGGCCGGCACGCTGTGCCGGCCGTCCATCGCTGACCCCATCAGCCCTGACGCCATTCCCGGAAAAGGTATAGTCCGGCATGATGCCCAGGGTGACGGTAAACCGCGGACCTCCCATTTGCATCTCTTTGGTTTTTGTAAAGGCCAGCTTGCCCTTTTTATTGAGGTCTTCCACTATCTGATACACGTATTTTACCACCTGGAGCTCACCTATATAATTAATCTTATCAGGATCATCCGTCGGCTTGTGATAGTCGGCATTAAGTCCCGTGAAAAAGAAAAGAACGGGGATATCCTTCCTGTAGAATGAAGTATGATCGCTGGGGCCTACTCCGCTGCTGTCATAATGAAGGCTAAAGAATTTTTTGTTCTGAGCGTTGTCGCAGGCCTCCGCCCAGATGGGGGAACTGCCATAGCCGCCAATGTTCAGGGCATGTGTACTGTCTTTTAGCCGGCCTACCATATCCAGGTTGATCATATAATTCACCTTGCTGAGATCGATGGTCGGATGGTCTACGAAGTATTTCGATCCAAACAAGCCCAGCTCTTCTCCGGAAAAAGCGATAAACAGATAGTTATTTCCCTTCAGACCGGAAGCTTTTAATAATCTGGCCAGCTCGATGATGGCCGCTACTCCGCTGGCATTGTCATCGGCTCCGTTGAATATCTGTCTTTCAGGACCCCGATAGAGCCCATTGCTGTCCTCTCCATATCCCAAGTGGTCGTAATGGGCTCCGATGACGACCGTGGAGGCTGCCCCATTGTCCAGGTAGCCAATGATATTGTGACCGGTGCGTTTTTTCTCGGTAAAACCTACTTTTAGCTTAATATCCAGGCTGGCGGACTCGTCTTTAAGATATTTTTTCCGGCCTTCCCGGGTGATATAGAACAAGGGAAAGACAGCCGGTTCAGAGCGGTCTTTTGGATCAAAGGCCAGGTTGTCGGCTATTTTGGAGGTATTGTACAGGATCAGGGCTGTCGCTCCCTTTTTGACGCATTCTTTTGCCTTAGACCGGATGGCGCCGGGCAGATCGAAATGCGGGTTGCTTTTATTAGCCTCCAGCAGATCTTTGAGGTCCAGGAACCAGGGATCGCCTTTTTCCTGCAGGGCTATGGCCGGCGTACCGGCGGCGGACCCTACGGCACTGAAGGCAAGAGGAAAGAATTCTTTATTGATAACCAAAGAATTATTGTCGATCATAAAGAACGTTTCCCTGCTGATCTGACGTCCTTCATTGACTTCAAAAGACTGTTTCCAACCATTGTTGTCCCCTTTGGGTTGAAGACCAGATCTGGAAAAACCGATGCTGATATAGTCGCCGGCAGACTGTTCGCCGGGGGTGCCTGTGCGGCGTCCTTCCAGCTTGTCATCGGCCAGGAAGCGGATGTGGGTTTCCAGGTTGGCATGGGTGATCTTATCGGCTTTTTTTAGTTTTTGAGCAGAAAGGGTCAGGAAAGGCAGGAGCAGGGTAAGTATGACAATCTTGATACGAAGGATCATAAAAATCGGTTTAACAAGACGGACCGGATTCCATCCGGTATGGCAAAGGTAGGGGTCCGGGGGGCTTCTGGGTTAACCCATGATTAATAATTGGCTAAAACTTTTCTACACTCATCTTTTTTCCTTTAGTTTTGCAGATTGCCCTTGCCGGATTGGATGGGGTGTTTTCCGGAGGAAAAAAGGGTATATTGTCAATTTAAAGTATGGCATTACCGCACCTTATTAAGTATGTATATACCAATGGGACCGACGAAGTGATCCGTCGGGGAAAAAAGATCCATGCCATTGGCTATGTCGAACTGGTGGAATACGATGAGCTGTTTGAATCGGTGACCTTCAGGGTGAAGGACGACAGCTATACGACCTATTATAAGGTATACGTGCAGAAGTTCAAGGACGCCAAGACGCTGTCCATTCGCTGCAGCTGTCCCTATAATCTGGGTGATATATGCCGTCATGAAGCGGCTGCTCTTATCCAGCTGCAGGAGCTGCTGGACAGGAATATGCTGAAAGCGGAGGAAGTGTTATACGATCAGCAGCATACCGTGGTTAAGATGAAGTTCATCGACCTGAAAAGTATTCGTCTGCTCTGTAGTGCGGAAACGCTTGGTGAGGCGGAAAAATATCTGCGGACACAAAGGGCGAATATTGAGTATGCCAAGGATGAGATCGTCAAAGCGTCTGTCGAGCTGGAGGGAAAGGTTTACCAGGTGGTGCTGCGGAAGAATGAAGAACGGAATTTTGACACCAGCAGTGATTACCCGGACACAGCTCATCCCTTATGTCTGCCCAAGGTGATCGTCTTTCTTCAGCTGCTGCATGCACATGGCGCTCATTACTTTGACAGTATCCGTAACTGGGATAAAGAAAAGAACAAATTATTAGAAGCATACGGCTATTCTCTCTCCGATGACCTGAAAGGGAAGTTTGAGTTTACCTATAAGGACGGCAAGCCTTTTCTGCGTGTGCTGGATACCTCCATCAAACGCGTGGCCCCTGTGGCTTCAGGCCGTCCCAAGCCTGTCGAGGCCGAGCAGCCCGCCACGCTGGTGACGGAGGAGGAAAAGGCCATCGGCATCGCTCAACGGCTGGGTATCGTGTTCAACTTCAATTACGGCAACTTTCCCGGGTTTGCCCTGGATGCGGTGGCGGGCGAAAGTAATGAAGAACAATCGGCCTACACAGGGAAGGTGGAGAAGATGGACCTTAGTAAATTTGTCAATACGGACCCGTTCTCCGAATTTGACAAACAACTGATCCCTTCTCTTCGCAAGATGCAGGGACCGGAGATCAGCAAATACCTCAACCGCAATTCCCCTTTCAGCGGCATCTGGGAGAATATCATCCATCATGAAGAAGACGATCTGCCGGAAGAAACAAAAAAGCTGATGGTGGAGTACCTGCATCCCAAGCTGAAGAAGCTGTTTGCGGAAGTAAATGCCAATCCCTTTGTTTTCTTTCTCAACGGGCACAAACCTTTTAAGACGACCAATCTCCAGCCCATCGGGCTTTCGTCGGATGTTGTCACGCCTTTTTTCAGCGTATCTCCGGAAAAGGACGGTTTTGAGGTTACCTGCTTTGTAAAGATCAACGGTCAGCCGGTGGAGCTTTCTCAAAATGAATGTAACAGCAGTCTTTTGTTCTTCTATAATAACAACCTGTATTGCTGGAACAGGCCGGAAGATATTGCGCTTGTGGAAAAGTTCTCCGGAAAAGAAAAAAGGGTCATCGATGCTGCCAATTGGGCTCAACAGCTAAGAGAATTTGTCCTTCCCCTCACACGGGAATATCACGTGGACTTCGACAATACCCTGGTAAAGGAGGTGAAGGACGGCGAGCCCGATAAGAAATTGCTGTTACAGGAGAAGGGCGATTACCTGGTATTCCAGCCGCTGTTCACCTATAAGGGATTCGAAACGCGGCCAGGCGGGAAGGACGAGATCATTGTACCCGACGGTAACCAGGTGCTCATCGTGCACAGGAACAGGGAGGCCGAACTGCAGTTCTTCCGCAAGCTGGAATCCCTTCACTCTCAATTCCTCCACCCGGAAAGCGCGCATAGCCTGGCCCTCAAGGGCGCGGACGTATTAAAGAATAACTGGTTCTTCCTCTTTGTGGACGCCATGGAGGAAATGAAAGTGCCTGTATATGGTTTTGAGGCCTTGAAAAACTTCCGGTTCAACACGGCCAAACCGCAGACCAAGATACATATCAGCAGCAATACCGACTGGTTTGACGCGCGTGTGGATATTATATTCGGCGATCAGAAAGTGACCATCGCGGATGTCAAGAAGGCGCTAGCAAACCGCCAGCAATTCGTCCCCCTGGATGACGGTACATTAGGGGTTCTTCCGGAAGAATGGATAAAAAAATACTCTCTGCTATTCCGCGTCGGTGAAGGTCAACGTAACCAGCTTCGTCTGTCGAAATATCATATGAGCGTCATTGATGAGCTGTATGACAATCGAAATGAAGAGGAACTGATCATCCGGCTGGAGGAGAAATACGAGCAGCTGCGGGAGTTCAACCGTATCAAGGAAGTGCCGGCGCCCGCGCACCTGGAACCTATCCTCAGACCTTACCAGGTACATGGCTTCCATTGGCTGAACTATCTGCAGGAAGTGAACTGGGGTGGTATCCTGGCCGATGACATGGGTCTTGGTAAGACCATCCAGGCGTTGTCCTTCCTGCATCATTTCAAGGAAACCCATGGCCGGCTCCTCGCCCTGGTGGTTTGCCCCACCACGCTGATGTTCAACTGGGAAAATGAAATAAAGAAATTCACTCCCGATCTCACCTATCATATTCACCATGGAGGCGACCGTACCCGTAATAAGCAGGCATTGAGCGAGTACAACGTTATCATCACCACCTACGGCACGCTACGCAGCGATATCAAGCTGCTGCTGGAACTGGCCTTTGATTATGCCGTGCTGGATGAGTCCCAGGCGATCAAGAACCCGGGCAGCAAGGTGACGAAGGCGGCTTGTCTCCTGCACGCAAAGCATCGGCTGTGTATGAGCGGTACCCCTCTTCAGAATAATACCTTTGACATATTCGCCCAGATGAACTTCCTCAACCCGGGCATGCTGGGCAGCATCGAGTTCTTCCGGCAGGAATTTGCCGTACCGATCGATAAGTTTGGCGAACAGGACAGGAAGGACCATTTGCGAAAATTGCTCTATCCCTTTATCCTGCGACGGACCAAGGAGCAGGTGGCCAAAGACCTGCCCGAAAAGACGGAAACCATCCTTTTCTGCGAAATGGAGGACGAACAACGGAAAGTGTACGATGCTTACCGCAACGACTACCGGGATAAGATCCTTGGTACGATCGAGACGCAGGGCATTCAACGAAGCCAGCTCACTATCCTGCAAGGGCTGATGAAGCTGCGGCAGATATGTGATTCACCGGCGATCCTCAACGAACAGGACCGATACCCCAATCATTCCATCAAGCTGGATGAGCTGGCGCGGGAGATCACGGAGAACATCGGCGACCACAAAGCCCTTATCTTCTCTCAATTCCTGGGCATGCTGGCCCTCATCCGCGAAAGGCTAAAGGAGCTGGACATCAAGTTTGAGTATTTTGACGGGAGCACATCGGCGCAGGAAAGAGAGCGGGCGATACAAAGCTTTCAGACAGATGATTCCTGCCGGGTATTTCTTATCTCATTAAAAGCCGGTGGCGTGGGTCTCAACCTTACGGCCGCGGACTATGTATATATTGTCGACCCATGGTGGAACCCTGCCGTGGAACAACAAGCCATCGACCGGACCCATCGTATCGGTCAAACCAAGAACATCTTCGCCTATCGCATGATCTGTAAGGACACCATCGAGGATAAGATACTGCAACTGCAGGAAAAGAAACGTGTACTCGCCAAAGACCTCATCGCCGACGATGATGGTTTTGTGAAGAGTCTGACCAGGGCGGATGTAGAATATCTGTTCTCGTAAACGCGAGCATTAAAGCCAGATTAAAAATTCACCGGTAAAAATTGGAAGGTACGGGCGAGGTTCACCCTGCTGGCCCCCTATTTTACCATTGATATATCCCCGATTGCAGGGGAATAAACCCCCTTTTATTTTTGAGGTCCATGGGAAAACACCGCGTTGTTCAAAAACGATATTATGGTAAAGTATGTACTCTTTGTTACGATAGCTTTGTGTTTTCATGCAACTTACTCATTTTCACAGGGAAAGATTAAAGGTTCTCTGAAGGGCGCTGTCGTGGACACCGTGGGGGGTACACAGGCCCTTAGCAATGCCACGGTTGCGCTTATGCCGGCCAAGGGGGATTCCACCGACACGGACTTTATCATTACTGACAAAAAAGGGACGTTTGCTTTCAAGGGGCTGGATTCGGGGACCTATCACCTGGAGATCTCCTACCAGGGGTATGACCCCATCCGGAGGACCATTGTCATTAGCGCTACGTCCCCTGACCATGATCTGGCCATATTATATATGCAGCGCAGCAATGATATGATGCAGGCGGTAGTTGTTCAGCGGCCTCCTATCAGCATCAAGAAGGATACGGTGGAGTACAATGCCGGAATGTTCGCCACCAAGCCCAATGCGGTAGCGGAGGACCTGTTGAAAAAAATGCCGGGTATACAGGTGGACAAAAGCGGTACGGTCACGGCGCAGGGTGAGACAGTCCAGCGGGTGATGGTCAACGGCAAACGGTTTTTTAGCGATGATCCCAAGATGGCGACACGCAACCTGCCTCCTGAAATTATCGATAAGATCCAGGTATTTGACGATCTGAGCGACCAGAGCAAATTCACCGGATTTGACGATGGCAATCGTGTCAAGACCATCAATATTGTCACAAAGAAGGATAAACGGCAGGGCTATTTTGGTAAACTTGCCGCCGGCGCCGGAACGAACGAGAACTATGATGAGGTCGTCAACTTGCATCGATTTGACGGCGAACAACAGATCTCCCTTCTGGGTCAGGCCAATGACATCAATAAGCAGAATTTCACCCAGGCGGATATTTTTGGTTCGGGTGGCGGACGTCGCGGCGGTGGGGGAGGATTTAATGGTGGCGGCGGAGGTGGCGGAAACAGCAGCAGCGGCATCACCACTGTCTGGGCCGGCGGGGCCAATTACCGGAATGCGCTGAACTCCAAGACGGACCTGACGGCGAGCTATTTTTACAACCAGCAGCATGTCTCTGTCGTCCAGCAGGACAGCATCATCAAACCGACCAGCCAGGACACTACCCAAACCAGTGCGGGAAACAATTATAGCCTGTCGAGAAGCGAGAACCACCGGATCTTTGCCAACCTGGAAGAACGTTTTGACAGCAGCAACTCCCTTGTATTCCGGCCCAATGTGACCTTTCAGCACAGCTCACCCAAAGGGTCTTCTTCCAGTTATTCGGTGGATAACTTTGGCAATAATATCAACCAGTCGATCTCCAATAACAATAGCTATACGCAAGGCTTTAATATCAATGGCACCAACCTCCAGGTGCGGCACAAGTTTAAAAAACCTTACCGGACCGTCTCGCTGGACATGAATATAACGTCCAGTGTCAACACCGGCACGGGATTTAACAATGCCATCAATACTTTATACAAGCTGGGCAGGGTGGATACGCTGAACCAGTACTATACCAACTCTTATCATGGTACGACCCTGAGCCCGACCTTATCCTATACTGAACCTATCGCCAAGGACCAGATACTGGAGTTTAATTATAATCACTCCTATACCAACAACAAGACCCTGAACAATACTTTTGATTTTTCCCCGGCGACGCAAGGTTATACGAGATTTGACAGCCTGTTCAGCAACTCCTATAAATTCCTCTCCAATTCGGACAGGTTTACCCTGAACTACCGGATCCAGAATCCCAAGTTTAATTTTTCCGCCGGATCGGGCGTACAATTCACCAATTACAATAGCCAGAACCTTACAAAAGGCATTACGGTGGCTCGCAATTATGTAAATCTCACACCCTCCGTGAATTTTCAGTACCTGTGGTCCCGGACCTCTCATCTCCGGGTGTTCTATTCCGGCAGGACGGGTCAGCCTTCTGCCTCGCAGCTGCAGCCGCTGACCACTACAGGGGACCAGATCAGCTATACAGTGGGTAACCCGGACCTGCGGCCCCAGTTCACCCATAGCCTGCGGGTCCTGTACACCAATTTTCAGCCGGCGAGCCAGCGGGTGCTTTTTGCTACGCTCAACGCCAGCACGACTGTCAACGACATCCAGACCCTTTTCTGGTACAATGCGAAGGGGGGGCAGACAACCACTTATGTCAACCTGAACGGCACCTGGAATGTGTCCGGCTATTTCAATTACGGCTTCCCCCTGAAGAAGCCCAAATCAAATCTGAACTTTATCACCAACGTAAACTATTCACAAAGCCAATCGTTATGGTCGCAGGATTCCCTGTCGGCATTAGCCGGGAACTATCAGCACCTTTTTGTGCATAATACAACCATGACAGAGACGGTGAGCTGGACGACGAATATCAAAAAGAACTTCGATATGAACTTCAGCTCCGCCACCACATATAATATCGCCAGAAGACAGTCGGCCCTTACGCAAAAGAACCCGACCACAGGGAGCAACAATAACCTGAATTATTTTACGGAGGTGCTTTCGGCGGAGATCACGGCCTACACAAACAGCGGCTGGCTGATAGCGACCACTTTCGACTACACGTATACCGACAACCAGGCCAGCGGGTATAATGCCAGCGTACCCCTGTTGAATCCCAGCATCGCCAAACAGCTGTTCAAGAAAAAGAATGGGGAGCTGCGGCTGACGGTGTTCGATCTGCTGAACCAGAATGTGTCTGTGACCAAGTCGGTGAATGCCCAGGGACAGATCACCTACAACCGGACCAATGTGCTGACCCGCTATGCCATGTTGACCTTTACATATAACCTCAACAATTTTGCCGGCGCTAATCAGCGGCGGATGCCGGGCTTCTTCCCCGGCCGTCGTGGCATGGGCGGGTTCCGTGATGGGAGTGGAGGCGGATTCAGGGGAGGGCCGTTGGAGTAAAAAGCAAAAAAAAACCGCCAGACGGCGGTTTTTTTATAATTATTATTTTCTGCGCATGTGGTGATAATCTGTATGAGTCACCGGCGACTGGCCCATTAGGATGACGGACAATATAGTACCCAGGAAACGGGAAATTTTTGAAGAGGGCCTGTATATGTCCTTGTAAATCTTTGCATTGCGTGTGTCGAAAGACATGTGGTCCTTATTCATTTGACATTGGGGTTTTAGATTGTTTTAAGTAGTAATCAGAGTATAATAACAGTATATAACGTGAATGTACAAAAATATTGTACAAGTTATCCACAATACTTTGTTAAACCACGTAATTTTCCTATTGCAAGGGGGCATGAATTGTTGTATTTTGCCGAAAATCCTTTCTATGAGAAACGCTACTATCACGATTGCGACCATGTTGCTTTCGGGTGCACTCTCGGCGCAGGGGGTTTTTTCCAATAAGACCCAATCCGTACTTGAAAAAGTCATCCAGGATTATCCGAATCATTTTCATAACATCAGGGGCGAGTTGATCAGCCAGGCGCAGAAGATGGCTGAATACAAGTCAACCTTACAATTGCCCGGCAGTCCTTCCTCTATGGTGGTGCTGACAGGAAATACGGGAGCTGCGGCCAGTGAAGGCTATAGCTGGACCTGTACTGTCCTGGAAACAGAAAGCTTCGACAAGGCGCGCGAACGTTTTCACAACATTTATGGAGAACTGAGCAACAGCATCATCACGTTAGGTACGCAAAAGACCTTTATCTTAAACGGTCAATATGAAGACCCCGTCCCGGACAAAAAACCCGCCCGGGTCGTCTTTTCCCTTCTGCCCGGCGTCGGCGATTTGAAGAGGCTGCGGGTAGAGCTTTTATTGCGACAGGAAGATAAGGGGTATAAGATATTGCTATCCGTGAATGATCATGATCCCATGCTGGGGGCGATCACTTTGGACTGATCTTAACATCCTCTACTTTTAGGAAATACCAGGGTATGCCCCATTGTCCTTTTCTTAAGAATACCGTCAGGTCATCGTGTGTGTTTACCTGATTGTAAAAACTTTTTGACACGGACAGCTCATTCCCGTCCGCATACTTGCCCCAGGGGGAAAGCGACAAGTAATAGCTGGTGGACTTGCCGCTGCTGATCCGTTTGTGCGTGACCTTTACGTGATAGGCGTGGTCGAATGACCGGTCATACCGGCAATTGGAAAAGATCAGCAGGGAATAACTATACATACCAGCAATGGCAAAGACAATACCATATACTAATACTTTGCCCGAAGTGGCGATTGCCTGTCTGCAGGCGGTGATGCTAATGACCGTGACCGTCAGGGTAATTCCCAGCAACAGCGACCAGGCATGTTGTCCAAACGCATACAGGCTGTAAGCGTTCAGCACCGTTACAAGGGCGGCGAGGATGGTCAAAAAGATCAGGTACACCAGGGACGGATAGGGGCTGCTTTTTGTTTTGTACAGCTTCATCAGACCTTTGTAATACCAGGTGATATATACGGCGATCCAGGGCGCCGCCAGCAGGATGATCATTATTAGGTCAAAAGGCTCCGGATCGAACAATGCCCAGAAAAACAGCAGGGCGCCTGCACCGGTGGCGATATAACTGATCCTTTTAGCCGTCGCCAGCCTGGATGCGCGGTCCTCTCTTGTCAGACCGAACTGATCGTTGTCCAGCAGGGCCTCTGTCTCATTGGCCTTGTCCCGTTCGTCGACATCTTCGTATTTTTCCTGGAACCAGCCGATCAGCTCCTCTCTCCGTTCGAGATACTGAGGCAGCTGTATGGATCTGTCCCCCTTTTTTAATACGATAAAAAAGGTGTTCTTATCTCCTGTACGATAGCCGTCGATCTCTTTTAGTAAGACCGAACGGGTCTTCCGCAGTCGTACGATCCTCAAATTGTACCCATCGATGATGAACAGCGTGCGAATGGTGTCGAGATAGGTGATCGTCCCCAGGCTAATTAAAAAGATGGCCAGGAAAATACCCAGGCCAGCCGGAAAGGTTGGGCCCGTGAAAGCTTTTATAAGAAAGAAGACCCCTCCGATGATCAAGACAGCCCCGAACACGGCGACAGTGATCCTCCAGCCTTTGGCAATACGATATTCCATGGGGATCAAAATAGATAAATATTGAAATTATTCAAAGTTTTAACCTTGGTTAACCTTACATCCAAGCTGGTTAACCTGCCGGGCCGGTGTGTACAGGTATTTTCGTTGTCTATATGGCAACCAAATACTTTTACGCTCTTTTGCTTTGTATTTCAGGGCTGCAAGCGCTTGCACAGTCCGGCGGCAACGTCCATGGCAAATTAAAGGATACAGCAGCGCATGCACCCGTGTCAGATGCCACTGTAACGGTGCTGTACACTCGGGACTCTTCCCTGGCGGGGTTTGGCCGAAGTACAGCCACTGGCGCTTTTCTGGTATCGAGGTTGGGAAATGGGGCCTACCGGCTATTGATATCCCATGTGGGTTACAGACCTGTGAGCCGGAGTTTTGTCGTTTCAGACCTGGTAAAGGACGTCGACCTTGGAGAGATCGTCCTCCCGGCGGGCAGCAGCGTGCTGGACTCCGTCACTGTGCGGCAGGAGGCGCCCCCTGTCACTATCCGGCATGACACCATCGAGTTCAATGCCGCCTCATTCCGCACGAAACCCGAGGCAGTGGTGGAAGACCTTTTAAAAAAACTCCCCGGCGTACAGGTGGACAAGGATGGCAATATCAAGGCGAATGGCCAGCAGGTAAAAAAAGTGCTGGTAGATGGAAAGGAGTTTTTTGGGAATGACCCCAAGATCGCCTCCAGGAACCTTCCGGCCGACGTGGTGGACAAGGTGCAGGTGTTCGACAAAAAATCAGACCAGAGCCAGTTTACCGGATTTGATGATGGCAATAGCCAGCGGACGATCAACCTCACCATCAAAAAAGAGAAGAAGCATGGCCTTTTTGGCAAACTGACGGCCGGCGGTGGGGACAGCCGGTACGAATCGAAATTCAATCTCAACCAATTCCGGGACAACCGTCAGCTATCGGCCCTGGGTATGTGGAACAATACCAATAAACAGGGCTTTTCCTTTCAGGATGTGCTGGGCTTTAACAATGGAGGAAGCATGGGTGGCGGGACCGGCGGCGGCAGGATAACAGTAGACGGTAACCAGACCATACCGATACAGGACCTGGCGCAAAACAACCAGGCGATCACCACAACCAGGGCGGGAGGGATAAATTTTAACGACACGTGGAAGGGAGGAACGGAGGTCGGCGGGAACTATTTCTACAACCAGGCAGAGGACCATATCCGGCAAACTGACGCTAAACAATACCTTTCCCCCCAGAACTCCTTTAACCAGGATCACACGGGCGCCACCGACAGGAATAATGAGAATCAGCGAATCAATCTCTTCACCGACACCCGTCTGGATAGTCTTAATTCCGTGAAATTTACCAGCTCTTTTACCTATCAGCGCAGCAACAGTCGTTCGTCCGCCATTGACAGCTCACGTTCCAGGGACGGCAACGAGCTGCTGAATACGGGCGCTTCCAATACAATGTCTCATACCAGCGGGTATAACTGGACAAACAATGCGCTGTTCAGACACAAGTTTTTGAAAAAAGGGAGGACCTTGTCCGCCAACCTCTCCTTTGGTCTGAACAATAGTTCCGGCGGGGGGAAGCTGTATTCGGTGAATCATTTTTATAAAGCAGGGACAGCGGATACCCTCAACCAGGTGTACGACCAGTCAGGGAACGGGAACAATTACGCGGCCGTCATCACCTACACCGAACCCTTGTCCAAAAGGTCGTTGCTGGAGGCGAACTATAATTTTTATCAGAGCCACTCCCTGGCGGGCAAACAGACTTTTGACGCGGACATAACCGGAAAATTTACAGTACCCAATCAGCAACAGACAAGTGATCTCCGTAATACGTATACTTATCACCGGGAAGGGCTGGCTTTTCGTCACCAGCTGGCGGGGCTGAGCTTTACAGCAGGCCTTACGCTGCAGCAGGCTTCGTCCCTGAACGCATTTAACTACATCGGCCAGGACAGCCTGCTGCGGCAAACTTTCCGGAACCTGCTGCCGAACGGCTTTATCCAATACGAGATCAATAAATACCGTAACCTTCGTCTCCAGTATACGACCTATACCAACCAGCCATCCCTTACCCAGCTGCAACCTGTGCCGGACAATTCCGACCCCTTAAATATCAAGGCGGGCAATCCGGGTCTGCAACAGGAATATTATCACTCCCTACAGATGAACTACATCGCCTTTGACCCTTTCAGACGAACCAGTTTTTTTGCCATGCTGAACTACAACGGCATACGGCATCGGATCGTAAATGACGACGAGTTCGACAGTGCCGGGGTTCGGACTTCCCGGTCCGTGAACCTGGACGGTCTTTACCAGGCGGGCGGGTTTATATCCTGGGATTTTCCCATACGGGCGCTCAAAAGCACGGTAAATCTAAAAAGCGAACTGCAATACGATCATAATGCCAGCCTGGTCAACGGCGCCCGGAACAATGGCAATACCTGGACGGCCGGCCAGGGAGCCGACCTGCAATTCTCCTATAAAGAGCTGCTGGATATCAGCGGCGGTGGGAGAGTTGAGTATAATGACGCCCGTTATTCGCTGCAACCGGGACAAAACCAGCATTACTGGACGGAGACATATACATTTGATATCAACTGGTATCTGACGCGGGTGTTAAGCTTTGCCAGCGATTTAAACTATACCCATCGCAGTGGACTCCCTCCGGGCTATAACAGCAGCCCCCTGGTGTGGAATGCGGGTCTGGCGGCACAGGTATTCCGGAATAAGAAAGGGCTGTTCCGATTGCAGGTGTTCGATATCCTCTGGCAGAATACGGGCTTTTCCCGGAACACCAGTCAAAACTATATCGACGACGTATCTTACAAGGTTTTGAATCGGTACTGGCTCCTGAGCTTTACGTACAGCATCAACCGATTTGCCGGACGGGCGGTGAAGGGAGGTATTGACCGGCGGGGGCCGGATATCAAGATCGTACGGTAGATCATCGTTGAAGCCGCACCTTCATCGTCTCTCCATCCACCGGTCCGGAAGTATGCTCGTGGACGATCTTCCAGGCGCCCTCTTTTTTTTCGGCTACCCAGGTCAGACGGTTTTGCAGATGACGCAGCTCCTCTCCTTTTTCCGACACGGCGGCAAACCGTGCGTAAGCAGTGGCGACAGCCATTTCGCCGGCGACCCGGATCCGGATGTCATCGAAGGTGACGACGACCTGCTCTGTCCCCAGGGATGAGAACCAGTCACTCGCCATTTTCCGCCAGGGAGTAAGACCGTCATAGGTCCATTCCCACATGTCGAAGATGCGGACATCGTCATCGAATATAGAAAGGAAGGCGTCGAGGTCCTTGCGGAGGACCGAGGTCTTGTAAGTGTCAAATAAGGATTCGATCTCTTTCATGCTTATTGGTTTATTTACCAGGGTTGTGACCTTCAGGATCATTGTTTGGTTTACGAATATCCATATTTTTCATGCCATACAAAATCGGTTCTTTAAAAACTGTACTACATGAATATCTAAGTGACCGGAAATCTATAGGGTCGTCTGTTATTAAACCTGTTTTACCCGACCTGACTGTTATTAAAGAGATACCATGACTATATGCGTAAGAGATTGCCCCAGACTGAAAGTCAGACGTTGAAAAGATAATTCCTTTATGTGCTCCGGTAGATTGAATTTTGTCATGAAGAATTTGTACTACTTCCCTTTTAACCGGCCATTTATGGCGCTTGCACTCGATCAGTACCAAAAAATAACAATTTAGCGCCTCAAATGTGGCTTTGATATCTATTTGAAAACTCCCGTCGTGTGTTTCAATTAGTGTGTTATGGATCACCTCAAAGTCAAATAAATTCTTTCCAATTTCTTTAAGATATTCATAGACAAGCTTTTCAAACTCTTCCGGAGTAATATTAAATTCAAAATCTTCAACATCGGGTGAGGCCATAATGTAAAAAATAAAGATTATTGCAGAATTTAATTCAACCGGGTATACCCAATCAATACTCCATCAATTTCTTTATATACGCATCCAACCTGGACTTAGCCAAAAAGTTCTTCTCCAGCTCTATATTGAACGGCACCGGTGTGTCCAGTGACGCACATCGCAGCACCGGCGCATCCAGCGAGGAGAAACAATGCTCTCCGATCCAGGCAGCGACTTCCGCGCCTACTCCTCCTGTAAGGGTATCTTCGTGTAACACCAGCACCTTCCCCGTCTCAGACACCGCAGTACGAATGGCATCATAATCCATTGGCAACAGTGTCCGCAGATCCAGGATCTCAAAGGAGATGTCCGGGTGCCCATTCGCGTAATCGGTCGCCCAATGAACGCCGGCGCCATAGGTGATGATGGTAATGTCTTCTCCCTGTCGCACACGACGTGCTTTGCCGATGGGCGTCTCGTAAGACCCGTCCGGGACCATGCCGCTGACGCCGCGATACAGCGCCTTATGCTCGAAATAAAGGACGGGATTTGGATCGTTGATAGCAGCGATCAGCAGCCCCTTGGCATCTTCCGGCGTAGCCGGGTATACGACCTTCAACCCCGGCGTATGCACAAACCAGGCCTCATTGCTCTGGGAATGGAATGGTCCGGCCCCTACGCCCGCACCCGTCGGCATCCTGATCACTGTGTCCGCCTTTTGACCCCACCGGTAATGGATCTTGGCGAGATTGTTGACTATCTGGTTGAAGCCTGCCGTTACAAAGTCCGCAAACTGCATTTCCATCACACTTTTATATCCTTCCAGGCTTAACCCCAATGTACAACCGATGATGGCGCTCTCGCAAAGGGGGGTATTGCGTACCCGCCCCTTGCCAAATTCCTCTAAAAATCCTTCCGTGATCTTGAAGGCGCCTCCGTATTCGGCAATATCCTGCCCCATTAATATCAGCTGAGGATGTTGCTGCATGGACCAGCGCAACCCGTCCCTAATGGCATCCAGCAGGCGTCGTTCGGAGGAAGGGCCCACAGGAACGGGAGGAATCCCGGCGGCAGCAGGCGCCGTGGGTTTGGTGGATGGCGCAGCCGGGGCAGCGGCGGGTAACGCAGCCGGTCTTGCCAGACTATGGGGCACCCTTTTCCGGAACTTCGACGCGGCATAGGGATCGGTTGGCGTCGAAACAGGTTCGTCCGTCACGGGTATCCCGCCGGCCAGGATGTCGTTGTCGGCCGGTGCAGCTGTGGGGGTGAATATTGGCGACGGCTCGTGGTTGTCGGTCGGCGGTTCTTCACGGGCCGCATAGACGTCTTTTAATTCTTCCTCCGTATCGGGTGTCAACATCTGCGTATCCGGCATGGCGGCAAGCTCTGATTCTATATATTGCCGGATCTCTTCATGTATCTTCCCTATCAGCTCATCATTCAGCACCCCCTGCTCCCGTAGAAAATTCTCAAAGTTCATCACCGGGTCCTTACGGCCCCAGTCTTCCAGCAAGGCCGGCGGAACATACTTAACGCCGCTGGCTTCTTCATGACCTCTCATACGAAATGTCATACATTCCACCAGGTAGGGGCGCTGATATTTTATACAATATTCCCTTACACCTTTCAAGGTGTCATAAACGGTAAGGATATTATTCCCGTCGATACGTACCCCCTCCATTCCATATCCCTCGGCTTTATAAACCAGACTCTCGCAGCGATATTGCTCCGAAACGGGTGTACTCAGCGCATACCCATTATTCTCCACAAGGAAAATGACGGGCAGGTCCCATACGGATGCTGTATTCAATGCCTCGTGAAAATCCCCTTCGCTGGTGCCGCCTTCTCCCGTGAATGCAAGGGCCGCCTTCTTTTTTTTACCCAGCTTATATGCCAACGCCACCCCATCCGCAATACCCAGCTGAGGCCCGAGGTGCGATATCATCCCGCAGATGGCGTACTCCCGGCTGCCGAAATGAAAGCTCCTTTCCCGGCCTTTGCTATATCCGTCCCGGCTTCCCTGCCATTGCATAAATAGCTTTGCCAGTGGCATTTTCCGGGTGGTAAATACACCGAGATTGCGATGCAACGGCATGATCCATTCGTCGGCGCCCATCGCCATGGCGGCCCCAACGGCAATGGCCTCCTGCCCAATACCACTAAACCACTTGCTGATCTTTCCCTGCCGCAGCAGCACCAACATCTTCTCTTCTATCATCCGCGGCAGTAAAATACTCCTGTAAAAGTGAATAAGCTCCTCGTTGTTAAAGTTCTTTCTATCGAAATTCATACTACTTATAATATAAAAGATATCTCCCGCCTCCACGACAATCTATTCCTCCTCCCCTTCCCTCCGCACGTCCTTATACAGAAAGGATGTGAGAATGGATAGTAAAAGGCTGAATAAAAGCGCCCATCCAAAACCGTCGACCCGGAACCCATGTACAAAATTCCCGGCCAACAGGACAATGGCAGCATTGATGACAAAGAGGAACAGACCGAAAGTAAAGATCGTGATCGGTAAGGTAAGGATGATCAGGATGGGCTTTAGCAATGCGTTCAGGATGGCCAGCACAAGTGAAAATACCAGTGCCGTCCAGAAGGTATCGATATAGACACCCTTCATCACCGCAGACAGGCCAAAAGCAACGACGGCCGTGATCAGGATGCGGAGAAGAAAATTCATGCAAATTTTATTTATGCATTCAATTTAAGACTTGTAGACAATATTCCTCCAAGGATTTTGGCGGGATGAAAAAAATACAATACAAATGATTGATTTTCAAATTATTGAAATCGGCCTGCCGTAATGACGGCCTGGGAAGTGATGCTCAAGGTTTGGACAATGGGAAAGTCTTAAACCATGTCGAAAATTTAACCGTTTATCTGTTTAAGGCTGCCCGAATTCTATTCTTATTTTGAATAAGTCCAACCATAAATCCAGTCAAGTTGTTGAATTTGTTTGCCAATAAAGAAGCCAATTAAGCGGTCACGGAACCATGCTGCTATTGGATTCGTTTTTGTTTTGGTATCACCTACTTTTCTGGCACTTTTTATTACTTTTTCTACTCTAGGCTGGCGCTTGGATTGAAAAATCTGAAACGCAGTACCGTAGTCTTTATGTGATTTTAATAATTCAGCAATTACAACCGTATCCTCTAATGCTAATGATGCCCCCTGCCCAATATGAGGAGAAATACCATGTGCAGCATCCCCAATAAGACAAACCCTGCCTTTATACCAATGCGAAAGCCTGGGGACATCATAAATAGGATATGCAATAATCTCGTGACTGTTTTTGATTATTTTGGAGAATAAAGGATCATCGTTCTTATGAACGTTTGCTAAGTAGTCTTGAATTTCAGTTTTTAATGTTTTCTCTATTTCGTGCGGCTTTGGCTGTTGTTCCCTAAAATAGTTGTTAAACCACCAAACTTCACCATGGTTGGAAACCGAATAAGCAAAAAATCCTCTTTCACCAAATGTCATTCTTATTGAATCAAGCGGTTTTGAAAGTTCGGGGATCTTTGCATAACCACCGGTAGAGATGAGTTTTGTATATTGAATTGCAAAAACCTCTGGAAATAATTGATTCCTAACCTCGGAAAACATTCCATCACAACCGATCATAATATCAGCGCTGGCTGTAGTTCCGTCAGCAAAGTATGCGGTTACCTGCTCACTCGCCTCATGATACCTGACAAATTTTTTATCGTACCATATTTTTATACCAGCGTCCTTTGCCGCTATCCGGGCATATTTATTAAGATTTGCTCTTTTTATCTGAATTGTCTCTACACCATATTGCTGCTTCTGATAAGCTGTGTCCAGTTCGGCTATTTGCTTTCCTTTGGAATTAAAAAACTTCATTGAGCCAGGAGTATAATCTTCTTTGAGCAGCCTCAAATCAACAAATTCTTTGAATATATTCAGACCATTAGGAGTAAGCCCCAAAAATGCTCCCTCTTTTGTGTTATCTTCTGATCTCGATTCAAATATTTCAGCGGCAAAACCTATTTTTTTCAGTTGTAAAGCAAGTATTGGCCCTGCAACACCTGCACCTATTATTATTACTTTTCTATTCATTGTTTAATTGGCTGGTTATTTCTTTCATTATGGCCGATGCTTCAGTGAGGTAGCGTCGTATAGCCTGTATTTCCTTTTCCGTAAATGATGAAAGCAGATCTTCAGTTTTCTTTTGCAGCTCAGTAAAAAGGGGCTCTAAAATTTTTAATACCGCTTTAGTATTAGGAACTATTATTACTCTGCGCCTGTCGTCTTTGTCAAACTGCCTTTTTACCAGTTTCTTTTTTTCAAGACGGTCAATTACACCGGTGACTGCACCGCTTGTTAGTCCGGTCAAATTTGATAATTCTCCGGCTGTAACTGAACTGTTTTGGATGATTAACCCGAGGTATTTATGATCAGTGCCAGACAGTCCGGCTTTCCTGGCAATCGCTTCATGCATTAAGATTGAGTTATCTGAATATAACCTGCTTGCAGCCCTGAAAGCGCCAAGTATCTCCGTATTATTTGGAGGGAGGTTCATTATTTACCTTTGCTTAATAAGTATCTTAGCTTACAAAGATAATATTTAAGCACAAAGAAACAAATTACATTGTTGTGAGGGGGAATGATGGGGCGCAATAGAATTATATCACCACCAACTCGAAGAAAGCTGCGGGATCCAGGTATTGCTGTGCCAGTTCCTGCAGCTCTTCGGGGGTGATGGTCTTTACGATGCGAATGCCCTCATAGAAATAGCGTTCATCAAGACCATTGAGAATGAGGTTTTTCCACCGGCTGGCCACCTGGAAAGGGCCATCCAGATCCCCTAAAATGGTACCGATGGTGAAGTTACGGGCCATTGCCAGCTCTTCCTCGTCGATGGGTTCCTCGCGTAATAGCTGCATTTCCTTATATACTTCTTCGATTGTTGCCCGGCAGACCTCTTTTCCGGCTTCGGTGGTGATGAGCAGGGCGCTCTCCTGCCGATTGTTCAACAGATAGCTGTAGATACCGTAGGTATATCCTTTATCCTCCCGGATATTTGTCATGAGTCTGGAGCCAAAGAATCCTCCGAACACATTATTCAGCACCTGCACTTTTTGAAAGTCGGGATGATGCCGGTTGGGAAAATTCCGGGCGATACGGATAGAACCCTGTACGCCATCGGGATCATTGACGATGTCATATTTCTTTTGCTGCGCGGGGATGATCTTCGGCAGTGTGGACTGGTCTTGTGGAACGGGTGCGTGTAAAGGCAGACCGCCAAAGTATCTGTCTAATTCCTCGGGTAGGGTGGCCGGCAATTTCCCCGCTACGATCATCCGGCAGGCACCATGGCTATAGTACTGTTGGAAAAAACTGAGCAGATCTTCCCGTTGTAAATGTTGAAAATCCTCCAGCATGCTGTATTTGCCGTAAGGATGTTCGAATCCGTACAGATAGGACTCGATCAGGCGTCCGGCGACAAAATCGCTCTTCTTCAGGTTTACCTGGAGACGTTGCTGCCCATTCTTTTTATAAATGGCCAGTTCCTCTTCGGGGAATACGGAGTCGGATATCAACTCGGCTACCACCGGCAGCAGCTGAGAGACATGCTTGTTAAGACAGTGCAGGGTAATATCCGCCGTTTCGTGGTGAGAGGCCCGGCTCAGATAGGCGCCGTAATATTCAAAGTGTTCATTTATATTGTATGCTGTGCGGGAGGAAGTGCCGTTCTTCAGCAAAGCGCTGACGGCGGCGGCAAGACCATTCTTTTTTTCATAAGAATTGCCGGCGTCAAAGATCCAGGTGATCATTAGCGCATCCTCGTTACCCAGGTCGATGGTGTATACCTCTATGCCATTTCTGAGCACTTGTTTCTTATATAAAGGCAATTGCAGATCGAATTCCTTCGCGTCCTTGATAGGCGGTGCGATCGTCCTATTTAACATGGGGATCTCCTTCTTTGGGTTGTCCACTACGATAGTAAAGTGTGTTGCTGTTGATGGGGTCGAAAAGCTGACGGCTGGCGGCCAATATGTCATCGGCAGTGACGGCCTGGTATTTTCCCAGCTCTGTGTTCATCATGTCGGCGTCGCCCAGCAGTTCGTAGATGGCCAGGCTATTCGCCCGGTTCATCACGCTCATATCCTCGAATACGATGGCTGACTCCGTTTTATTCTTCACTTTTGTCAGCTCTTTTTCCGAAACCTTTTCAGATTGCATCTTTTGGAGCTCGACTTCCACGGCTTTATCCGCCGCCTCCAGGCTTACTCCTTTTATCAGTTTGCCTTCGATGACCAGCAGACCGGGGTCCACGGAACCCGTATGATAACATTCGATCTGGCTGAACAATTTCTTTTCCTTGATCAGCGCCTGGTGCAGACGGGAAGATCCGCCCCCTCCCAGCACTTCCGTGATCAGGTCGGCTACATAGTAGCCCGGCTCTTTCCGGGATGCCATGGGATAGGACTTGTACAAGGCGTCCAGCGGAACATCGGCCGTCACTTCCAGCTTGCGAACCTCCTGCTGCCGGGGCTCCTGCGGGAGATTGCGTATATACTTTTCGCCGGAAGGGATTTCTCCAAACCATTTCTCCGCCAGCTGACGCACCAGCTCAGTCGTTACTTTACCCGCAACGACGAGGATGGCATTTACAGGCCGGTAATATTTAAAGAAAAATCGCCGGACGTCCTCCAGCTCCGCCTCCTCGATATGGCTCAGCTTGCTGCCGATGGTCATCCAGCGGTAGGGGTGCTCTTTATAGGCCAGCTCCCGCATTTTGAACCATACATCCCCATAAGGCTTGTTGATATAGTGCTCTTTGAATTCCTCGCAAACCACTTTCCGCTGCACTTCCAGGCTTTTCTCGCTGAAGGCGAGGGACAACATCCGATCGCTCTCCAGATAGAAGGCCGTCTCAATATTCTCGGCGGGCAGCTGGATATAGTAATTGGTAAAGTCGTTGGTGGTGTAGGCATTATTCTCGCCTCCGGCCAGCTGTAACGGCGTCTCGAAATCTTCGATATTCACGGAACCGCCGAACATAAGGTGCTCGAACAAATGGGCAAAGCCTGTTTTCTTTGGATCTTCGTCCCGGGCTCCTACGTCATAAAGCACATTTACCACCGCCATAGGAGTGGAATGATCCTCATGTACCAATACTCTTAGCCCATTGGACAGCTGAAATCTGTCGAATTTTATCATAAATTGACCCCCTTCCCTTTCGGGGGAGGACAAATTTACGGAAAGTTTAAAGAATACTTCTCACCCGCATAATATGCTCCTGCAGGTCCCCATTCCGCTTGATAATGATCTTTACCCTTTCGCCGACGCTCTGAAGGATATTCTTGTATATCTGGATATTGTTGCTGAAGTTGTTATTCACCGCAATCACCACGTCGTCCAGCTTTAATCCGGCCTTTTCCGCCGGGGATTCCGGCATCACATCCCCAATCCTGATCTCTCCGTCCACCCAGTAGATGCCCAGTCCTGTATACGAGTAGTCGAACTGGTCCCGGTAATGCGAATTGGGCAGCAGATAGATCTCCCGGCGGTCATAATTCAGCGTCACATTAAAGCGGCGAAGGATATCATTTCCCAGGAGTCCTCCCAAATTGGGATAAGAGGTTACGTTGTAATCGTCGTCAAAAACATAGGTAGGGACTTTCCGGAACCTGTACGGTCCGACCCTAACCTCCTTCAGCGTGGTGAGCTTCATATTCGCCTTGCCGCCAAGACCCTGTGCCTGGGTTTGATAGAACTTTCTTTTGGGGTCGAAAACGCTGCTGTCATTGACAAAGTCGGAGGATAACAACATACAAAGCCCCGCGCCTGTATCAAAATAGAACCGCGCGTCGATGTTCTCTCCATCCCTGACGAGGGCATTCTGGATCGGCAGACTGGCGATGACGGGTTTCAGCATATGGCCGCCCTTGGGATACTTAAAAGTTCCCTTGCTGTAGATGTACACCTTGGCGCTGTCATAGTTGATGTGAACGATATAGCGGGAAAAAAAGCTATAGCCGATGATACCGTCTACCTTCTCTCCGTATACGCTGCTGAGTATATCGTAGTCGTTTACATGAAAGTTGAGACTGTCCACCTGAAGACCCGGCAGGTGCAGGGTTTCATTATAAATAAATTTCACTTGCCGTACCCCGGCAATGCCCAGGATGGTCTTGTCGGAAGGCAGGGCGGCCAGGTGCAAACGCTGACAGGTAGCCGAATCCAGGGAAATACCCCCGCTGCCTGTATCCAGGATGAAGTTCAGACTGTCCGGAAAATTGCCGATACATGCCCTCACCAGGATCACGCCGCCGGTGAATACGGTGAAGGGGAAGCTGGTGATCAGTCTGGATTGCGGCGCCACGAACTTCTCCTGCGCCGATGCCGCCAAAGGACGATTGGTAAAGAAGATGGAAGGCATCATCAAAAGCAGGGAGTACCGGAGGAATCGGAAGGGTTGGTAAGACATGAGAGGGTGTTTTTTCTGGCAAGGCATATCGTAAAATTCAACATACTAAAGTTATCACGATTTTATCGTTATCACAAGTCCATTCATCCTTTTTAAACGGGCATAAAAAGTCTTTCAACGAGGCTGCTCCTACCTTCAACAGAGTTTGCGCAGGACCTGATTTTCTACGAAAGGCCCTTTTCAATGGATATAAGGACCAAATGGACGGACCAGCTACGGGGAGAGATGGCTTGCTATTCCGCACCGCTGTGCTACCTTTACAGTCACAATCGCCGACAATGAACTTACCGGACCTGTATAAAAAGGCTTACGACCGCGAATTTTTAGATATCGAAGAAGGTGTTTTTCTCTTTCAGAACGCTCCCCTCACCGAGCTGATGTACCTGGCCAATGAACTGCGCAAGATGCAGGTGCCTCATGGAAAGGTTTCCTGGCAGATAGACCGGAACGTCAATACTACCAACGTCTGTATCGCCAACTGCAAGTTTTGCAATTTCTACCGTATCCCCGGTCATGCCGACGCCTATATCACGAATATCGACACCTACAAAAGAAAAATAGAAGAGACGTTCCGCTGGGGGGGCGATCAGCTGCTGCTGCAGGGGGGACACCATCCTGAGCTGGGGCTGGAATTCTATACGACGCTCTTTCGTCAATTAAAAGAGCTGTATCCTACCCTGAAACTCCATACCCTGGGACCTCCCGAAGTGGCGCACATCTGTAAAAAAGAAAAAATGAGCCACCGCGACGTGCTGGCTGCCTTGCATGCGGCGGGAATGGATTCCCTGCCCGGCGCCGGAGCGGAGATCCTCGTAGACAGGGTAAGACGTCTTATCAGCAAAGGGAAATGTGGTGCGCAGGAATGGCTGGACATTATGCACGAAGCCCACAAACAGTATATCACCACCTCGGCAACCATGATGTTCGGGCACGTGGAAACCCTGCACGAACGCTTTGAACACCTGGTAAAGATCAGGGAAGTACAGTCGAGGAAACCGGCGGAAGCAAAGGGCTTTCTCGCCTTTATCCCCTGGACCTTCCAGGATGTCGATACCTTGCTTACCCGTATCCGGGGCGTACACAATCTCACAACCCCCGAAGAATATATCCGTATGATCGCCATGAGTCGCATCATGCTGCCAAACGTGAAGAATATCCAGGCATCATGGCTTACTGTGGGCAAACAAACGGCTCAGCTCTGTCTGCACGCGGGGGCAAATGACTTCGGCAGCATCATGCTGGAAGAAAATGTGGTGAGCGCCGCCGGCGCCCCCCACCGCTTTACAGCCAAAGGCATCCAGGAGGCGATACGGGAAGCCGGGTTTGAACCCCAGCTGCGCAACCAGCAGTACGAATGGAGGGAAATGCCGGCAGCTATGGAGGAACAGGTTATAAACTATTAATAATCAATCATAAGTGTTTACCCTAGTTTTTTTGTAGTTCCGGAAACTTAAACGGGCGATTTTACGTTTCTTATTGTAGTATTGACCCTTACAATATCAATGAAAAGCCCGTTCCGCAAACTTATACGCATATCGGTCATCCTGTTTGCCCTAGTACTCCTGTTTAATTTTTTCGGGTACTATATAAATCATCTTAAATCCTTAGAGAACAAGGAGTTAATAGAGGCTATCAACAAGTCCGCCCAGCAGCAGGCGCTCAGCCAGCTGATTGCCAAAGAATCCGTCCTGTTGCTGAACGATCCGGAGAAAAAGACTGCCGGCTCCCTGAGGGACTCCCTTTCCCGGCATCTGAGCGTTTTCCAGACGGAACAGGATTTTCTGCTGAAACAGGCGGGGGCGGCCAAACCACCCGTGCCGGATAAGATATTTCAAATCAAACTGTTACTATCCAGTTCTCAGTCCTTTTTCCGATCTATAACGGCCATTGGCCAGGAGCTGGCTCAGGGCGACTCCTCCCTGGTGGCGATCAACAGACAGCTGTATCTACGCGATCTTTTACACAGCGAGGAGAAATACAGCGCTCTGCTGGGACAGGTTGCTTTTTATTATTCGGAGATGGTGAATGAGAAGAACAGCGAAGTATCCACCATCGATACAGGCAAATTCATCTCTTTGGTGATAGCCATCATCTGTCTGGCCCTTCTCGTATTGGAGCCGGCTTTTAAAAAGGGAGAAAGGAACTACAACGATCTGCAAAAAGCGCGCAACGAGTTGCTGAATGAGAAGAAATTCCTGGCTTCCATCCTTCAGTCGCAGACAAACTATGTCATCCGTATCAACCGTGCAGGTCATTTTACCTATGCCAACCCGGCCTTCCTGAAAACTTTTGGATATGATGAGCACGAGCTGCAGCATATTCTCTTTTACACCACTATCTTTCCCAAGGACCTCGCACGTTGTCAGCAGGTGGCGGGTGAGTGTTGGAACAATCCGGGGAAGGTCGCCCGTCTGCTGATCAGAAAACCCATCGGACAAACCCGCCAGTTCCTTTGGACGGAATGGGAATTCCTGGCGCTGCAGGATGAGGATGGACAGGTGAACGAGATACAGGGCATCGGGCTCAATGTCTCGGAGAAGCTGCAAACGCAACAAGTGAAGGAAGACGCCATCCGCACCCTCTCCTATGCGATGACCTATGCTAAAATGGGCTCCTGGAAGCTGGACTTCGTCACGGGAGAACTGTCCCTCAGCAAGGAGTTCAAAGCCCTGCTGGCCATGGACGACGAAGACCCCGACAAGATCTCCCTGGAAACCTTTTTACACACCTACATCGTGCCGGAAGATTTCAACCTGGTATCAGACGAATTTGCCAAGGCCATCCAGCATAAGGAAAACACGGGATATGAAACCTCTCTTTCCTGCCGCGTGATCACGAAGCAGGGGTGGATGCGTTATCTCTCCATAAAAGGCAAGGTAGTAGATGAGCAGGTGGAGTTCGGTATCGCACAGGACATTACGTCGCAAAAAGAGTCTGAGAATGCTTTGCTCAACAGCGAACAAAAATTCCGGCTTCTCGCAGAGAACTCCGAAGACATCATCAGTGTCCATGCCATCGACGGCACGATCTGGTATCTCTCGCCCAGCGTAAAAACGGTCCTGGGGTATGAGGTGGACGATATCATCGGCCGCAGCTTTGAACAGTATGTTCATCCCGACGATCGTCAGAAGTTCCTCAAGGCGGGCCAAATGCCTTCCTTCTCAGGTAAGGACAGCATTATCGTCCGCTATCGTATTCTCCGCCAGGACGGCAGCTACGTCTGGCTGGAGACGATCATCAAGCCAATCGTGGACGAGGAGGAGCTGGTCAAGCTCATCTGTACCTCCCGTAATATCACAGACCAAAAGATCGCACAGGAAAAGTTAAAGAAGAAAGACCAGTTGCTGCACGCCGTAGCACAGGCCACACATTCGCTGCTGATCAATACCAACCTGGACCAGGCCATCAGGGAGTCCATACAGACCCTTGGCAGCAAAGCCCTGGTAGACAGGGTCTATGTATTTCAAAACCATTTCGACGTCGCCGCGCAAAAATGGCTTACCACTGAGACGTATGAGTGGACGGAAGATCCCCTCGACCTGCGCATCGACAGACCCGTGATCAAGAATATCCCCTTCGACGATATAAAAAAGATCATCGAGCCTCTGATGGCCAAACGGCCCTTTGTCAGTTATAAGAGCAAGGAGGAAGACCCGCAGCTGGTGGAGATTTATAAAAGAAGCACTGTCCTGTCTTCGGTGGCCCTCCCCATCTTTCTAAAGGATTCCTTCTGGGGTTTTGTGGGATTTGACGAGTTGAAAAAAGAAAGAGAGTGGACGGAGGCGGAATTTTCCATCCTGCGCTCCTATGCCTCGTCCCTGGCAGCCGCCATCGAGCGCAAACAGATCGAAGTGGAACTGGTGCAGGCAAAAGAGCTGGCTGAGTCCGCCAGCCAGGCCAAAAGCGAATTCATGGCTAACATGAGCCATGAGCTGCGTACGCCTATGAACGGAATCATCGGGTTTACCGACCTGGTGCTGACCACTGAATTGCATAAAGCGCAACGGGATTATTTACAGAATGTAAAGAAATCCGCCTATGGCCTCCTGGGCATCATCAACGATATCCTTGACTTCTCAAAGATCGAGGCCGGCAAATTACTTATCGATCATACTCTGTTCAAACTGGACGAGCTGATAGAAGAAACCATCGACATGCTCACCCTGAAGGCCTTTGAGAAAAAGCTGGAAATGCTGTATAGAGTAGATCCCACCATCCCTTCCCAGTTCCTGGGCGACCCTGTCCGTATCCGGCAGATAGTGGTGAATCTGTTGGGTAATGCCATCAAATTCACCAGCGAGGGAGAGATACTCGTATCCATTCAAAAAGCGGGAGAAAGCCTCCAGCGGGATGGGAAACAGTATATGAAGCTTGCCATCCAGGTAAAGGATACAGGCATTGGTATCCGCAAGGAGAAATTGCAAAAGATATTCGAAAGCTTCACGCAGGCCGACACCTCTACTACCCGCAAATACGGCGGTACGGGTCTGGGGCTTACTATCTCCAGAAGCCTTTCAGAGCTGATGGGCGGCCATCTTACCGTAGAGAGCGAGCCGGCAAAAGGCAGCAGCTTTACCCTGCATCTTACCCTTGAAGTGACGAACGAACAATCCGAGGTTCTGCTGCCCCAGGAACCCTTGTTGAAAAAAGTGCTGATCATAGACGATAACCTTTCCAATCTGGAGCTCATGAAAGAGAACTTCGGGTATTTCAATATCAGGACCGAGACGGCGGCCAGTCCGTCCATTGCGCTGCAAAAAATAAAAGAGGCTATTGCCGGCAAGGACCCTTTCAACCTCATCGTCACGGATCATCTCATGCCGGGCATGGATGGCATCGCTCTTGTAAAGGAAATAAAAAAGACCTTCTCCGGCCAGGAATTGTCCTTCATGCTCATGTTGTCCTCGCCTGAAAAAAATATCTATCAAAGCGAGGCCATAAAAGCCGGGATCAACAAGTTTCTTTCCAAACCCGTGAAAATGCACGAGCTGCATGCCACCCTGCTTACATTGTTTGAAAAGAACATGCAGACCGACAGCCTTCATCCTTCTCTTCCCGGCAACGTGGAAAAGATCTCCGAGCCCACCAGCGTGATGGTGGCCGACGACGACCCTATCAATATGCTGTTGATCTCGGAGGTGCTGCGCAGGATGGGGTTCGAGGTCATACAGGTGAGCAATGGACGGGAAGCCCTGGACCGGCTGCCTCACTGCGAGCCTGTCATCATCTTTATGGACGTCAATATGCCCGAGATGGACGGTTATACCACTACCCGGGCCATCCGTAAAATGCCGGAGCCTTATTGTAATATCCCCATCGTGGCGCTCACGGCCGACGCGATGAAAGGCGACAGGGAAAAATGTCTGGACGCCGGCATGAATAATTATATCTCAAAACCTTTCCGTCTGGAAGAGATCGACGAAGTGCTCCGCAATTATACCCTGGTGGTATAGTTTGTAGCTTACAATATACACCGATAGCCCACGCCCTTTATGGTAATGATCTCCAACGAACCGTCCGCTTTCAGATAACTGCGTAATTTGGTAATGTATACGTCCAGGTTCCGGCTGTTGAAAAAACTGTCATTGCCCCATAATAATTGAAGGATGTCCTTGCGATCGATGACCCTGTCGCGATAGACGTAAAGGTATTTGAGGAGCTCGTTCTCCCGAAAGGAGAGCTTGCGTTGCTCTTCGCCCAGTACAAGGAGCTGTCTTTTCCAGACAAAACTGTATTTGCCTATGTTGATGGGGCCGTCCGCCAGCGCAAGGGTGGATGGAGCCTCTTTGCTCCGGAGCGTATTATGGATACGGACGATCATTTCTTCCATACTGAAAGGCTTCCGGATATAATCATTGCCGCCCAGGGTAAACCCCTTCACGACATCCTCTGTCCTGCCCTTTGCCGTGACAAAAAGGATAGGGACTTCTTTATCAAGACTGCGTATCTCCTCCGCGATCTCGAACCCGTCCTTATTCGGCAGCATCACATCCAGCACACATACATCGGGACATAATCTCGTAAAGGAAGAAAGCGCTTTTGCCCCTTCATTTTCCATAAGAACTTCAAACCCCCGGCTCTCCAGACTTTCTTTTACGATCTTGCCCAGAAATAATTCATCTTCGACATACAGGATCTTTATTTTAGGCATAGTCGCGGGGGATTTTTATGGTGAAATGGCTTCCGTAACCCTCTTCGCTGCTGACACTGATCTCCCCGCCGTGACGCTGGACCACATAGGCCACGTAACTAAGGCCCAGCCCATATCCTTTTACATTATGATGATCACCCGTGGGTACCCGGAAGAATTTTTCAAATATCCTGTCCTTATAGTCCGCGGGGATACCAATCCCGTTGTCAGTGACATTGAGCTGGAGGAAATCCTGTTCTTCACGCAGATGGATGAGCACCTTGGGATTAGACCTGCTATATTTCAGCGCATTGTCCAGCAGGTTGAAGATGACGCTGGTAAAATGCAGTTTGTCCCCGCGCAGGCGAAATTTGGCGTACCCTGTTTCCGGCCCGGCGGGTCCCGACGACAAACTCACACTCGCCTGGTGTTTTTCGAACTGCAGACGCATCGAGGCCATGACCTCCTCTATCAGCGCTTTCATGTCAAAGTCGTCTTTTCTCAGCTCTATCTCCTGTCTTTCAAAAAGCGACAGCTTCAGCACCTTATCCACCAGCAGGGAGAGACGCTGCAACTCATGTGTGCTGATCTCGAGATATTCTTTTGTCCGGAGAGGGTCTTTCAACGCGTCGAACTCCTTCAACGCCTCGACCGCCACGCTCACCGTCGCGATAGGGGTCTTCAATTCGTGGGTGATATTGCTGATAAAATCATTTTTTAATATCGTCAGCTTTTGTTGGTGGCGCAGGTTGCGATAAAGAAGAAGGAAGGAAAGGATAGTGACCCCTACCAGCACCAGCGAGAACAGCACCTGTGGCCCCAGCCGCCGGGCCGTCAGCCAGAAGGTGTTCCCTAGTTGAAGCTTGTACAATCTGGGGTTGGAGAGCCCGAGGATCACCTGATCGTCCCCGGTGTCCGTGTATAAAAAATCCTTCTTCTTTTCAAGGAGGGTCACCGTGACGTTGAAAGGCGTCCGGATGCCTTCCCGGGCCAGCACCTGTCTGAACTTAACATCGATCTCTTTTACGGTCACGGAGTCCTGTAGCGAATCCACTCCTGTGAGGAATTCGGTGACCCTGGCGGATGTTTTATAGAATTTGGTATGCTGCAGACCGCTGTCAGGCGGGAAAGGCTCTCCTCCGGCATGTCTGGCTACGCTGACGACCACGGCATTCTTTGGCGGCTGCCCCGGGGAGTCTATCGACAGTCTATCCTGGACGATCCTCACCATGTTCATGACACCCGCACCTGTGGGTTCCGGTAGCCGGAAAGTAAAGGAGGTATCGAGATGCAGTTTGGTAGCCTGCAGCTTAAAAAGCGTCTCCCGGAAAAGTAAATGGGTGCGCAGCGTAAGCAACCTGTTCGCTTCCACGTAGTTCTTACGCAGCCAGTATGCCTGAAAAAGGGCGATCGTGGTGATCGTCAGCACCATCAGCGTTATGGATATCCTCCGCCTGTTCACGGGTGTCAATTATCCGCAAAATAGAAAAAAGGGGCTGCCATTGTGAAAGTATTAACCTTAATTAACATTAGACCAATGACCCTTAACCTCCTTTCCCGGAGGGGCGGGATAGATTTGGACAAAAAAGATAAGGTATGATCTATTATAAGCACACCCTGGCGACTGCCCTGTCCTTTTGCTTATTGTCTTCTCTTTATGCCCAGATAAGAGACGGCCGTGTGGTGTACGAGCGAAAGATGAACATGCATCGCCACCTGGAGGATGAAAGCATGAAAAACATGGTGCCCGAATTCAATGTTTCCAGGGCCGAACTGCTTTTTTCCTCGGATGAATCGTTGTGGCGGGATATCAGGGAAGAAGAGGATATCCGTGATCAGGCGGGAGAAGACCATGATCGCCCTGTCATCCGCATGCGGTTTGGCGGCGGTGATGACCAGTCGTACAAGGATTATGCGGCCCAAAAGATGATACAGCAGCGGGAAATGGGCCCCAAGAAATATATCATCGAGGACAGCTTTCCGCACCAGAGCTGGAAACTGGAGCCCGATACGCAGCGTATCCGGGGCTTTCTTTGTAAGAAGGCTACCACGACGGCCAAGGCAGGCGGGGCGGTCATCGCCTGGTATACGGAAAATATCCAATCGCCTTCCGGCCCCGAAGTCTACGGCGGACTTCCCGGGCTGATCCTTCAGTTGAATATCAATGATGCGGAAATGGTGTATATGGCGGTGGAGGTGGATACCAAGGGGTCGGATAAGGGGCTTGTAAAGGCGCCCACGGATGGTAAAAAGATCACCCGGGCGGCATTTCAGAAAATGATGGAAGAGCAGTTCGGTCCCGCGGGTAAAGGGGGAAGACCGATGATACGGATCATTAGGAATTGATCATTTCCCGCCAGGGCTCTTTAGCGCACATTCTCTTTCAACACTCTTATAAAGTTCCCTCCCAGGATCTTTTCTATATCAGTCTTATTATACCCCCGTTTGAGCAATTCCCGGGTGATCAGGGGATAAGTGGTCACGTCGTTCAGCTCCCGGGGGGTGGATTCGATGCCGTCAAAGTCGGAGCCAAGACCTACATGGTCTGCGCCGATGAGCTTTACGATATAATCGATGTGATCGATGAGCAGGGAAAGGGGCGGCCGGAGGGCATTGGATGCTTCGGGATAAGCGTGGGCGAAAAATTCATTGATGGCATAGCCGGGTGTATTTGCGGCTTCCAGTGAATCCAGCTGTTTTTTGTGCGAGGTGGTAAAGGCATTCAGCTTTGAGACATAGGTACTGTCCAGGAAGCCGGAATAAAAATTTACCTGGATAACGCCTCCATTCCTGCCGATGGCTTTTATCTGATCATCCTTCAGATTGCGAAAGACGGGGCACAGCGCATAGACGGAGCTGTGAGATACGATGACGGGTTTTGTGGTTGTATGAATGGCATCCCAAAAGGTCTGTTCGCCTACGTGAGAAAGGTCTATCAGCATGCCCAGCTCGTTCATATGCTGTACGATCTTTTTGCCCTTTTCGGTCAATCCATAGGGCGTGACGGTCCATGCATGGCTGGTTTCGTCCCTGGCTGAGGTAGCCCAGGAGGTACTGTTGTTCCAGGTGAGGGTCATATACCGGACTCCTCTTTTAAAGAGGCTGTCCAGATAATCTATTTCATCCTCGATCATATGTCCTCCTTCCACACCCATCATCGCCGCCAGTCTGTGGTGCCGTACTGCGTCCTGCAACCCTGCCGGGTCGGTGACAATCTGCATTTTGTCCGGGTTACGACTGGCGATGGCATATAAGGAATCGATCTCCCGGAGGGCCTGGTTGAAGGCGCTGCCTTTGCCGAAACGGTCGTCACAAAAGATCGAGAACACCTGTACATCCACGCCACCCTTCCGGAACCGGGCAAGGTCAGAGTGGGCCTTGCCGGTGAGATCGCCCTCGATATTCATCCCGTGCATGACCACGCCGGACAATACATCGTTGTGTGTATCAACGACAATGGCCTTTTCGTGCAACCGTTGGTAAGGCTGGGCCGGGAGGAGCCGGGGCAGGGATAAAAGGACTAAAAGGGGAAGGAAGGATCTGGTCATGTACTTAAGTTTTTCAAACGATCAAATTAAGCAAACGTTTGCGTGATCAGGGAATAAGTCAGAAGTTTTGCACCTTTCTTGCACACTTATTGAAATTTTCTTGCAATTTCCTACTTTAGTATAAATAGGATAAGGTTTAATGGTAATGGAACTGATTAGAGCAACCTCCCTCCGGGGAGGTTTTTGTTTTCAGTCTTGTTTGATCATTCACCACTTCCTTTATCTCCCACGAACCATTGTTCTTTATTACGGAACAGTACGTTGAAGGTGGTAAAGCTGCCGTAGATACGGGTGATATATTGCTGGAGGTTGACCTTTTCTTCATCACTCAATCCTTTGTGGCCATTGATCTGTTGTTCCAGGACCCGCAGTCTGTCACGGGCCATGACGATCTTATGAAAGAAGACATCGATGGGAATTTCCTTGGGTTTGATGGAGCCGTCGGATGACTTCAGCACCATGATACCGCCCCTCCATTTGTCACCCAGCGGTACGTTCTCGGTAAATCCTCCCCAGAGACGGAGTATCTTCAGGAGCGACCTTTCCACATCGGCGTGTGTTTCGATCTCTTCCGTTACGTTTTCGGGGATGATCTCGTCCAGGTGGTTGTCGTTCTTGTCCACTTCTTTGATGCCATGATTGATAAAGGAGATGAGATAGGTGGCATAGCGGATGCCAACGATGACGCCGGGTCCGTACTGGGTATGCTGGAGACGGGTGCCTATCCCAAGCGTTAATTGATCCATAAGCGCGGGGTTTTTGCGGCAAATATATTCCTTTACCTTTATGGACAGAGCGAAACACAGTTTCGCTGGCCGAAGGCCCATCATACTCACCTATGGTTTTCAAAAACGCTATCAGCTGGGTGGAAATTCCTACCACCGACCTGCAAAGAGCTCAAAAGTTTTACGAGGCGATCTTCGACATCGAGATGGTGCCGTTGGATATATCTCATGTCAAGATGAGGATGTTCCCGGTGGAGAGTCCCACCTCTGTTGCCGGGGCGCTCTGTTTTGCCGAAGGGATCTATAAACCTTCCGCCACGGAAGGTCCGCTGGTGTACCTCAATGCCAACCCGGATGTGCAGCGGGTGCTGGATAAGGTAGAGGCTGCCGGCGGGAAGGTCCTTGTTCCGAAGACAGAGATCAGTCCTGAGTACGGGCATATGGGTATATTCATCGACACGGAAGGCAACCGGATCGGGCTGCATAGTGTGCCTCCGGGGTTTAGCATGTAAGACCTGGGCCTGGACCGATGCAAGGCTGCTGCCCGTGACGGGTCCTGGCGCGTCAGGGCCTGTCTTTCCTATCCGCCTTGTATTGTTTGAAGGCTATTTTAATATAGTCGAAGAAGTCGTAGTCGGTGGCTTTCCTGCAAAATTCATAAGAGGGCCTATATTTTACCATAAAGCTGTCCAGTTCTTCTCCGTCCAGATGGGTGAGTTTTTTGACGATGTATGGACTAAAACGGTGATCGACATATTTTTCCTGTTCTTCTTCCACCAGCCGGCCCTGGAAGGCCAGCATACGCCGGGTGCGGTCCCGCCGGAAGACATTGATCAGCTCATCCAGGTCCACCCCTGCTCCCAGGCCTCCGCTGGTGGTAGGGCTGGTAAGCTTAAAACCGGGCTTTTTAAAGTCGAAAATTTTGGCATAATCCTTCCTGTTCTGTAGCGAATCCATACGGTAGTTGCGGGGCATGACCTTTACTTCCTTTAGTTCGAGGGGGTCGACATGGAGGGCAATGTCAAAACCCGTCATGGCGTTGATGTCTTTGACGGGAAATTTCTGTGTGGACCTGCCCAGGTAAGAGAAAGAGATGGAATCTTCATAGGGTACCACGATGTAATAATTACCATTGGAATCCGTCGCCGTACCCTTTCCCGTGTTGGTCATGACGCTGACCCCTTCCAGCGGTCGGGTCCTGTACATATTGTACACCGTCCCATGGATCGTCACCTGCTGGCCCCAGGCCTTCCCGCAGGCCAGGAATGTCAGGGATAAGATAAGGACCAGTAATGCTTTATGGGTAGAATGGGCCAAGAAGTCAATTTTTAAAGTGATATTACTACCAAATCCGGAAATTATGGGTGCCGAAAGGGCGGTTTAACGTTTTTTTGAGAGGACCTCCTCTATGATCCGGGGAAAATGTTCGTGTTCCAGCCAGTGCACTTTCTGTGCCAGGGTTTCGGGGGTGTCATCCTCCTCTATGATACAGACGGCCTGGAAGATGGTCTGGCCATGATCGTACAATTCATCCACATAATGGATGGTGATACCGGACTGTTTTTCTTTTGCCGCGATGACGGCCTCGTGTACGTGGTGTCCATACATACCTTTTCCGCCATATTTTGGCAAAAGCGCCGGGTGGATGTTGACGATCCTGCGGGTGTATGCCTGTACCAGCGCGGAAGGGATCTTCCATAAAAAGCCGGCCAGTACGACAAAGCTAATGTTTAGCTCCTGAAGCCGGGGTAAATAGGCATCGCCCCGGAAGAACCTTTCTTTTTCGATGAGAAGTGTGGGAACGTGCTCCTGCGCGGCAATATTCAACACGCCGGCGCCAGGTTTATTACAAACGATCAGGCTTATTTTGATGGTAGGATGCTGACGAAAATGGTCGATGATACGGGCTGCGTTGGAGCCGGCCCCCGAAGCGAAAATGGCGATCTGCTGCATCCGCAAATGTAGGATTCAGGGAGAAAATAAAAATGATATACGTTCGTTTATAGGGTTTAAGGTATAAAAATCGCACCGCTCCCCCGCCTGATTTGAACACTGATCTTTGTTCAAAAATTCTGCTGACAGTAATATGACAGAAGGTCATAAGCGAATTGTACAATCCGCTGAAATCCACGCCAGATGCGGCAAAAAAAATTTCCACCATGTTGATATTTTGTTAAAATCCTGACTTATTTTTGCAACCTGTTAAGGAGATTTTTCCACATTTATACAACAGATTGTATATATGATCAACCAAAGGCCGATTGTAAAGACATTAATTTTCAGTATCCTCCTCTCCTCGCTGGTTTCAATGGGATTTACGGGTTATGCGCAAGATGGGAAAGCACTGTTCCAGACGAACTGTGCGTCCTGTCATAATCCGGTGAAGCAGATCCTTGGCCCGGCATTGAAAGGAGTGGAGGAGAGAGTGCCGGATAAGAAGCTGTTGTATGACTGGATCAAGAACAACAAGCAGGTGCTGGCCGGAGGTAATCCATATTTTACGGCACTGTACAACCAGTTCAACAAGACGCAGATGAACACCTTTCCCTCTATGACGGATAAGGAGATCGATGCGATCCTGAAGTATGTGGAGGATTATAAGGTGGAAACTACTTCCGGGCCTACTCCCGGAGGGGAACAGAAGGAGGACAGCGACAGCACCCTGCTGTACGGTATCCTTACGCTGATCCTGGCCATCATCATGTTCGTGTTGTTGCAGGTAAACGCCAGCCTGAAGAAACTCTCCGACGACAAAGAGGGCATTCCCGCGCACGAGCCCATTCCTTTCTATCGTAACAAGGTCTACATCACCTTTGTCATACTCATCCTCTTCATCCTTGGCGGCTACTGGGTTGTCCAGGGCGCCATCGGGCTGGGCCGTCAGAAGAATTATCAGCCGGAGCAGCCTATCTTCTATTCGCACAAGGTGCACGCCGGCATCAACCAGATCAGCTGTCTTTACTGTCATACCAACGCCTGGGAGAGCAAGCATGCTACCGTGCCTTCGCTGAATGTGTGTATGAACTGTCATGCGGCGATCAACGATTACACCAAGGGTCCGAAGCTTTACCGTGAGGACGGCAGCGAGGTGGATGGAACGGCCGAGATCCAGAAGATCTACGAACATACCGGCTATGATCCCAAAACCCAGCGTTACAGCAATATCGCAAAAGCGACGCCCGTAGAATGGGTAAAGATCCACAATCTCCCCGACCATGTATACTTCAACCACTCCCAGCACGTCCGTGCCGGCCAGGTACAGTGTCAGACCTGTCATGGTCCTATCCAGGAAATGGATGAGGTAAAACAGTTTGCCGAGCTAAGCATGGGCTGGTGTATCAACTGCCACCGTACCACCAAGGTCAATTTTGGCGACTCCACCGGCAATGGCAACAAGTTCTACAGCATCTACGAGAAGTTCCATAAAGATCTGAAAACGGGCAAGGTCGATAGCGTCACCGTTGAGAACATCGGTGGTACCGAATGTCAGAAGTGCCATTATTAATACCAAGATTGTAAATATATATACCGTAAAATTCAAGCCCCTTAGAAGTTGTCCGGATGGTCCGGAGTCCGGGGTGAAATTTCTCAAATATGAGCGACAAAAAGTACTGGCAAAGTTTCGGAGAGCGCAATAACAGTGAAGCGTTTCAGAAATCAACGGAGAATGAATTCAGAGAAGATCTCCCGTTGGAAGGCCTGGATGGAAAAGGATTGCTCGATGCGAAAACTCCCCGGAGGGATTTCTTAAAATATTTAGGGTTCAGTACGGCTGCCGCGACACTGGCTGCCAGCTGCGAGATCCCTGTAAAGAAGGTCGTACCTTATCTGAACAAACCCGAGAACATGGTGCCGGGTGTGGCCGATTATTATGCCACGACCTACAATATTGGCGGGGATATCGTTCCTGTGGTAGCAAAAGTGAGGGATGGCCGGCCCATCAAGCTGGAGGGGAATGAGATGTCCTCCGTTACCAGGGGCGCTACTTCCGCCCGGGTGCAGGCATCCGTCCTGGACCTGTATGATACGGCCCGTCTCCGCTTCCCCGTACAGATGGTGGATGGCAAACCCAAGGAGGTAAGCACTTTTGAAGCGTTCGACAAACTGGCAGGCGATGCGCTTGCCGGAGCCGCCGGCGCTCCGCTGGTGATCCTGACAGGGACCATCACTTCTCCCACCACCAAACAGATCATTACCGAATTCTTAGCAAAATATCCCGGCAGCCGTCATGTACAATACGATGCCGACAGCTACAGCGGTATCCTGCTGGCCAATGAAGCCACCTACGGTAAAAAGGCTATTCCTTCTTACCGCTTTGAGAATGCGAAGGTTATCGTGAGCCTGGGGGCGGACTTCCTCGGTACCTGGGGCGCTCACCTGGAATACAGCCTGGGGTATGCCACGAACAGGAAGATCGACGCGAAGAACCCGTCCATGAGCAAGCACTATCAGTTCGAGAGCTTGCTGTCCATGACAGGGGCCAATGCCGACGACCGCTATACCCATCGTCCTTCCGAGGCCGGCGCCGTAGCTTTGGCCCTGCTGGCCGAACTGGGCGGAAGCGTAACCGCCCCTGCATTGGACGAAAAACTGAAAGCCGGCATTAAAAAGGCTGCCAAGGACCTCTTGGCCAACAAGGGTAAAGCCTTGGTGGTCAGCGGTAGCAATAACCCTGATATACAGGTGGTTGTGAATGCCATCAACGAAGCCATTGGTGCGGGTGGAACGACCATCGACTGGTCGGCATCCCTGCAAACCCGCCAGGGTATCGACAGCGAGATGAATACGCTGGTGGCCGATATGAATGCCGGAAAGGTGGGCGCCCTGCTGATCTATGGCGTCAACCCGGCCTACGACTATTATGATGCTGCCGGATTCAAGACCGGTCTTCAGAAGGTGAAGACCACTATTTCCTTTAACGATCGTCTGGATGAGACATCCGAGCTGGTGAAGCTCGTCCTGCCTGCTCCTCACTTTTTGGAAAGCTGGGGTGATGCCGAACCCAAGCCCGGACATTTCAGCTTTATACAGCCTACGATCTCTCCGCTGTTCAAGACCAGGGCCTTTGAGGATTCCCTGCTGAAATGGATCGGCAGCACGACCACATACGAAAATTATTTTAAACAATATTGGACCAGCAAGCTGGGTGGTGTCGAAGGATATGAGAAAGCCCTGCAGGAAGGCGTGGTAGAGCCCGCTACGGCTGCTGCCGCCACAGGCGGATCTTTTAATGGCGCCAAGCTCAGCGAAGCGGCAGCTGCCATCGGCAATACCAAGAAAGGCGCCGGCTTTGAGCTGGTGGTGTACCAGAAGATCGCCCTCGGCACCGGTGCTCAGGCCAACAACCCCTGGCTGCTGGAGTTTCCCGACCCTGTATCCAAGGCTACCTGGGACAACTACCTGGTGGTTTCTCCCAAGTTCGCCAAGGACAACTGGAACTTGGACCTTGCTGACCGCCGCCAGGCCGACGCATATGAAGTTCATCCTGAAAAGCAGCTGCTCAAAATAAAAGTCGGTAATAAAGAGATGCCTCCCATGCCTGTGGTGATCATCCCCGGTACGGACAACAATGTCATCGGGATCGCCGTGGGTTATGGCCGCAGCAGCGCCAAGGCGGAGAATACCGCCGACTTTATCGGAAAGTCTGTCGTAGGCGCCGGATGGAATGCATTCCCTCTGCTGACCTTCAACGGAACAACGGTGGAGTGGAGCGCACCCATCGCCAGCGTGGAAAAAGCCGAAGGCAGCTACCAGATCGCGCAGACACAGACCCACAGCAGCTATGAAAACCGTACGGAAGTGGTGAAGGAAGTGACGCTGGATCAGTTCATCAAAAATCCGGCAGAGATATATGAAGAGCGGGAAGCCGAATTGAAACCTTTTGGCGGCATTGAAAATTTCGACAAAGACGGTACGCTGTACCCTTATTACGATAAGCCGGGCATCAAGTGGGGTATGTCCATCGATATGAACGCCTGTTATGGCTGCGGCGCCTGTGTGGTAGCCTGTCATGCCGAGAACAACGTATCCGTGGTCGGAAAGAGCGAGGTACTGCGTTGGCACGATATGCACTGGCTTCGGATCGACCGTTATTTCAGCGGCGAACTGGATGACCCCAACAGCATCCAGACGGTGTTCCAGCCCATGCTTTGCCAGCATTGCGACAATGCTCCCTGTGAGAACGTTTGTCCTGTTTCAGCCACCAACCACAGCAGCGAAGGGCTCAACCAGATGGCCTACAACCGCTGTATCGGTACAAGATATTGCGCCAACAACTGTCCATATAAAGTACGTCGTTTCAACTGGGCCGATTATACGGGCGCCGACAGCTTCCCCGACAACCAGGACCAGACGACGGTGGGCAAACTGGACCCCACAGTGTTCCAGATGAACGACGATCTCACCCGTATGGTGCTGAACCCGGATGTTACTGTCCGCAGTCGCGGGGTAATGGAAAAATGTTCTTTCTGCGTACAGCGTCTGCAGGATGGCAAGCTGAAAGCAAAGAAGGAAAACCGTCCGCTGAAAGACCTGGAAGACGTCAGGACCGCCTGCCAGCAGGCCTGTTCCTCCGACGCTATCGTATTCGGCAATGTCAATGACCACACCAGCCTGGTCAGCCGCACGAGGAAGGAAAATGCACAGCGGCTGTACTATGTTATCGAAGAGACGCATACTTTGCCGAATGTCAACTACCTGGCCAAGGTCCGTCATACGGATGTGATCAAAGGTGTGAAGGAAGAGGCCGCGGGCGCGGTTGAAGAGAAACATGCTTAAAAAAAACGAATTTATTGAACTATGTCATTATTAAGGTACGAATCACAAGTAAGACCAGCCCTGGTAGAAGGTCAGAAAGGTTATCACGAAGTCACGGAAGATATAGTGCGTCCTATAGAAGCCTCTCCTTCCCGTGCATGGTGGGTCGGGTTTCTGATCTCTGTGGGTCTGCTCATATTCGGGATCATCTCCGTCACCCATGAGGTGATCTACGGGGTTGGTCAGTGGAACCTGAACAGGACCATCGGTTGGGGCTGGGACATCACCAACTTCGTCTGGTGGGTCGGTATCGGTCACGCCGGAACCCTGATCTCCGCGATCCTGCTGCTCTTCCGTCAGGGATGGCGTACAGGTGTGAACCGTGCCGCGGAAGCCATGACAATTTTTGCGGTCATGTGTGCCGGTCAGTTCCCCATCTGGCACACCTGTCTCTTATACACATCTAGATGTGTATAAGAGACAGGCGTACAGGTGTGAACCGTGCCGCGGAAGCCATGACAATTTTTGCGGTCATGTGTGCCGGTCAGTTCCCCATCTGGCACATGGGTCGTGTGTGGATGGCTTTCTTCGTATTACCTTATCCCAATACACGCGGACCACTGTGGGTGAACTTCAACTCGCCCCTGTTGTGGGACGTGTTCGCCATCTCGACGTACTTTACCGTATCGCTGCTGTTCTGGTATTCGGGTCTGTTGCCCGACCTGGCCACCGTGCGGGACAGGGCCAAGCTGAAATGGAGAAAGGCTTTCTATGGCGTTGCGTCTTTTGGTTGGACGGGTTCCGCCAAACACTGGCAGCGTCATGAGGCTTTGTCCCTCGTGTTGGCAGGCCTTAGCACACCGCTGGTACTTTCCGTGCATACGATAGTATCCTTTGACTTCGCTACATCCGTTATTCCCGGCTGGCATACGACCATCTTCCCCCCTTATTTCGTCGCGGGCGCCATCTTCTCCGGGTTTGCCATGGTGCAAACGCTGCTCCTGGTGACCAGAAAGGTGCTGAAGCTGGAAGAATATATTACGCTGGAGCACATCGAAGTAATGAATAAGGTTATTGTGCTCACCGGCTCTATCGTCGGTGTCGCTTATCTGACGGAGCTGTTTATCTCCTGGTATGGCCAGAACAAGTTTGAAGGCTGGGCCTTTATGCAAAACCGTGTGAACATCTTCAGCCCCTATGGATGGAGCTATTATCTCATGATGGGTTGTAACGTGCTGTCCCCCCAGATCTTCTGGTTCAGGAAGATGAGAAGGAACCTCACCGTCACTTTCTTTATGTCCGTGATCGTGAACATCGGGATGTGGTTCGAACGGTTTGTGATCATCGTTACTTCCATCTATCGTGACTATATCCCCAGCAGCTGGTCCACGTATTACCGGCCCACTATCTGGGAGGTTGGCTTTTACCTGGGAACTTTCGGGTTGTTCTTCACCTGTTATTTCCTGTTCTCGAAGTTCTTCCCTGTTATTGCGATCGCCGAGATCAAACATATCCTGAAGAAGTCCGGCGCCATTTACAAGAACAAGATGGGTGGGATCGAGAAGGAGTCCGTGGAAGAGTTTGCGGAACAGCATGCTCATCATGACGAGCAGGAGCATGCGGCCCATGCAGCGCACTGATGGAAGAATTTAAACTAAGAAGACGATCATTAACAATAAAAGATTATGGCAGTAAAAAAATTTGTAGTAGGGTATTTCGAGGACGAGCCAGAGCTGTTCGATGCGGTGAAAAACGTCCGTAAGAAAGGCTATAAGATCCATGACGTATATACGCCGATGCCCATCCATGGTCTGGACAAGGCGATGGGTCTGCGGGATACGAGTCTGCATACGGCGGGATTTATCTACGGCATTACCGGGACTACTACGGCATTGAGCGGCATCGGCTGGATCTTTAATGCCGACTGGCCCCTCAATTTCGGCGGTAAGTCGCATTTCTCCCTCCCTGCCTGGATACCTATTACATTCGAGCTGACCGTATTGTTCTCTGCAGTAGGGATGGTGTTGACATTTTGTTATCTCTGCAATCTGGCGCCATTTGTCCGCAAGCATCATTTCAACCTGCGGAGCACGGACGACCAGTTCACGATGGTGATCGAGCTGACGGGCAAGGCCAATGAGTCGGACGTACAGGCTTTTCTGGCCTCCATCGGCGCCAAGGGTATTAATACCCAGGTGGCAGAGACGGGCTGGTGGCTGGGATCATATGGTAAGGACAAAGGACCCTATGATCGTGCGGAAGGGATAGAACTGGCTTAAGATATAAATTGAAAAAGAAAGCTGAACTCTCATAGAATGAAAAAATTATCCATCTTATCGTTAGTTGTTGCCATAGTAGTGCTCGCAGCCAGCTGCGATGGTGTCAGACGCAAGCCCGGCCGAGTTTACATGCCCGATATGGCCTACAGCCGTGCTTATGAGACTTACTCCGTCACGGAAGAGGCAAAAAAAGAGTTGGAAAAGCAAGGCATCCATTTCAGCAATGTGCCGGTGCCCGGTACCATCAAGAGGGGGGAGCTTTTCCCATTCCCGATCCTGAAGGACGGGGATGGAGACACGACAAACTATGTGGCTTCCAAACTGGTGAAGAACCCGCTCGTCTCGATGGATACGGTGGAGGCCCAGCGTTTGTACCTGGTGAACTGCGGCATCTGTCATGGAACGAAGCTGGACGGCAATGGTCCTTTGTATAAAGGCGGCGATGGGCCCTTCCCTTCCAAACCGGCCCAGCTGGTGGGAGACGCCCGGTATGAAGCGATGCCGGAAGGACAGATGTTCTACTCTGTGACCTATGGAAAGAACAAGATGGGCAGCTACGCCTCGCAGCTGAATACGCATCAGCGCTGGATGGTGATCGCCTATATCAAGGCGAAACAAGGCGGCGGCAAGGCCACGGCTGCCAGCGCTACTGCGCCAAAGCCCGTGAAGTCCGGAGCAACAGCATCTGATACAACTGTGAAGAAATAAAGGATTAAAAGAATAATTAAATCATTCCCGAATGTCATCGATTAAAGAACATTTTGAAATACCCGGCGGATACAGAAAATGGTCCATGATCCTGATGGGTGTGGGTATACTTTCTCTGATCATCGGATTCATTATGTATGGCAGTGCCGATCACGGAACGCGTTTTTGGGCGACCCTGCTGCAGAATAGCGTTTACTTCCTGCTGATCGTCAATGCGGCTATGTTCTTCTTTTGTGCAACCACCCTGGCCTGGGGCGGTTTTCAGATGACATTCCGCCGGGTGACAGAAGCTATTTCCGTCAGCGTGATCCCCATCGGCATCATCACTTTTGTGATCCTGATGTGTATCGTCTTTGGCGGCAAGGAAACGATCTACGAATGGCTGAACAAGGACCATGTGATGCACGATGAGATACTGAAGGGTAAAAGCGGTTTTCTCAGCCCCGGGTTCTTTACGGTATGGAGCATATTGACCATCGGGCTCTGGACAGTGCTGGGAATGAAGATGCGCAATCTTTCCCGTAGCATTGACAATACCCCGCTGAGCGTGGAGCAGGGTAAGAAATACATGTTTACCAATACCGTATGGGCAGCGATCTATATCGTATGGTTTGCCCTCACGGTGGCTTCCGTAACGCCCTGGCTCTGGCTGATGAGCATCGACGCACACTGGTTCTCCACGATGTACAGCTGGTATACCTTCGCTTCCACTTTTGTATCAGGGATGGCGCTGATCAGCCTGTTTGTGGTCTATCTGAAGAATAAAGGATACCTGGAATATGTGAACCAGGAGCACCTGCATGATCTTGGTAAGTTCCAGTTCGCTTTCTCCATCTTCTGGACATATCTCTGGTTTGCCCAGTTCATGCTGACCTGGTATGCGAATATCTCAGAGGAGACGATCTATTTCAAACCCCGTTTTGACGGCGCTTATACGGGGATTTTCTATCTGAACCTGATCATCAACTTCCTGGCTCCCCTGTTGATCTTTATGAGCCGGAATTCCAAACGTAACTATGCGACAGTGACCTTTATGTCGATACTTATCATTTTCGGGCACTGGCTGGATTTTTACCAGATGGTCTTCCCGCATCATTATCCCGACCATGTTCCCATGAACCTGTTCGATTTTGGTGTTGCGGCAGGATTTGTAGGGCTGATCATGTGGACAACGGGTACAGCACTCGCCAAGTACCCGCTGCTGGCAAGAAACCACCCGTTCCTGAAAGAAAGTATCATCCATCATACTTAAAAATCGTTTAATAGATTATCATGTCAACTATTTTTCTGTTACTGATCCTGTTTTTAGGCTTCCTCATCACCTTTCAGATCGCGAAGGCAAGTGAATATGTAGGTGTATTGAAGGGCGAGAAGAAAAATTTTGAGCAGAACAATCGTATCAATGGCTTCCTGATGATAGCGTTCCTGGTTTTAGGGCTGATCGGGGTGTACTGGTGCAATGAACTGTACAGGGGTAAGATCCTCGGCGAATCCGCCAGCAAGCACGGCGAGGAGATCGACACCATGTTGTATATCACGATCGCGATTACGGGCGTAGTATTTGTTATCACACAGGTGCTGTTGTTCTGGTTTGCCTACAAGTACCAGTACTCAGAAAAAAGGAAAGCGTATTACTTTCCCCATGACAACAGACTGGAGATCATCTGGACGGTGGTGCCTGCCATCGCGCTGACGGTGCTGGTGGGTTTTGGTCTCTTCTACTGGTTTCGCATCACGGGCGAGGCCCCCAAGGATGCCTTGCAGATAGAGGTAACGGGCAAGCAATTCGGCTGGATCTTCCGTTATCCCGGGTCTGACAATACGTTTGGTAAGAAATACTATAAGAACATCGATGACGCTAAAAACAATACGCTGGGTCTGATCTGGGACGATCCCTATGCCCATGATGACATTGTCGTAAACAATGAGGTATATATCATCAAGGACCAGGCGGTGAAGCTGATCATTAATTCCCGTGACGTGGTGCATGACGTGGGTCTGGTACATTTCCGTCAGAAGATGGATGCGGTGCCGGGTACGCCCACCACGCTGTGGTTTATCCCCAAGTACACGACGGATGAGATGAAGAAGAAGTTGGGCAATCCTGAATTCGAGTATGAGCTTTCCTGCGACCAGATGTGTGGAAAAGGGCACTATACCATGCGTGCTGTCGTGAAGGTGGTAACCAGGGAAGAATTCATTCTCTGGAGAGCCAAGCAAAAGCCGAACTACGCGCAGGTGTTCCCGGACAAGGACCCCTCCAATGCGCCGAAGATCGACACTTTGCCAAAGAACCCTGCAACGGCGGGGGTGCAGTAAAGAAAAAAATATATCACAGCAATAGCAGCGACCGGGTTATCAATTAAATTTTTTCTCATGAGCAACGAAGCAACATTACACGGACATGCAGCTACTTCACATGGTGCGGAAGTACATCATGATGAGCATGGCCATCATCACAAAGAGACTTTTATTACTAAGTACGTCTTCAGCCAGGACCATAAAATGATCGCCAAACAATTCCTCATCACGGGGATGATCTGGGCCATCCTGGGTGGGTTGATGTCGGTGTTGTTCCGTCTGCAGCTGGGATACCCGGATGCGCATTTCCCGATACTGGAAGATCTGCTGGGCAGCAAGTGGGCGAAGGGTGGTCAGATCCAGCCGGAGTTTTACTATGCGCTGGTGACCATGCACGGTACAGTGCTTGTGTTCTTTGTGTTGACGGGTGGATTGAGCGGTACGTTCGCTAACTTCCTTATTCCCCTGCAACTCGGCGCCAGGGATATGGCTTCTCCCTTCCTGAACATGCTGTCCTACTGGTTCTTCTGGCTGGCCAGCGTGGTGATGTTGTCTTCCCTGTTTATCGAAACGGGCCCTGCCAGCGGCGGTTGGACCTCCTATCCTCCGTTGAGCGCCCTTGGAGATGCCTCGGAAGGTTCAAAGACGGGGATGGACCTATGGATCATTTCGATGGCCCTCTTTGTTGTCAGCTCGCTGCTGGGCGGCCTGAACTATATTTCCACGATCCTCAACCTGCGTACGAAGGGTATGAGCATGACCCGGATGCCGCTGACGATATGGGCATTGCTTTTTACTGCCATCCTGGGCGTGTTGTCCTTCCCTGTACTGTTGTCCGGCTTTATCCTGCTGTTGTTCGACCGTCATGGCGGCACCAGCTTCTATCTTTCCGACATATTTATCGCATCCACCAATAAGGCCCTGCCCAATGAAGGCGGCAGCGCCATCCTTTACCAGCACTTATTCTGGTTCCTGGGTCACCCGGAAGTGTATATCATTATCCTGCCTGCGATGGGTCTGGTATCCGAGGTGATGTCGGTGAATGCCCGCAAGCCCATCTTTGGTTATATGGCCATGGTGGGATCCATGTTCGCCATTGCCATCCTGGCCTTCCTGGTGTGGGCGCACCATATGTTCGTCACGGGTCTGAACCCCTTCCTGGGATCGGTGTTCGTACTCCTGACGCTGTTGATCGCCGTACCATCGGCTATCAAGGTTTTCAACTGGCTGACGACCTTGTGGAAAGGCAATATCCGATTTACCCCGGCCATGCTATTTGCCATCGGCTTTGTAAGCATGTTCATCTCCGGTGGTCTGACGGGGATCTTCTTAGGTAATTCGACGTTGGATATCCAATTACACGATACCATGTTTGTCATCGCTCACTTCCATATTGTAATGGGTGTGGCTTCCATGTTCGGTATGTTTGCCGGTGTATACCACTGGTACCCCAAAATGTACGGACGTTACCTGAACAATACACTGGGTTACATCCACTTCTGGGTAACCATCGCCGGTGCTTACATGATTTTCTGGCCCATGCACTATGAAGGGCTGGCAGGGATGCCCCGCCGCTATCTTGATACCAGCGGCTGGCTTTCGTTCAACCAGTTTGGAGGTCTGAACAGGATGATCTCCACGGTAGCCATGGTGGTCTTTGCCGTGCAGCTGCTCTTTGTATTCAACTTTTTCTATTCCATTTTCAAGGGAAGAAAAGTGATCACCCAGAATCCCTGGGGCGCTACTACCCTGGAATGGACAGCGCCGATACGTCCGGGACATGGCAACTGGCCTGGTGAGATACCCGAAGTACATCGTTGGGCTTATGATTATGCCAAGGACGGAAGGGATTTTATCCCCCAGACCGAGCCGCTGGGCAGTAATGAAAGCGCACACTAATGAGTGCGTCCAGTTCTTTCAAATTATCCGGAGGGTTCCGCGGGAAGCTGCAGGACTACAAGCTGCTGGTCAAGTTTAACCTCAGCTTTATGGTGGTGTTCTCGGCGCTGATCAGCTATTTGCTGGCGCCGAAAATAAGGGATTATGACCTGGACACGATGCTGTTGTTCTTTTTAGCGGGGATGCTGGTGACCGGCAGCGCCAATACGATCAACCAGGTGGTGGAAAAGGACACCGATGCGTTGATGAAGCGGACGGCCAACAGGCCAGTGGCTTCCGGCAGGATGAGCGTACAGGAAGCCTGGGCCTTTGCGGTCATTGCGGGTCTGGCCGGGGTATCGATCCTGTGGTGGCAGTTCAATTTTCTGTCAGCCGCGCTTGCTGCCTTTAGTCTTTTTCTGTATGCGTTTATCTATACGCCGCTGAAAAAGGTCAGCTCGATCTCGGTGCTGGTGGGGGCCGTACCCGGCGCACTGCCCTGTCTCATCGGTTGGGCGGCAGGCAATGACGATCTGAGCGCCGGTGGCTGGGCACTGTTTGCCATCCAGTTCTTTTGGCAATTCCCCCATTTCTGGGCGATTGCCTGGATAGCTCACACGGATTATGCAAAGGCCGGCTTTAAGCTCTTGCCGTCCAATGAGGGTCCGACAAAGTACTCAGCGATACAGGCCATCATCTATTCTTTGTTGCTGTTGCCTGTAGGAGTATTGCCTTACTTTTTGGGAGGCAGGGACGGCGGCGGGATGAGCGGGATAGTGGCGCTGGTGGTGGTGTTGATAGCCAACCTGTTCATGGTGATGCAGTGTGTAAGGTTGTACAGAGAGATGACGGTGAAGGCGGCAAGACGGGTAATGTTCAGTAGTTATATTTATTTACCAGTAGTATTACTGGCTTTATTAGCGAATAAAGTTTCCTGAGTGATTGAAGCAAACATAAAAGTGAACGAACAGCGAAAGAAAATACATCCCCATAAATTTACGTTATGGGTGGCGTTGGGCAGCATTGTGATGATGTTTGCGGGGCTTACCAGTGCCTACATCGTCAAGCGGGACCAGCCAAACTGGACGACCTTTTCGATCCCCCGTGCTTTCTGGTATTCCACGGCGACCATCCTGGTCAGCAGTGTAACGATACAGATGGCGCTGAAGGCTTTTAAGGAGCGGGAAATGATGCGGTACCGCAATCTGGTAACCCTGACGGCCGTCCTGGGGGTGGCTTTTGTTGTATTTCAGTATCTGGGGTTCAAGACCATCTGGAACAGCGGCGTTACGCTCAAGGGGTCAGGCGGCGGGCAGTTCCTGTACATTATTGCAGGCCTGCATGCGGCGCACGTACTGGGTGGGATCATAGCATTGATCGTAATGTTTATCAAGGCTTTTGCATCAAAGGTCCGGCGATATAACAGCATTCCGATAGAACTGATGGCTACCTATTGGCATTTTGTAGACTTGCTATGGATCTATTTGTTCATTTTCTTTATCGGTATAAAATAGTTTTAGTCAATAGTTAAGTACTTTTACAAACCAACAAAATAGTAACATGGCACATAGTGTACCAGCAGGACAAAAATGGTGGAGCGGCGGGAAGAGTCCGTTCAATGTGGAGTATGGCAAACTGATGATGTGGTATTTCCTGATGAGTGATGCTTTCACATTCGGCGCTTTTCTTATATCCTACGGCTCTATCAGATTTGCCACCAACGGATGGCCCGACCCCAATGAGGTTTTCAGGGCGTTCCCGTTGATGGGAGATACGCACCTCCCCCTGGTGTTTGTGAGCCTGATGACATTTATCCTCATCGCCAGCTCTGTCACCATGGTACTTGCAGTGGCTGCCGGTCATAATAACGATCAGAAAAAGGTGACTACATATATGATCTGGACCATCCTGGGCGGCATTGCCTTCCTTAGCTGCCAGGCTTGGGAGTGGACGCATCTGCATAGCGAAGGCGCCTGGTGGGGAAGGAATCCTTTCCTGAATTCGGACGGGACGGCGGCTACCACGAATTTTACCAATTACTTCTTTACTATCACGGGTTTCCATGGCTTCCACGTATTTTCCGGGGTGATCATCAATATCATCATGCTGATAAAGAATATCCGGGGTGATTTTGCCAAGCGCGGACATTACCTGATGATCGAGAAGGCGGGTCTTTACTGGCACTTTGTGGACCTGGTATGGGTATTTGTGTTCACCTGTTTTTATCTGCTGTAAAAAAGATTAGCGTAAAAGATTAAAATATTTGTATGGAAAATGTTCATTCGATCGACACAGGCCATCATGAGCCGGAGTTTTCTACCAAACCCATTATCAGGACGTTCTGGATACTGCTGGGCATAACCCTTGTCGAGCTTGTACTGGCGACTATCCACCTGAAAACGGGGTTCCCTCCCAAGCTGGTGCTCAACGGGATCTATCTGATCCTCACCTGTGCCAAGGCGTTCTATATCATTGCCGAGTTCATGCACCTGCGTCATGAGATAAAAAATCTGATCATGACCATTGCCGTACCGGCTACGCTGTTCATATGGTTCATCATCTCTTTCCTTTGGGATGGCGCTTCCTATAAGGAGCTGCGTAACCGTTATGACAGGCACCATTATGAGATGAGCAAGGAGAAGGCGCCCGCGGCAGAAGGAGAGCATGAGCCCGCGGCAAAGAAGCCCGGAGTGCCCGAGTAAGCTTCCGGCGATGTTTGATGTATAAATTATTGGGACCATCGCTGCTATAGTGGTGGTCTTTTTTATTATAAGTGTATGAGTAAGAAAGCATGGGTAGCGATTGCGGTGGCAGTATTTATTCCCCTGGTGTTCTATGCGGTGGCCAGCAGGTATAATGTTGTCATGCCCCGGAGATATTACCCGGATACGGTGATCACTACCATCAAAAATGGCAAAGAGATGACCGACACCGTGTGGCATCAGGTGGCCAATCTGCGGCTCCAGAACCAATTAGGCGAGCAGGTATCCCTGGACCAGGAAGAAGGGAAGGTCTTTATCGTTGACTTTTTCTTTACGCATTGCGCCAGCATCTGCCCGATACTTACCCGCAACATGCGACAATTGCAGGATCGTCTGAAGATCAGGAACGAGGTAAAGCGGGTGGATACGACCTTTGTCCGATTCCTATCCCTGACGGTGGATCCTGCACATGACTCCGTGCCTGTGATAAAGAAGTACGCCGATCATTATGGCGTCAATCCGGATGTCTGGTGGCTGCTGACGGGACCCAAGAAGACTATTTACGATTTTGCGTTGAACGAGCTGAAGCTGGGTTTGCAGGACAGCGTCACGGTGGATTCGAATTTTGTGCATACGGATTATGTGGCGCTGCTGGATAAGGACCGTGTCGTCAGGGGTTATTATCATGGAACGGACACGGCCGAATTGGGCAAGCTGGCGGAAGACATTGTTTTTATCATGCTGGAAAAGGATAAGAAAAGAAAATCCATCTTTACGGAGCTAAAGCCGCTGATGATCCCGTTTGCCATTATTGTGCTGGGGACCATTGCCGGCGTGATCTATTTCTCTCGTAAACAGAATAAAAATGAAATTGTATGAATCAACAGATATCCGGCCAGGGACGTAATCTTACCACCGCCATCATTGTCGTCAGCATCGCTATACCCGCCGCAGTAGCCTTCCTGATTCTGGTGCCGCAAGTAAAAATAGATTTTGGTTTCAATACGCATTTCCTGCCGCTGGTGCATGCTATCCTGAACTCCAGTACGGCTATCCTCCTGCTGGCCAGTCTGTATTTTATCCGCAATGGGAATATAAAGGCGCATAAACGGGCAAACCTTACCGCCGTCGTGCTTAGCAGCATCTTTCTCGTTTCCTATGTGATCTATCATTCTTCCAATCCGTCCACACTCTACGGTGACGTGAACCATGACGGGGTGGTCAGTGCGGAGGAAAAAGCACAGGCAGGATCTTTACGGTATGTTTATTATTTTATCCTCAGCAGTCATATTATCCTTTCCGGCATTATCATCCCCCTCGTGCTGTTTACTTTGCAGCGGGCATTCCAGGAGAGGTTCGACAAGCACCGCCGCCTTGCAAGGATCACCTGGCCAGCCTGGTTTTACGTGGCCGTCACAGGTGTGGTGGTTTATTTAATGATCAGTAAGTATTATTAGAGTTCCCTTGATGGGTCCCAGAAAAGACGGGCAAAATCCACGACCTGGTTGTCCTTTATTTTGATGCCTTCTTTTTCCAGTAGTTTTTGCATCCTTTCCGGGGGATTGTAATGATGGCGCCCTGTCAGCAGACCGGTGCGATTGACAACGCGATGGGCGGGGACGGGGTTTTCGACCAGATGCCCGCTGATCATAGCCCATCCAACCATACGGGCGGAGCCACGGGCGCCCAGGGCGGCGGCGATGGCGCCATAGGTGGTGACGCGGCCTTTTGGTATCTGACGGGCGACGGCATGCACCAGCTCGAAGAAATTGTCATCCTTCTCGCCGGAGGGGCGGACGGTGGTGAGCTTTTCGCGGATGGGTATGCGAGAGCGGCCAGCCGGCTTTTTGGGGGAGGGCTTACTCATTTCTCAAACTCTTAACGGGGTTTGCCGCTGCTGCGCGGATAGCCTGGATGCTTATTGTTGCAAATGCGATCAATATTGTTATGACAGATGCAGCTATAAACAGATACCAACTGATGTTAACTCTATAAGCAAAGTCCTGTAGCCAATGGTGCATAAAATACCACGTAATGGGAGATGCGATCACGATAGCTATCATTACCAGCCGCAGCAAATCCGATGAAAGCATGGTAGTTATATTCAAAACGGAGGCGCCCAGCACTTTCCGGATGCCGATTTCCTTTGTCCGCTGAGATACTATATAAGCCATCAACCCCAATAAACCAAGACAGGTCACCAGGATGCCAGTTCCGCAGAAAAGAGACATTAGCTTGCCCAGTCGTTGCTCCGTGCGATATAAGGAGTCATATTCTTCATCCAGAAAAGAATAATTGAATGGTCGTGCGGGAGCTGAAGCATGCCATTCATTTTCGATCTTCTGAAGTACGGAGGATAACCTGCCTGGCCCTATGCGCAACAAGATACTCCCAAAGTATTGGGGGTTATTGAACAACACGATGGGCTGGATCATATCGTGCATGGAGCTGGTGTGGAAATCCTTTACCACCCCCACGATAGCCCCTGACCCTGTCAGACCGAGGATCACTTGTTTACCGAGCGCCTCATCCGGCTTTAGCCTATAATGACGAAGAAAGGCTTCATTAACTATAAACTCATTTACAGTGCTGTCCTTTTTTATCTTTACGGGGTCAAAATTTCTTCCGGCGATTAAAGGAATGCCAAGGGTGGTCAGATAATGCTGATTGCCCGAAATGCCTCCTACTACGTTCCAATCATCGTCCGATGTAGGATGCTCTTTTATGGAAAACCCATTCCCTACGACTGTCTCAAAGGGCGAACGCCATGTTTGCGCTACATCCTGCACACCGCTGATATTACTGAGATTGGCAGCGAATGCATCCATTTTTTTATAGATATCTGCGTTCCCATGAATGATCAGGACATGGTCTTTATCGAAGCCTAATTTTTTGGACTGCATAAATTCCAGCTGAGAGCGGACTATGATCGTCCCCAGGATCAATGCAACAGAAATAGTGAACTGAAGGATCACGAGTCCTTTTCTTACCGACACACCGGAACTCCTGGTTTTTGCAAAATCTCCTTTTAATGTATCTACCGGCTTGAACCTTGCAAGCACCAATGCAGGGTAAAATCCCGCAAGCAATGAAACCAGGAGCGTCCCCGTTATGATATAAGGTAAGAAGCCTCTGTCCAATATCCTGAAAGGAATTTGCTTCCCCAATAAATTATTCAGATAAGGCAATAATGCATTCACTGCCAGAACAGAAATAATCACCGCAACAAGGGTAAGCAGAAAAGTTTCCCCAATAAACTGTGTAAATAATTGTGAAAAACCGGCTCCGATGGTCTTTCTGATACCTACTTCTTTTGCGCGAACCGATGCTTTAGCCGTTGAAAGATTTATATAATTCGCACAGGCAATCAAAAGTATCAGAATGGCAATGGTGATAAAGATCCGAATGTATTTAAAGTCGGTAATCACCAGTAAATTCTTGTAGTTAAATACCTGGGTATTGAAATGAACGTCTTTCAGGGCCTCCAGTCTTAAATGGAGGGAGTTTTTTGATGCAGCTGTATTTTTGTCCGACACGGGGTTTACCCAGGCATCTATTTTTTTATACAACGCTTCGACATTTGTTTTTGGTTTTAATAACAGAAAGGTTGTATAGTTGGGGTTGTTCCAGATCTCCTTTTTTTCAAGACTGTCAAACCCCGGATCACTATAGAAGGAAGTAAGAAAGTCGAATGTGAAATGCGAGTTACCGGGTACATTTTCCATTACGGCAGCTACCACAAATTGTTTCTTATTATTGAACAATAGCACCTGTCCGATGGGATCGCTCTTGCCAAAATATTTTTCAGCCATTGCTTTTGTGATCACCAGGTTATTCGGCTTACCCAGCGCTGTCTGGAGATCGCCGGCTACAGATTTAAAGTCAAACACTTTGAAAAAACCAGGGTCGGCATAACAGAAATTCTTTTCATCAAAAAGGACATTGCCGTGACTTATGGTCCTTGGGGTCCATTCGGGAGAAAAGCGGGTCATGGCTTCTACTTCGGGAAACCTGCTTTTTAGCGCGGGACCAACAAACACCGGAACGGAGGGAGATACCATTTGATTTCCTCCCATTAATACGTCATAATTGACCCGATAGATGCGCTCCTTATATTTATTAAAACTGTCGAAACTCAATTCATATTTCACAAAAGAAAGGATGAGCAGGCAACAAGTGATCCCTATGCTTAGTCCGGCGATATTGGACACCGTATAGGATAAGTCTTTTTTTAGTGATCGGAATGCGATAAAAAGATTTTTTTTGAACATAGCAGTTGCTTTAGCGGAGTATAAGACATATACAGGGCTAAAAAAATGCCAATCGCGCAACTTGTTTAAAATCAAATATTTGTATAGGGGTGAGAAAATAAATAAGTACGGTTTTGATACAATCGATGTTCGATTCAATAGAAGAAGGTTTCTGAAACGATCTTGCCATCCTTTACTCCAATGACGGCAATCTCCTCTGAAATTTCCCGCGGCTTGCCTTTATAGGTTACATCCCTTTGTAGGACGATACTAAAGAAATCACCCGCGACGAGCGGCTCGCTGGTATAGCGACTATGGATCGCCTCGATCATGGTACGATGGGCATCAGCCTTTGCTTTTACGGCTGCTTTTCCCCGGGTGATGGTGTCGATACCGGCCGGTACGCCATGTTCAGACTCTTTGGATATGATGTTCTCGTCATGGAATGTCTCATGGATCTCGTTCCATTTGTTCTGGATGGCTAATTCGTAATAGCGGGCGGCGACTTGCTGTGTTGTCATAAACGTTTTTTTAGTGGTGACCTTTATATTGCGAAGATGGGGAGGTACCGTGACAACCCTATGTCAGGAGCTTTTTAACGGATCATCCTTTTTCTGACTTGTCCCTGTCTCGTTCTGCGAGCAATTTCGACCGGCGGGGCTCGGGCACGTTTTGGTATCCGAAAGGACAATGTCTGCACCCGTTGCCACAGCAATATCCTCTCTCCCGGTGATATTTTTCCGTGAGGACCATCAGGCCTTCAGCGTTGTAATAAAAGTCTATGCCTTCCTGCAGCTGTCTCATAACCTCGCGATTTGAGGAGCATCGGGCTCCATCTCTCTTACTTTTTCCTGAAGGACTTCATCCAGTGAGGGTAAGGGTGTAGAGGGCAACGTGAAGAGGAGATAATGTATACGTCCGCTGTCAGCGATGTCGAGGCTTTCGTAATGCGTCTTTATTGTCAGCTCTTCCTTCATGGGACCTGCATGAATATCGTCCGAGCTTTCCAGGAGGGTAAGTCCGTACATGTCGATGACGAGGCGGGTGAAATTGTACAGGACGGGCGAATCCGTTTTCAGATGGATGCGTCCCCCCGGAACAAGGATCTGCTGGTACAGCCGGAGGAACTTGGGATGGGTGAGTCTTTTTCTGGCTTTGGATTTTCGCAGCTGTGGATCAGGGAAGGTAAGCCAGATCTCTTCCACTTCACCAGGCTGGAAATAGGTGGGGAGGCGATCGATCTGGGTGCGGAGGAAGGCTGCGTTGGTGATATTTCCCTGCAGACACTTTTTTGCGCCGACATAGATGCGATTGCCTTTGAGGTCCACGCCCAGGAAATTGCGCTGGGGGTACATGCCCGCCAGTCCAACGGTGTATTCGCCTTTACCGCAGGCCAGCTCGAGGGTGAGCGGGTGGTTGTTCTTAAAGAACCCGGCCCATTGTCCAGCCATGCCTTCCGGGTACTGAAGGACATTGGGAAAGTTCAGGATCGCTGCAAAACGGATCAGCTTTTTTTGGCCCATGGGGCAAAGGTAAAAATTGTTTAATATTCCGATGCCGCCTTATCTGCGGAAAATGAATACTTTTAAGCCGCGAAATGGAAGGTTTTTCTACATTGGAAGAAAGGGCTCTGTTATCCCGGGTAGCTGACGGCAATGAAAAGGCGTTCACACAACTGTTTGAGCGTTACTCAGATGTCGCCTATGGTTTTGCCATTTTCTATACCAAGACGGCCGAAAGCGCGGAGGAAGTAGTACAGGAGATCTTTCTGAAGCTATGGCTTAAGCGGGAAAAGCTCCGGGAGATACAAAGCTTCCCGGACCATCTCTTTATCATCACACGTAATCATATCATCGACTTTTTAAGGAAGCATCTGCGGGAAAAGAAATACCAGCAGCAGTTGATGCAACACTTCAGGGAAGTGTCGTTCACTCCCGAGCAGCAACTGATCTTCAAGGAGTCGGGAGAAATAGTCGAGAAGGCGGTGGCCATGCTGCCTCCGCAACAGCAAACGATCTACCGGCTTCGACGGAATGAGGACATGCCGCTGGATGAGATCGCTTTTGCGATGAATCTTTCCAGGCTTACTGTCCGCAACCATCTCAATAAGGCGTTGGGCACTATTCGCGCCTATCTCCGGGCGCATTCAGGAGAGCTTGTCTCGCTGCTGGCGTGGATAGCCGCTGTGGAGAAACTGCGTCGATAATTTTTTATCCCCCACTGGTACATGCGGCTTTTTGTTTCGTCTTTAATGGTCCAAACCGGATCCAAACAATCATTATGTCGAGATTTCAAGAGTTATTAAATGGCTATCTGCGGGATTCGCTGAGTGAAAACGAGCTGCGGGAATTTTTTCAGCTTGCAGAAGAGAACGGGCTGCTGCCGGACGAGAGTATGATCCGGGAGCAGGGTTTTGACGAGCGGCATGAAGGGCTTACCGATGAAGCACAGCGGGAGAAGATGCTGTTGGCTATACGGATGCGGGCCGGCGCTCAGGAGCGCAGTACCCCGACATGGCGTTGGGTCGTGGCTGCGGCGGCCGTGGTTATGGCTGTGATGGCCGGGGCATACCTGTTGGGCAGCAAGGAGCGTAAGCCAGCCGTCGTCAAGGCGAAGGTATATAAGAATGATGTGGCGCCGGGTGTCAATGGGGCTGTTCTCCGGCTGTCAGATGGCTCGGAGATCGTCCTGGACAGCGTGGGCAACGGAGAAGTGTCACGCCAGGGGAATACAAAGGTGATCAAACAGACCGGCGGACAATTGGTGTACCAGGACGCGGGAAAGGGCGATGTGGTTTTGTACAATACGTTATCTACGGCAAAGGGAAAACAATTCAGGGTAGTTCTTCCCGATGGCACGAAAGTGTGGCTCAATGCCTATTCTTCTATTCATTATCCCACCAGCTTTACGGGTGAACATCGCCTGGTGGAGATCACGGGAGAGGTATATTTCGAAGTGGCGGCCAATGCCGCGATGCCTTTTATCGTGAAAACTCACCGGGAAGAGGTCACAGTCCTGGGTACACAATTCAATATCAATTCGTATGAAGATGAGCCGGCTGAAAAAGCCACTTTGCTGGAAGGGGCGATCCAGATAAGCCGTGCCTCCGGCCAGGTGGTCCTTCGTCCCGGACAGCAGGCATCGATGGGCCCGTCTGCTGCCGGCATTGCGGTGGCCGAAGTAAATACGGAGGACGTGGTGGCCTGGAAGAACGGTTATTTCCACTTTGACAATGCGGATATTCAAACGGTGATGCGGCAGCTGACCCGCTGGTATGATGTGGAGGTGAAATTTAATGGAGTGCCTCCGACGACGGGCGATTTCAAGGGAGAGATCGGACGGAGTTTGACACTGGCCCAGGTGTTGAAGATCCTGGAGCAGACGAGGGTGCATTTCAGGATCGAGGAGGACAAGCGGATCGTGATATTTCCATAAGTCAGCGCATCCGGATAAAGAGCGTATCTAAGGTGACCCGGTATAAAAAACCGCTCCGCGTACCAGGCGGAACGGCCAAATGGTCTGGGTTACCCGAATATAAAATCGAGAGAGATCTATTATCGTAAAACCCAAACACTGACAAAAGTATGAAAATTCCAAATTGCCGTCCGGCATTTTGCGGGATGACACGCCAAATCTGGCTTGCTATGAGGATAACTCCTTTTTTACTTACAATGGCCCTGTTACAGGTGAATGCAAAAGGCATTTCGCAGAATGTCACCTACAGGGCGAGGAACGTAAGCCTGGAAAAGATCTTTAACGTGATCAAGCATCAGACGGGCTTTGTATTTTTTTATCACAGCCAGGACATCGCGGGCGCCGGGCGGGTGGATATAGACCTAAAGAATGTCCCGCTGGAACATGCCCTGGAGGAATGTCTGAAAGGGCAGCCTTTGACCTGGTCTATCCAGGGGAACACCATTGTTATCAGTATTCGGCAGGCGCCGCCAGCCGGGAGTTTGAACGATCTGCCGCCCCCACCTCCTCCGAATCTTATTACTATACGCGGGCGGGTGCTGAACCAGAAGGGTGAGCCGGTGGCGGGCGTGACGGTCAGTGTGAAGGGGGGAAAGAAAATGGCGTCTACGAATGACAACGGCGAGTTTACGCTGACGGATGTGGATGGGAAAGCTATCCTGGAATTTTCCGGCGTGAGCGTGGAGCCCTATGAGATACGGCTCAATGGTCAGACAGACCTGGCAGTCACGCTGACAGCGAAGGTCAGCCGGCTGAACGAGGTGGTGATCGTCGGCTATGGCACGCAGAAAAAGGTGAACCTGTCCGGCTCGGTGGCGACGGTGAATTATGACCAGGAGATGCAGAACCGGCCCATCACGGATGTATCGCAGGCATTATCCGGTGTGGCTGCGGGCGTAAGCGTTTCCCAGACCACGGGGCAACCGGGACGCTCGGGCGCTGTGCTCCGGGTACGGGGCGTGGGCACGCTGAATGGCTCCGATCCGCTGGTATTGATAGATGGCGTCGTTAGCTCCCTGGACAATCTGAATCCCAATGATGTCGCCAGTATCACGATCCTGAAGGATGCGGCTTCGGCTTCTATCTATGGGTCCCGCGCCGCGGGTGGGGTCATACTGGTAAACACGATCCGGGGGAAAGAAGGCAAGGCGATCGTCCGGTACAACGGTTATGCCGGCATCGAGAAGGCCACCCGTCTTTTTAAACCCGTGACGGACTATCCCACCTACATGAAGCTGATGAACGGGATCAACAAGGCGGACAACCCTGCAAATACGGATCTTTTTAAACCCGCCACCATCGCGGCCTGGCAGAACGCCACGGACCGGACCCTGTTCCCCAACACCAACTGGATAGATATCATATTCGACAAGGGTTCTGTAACGAACCATAATGTGTCCATCAGCAGCGGCAACGATAAGACCGACTTTTATCTTTCCATGGGTTACCGCTATGAGAAGGGGATCATGGAAACAACGGATGCGCGTAAATACAGCCTTCGTCTCAACCTGGACCATAAGCTTAGCAATAAAATAAAGGTCGGGGCCAATATCGCGGCATATTATAACAAGATCAACGAGCCGTACGATGTCAGCACCTTGTTGTATTACAGCGCCAACTCCACCCCCGGCACAACGCCGTACCAGGTAAAGAATGGGGTTTTGCGTTATGGGGGAAGAAATACGGATGACGAGAGCAACAATGTCAGCAATCCCCTGCAGTACATGCGTACCTGGTTCTATCCGCAGACAGGCCAATATTCTTTTGGAAAGCTTTTTGGTCAATGGAGCATCCTAAAAGACCTGCAATGGGATGTCAACGGCAGCGCGGAGATCATTAATAAGGACGGCAAGCAATACAAGCTGTCAGGCCCTATTCAGAACCTCTGGAACTTCCAGAAGGACCAGATCACGGTGAATAACGCCAGTGTACCTTCCGTGCTTTCTCAGAATAATGAGAACAAAATTTATCTGACCTTTTATTCCACCCTTCACTATAATCACACGTTCGGCGGTGAACATCATCTCAGCGCGTTGGCGGGCGTCAGCCGGGAGTACTTTAAGTACAAGACATCCTCCGGCTCTATCCAGGGTTTCCCGTCCAACAATACCTGGGAGTTGAACGCGGGATTGTCGCAGCCCAAGGTTACAGGGACATCGTACAGCTGGGCCTTGTCATCTTATTTCAGCCGGTTGAACTATGATTACAAGGGTAAATATATCGTAGAGGGCAATCTGCGGTATGATGGGTCTTCCCGTTTCGCGAGCGACAACCATTGGGGGTTGTTCCCTTCTTTTTCGGCTGCCTGGCGGTTGAGCGAAGAGGGTTTTTTCAAAAATGCGGGTCTTTCTTTTGTGGATGATATCAAGATCCGGGGATCGTGGGGTAAGCTGGGTAATCAGAATATTGATCTGTACCAGTACATGAACCTCTACTCCGCGGGTCAGAACTATGTTTTTGGAAATGCCTTGTCCGCTGGTCTGGCGCCGACAAAACTTGCTAATCCCAATATCACCTGGGAGTCGACAACTACCTCGGATGCGGGCGCGGATGTGCTGTTGCTGCGTCAGCGGCTGTCAGTTACCTTCGACTGGTATGACCGCCGGACCAACCATATCCTCGTGCAGCTGCCTTTGTCTTCACTGTACGGCGGACTAACGGCGCCTTATCAGAATGTAGGTATTGTTCGCAACCGGGGATGGGAGGTCGCATTGAGCTATAAAGACAAGGTTGGCGATGTCAGCTATTCCGTTGGCGGCAACCTGAGCTACAACACGAATAAGGTGTTGTATTTCCAGGGCAACCCGGACGTGATCCAGGCCATCGGTAATAATTCCATTATCAAACAGGGACTGCCCATCAATGCGCTGTATGGTTATGTGGCCGCCGGGACTTTCAAGAGCCAGGATGACATCGACAAGTGGGCGAAACAAAAGCTTTCCGGCAGCAATAAGCCCGGTGACCTGAAGTACGTGGATATCAAGCAGGATGGCGTCATCAATGGGAGTGACCGGACATACCTAGGCACTGTAATTCCGAAATACACGTATGGGTTTAATGCCGAAGTGGGCTATAGAGGTATCGTCCTTTCCGCCTTGTTCCAGGGTGTCGGAAGCGTGAGCCGGTACTTCAACAATCTCTGGTATACCAGCGCCATACGACCGGGACGGGAGATCAATACCGACTTCCTCAACGCCTGGTCCGCGGATCATCCAAACAGCAATATTCCCCGGCTTACAAACGACAACAATGGTGATAATACCCAGGCTTCCTCTTTTTGGGTACAGAACGCCGCATTCTTACGGTTGAAGAATGTGCAGCTGTCGTATACGTTACCTGCGAAATGGATCAGAAAGGCGTTTGTCAGCGGGCTGCAGGTATATGCCGATGCGCAGAACCCTATCACCTGGACGAAGTACAAGGGATTGGACCCGGAAACGGGGACGACGACGAACTACCAGTTGGAAAACCCCAACGTACGCATTTTTACGGTGGGGATAAATGCATCATTTTAAACACTAATGTGTCATGAAAAAGCTTTTATATATCAGTATTTTATTTTTTGGGGTTACGGGCTGCACCAAATCCTTTTTGAACACTGTTCCTTCCGACCAGGTGTCCGACGCCAGTTTCTGGCAGACGGATGCGGACGCTATTGCCGGCGTAACGGCCGTCTATGACCAGATGCAGCGCGCTTATCAGATCTATGCTTTTACACCCGAGACGGATGGGATAACGCCCAACGGATGGATCTGGAGCGGTTATCTCAACGGGTATTCGGCTATTGCCGAAGGCAACCTGCTGCCAACGGTCACAACTCCTGTAGCAGATAAATGGAAACAGCTGTATACCGGCATCTATCGGGCTAACCTGGCGATGGAGAAGATCCCCGGAGTTACGATGGATGGGACGTTGAAGAGCCGGCTGTTGTCGGAGGCGCGGTTCTTACGGGCCCTGTTCTACTATAACCTGGCGGACTATTATGGCGGAGTACCGATCATCCGTCATACATTGGCGTTAGGCGCCGAACTGCCCGGCAGGGATTCGGTGGCGGATGTCCTGAAATTCGTAGCGGATGAGTGTGATTCGGCGGCCCGGTATCTTCCTGCAAGCTATGGAGCTGCGGATGTCGGCCGCGCAACGCTGGGCGCTGCGCTGACGCTAAAGACGAAGGCTTTTTTGCTGGGCAAGCAGTTTGATAAGGCTGCCGCGGCTGCTATGCAGGTGAGGAACCTGGGGAAATATACTTTATATACCGACTATGCCGCGATGTTCACATCGGTGGCTGCGGAGAATAATGCGGAGGTGATCTTTGACGTGCAGTATTTAGGACAGGGCGTGGGCGAAGGCAGTCCCCTGGACGGTCTGATGGCGCCGCTCAGTTCCTTTAGCAAAGGGTGGGACCAGATATTCCCCACCCAGGACCTGGTGGACGCCTATGAGATGAAAACCACGGGCTTGTCTATCTCCGATCCGGCATCGGGCTATGATCCTGCACACCCCTATGACAACAGGGACCCGCGGATGGATTATACGCTGGTGCGTCCCGGCGCCAGCTGGAAGGGGATCCCTTACAGCAACCTGGCCATCGGTACGGGCGGCGCCAACTATCTGGGGTATCTCCCCCGCAAGCATGTATTGACCGTCGACGGGAATAACTGGGGCGATTCTCCGCTGAACTTTATCGTATTCCGGTATGCAGATGCGCTGCTGATGTATGCCGAGGCGCAGAATGAAGCGGTTGGGCCGGATGCGTCGGTGTATGACGCCGTCGACTCCGTGCGGAACAGGACGGGAGTGAATATGCCTCCCATACCCGCAGGTAAATCCCAGAGTGAGATGCGTGATGTGATCCGGCATGAGCGCCGGATAGAGTTTGCTTTTGAAGGCAATTACTACAGCGATATCCGTCGCTGGGGCATTGCCAAATCGTTGATGGACGGCAGGGTCATCAGGAACATTTCCGGTCAGCAGCTGGATATATGGCACTTTACGGATGCGCTGTACCTGTGGCCTATTCCGCAGTCGGAGATCGATCTGAACCCCAAACTGACACAGAATAAGGGGTATACCAATTAATAAATATGAAGAATCACATGCAGTATCAGGGAGAAGGTGAAAAGGATTTTGTCTTTCTCAATGGAGATATGTTCGACTATCAGACGGATAAGGACCCGGCATCTGCCGGATGATGCGGGGAAGTTAGTAGGAAATGTAAAGATCCCCTGCTGATGCAGGGGACCTTTATAAGGGTTACCAGCCGGGGGTCTGTTTATAGAGCCCGCTGCTAAGAGAGATCTCATCAGGGTTGATGGGCCATGCCATATGTTTGGCCGGGTCGAAATGACGTGCGGGCCAAACCACTACGGTGTCACATTGGGACGCAGGGTCCGTCTTTGTAAAATAGTTGCGGCCATGAAGAGGGGCGTTGATCTGTGCGAAGTCTCCCCATCTTTTCAGGTCCTCAAACCTGTCTGTCCATTCGCAGGCCAGTTCGCACCGGCGTTCGTGTTTCAGGTCGGTCATGGTTGGACTGGCGATGGGTGCGAGGCCTACCCTTGCGCGTACTTCGTTGAGCGGGGCGGCGGCATCGGTGTTCTTACCTTGCTGGATAAGCGCTTCGGCCTTAAAAAGCAAGATCTCGGCATATCGTATCAGGGGCAGGTTGAGCCGGGTGGTGGGGTAGTTGCCGTCCTGGTTGATCATGGGGTTGGAGGCTGCGTTCCCATTGGTGCCATAACTATAGGGTTCCATATACTTATTGATCTGGAAACCCGAGAGGCTGTTGGTGGAATAATAGCTCCGGTTTTGCCCGAAGTAGGTGAACTGGTCGCCAAATTTCAGAATAGTGGCTTCCCGCCGGGGGTCATGCGCCTCGTATTCGTCGTATAGCTCTTCGGTGGGTTGGAAATAACCCCAACCGTTGTAGAGTCCCCAGCCCGTATTTTCCAGCACCACACCCATAAACTCCGAGCCGCCCTGAGTACCGGAGGTGACTGACCAGATGTATTCGGAGCTCCAGTTGTTGGCGATCTTGAAAACGGCCTTGTAATTGTCTGCGGGGTTGGCGTTGCCTGTTATCAGCGCCCTGCCGCACTCGTTCTTTATCCTGTCACAGAGATCGGGGATCAGCGCCCATTTGGTGGGGTCGTACTGAGCCCAGTAGGCATAGGTCTTTACCAGGTAGCCAAGGGCAGCTGCTTTATGCGCTCTGCCTTTATCGGCGTCTCCATAGGTGCTGAACAAGGGCAGCAGACTGGCCGCTTTTTGCATATCAGCGGCAATAATGGCGTAATCGTCCGTGACAGAGGGCAGCTGTCGTGCGACACGCAGCCCGAACTGGGCGTCTTCTGAGCTATCATAGGGGACGCCCTGGTTTTTATGGCCCCAGAGGTAAGCGATCCAGAAATGGGCGAACCCACGGATGAAATAAGCTTCACCAAGACTGCGGTTCTTAAAGTCGGCTGACAAGTTGGTAGCTGCCTTGATCCCGGCCACCGCTACATTTGCCTTGTTGAGCATGGAGTACAGATCGCTCCAGGCGCCGGCCATATAACCTTCATTACCCGTGCAGACAAAATTCTTGATATTCTCGCCTGCAGGCTTTGGTCTGCCTACGATGAGATCGTCGCTGGCGTTCTGCATCCAAAAGAGGTTGCGTCCCCAGGTTTCTTCGTCTTTCATTGCCACGTATAGGGCGGCAGTGCCTTTTGTTGCATCGGACTCATTATCCCACAAATAGGCAGCTGACGCATTGCCATTGGGTTTTGTGTCTACCCAGTTCTTACTACAGGAAGACAGACCCAGCATCGTCAAAGCGAAAAAGTAATTTAATATCGAGCGGTTCATAACCTGATTAAATTTTCGAGTTAAAAAGTAAGTTTTACGCCGGCGGCATATACCCTCGACACGGGGAACTGCCCTCCGTCCAATCCAATCCCGCCTACTTCAGGGTCCATCCCGCTGTATTTGGTAAAGGTGAGCAGGTTGTCTCCGCTGACATAGACACGCAGGTTGCAATGCTGAAGGAGCTGAGGGAAATTATACCCGATGACCAGACTCTTTACCCGCAGGTAATCCCCATTCTCCAGGTACCAATCGGAGGCCGTGGAGAAGTTGTTGTTGTGGTCGCTGGCTGAAATGATGGGGATATTGGAGTGGGGGTTGGAAGGGGACCAGGCGCTCAGGATCTTATCCCATCTGTTGTACCCCTGCTCTGACCCGTTGAGCGTGGATTCCTTGAAGGCATGGAATAATTTCAAACCACCCACGCCTTGCAGGAACATGCTGAGATCAAAGCGCTGCCATCTGAGATTAAGCGTAAATCCATAAGTGAATTTGGGAAAAGCGTTGCCCATGTATACTCTGTCGGAGTCGCTGATCTTACCGTCATGATTCTGATCGATAAACTTCAGATCACCTGCTTTGGCGTTGGGTTGAATGGGTGTTCCGTTGGGGCCGACGTAATCCTGGGCTTCCTTGTCGGTCTGGAATATACCGGCGCTTTTTATGAGCCAGTAAGAATAATAGGGTTGTCCTACGGTGGAACGGTAAGGCAATATGGAACCACTTCTCCAGGAATCATCATGCGCCCAATATCCATCAGGCTGGCCATTGATATATTCTACCCTGTTCTTCAACGTAGCGATATTACCGCTGATCTCATACGCCAGTTTTCCATAGTTACCTTTCCAGGACGCTGTGAACTCGAAACCCGTATTCCTGATCTTTCCCTGGTTGATAAACGGCGGGGCAAAGCCCATCGTTCCGGGCCAATTGGGCAGCTGGTGTATCAGGTCGTAGGTAAGCTTGTTAAAATAGTCCGCTGTGAACAGGAACCGTTCTTTAAACAGGCTGATGTCCAGACCCAGATCCTTTTGCTCGGAGGTTTCCCATGTCAGGTTGGGGTTCGTAGCTTGCGCCATATAGAAGGCCCGTGTGTGGGGCGCTGCGTCTCCCACCTGGTAGGTATAGTCCGATGTAAGCGTCGGGTAGCCATAATAATAGTTGATGGAGCCCAGGTTGCCGATGCGACCCCAGCTGGCCCTGATCTTCAACAGGTCTACCATCGGCACGTCGAAGAAAGGTTCCGAGCTTATTTTCCAGGCGGCGGTGGCGCCGGGGAGTCCTTTGCCGCGATGACCAGGGGCCAGCCTTCCAGCGATGTCATAGCGATAGCTGCCTGTGAGGAAATAGCGGTCGGCCCAGCTGTAGGACAACCTGCCGACATAGGACATATTGCGGTCCTTTTTATCCCAATCATCGGGGTTGATGGACGTAAAATCACCCGCATTGACAAAGAACTGCGCCCAGTCGGCTTCGTTGTCAAAGGTCTTGGCGGAGGCTTTGAATCCCATGTCTGCTACTTCCTGGGCGGTGGTGGAGGCCATCGCCCCGATGCTATGTCTTCCAAAATTGCGGTTGTAGTTGATCGTGTTCTCCCATATCCAACTGTGGGTCTTATGCGTCTCGTAGTCCAGCTCGTTGTTGTTGTTGGGTTTACCCGGTTCTGTGCGTTTTGGGATAAAGTTCTTAAACAGAGTGTTACCCTGACGGTAAGAAAAACGGGTGAGGAAAGAAAGCCCTGTGATGATATTGGAGATCTTCAATTCCGAAATGGACTGCATGTCCGTAGACTTGTTATAGGGCTTATTGCGCAGCAGGGTGGCCACAGGATTGACCGCATCGCCATGAATACCTGCATAGGTGAGTGAATCCCGGGGGACAGTGCCTCCAAAGGTACCATCGGGATAGTACGCGGTGGCCGAACGGGGCATGTAGATGGCGGAGAGGATGGTGCCGTCATAACCGCTTTCGGTGAGGGTACCCCTGTTATCATTATTGTTGATGAATACGTCCTGTTTGAATTTCACTTTGGAGCTGAACTGATAGAGAGCGTTGAAACGGCCGGAAATATTCTTGTTATACGTATTTAGGAGAATGCCCTGGTTCTCCTCATACCTGCCTTCGAAAAGAGTGGAGAATTTTTCCGTTCCGGAATTGATGACGATGTTATGCCGTTGGACGAGGCCGGTGCGGAAGATGGAATGGACCCAATCGGTGCGGGTTACCATGTCATAGGGGTTTTTGGCGGGATTCCAACCATCCAGCGGCGTGAGGCCTGCGTTGGTATAGGCCAGGTTGGCCACTTCGGCTGTTTTATCCGCTCTAAGGGATTGGGGCAGCCTCCAGGCTGTCTTGGCCCCGGCAAAAGCGGAATATTCTATCCTGGGTTTCCCCTGGGTAGCCTGGGCCTGACGGGTAGTGATCAGGATGACGCCGGAAGATCCGGAGAATGCCCCGTAGATGGCGGCTGAGGCGGCATCTTTTAAGATGGTGACGGAAACCACATCCGCCGGATTGTAAGGCGCATTTGGTACGCCATCCACAACGAACAGAGGGTTTTCCGGTCCTTGTGAGCCTTTACCCCGGATGGTAATGACCGGTGTTTTTTCGGGATGTCCTCCATCGCTGATCACGGTGACGCCTGGGACTTTACCCTGTATCATATTGGGCACATCCACTACGGGCCTCTCTTTGATCTGGTCCATATCCGGCACTTCTGATACGGCTGCGGAGAGGTCTTTTTTACGTACGGAGCCATAACCTATCACCACTACCTCATCCAGGGCGGTCTTTTTATTCTGAAGGATGACCCCCAGGGAGATGCGTCCATTCTCTTTCATTTCATAGCCGGATAAGGTGTCGCTGGTGTAACCAACCGCGCTGATGATAAAGCGGTAGTTGTTGCCGGCCGGTACTTTGCCAATACTAAAGATGCCCTTGCTGTTGGTGGTGGTAGCGCCTCTAAACCCATTGGAAGCATTGTCCATGAGAATGGTGACCCCTTCCACCGGCTCGTCCTTGTCATTTCTTACAATGCCCGTGGCGATGTTGGTTGCGGGCTGGGCCAAGGCCTGCATCGAGCAGGCGATGAATAAAAAGACCCATGTTAGCATCCGGTTCATAAGCTGTCGTTGTTTTTAAAGATTTGTTTTGAGTTTAAGCATAAGCAATAGAGTGCCTGTCGCATGGTGTCATGCGATTTTTTGAGGTTCATTTGATGATGTGTTAGGGTTGTTTTACTTGTATAGAGTAACTGTTGTCGCTGGTTTTTTTAAGGGACAGGTCGTTGAGATCGCAAAGGGTAGTCAGGAATGATTCCAGTGATTCTTTATCCCTGTTCAGCAAGCCTGTGAAGGTCATATTTTTCAGGGCTGCCGGGTCGTATGAAATAGATACTTTGTATTCTTTTTGTAATAAAGAGAATATCTCTGTCAGCGGCTGGCTTGCGAAATGCAGGACCTGCTGCGTTGAGGACGGTGTCGTTGCCGGCTCTTCTTCTATCCTGGTAGAAGGCCTGGCGTCCTTTATCTGTACGGAGAAGTCCGTCTTATTGATGACCAGCTGCTGACCGGGCATCAGATAAATATCTTTAAACGATCTGTCCTGTCTTTCTTTTTTTACGACGACCCTGCCGCTGAACAAGTGGACCGTAGTATAATCGCCTTTTTTATCACTGACGCTAAAAACCGTACCTAGGGCGGTAGTGGTGATCCCTTTGGAATGGACGATAAAGGGTCTTGCGTTATCTTTTTTTACGGTGAAAACCGCCTGCCCTTCCAGGAATATATCTCTCCTGCCATTGGTAAAAGCGCTGTCGAACGAGATCAGGCTGTTGCCGGATAAACCCACTTTACTACCATCGGGCAGGTAGCAGATGACCGTTTTGGAGGAGATATTGCGGATATCTTTTAATCTTTGAGCTTCTTTTTTCACCGGGGCTGTAGCTACTGTTGCGATTTCCGGCTTTGTCCTGTCGGCGGTCTTTTTGAACAACAGGAAGACGAGTACGGTTAATGCTGCTATCGATGCGGCCACAGCCCAACCATAGTTGATCCTTCTCACAGGGGCCTGCGGCCGGCCGAAAGGATCCATTTGCCGGACGTTTTCTTCGATGGCCTGACGCAATTTTGCTGTCGGCACTTCGTGCCGGGCATCGGGGATGAAGTCCTCCCAGCTGCCTTCTGTAAGGTATTGAGCCAATTTTTCCGGGTTGTCCCTGAAATATGCAAGGACCTGCTGTTTTTCTTCTTCTGTGCAATCGCCCTGAAAAAATCTTTCCACTAAGTGATTTGGGATGCTCATATATAAAGTATTCGTATGAAAATGAAAAATCCCCTGTCGGGGAGGCAAAAAAATTTCCGGACATTTAAAAAAGGGAAGCGAGGCTTTTGCGGAGATATTTCAATGCCTTGGTGATATGGCCTTCGATGGTTTTGGGGGAGATGGAGAGATGGGTGCTGATCTCTTTGTGGGAAAGATCGCCCAGCCGGCTGAGGGTGAACACCTGTTTGCTTTGGGCGGGCAGCTGTTCTATGGCGGTAAGGACGTGTTGCAGCGTCTCTTTATGGATCAGCTTTTCATGTTCCGATGCTGAAAGATAAGTGTCGGAAAGCGTCTGTGTGTCCCGGACCTTTTCTTTTCGCAGGAGATCGATGACTGTGCTTTTAGCGATCCTGAATAGTTGGGTGGAAATATCGTATGCTTCTGAAAGGCTTTCTCTTTTTTCCCATATTTTGATAAAGGTGAGCTGGACGGTTTCCTCCGAGAGATAGGCGGATTGGGTATACTTATATATATATTGGTAAAGTTTCTGATGATATTCTTCGAAAACTTCACCGTAGACGAGCCTGTTACCTTCTTTTATCTCCTTCACCTGGTTCATAGCAGTGCCGCAAAGTTCTGGTCAAAAAGTAGAATCGTTAGTTAAGATAAGATTATTTAACCATTAAATCTATGTAGGATCATGTTGGCCAGGTGATAGCCTCCCCCGATGATAATAAAGGGCATGGCGGCGGCCATTAGCACGGCAGCCAGTCCAAACATGCCGAAATAGCTGCAAACCTTAGCTTTATCCGGATCATAACGATCGTATGCAATGGTTGCTTCGTCTCCGACACTATAAGGTGATGGGTTGCCCGAAAAGGGATATTCCAGGAAGATGTCCCTGTTGTTCTTTGTCTTGAATTTGAATATTGGCCGGTAAGTTGTTCCATCGTCGACCTCCTTTTTTATTTCGACGACCGTACCGGTGGTTTTTTCGCATTGTTGAATAAATGCGAGTCGTTTGCGGATGACCATGATGGAGGCGATAAGCAGGCCTATTCCGATGAACAGGACAATATTATATCCCATATAGGGTTTTGCATTTGAGATGGGAAAATAGAAAGGTTTTGGGGAAAAAGCAAAGCCCCGCCATTTCGGGCGGGGCTTTCATTAAGCTGTAGAGGGAGGATTCGAACCTCCACGGGGCAGTTAGCCGTAGCGCAATCTGTGGTGGTCAACCCCAGTCGGACCCGGTTTAGGCCGGGTCTGGCATTACACTATGTTTATCCTGTATCCCCACCCCCGAGACAAGAGGGCATGTCTGCCAAGTTTCATCACTCCACAGTATAGTTGTGCACCAGCGGTGCTAAAGGCAGTATCGAGGAACCTTGTAAAGAGCTATATTTAAAGTAAAATTAAAGAAATACCCCAAATCTTTATGTTTTTCCAATAAAAATTTTTATGTTTTCAAAATTATTCAAATATTTGCATTCTGCTGTAGAGAAAATTTAAAAACACTATTCAAGATGGCGGTAAAATTGAATCTCGACAAATTGGATTTGCAGATAATCCATGAAATGATGGATAATGCGGAAATCTCCTATGCGGAATTAGGAAAAAAGCTATTTGTTTCGGGAGGTACTATCCATGTACGGATCAAAAAATTACAGGAACTGTCCGTCGTTAAAGGTACTAAATTACATGTAGATCTAAAACAATTGGGTTATGATGTCATTGCTTTTATAGGTATCTACCTGGAAAAAAGCTCTTTGTATGACAGTGTCGCCCGGGAGCTGCAAAAAATACCCGAGATCGTACGACTGAATTATACCACGGGCAACTACAGTATGTTTGCCGAGATAGCCTGTAAGGATATCAATCAGTTGCGTTACGTACTGCACGATGAGTTGCAGAAGATAAAGGGCATCGAGCGTACGGAAACCTTTATTTCCCTGGATGAAAGTTTTAGCCGGAATGTACAGGTCTTTAAAGAATAGTCGGTATCATTGTATGACCAACAAAATTTGTATGAGACAACGCATTGCTATCCCTTATATATTAGCTATATCGATCTTTGCACTCTCATCTTTTTTATCGGGCTGCGGGGGCGGAAAAAATACAGATGAAGCCAATATTTCCGTTACCACCAACCCGGCGTCGGGTAGTACACAGGCGCCTGCTGTAGGTCCCACTTTTCCTCTGAATGTAAAGATAACGTCCGCTATGCCTGCGAAAGGGGTTACTATTTCCGTCAAGGCGACACCGGACGGCAGCTCCACCGCCTTTTTTAATACATCCCAAAGCACCACGACGGCTTCCAATGATTTTACTGTCTCTGGACAGCAAGTAGCCGTGGTCAATGTGGTCTATATCACGGTGACTTCTAATTCCAAGGCTTCCAATACGTGGTCAGGCAGCTACCGATACTCAGCCAAATAATTCAGGTCCTTACATCCAGCGCATCGCGTAGTCCATTCCCAAGAAGGTTGAAAGCCAGCACCAGCAGCATGATGGCCAGGCCAGGCGCCAGGGCCAGCACCGGGTTGTGGGTGATGATGAAGTTGTAATTTTCTTTTATCATCAAACCCCAGCTGGGTTGGGGCGGTTGTACACCGACGCCTAAGAAGCTCAGGCCAGCTTCGATGACGATGGCGGAGGCAAAATTTGATGCGCATACCACCCATATGGGCCCCATGACATTGGGTAAAATATGACGAAAAAGGATGCGGGGATCAGAATAGCCTAAGGCACGTGCGGCTTCCACGAACTCCCTTTCTCTTACGGCGAGGACCTGGCCCCGTATGATCCTGGCTACATTTACCCATAGTGTTAGTCCGATAGCGATGAATACCTGCCAGAAACCTTTGCCCAGCATCAGTGTGATGGCAAAGACCAACAACAAAGTGGGGATGCTCCAGATGACATTTATCAGCCAGAGGATGATCTCGTCCACCCGTCCGCGGAAATAGCCGGCCAGCGCTCCCAGCAGTATGCCGACGCTGAGTGAGATCAGCACGGTGACGAGCCCTACGGCCAGGCTGACCCTAACGCCCACCAGCAATCGGCTCAGGATATCGCGCCCATATTTGTCCGTACCTAGCAGAAAGGTGCGGGTCCGGATAGGATAGGGGGAACTGTTATTTGCCGACGGGAGGCTCAGGGGATAGGCCTGTCTTTCGGAGACATCCTCGTCCACATATTTCTCCACGATGAGGCTGTCACCCTGCCGGGTATAGCTGTTAATGGGAATATAGTAGTATTCATCCGGCTTACCGGAAAACAGCTGTTGAAAAAATGAGGGGCGATCCGGCATATGAGACTTTTCCAGCAACAGGAACTGTTGACGAAAACCCGGCTTCCGCCCTCCTATCTCCACGATCATCCGATTGGCATCGGGAGAAGGGTCGGGGGCGATAAAATAGGCTGTGATAGCTACAAACAGGGCCGCACCGATGATGATCAGTCCAAAAAAGGCACCTTTGTTACGGAGCAGGCGACGCCCGATATTTCGATTTGCGCTCATTTATTTATTTTTCGGTCTTTCCAGCGGTAGCTCCCAAACTGCCCTAACCAGCCCACAATAACGGTATAGGCTATGTGCAGCGGTTGCAGGGCCGGGAAGTAGATCATCAGGCGCTGCTGTCCGAAGAAGCCCGCTACCGACCGGACGAAAGGATATTCCACAAAGGTCTTTACCAGACCCAGCATCAGCAGGCTCCACAGATACCAGTTGTTCCACCAGGAGGCCAGCAGCAGCAGGGGGAATAGCAGATTGACCAGGTATACCAGGAGCAATACCCAGAAGATGCGCCGGTCGTCATAGTTGGCGGCCTTGCTGGCCCAGCGGATGCGTTGGTTGACAAAACCTTTCCAGGTCTTTTCCGGCTGTGTGGATACGATGGCCATCCGGCTTTTCAGGAAAAAGACCTTGCCGGGGTATTTTTTATAGATCTTATGCATCAGCAGCATATCGTCTCCGGAAGGCAGCTGGTCGATGTCTTTAAAGCCTTCCACTTCCAAAAAGGCTTTTTTCTCGTATGCCAGGTTGGCGCCATTACACATGGAATGGAATTTCCGGGATACAGATGCGGCGGTGATGCCTTGTAACGTAATAAAGTCCAGGGTTTGCAATAAGTACAGGAGGTTTCGCGGGCCGGGGCCGATGCGGACCGGGGCGGCGATAAATTTTGCGCCGGTGGTTTCGTGATAAGATGCGATGGTGGCCAGCCAGTTGGGGTCGGACCAGCAATCGGCGTCGGTGGTCACGATAAGATCGCCCTTCGCGGCTGCGATGCCTGTTTCAATGGCGAATTTTTTGTGGGCACGGATGGGAGGATCACCGGCACCGGCAGATATGGTGTGGTCTGCAAGCGAAAGGGTAATAAGCGAAAAGGGAGCTGTGGCGGCAAATGTTTTTACCAACCCGGCTGTTCCATCTGTGGAATGATCGTCGATGACGATGACCTCGTACAATTCCCTGGGATAAGTTTGAAGGGAAATAGCTGCCAGACAGACGCCAATGTTCTTTTCCTCATTACGGGCGGGCACCAGGACGGTGATATGGGTGCGGAAGGGTTGTGCACCAGCCGGCGGCGACCAGGCAGGGACCGTCTTCCATGCCCACCGATAGTATACGATCAATCCCCCGTAAAGGGTCATCAACAGCAGGCATATGAGTGTCAGCGCCAACATGAATGGCGAATATAATGTACTTATTCTTTCAGCAGAGAAAGAATGGCGGGAAGATTGCTGATCCGAAGGAGCTGGTGGCCGGCAGGGAGGACCGTCAGTTGACAATATGGTTCAATTCCCTTACGGAATTGCTCTCCCCTTTTTACACGGATGATCCTGTCAAAGCGGCCGTACAGGATACGGACGGGGAGTTGCCGTCGACGGATAATGTCCTTGATGACCGGGAGATGGGGCCGAAACTTCCGGAGGCCGGTCCAACGGATGTAAAGGTCATGTCTTATGCCGGGGTTGTCAACGTAGCCCGCGACGAACTTATAAATGCTTGGATTCACCAGCTTCAGCGTATTGCCGGCCCGGAGGACAAAAAGAAACCAGCCGGGATGGTGTATGGTGTAACGGAATAAGAGGCGGCCGGGGAGCGTCTGTGTGGCCAGCCAGTACCAAGGATTGAGTCTGAGGCCGTCGGGGGCGGCGAGGACCAGCCGGGCTACCCTGTCAGGGACCGCCTCCAGAAGACTGAGGGCTATCCGGCCACCCATGCTATAGCCCATTAGGTACCAAGGGGTTGCCGCCGGGATGCCCAGCGTGGACAAGAGGGTTTCCAGGATGGATAGGAGTTCGTTGACCGTAAAAGGGAGCGTTTGGCCGGAGGAGTCGTTCCATTCGGTCTGTCCGTGAAAAGGCAGATCGATAGCTACAATGGTAAATTCGTTGTCCAGCGCCTCCGACAGGAAAGCAAAGGTGGCCGCGGTTTCGCCATAACCATGGAAACACAGCAGTAACTTGTCGCCCTTCCCCCAGCGGTGATAATGCATAGCCATTATCCGGCTAATCTACGACTGAAAATTTTTCTTGCCGGATAGAAAAATTAATCTTATTTTTATTTAGTTGTTTAACTAACTATATGCCAAACAACCAGTTTAAGAAAGGCGAATTATATAGTTTTATAACGGGCAAGGCGAGTACGGCGATTGCCCGCAATCTGCAGAAGAAATTCAATACAGCGGGATTGAAGATCACCATCGAGCAGTGGAGCGTATTATATCATTTATGGAAAGAGGATGGCAAGAGTCAGCAGGAGCTGTGCAATGCTACTTTTAGAGATAAGCCCAGCATTACCCGGCTGGTGGATAACCTGGAGAGATTGCAGCTGGTGAAGCGGGTGCCGGCCGACAATGATCGCCGGATCAATCTTATTTATCTGACCCGTCAGGCGCAGAAGCTGCAGGAAGAGACGATGGATCTGGCGGAGGCCACGTTGAACGAAGCCCTGGAAGGTGTGCCTGCCGACAGGATCGAGATATGTAAGGAGGTTTTGCAGATAGTGTATGACAATTTGCGATAGATCAAAAATCAATTTTTTTCATTTATAAACTGTTTTCTTATGAGTGCCTCAACCGACAAAAAACAAGCCCTCAAAGGGGCTGAATGGCTGATAAAAGAAAGCAATGCCTTTGAAACCTTTATCCCGGAGGATTTCAATGAAGAGCAACGAATGGTAAAGGACATGTGCAATGCTTTTCTGGATGCGGAAGTGCTGCCTGTGATCGACCGCATCGACAAACTGGAGCAAGGGCTGATGCCTTCTCTTATTCAAAAGGCGGGAGAGCAGGGGTTGCTGGGAGTGGCTGTTCCGGAGGATTTGGGGGGACTGGGGAAGGACTTTATCACGGCTACTCTTGTGAACGAGGGGCTCGGCGGTGGTTTTTCATTTTCCGTCGGCGTTTCCGCCCACACTGGTATCGGCACCCTGCCGATCCTTTATTTTGGTACGCCGGAGCAGAAGAAGAAATATATTCCCAAGCTGGCCAGCGGCGAATGGAAAGGCTCCTATGGATTAACGGAGCCGAACAGCGGCAGTGACGCGCTGGGCGCCAAGACCACGGCCAAATTATCCGCTGATGGAAAGTTCTATCTGTTGAATGGCCAGAAATGCTGGATAACCAACGGCGGCTTTGCGGATATCTATACGGTGTTTGCCAAGATCGACGGAGACAAGTTCTCCGCCTTTATTGTGGAGAGAGAGTTTGAGGGTTTTACCCAGGGGCCGGAGGAGCATAAGATGGGGATCAAGGGCAGCAGTACTGTGCAATTGTATTTCCAGGACTGCAAGGTGCCGGCGGAAAACCTTTTAGGAGAGATAGGGAAAGGGCATATCATCGCATTCAACATATTGAACATAGGCAGGCTGAAATTATGTGCCGCTGCGCTCGGCGGAGCCAAGCGGGCACTCTCGACCACCATCCAGTATGCCACCACGCGCGAGCAGTTCAAGACGGCCATTGCCAATTTTGGCGCCATCAAGAATAAGCTGGCGGAGATGGCCATCCAGATCTGGACGGCGGAAAGCGCGCTGTACCGTACGGCCAAATGGATCGATGACAAGGAGGTGGAACTGGTGTCCGCGGGCAAACCTTTTAACGAGGCATTGCTGGGCGCTGCAGAGGAATATGCCATTGAATGCGCCATCCTGAAAGTATTTGGCAGCGAAGCGCTGGACTTTGTGGTGGACGAGGGGGTACAGGTTCACGGCGGCAACGGGTACAGCGATGAATACATTATCTCGAAAGCATATCGGGACAGCCGGATCAACCGGATTTATGAGGGTACGAATGAGATCAACCGGCTGTTGACGGTGGACATGGTGTTAAAGCGTGCCATGAAAGGCAGGCTGGATATCATGGGGCCTGCCATGGCGGTATCAAAAGAGCTGATGAGCATCCCGGAATTCGGCAGTGATGATGAAACCCCGTTTGCCAGGGAGAAGAAGGCGATCCGCAATTTTAAAAAAGCCATATTGATGACTGCCGGCGGGGCTGCGCAGAAGCTGATGGCCAAGCTGGAAGGTGAACAGGAGGTATTGATGCATGTAGCGGACATGGCTATAGCGACCTTTGTGGCGGAGAGCGCCTTATTAAGGGCGGAGAAGCTGGTGGACCAGCGGGGAGAGGCTGCCTGCTCTTTTGAATTGGATATTATGCGGACCCATCTGTACGATGCGGCCGACCTGATCCATAAGGCCGGGAAGGATGCCATCAACGCTTTTGCGGATGGGGACGAGCAACGTATGATGCTGCTGGGTTTAAAACGTTTTACCAAGGTAGACCCTTTTAACAGCAAGGAGGCAAAAAGAAGAATAGCTGCCAGGCTGACGGCAGACAATAAGTATCCACTATAGTCAACACGACCCCTGAGGGGATCCATAGACGAGTCAAACATGAGAGCGCGGAGGCCCCCTACCAAATAAAGTAGGGCGGCCTTTTTCGTTTACAGGTGCTATATTTGAAGATGCGGCGAATCGTAATGTATCTTGTTTTTGTCCTCCCCGGATTGTCCGTCTCTGCCCAGGACAGTGTCTGGTGGGCGCGGACCACCGGCAAATTTCCTTTTATGGAATATGGCATCGGAGAGGACAGGCTGGGCGGCGCTAAACTGGGGTTCCTCGATTCGAATGTCCTGGTGAAGATTGTGGATAGCTTTTCCACTGATTACAAGATCCAGCTATCTGCGGCCCATACCGCCTATATTGCCAAGACCAGTGTCATACCTTTCCACAAACAAGCGGCCCGCCGCATAGCGCACAATACCCATCTCAGCGGCAATATAAAAGTATATGGGGATACGGCTGTCGATGTCGTCGCGGTCACCCTGGATGAACGGCTACCCTATCATGCTTTTCAAATGATAGACCCCTCCCGGATCGCGGTGGATATTTTTGGCGTCACCAGCAATACGAATTGGATCACCCAACTCCGTACGGTCAAAGAGATAAAAAATACCTGGTATGAACAGGTGGAGGACGATGTGTTGCGGGTATATATCCAGCTAAAACATACCCAGCATTGGGGTTTTGGCCTGGAGTACGACAGTACGGGCCGGCGGCTGATGGTAAAGGTAAAACGACAGCCGCCGACACTGGATATCAGGAAGCTGCGGATCGCCATCGACGCCGGTCATGGGGGCGACAACCCCGGGGCTGACGGGGTCACCAGTCATATCCTGGAGAAGGACTATACGCTGCTGATAGCAAACGAGGTGCAAAAGACGCTGAAGAAAATGGGCGTTCAGCACGTTTTTATGACCCGGATAAAGGACACTTCGCTCTCTATGCCGGAGAGGATGGAACTGTTGAAACAATTCAACCCCCATCTGCTGATAAGCATTCATCTCAATTCCGCCAGTTCGGACACGGTGCAGGGGACAAGTACCTATTACAGGTACATCGGTTTCAGACCATTGAGCATAGCGATATTGAACCAAATGCTTACATTAAAGCTAAAAGAATACGGGAATGTAGGAAATTTCAATTTTTCGCTCAACGGTCCCACTGATTACCCGAATGCCCTGGTGGAAGTTGCTTTTCTCAGCAACCCCGAAGACGAGAAAAAAATATTGAACCCTGTATTCCGTAAAGCCGTTGCAGGCAAGATATATCTCGGTATCGTGGACTGGTTAAATCAATTAAAACTATGAACGGATATCTGATGCAGGAAGCGGATATTGTTGCAGGGGAGGATAATTTTATAGAGAGCCGTTCTCCTGAGAACCAGTTCGGGGTCGTCTTTGAGGACAATGGGGAAACCGGCTATTTTTATGCAATAGAAATGGAAAAGGAAGGGGATGGGTACAGGATCCTGGATGCCCTGCATATTTATGAGGGGTCGGAATTCGGCAAGACCAACCTTAAGATCGTATGGTCGAGGGACTGGTTGAAATGCGCGCTGGTGCTGGATGGATATTGCCACGCGATCTTTGATTTTGCCGCACAGGGCGGTTATAATATCAATGAATTCCCTCCCCTTAACAGTATATGGACAAAAGGAGGGCGAAAATTGACGAATGAATTGATCAAGTCACTGTTCTAATGTTATATAATTATGTTCATACATCATGTTTATTTCTGGTTAAAGAACCCCGGTAGTGTAGAAGACCGTGACGCGTTGATAGCCGGATTGAGAAAGCTGTCAAAGGTGAGCACGATCCGCGAATTCCATATCGGGGTGCCGGCGGGGACCAACAGGGATGTCATCGATACCAGTTATTCTGTAAGCTGGATGCTGAAGTTCGATACACCGGAAGACCAGGACAGCTACCAGACGGACTCTATCCATCTCCAGTTTGTAAAAGAGTGCTCGTCCTTATGGAACAAAGTGGTAGTGTACGATTCGATAGACGTGTAGAAGAATAGGGCCGTCCCCGGCGGGGTCATCCGGCTACCTTGTTTTCCCGATGCTCGATAAGGTGTGCGTAGACCTTGTGCATGCTTTGGCTGGGCCGGAGCTCCAGGTATTGATATTCGTGTCCTTTAACGATGATGGTTTTAATAAAGGACCAGTTCATTTTTTTGTAAAATTTCAATAACCTGTGGTTGTCCGTTCTTACAAAGGTTCGTAGAAGATCGAACTTCAGGGTTTTGAAATAGAGGTCCATCACCACGGTGAAAGTATCCATCGCATATGGCATCCCGATGATCCTCGTCAGGTCGAAAGTACCTCTGCCATAGTCCATAGAATTGGTGGCGGGGTCATAATCAAAAAAGAAATTGATCCCAATCACCTCGCCTCTTTTGTTTTTTATGATAAGACCGGCCTCGTCTTCTCTTTCCTCATATTTTTTTAACCAGGCTATCTGCTCTTCAGAATAGTTGCGGATAATATCATCCAGGTATTCTATGCCGTATGGATATATGTCGATCGTTCTGCCATAGAACACGTTCGAACGCAGAAAGGTCATCTTTTCTTTAAAAGTCATTGATATAAGTTTTGGTATGATTAATATAAGAAGATGTTTTCCGCCGCTGCAGAAGCGCCTTCAGTACCCGGGGAAAGAAATACAAATTCTGCCGGCTGCCTGCATGTGTCCAAAGCCATTTCATTTCCTTTGGATTCAGATAAGAGGTGTTTCCCTTTTGCACCTGGGTGATGACGAGGTCCTGTAGCTTTTTAAGACAGCCGTCGTACCTGTAATCATTGAGGAGGACCAGGTGTTCCGACCCCGTCTGGCGCAGCTTGTTTTTCCATAGGCGGCGCAGCATCAGCTCTTTTTTATACATATAAAAGAGGCTTTTACTAAAGCTGGAGCTATGGTGACGCATGAGGACACGTGTCTCCGGCGCGTCCAGCCAGGCGAAAGAAAGGCCCTGGGCGGCGGCCCGCAGGCAATAATCATAATCTTCCACTCCTTGCAGGGTTTCCCGGAAAGGACCGAGTGTATTGACCGCATGGCGGGTGAACAGGGCGCAACCCAGCTCAAAGATATTTTTTTCCACCAGGGCCATGAGAATGGGAAGTCCGCTGCCGGAAATTTTGGGCATCCAGGCTTCAGTGCGTCCATCCCAGCGATTGAGAAAAAGTTCCCCTGGCTCGTGGTCCATGAAATATCGCACTTCTCCATAGACGATGTCGGTACCGGTATGTTCTTCCAGATATGCTTTTTGCCGGCTGAACTTAAAAGGTTCCAGCAGGTCGCCGGCTTCCAGGAATTGGATATAATCACCTTTAGCCTGTTCCAATCCCCTGTTGCGCGCCGCAGGTTGACCCTGGTTACGCTGATAGAAGTAGTTGATACGTGGATCGAGTGCAGTATATTGACGTGCGACGGCGGCTGTCGAATCCGTTGATCCGTCGTCGATGATCCAGCATTCCCAGTCGGTGCAATCCTGCTCCTCCAGGCTTTGCAACGCCTCTCCCAACAGACGGCCATAGTTATAGCAGGGGATGATCACCGTGATCAAAGGCTTCAGGCCTGTTTTTCCGGTAGCCATTTTTTCAAAGAGGTTTTGAGGTTTATAGAAGTTATCTTTTTCAATCGTACGGACAGAATGTCTTTGAATTGCCGGACCTTTTTTTGATAATAGGGCATCGGGGGTGGAGGGGGTTGCCGGGCGGCAAGAAACTGTTGGTGGGCGGCGACATAGTGACAGGGCATGGCGGAATATTTCGTGTATTGGGTCTGCAGTATCCTTTGTTCGTAAGTGCGATAAAGGTTTTGCAGATCCACCCGCTGCTCCATCGTAAAGCGGGTGTAGTCATAGTGAAGTTTGGGAACAGCGGGTTTAAAGCCGCTGAAGTGATAGAAGACCAACGGCTCTCCTGATTCCAGGTAGAGGAGGCCCTCTGTTTCACGAAGAGATCTTTCGTGAAGATTCCAGGGACCCATGTTATAACCCGGGTGTTTCAGGATGGCGACTCCCTCGAAATATAAAGGTGCAAAATTGATCCACAGCTGGTCGGTGAAGAGGCCCCGGGCGGGATTGTCATAACCTTTCTGATAGGTCCTTTCACGCCACCATCTTAAGAAGCGTAGTGTTTCGGTGGTTTTTTTCAATGCCAGGAACCCCAGGTTGTAGAGCCCATAATTCAGGAACAAAGGCTCGTCCGGGGAGAGGCCATCCATCGGAATAGGGGAAAGAATATGTGGCGTCAGTACAATGTTGTGTTCGGAGAGGAGATGATCTACGGCTTCGAGAGGGCTATATATAAGGGTGTCAGGGTCCATATAGATCACCCGCTCGGCTTTTCGCTGCCCGAAAAGATATTCGAAGAAGGATGGTTTTACACAGGCGCTCAATTCGAGGATGGAATACTTTTGGGAAAGGATATTTATCCTGGGTTCCATCTGCGCTACTTCTATTATTTCAAAGCCGAAGTCCTGGTAGGGAATGGAAGGGTCTTTTTTGTCGACGAGGCCAATGAGAAAGGTCCAATCCGGCTGGAATTGCCGGGCGGAATCGGCCAGGACTTTTGCCTGCGCCAGGTAGTTGTTTGAACAAAGCGTAAATAGGAGGTTCATTCTTTAAGGGAGTGTTATTGAAAATAACTATTTATTTCCCCGGTATGGATTAAATAATTGTGAAGACCGTTGAGGTCAGGCTGGCTTAATATTTGCTTTTTTGAGGATGTTTGAAAACTGTAATAACCATCATCGTAACCTACAATGGTCTCAAATGGATAGACGGCTGTCTGAAAAGTGTGAAGGACAGTATTTATCCCAGCCGTATACATGTTATTGACAACGGTTCGACGGACGGTACCATTGCTTTTATCCGGGGGCATTATCCTGAGGTGCAATTGACGCTGTCTTCCCGCAACCTGGGTTTTGGCCAGGCGAACAATCTGGGGATGAGGCAGGCCCTGGACGAAGGCGTTGACTATGTGTTCTTATTGAATCAGGATGCCTTTGTAGAGCCGGGGACCATCGGCGCCCTGATAGACGCGCATGTTAAAGACCCTTCACTGGGCATTATCAGTCCTTTGCATCTCAATGGCAAGGGCAATGGCATGGACGCCAATTTCCTGGAATATTTTCTTCGAAGCGCTGTGGGAGAATGGGTGGAAGCGATCCTGCTGGAGAAGGACAGACATTCTCTGATACGGACGGACTTTGTCAATGCGGCAGCCTGGCTGGTCACGGCCAGCACGCTGCAAAGAGCGGGGGGCTTCGACCCCATCTTCTTTCATTATGGGGAGGACGACAATTATGCGCAGCGCGTGCGGTACTGGGATATGGGGATAGGCGTTTTTACGGGAGCCAGGATCCGGCATGACCGGGAGTCGCGCTCCGGAGCTGTCACTCTCTCACAGCAAATGAAAAAAGAGTGGGTACGTATCCTGATATGGGCGTGTGATGTTCGCCGGAAAGGGTATCGTGCTTTTGTCCTTCGCCGAACATTACGGCATGGCATGCGAGCAGTGCTGGCCGTATGTGCGTTAAACATACCGTTGTCCAGGTATCATTTTGTGCTGGCTTCCCGGACGCTCGGGCATATGGGCAGGATCGGACGCTGCCGTCGCCGGTCAGTGGAGGGTGGGTGGTGGGACCGTGTTTTTAAGCCAGCTCCGCAGCAGCAGCATCGTCTACAAACCAATGAAGCTCCCCTGCCTGGGGCCTGATGGTCTGCGACGGGTATAGGTCCGGGTTATATTCCCCGTTTAATACTTCTTTTAACGCATGGGCTTTTTTTGCTCCGGTGGTCAGGAAAGCGATGCGCGCGGCCCTGTTGACGATGGGGCGGGTCAGGGTAATGCGATACATATCCTGCGCTTTCAGAAAAAAAGAGGTTGTCCAGACTTTTTCTTCGTGTACCACGGCTGTTCCCGGGAAGAGGGAGAGCGTATGGCCGTCATCGCCCATGCCCAGCAGGACAAGGTCAAAGCTGGGGCCTGTCTCTCCAAAATATTGATGCAGTATCTTTTCATATTCGATGGCAGACTGCTCCGGGGAGATGTCGGTGCGCATGATGTGGATCTGCGCTGCCGGCACCGGTACAAAGTTTAATAATGTGTCGTAAGCCATCTTTGCGTTGTTACGGCTGTCCTGGAAAGGGACGGCCCGTTCGTCGCCCCAGAAGATATGCAGTTTTGACCAGTCGATCTGTTCCTTATAAGGTGCTGCGGCCAGCAGTTTGTGCAGGCGCTCCGGTGTGCTGCCTCCGGAGAGGGCGATGGTAAACCTGGGGTGTTGTTGCAGGGTATCGGCGATGATATCCACGATCCATCCCGCAACGGCTTCGCTAAGCGCTTCGGCGTCCTTGTATTTGTGTAGCTCCACGAGCGATGTTTTTATATGTTATTATACTGCCTGCTTATTGCACCGGCACGGTGATCCAGTTATGTCCGTCCCTGGCGATAAGGGCTTCTACGTCCTCGGGTCCCCAGCTATCAGGTGTATAGTTGGGAAAATCCACGGGAGGGCGGCTTTCCCAGGTTTCCAGGATAGGCATGACGATCTTCCAGGCGGCCTCCACCTGGTCGGCGCGCATGAACAACGTGGGGTTGCCTTCCATGACGTCCAGCAGCAATGTTTCATAAGCCTCGGGCTCATGCGTGGAGTCGGATTTGAAGATCATATCCACGGGGTCCAGGTTCATGGATTGGCCGGGACGTTTAGCTTGGAAGCGCAGACGGACTTCCATTTCGGGCTGTATGCTGATGGTCAGCCGATTGGCACGCCATGTGTCCGCCGCTTCCGGAGGGAATGCGTAATTTGGCGCTGTTTTGAACTGGATGGTGATATTGGTCGTCTTCTGGTTCATCCGTTTGCCTGTACGGACATAGAAGGGGACGCCCTGCCAGCGCCAATTGTCGATGTAGAACTTGACGGCGGCGAATGTTTCGATGGAAGAATTGGGGTTTACGCTTTTTTCCTGTTTGTAACCCGGGACTTTTTGTCCTTTCATCCAGCCTTCACCATATTGCCCCCGTACCGCGCAGTGGTTGACGTCTTCCTTGGTGATCTTGCGGATGGCGTTGAGCACGTCCACTTTTTTATTACGGATTTCGTTGGCCTCGAAGGAGACGGGCGCTTCCATCGCGACCATACACATCAGTTGAAGGATATGGTTCTGGACCATGTCCCGGAGGGCGCCTGACTGCTCATAATAGCCGCCCCGGCCTTCCACGCCTACTGTTTCGGCGGCAGTGATCTGGACGGACTCGATATAGTTGCGATTCCAGATGGGCTCGAACAGGGCATTGGCAAAACGAAGGGAGAGGATGTTCTGTACCGACTCTTTCCCAAGGTAGTGGTCGATGCGATAGATCTGCTCTTCCTTGAACATGGTCATCAACAGTTCATTCAGTTCATGGGCGCTCTTCAGGTCGTGACCAAATGGCTTTTCGATGACGACGCGTGTCTGGCGCGTATCGGAGCAGAGGTTCAGACCGCCCAGTTTTTTTGCGATGTCGGGCATCAGCTGAGGGGCCACGGAGAGATAGAAGATCACATTGGGGTGTTCGCCGAACTCTTCCTCTTTCTTTTTTACCACTTCGGCTATTTTTTGGTAGTCGTCTTCTTTTTCCGCGTCCATCTGCAGGTAGGACACGTGCTGGGAAAACTCATCCCATTGTCCGTTGGGTTCGCCTTTCCGGCGGCTGAATTGCTGAATGCCGTCCAGGAGGCGGCTGCGGTAATCCTCGTCGTTGTATTTGCTGCGACCGATGCCGATGATGCTGAATTTTTCGGGCATCCAACCATCGATGGCGAGATTATATAAAGCTGGGGAAAGCTTTCTGAAGTTCAGGTCACCGCTGCCCCCGAAAATGAAGATGAGGGAGGCTGGCGGTCTTTTATGGTTTTGCATATACTATCTGTTGATCCGCTAATTAAATATTTATTTGTTCCATTCGGTATGGAAGACCCCTTGTTCGTCGGTGCGTTGATAAGTATGGGCGCCAAAATAGTCCCGTTGAGCCTGGATCAGGTTGGTCGGCATGCGTTCGCTCCTGTAAGCGTCGAAGTAGCTGAGAGCGGCCATCAGCCCTGCTACGGGATAGCCCATATGGATGGCGTGGATGATCACATTGCGCATGTTCTGTTTTTTGGCGGAGAGTAGCTGGCAGATATCTGTGTCCAGCAGGATATTGGGTAGACCGGGATTTTTGGTAAAGGACTGGTAAAAGACCTCCAGGAGGGAGGAGCGGATGATACAGCCGCCTCTCCAGACGCGTACCACTTCCGGCAGGGGTATCTGCATGTCCAGGTCGGTGGAAGCTTTGTGGAGCATGGCCAGACCCTGTGCATAACTGATGATGGTAGCGAAGTAGAGAGCGTCCTGCACCTGCTGGATGAATACTTCCTGGGGGACGGGGATATCCACGGTGGAAGTCTTGTACATGGCGGCGGCCTTTGTTCTTTCGTCCTTATAGGCGGAAAGCTCGCGCATGGAGACGGCCATATCGATGACGGGGATGGGCAGGCCAAGGTCCATGGCATCCTGGGACGTCCATTTACCCGTACCTTTTGCGCCGGCCTTATCAAGGATCATATCCACCAGACGATTGCCCGTCTTATCGTCCTGTTTGAGAAAGATATCGCGGGTAATCTCTACGAGGAAGGATTGCAGTTCGCCTTCATTCCAGTTCTTGTATATCTTGTGCAGCTCGTCATTATCCAGGCCCAGCCCCCTGTGCAGGAGGTCGTAGGTTTCGCTGATCAGCTGCATGATGGCATACTCTATTCCATTGTGCACCATTTTTACATAGTGACCGGCAGCTCCCTTGCCCAGGTAGGCGACACAGGGTGAACCGCCTACTTTTGCCGCCACGGCTTCCAGGATGGGCTGCACGTGCGGATAGGCTTCGGAGTCTCCGCCAGGCATGATGCTGGGGCCTGTCCGGGCGCCTTGTTCACCGCCGGAGATGCCGATTCCCATAAAGTGAAAGCCTTTTTCCTGCGCCAGCTGCACCCTGCGCAGCGTATCTGTATAGTGAGAGTTGCCTCCGTCGATGACGATATCGCCTTTGTCGAGGAGGGGGATAAGATCGTGAATTACGTCGTCTACGGGTTTGCCGGCGGGGACCAGCATCATCAACTTGCGAGGTTTTTCCAGCGCCTGTATCATTTCAGCGAGCGTATTAACTCCTTTTACGGTGGTGCCGGGCGTGGCGGCAGATTCCAGCGTGGAAGTCTTCTGTGTGTCTTTGTCAAAGCCGACTACGGCGAAGCCGTGATCGGCCATATTAAGCAGTAGGTTGCGACCCATAACACCGAGGCCGATCATGCCGAATTTAAATGAATTGTTTGCCATGATATGAGTGATTTGTGGACCTTAAGTCCTCTTAAGAGTCGGTAAATTTAGGCAATTTAATATAAAGGCGCACATCACTGAGGATGCACGCCTTTATGAATTATGAACAAATGGTTATTTTTCTTCCGGATGCGGCGTACCATGATGACAGGTCATACAGGAGATGGCCGGTACGACAGCGCCCTGTTCGTTCTTATTAAAACTGAAATATTTTTTATTGATCTTCGCCGTCATCCTGAACATATGACGGGCGATCTCTTTTTCGGGTTTTGCGTCGCTGGCAAAATCGAGTCTGTGAGCCGTGCTGTCTTTGGAAGGAGCATGACAGAAACTACACTTTACACCCAAGGCGGCTTTCCATTCGTCCATGACCTTGTCCAGGTCTTCATGGCTGATGTCTTTGGGCAGGACCTTCAGGTTCCTTTTGGGTTTGGGGTCATCCCGGGGACGAAGGACGGGACGGGTAGCAGCCATAGCTACGATCATCAGAGCCGTCAGCGAAAGTACGACAGCGAATTTTTTACCGTGCAACATAATGAAAATAGATTGAGAGCCGAATTTAGGGAATCGACCGTATAAAAAATTGTTTTTTTGACAATATTTTGACAATCGACAGAACAGAGATGGCGGCTTAACTTTGCCGGCATTATGGAAACATCAGAGAAGGACAGGTTATCGAAAGGACTTATTGTGATCATGGCGGTTTGCACCGGGTTGATCGTTGCGAACATATATTATTGTCAGCCCCTCATCGTACTTATCAGCAAAGGTTTTGGCGTGGCGGAGAGCAAAGCCGGCAGGGTAGCTTTTTTTACTCAGGCCGGGTATGCGCTTGGCTTGCTGTTCTTTGTTCCACTGGGCGACAAGGTTGAGAGAAAGAGCCAGATCGTATGGATGACGGCATGTGCAGTGGTATGTTTATCTTTTGCGGCATTGTCCCCAAACCTGTGGTGCCTGGAGATCGCAAGCCTGCTGATCGGAGCTACGTCTGTCATACCGCAGCTGATATTGCCGTTGGCCGCATCCCTTGCAAGTCCTGCCCGGACGGGAAAGGTCATCGGTACGATCATGAGCGGACTGCTCATCGGGATCCTGTTGTCCCGTACGCTGAGCGGGCTCGTTGGCGTATGGCTGGGCTGGAGAGGGATGTTCTGGGTCGCCGCGGGTTTGAGCTTTATGCTGCTGCTGATCATGCGGAAAGCTTTTCCCCGGAGCGTGCCTGCTTTTACGGGTTCTTATGGATCGCTGATGCGCAGTCTGGGGACGTTGGTCCGCGAGCAGCCTGTTTTAAGGGAGGCAGCGTCCATCAATGCATTGGGTTTTGCCACTTTTGGCATGTTCTGGACCACCATGGTGTTACATCTGGCCGGGGCTCCCTTCCATTTCCATAGCGATCTCATCGGTCTTTTTGGGCTGGCCGCCGCTGCGGGTGCATTGGCGGCCCCTCTGGTGGGCGGGTCGGCGGACAAACGCAATCCCCGTATTGCCATTGGCTATGGGCTCGGGCTGTTATTCCTCTCCTTTGTCCTTTTTTATATATCCGCCACCTCGGTGATCGGTCTTATTGCGGGGATCATCCTGCTGGACCTGGCCATGCAGTGCGTGCATGTATCCAATCAAAGCAGGGTATACGCGCTGCTGCCCGGGGCCCGCAACCGACTAAATACAGTATACATGACCGTGAGCTTTATGGGGACCTCCCTGGGGTCGTTCATAGGATTATATGTTTGGGAAAGAGCGGGCTGGAAAGGGGTATGTATAGCGGGTATGGTCCTTGCTTCGCTGGCATTCTTAGTATTTTCCGCAACATCCCGGAAAGCAAAGCCGGTGTTGCAATAATCGCCGCTTGTCCGCCCGGAAGCGGTGTTCGTCGTTAAGAAATTACTAATTAGCCAATGTCCAGGTATTTCTACTTGTTTTTTGGGGAAAATGAAGTATCTTTGTATGGTAAATTTGAGCTTACAGCATTAGTAATTGAATGATCGCTTCCGCTAAACCATCTCCGGTGTCGTTAGTTTTCTTTACTCCCTGCTATTTTTCTCAGATTGGTATTATTTATTTTTTTAACCAGTTAGTTAATTTATGAACATTTACGTTTCGAATTTAAGTTTCAACGTCACTGACGAGGACTTACAAGATTATTTTGCAGAGTACGGTGAAGTATCTTCTGCTAAGGTTATCATGGACAAATTCACCGGCAAATCCCGTGGATTTGCATTTGTGGAAATGCCTGATGACGCGGCTGCTCAAAAAGCTATCCAGGAGCTGGACGGCGCATCTGTCGATGGAAGGACCATTGGCGTGTCCGTAGCTAAGCCCAGGGAAGACAGAGGCGGCAACGGCGGCAACAAGGGCGGCGGCTCTTTCCAACGCAGGAACAATAACTATAGCAACAGCAGATATTAATAGTTAGTTTTTCCTATAAGGGAAAGGGGTCCAAAAGGGCCCCTTTTCTTTTTGGCTTTTGATATGGATTAATCAGGTGTTGGATGTGGGGCTAAGTGCTGCCCCGGACCTGACGGTCCGGGCAGATTGTTTAGGCCGCTAATATATTGCCCTTCGGGCGGCCGACCTGGGGTCGGCCTAGGGTAAGAGCGATGGTGGTGCTGGTACTGCTGGTATAATCGATGCTGATGGAACCGCCCAGTTTTTCGGCGGCATATTGTACCTGGCGGAAACCATGACAGACAGTACGATAGAAATAAGTACCGGCATTGCGGACACGGATAAGGGTGTTATCACCTTCGATCACCGACTCGATGTGGATACATTCGTTTTGCGTGGTGCTAATCACCCTGTCAAGGAGGTTCCATAAAATATAGGCCAACATGTTCTCGTCGGACCCTATTTGCAAACTCCTATCTATTTGATTGATTATTAATGATTTGCGATTTACGGCCAAAGGTAACAATCCCAGGGTTAGTTCATCTACGAAATGATGCAGCGAGATCTGGTTGTACATGGTTAAGGGCATATTGGATTTTGAAGATATTAATTATCAGCATTCCAGCCATAAAATAACAAAGGGAAAACGAAAATTAGTGAAAGAAAATGCGGAAAAAGCACCGTTTTGGACTATGAATTAGGATGGATTAAAGGTTTCTGCTTACGAAAAAATCCTGCGGGGGTACATTATGACGCCGCAGGGTGCAATGAGTTGATAATCTGCTATCTCCAAGTTTTGATCTTGAAAGGGCAGTGTGGCATATCGTTTGTTTTTAAGGGGTAAAATCTCTACAAGATGAAAAAGTTAAGCTGCCTGACCCTAATTTGTCTGACTTGTATCCTGACCCAGGCTCAAAAGGTGATCCCCGGTTTTAAAGGGGGATTGAACGTAGCCAATGTCTCCAATCTATATGGGGACAACCGTATCAGTGGACATATTGGGCTATTCCTCCATACAAGCATCGCCAAGGACTGGGCTTTCCAGCCGGAGATATTGTACAGCGGACAAGGACAGAAGTATTGGGTCAACAATGATATCCAGTATACCTGGGCCCTGAATTATATCAATATCCCGTTGATGTTCCAGTATTATCCTGTGCACAGGTTTTACCTGGAAGCAGGTCCTCAGCTGGGTATCCTGGTCGCTGCCCGGAACAAAGGGCCGAATGGATATAATGCGAATATCATAGATCGTGCGCATAAAGCGGATGCCACCCTGAACTTTGGCATGGGCTATTATTTCAACCGGACGGCTGGGGCCTACATGCGGTATGGCCTTGGGTTGTCCGACATCACCCCTGACGACGTCGACAGGTATACCTATTCCAACCGGGTATTTCAGCTGGGGGTGGAAATAAGATTACATTAATAAGGAGAAGGCCGGCTGCGGGAGAAATTATTACCTTTATAGTATTATGAGCGCAACTACTACTTCTCCACAGGCCCTCACGGCAAAAGATTTTGCCACAGACCAGGAAGTACGCTGGTGTCCGGGATGCGGTGACTACTCCATACTGGCACAGGTACAGAAGGTCATGCCATCGCTGGGTATTCCCAGGGAAAATATCGTCATCATATCGGGGATCGGCTGCAGCAGCCGGTTCCCTTATTATATGAATACCTATGGGATGCATTCCATCCATGGGCGTGCTACGGCCATTGCCTCCGGGCTTAAGGCTACCCGCCCCGAGCTGAGCGTCTGGGTCGTCACGGGTGACGGCGACAGTCTCAGCATTGGGGGGAATCATACCATTCATCTGCTGCGGAGGAACTTTGATATCAATATCCTTTTGTTCAACAACCAGATCTATGGATTGACAAAAGGACAATACTCCCCTACATCTGAAGAGAACAAGGTAACCAAGTCCACGCCATTTGGGAGTATCGATCATCCGTTCAACCCTTTGGCGCTTGCTATGGGCGCTGATGCCAGCTTTATAGCCCGCAGTATGGACCGCGATCCCAAACATCTTCAGCAGATGCTTGTGCGCAGCCATGGACATAAGGGGGCTTCTTTCCTGGAGATCTATCAGAACTGTAACATCTTTAATGATGGCGCCTTTGAGGTCTTTACGGAGAAAAGCACCAAGCCGATGGAGGCCCTTTTCCTGGAGCATGGTCAACCCATGGTATTTGGCGCTCAGCAGGACAAGGGTATCCGTCTGGATGGGCTCAGGCCTACGGTGGTTACGCTTGGCGAAGGCTTTAGCAAGGATGACCTTTGGATACACGATGAAAAGGATTTTTATAAAGCGCAGATCCTGGTACGCTTATTTGACGATGTGCGTATTGAAGGGCACCTGCCCAGACCTTTCGGGGTATTTTATGAAACGGACCGCCCCTGTTATGAGGATATGTTAAACCTGCAGATCGAAGAGGTCGTGCGCAGCAAGGGGAAGGGTGATCTGGATAAGCTGCTCCGGGGGAATGAAACCTGGACTATTGCATAGGCGCGGAATAGTTCCCAAAATATAATAAAAAAAGAGGCGGCTCTATTTTACGGGTCGAAGAGCCTGCCTCTTTTTGCATTTTGGTTTTTTCACAGTGAAATCTTTTCTCTTTTTGCACAGACGAACGAGGTGCGTAAGTACGGGATCACTGTAAAAAAAGAGCCAGCGATAGACATCGCCGGCCTGTGCTTACCTCTGAAACCACAAAAAGAAAGAGATCGAATATGTTTTTACTGCGCGCATGTTCTATTCCTTTACGCTTATCTTTTATTCTAAAATTCTCCTGTCCCGCATAAGCCTTTCCGTAATAAATATGAGACTCATTCAACCCGCATATTATCCGGATAAGTCTTGGTCCGTGAAAACAAGTACAATAAAACCGAGGGCTAGATCAATTGTGTAGAGGATAGGTATCCTTTACAACATGGACATTATTTCAAAAGGGTATAGATTAAGTAGTATATGATAGGACAGAAGGATCAGTATATCAGGCGGCATGAAAGATGTTATCCCTTCACACAATCATTGGAAACCCGGATATTTTTGGAAATTGGAATCTTGGGACGGAAATTGGATAGTCGGAATGCGGAAATTGGATCGGATCAGATTCTTTGCAGTATGGGCGTTATTAAGACTAACGCTTTCAGAGTATAAGCGGGGTAAAAATAAAGACGATTTCGTTAAAAAGCAATATTTTTTTTAAAGTTTTTTAAACGGGAGTAAGGGTTTCCCGTCTTAGAGCATTCCGGAAGACACCTAAATCCGTTAAGGAGCAAAGGTTTCCAACTCTTTGTTAGCCGCCCTAAAGGTTTTTTCTTTTTTACGGTTGAACCACCATTCCGGGGCGGTTTTTTTCATCAGGGTATCGATATTGCGCATTCCCAGCAGGTACCAGGCCCCTTTCAATTTGCCTGAGAGAGAGGTCTGTAAAGCCCGCAGGCTCATGGCAAAACCATTGTCGAGATATTCCATATGGTGCCAATATCCTGCAGGCATGAACAGGGTATCCCCGTGATCCAGGATCACTTCGTACCCTTTTGCCAGCCGCAAGGCAGGGTATCTATCAAGCTCCAGTTTGTTATTATTGTCATCAAAATAGTGCTCAAAATTGACAAAACTGAGCACTTCCCAGGGCTTGCGGTAAAGTTTGTGCTGTTCCTCAAACGGGAATAGAAGCACCCGCTTACGGCCGCCAAACTGGGTATGTATGATATGGGAAAGGTCGATGTCGAAATGCATATGGGTGACGGACCCTTTACCGCCGACAAACAGCATGGGATAGCGCTTTACAAAGCCTTTCATCAGGTGCTCCGGCCACTCGAAATCCGAAGTGATCTGGGGAGCATGCTCGAAAATATTGAAAAGGAAGATGCGCAGCCCTACCGGACCATTCAGGATCATATCGATATAATCCCCGAATTTCATATAATCGTCCGCTGTATTGATGGGTGTATAAGCATCACTCTTTACATTGTTATACAGGCCCACTTCCACGTTCCCCACGATGGACTTAAAAAAATCCCAATTCCATTTATTGAGCGCCGGCCATTTTTTTGACAATCCGGTGATCACCAATGGCTTCATGGGGGCGTAGTACTGGTCCCTAAAATCTTCAGGACTGATGCTATCCACTCTGTCTACATGGTGTAGTTGCATGGGGTCCAATTTGCGCAAAAATAATACTAAATTCAGGTTAACAGAACGTTGTTAAATTGTTACAACTTGCTTAACAATTTTATTGGGGTCTTTTTGATGGGTTTTCGTTATATTACCGCATGCTCCTGCACCTCCATCCGGATAATCCGCAGCCCAGGAATATTAAGACGATAGTGGAATGTTTGCTGGATGGCGGTGTCATCATTTATCCCACGGATACCATTTATGGCCTGGGTTGCGACATCTTCCAGCACAAGGCCGTCGAGCGTATTTGCCAGATCAAGCAAGTGAACCCCGCCAAGGCCCGATTGTCTTTTATCTGTTATGACCTCAGTGATCTAAGCAATTACACAAAGAGTATCTCCACTCCATTATACCGGTTGTTAAAGACCTATTTACCAGGACCTTATACGTTTATCCTCCCTGCCAGCAAGCAGGTGCCCAGGATCTTGAAAAGCAAGAAGGACACCATTGGACTGCGGGTGCCGGACAATGTCATCGCCCGGAGCCTGATAAAGGAGCTGGGGCATCCGATACTCAGCTCTTCTTTGCCGGGCGTACTTACCCGCGACCCCGGGTCTTCGGCCGAAGTGCCACAGGCGCTTCCGGTGGAGGAATACACTGATCCGGAGATGATCCATGATAAGTTCGAACATGTCGTAGACATTGTCGTGGATGGAGGTATCGGCGGGATCATTCCTTCCACGGTGGTTGATTGTACGGGAGATGCGCCGGAGGTAATAAGAAAGGGATTGGGAGAATGGGAGGTGGAGGCGGATTAGAGGGGTAAAACTTCAGCGACCCGTCGTGAAGAAGGGTCAATATTAAAGCTTTTCCGGTGGTATTTGCAGAGTCCGAACTTTTCGATGGCGGCACGGTGTTCACGGGTGCCATATCCTTTGTTGCTGTCCCAGCAATAGTGGGGGAATTCTTTGTGCAGGTGCTGCATATATTCGTCCCGCCAGGTCTTTGCCAAAATGCTGGCCGCTGCAATGGAGGCATAGGTGGCGTCCCCCTGTACGATGCAGTGGTGAGCGGTACGTTTGTATTTGATAAAGCGGTTGCCGTCGATGAGCAGCAACCCGGGCTTTGTCTTTAATTTATCCAGGGCAAGGTGCATGGCCTTGAAGGAGGCTTTAAGTATGTTGATCCTGTCTATTTCTTCGTGATCCACCATGCCTACGCCATAAGCCAGCGCATTGTTTTCTATAAAAACACGGAGCTCCTGTCTGTCTTCGGGGCTTACCTGTTTAGAGTCGTTCAACAGCGGATGAAAAAAACCTTCCGGGAGGATGACGGCGGCCGCGAATACGGGGCCGGCATAACAGCCTCTGCCAGCTTCGTCACAGCCGGCTTCCAAGACTCCTTCCTGATAGAATTGTTTCAGCAATCCCGTTTTTTTTCAAAAATACAGGGATTGGATAAAATTGACCGGGTTCTTTTGTCCACATGGCGATAACTTTACTAAAAACGAAAACGATCTTATGCAAATCATAGAATGGCTGCGACAGCCCTGGCCGTGGTATGTGGCGGGGCCACTGATCGGGCTCACTGTCCCTGCCCTGCTGGTGATGGGTAACCGGCGTCTGGGTGTTTCTTCGTCCCTCCGCCATATTTGTGCCGCCTGTCTGCCCGTGAAGGCGCCTTTTTTTCAATATGACTGGAAAAAGGAGGTCTGGAATCTTTTTTTTGTGGGCGGCATTCTGCTGGGTGGATGGATAGCGGGTCATCTGCTGCGGGACCCAAACTCTGTACGGGTAGAGCCTGCGCTGGTCCGTGAGATGAGTGGATATGGGGTCCGGGACGTTGGACAGCTGCTGCCGGCGAGTCTCTTTCATTGGGGGGCTTTATTGACTTTAAAAGGATGGCTCCTGATCGTGGCCGGGGGCTTTCTGGTGGGTTTTGGTACCCGGTATGCGGGTGGTTGTACTTCCGGTCATTCCATTATGGGGCTTTCTACCCTGCAGTGGCCATCGCTGGTGGCTACCGTCTGTTTTATGGCAGGCGGCTTTCTTATGGCCAACGTAATCCTTCCTTTTATTTTAAAATTATAGATCAGTCATGGAAGTCAATACGGATTTTGAGGTGCGCAGTCTGGATACTATGTTGCCGGACCAGGACCAGCCGGCGAAGCAAGGGCCCTGGCGGCATCAACTGAAATATCTTATCGCCGGGATGGTTTTTGGCGTCGTGCTGGTAAAAGCAGAGATCATTTCCTGGTGGAGGATACAGGAGATGTTCCGGCTGCAGAGTTTCCATATGTATGGAGTGATCGGATCAGCCGTAGTGGTAGGCATGTTGTCGGTGTGGGTGATCAGGAAATTCAATATCCGGACGTTCGACGGCGAACGGATCGTATTTCCCAGGAAAAAATTCAACAAAGGGCAGATATTCGGCGGACTGCTTTTTGGTTTTGGGTGGGCTATTACAGGCGCCTGCCCCGGGCCGCTGTTCGCACAAATAGGAGCGGGTTTTACTGTGTCGGCCGTGACCTTGCTGAGCGCTATTGCCGGCACTTATGTATACGGAACGCTGCGGGAAAAATTACCGCATTGATAGCCAGGAGGGTTTAACTTTGCGGCGCTATGCGATCATCATCTTCTTCCCGGGCAGTGGCCGTATGGGTCATGACCGGCGTCATCATGTTGCTGATACAGGTAGTCCTTGGCGGTATTACCCGTCTCACCGGCTCGGGCCTTTCCATCACTGAATGGAATGTTGTTACGGGAACGTTGCCTCCGTTGAACCATCAGCAGTGGATGGATGCTTTTGACAAATACAGACAGACGCCCCAATTCCGGCTGATCAATGCGGATTTTACGCTGTCAGATTACAAGTTTATCTTTTTCTGGGAGTGGTTCCATCGTTTATGGGCCCGTCTGGTCGCCGTGGTATTTGTAGTCGGACTTGCCTGGCTGCTGTGGAAGAAGAAGATGCGGCAGGAGATGATCCGCCCCCTGGTGATACTTTTTTTATTGGGCGCTTTACAAGGAGCTGTCGGCTGGATCATGGTGGCTAGTGGCCTTACAGGGGATGCTATCTATGTGCGACCTACCCGTCTGGCTTTGCACTTTGTCTTTGCCCTGGGATTGATCGTGTATGCTTTTTGGTTTGCTCTCCAGCTGCTGGTACCCGAGCGTGACATTGTGCGGACGCCTGTTGCGGGCAAGGGCTCCGGTGTCCGCCCGCTTACCATCCTGATCCTTGTCGTGGTATTTTTTCAGTTATTATACGGGGCTCTGATGGCGGGGAATAAGGCGGCAGCCGTAGCGCCTACCTGGCCGACGATCAATGGGGACTGGATACCTCCCGGTCTGTTCAGTCAGCGGCCTTTGCTACAGGACATCATCGGCAATACGATCACCGTACATTTTATTCACCGTGGCATCGCCTACTTGCTCCTTCTCCTGGTGGCGATATGGACCATTCTGGCCTGCCGGGTACCCCATTCGTCGGCGGCATTCCGCAAGGTCCGCTGGCTCCCACTGCTGCTGATCGTGGTCCAGATCATCCTGGGTATCACCAGTCTGCTGACCAGCCCGGGTATTATCCCCAACAGGTGGGTGGCTTTTGACTGGCTGGCCCAGCTGCACCAGATCACGGGGTTGCTTTTTTTACTGACAATAGTCGGGATGTTGTACCTTGTGAAACCTGTAAGACATTCTGTAACCGTATGATGCGCATGCTTAAATCGATCTACCAGTTTTTCCCTGTACAACTGTTGCTGCTGCATATAAAGAAATTTCAGATCTTGCTGGTATTCTGGCTGATCCTCTTCAGTACGCTGAACGGGGGATTTATGAAGAACTATGGCGCAGCGGCCCTATTTCTTTCCCCGGAATATCTGGGCCAGGTGAGTGCCGCGAGCTTTGCCATTGTAGGGGCGGCGACGGGCATCTTTATCATGAGCTGGAATATCACTACGTTCATCCTCTTTTGCAGACACTTCCGGTTCCTGGCCACCACGACCAAACCTTTTCTGAAATATTGTATCAACAACGCCGGGCTACCCCTGATATTCCTCGTGTTCTATTGTGTAAAGGCGGTACAATTCAGTACTGCAAAAGAATTGCTGCCGGCGGGCAGGATACTTTGGCTCAGCGTGGGGTTCCTGCTGGGTTTTGGATTTATTGTTGCCGTATCATTGTTGTATTTTTTTCGTGCGGACAAAACCATTATCCGGCGAATGACCCCGGTGATCAGCAACCCCAAGCTTTTCAAATCCCAATTCCGTAAAGAAGAAGTAAAGCTTAACGAGAGCCGGCTGATGAAGGTGCAATGGTACCTGAATTCTCTCCGGACGATCAAAAAGACCAGAGACGTCTCACATTACAGTAAAGATTTTATCGAAAGTATTTTCAACCGGCATCATATTTCCGCGGTGCTTTCCATCTTTGTGGCTTTTATCTTTTTGATCGTCGTCGGGTTCTTTATGGACAGCCGCTATTTTCAGTTGCCGGCTGCTGCCAGTATCCTTATCTTTTTTGCCATCCTTATTTCCCTGTCCGGCGCCTTTACCTATTTTCTTCAGAGCTGGAGCATGCCTTTTCTTGTAGTAGTGTTCCTGGTGCTGAACCTCCTTTACCGAACCAACGTCATCGACCCCACCAATAAGGCATATGGTCTGAACTATACGGAGGAGGAGAACCGGCCTTTGTACGACAAGCAAACCTTGCTGCAATTATGCTCGGAAGAAAAAGTGGCTACCGATAAAGCGAATATGCTGAAGATCCTGGAAAAATGGAAAGCGCGTCAGACGGAGGCCAAACCGGTGCTTTTTCTTGTCAATACCAGCGGGGGCGGTAATCGTAGCGCTACCTTCACCATGAGTATCCTCCAGCGGCTGGACAGTCTTTGCGGCGGACGGCTGATGCGGAAGACTTTCCTGATCTCTGGCGCTTCGGGAGGAATGTTGGGAGCCGCTTATTTCAGGGAGCTGTCCCGTCTGAAGGAGGCCGGTGACACGACCATCCGTCTGCAGGACAGACGATTTGTAGACGATATTTCCGGGGACTTATTAAATACGTTGTTCTCCTCTTTTGTAGCCCGTGATCTTGCCTCCCCCGCCCAGAAGTTCAAGGTAGGCAATTATGAATATATCAAGGACAGAGGGTACGCGTTCGAGCAAAAGCTGAACGCTAATACAAGGGGGGTGTTGAACCGGCAGCTAAAGGATATTGCCGTTGATGAGGCGGCGGCCAGGATGCCGCTGATGTTCTTCAATCCCGTGATCACCCGTGACAGCAGGGCCCTGATCATCAGCAGCCAACCCGTCAGCTTTTTAATGCGTCCCCGATATGACAGCACAAAGATCCCCCGTATGGACCCGGATGCCGTCGACTTCGGCGCTTTGTTTGCCGGGCAGGAACCTGAAAACCTGCGGCTGCTGACAGCCTTGCGGATGAATGCTACCTTTCCTTATGTGCTGCCCAATGTCTGGCTGCCTACTGTTCCTGTCATCGATGTCATGGATGCGGGTTTCCGGGATAATTTCGGCGAGCTGAATACAATACGCTTCCTGAATGCTTTCCGGGAGTGGATCCAGGCGAACACGGGCGGGGTAGTGCTGTTGCAGATACGGGACCGTAAGACGGGCGGATGGGAGAACCCCTATGAGTCGGTGAATGTCACGGAGATCATCACCAAGCCCCTGTTGCTGCTGCAGGACAACTGGTACAAGATGCAGGAATATAACCAGGATGATCTGCTAAGTCTGGCGCAGAGCGGCATGGGATTCCCTTTTCGCAAACTGGTGTTCCAATATGCACCCAAGTCGGAGGATGCGGGCGCCGCACTCAATTTTCACCTCACAACGCAAGAGAAACTAAATATCATCAGCAGCCTGGACAACCGGGAGAATCAGAAAACGTTTAATGTCTTCCGGGAGTATGCGGGAGGAAAGAGATAGACTATCTTACGCACTCAACTTACCTCACCATGAAAAAGTTAGTGCTTATCGTATTGGCTTTTATCGTCGTTCTTGCCAGTTGCAAAAAAAATACGACTTCCCAAAAAAACCCTGACGACCAGCTTTCCGATGCACAAATACAAGGTCTTGAGATGGCCGGCGTCGATACAGTGTCTGTATTCGGCGACTTTGTCTTCCCGGATGGCACTTCTATTGCCGACTGGGATCACCAATCGGATTCCGGATATGTATATGTTCTTGGAACAGGACCGTCATCTTTATCTGTGCTTGATAAAAAGAAATTATTTATAGATCGGATGACGCAGACCGGCTTTATACTGACGCGGAAAACACCCAGGATAGCATATGTATATGGTGCGAAAGATTTTAAAAATGCCACTGTTTATCCGGGCGCCACCTGTCAGGAACAGCTTCATGGGCTCGACTGTTCAGGTATGATCTATCAGATGGGGCTTGCCAGCAGTCTTAAACTTCCTGCCGGCGGTACGGCGGACTATGTGGATACCGCCGTTTGGAATAAGGCGTTTAAAAGTTCTCCATCGTTTGCCGGATTGCAAATGACCGACATGTCCTCTCTGCCTGCCACGGAATGTCAACCAGGGGATATTATCGTAGCGCCAAATGTCCATATGGGGATGGTGGTCAATAATGGCAGCAGCCTGGCGGTCCTGAATTCCCTGGGGCGATTTTCTTACCCCTGTTCAAAAAATTCAGATCAGTCTCATGGCCCTGTGATCTCAAAAAATCTTGTCAATTGGCTGCAAAACATATTTGGCACTTCCTATCATGTTCTGAGGGTTTCCGCACCTCGCATCCTGCTCAGTAAGGTCATCAATCTTATTCCTGACGATCCCAACTACGGAGAAGCTAAAGCCCAGCTTGTCTATAATGGAGAAAAGCTCGTCAATGTTTATTCGCAGTTCCGAACTAAATCATACAACAAGGGATTGTTCACGGAAACACATTCTTTTACGTACAATAACGCGGGATTATTGACAGGATCAAATATTCAGTATTCAGACCCTGCGGGCTTCAATGCCGCCAGCATCAGTAATTCGAGGATCGTATCCACAGACGTAACCTATCAGGGCGGCGAGATATACAGGATCAACACTTATTTGGCCAGCGGCGCCATTTTTGGCGTTTATTATTTTTTTTACCAAAACGGGCATTTAAATAAAATAATAGAATCGACGTACGCAACAGATTTTGCGATCGATAAGAATGGGAATTACGAATACACCGGCGCTACCAGTATTTATGATACCAAGGTGAGTATTGCCAGTACCCTACCCTATTGGCAATACTTCTATACGCAGCAAATATTCAATACCAGTACAAACAATCCATCCAACCAGGGAATTGTAAATGGTATTTTCACCTTGCTGCCTAATGTCAATAATGAGCTATCCAACCCTTACGAAACGTATAGTTATATATACAATGCTGATGGTGCGCCTGTATCGTCCACTATCACCTACAACGGTATAACACAGACTTATGGTTACGAATATGTAAAGCCCTGATCAGGGCTGTATCAGCTGAAAGATCTTTGGCAGGACCCGTATGTCGAATACTGTGGCGGTGGCCTGGGGGTCTCCGTCGATGTGTAATGGCGCCAGCCGGCTGTTGACAATGCGGAGGGAAGGAGTTTGGAAATAGAGGACATGACCGTTATCCCGGATGGTCTTTGCCGGATGGCCTCTTCTTACCTGGCGAAGGACGGACAGCAGGGTGCGGAGTTTATTCATTTTTTTTACGATGACGATATCCAGCAGCCCATCGTCGAGCCGGGCCCGGGGTGCGATGGTAAAGTGATTGCCGAATTGATTGGCGTTTGCGATACTGATAAAGAAGGCATCGGTATGAAAATGCTGGCCGGCAGATGGGACGTCGATTTCAAAGGGCCAGCATTTACCCGAGAAAAAATGTCTGAAGGTGACCTTGACGTATGTCTGCAGGCCTCTTGTCTGCTCCTGTGCAAAAGTGTGTGCCACCAGTGCGTCAAACCCGATGCCGCATAGCATACAGGAAAACCTGTCATTGATCATAAGACCGTCTATCAGTGAAGCTTTGCCGGCGAAAATTATATTCAAAGCCCTGGAAGGATCTTTAGGAATTTTTGCGGCGAAGGCAAGTCCGTTGCCCGAACCCATCGGGATGACGCCTATCCTTACGGAGCTTCCCTGTAAGTTGGCCGCTACGGCGTTTACTGTCCCGTCGCCTCCGCAGATGACGATGTCTGTCACATACTCTTTTGAGATAAGTTCGGGTAAAAAACTATAATCGCCTTCCGCGTTGGTGGGAAGTATCTGGAAATCGATGTTCTCTTCCTTTGTTCTCCGGGTTATGAGTTCCTTTAACGAGGATTTACCCCGTGTGCCGGAGATAGGATTTATAAGGTAAATTATTTTTCTTGACATGCCGCTCGTACAATTCGTAATTCCGGGGCAAAGATCGAAAATTCCTATCAATTAGATCAGTGCTTGTCTGCGGGGGCCGCCTGTGGTTTGTTCGCCAGCAAGTCCGGAGTGTTTGGGACGGGGGACAGGCGGAGTATGGATGTCATAAAATGATCAATATTGGTTTTTATGCTTTCGATATCATGACAGCGGAGGCCGGAGGATAATACATGCGTACCTGCTTCCGGGATGGGTTGTTTGTATTTCAGGTTGGCGGGCGTACCCAGCTGATCGAACATTTCCAGGGCGGCCGACACTTTTACCGTGCTGTCCTGGTGGACCTTGTCCTTATAATAATACAACATGGCCACGGGCTGTCTCACATTTTCAAAGGTGGACCTGACCATGGCCGTCTCCAGATATTCTTCCAGGGCCACGACGGCTTCCGAGCGATACTTGGTATACCAGTACTGCTGGTAAAGAGGGCCGAAGTCTTCCTTGCTGATGATGTAGGGAGAGCCTGTCACCAGATGGGCGATCTGTAGTCCCCAATGGTTGTTGACGAGCCAGGCGTTGGGGTCGTTGATGGCGATGTTGGGTGATAAAAGTATCAGTGCCGCTACTTTGTCCGGATAGGCGGCGGCCAGTTGCAAGGCAAGGCTTCCGCCGGTGGAGGTCCCCATGAGGATCACCTTTTTACCCAGCTGCTGACCGATGGCGAGGGCTTGTTTGGCGGACTCCCAGTATTCGTCGGCCGTGAGGTTCACCATGGCTTCCGGGGTGTCGATGCCATGTTCCGCCATACGGGAAAGATAGAGGTTACAGCCATAACGATGAGCGATGTACCGGTGTACGGGATCGCCTTCTCCCTGACTGGCGGAGAACCCGTGCAGATATACGATGGCGTATTCCGTAATCGACTTTGCGGAATCATCGACCCATACGATACGGGCCTCGTTGTCCGTCTTGAGCTTATGGTGGGCTTCATTATCCCGGATATAGGTTTCCAGGGCTGCGGGTGCCGCCGGTGCGACGGGCATATCTTTTTTATAAACGGGCGTTGAGGGACTGGGACCGAGCAGATAAAGAATGATCAGCAGGGCAGGGATGAGCAACAGCCATTTTTTACGCATGACTCAAATTTGGGCTGAATTTATAAAATGTCTGGCAATACCCCCAGGCGGATGCCGGGAATACTATGTGTTTTTTATGTTATTTCTCCCCTAAGAAGCATTCAAGCTAGGAAATCCGGCCATTTTGGCGTACATTTGCGGCTTTAAACCGGGGGGAGAGCTCCCTGGTTGGGAGAAAGGTAACATTATGCAAATCAGAAATATAGCAATCATCGCACACGTTGACCACGGGAAAACTACCCTGGTAGACAGGATCTTACATGCTACCCACGTATTCCGTGAAAACCAGGAGACAGGGGAGTTGATCATGGACAATAATGATCTGGAAAGGGAAAGAGGTATCACCATCTTCAGCAAGAATGCGGCTGTAGAGTATAAAGGTGTTAAGATCAATGTAATAGACACGCCAGGTCACTCCGACTTCGGAGGTGAGGTAGAGCGGGTATTAAAGATGGCGGACGGGGTGCTGCTGTTGGTGGACGCCTTTGAAGGCCCCATGCCGCAGACGCGTTTTGTGTTGCAAAAGGCGCTTCACCTGAACCTGAAGCCCATTGTGGTGATCAATAAAGTGGATAAACCCAACTGCCGCCCGGATGAGGTGCATGATGCTGTATTCGAACTTTTCTTCAACCTGGACGCTTCCGAAGAGCAATTGGATTTCCCTACTTTCTATGGCAGCGGAAAGAATGGCTGGTTTAATAGTAAGAATGAACAATGTGCGGATATCACTCCCCTGCTGGATGGTATCCTGGAATATGTGCCGGCTCCGAAGGTAATGGAAGGTCCTTTGCAGATGCAGATCACTTCCCTGGACTATTCTTCCTTCCTGGGTCGTATCGCCGTCGGTAAAGTGGCGAGAGGGTCCATCAAGGAGAATCAGAACCTGGCATTGGTCCAGGCCGATGGAACGATCAAGCGCAGTAAGATAAAAGAATTATATACGTTCATGGGCATGGGCAAGAAGAAAGCCGCTGAGGTTTTTGCCGGTGACATCTGTGCCGTGGTTGGATTGGAAGATTTCAACATCGGGGATACCATCGCCGATGCGGAGAATCCGGAAGCATTACCTGTGATCAGCGTGGACGAACCCACCATGAGCATGTTGTTCAGTATCAATAACTCTCCCTTTTTTGGCAAGGATGGGAAGTTCGTAACCTCCCGCCACCTCCGTGACCGTCTGATAAAAGAAACGGAAAAGAACCTGGCGTTGCGGGTGGAAGATACGGACAGTGCGGATAGCTTCCTGGTATATGGACGCGGTATCCTTCATCTTGGCATCCTCATCGAAACCATGCGCCGGGAAGGTTTTGAGTTGACGGTGGGACAACCCCAGGTGTTGGTAAAGGAGATCAATGGCAAAAAGCATGAACCTTATGAGATATTGGTAGTGGATGTTCCGGGAGATTACAGCGGCAAGGTGATCGATATGGTTACCCAGCGCAAGGGTGAGATGCTCGTAATGGAAAGCAAGGGTGAAATGCAACACCTGGAATTTGAGATCCCCTCCAGGGGGCTCATCGGTTTGCGGAGCAGCATGCTGACCAATACCGCCGGTGAAGCCGTTATGGCCCATCGTTTCCTGGAATACAAGCCCTGGAAGGGGCCCATCCCCGGCAGAAACAATGGCGTATTGCTTTCCAAGAACCAGGAGAAGACGACGGCCTATTCCATCGATAAATTACAGGACCGTGGGACTTTCTTTGTCGATCCGGGCGAGGATGTGTATGTCGGGCAGATCATTGCCGAGCATATCAAGCCGGGTGATCTGATCGTAAATGCGACGGAAGGTAAAAAGCTGACGAATATGCGCGCCAGCGGTAGCGATGACTCTGTCCGTATCATCCCGAAAAAGCAGATGACCCTGGAAGAGTGTATGGAATATATTCAGCATGACGAGTGTATTGAAGTGACGCCGAAGAAAATACGTCTGCGTAAGACCATTCTCGATGAGAACGAGCGGAAAAGACGCCAGACGGCTATGAAGACTGAAGAAGTGAAGTAGGCTGGCTGCGGAAGGAGATGTCCGGAAAATGGGTTTTTCCCAAAATGTAACCCATTTCCCGGAAGTATCTAATGACTGTCCTTCGGACAACGAACCGGAGGTTCGTTCTGGAATAATATCGTAACTTTACAGTTCAAAAGGTATTTATGAGAAGGCTCTTTCCTGTGTATATCTTTCTGTTCTTTCTACTGACGGCGGGTGCTGTCCGTGTAGAGGCGCAGTGTTCCATATGTACCCGGACAGCGCAGCAACTGGGTGAAAGGCCTGCCAGGGCCCTGAACAAAGGGATCATTTACCTGGCCTTCGCTCCCCTGGCCATTTGTGGCTTCGTCGGTTATCGCTGGTGGAAACATAATCAAGCAGATTAACTTTTTTGATAGGATGCGGACTGCCCACTGACAAGTGGGCAGTCCTTTTTGTATATTTATCATTTTTTGTAAATCGACGGCATGGTATCCAATGAACTATACGATAAGAGCAAGTCGAAAAAGATCCCGATCCGCCATGTTTGCGAGGTAGGGGTCTATTCGCCTGAATTATCCAATATCCTGGATTTTATTACCCGGGACCATACCCGGACCACGCTGGTGGAACCGATGCCGGATAGTATTGCCGCCATTGAAAAGGTTTTTGGAAAATACCCGCATGTCAAGCTTTTTCCTGTTGCCATTTACGACTATCATGGAACGCTGGAGCTGGCGCAGCGGGGCGAATCCACATTTGCCACTACCCTGCCTTTCAGCCCCGCGATGGTCAATGATCAATACGTCGTAAAGAACGAAGATACTTTTAGCGTGGAATGCGTACGGTTTGATGAGATAGATGATGGCTCCATCGACCTGCTGAGTGTAGACACGGAGGGTTGTGAATGGTATATCCTGAAATACATGAAGAGCCGGCCTGCCGTCATTTCGCTGGAAACGCACGGAAAGACCTATTCCAATCCCTATCTGTCCGAGATCGACGGTTGGATGGCCGCCAACGGGTACAAGCGTTGGTTTATCAATCGTACGGACACCATTTATTACAAAGAAGGGACATTTACGACAGACTGGCAGGATGCTTTTTTGTTGTGGTGGAGAGGCGCTCTCGTAAGGTTCCGGAAGTTCAGAAAGAGTATTGGCAAAAAATCTCCTCCCAGGACCGTATGAACAGTCGAAAGGAAGCGTAGATATGTCCCATCAAAACAGAACATTTATCATAAGCCGTGTCGATGCCATCGGAGATGTGGTGCTGACTCTGCCTGTGGCGGGGGTATTGAAGGAATTATACCCCGGGTCCCGGATCCTGTTCCTTGGCAGCAACTATGCGCAGGAAGTTATCAGGGCTTGTGAATATGTGGATGAATTCCTTAACTGGGACGAGTTGAAAAAAATGGAGGAAGCTGCGCAGATCAAGGCGTTGACGTCGACAGGCGCCGATACGATCATACATGTCCTTCCCATGATAGAGATTGCCGAGCTGGCAAAAAAAGCCGATATACCATTTCGTATCGGTACTACCAACCGGGCTTATCATTGGTATACCTGCAACAAGCTGGTGAGACTTTCCCGCAAGAGATCTCCTTATCATGAGGCGCAACTCAATCTCCGTCTGTTGTCGGTGCTTGGCGCCAGACCTTTGTATTCATTGAAAGAGATCCCCCGCTACTATGGGTTGACCCGGCTGGTATCCTTACCGCCGGACCTGGCGGCATTGAAGGATGAGCAGAAGTTCAACCTCATCTTGCACCCCAAATCCAGGGGACATGGTCGTGAATGGGGCTTGGATAATTTTATACGGCTGGCAAATTCCCTCCCTGCCGGGCAGTTTAAGCTTTTTGTCACGGGAACACCGGCCGAAAAAGAGGCGTTGGAGCCACTGTTCAGGGAATGCCCGCAAGTGGTGGATATGGTGGGAAAGCTCACTTTGCCCCAGTTCATGGCGTTTATTGCCCGGGCGGATGGATTGCTGGCCAGCGGTACCGGTCCGTTACATGTAGCTGCAGCCCTTGGGATACATGCGCTGGGGTTATTCCCTCCTTTGCGGCCTATTCATCCTGAACGCTGGGCTCCGCTGGGGCCCAAGGCGATGGTCTTTTGTCTTGAACTGCCGTGTAAGGGTTGTCCCGGAGTACATGACTGTGTCTGTATGCAGAATATAAGTCCAGTGAAGCTGAAGGAGTATCTTTTGTCCATCAGTATCCGGCGATGAATTGATAGAGATTGAATGTGCCGGCTTCGGAAAGCTGGCGGATCTTTTGGGTCATTTCGTTACGGTCGATGTCCTGCATACGTCGACGGCTGATCAGGTGCAGGGCCCTTTCGGTAAGCAGCCTGTATTTTTTATCCGCCGCGGCAGGGTGTTGAAGTTGTCCGTCAATCTGCCTCATCAATTCTTCCAACCCTTTTTTTTCGGAGGCGATGGTTTTTACAACGGGTGTTTCATGACTGGGGCGGGAGAGCATTTGCCGCAGGGTACGGACAAAAATGTCGGCATCGGGCCGATCGCTTTTGTTGACGACGAAGATATCTCCGATCTCCATCAGGCCCGCCTTCATGGCCTGGATCTCATCTCCTGCCTCCGGCACAAGCACCACCAGGGTTACATCGGCCAGAGAGGCGATGTCGATCTCATTTTGTCCCACTCCAACCGTTTCTATCAATATGTGATCAAAGCCCCCTGCCTTTAGTAATTCTGTGATATTGAGGATGCCGGGATGCAGACCCCCTAATATCCCACGGGAGGAAAGCGAGCGGATGAATACGTCGGGATGGTTGTACCATTCGCTCATACGTATGCGATCACCCAATAAAGCGCCGGAATGGAAAAGAGAGGAAGGGTCCACGCAAAGTACGGCGACCTTTTTTTGGGTCTGGATAAACTCCCCGATCAGCGCATCCACCAGGGTGCTTTTTCCTGCTCCGGGAGGTCCTGTAACGCCAACGATAGTCACGGGAAAGGGAGGTTGATCCTTCAACTGAGAGAAAAAATCAGTCACTTCATTCTCTATATATGAAATGCCCCGGGCTAGCGCCCGAAAATTGCCCTGCTGTATGTCCCGAAAAAGAGGTGATACGTTGTCAGTCATGTTGGATAGAACAAATATACCGATCTTTACAACTATGAAGATATCGGTCATCATTGCTTTTTATAAGAATCTGCCCTTTCTCGATCTCGTCCTTTCCGGTCTGCAAAGACAAACATATGATGATTTCGAAGTGATCGTTGCAGAAGATGATGATGCGGCCGCAACAAAGGAGTATATAGCGGGGCGGTCCCCTGAAGTGTCTTTTGTTTTAAAGCATGTCTACCAGGAGGATAAAGGTTTTCGCAAGAACAGGATATTGAATACGGCGGTCCGTGCGGCGGAGGGGGAATTCCTTGTATTCTTTGATCAGGATTGTATACCTCACAGTCGTTGTCTGAAGGAGTATGCATCGGTGGCAAAGGCGGGTTCCGCTTTTTTTGGCAGAAGGGTAATGATGAGCGAGTTGCTGACAAGGAAGCTGGTGGCCTCCGGCGAACGGAAGCTATTGTCTTTTTTTAGCCAGATACGACATAAGTCCGAGCGAAAAGAGGATGGCATCTATCTTCCCTTTTTTCGTAAGAGCAGTAAGAACAATGGGATCATGGGCTGTAACTGGGGCATCCTGAAAAGACACTTGGTGGAGATCAACGGCTATGATGAAGATTATGTCACCGCGGGTGTTGGCGAAGACGTGGACATAGAATGGCGGTTGATAGCGGGCGGGGKAAAACTGCAGTCTATGAAGCACAGGGCGATCGTTTATCATCTGCACCATGCCGCGCATTATTCCCCGGATGCTCCTGTGGGCTATGCCTTGTTAAAAGAGAAAAAGGCCGCCGGGCGTATTTATTGCCTCAATGGATTGGATCGGCATACAGAGCGGACCACAGGTCCGCTGCCCGTAACCGAGTGAAACGAAGGTTACGACCGAGGAGGAGCGTGTCGAAGCAGCTCCGACGAAGGCCTCCATTATAAGATGTGCGACGGGGATGGGTTAATTTTTGGCATAAGCCAGACCCGTCGCTTAAATTTGCAGTTTAAGCAAAAGGACCACTACAACCATGACGAATTTTATTCCTGTATTCCCTCTGGGCATCGTAGTTTATCCCGGCGAAAAGGTAAACCTGCACATTTTCGAGCCCAGATATAAACAACTGGTCAATGAATGTTATACGGAGGGCAAGCCTTTTGGTATCCCCACTGTCATCGACAATAAGCTGAATGAGATGGGCACGCTGGTGAAGATCACCGAGATGGTGCAGGTGTATGACAATGGTGAGATGGATATCCGGACGCAGGGCCTCCGGGTCTTCAGGGTCCTGGAAATGATAAAGTCCGTTCCGGATAAATTGTTCAGCGGCGCCATTGTCAATTATCCGGACAATGTCGAAGGGCCGGGTAAACGGGAGCTTATGCAAAAAGTGGTGAATGCCATCCGGGAATTACACCGGCTGTTGAATATTACGAAGGATTTTCATAAGCCTGATGAAGAGCTGGCCGCCTATGACATCGCCCATCATGCGGGACTTTCCCTGCAGGAAGAATACGAACTGCTGGGGCTAATGCGGGAAGAGCAGCGACAGGAATACCTTAAACGTCATTTGGGAAAGGTATTGCCCGTCATTGCAGAGATGGAATCCTTAAAGGAAAGAGTAAAGCTGAATGGTCATTTCAAAAACCTATCTTCGTTCCAATTCGAAGATTAAATCCATATGTCGACCACCCTCTGCTTTGATTTTGGAAATACCCGAATGAAATGTGCTGTATTCACCGATGGTGAATTTGTCCGCGAACATGTGCTGGATAATGACCAGGCGTCTACCATCCAGTCGCTGATCGATGCATATCATCCCGCAAGGTCCATTCTTTCTTCCGTGGTCGAACATAATCCGGAAATAGAGCATTTGCTGGCCGCGAATACACGGTTTCACAAATTAGGTCATCTTTCCCGTCTGCCTGTCACTACGCCTGTAGGTAAGCCGGAAACCATCGGAGCTGACCGTCTGGCCCTGGTAGTTGCCGCCAGCCATCTTTTCCCCGGGAAGAACAATCTTGTCATCGGGCTTGGTTCGGCCATCACATACAATTTTGTCAATAAATATAAAGAGTTCATCGGAGGGGGTATTTCTCCGGGTATGGAAATGAGGTTCAAATCCTTACATGCTTTCACCGCTAAATTGCCGTTGGTGAAGGCGGATTGGAATTTTCCCCTGGCCGGCTATGACACCCGGACAAATATACTCAGCGGCGTGATCCTGGGCATGGCGGGAGAGATCGACGGTATCGTGGAGGCCTATGAGAAAAAATATGCCAATTTTAACGTGCTTTTAAGCGGCGGTGATGCAGCCTATTTCACCCGTCATCTGAAAAAGCAATATTTTACAGACCCGTATTTAATTTACAAGGGGCTATATGTCATCAGCGAATACAATGATCAATAAAGCATTTCCGATGAATGGTGTATGTGCCGCCTTGCTGGCTGCGCTGGTGCTGCTGTCATCTTGTGAGAACGATATAAAGACCACTCCCTCTTCCGTCCAGGGGAAGCCGGCACCGGAGGAAGGGCAAAAGATCGAGAGCTATTTAAGCGAAGGCGCCAAGGTAAAGGGAAAGCTCACCTCTCCGTATATGCTGCGTTATCAAAAAGTCGATTCTCCCTATTCGGAATTCCCACGCACGCTTCATGTGGATTTTTACACCGATAGTCTGACCATAGAGAGTCAAATGGATGCGAAGTACGGGAAATACCTGCAGAACCAGAATAAGGTCTTTCTCCGGGACAGTGTTGTCGTAAAAAACATCCTCAAGGGAGACACGCTGCATTGCAGGTCATTGTGGTGGGATCAACAGACGCAGAAATTCACTACGGATGATTCTGTGGCGATATACAGGAAAAATGACATCCTTTTTGGAAAGGGCATGGAAGCGGATCAAAACTTCCGATGGTATACGATCACGCATTTCAGAGGCAGCGTCCTTACCTCTCAGGGCGGGATGCCTAAGCAATAAGTAAATTGTGAGCGGACCGGCCATAGCGCCGGCACTGCAATCTTTGTACATTCAATCAAAAAAATATGGAGTATCGTCGTTTAGGAAGATCGGGTTTGCAGCTCAGCGTGCTGTCTTTTGGGAGCTGGGTCACTTTTCATGGGCAGGTGGAGGACAGGACGGCAGACGAACTGATGGGGATCGCGTATGAAAAAGGGATCAATTTTTTTGACAATGCGGAGACTTACGCTAATGGGGAGAGTGAGCTCATGATGGGGCGGGTGTTGAAAAAGAAGAATTGGGACAGGACGTCCTATATCGTCTCCTCCAAGGCTTATTTTGGCTCTCGTGATAAGCCCGTACCCAACCAGACCGGGTTGAGCCGCAAACACCTGGTGGAAGCTTGTCATGAGGCGCTCAGGCGTCTGCAGCTGGATTATCTGGACCTGTATTTCTGTCACCGGCCTGATCCAAATGTTCCCATCGAGGAGGTCGTATGGACCATGCATACGCTTATCCAGCAAGGGAAGGCCCTTTATTGGGGCACCAGCCAATGGAGTGCGGCTGAGATCATGGAAGCGCACAAGGTCGCTCAGCAATATTGCCTGATCGGTCCTGTTATGGAGCAACCCCAGTACAATATGTTCGAGCGTTTCAAGATGGAACAGGATTATCTGCCTGTTTTTCGCAGCGTAGGGTTGGGCACCACCATCTGGAGTCCCCTGGCGGCGGGTTTTCTTTCCGGCAAATATCTCAATGGGATCCCCAAAGATTCGCGGTTTGCCATGCCCGGATATGAATGGCTGGTGAAACGGTGGCTACAGGAGGAGCGTATCGGGAAGACAAAGAAACTGGCTTCGCTGGCTTCCCGGCTGGGCGTTTCGTTGCCCGCCCTTGCGATCGCATGGACTATACGGGATGCCGCAACGACGACGACGGCGATATTGGGGGCGACGCATCGCGAGCAGTTGTTGGAGAACCTGAAAGCGTTGGAAGTTTTACCGATCCTGACTGCGGAAGTATTGGAGGAGATCGAGAGAATACTGCAAAATAAGCCGGTGTTGGATTTGCAATAGATTGATTTATATAGTATTAGAAAGGCCGCCCTATATGGAGCGGCTTTTTTGTTTTGAAGTTTTTTTTGAGGCCAGGGAAAAAAACCTCAATTAAACGTTTGTTTAATTCAAACGTTTGTTTAATTTTGTGTCATCAATTCTTTGATATGTCAGATAAAAGAGAACATATTCTTGTAGTGGCGGAGGAGCTTTTTGGGGAGAATGGGTTTGACGGGACTTCCGTCAGGGATATTGCCCATAAGGCCGGGGTCAACCTGGCGATGATCTCTTATTATTTCGGCTCCAAGGAGAAGTTACTGGAGGCTTTGATACAATTCCGGGCGGAATACGCCTACGGCATTTTGGAGGAGTTGAATAAGGACGAGTCTCTTAGCCCGTGGGACAAGATCGACAGGCTGGTGGACTTTTATGTGGACAGAGTACTGAACAACCTCCGCTTCCATAATATCATGTATCGGGAAGCTACTAATTTTCGCAGCGAGGAGATCCGCGATCGGATCATCGCTATCAAGCTCCGGAACCTGGAACAGATCACCAAGATCATCCAGGACGGACAGCAAAAGAAATTATTCCGGGAAGTAGATATTCCCATGACAGTGGGCACCCTGATGGGGACCATATCTTCTTATACACAGGCTAAAGCCTATGGCTGCCAGGTCCTTGCCCTTGGATACGATTCTAACGATGAGCAATACCGCTCCAAGCTTGCCCCCAGGTTGAAAGCCCATCTTAAAAGTTTGTTACGGGCGCACCTGAGTATAAAAAATGCAGAGTAGAAGCATAAAATAAAAAATAAACTGATGAACGCGATTAAGACATTTTCAGTGGCCTTTAGCCTCCTGATCTTTTCTGTCTATAACCTGTCTGCCCAGACGCAAACCAGGACACTTGCCCTGGATGAGGCTGTGCAGCTGGGGATACAGAACAGCAAGCAGTTGAAAAGGAGCCAATACAAGATCGACGAGGCCCTGACCCGCGTTGCGCAGGCTAAGGATGCTGCCCTGCCCAGCGCAAAGGTGAGCTTTCAATACCTTCATGCCCTGATGCTGTCCCGTCTGATCGACATTCCCGGTCTGACAAAAGAGCCTATAAAGCTCCCGTTTGACTTCCCGGCTTATATGGGTACGCTATCTGTGTCGGAACCTATTTTCGCCGGCAATCAATTCAAATATGCCCGCCAGTCTGCCGACCTCATGGTGCAGATGAGCCGTCTGGACGCCGATAAGGACAAGGACGATATCACCTGGCTGGTCATCAGCTCGTATATCAACTACAATAAGATATTACAGAACCAGTTGATCGTGGCGCAGAATATGCAGGATATACAAGGCAAGCTGGAAGAGATCACGAAATATGAAGGGCAGGGGCTGGCCACGAAGAACGATGTGCTCCGCTATCAGCTGCAACAATCCCAGATGCAACTGACGGAGATAGAGTTGGAGAACAACCGGAGGATCGCCAACTATAATCTGAACGTCCTGCTGGGGCTTCCGGACTCCACACAGTTGATCCTGCCGGCGCCTTCGTACAAACTAAACGAGAACCCTGTATTTGCCGACCTGTTGCAGCAGGCTGAGGGCAGCCGCCGCGAACTGCAGGACATTTCCTATCAGACCAAAATAGCGGATATCGATGTAAAAAAGATACACGATAAACGTCTGCCCACCGTGTCGGCGACTGCGGGGATGTATTATATCAACCCCACCGGTCAGGTGATCCCTACCCGTAATAATCTGATAGCGCCTGTTACTCTTGGCATCGGCGCCAGCTGGGATATAGGGACGCTCTATACGAACAAGAACAAAGAGAAGGAGGCTTCGCTGCAAAGACAGGAATTGAATACGGTCAAGGACCAGGCGGTGGACGAGATACATAAGGACGTGAACAAGAACTTTATTCTCTACCACCAGGCCCTGGAAAGGATCAAGGTCTTACAGGATGCCGTAACCCAGGCGCAGGAGAACGAGCGGATCACCGAGTCGAAATTCCGTAACAACCTGGTGAATACGACGGATCGTATAGATGCACAGACGTTGCTTTACCAGGCCCGGGTCAACCTGGAGCTGGCCAAGTCGGACGCCACTATTGCCTGGTATGACCTGCAGCACAGCGCGGGAAAAACGAATCTCTAAGCGGATCACAGAAAAATAAATAATTAACTGTATTATATAAGTATATGGAACAAAATAACACTCCAAAGAAAAGTCGCAAAAAGCTCATCTTCCCCATTATCCTGGCATTGGTGCTGGTGGGTGCACTGATCTTTTCGGCCAAGGAATATTTTTATTACCAAAGCCATGAGGTGACGGACAATGCCCAGATAGACGCTGATATCAGTCCCGTCGTAGCCAGGGTCGGCGGATATGTCAAAGAGATCCGGTTTGCGGACAACCAATTTGTTAAAGCAGGCGATACCCTCGTCGTCCTTGACGACCGGGACTATCAGGTCCGTTTGCAACAAGCGCAGGCAGCCCTTACTGCTACCAAACAAAATGTGGATGTCTCCCAAACACAGGTGTCGGAAGCACAGACGGGCATCACCACCGCGCAGGCCAATGTAGCGGCGGCCAAAGTAAGGGTTTGGAAAGCAAATGAGGATTTTAACCGCTATCAAAATCTTTACAACGACCATGCGATCACCAAGGCGCAGTTCGACGATGCGAAAGCCGAGAAGGATGCTGCGGAAGCAGCTCTTGTAGTAGCGCAGAGCCAGGTGCCTGTACAAGTCAAACGTGTCAGCACCAACCGCAGCCAGGTGGGCGCCGCAGCAAGCATCATCGCCACCCGTCAGGCTGATATCGACTTTGCCAGATTGCAATTATCCTATACTGTTATCACGGCCCCTGCCAGCGGCATCGTCTCCAAACGCAACATACAGTTGGGCCAGCTGGTGCAAGGAGGACAGTCCCTTTTTGCCATCGTTAATGACAAGGGCATCTATGTGACGGCCAATTTTAAGGAAACGCAAATGGAACACCTGAAGGTCGGTGAGAAGGTGGATATTAAGCCGGATGCTTATTCCGACAAGATCATCCAGGGGGAGGTAGAATCCTTCTCGGGAGCTACGGGCGCCAAGTTCTCCCTGCTGCCTCCGGACAATGCCACGGGCAATTTCGTAAAAGTTGTACAACGGGTGCCGGTGAGGATCAGGCTGGAGACGGACTCTTCTACATTGGGTCTGCTGCGTGCGGGGATGAGCGTGCTGGTTGTAGTGCATACGAAATAATTAAAAATTTTCAGTCATGGCTGAACATGGATTTAGAAAGTGGATCATTACCATCACGGTGATATTGGCATCGCTGCTGGAATTGATAGACACCACTATCGTGAACGTAGCCCTGCCCGATATCATGGGTAATCTGGGCGCCACGCTGGAAGATGCGGGCTGGATCGTCACCGGCTATGCCGTGGCAAACGTGATCATCCTGCCCATGTCGGGCTGGCTGGGCGACAGATTTGGCCGTAAGAACTATTTTATTACCTCCATCCTGGTCTTCACCTTTGCCAGCTTTCTTTGCGGACAGGCGCATAGCCTTAGCGAGCTGGTGGTGTTCCGTATACTACAAGGTCTGGCTGGTGGCGGTCTTTTGTCCACGGCACAGGCCATCCTGATGGAAACCTGGCCCAGGGAAGAGCTGGGTATGGCTACGGCTCTCTTTGGATTGGGCGCCGTCGTAGGACCCACCGTAGGACCTACCATCGGGGGATATATAGTTGAGCACTTTAAATGGCCTTATATTTTTTATGTGAACATACCGGTGGGCGCCATTGCCGCCTTTTTTGTATCGGTGTTCGTGCGGGAATCCCCCCGGTATGCCAAGGGCAAGCCCATCGACTGGTGGGGGATCGCCTTGTTGGCGGCCGGTGTAGGCAGTCTGCAGGTGGTACTGGAAAAGGGTGAGACAGAGGATTGGTTTCAAACGCCTTATATATCTGCGTTAACCTTAACGACTATTCTGGCAGGGATCGCCTTTATTTGGAGAGAGCTGAGCACAGATCATCCTGTCGTGAATTTCAAGATCTTAAAGAACAGAAGTTTTGCCATTGGCCTCATCACTTCCTTTGTGCTGGGCTTTGCCTTGTACGGATCCGTATTCATCTTTCCCGTATTTTGTCAGAGTTTATTGGGTTTTAATGCCCAACAAACCGGGATTATCCTCTTTCCCAGCGGGGTGGCTACGATCATGCTGATGCCTTTTGTGGGGGTCATGCTGAAAAAAGGGGTGCCAGGCCAATTTATGGCCACGGGCGGCTTCTTCCTCTTCTTTGTCTTTACCTGGATGCTATCCAACTCTACGCTTTCATCCGGCACGTCGGACTTCTTCTGGCCCCTGGTCATTCGCGGGGTCGGCATGGCCATCCTTTTCGTGCCGCTGACTACGCTGGCCCTGCAGGACCTAAAAGGACCTGAGATCGGGCAGGGGGCGGGTCTGAACAATATGATGCGGCAGCTGGGTGGGTCTTTTGGGGTTGCTCTGCTCACCACCCTGATCCATATCAAGTCGGGTAAGGTGCGTACAGCATTGTTGGCCTATATCAATCCATATGACGGGCCTTTTAATGACAATTTTAATAGCATGGTGAGGAACTTTGAGGCCCAGGGCAAATCTCATTTGGACGCCATCCAGATGGCCAACATGGCTATGGAAGGGAGGATTATCAAGCAGACCATGCTCCTGACCTATGATAACATGTACCTGATCATTGGAATCTTTGTACTGTGCTGTATCCCGATAGTTTATTTACAGAAGTTCAAGAAGAATGTCGCTATGCCCGCCGATGCGCATTAAAAGATATTAGACTGGATATATATAAGCAGGGCTTAATACAATAGAGCGGAGTTAAGACAGGAAGATTCGTACAGAAAGGAAATATGAACCATCAGAGAGGCCCTTGCGTCCCATGCGCCGCGTCAAGCCTGTCCTCGAGGTTACTCGGGGACGGGCCTCGCGGAAAAAGAAATAAAGCCTGGAAAAGTAACAAAAGTCATAGAAGAAAGAAACAACAGAAAAAAGAAACGTCCTGAATCTCTTCAGGACGTTTCAACATTTTTGTACGATACCTAACCAACATTTTCGCGGCCATCAATAGGTACAAATTTTAATTACGGCTTGTTCGTAGGATTGGATCTGTTCGGATTTTGGATTTTTTAAACGGATAAGTTTTGATTGATCAAGGACTCAGGGTTTTTCTGGATGTTGATTTCTTTTTCGGATTTTCAGGATTTTTGGATGTTGGTTTTTCTTAGAACAATTGGATTTTGGTTTTTCGTTGGATTTTCATTCATTCAGGTCTTTCTTCGGATAATTTGGACTTTTTCTGAACCCGCGTATCAATCATACTTAACGATACAAACATACAATCGAAAGACCTTTACCGCAAGAGAAGAAACGCTATATTTAAAGGATGCAGTAAATACTGACACTTTCGTAAATTTACGATATACGTTATTGGTATGCCGGCCCAGGATTTGGGATAGCGCATAAATTAGCCTATTTTGTAGTTCTTAAAAGTGTAGAAATTACATCTTTATCTTATCTATGACAAGTTTCTCAAACAAAACAGTACTTATTTCAGGCGGGACCAGGGGCATCGGTAAAGCCATTGCCATCCGTCTGGCAAAGGAGGGAGCGAACATCGCTATAGCCGGCAAGACAGTGGAACCAAACCCCAAACTGGAGGGGACGATCTTTACCGCAGCGGAGGAGATCGCCGCTGCCGGAGATGGGAAGGTCCTGCCTATCCAGGGGGATATCCGCTATGAAGACAGCATTAAGCACATCGTCCAGGAAACCGTCAATGCCTTTGGAGGGATCGACATTCTTGTGAATAATGCCAGCGCCGTCAATATCGCGCCTACGGAGCAGACGGAGGTCAAACGATGGGACCTGATGCATAATATCAATATCCGGGGTTCCTTTTTTATGAGCCAGGCCTGTATACCCTATCTGAAAGAGGCGCACAATCCGCATATATTGAATATGTCACCTCCGCTGAATCTGGACCCCCGATGGTTTGCCCCTCACCTGGCGTATACCATCAGTAAGTATGGCATGAGCATGGTGATCCTGGGGCTGGCTGAGGAGTTAAAACAATATAGGATTGCTGCCAATGCACTATGGCCAAAGACAACCATTGCCACGGCTGCGGTGAAGAACCTGTTGGGCGGGGATTTTTTGATTCAGCGAAGCCGTACGCCGGAAATTGTTGCAGACGCGGCCTTCTACATATTACAAAAACCTTCTTTTGAGAGCACGGGCAATTTTTTTATAGATGAGGACGTTCTTATAGCAGAAGGGATTACAGACTTTTCCAAGTATGCGATCAATCCCGAGAACAAATTAATGAACGATCTATTTCTATAAAACAACAAGACGCGGACCCATTAAATTTTTTCATTTTTAATCCTGGGTAAAAGGCAACATCCTCCTCCCGTTCAAAGGCGGGAGGATTTTTTTTGCCCTCGCATTTAAGAAAAGTAGCTCGGGCAAAAAAAATGGCTAATGATGCGCCTTCGGCGATCGGACCTGTGGTCCGATTTTGTTTTTGTGCTACGTCGAAGGATCGCGGGGCCGTCTTGTTGGATTACGCGCGATAGGGCGTTCGTCCGGCCACCAATAACGCGGCGGCTGCCAGTCCGGTGTCTTTGATAAGGTTTACCAGCGGGAATCTCCTGGCTCCGTCATCAGGGGCATTCAAAACAGCCGGCAGATGCACGGTCAGAACGATCAGTAACAGGAAAAGGGCCAACAGCAATCCCGCCAGGCGGGTGTACTTGTTGGTAAGAAAGGAAATGGCTGCCGCGAGAAGCAAGGCGCCAGTGATGTATACCCAGAACTCTCCACCGGGGAGAAATTTGGGAACCATTTTTGCCATGCCTGTGCCGTACATAAAGTGATTGATGCCGAAGAAGGCAATAACGAGGGCATAGAAAATGACCCCGATCTTAGTGATGGTTGCATTATCCATATGGCAATCGTTTTATTACCTACAATTTAACGAAAATTCGGGTAACCGCCGCGTAGAATTTTGCACATGGATGGGCGTGAGCGTAAGTCTATGCCTGCGCAGGTGGCTCTTCAGCTGTCTTTTCGGGCCTCATCTGCGGGAATAGCAGCACATCCTGGATGCTGTTCTGCCCGGTGAGGAGCATGGCGATGCGATCGATGCCAAAACCAATACCCGCTGTAGGGGGCATGCCGTATTCCAGGGACCGGAGAAAATCGTGGTCGATAAACATGGCTTCGTCATCGCCCCTTTCCATCAGCTGGAGCTGTGCCTCGAACCGCTCGCGCTGGTCGATGGGATCGTTGAGCTCGCTGTACGCATTGGCTATTTCCTTTCCATTGGCGATGAGTTCAAAGCGCTCTACCAACCCCGGGCGGCTGCGGTGTTTTTTTGTAAGCGGGCTCATCTCCACCGGATAATCGGTGATAAAAGTGGGTTGTACAAAATGGTGCTCGCATTTTTCACTAAAGATCTCATCGATGAGCTTGCCTTTACCCATGGTATTGTCCACGGGGATGCGCAGGTTATGACAGACATCCCTTAGCTGCGCTTCATTCATCCCGCTGATGTCTACCCCTGTGTATTCTTTGATAGCATCATACATGCTGATCCGGCGATAAGGGGCTTTGAAGTCGACCTCCTGCCCATCGACTATCGTTGTGCTTTTGCCATTGGTGGCCAGGGCCGCCGTCTCTAACAGCTGCTCCGTCGTCTCCATCATCCACAAATAATCTTTATAGGCCGTATAGAACTCCAGGACGGTGAACTCGGGATTGTGGGTGCGGTCCATACCTTCATTCCTGAAATTGCGGCTAAACTCGTATACCCAGTCGAAGCCCCCCACGATAAGTCTTTTCAAATACAGCTCGTTGGCGATGCGCAGGTAGAAGGGTATATCCAATGCATTGTGATGGGTGATAAAGGGCCGGGCAGCGGCGCCGCCGGGGATGCTCTGCAATACGGGCGTATCTACTTCCAGGGCTCCCCGCTCATTGAGGAAATCCCGGATAGCATTGATCATCCTGCTGCGTTTGACAAAGGTTTCTTTTACCTGGGGATTGATGATCAGGTCAGCATAACGCTGGCGATAACGGAATTCCGGGTCGGTGACCGAATCAAAGGTCGCGCCTTCTACTTCCTTTACCACCGGCAGCGGCTTCAGGGACTTGGTCAAGATGGTGAATTCCCTGGCGTGGATGGAGATCTCTCCCGTCTTGGTGGTGAAAACAAAGCCTTTTACACCTACGATGTCACCCAGGTCCAGCAGGTGCTTCCATACTTTGTCGTAGAGGGTCTTATCTTCTCCGGGGCTGACGTCATCCCGTTTGATATAGATCTGGATACGCCCTGAGCTGTCCTGCAGGCTGGCAAAAGAGGCCTTTCCCATATCCCGGCGGCTCATGAGCCGGCCGGCCACGCATACATCAGCAAAAGACACCACAGGTGTCTTGCCCGAAGGGCCATCATTAGCCGTCTGTCCGGAGACGGGTATATTTGACGGTGACCCGGCTCCGGCAGACACATCAGCAGCATTAGCCTCTCCCTGGTAATGTTCCCTGATATAGGCCGCAGTCGTATTTACGGGATATAAAGGGGCCGGATAGGCGTCGATACCCAGTTTTTTCAGCTCTTCCAGTTTTTCCCGGCGGATGATCTCCTGCTCTGACAAATTTGGTGTGGTCATAATCCCAGATGATTGTAGAAAATGCGGCAAAGGTAAACAAACTCCGGCAAAGGGAGTGTGTAAGAATTGGTCTGTGATCCGACCTATAGCGCCAGCAGCACCTGCCAGGCTTCGGTGACCTTGCCTTGCCGGAGCAGCTGTTTGGCGTACATATGTAGTTCCTTCTCCATCTCCTCGGGGTTGACAGAATAATATTGAAAGATATTTTTCAGGGTGTCATCATAAAAGGCGGGGTCGACCACAGGCATCTCGTGGACATTAGCCAGTTGCCCCAGGTCGTTGCCGCTGAGAATGGAGCTGTTACGGACAGGCGCCGGGAGCATGTCGATGCCGATGCCCAGCCGGGTATTGGGTTTTTCCACCTGGAAGAGATTGTGTTCATCTACTCTGCAATACCAATCGCCTCCCAGACGGGCAATATGGTGTATCCGGCGCTGATCGATCATCTTTTTTTCGTCGTCGAGGATGGCGTCGTCAATATGCATGCACAGCGCTTCACAGATGACAAGATTACCTGCGCCACCTTCTTCACCCAGGGGTTTTACTTCGATGACCTTACATTCGATCTTTATTTTACTTTCCTTTACCATGGGCGGCCGTACACGGGTAGCCGGTATTTCAGTAAAGCCTGCTTTGACAAATTCGTTGGTGCCCTTGGGGTATTCGCAGCTGGCCAGACTGATCTGCTGCACCATGTCATAATCGACGATGTTGATCACCACTTCCGGCACGTCCAGTACGTTGTGGAGGGTATGTTTGGTAGTATTGTCCCTCACTCTCCGGGATGGGGAAAAGACCAGTATCGGAGGCGTGGTGGAAAACATATTAAAAAAGCTGAAAGGGCTCAAGTTCACCTGGCCGGCGCTATCGATGGTGCTGGCAAAACACACGGGACGAGGCGCCACCGCATATTGAAGGTAATTCTGCCGCAGGACGGGGGTAAGCGCGGAGAGATCGAGGATCATACATGCTTCTTTTTTGCCAGAAGGGAGAAATTGCTTTCCTCCCGGACGATGGTATTGCTAAGGGTACCCAGTCCGTCCACTTCCAGCTCGATCCTGTCCCCTTCCTGCAACCATTGTTCCGTATAGTTGGGGTCACTCAGGCGGCCGGTGCCGTTCAATTCCAGGAAGCATCCTGTGCCGACGGTGCCGCTGCCGATGACATCCCCCGGATGGAGGTCCACACCATAGGAAGCACGTTCAATGATCTCCGCAAAGGTCCAGTCCATATCAGCCAGGTTGCCGTCGCTGACTTGTTTGTCATTGACCCGGCATTGCATCCGCAGGTTCCAGCTTTTACCCGTATGTCCTTCCTTACAGGGAACTTCGAAGGGCTGCAGCTCGTCCAGGGTCACCAGCCAGGGTCCGATGACGGTGGAAAAATCCTTACCCTTTGCGGGACCCAGGTTCAACAACATTTCCTCCATCTGCAACCGCCTGGCGCTCATATCATTCATGATCATCAATCCCCCGATGTAGTCATCGGCTTCCTCCGCGGGGATATTCCTCCCGTGACGGGCGATGACGATAGCCACTTCCAGCTCGAAATCCAGTTTTTCCAGATGATCGGGCATACACCGTATCTCACCGGGTCCCTGGATGCTATGATGATTGGTAAAATAAAAAATGGGATATTGATCGAATTCAGGGATCATGGGTGCATTCCGGTTGCGCCTTGCCGCGGCGACGTGCTGACGGAACGCATATCCATCCCGGCAGGAAGAGGGAAAAGGCACAGGGGCCAGCAACCGGACGCTGCCTGCCGGCGATGCTTTTCCGCGACCGATATGGCCGTCGAGTATAGCCAGCTCGCCTGCTTGTACGAGAGGGAACAGCTCGTCCCAATAGTTCAGGTACATGCTCATGGTATTGGGGATGTCGGGGTGGATCAGTTCCATATCATACACCCATCCGTCCACCAGGATGGCTAATTGTTCTTGCTGATCTTTCAGATAGCTTACGATCTTCATCTGGGATTGATTTGAAGGAGGCCAAAGGTAATGGAATTGGTGTAAAATGGACCACAGGTCCATTGGCCGAAGGCCCATCATTAGATATTTTACACTCCGAGGGTATATTTTGAGGAGAACCCGAGGAGTGTAAAAATTCATAGATTTGGCGGATTATGAAGGTAATAAGGCTATTCGTCATTGCATTTATACTGCTTGGTACAGTCCGGGCTCAGAGAACGGACCCTTTTTTGAAAGACCTGCTTCAGACCCACGCCTCTCCACAGCTGAGGACGATATTGATGCATCCCGATTCTTTTCGCTATCAGCTGATCTATACACAGATAAACCGGGACAGCCGGAACCGGCCGCATTTTCACAGTTATTATTTACGAGTGGACCCCCTGGAATATTTTAACCCTGCCAGTACGGTGAAAATGCCTCTCTCCTTTCTTGCGTTGGAGAAGATGAACAACCTTACCCGTCCTGGTATCGACAAATACAGTCCCATGCTGACGGACAGCGCTTTCAGCGGTCAACATGCTGTCTACGCCGACAGTAGCGCTGCGAATGGGCTGCCTTCCCTGGCCCAGTATATTAAAAAAATTTTTCTTGTCAGTGACAATGATGCGTATAACAGGCTGTATGAATTTTTAGGCCAGCAGTACCTCAATGAGCGGCTTTGGCAGATGGGGTACTCTCATATACGCATTACCCGGCGTTTTGTCCCCATGACGGAGGAGGAGAACAAGCATACCAACCCTATCCGGTTTTTGCGGAAGGGCGTGACACCCTCGCCGGGTGGGCAGGTCCCGGACGGGGAGGTGGCCTATACGCAACCTGCGGCAGAGAGTAAGGCTCATTTCGACTTCAGCCGGCAGGTGTTTATCGGTAATGCTCACCTGGACCGGAACGATTCCCTGATCCTTACGCCTATGGATTTTACCCGTCATAACAATATCTCATTGGAGGATGAACAAAGCTTGTTACAGTCTGTACTGTTCCCCGAGTCGGTGGTCCCGGCAAAACGCTTTCACCTGACCGCGGATGATTATTCTTTTCTCTATCGCTATATGTCGAAATACCCTTCAGAGGAGGAGCATCCTCGTTATGACACTGCGGAATATTTTGACAGCTATACCAAATTCTTCCTTTTCAAGTCAGGCAGGACACCTATACCTCCTTATATACGTGTGTTCAACAAGCCGGGCTGGTCTTACGGTTTCCTGACAGACGTGGCCTATATCGTTGATTTTAAACACAAAGTAGAATTTATGCTCTCCGGGGTGATTTACGTAAATCGGGATGGGGTGCTGAATGACGATAAGTATGAGTACGAAGAGACAGGCTATCCATTTTTCAAGGAAGTGGGGAACATCATTTACCAATATGAGCTGGCGCGGCCCAGAAAATTCTTCCCTGATCTGGATAAATTCAGGATGAGCTATCATTGAAACGATGTTGGTTTCCCGGGAGATCCGTATCTTTACAGGTCGAAATTGGCGAAAAATTAGAATCCCATGAAATTCGAAAAGATACATAATAAGGGGCAGGCGCAGTTGTTCCGGAATCAGTACCTGGAAATGCTTACCAAGACGCATCCGTTGGTGATCTGGGGGATGTATATCCCTGTTATCAGCTATTTTCTTTATTACAGCTGGAATACGCTGGGGTATTCTCCGGCAAGGGTGGCGCTGACCTTTTTAAGCGGAATGTTCTTCTGGACCTTCTTTGAATACCTGATGCACCGCTGGGCCTTCCATATGGTGGCTGATAGCGAGCGGGCAAAGAAGTTCGTTTATGTCATGCATGGCAATCACCATCATTTTCCCCGGGATAAGGAGCGTTTGTTCATGCCTCCAGTACCCAGCCTGATCATTGCTTCTGCGCTTTTTGGTCTTCAGTACCTTATCATGGGGAACAACGTCTTTATGTTCTTCCCCGGGTTTATCCTTGGTTATCTTCTTTATGGCACCATGCATTATGCCATCCATGCCTGGAATCCTCCTTTCAAGTGGATGAAGCCGTTGTGGCGCAATCATCACCTTCATCATTATAAAGATGATCATAAAGGTTTCGGCGTGAGCAGTACGATCTGGGACCGTGTTTTCGGCACTATGTTCGATCTGAAAAAGGAGAAGGAAGATAAGGAGAAAGTGAAGGAGTTGATGTTTTGAGATCTCCTGTTCCGGCCGGCAGCGGATTAAATACGTATCGATAGGTCCTATGGACCTTTTCTTTTTTTGCGCCGGTGGCTTCGTGCAGAGCCAGCATTTTTTTGTTGAAATCGCCTACCCATGCCAGTTCCACCGCTTTCACCGTCTTTCTGGGTAACACTTCATTTTGCAGACAACGTATCAGGGCGGATTCCAGGCCATGTTGCTGAAATTTTTTCTTACAACCCATCACGGTGATACGCAACCTATCAACTTTACGAGTGCGGGTATACCAGAGGAATTTCAGTTTGCCGATGAGATCCAGCCTGCCGTTGATATGCCGGAGCACCTGGTTTACGTCCGGCAGGCAAAGCACAAATGCCGCCGGCTCCTGTTCATGATAAGCAAACCAGATGATCTTCTCATCCATGACAGGCCGCATCTGGCGAAAAGATTCGCGGATGGTATCCAGACCGAGGGAAGTAAAGTTCTCGAAATCACTCCATGCGTCATTGTATATTTCGGCAAAGTCGGAAAAAAATTTTTCTCTGCTCCGGACAGAGAAATGTGCAAAGGAATAGCCTGGCTTTTTCATTACCCAATCCGAGATCTTTGTAAAGCGTTCCGGCAAGGGTACCGTGGCATCGAGAAAGTTTGTCAGCTGATCGTAGACCCCGACAAAACCGTAGGATTCCAACAGCCGGCGGTAGTAGGGCGGGTTATAATTCATGCCGAGGGAAGGGGATTTAAAGCCTTCCACCAGCAGGCCCCAGTATTTATCGTTCTCTCCAAAATTGATAGGCCCCTCCATTGCCTGCATACCGCCTGCCTCCAGCCATATACGGGCGGTGTCAAACAGGCGGTGGGCAGCATCCTTGTCGTCGATGCATTCGAAAAACCCCATACCACCCGTGAGGGGTGTATTCTTATATGCTTTTTCCAGGTTGATAAATGCGGCGATGCGGCCGATGATACCCCCGTCGTCATCCAGCAATATCCAACGCGTGCATAGGCCATGTCTGAAAAAGCTGTTGCGTGCGGGATCGAATACAGCGGCAATATCGTTGTCCAGAGGGGATATCCAATGAGGGTCGTTCCGATACAGGCGCCGGGGCAGATTGATAAATTGTCTTGCAGTAACCGGATCTTTTATTTCCACCGTCTTCATATTACCATCTTTCTTCGCCTGATGCAGGGGGCTCTCCCTGAAATTTCCGGCGTGTGAGTATCTTTTGTTGCTGCCGCTCCAGGACCAGGCGGGCTATCAGCATACCTGTGTCTTCGTTTGCTTTTGTCTTTAGTAATGTTCGCAGTTTCGATTCGCTGACATCGACTTTGTACAGAAATTGTACCAGGGCGTTGAAATCGGATTGGATCAGGGCGTTCAGCTTTTCGGCCAACAGCGCTTCCAGTCTGTCGTCCGGGGTATGTTCGGGGAGATTCAGACCACCATACCCGTTGAGGTCTTTTATCAACGCTTCGGCATCCTCCATAACAGCTTTTTAAGACCAGCTTTTTAACATCGAAAAAGAGTGCATTGTTTGAAATTTACGATTTATTTCTCTGATAACTCAATGGCTTTTTCCAAAAATTCGTCCCTGCCTTCCCGGATGCCTTTGACGGTCCTTTCCGTGGGTACGTCGGGTGTGATCCCCTTCAGGTGGTGTTTGCCGCCGTTGTGATCTTTTACAAGCATCCCCGTAAAGTTGACGTGGAACCCGCCGGGCAATACGAAGGGATTGATATTGCCATTGGTGCCGGCGGTCGGCTGCCCTACCACGGTAGCCAGATGAAAGTCTTTTATAAAACCCATATAGCTTTCCGCATAACTGATGGCGCTGCCGTCCGTCAGGAAAAAGATCTGTGCATGCAGACGGGGTGAATCCGGGGTCATCTGCCAGCCCCCGCTGTTGTAGGTCACACTTTGATAATCGGGATAGGTGATCCGGGGTACGAACATCCATTTTGTATTCTCGTCTTTGTCGAGGAGGTGTCTGATCAGTTCGTGGTTGTTATTGGGGTAACCGCGGAGGTCGCAGACGATCGCTTTTGCTTTTGTCAACTGCGGCATCCAGGCGTTGATGGAGTCCATCGGGGCCCGGTCTATATCGATAAAGAAGATGCCGGGTCTGATCCAGCCGGAGGGGTGACGGGTCTGCGCGTGATCCCAGGTTTTCCATTCCATGTTCCTTTTCACCCGGACGATGCGTATACCATCCGGCCGGAGGATGCCCAGCGTCAGCGTACTGTCCAGGGGACCCACTGTCAGGCTTCCGAGATCACGGAATACCTTTAACTGCGGGGAGCCGGATGTGGTGAGGTCAATATTGGCCAGATAGCTGTCCGCCGGCAGTCCATTGACCGTCTTTACGACGTCACCAGGCGCAAGGGATGGCCGAAGGCTGCTGTCCAGCACCTGGTCGATCACCAGCCGGCCTTCGGCTTTGGCAAAAACCAGGGGGACATAGGCCTGGCGGACGGTGTCGCCTTGCAAAAAGATATTAATGTGTCCGTCATTGAGCGGAGCTGTCATCAGCCGCAGGGTTTGCTGGAAATCATATCGGTTCTTGTCCGTTGCGGCTTTTGCCATACCTTTTTCCAGCAACTGGTCAGGCGTGGCGGATGCGTCCTCCCAGTAGGGAAAGAAATGCCGGAAGATATTCCAGCCGATGATCACGTCGCCCAATCGCACAGCCAGGGAGTCGCCATTTACGGAGGTGGGGTGCGCTGTTTGTATGCGATGCTCGAGGAGGGCGAGGGCGGCGGTATCGCCGCTGGGCCAGGTATGCTCTTTGTTCCCATATAAGGCGAGTGGTACCAGACAGGCAATACCCGGGACAAGGTCTGGCGCTACATATTCCCCCGGTCGGGGATAATGGCCAAACAAGGGTTGCACAATGGGTTTATCCGACGGACGTTTGGGTTCCTGTATGCTGATAATGGAAAGGGCCAGAGAGCCGTCCTGTACATCTGTTGTCTCCGTAGCGTAACGATAGCCGGCAAGATGTTGATTATAACGCCAGCCATTGGCTGCGGCGCTGTCACTTTTTTCGAAACTGCCGTTCTCCAGGGGAATGTCTTTCCATTCACCCCCTTCCTTTACAGACAGCCGTATGTGATCCACCAGCAGACTGCCTTTTCCTGCGAGAAAAGCGCCCAGCACGACGGTATCGGCATCCTTATCCACCCGTCCCGTAAAACTGTACTCTTTCCAGGTGGGTGAGGTGGCGGGCCGGTTGCCCATGTTATAAAAGAAGACCACTTCTTTGTTTTTGTGTATCCGTATCCAGAAATGACCGGCGCCGCCCTGCGTGCTATCTACTTTCATCCATCCGCTGAAACGGAATTCTTTCCCCCTGATGCCGCTGGCTGAAAATGTCTGTCCGAGGGGAGCAAAGCTCTGTACGGCCCTCTCTTTTTGCACATCGGGTCGGTTGATCCGGATGCTTTTATAAATATTGTTCGAGATACCTACGCCGAGATGCTGCCAGGCGATGGGTCTATAATCGCTGGTATCGGGGGGCGTGATGGAGGCGATGGAAAATGTATATTTCTCTTTTTCAGGGTATATGACGACTGTAGGAGCGATAGGGTGGAACAACTGCCACAGGGTACTGATCAGTTCCTTGTCGTCTTTTGGCTCCAGCATCTTACGGGCGCCATAAATGGCAAACCCATCCCAGTCAAGGGTTGATGCCTCATCGGAAGGATGAAAGTAACGCACATAACCATATAGACGGGAGAAGGCAGTAAGGTTCTTTTGTTGTTGCGGCATAAGCTGGGCCGAACAAGGGTAATACAACAGGATAAGGGTCGCTGATATATATGCGACAAAGGCTGGTTTCATAACTGAGATAAATTTTTATTATAATATTTCTTGTCAAACATTTGACTTTTCAGAAAATTAATTCAAATTTTGTATTAACACCTGATAAAGGCCCCTGAATAACCACTCGCTCTCCCCCATTTGTGGGATACCCGAACCATCTTTCCTTATCTATCTTGCAACCCTGAGCTTCCTTTACAATCCAAATCATCCAGACCACAAGACCATCCAGACCATCCGACAATGTCCGCCCTTTACTCCTCCTGACCAAGGGTCGTGCATCGTTATTGTCATTTATTAATACAAACATATGGGTATTCCTGTACGCATCCGCATGCGCGTAGCTCATCTTTTGCCTGGCTTATCGATCTGTCTTGGTCTATCGCTTGACCCCGGTGTTCTACCGGCGCAAAATACCAGGCTTATAATTACGGGGGGGACGACCCTCTCTGTATCCGGCAGCAACATGGTATTAAATAATACTGACCTGCAATGTGACGGGACATTCAATGCTTCGAATGCTACTGTCACGGTCACAGGTAGCAACAGCACGTCGGTAAGCGGGGCCGGTTCGCCATTGATAGGCGTGTTAAACCTGAATACGTCTGCTGCCAGCACGTTGACCCTGAATACTTTGCTGCAGGTGTCAAATACCTTGCAATTCCAAAACGGGCTGATCGATCTGAACAATCATCAGCTGCAACTTACCGGCAGCGGTGTACTACAGGGTGAAAGCGAAACCAGTCGTATTACAGGGGTCACCGGCGGGGCGGTGACGGTTTCCGCAACGGGTGTAAATAATCCTCTCCAGCTGAACCCGGGCAACCTGGGCGCTGTCCTGACCAGCGGGGCCAATCTTGGTAATCTTACGGTCAGCCGTAGCAGTAAACCTGCGACGAATTCGGTCTATTCAGGTCTTCATGGCATACAAAGGACATTCCTGATCCAACCGACGAACAACACCGCGCTGAATGCCACGCTGCGATTCTACTACCTGAATGCCGAGCTGAATGGGGATGATCCTTCTACGCTGTCGTTGTGGAAGAGCAGCGATGGGATCAATTGGATGCAGATAGGAGCTGATAGCCGGAATACCGTCAGCAAGTATGTCGAGAAGAGCGGTCTTGCCGATCTCAGCTACTGGACCCTGACGGACCTGGTCAATCCCTTGCCATTGATATTGGTGTCTTTCAAGGCCACCTGCGAGGATAGCTATACGCAGATACAATGGCAGACAGGCGTCGAGGCGGATATCGATCATTTTGAGATAGAGTGGAGCGCGGATGGTATTGCATGGACGCTGTTGGGAAAAGTAGCCGCCACCGACAACCCCAACGGCTCCTCATACAGCTATAAGGATCAGGGACGAAGGGCTGAAGTTTTCTACAGGCTGAAGATCATCGAAAGGTCAGGCAGCAATGGTTATTCTCCTGTATTCAGGGGAGGCTGCTCGGATATTGCCCTGCCATTCTCTGTGTACCCCAACCCTGTGGTGACGGAGGCGGTGGCGCAGGTGTCCGTGAGAGAAGCTTCCCGGACGATCATACGGGTGATGAACATGGGCGGACAGGTGTTGTACAGCGGCGTCTGGAACCTGCGGCCGGGGATCAACCAATATATATTACCCGTCTCTCAGCTATCGTCCGGGATGTATATAGTGGAGACACAGATCAATAATGTGATGGTACAGGCCAAGATCACTAAACAATAAATCAATATACCACATATCAACTAAAATCTACGAATATGACACAAATCAAGGGATCTGTTCTATCCCTCCTGTTCTTGCTACTGGCGGGCCCTGTTCTTCTGCAGGCACAAGTGGCCATTAACACCGACGCAAGCTCTCCGGATGCAAGCGCGATGCTGGATGTTAAAAGCACGACAAAAGGTCTGCTGGCGCCCAGGTTGACTACGGCGCAGCGTACGGCCATCGCATCGCCCGCTGACGGCTTGTGGGTCTATGATACGGATACCAAGAACTTTTGGTATTACCAGACGGGAACAGGCTGGCAGCAAATGCCGAACAGCTCTGGTGCATTGATCCTTCCGTATGCCGCCACCCTCAACTCTGTCTCCACTTTATTTGCCCTTACCAACACCGGCAGCGGGATGGCGATCAGCGGTTCAAGCACCGGGACGACGGGGATGTATGGCGCGACCGGTACGATCAGCGGAGCAGGCCTGCTGGGCGACAATCTCAACGGTGGTGAAGCCGTGACGGGCAGGACCAGCAGCAGCGGCACTCCGACAGGCGCCGTCGTGGGACGTAATGACGGACCTGGTTATGGCGTCTACGGTTTTATCGCGACAAACACTTCAGGCACCGGCATCGGCGTATTAGGTCGTGTAGGCATCAGCGGGAGTACCGGTATTGCCGGTCACTTCGAGAACCTGAACGCCAGTAATGGAGGCACGGCATTGGAAGCCGTCACGAATGGTACGGGCAGCGGAGCTACGATCGTGGGTACGAATAATACCGATACTTTCAATATATTGGATGTGACGGCCAATGGTCCGGGTGTGATCGCGAACCATTCGCACGGGAATGCGGGGAATTTTTTTATCAACAATACCAGCGGTGTGGGCGCCGGTGTCCGGGGAGAGACGAATTCCATCTTTGGCAACAATGGCACGGCCGGGGTCTACGGGACGGCGTCCGGGACAGGTGGCTATGGAGGTTATTTCGAGCATAGCAACGCCACTGGATTTGGGATGGCCCTTTATGCGAATACCAACGGCCAGGGTGTCGTCAGCCATTTTGAGACGGTGCCGGCGAACAATTCGCAGCCGACCTTACAGGTCGTTACCAATGGTACGGGCAACGGAGCTACGATCGCGGGTACAAATAATACCGATACTTTCAATATATTGGATGTGACGGCCAATGGTCCGGGTGTGATCGCGAATCATTCGCACGGGAATGCGGGGAATTTTTTTATCAACAACACCAGCGGTGTAGGGGCCGGTGTCCGGGGAGAGACGAATTCCATCTTTGGCAATAATGGCACGGCCGGGGTCTATGGGATAGCGTCCGGGACAGGCGGCTATGGGGGTTATTTCGAGCATAGCAATGCCACGGGKTTTGGGATGGCCCTTTATGCGAATACCAGCGGCCAGGGCGTGGTCGGCCATTTCGAGACGGTGCCGACAAGCAATACGCAGCCGACCATACAGGTGGTCACGAATGGTACGGGGAATGGGGCTACGATCGCGAGTACGAATAATACCAACACTTCCAATATATTGAATGTGACGGCCAATGGTCCGGGTGTGATCGCGGACCATTCGCAGGGGAATGCGGGGAATTTCTTTATCAACAACACCAACGGTGTAGGGGCCGGTGTCCGGGGAGAGACGAATTCCATCTTTGGCAACAACGGTGCGGCCGGGGTCTATGGGATAGCGTCCGGGACAGGCGGCTATGGGGGTTATTTCGAGCATAGCAATGCCACGGGRTTTGGGATGGCCCTTTATGCGAATACCAGCGGCCAGGGCGTGGTCGGCCATTTCGAGACGGTGCCGACGAGCAATACGCAGCCGACCATACAGGTGGTCACGAATGGTACGGGGAATGGGGCTACGATCGTCAATACGAATAATACCAACACCTCCAATATCCTGAATGTGACGACCAATGGCCCGGGTGTGATTGCGGATCATTCGCAGGGGAATGCGGGTAACTTCTTTGTCAACAACACCACTGCTGTGGCTGCCGGTGTTCGGGGAGAAGTGAATTCCATTTTTGGTAATGGCGGTACAGCCGGCGTTTATGGGGTAGCTTCCGGGACAGGTGGTTATGCCGGGTATTTCGAGCATACGGAAACAACGGGTTTTGGTATAGCGCTCCAGGTGATAACCAATGATCTCGGTACCGCCATGGTGGTAGATCATGAAGGGACGTCGGGGGATGTGGCAATCTTCCAGTCAGCAGGGTTCAATGTGGCACGCGTAGACAAGACGGGCAAAGGGTTTTTTGACGGCGGAACGCAGAACTCCGGCGCCGACGTGGCCGAAGCCTTTGACGTGGAGGGGTCCTCAAAGGATTATGAACCGGGGGATGTCCTGCTGATCTCCACTACTACGGACAGGACGGTGGTCAAATGCCGGGAGGCTTATTCACCGCTGGTAGCCGGGGTGTATGCTACCAAACCTGGCGTCCTGTTGACGGAAGAAGAGTCGGCGGGCAGCGTCCTGATCGGAAAGGTCCCCATGGGCGTGGTAGGCGTTATCCCTACAAAGGTCTGTGATGAGAATGGTCCTATCCACAGGGGCGACATACTGGTGACATCTTCCAGACCAGGCTATGCCATGAAAGCCGACCTGGAGAAACTGAAGCCCGGCCAGGCCATCGGCAAGGCCTTGGAGACATTTGATGGCGGCATTGGAAAGATCAAGGTATTGGTAAACGTAAAATAAAGGATCATGACAAAATATATATTATTCCAGCTTTTTATCGTCTGTATCGCCTTTACCGCGCAGGCGCAGGAAACGAGAAAACCCCAGCAGATGCCTATGCGGACCAGCGATCCCTCGCTGCGACAGACAGTGATGATACAGCCCGCGCTTCCTGTAAAGAGCGGTGGTGATATTGTCCGGCAACAGAAGTCCGTGCAAACGGCGACCTTACCTCTGAAAAGCGGTGAGAGCGCGCAGCAATCGAAGCTGCTGGAGCCGGCTGTGGTACCTATCCGTAAGACAAACCCGGCGGCGCCGGCCGCAGCCGGGGGAGCACAGAACAAGGCCACAAAGGATAAACCGGCTGTCACGCTGCCGTCCTCTTTATCTATAAAAGAAGCAAGGGAGCAGCCCAAGCAATGATCGGATCAGAATTTTTCCATTACGCCCAGACCAAATAAGGCAAAATCATATTTCACCGGATCTGACGGGTCTAAAGTGATCAAATAATCCGTAAGCTCAAGGGCTGCCTGCCAGTCCGTCTGTGTACGCGTCATCAATCCAAACCGCCGGGCGACCCTTGCGACATGTACATCCAGGGGACAGATCAGCCGGGCGGCAGGGATCTTTTTCCAGATGCCGAAGTCTACGCCCCTGTCATCGTTGCGCACCATCCAGCGCAGGAACATATTCAGCCGCTTGCAACTGGAATTCTTTTCCGGGGTGGCTATATGTTTGTAGGTGCGGGGAGGTGCGGACTCCAATGAGAAGAAATAATGATAAAACCCGGAGAGATGATCGGGTGTGCGCAGGAACGCTTCTTCCAATGAAGCATGGTTTGTGTAATGATGCCGGAAGAATGCTATAAAATACAAGAGATCGGTGGCGTTAAAAGTGCGATGCCGGAAGTCCAGCAGTTTTATGAGATCCTTTTCTTTATGCTGCAGGATAAATTGATAAGGGGCGTTATCCATCAGCTGCATTAGCAGCCGGGTCTTTTTTATAATGGTGGTACGATTGCCCCAGGAGAAAATGGCGGCAAAGAAGCCGGAGATCTCAATGTCCTGCTGCAGGACGAACCCCCGGGGGATGCTGATAGGATCATCTGTAATAAAAGACGGACGATTGTATTCATCCACCTTTCTATCCAGAAATGCACGAATATCCTGATGTGTAGTGGTATTGCCCATAGTCCTACCCTATGGCTTTCCGGAGATCGTCTATCAGATCGTCTGCGTCCTCGATGCCTACGCTAAGCCGTATCAGGGAATCGCTGAGCCCATTCTTTAGCCTTTCCTCCCTGGGGATGGAAGCATGGGTCATGCTGGCGGGATGGTTGATCAATGATTCCACGCCTCCCAGACTTTCGGCCAATGAAAAAAGATGGGTGGAAGAAAGCACCCGGGTAGCAGTCTCTATGCTGTCGTCCTTTAAGGTAAAACTCATCATGCCTCCAAAGCCACGCATTTGCCGGCGTGCGATGGGATATGCCGGATGATCTTCAAAGCCGCACCAGTATACCTGCGCAACTTTGGGATGGCTGCGAAGGAAATGGGCGATCTTTTCCCCGTTGTAACAATGTCTGTCCATCCTTACGTGGAGGGTCTTTAGTCCCCGCAATACCAGGAAGCAATCCTGCGGGCCGGGGACCGCCCCGCAGCTTTTCTGAATAAAATATAGTTTATCGCGCAGACCCGTATCGTTCATTACAAGGCTGCCATGGATGACGTCACTATGCCCTCCCAGGTACTTGGTAGCAGAATGCAATACGATATCCGCACCCAGGTCCAGCGGGTTTTGCAGATAGGGTGAGGCAAAGGTATTGTCTACGCAAAGCAGGATGGAATGTTGCCTGGCAAGGGCGGCGACGGCGGCGATGTCGACGATATTCATCAGGGGATTGGTTGGCGTCTCAGCCCAGATAAGCCGGGTTTTAGCATTGATGTAGGGCTTGATATTCGCCGGGTCCTGCATATTCACGAAGTGAAATTTGATCCCCGCAGGCTCGAAGATCTTTGTGAACAAGCGGTAGGTGCCACCATACATATCGTTGGCAGCTATGACCTCGTCGCCAGGCAGCAACAGCCGTAATACGGCATCCGTAGCAGCGACGCCACTGCTGAAACAAAGACCATGTTTTCCATTCTCTATCGCGGCCATGGCTGTCTCCAGCGCTTGCCGGGTAGGGTTCTGCGAGCGGGCATATTCATAACCCTTGTGTTTTCCGGGTGCGGCTTGTACATAAGTAGAAGTCTGATAGATGGGTGGCATGATAGCGCCCGTCGAAGGGTCTGGTTCCATGCCTGCGTGGATGAGTTTTGTCGAAAGCTTCATTGTGATCTCTTGATTTGTAAAGATACCAAAAACCATTAATCCGGTTTAACAAAAGCTTAACCCGTCAGGTGCAACATGTCCTAAATACGGTTTCGAGCGTTCTTTTGGGCTGTTCATCCTTTTTTTTACGGTGTTGAGTAACCCAAATCAGTATTGAACGTATAACGATAGAAAAAAACTTTTCACCGGACGTAAAGTTTAGCTTGACTTGGGTGCATTGTCAATATAGCTTTACGTTATCAACTGGCTTCGAAAAAAATTAAAAATAACATCTATGACACCGCGTGTATTTCTCCCAAAGGCCCTCTTAACTCTCGTCTGCGCTATGACGCTGACGGCTGGAGCATTCGCTACCGATGGATTTACCATCAATGAAAAGATCCTTAAATCTTTCAAGCAAACGTTCCCCGATGCCGAGCAGGTAAAATGGCTGGAGCAGGCTGATCGGTATACGGTCAATTTCAAGGAGAATGGCATTCTCACCAAGATCGACTATGACAAGGATGGGAATTTTATCAGCAGCCTTCGCTATTATACGGAGAAGAACCTACCCATCAATATCCTTTGCCGTCTGCAAAAGAAATACGCCGATAAAAAAGTATTTGGCGTTACGGAGATGACATCGGAAGCGACGGTTGAGTATTATATCAAATTGGAAGATGATCAGAACTGGATCACCGTCAAGTCGAATTCGGATGGGAATATGCAGGTAGTAGAGAAATACAGGAAAGCTCCCTAAGTTTTGTTTTTCACTGTCGTTCGTTTATATAGTATGTAATCATGTCAGGCAAGCTGCCGTGACAAGGTATCGCCAATCGTTGTTTTCAGCCGCATGAGCATCTTGCGGCTGAATTTTTTTATGCAGGACGGTCGGTCGCAGAATGTCTTCCCGGACAAGGCGTCGCCTGGCTTCATGGATATATTCCTGTAGTACGGGGTGTTGCATCCAGGATCGCTGGGGAGGTTCATAACCTGTCTTATCTTTTCTCCAGACGATGTCCCTGGGAAGATCGTTTTCCATACTCGTCCTCAACAGCCATTTTGTCCAGCCTTCCCGGATCTTAAAGTGAGAAGGAAGGGAAAAGAGGAACTCCACCAATTCATGGTCCAGAAAAGGAAGCCGGACCTCTACTCCATGAGCCATGGAATTACGGTCCGCGTAACGCAGCAGCTCTTCCATTCCATTCATGAACGTATTGTAATACAAAACACCGCTGAGCCGGTCGAAATGCGGGATATCATAATAAGAGACGCCGAACTGACCGACAAAGTCCCGGGAAAGGTCCTTGCTGCTGCGTTGGCTGGCCGTCCTTTTTTTCTTCAGAAATATACCGGCATATACCGGCAGGTTAGCGGCCAGCCTGTTGCGCCAGGTCCAGCGATCGTCGACACCGGACTCCCTGGCAGCCTCCAGTTCCAGAACAAAGGCTTTTTTATCATTGCGGTACAATTCCTGCCAATACCAGTGATAATATTTATGATAGCCGGCGAGCAATTCGTCTGCACCCTGCCCGTCCAGTAGTACTTTTACAGACTGCCGGCCTGCCAGTCCGAATACTTTGAACTGGGCATAGATACTGGAAGAGAGAAATGGCTCTTCCTGGTGGTAGACCAGCTTTTCAAAGTCCTGTACCAGATCGGCGGCACAGGGTTCTATCGTATGGTTGTCGATGGGGAAGTAATCGCGTACCAGGTTGATAAAACGGGATTCGTCCTTTTCATAGCCGGGGAAGACGGCAGAAAATGTCTGGAGTCGGCGGGGATGCCCTTTTTGCGCGAGGAGGGTGGCGACCACTGACGAGCTGTCAAGGCCCCCGCTCAGGCTGGTGCCCAATGGGACATCGCTTCTCATCCGTCGCCGGACCGAGGCGGACAGAAGGCCTGTGAACTGTCTGATGGCGTCCTCTTCTCCGGGGGAGTAGTTATCGCCTATTTTGATATCCCAATAAAGGGAGGTGGTCAGTTCGCCCGATGCCGGATAGTATACAAGAAAGCTTCTTGCGGGCAGTTTGCAAATGCCGTTGTAAAAGGTTTCAAAGCCATTGGCCGGATTTTGGGTATAGCCAATGGTGATAAAGTTGAATACGAGCTTTTTATTGATGTCTTTTTTGACGCCGGCCGCCCAAAGGGCTTTCATTTCACTAGCGAAGAGGAATTGCGTAGCATCCTTATAAAAGAACAGCGGTTTTTCGCCAAAACGATCCCTGGCGGCGAATAATTTTTTTTCCTGTTCGTCCCAGATGGCGAAGGCGAACATGCCGTCAAAGTACTGTAGACATTCCGGACCATAGTGATCATAGGCCGCCAGGATGACCTCTGTGTCGGATGCCGATGAGAACGCATATCCTTTCGACTGCAGGAGGCTCTTCAATTCGAGATAATTATAGATCTCTCCGTTGTGGAGGATGGTATAACGGCCCAGGTAATGCATAGGCTGTGCGGCCGCGGGGCTAAGATCGATGATCGCCAGCCTGCGATGGGCCAATCCCACCTGACCCGAAAGGTTTATCCAGGCGTCTTCTCCATCAGGACCACGATGAGCGATGGCGTCTGTCATTTTTTTCAAACGCTCCCGGCTGATGTTTGCCGGATCGGGAGATAGAATGCCTGTAATACCACACATGTTACCAGCTGATGGGGAGTTTTACCAGCACGTCATCCCAATTGATGATCAGCAGGGCGCCCGTTTTAGCTTTTTCAAATTCCATGGAGAAGGCTTCCGCTATTTCGGACTGCCGCTCTACCGGAACAGAGGTACGCAGCACATCCTTGGTCATGTCGTAACGAAAGGCGCCCCAGGTGTCTGTTTCTTTATTGAGAATGATCGTCCACCTGTCTGTATCCACCAGGGCATACAATGTATAGCGCCCTTTCTTTACTTTTTTGTTATCGATCTTCACGTCTCTGAAGAACTCAAGCTCTGTGGCTTCGTTTGCGCCTAACCGCCATACTTTCCCATATTCCACGAGATCGCCGAACAACCTCCGTCCATTTTTTTGCGGACGGCTGTAGATGGCCCGGGCAATGAGGGGGCCCGGTACTTTATCCTGGATCTTTAGAACGGGATAATCCACTGGAAAATAGCACATATCCATGGGCGATTTATCCAACGAAGGGGATTTGGATTGAGCATGGATCTGATCCAGACTGATTATCAAGGCGGCGGCAAGGACTACATGGCGAAAGGTCATAGATGTCTAGTGATTGGTTAAACCTTAATTATGTATTGTAAAATTATTCAATTTTTACTACCCGGACAGTCGTTGCAGCTCGGTAAATGCAAAATTTTTCAGGTCCGGGAAAAAACGATTATAACAGGCTTTCAGGTCTTCATATTGTGTTTCGAAAATGTGAAAAGCCCGAAGAGGGTCGGGCATGTGGGCGGCCCGGCGCGCCAGGCCAAAAAAGCTGTTGTAGATGCCTTCCCGGAATTGATAATTATACAACCAATCCTGCTGCCGCATATACGGGAAAAGACGGGCAAACCGGCCGGGGAAAAGCGCCTGTCTGTTGCCCACCTGCTCATAGGTCCTGACGGCAAAGGCCCGGAGGCTGCCGGGGTCAGGGAATTCGGCCGGGTCGCACGCGAGGAAATGGTCATATATAATGTCGACAAGCGCTCCGGAATAGAGGCCATAGTCTGCCCTGAAAAAATGCTTGGCTTCCCGAGTAATGGGATGGGTGTCGGTAAAAGTGTCGATGGCCCGATGGAGATCGATACCATTTCTAATGGTTTCTGGGTAGTCCAGCTTTTTTTTCCCTTTTACAAAGTCACTGATCAGATTGCCCACGGCTATGTCGGGTACGCCGAAGGACAGGTATGCATGTGCCAGATAATTCACCTGTACAATTTACTGAATTTGACTAACATTTATCCCCGGGATAAATCGCCGGGAGCGGTTGCTGGAGGGCAACCAACCGTTCGCATGCTTTAACAATATGACCGGCGATTTTATACTTTTATTAAGAAATCGGCGCTAATGCAGTGCTGTCAAGGGTTTCAGGAGGCGTTAAAAACCCCTGCCGTTGAAACGTTCATAATTCCTTCACACAGGCCACCGTTGGTGTAGATTGTATTGCACGAGGAGTGTAACCTTAATAGCTTTGCTGCGTCTAAGGTTCGAGAGTTCTTTACAACGGTGTATAATGAAGAAAGGCAGGCTGAAAAAAATTTTTTTAAACAGCTGCAACATTGGGGAAAAGCCTGCGTCTTATATACAGTAGAAAAGACGGATAAACCCGCGGAACAGATCCGTCTTTACACAGAGAAAATGTCCGGAAAACGGATCAACTGGAAAATATAATCCGTTTTCCGGAAAGATCTAATGTCAGCGAACCTTCGGTTCTGGCGAAATCAACTTTAAAAAAATTATAAAAACAAGAACATGAAAAAGATTAGTTTATCCATCGCTATCGTGCTTATGATGGGGCTTAGCGCTTTCGCCGCTAAGAATGATGAAACCGACGTAAACAAAGAAGCTGTAAGGTCCTTCCACCGGGAGTTCGTCAATGCAAAAAATGTAAAGTGGGAACAGAAAGTGGGTTATGTAAAGGTAGAGTTTACCTTGAATGACCAGGTACTCTTCGCGTACTACAACAATGACGGTCAGATGACCGCGATCGTCCGCAACATCGTATCGGATCAGCTGCCCATCAGCCTGCTTACCTCGCTGAAGAACGATTACACAACATTTTGGATCTCGGATCTTTTTGAAATTGCATCAAATGATCAGACAAATTATTATGTGACACTGGAGAACGCGGACAAGAAGATCGTACTGCGCAGCAGCGGTATCGACAGCTGGGAAGTATATTCCAAGACAAAGAAGACTGCAGAGTAATTTAAAAAGAAGTAAGTATAAGAGCTTTATCGTTTGATTTTTAGTTGGACAAAAGCCGTGCGGATTTTTCCCTGCGGCTTTTTGTTTTTTCCGGGCAAACCTGTGGTTTTCCGGGCATTTGCGTTATCTTTATAGACCCTATCGGACCCTACTCCCCCAGGAATGTATAAAAAGCTGTCCCAAGCGGGAGGCGATCTGTCTTCTTATTTGAAAATTCTTAAATCTCGAATGTCTATGGCAAAACAACTTTTCTTCAACATCGAAGCCCGCAATAAGATGAAGAAAGGGGTGGATACCCTTGCAAATGCCGCAAAGGTAACCTTAGGCCCCAAGGGACGTAATGTAGTGCTGGAAAAGAAATTCGGAGCCCCCTCCATTAGCAAGGACGGGGTTACTGTAGCAAAGGAGATCGAGTTGGAAGATCCCATCGAGAACATGGGCGCTCAAATGGTAAAAGAAGTAGCCTCCAAGACGGCAGACATCGCCGGTGACGGTACTACTACCGCCACTGTGCTGGCCCTGTCTCTTATACACATCTAGATGTGTATAAGAGACAGGGGTTACTGTAGCAAAGGAGATCGAGTTGGAAGATCCCATCGAGAACATGGGCGCTCAAATGGTAAAAGAAGTAGCCTCCAAGACGGCAGACATCGCCGGTGACGGTACTACTACCGCCACWGTGCTGGCCCAGGCCATCATCAGCGAAGGATTGAAGAACGTGGCGGCAGGCGCCAACCCCATGGACCTGAAGCGCGGTATCGACAAGGCTGTCGAGACTGTCATTGCGAGCCTGAAACAGCAGTCCCAGACCATCGGCAACGACAACAATAAAATAAGTCAGGTGGCTTCTATTTCCGCCAATAATGATGAAGCCATCGGCAAACTGATAGCCCAGGCTTTTGGTAAAGTAGGCAAGGAAGGCGTCATCACGGTGGAAGAAGCCAAGGGTACTGAAACCACGGTGGACGTGGTAGAAGGTATGCAGTTCGACAGGGGATATCTCTCCGCTTATTTCGTTACCAACAGCGAAAAGATGCAAGCGGAGCTGGATCTGTCTCTTATACACATCTAGATGTGTATCGCTATCCTGACCAAGGGTATCGTCATCAGCGAAGAACAGGGTTACAAACTGGAGGGCGCCGATCTCAGCTATCTGGGTACCGCTGCCAGCGTGACCATCGACAAGGATAATACTATTGTAGTAGGGGGCAAGGGCAAGAAGGAAGACATCACTGCCCGTGTGGGCCAGATCAAGGCTCAGATAGAGACGACTACCTCCGACTATGACAAGGAGAAGCTGCAGGAGCGGCTGGCCAAGCTCAGTGGCGGAGTAGCCGTACTGTACGTAGGCGCTGCAACGGAAGTTGAAATGAAGGAAAAGAAAGACCGTGTGGACGACGCGCTGCATGCTACCCGCGCTGCAGTGGAAGAAGGTATCGTACCCGGCGGTGGCATCGCATACATCCGCGCCATGGAATCCCTGGACAAGGTGAAAGGCGCCAACGAGGACGAAACCACGGGTGTCGCCATCGTAAAACGTGCGCTGGAAGAACCTCTGCGCCAGATCGTGGCCAACGCTGGTATCGAAGGCAGCATCGTAGTTCAGAAAGTAAGGGAAGGTAAAGCCGACTTCGGTTTCAACGCCCGCACTGAACAGTACGAGAACCTTTTGAAGGCAGGTGTTATTGACCCAACGAAGGTGACCCGTATCGCGTTGGAGAATGCTGCATCCATTGCCGGCATGTTGCTGATGACCGAGTGTGTCATTGCCGACAAGCCTAAGAAGGAAGATGGGTCTGCTTCCCCGGGCGGCGCTCCCGGTATGGGCGGGATGGATTATTAGGTAAAAAATATTGTAATTTGTTTCCCCAATGATCAGGGTTACACAAGGAGATATCACCAAATTCAAAGGGGACGCCATTGTAAATGCAGCCAATACCTCCCTGCTCGGCGGCGGCGGTGTGGATGGCGCAATACATAGGGCCGGAGGACCGGCCATACTCGAGGAATGCCGGAAAATAAAGAATAAACAAGGCGGCTGCAAACCGGGAGAGGCTGTAATCACGACAGGGGGCGCCCTTCCCTGTAAGTATGTCATTCATACAGTGGGGCCGGTGTGGAATGGCGGCAGGAGTAATGAAGAAAGCTTATTGGAGAATGCATACCGCAACAGCCTGCGATTGGCCGTGGAACATAATATTTATACCATTGCTTTCCCCAATATCAGCACAGGCATATATCATTTTCCGAAAGAAAAAGCCGCACATATCGCTATTTCCACAGTAAAAAAATTTTTAAACCAGGAAGGCATCAACATGGAGGTTACTTTCGTCTGCTTTGATAATGAAAATTGCCAGATTTACAAGTCGCTATTAGAGGAGGTGTCCGAAGATAAATAAAACCGCCCTAGGAATAAGGCGGTTTTGTAATGTTATTTTTAACTCAACATGCTAATGTTGGCTAAGGCTTCTCAGCCCCCACCATGCCAGGGGGATTTGGCTACTTCTATCAAGGGCCTGTACCCTAAACCTTATTCTTTAGATCTGTAAAGTATAATTTCTTATAGATTCCACCATAGAATTATGTCTAGACATAACGTTTTATTTGCATAAAACCTTGGTAGGTAAGGATCTTAAGGTTCTCATAGGAATAGCTTATTATAAAAAATAAGTGTTATTTTCACAGGACTATCACCTGACGCTGACGCATCCTCCCCCTCCGCCCACTCTTTAAGCCCAATCTATGAATAAGTTAAAAAAGCTCTGGAACTCCCTTGTTTATGCGGGATCTGAAGGACTGGCCGACCATAATCCCCAACGGGGTACTTGTATTGGCTTAAACCTTATGAGCCTTTGGATCGCCTTGATCAACCTCAGCCTCGGGCTTGTCTTTTATCTATTGAGCGGAATATTCGCCGTCTTTCTGGGAAGTTATCTCGGAGCCGCGCTTATGAGCCTCCTGATATGGCTGAATTACCGCAGGATGTATAATGCAGCCAATATAGGATTTTATCTTATTCTCAATGCCGCCACCTTTTATTTCAGCAGTCTTATGGGAAGGGCGATCGAAGCGCAGCTGATGATCGTCTTTTTAATAGGCAGCGTGCTCTTTATTTTCGAAAAGATAGCGTTGAGGATATTATGTATCACGACAACCATAATGGTGCTCATCCTGCTGGAATTGAATTTCAAGTACCAGCTCGTGAAGCCCGTCGAGATTGCAGAGCCATTGAGGGACATTATGCGTTGGAGCGCTTATGCGGTGATCATCTTTCTTGTAATACTTATTTTTTACCTGTATACCAGGAATAACAGCCGGCTGCTGAACAGACTGAAGGATTATTCGGGTCAGATAGAGGTCAATCTGGAAAAAGAGGAGAGGGAGAACAGGATGAAAACGATATTTATCAGCAACGCCTATCATGAGGTCCGGGGTTCGTTTTTTGGGGTCTTTGTCATCATCCAGATACTCAGCGAAATGGAGGGCATGGAAAAATTGCAGGATTGGAAGAAACTGATATTCAACCTCCGGTCGGCATGTGAGAACCTGAAAATGGTATTGAACAATATCCTGGAATACTCAAAGTATTCGTCCGGTATCCATGACCAGATCTATCCTGAGCCTGTCAACATCCGACAGCTGATCCGCAACCTGGTGGATATCGGACAGTATTCGGCTTCGGAAAAGATGGTGCATATCGACCTCTTTGTATCCGGGGATATTCCTGAATTTGTCGAGTGCGACCGGCTGAAAATTACACAGATCGCCACCAATATCATGAGCAATGCGATAAAGTTCACCCGTCGGGAGAGTAGTATCCAGGTCCGGATCGAAAAAGAGAGCAACTACTGGAAGATCAATGTGGAAGATGCCGGAGAAGGAATGAACAGCGAAAAAATGGACAGGATCTTTGAACAGCCGTTCGTGACAGAAAAGAACAGTGATCAGAACAGGGAAGGAGTCGGGTTGGGATTGCATATCACCAGACATTTGGTGGCAACGCTAAAAGGGAAAATAATGGTCAATAGCAAAAAAGGGGAAGGCACCAGCGTTACCGTCTATATACCAATGGCTTCACCGGTGGAGAAAATAGTTCCCCGGATGGACCGGCTATTTGTTAATTCTTAGGGTACTCTTATGATAAAGAGACTAACTTTATGTTGCATAAATATGTCCATTTATCTGAATTGACATGGGAAAACCGAATATATTGCTGGCCGACGACCACAGTATTACCCGAAGAGGGCTAAAGCTTCTGTTTGAACTATATTTCGGTTATCCGGAGATGGGTGAGGTATCCACCTGCAGCGAGCTGATGAAAGAGCTTTCCAAAAAAACATATTCCCACCTGGTACTGGATATTATCCTTTCCGACGGCAGCAGCCTGGAGGTGCTGCCTGCCATTCAGAAGCTGTATCCGGACTTGAGGATCATGATATTCTCCATGCAGCCTGCCGGGATCTATGCAAAGGCGCTGCGGCAGTATGGTATCCAGCATTATGTCAGCAAGACGATCCATGAGGATGAAACCATAAAACTTCTGCGCCGGTGGCTTCAAAACGAACCTCCCGCCCCGGATCACACCGAAATGCCTGACCTGGATAATCCATTCTCGGAATTTACGCCCCGCGAGCTCGAGATCCTGCATTATATGCTGAAAGGCACCGGCACCAATGAGATCGCCAGCGCGCTGAACCTGAAATGGAACACGATCTCTACCGTGAAGAACCGGATCTTCGAGAAGACCAATACAGGGAATGTTATCGAGCTGAAAGACCTGGCTACACTTTATAAAGTAAATTGACTTTTATGCATCCATTAAGGCTTTGTCAGGCCGGGACGGCACAGCAGATGTCCTGCTGGACCTTGAGGTAGCGGGTGGGTGAAAGGTCCAGGTAGCGCTTGAAGTCATGGATCAGCTGACTTTGATCGTAATAACCACAGTCATGGATGATGTCGAACCAATCGACCTTATGTGCGTCGGCAATAGACCGGTTCACCATTTCCAGGGCTTTGAGAAAGCGCCCATAACGAGTGATCTCCTTCTCGCTATAACCCAGCCGCTGTTTGTGCCTCAATTGTATACTCCTCCTTGTAAGACCCGTATGACGCGCCACTATCTTTACAGGGCTCTCCGCGACCTCTTTTCCAGTACTACCGGGCGCCCCTTCATTCCGTGCTTGTTCTATTTGTGCCATCACAGTATCACGGGGTCGTAAATAAGGCAGAGTGAAATCCAGGATACGGCTGACCCTTTCCTCCATCGTACCGAGGGCTTTCAATATTTTCCAGAGATGAGAAAAGCAGTTATCGTGCAGCAATTCATCGGGATGGACGGGTCGGATATCCCGGATGAGCGGGCCGAAGGTGCGAAAGAAACCATCGTCCCTGAAATTGGCTACCAGCATTTCTGCACCGGGCGGCAAGGTGTAATCAAAAGATCTTTTCACCGGACCCAGGATACTGCATTCATCGACCGACAGGGTCCTGTAGGGGGAAGCCGTACATAATAAAGGAGTGCCAAAGCTAAATACCAGGATGGTCTGGAAGGTGGGGACCAGGGTTTTGTGTACCGGCCTGGCCTCGTGATTCTCCGCAACATAGAAGTGAGTAAACACTTCCCCGAATGCCGGGGGGACAGGTATCTGCCGGCTGATGTAATTGTTATAATTTTCGGCCATGGAATAAATTTAGTACTTTTAAGTACCACCTGCCAGGAATTATCTATTCCCTGTTATTCCTTTATAGAACACATAAAAACACAACTTCCATGGCTGAAGAAGTAAAAAAGCAAACCGCCCTTGGGGATGTCGCCGCCAGACAGCTGGCTATTGCGACCCGTACTGTGCCGCAGATGTCGACCATCACTCCCCGCTGGTTGACGCATCTGCTGAATTGGATCCCGGTAGAATCAGGTGTATATCGTCTAAACAAGGTTAAGGACGCCAGTAATGTGGAAGTCGATTGTTCGGGCCGGGACGAGCGGGTTTTGCCCCAGACCTTTGTGGATTATGTGGAGAACCCGAGGGAATACAACCTCAGCGCGGTGAATACGGTGCTCGACGTCCACACACGCGTATCCGACCTTTACAGCAAACCTTATAACCAGATCAGCGAGCAGCTGCGGCTCATCATAGAGACGATCAAAGAGCGGCAGGAAAGCGAGCTGATCAATAACAGGGAATATGGCCTCCTTCATAGTGTCACGGGGTCGCAGCGGATCAACACCCGTACGGGGCCTCCTACGCCGGATGACCTGGACGAGCTGATCACCAAGGTCTGGAAGGAGCCGGGTTTTTTTCTCCTGCATCCATTGGCTGTTGCAGCTTTTGGCCGTGAATGTACCCGGAGGGGGGTGCCGCCGCCCACCGTCTCATTGTTTGGCTCTCAATTCCTGACATGGAGAGGTCTGCCATTGATACCTTCCGATAAAGTGCCGGTGGAGAATGGCAAATCGAAGATATTGCTGTTGCGTACGGGCGAAAGCCGGCAGGGGGTCGTAGGGCTTTATCAGCCGGGTCTGCCGGGGGAACAGTCTCCGGGGCTATCCGTGCGGTTTATGGGTATCAATCACCAGGCTATCGCCTCTTATCTGGTGTCTTTATATTGTTCGCTGGCGGTGCTGGTGGATGATGCGCTGGCAGTGCTGGATGAGGTGGCGATCGACCGTTATCACGAATATAAATGGCCATCATGAATACAGATACATTTGGATTGAGCCAGCCGGACGGATTACCGGACGAGCGGTGGCTACAGGAGCTGGCCAATAAATTTTTTACCTCGCCTCCTGTGCCGATGGGCGCTGTGGAAGGTATCCCGGCCTCGGTCGCCGGCAGCGGTATCTCTCCTTCCGCGGTCCATCAAGGTAATAGTGTCGATCTGGAAGATCCTATGACGAGCCTTCCCGATCCCCACTTTGCCGGCGCCGGGCATGTCCCCGCCTCTGTTGCCGGCAGCGGCCGCTCGCCTTCGGCGGACCAAATGGCCGGGAGTGTGGGGTCGGAAGCCTTTTCCGGCGTCCAGAGGCCCACTGAGCAGTGGCCTTTCTCGACGGACGCAGCCTTCTATTTCATCAGCGAAAAAAATGCGTTTGTAAGATCACAGCCGGCATTACCAACACATGCGGCTCTTCCTGCAGCGCCCTATGATGTCAACCTGGTCAGAAAGGATTTTCCCATCCTTCAGCAATATGTGAATGGTCGCCCCCTGGTATGGCTTGACAACGCCGCCACCACACAGAAACCTCAACCAGTGATCGACCGTATCAGCCATTATTACGAGCAGGAGAATTCGAATATTCACCGGGCCGCCCATGAACTGGCGGCGCGGTCTACCGATGCATTCGAAGGGGCGCGCGATAAGGTCAGACATTTCCTGAATGCTTCATCATCGAATGAGATCGTCTTTGTACGCGGAGCTACGGAGGCGATCAACCTGGTAGCTAAAAGCTGGGGCGAACAGTTCCTTCAGTCGGGGGATGAGATCATCGTCAGTCATCTGGAACATCACGCGAACATCGTTCCCTGGCAGCAGTTGGCAGGAGCAAAAGGTCTGAAGCTGAAGGTCATCCCGGTAGATGATGAAGGGCAGGTGCTGTTGGACGCATATTCCCGTTTGCTGGGTCCCAGGACAAAACTGGTGTCATTTACACAGGTGTCCAATGCGCTGGGGACCATCACGCCCGCATCAAAAATAGTAGAAATGGCGCATGCCGTTGGAGCCAAAGCGCTGGTAGACGGCGCCCAGGCGGTGTCGCATATGCCCGTGGACGTTCGCGCACTGGACGCCGACTGGTATGTTTTTTCGGGACATAAGGTATTTGGTCCCACGGGTATCGGGGTGCTATATGGAAAGGAAGACCTGCTGAATGAAACGGCCCCATGGCAAGGGGGCGGCAATATGATCAAGGATGTCACATTTGAACATACTACCTACCAGCAGGCGCCTGCACGGTTTGAGGCCGGTACGGGCAACATCGCCGATGCCATCGGTCTGGGTGCGGCAATAGACTATGTCACGCGCATCGGCATGGACCTTATCAGTCAATATGAACATTACCTGCTACAGTATGCCACCCGTTTGCTGACCGATATCCCCGGCTTGCGTCTCATCGGCACAGCTCCGGATAAAGCCGGTGTACTATCTTTTGTGTTGGATGGCTACCGGACAGAAGAAGTGGGCGCAGCGCTTAACCAATCGGGTATAGCTGTCAGATCCGGTCACCATTGCGCCCAACCCATTCTTCGCAGATTTGGCGTTGAGTCGTCCGTAAGGCCTTCCCTGGCCCTGTATAACACTTGCGGGGATATCGATGCGCTGATAGCAGTCCTGCACCGGCTGCGTACGGCTCGCCCAAGGCTTTAAGAGAATGCCTGTGCAAAATCCCCCGCAAACTGTTTGAAACTCCTTGCGGTGCGACCTGTTACATCTTGTACTGTGCTGCTGACCGCGGCCGCCTCCCCCCGTGCATAATGTGCATAGTCTTCGATAAGACCTTCTGCCTGCCATAGGGGAAAACCCGCAGCCAGGAGGAATTGCAGCATTTGCCCCGGGGCGACGTCCTCGAATTGCACCGGCCTGGCAATGGCGGTGGAAAGTATGGCGGCCAACTCTTTGTGCGAAAGAGATTGCGGTCCCGTAATGTCATAGGTCCGGTGCTCATGTTCTTTATCCAACAGTGCGGCTGCGGCAACGGCGGCGATATCCCGGATATCCACCAGGCTGATGTGCGCATCTCCTATAGCTGCATAGAATTTCCCCCGGTGGACGATAAGCTCACGGAAGCCCAACAGCCCCTGCATGTACAGATTGGGACGGAGAAAAGTATAGGTCATGCCTGAATCTTTTATCTTTTGTTCGACGGCTGCGTGATAGCGGAGGAAGCGGACGGGTGAATCGGACCGGGCATGCAACTGTGAGAGTTTTACGATATGTTGTACACCTGCGTTACGGGCGATGTCGACGAAGGTGGATTGCAGCTGCTCCGCCTGTTCGGATGAATTGGTGAGCAGGAAAGCTTTTTCGATGCCTTGCAAAGCCTTATGAACACCGGCCTCATCGGCGAGATCGCCTTGTATGACCTCGACGCCTTCGGGGAAGGAATGAGGCTTATCCGTCGGGCGCACCAGGACACGGTATCGAATGCCTTTTTCGGAGAGTTGTCTGACCAGTTCGGAGCCTACGTTGCCGGTGGCGCCTGTGATGAGGATGCTTGCGTTTGTCATAATGTTAAATTTTTTTAAACAAAGTTCTATCGCTCCGGACAAGAGAACTTGTACGAAAACGAAAGGGTGTGGAGCGGCAAAAAACCGTTACTTTTGCCCTCTTGACCGAACGGGGATAATCTCCAATTTTGAATACAATAAAAACAGACGTAAATCATGAACAAAGGTCCTATCTCGCAATTCATTCAGCATCATTACCGGCATTTCAACGCAGCGGCGTTGCTGGATGCCGCCAAAGGGTATGAAACGCATTTGCAGGAGGGCGGCAAGATGATGGTTACCCTTGCTGGCGCTATGAGCACGGCGGAACTGGGCATCTCTCTTGCCGAAATGATCCGCCAGGATAAAGTACAGATAATCAGCTGTACAGGCGCCAATTTGGAAGAAGATGTCATGAACCTGGTGGCCCATAGCCATTACAAAAGAGTACCCAATTACCGGGATCTTACACCCCAGGAAGAATGGAACTTGCTGGAAAATCATTACAACCGTGTAACAGACACTTGCATACCCGAGGAAGAAGCCTTCCGCCGGCTGCAGAAACACCTGGTAAAAGTGTGGAGAGAGGCTGAATCCAAGGGAGAGCGTTATTTTCCGCATGAGTTCCTTTATAAAGTCGTACTCAGCGGGGAGCTGGAACAGTATTACGAGATAGACCCGAAAGACAGCTGGATCGTCGCTGCCGCGAAGAAGAATATCCCTATTGTCGTGCCGGGATGGGAAGACAGCACCACCGGCAATATTTTTGCCAGCTATGTCATAAAGGGAGAATTGAAAGCGTCCACGGTGCGCAGCGGCATCGAATATATGGTATGGTTAGCGGACTGGTACCGTAAGAACTCGGAAGGCAAGGGGGTTGGATTTTTTCAGATAGGAGGAGGTATTGCGGGGGATTTTCCTATCTGCGTGGTACCAATGATGTATCAGGACCTAGAATGGCATGATGTGCCTTTCTGGAGTTATTTCTGCCAGATATCCGACAGCACGACCTCTTATGGATCGTATTCCGGGGCGGTGCCGAATGAAAAGATCACCTGGGGTAAGCTGGATATCAATACGCCAAAATTCATCGTTGAAAGTGACGCTACCATTGTAGTGCCGCTGATATTCGCATGGATACTGGGGTGGTAAGGGTGTAGTGTAATAAATTAATACCGTTATTTATGAACACAAATTCAGAAGAACTGTACCTGGAGGCCGAGGCGGATATCAAGAATAATAATTACGCCGAAGCATTCAAGAAATACGAGAGCATACTGTACGAAGAGCCGGATAGTGCGCCAGCGCACAATTCGATGGGATGGCTGTACAAGACCCAATTCGACGATTATATCAAGGCGGAGAACCACTTTCTCACTGCGATGCGGTGTGACCCGCTGTATCCGCATTCTTATTTCCATATAGCAGCCCTGCTGATGGACATGGAACGTTTTGACGAGCTGGAACAGCACCTTGAGAAATGTCTGCGTACACGCACGATCGATAAATCATGGGTCTATGGCCGTTATGCCCTGTCCGAAGAGCTGAGGAAGAATTATGACAAGGCCGTTTATTATTTCGAGAAAGCGATCCTGGCCAGCCAGAATGACGAGAAGATCAAGGACTACCGCAACGACATCGAAAGGGTCGAAATGAAGACGGAGATCGCGAAGAAACATTCGGCTTCCTGAGAAGGCCAAAAGAATATAAAAAAAACCCGGTTTACCGGGTTTTTTTATGCTTTTTATCGGGGATTAGCTCCATTCCTCTTTATCCCGCTGTTCCTGGCGCTTTACAACGCGTTTGGAGATGCGGATGCTCAGTTCATACAACAGGATAAGCGGCAGCGCCACGATGGTCTGGCTCATCCAGTCGGGGGAAGGGGTGATGATGGCTGCGATAAACAGGATCGCCACATAGGCATATTTCCGGTAGGTCCGGAGGAAACCGGGTGTTATCAGACCGATGCTGGTGAGTACATAGCTGACCAGGGGGAGCTGAAAGGCAAGACCCGATCCGATGATAATGTCTATGAGGTTCTCGATATAATCGCTTAGCGTAGGCTGGGTGACGATAGTGCCGGGGATCCCGATGGTATAGTTGAACAGGAAGCTGAATGTAAAAGGCGCCAGCAGGAAATAGCCAAAAGCGATACCCAGCATAAAGAAAAAGCTCACCCAGAAAATAGCTCCCCGGCTGCTTTTTAATTCTTTTTGGGAAAGGGCGGGTTTGACAAAGCGCCATAATTCCCAGAATACATAGGGAAAGGCCACGACAAACCCTCCAATGATACCGACATTGATGCTCGTCATAAACTGTGATCCGAATTCCGTGGTCTGCAGCTTCAGGCCCTTGACGGATTGAAGACAAAGGGCGTCACCCATGTGCAGTGTCTTACCCAGGTTGCACAAGCCTACATAGCTGACAAAATCGCTGCGTATCGGACCCATTATGATCTTTGAAAACACCCAGTCTATCTTGATAAAGATGGCGATACCCACCGCAACGATGACCAGGGCTGAGCGGACAATGTGCCAGCGCAACGCCTCCAGATGGTCTACAAAGGACATCTCGTCCTGATTCGGATCCCTGTTAAATAGATTAAGAGCCATTTTTAAGATGCTTAAAAACAGTCATTTATGACTTTTACGAACAGCCGGAAGCCCAATGACGACCGCGAAGTTAATTTGAAAATGTCTTTTCTGACACGGGTATATATAAAAAAACAAGCACTCCATTACAGAGTGCATTGTTTACTCCTAACTGACCTATGAAAAAATTCCCCTCTATGTAAGAGGAACAATATCTTTTGAGGAGGTTTTTGTCGTTTGCCTTACGGGAATAAAGGTGGCTAAAAATTGCAGGATGAAAAAGAATTCCGGGCTGTTTAACCACGGGTTAACATACGTTAACTGTATAGATGGGGGTGGGCGGGTGCCTGGGTGATGGGGGCTATTTCAGCACTTTGAGACGGACCATTTCTATGCGAGTGTCGGAGACATTCAATATCTCGAATTCGTAATCCCCGATGATGATGCGATCTTTCAGATGGGGAATGGTTTCATGTTGATTGATGATGTAGCCGGAGAGGGTTTCCGAGCCATTCTGGGGAAGCTCCAGGCCATATTTTTCGTTGAGATAATCCAATTCCAGTCTGCCTGAGAAGATAAATTCGTCGGCGGAGAGCTTTCTTTCCTCGAACTCCTCGGTGTCGTATTCGTCCTTTATTTCTCCAAAGATCTCTTCCAGGAGGTCTTCCATAGTAACGATGCCGGCTGTGCCGCCAAATTCGTCCACGACCCAGGCAATGCTTTTTCTTTCGCGGCTGAATTTCCGGATGAGGTCTGTAGCGCTCATGCTTTCCGGTACGGCGGGAATGGGAAGGAGAATGCTTTTGATAAACGGCGGTTTCCTGAACAGGTCCAGTTGATGTATATAGCCTACAACATGATCGAGGTTATCGTCGTATACAACGAGTTTGCTCAATCGCGTTTCGACAAATTTCTTCCGGGCTTCCTCGATGGGGGAGTTGAGATCGATACCGTCGATCTCCTTTCTCGGCACCAGGCATTCCCGCACTTTTACTTTTGGCAGCCGGAGGGCTGCTTCGAAAAGGTTTTTGTTCAGGTCCTTTTCTTCTTCCGCCTCGCCTGTCTGCTGCATAAAATGGTCTGTGTCGATGGTGGAAAAAACGCCTCTACGTTCGTCCATCCGTACGTTGAAGACATATTTCAGGATCCATTGCGAGATGGATACAAAAAAATTGGTGAGAGGGGAGAAAAGACGGCTGAAGAAATCCATGGTGCTGGCGAAAAAGCTCAACATGGAGTCTGCTTTGCTCCGGAAGAAGGCTCTGGGAATAAATTCACCAAAAAAAAGGATAAAGATGGAGGCGCCCAGGGTTTCCAGGAAAAGTCGAAAAGCGTTTACATAGCTGCCGGAATAATGTAATTTGGTTATAAGAAAATTCCACAGCGGTAAAAAGGTTTCTCCTACCATCAGACCGAAGATGACGAGGAATACATTGAACCCCGTCAGGCTGGTGCCGAGGAACTGCGCCGGATGATCCACGAAGTGAGAGAGAATGATGCCGCTGCCGTGCCCTTGTTTCTTCTTCAATTCAATAGCCAGTTTGTTAGCGCTGGCAAAAGCAACTTCTATCCCGGAAAAAAAAGCGATCATTAGCCAGGCTATCACAATCCAGATAAGGGTGTTCGTATTGATCATCATAGAGGCTACTAATTTAGTCGTAAAAATCGGAAAATCATAGCCCTAAAAAGGATTTGACGGCTTCGTCGGCTTCCCGGCAGGCCTTCTCAAGGTGATCATTTACAATGATCTGGTCGAAATGGTGTTTAAAAGAGATCTCATAGGCTGCCTTGTTGACCCTGGCCATCAGGCTTTCGGGGGTTTCGGTACCCCGGCCTTCTAGGCGCCGGCGCAATTCTTCGACGGAAGGGGGTTCTATGAACAGGGACAGGGTGGAATGGGGATATTGTTCCCGGATATGAATGGCGCCTTTGACCTCTATGTCCAGCAGCGGGGTCTTACCGGCGTCCCAGATACGCTGCAGCTCTTTTTTCAGAGTGCCGTAATATTTCCCTTCGTATACCATCTCCCACTCCACAAATTCGTTGTGCTGGATCTTTTGTTTAAAATCCTCCAGACTGAGGAAATAATAGTCTATGCCGTCCCTCTCATGGGAGCGGGGTTTGCGGGTGGCTGCCGAGACGGAAAAGGTCAGAGAAGGATATTTTCCCAATAAATAACGGGTAATGGATGTTTTTCCTGCCCCGGAAGGGGCTGTTATGATGATGATCTTTCCCTGACTCATATCCTATTGATTTGGGCGCCCAGGCGTCGCAGCCGTTCATCGATATATTGGTAACCGCGGTCTATCTGTTCGATATTCTGGATAACGCTCCTGCCTTCGGCACTGAGGGCGGCGATCAACAGGGCTACCCCTGCCCTGATGTCGGGACTGCTCATGGTGATGCCCCGCAACTTCTGCTCCCGGGCCTGTCCGATCACGGCTGCCCGGTGAGGGTCGCAAAGGATGATCTGCGCGCCCATATCAATGAGTTTGTCTACAAAAAAGAGACGGCTTTCAAACATTTTTTGATGGATCAATACAGACCCTCTTGCCTGGGTGGCGACGACCAGCACGATGCTGAGCAGGTCGGGGGTAAAGCCCGGCCATGGATGGTCGTAAATAGTCAGCACAGAGCCATCCAGGAAGCTTTGGATCTCATAAATGTCCTGTTCGGGAATATAGATATCATCCCCTCTGAACTCCATTTGAATTCCCAACTGTCTGAACTTATCGGGGATGACACCCAGATTTTCCAGGCTGACGTTCCGGATGGTGATCTCGCTTTGGGTCATGGCGGCCAGGCCGATGAAAGAACCGATCTCGATCATGTCCGGGAGCATGCGGTGCTCGGTACCGGCTAAGTAGTCTACGCCCTCGATATGCAGGAGGTTACTACCGATGCCCCTGATCTTCGCGCCCATACGGGTCAGCATCTTACACAATTGCTGGATATAGGGTTCACAGGCGGCATTGTAAATAGTGGTAATGCCTTCTGCCATGACTGCTGCCATGATGATGTTAGCCGTGCCGGTGACGGAAGGTTCATCCAGCAACAGATGACATCCTTTTAGATGAGGGGCTTCCAGATGGAAAAGGCCTTCCTCGGGATGATAATTGAATTTGGCGCCCAGCTTTTCGAAGCCGATGATATGGGTATCCAGGCGGCGGCGTCCTATCTTATCCCCTCCGGGTTTGGGGATAAATGCTTTTCTATACCGGGCCAGCATAGGACCGGCCATCATCACTGAGCCGCGAAGCCGCCCGCTCTTCTGGCGGTAAGTCTCGCTACGGAGATAATCGATGTCTACGGCATCCGCCTGGAAGATACAGGTGTCGGGCGCTGTCCGCTGGACCTTTACGCCCATTTCCCCTAACAATTCGATAAGCAGACGTACATCCAGGATGTCCGGGATATTGGTGATCGTAACTTTTTCGGGTGTGAGCAATACAGCGCTGATGATCTGCAGGGCCTCGTTCTTGGCTCCCTGTGGAAGAATGTCTCCTTTGAGCTTTTTACCCCCTATGACTTCGAATGAGTTCATTTTTCTGGAATAGAAAAAGCCAAGCGGACCATTGGTCCGCTTGGCTTTTATAAGTAAATATCAATATCTTTTCTTTTTGAATTTTCCGGGGCGGTCGTTGTTCCTGTCATTGCGGTTGTTATTGTTCCGCTGCTGGAATTTCTGATTGCGTTTGCCACGGTAATCGGAAAAGTTCTGACGATCCCTGTCCCTGCCTTCATTGGGCCGGAAGCTCTTCACATAAGGCGTGTTGGTGAATTCCAATTGGCCATTGGTGAGGTTGGTGAGCTCGCTTTGGATGGCGTCGTCATGGACGGTTTCTTTATGCCAGTTGTTGTAAGCCAGCTTCATATAATAAGCGACCGCATTGGCAAAGCCGTTGCGTTTTTCCGGATTCTCTTCGGCCAGCGCCTTGTTGATAACGATCTCCAGGTTTTTTCCAAGGTGAGAGAACTTTGGATAACGCTTGGGGTATTTCAACGGCTTGGGACGTGCCCTCAGCGTTTCCCGGGTGGGGATGGGATACGGTGAGGTAACTTCCAGCTTGAAGTCGGAGATCAGGAAAAGGTGATCCCATAGTTTATGCCGGAAATCTTCTACATTTTTCAGGTGCGGGTTGAGAAAGCCCATCAGCTCTATAACTGCGTGTGCGTTGCGTTGTCTTTTTTCTTTATCCTCCAGGGTCACGAGATACTCGATCATCTTTTGGATATGACGACCGTATTCACGCATGATGAGGTGATTTCGCGTCGTATTGTATTCCATGTGTTCCATTTTGTCAAAACTACAGGAAAAACGGCAAATCCCGAATAAAAAAAGCCCGCCTTAGGCAGGCTTTTAGGTATAAGACAGGATGTTAATTTACATAAACCTTACTGGTATACTGTCTGTCATGCGTCAGGTCTGTGGTACGTAGGAAATACAAGCCTTTCACCGGCCTGGGATTGAGGTCCATTCCTATTTCGCTGGTGCCGGCGAGCGTGACTGCTTTTTGCTGAACTACTTGTCCGGCCGTGTTGACCAGTTCCAACCTGAACCTGCCGTTCTGTGCCGAATTAAAGCGGAATGAGAGGCTGTTGGTGACGGGGTTTGGATAGACCTGGTAACTGATGAAGGCAGCCTCGGCAGAGCCGTTCTTGTTGACCACCAGCACTTGCGAGTAGCCTATTTTTCCCGTGGCGGTAGTTTCCCTGATCCTGAAATAGAGTTTGTCCACATTAGTCTGATCAGGGTTATATTGATACTGGTATTTTGCTGTAGGACCTGTTGCATCAGGGTCAGCTGTCGTTTGTGTAAGACTGGTAAAGTTTTTCCCGTCTGTTGAGATCTGGATTTCATAAATTGAATTGTTTGGGTTGATATTGGCCAGCCATTGCAAAAGGATGGAATGGCCTTGCGGGGTTGCGGTAAAGTCTTCTATGGAAATGGCCAGGGGCGTGGAGGGGCACCAATAGTAGGTAAGAGTAAAATCCCCCCAGTAGGTAGTCTGAACCTTTTGAACGTAATTCAGGCCCCCTTCCGTGGTCGTCAGACCGCCGCTGATGGAATAAGACAGGCTGATCGAGCCAGATCCGAGATAAGCGGGATTGGCGCCGAAGTTCCTGGTGCCCGAGATGCCGTTCAAAACATTATCCGGGCCGTAAGTGATCGTATCGTCCGGCTGACCATAAGCACCCAGCGAATCAGGGCCATAGTAGGTATGATATGGTTTGACTACGCTGAAGCCAGGTCCGTTGATAGTGGCCGAAGTGAGCAGGTCAAAGGAATATTCCGTCTTGCCTGTAGGGGTGTACAGCGGATTGCTCGTTGGCAGCAAGGCCGTGGAGGGGGCCAGGTTGCGGGCGCCTGAAATGCTGGACGCTGATAAATTATAGGCAAGGGATAAACAAGCCAGGTCTCCAATGCTCGGGTCCATTTTGGGAAAGGTAAGGGTGGCGCTGGATGCATTTGTAGGGCTAAGCGTAAGGGTGTTGGTGATAGGGGTGGCAGCGGAACCATTAGCACAGGTACATTGTGCCATGAGAGAAAGAGGAAAACTCGCCATCATGCCTATACAGATAGCAAGTGTAAGGGTAAACACACGTTTCATAAGCACGGATTTTCGTGAGGAATCGGATTAATTATTAATCACATAGGTGCAATAATGAGGCCAAAGCGATCTTTTTGGACCGGTTTGCACCGTAAAAACCACATTTTAGGCAATAGAATAAATTGTAGTATGTTGATAATCAGTAATTTTATTTTGTATTTTTTTATGCACATCCTCTCATCTCCGGAATGACCCGGACTAGCGGAACCGCTGGCCTAAACATTTACCTTTGTCTAATGCGAATTTTTTTAGATTGCAGAGCTCTTCAGAAGGCAGGGGCTGACAGCGAAAGGACCCGCTTTATTCTTTCCTGTGTGGCCGGGCTTACCCTTTATCAGGGTGTAGAATGGTTGTTCCTGCTCAGCGGGCGGGAGGGGGATCTATCCTTGCCGGCGGGGGAGAGGATAATGGCCCGGAGGTCTTTTTGGCTGGTGTCGCGGACTGTCCGGAAGTACAAAGCGGACCTTATTATGATGACTGATGGCCGGAAGGTGCGGTCGTCGGTCCCTCAATGCAGCTGGATGCCGGGTGGATCTTTGCTTCGTCTGTCTTCCGGGGACGTTGTGACGGTGTCACTGACGGCTGATGGGGGTGTCGAGCCATTGGCCATGGAGGAGAGGGAAAGGGTGAAAGGAGCAATTGCGGGGGGGAAAGAATATTTTCTTGCGGATATCACGGGCGCTGGTGTTCCGGCGGTGGTAGATCTGCTGAAAGCTTTTTCTTTATTTAAAAAGCGGCAGATGTCGAATATGAAGCTGGTGCTCATGGGCAAGGGTCATCCCGGTGTCATAGAGAAACTGGACTCCTATAAATATCGTCAGGATGTATGTTTGGATCCGGGTGTTGGAAGGGGTGAAATGGTTGGAGGGGCATATGGGGTCGTGCATTTGGCAAGGCGGGATAGTCTTGGGTTGGATGTGCTGAATGCCTGGAAGGCGCATGTGCCTGTTATTACAATGGAGGCAGGGGCCGGGGAGGCTGTTCATCTGGTAGCCGCGGGCGATCCTGTGCCGCTGGCGGATGGTCTGAAATCACTTTATAAAGATGAAGCTTTTCGGGGCGAGCTGATCGGAAAGGCTGCTCTCCGGGCAGCGGATCTCAGTCTGCGGCAGTCGGTGGCTATGATTTGGGAGGCAATCGGGAGAAACTAGTTAACTTGCGGCTTGCTAAACTCTTTTTATGGGAAGATCTTCAATCAATATCGATGTAATGCTGGACGCTGACAGAGTACCTGAACAGATCAGCTGGAACGCCACGGATACGACTGCCGAGTCGGCCCGTAAGGCAAAGGCGATGATGCTGGCCTTTTGGGATGGCGCTGAAAAGACGGCCTTGCGCATCGATCTATGGACCAAGGACATGATGGTGGACGAGATGGCGGACTTTTTTTATCAGACCTTTATGACGATGGCTGAAACCTATCATAGGGCTACCCAGGACCAGGGATTGACAAACGACATGAAACAGTTTGCAAAGGATTTTTATAATAAATTCAGGGAGCAGCAATTAAAAAGCAATAAAGCGTAATCGCAACAAAAATTTCTTTGGCATGAGTTTAGAACAAAAAGTAATGGCAGCGCTGAAGACAGCGATGCTTGCAAAGAACGAGGGGGCCTTGCGGGGCCTGCGGGCCATCAAGGCTGCCATCATTCTCGCTAAAACATCCGAAGGGGCAGGAGGAGAGCTGAAAGAAGAGGATGAGACGAAGCTCCTTCAGAAATTGATCAAGCAGCGGAAGGATTCCCTGGAGATCTACCAGCAGCAGCAAAGGGCTGATCTGGCTCAAAAGGAGCAGGAAGAGATTACCGTTATCGAGGAATTCCTGCCCAGGCAATTGAGTGCTGAAGAGCTGAAAGCGGCTTTATCGAAGATCATTGCCGAGACGGGCGCCTCCTCCCCTGCTGATATGGGGAAGGTGATGGGCGCAGCAACCAAGCAGTTGGCTGGCCAGGCGGATGGCAAGACGATCAGCGCAGCAGTGAAAGAATTGTTATCAAAATGATATGTGGATCGATGTCCTGTTCCTGATCCTTTTGTTATGGGCTGTATTCAAAGGATTGCGGCAGGGGTTGATCATTGCTGTCGTCTCGACACTGGCCTTTATCATCGGGCTGGCTGCTGCCATGAAGCTGTCGGTTTCCCTGGCCGGCTATTTGAAGGTGCATACTTCCCTATCGAGCCGCTGGCTGCCGGCACTGGCTTTTATCCTGGTATTCCTGGCCGTTGTACTGCTGGTAAGATGGATTGGACGGCTGATGGAGGCGGCAGTGGAGCTCACGATGATGGGCTGGCTGAACAAACTGGGAGGTATCCTGTTATATGCGGCAGTTTATACGATCATCTTAAGCGTACTATTGTTCTATGCCGTCCAGCTCCGGCTAGTAGCCGGCAGCACCCTGTCCTCTTCAATAACTTACCCCTTTGTCCGACCCTGGGGACCGGTGGTGATCGATGGATTTGGCAGTTTTATCCCCTTCTTTAAGGGTATGTTCGGGCAGTTGGAGGAGTTTTTCGGCCGTCTGAACAACAGTCTACAGTAAAGATAGACTGATAGACGGTTTTCCCGGTCTGGGAGGAGGGGAAAGCGGGGGGGCGGCTATTTTAAGGGGAGAGGTATTTTTTTGCGGTAAATTGCTATTTTTACGATTAATTACCGGGATAGAATTTAATAGCTGATGGAATACGAAATCAAACAAGAAGAAAAGTTCAGATTCATCGAGGAAGGGGAGGGCGAACCGCTGTTGTTATTACACGGTCTGTTCGGCGCGTTGAGCAATTTCACCGGCCAGATCAGTTATTTCCGCACACAGTATAAAGTAGTGGTGCCGCTATTGCCCTTGCTGGACCTGGATATCCTGCATACTACGGTAGGAGGTTTGGAGAAGTGGGTCCATAAATTTATTGAGCTCCGTGATTATAAGAATATCAACCTTTTGGGTAATTCTTTAGGGGGGCATGTAGCGTTGATGTATGTCCTCCGTCACCCTGAAAGGATCAAATCGCTTACCCTTACAGGCAGTTCAGGTCTTTTTGAGAATGGTATGGGGGACACCTATCCTAAAAGAGGGGATTACGAGTATATCCGGAAAAAGACCGAATTAACCTTCTATGATCCAAAAATGGCCTCGAAGGAGCTGGTGGACGAGCTGTATGAAACGGTAAATGTCCGGCTGAAAGCCATTAAGATCATCGCGCTGGCCAAGAGTGCCATCCGGAATAACCTGGGGGAAGAAGTGAGTCAGATCAAACAGCCGACCCTGCTTGTCTGGGGAAATAATGACAATATCACCCCGCCGTTCGTCGGTAAGGAGTTCCATAAGCTGATACCGAACAGTGAGCTGCATTTTATAGATCTGTGCGGGCATGCTCCGATGATGGAAAGGCCGGAGGAGTTCAATGGGATACTTCATAAATTTTTGCGAAAATTGAATGAGCCGGCAGCGGTAGCCTGATTTATTACGTCTTAGTATAGAGGGATTCTTTACTTTTAATAAATAAAGTGTTAAACAAAGAGATCATATCGGCCTCTATCCCATCCTTGCACCTGAATGACCCGGTGTCCCAGGCTTTGGATCTGATGGCGGATTTTCATGTCACCCATCTGCCTGTCGTCATAGAAGATAAACTGGCCGGATTGGTGAGTGAGGATGCTCTTTTGAATGTCGAGGATGATTCGATCCGGTTATCCCAGTTACAGGGAAGTTTTTCCAAGACGGCCGCTCATGCCGACGCTTTCTTTTTCGAGGCGGTACAAATGGTGAATGAATCTGCCCTGACGGTGGTTCCTGTGGTTGCCGGCGAGTCGGAATATATCGGCTCTATCACTGCTACGGACCTGCTGAGACAACTGGGCCGGACAAGCGGCGTGAGTGACACCGGCGGTATCATCGTGCTGGAAATGGAAAAGGTCAGCTTCTCTTTTTCCGAGATCAGCAAACTGGTGGAAACGAATGACGCTCAGATCACACAACTGAATACCTATCCGGATGCTTCTTCCGGGAGTTTTTATATTATCTTACGGATCAATAAGCTTGAAATCTCTGATATTATCGCCACGTTCCAGCGATATGAATACCAGGTTAAGTATTATTTCGGGGAAGAGCTGTACGAGAATGAATTGCGCAGCAATTACGACCACCTGATGAATTACCTGAATATTTAGTGTTCAGAGGATCTGCATTGCTAACTTAAAGACCTGATTGCCCTCGACATTATGCGGACATTAAAGAAGGACCGTACATATTTTTGGATGATCCCTGCCCTTCTGCTCTTTTATTCATATGCTGCTGCCCAGTCCGACCCCGATGCTGCCGACTCATCCCGTCCATATAAAGTTGGACGGATCTTTATTTCCGGCAACAAAAAGACAAAGAACTATATCGTCGAAAGGGAACTGTCTTTCAAAACAGGCGACTCCGTCAGCCTGCATGACCTGGTCACCGCATTCCAAATGGCGCATGACCGGCTGATAAATACCCATTTGTTCAACGACGTGGTGATCTATCTCAAGGAGTTCCACGGTTATGTGGCGGATGTAGCAATTGACGTAAAAGAGCGGTGGTACATTTTTCCGGTGCCTTATTTCAGACCGGTGGACCGTAATCTTTCGGCCTGGGCTGCCCGCCATTATAATTTCAACCGGGTGAATTACGGGGCAAAATTCACCCATTTCAATTTCACCGGAAGGAACGATCAGTTGACGGCCTGGCTGATCACCGGCTATGCCCGGCAGTTTGAATTATACTACAACCAGCCTTATGCGGACAAGACGCTAAAGCATGGTTTTGGGGGTGGATTTACCTACGCACAGATGAAGGAAGTGGACGCACTAACCCTTCACAATCAGCAAAATTTTATCAATTCGGATACCATCCCCTTTGCCGGAAAATATCTCAGCGAGACATTCTCCGCATCCCTCCGTTATTTTTACCGGCCTGGGCTGAAAGTGAGGCATTTTGTAGGATTCACCATGACCAGTGTAAATATCGATAGTGCCGTGGCGGTCTGGAATCCCCATTATTTTAATCATGATAAGCTAAAGGTGGTTTATCCCGAGCTGGCCTACCGATTCACCTATACAGACGTGGACTATGTCGCCTACCCCCTGAATGGGATCATTTTTGAGGCGGGGCTCACCCGCCGGGGCATTACGAAGGATATAGATTTCTGGCAATTCTATACCAAGCTGACCCGCAGCTGGCCCCTGGCAAGAAAACTCTGGTTTGGTCTTGAGAACACCAATGTACTGAAGTGGCCGCTGAACCAGCCTTTTTATAATCAGTCCTTACTAGGGTATGGCGATTTCTTTTTGAGGGGATTGGACCGTTATGTTGTCGACGGTACGGCCGGAGTGGTGCTGCGTAATACGCTTTTCCGGGAACTATTCAATTTCAGCATACCCTTCATGCATGTCCGCAGTCATGACCGGATACCTTTCCGTATTTATGCTACAGCATTTTCCGACTATGGGTATGCATACAATCGTGATTTTAAATCCAATTCATTGGTCAACCGTATGTTATATACGGCGGGGGTAGGTGTGGACATCGTTACCTTTTACGATCTGAATTTCCGTCTGGATTATAGCTTTAATCAATTAGGACAAAACGGGTTATTTTTACACATCAGAAATGATTTTTAATTAAAATGAAAGTAGCTATATACAGTCGCGTGGTCGAATATGAACAGCAGAGCGGGGTACAGAGATTATTTGACGAATTGGTACGACAACAGCTTCAACCCGTGATCCACCAGCCTTTCCTGGAAAAGATCGGGTCCTCTTTTATACTCCCTTCCAATGTCGCCAGTTTCCGGGAGTCCAGCGACCTGGACGATTCTATCGAGTTCCTCATCAGCCTGGGTGGGGATGGGACGCTGCTGGATACGGTGTCGTTGGTAAGAGATAAGAATATCCCTGTGCTGGGGATCAATTTCGGAAGGCTGGGTTTTCTGGCCAGCATCGGGAAGGAAGAGCTAACGACGGCTGTCACTGCCCTGGTCAACCGCACTTTTGTAGTGGATAAACGCAGTCTGATCCACCTGGATGCCAATAAGCCCTTGTTTGGGGATGTACCCTATGGTTTAAATGAATTTGCCATCCACAAGACGGATACCTCTCCCATGATCAAGATCCACACCTATCTCAATGGGGAATTTCTGAATACGTACTGGGCTGACGGCCTGATCGTGTCCACCCCTACGGGCAGCACCGGTTATTCGCTCAGCTGCGGGGGGCCTGTCGTATTTCCCGAGTCGGCCAGCTTTGTCATCACGCCGGTGGCGCCGCATAATCTGAATGTCCGTCCTATCATCGTGCCGGATGACAATATTATTTCTTTTGAAGTGGAAGGCAGGGCGGAAAATTTCATCTGTGTCCTGGATTCGAGGAAGGAAATTGTGGACAAACAGGTGCAGTTGGCCGTTCGTAATGAAGCTTTTACCCTTAGCCTGATACGTCTGAACGAAAATAACTTCTTACAGACGCTTCGCGGGAAGCTTTCCTGGGGGCTGGATACCCGGAATTAGCCTGACGGCCTGGTTTTTGCAAATGACCTGTAACTTTAACATTTCTCTTGTGTGAACAGGGAACGAAAAAATTTCAAATTTCGTTTACCTGGTAAGTAGGATCAACGTATTATAATATTATATGAAGCAATTGCCGAGTCTGACCGTATTGTTCTTATTGCTGATCTGCTTAAGGGGAAGTGCCCAGGAAGAGGCTATTGTACAGGAAGGGGAATATGGTATTTCGGCCGGAGCTTCGCATTATTTTGGGGATCTGAACCCCAATCCCCGGTTTAACCGCCCCAACATAGCCCTGGGGGCTTTTTTCCGCAGACAATTCGGCAATTATGTGGCCCTTAGGATCGCGGGGCATTATGCTTTTTTGGGATATTCTGATAAATACAATACCAGTAATGAGTTCATGCGGCGCAGGAATCTTAGTTTCAATACCAATATCTGGGAACTGACCCTGCAGGGAGATTTCAACTTTTTCAAGTTCGTACCGGGCAGCCTGTACGACCGCTATACCCCTTATATCACGCTGGGAGCAGGGGTGTTCAACTATAATCCTTATGCTTATTATCAGGGTAAGAAAGTGTATCTGCGGGAGCTGGGTACGGAAGGTCAGGGCTCGGCCGCCTACCCTAACCGGAAGCCATACGGGACTATGGCTGTGTGTTTCCCCCTGGGAGTGGGGGTTAAATACAATCTGAACCGGAACATGAACCTGGGTTTTGAAGTAGTTTACCGCTTTACCACCACCGATTATATTGATGATGTAAGCACTACATATGCCCCTGATGCACAGCCACATCTGCTCCCTGATGGATCCCCGACCCTCTGGTATGCCATGCAGGACAGGAGCAATGAGCTGGGGACGCCCATCGGGATCAAGGGACGGCAGCGGGGATATTCCAACCAGAAGGATAGCTACCTGTTTGCGGAGATCATGCTTTCCTTTAATTTGACTTCTTATAAGTGTCCCAACCCCGGCGGCCTGTAGTAATTTTGAATTCACTATCTTTGAGCCCTTTAAAAACTGATTTTGGAGTCTGAAAAGGCAAAAATAGATCTGCAAAGGCTGCCCTGCCATATAGCCATTATTATGGACGGGAATGGCCGTTGGGCCCAGGAAAAGGGGCAGGATAGGCTATTTGGTCATTTTCATGGCGTTGAAAGTGTGCGGGATATCGTGGAAGGCTGTGCGGAACTGGGTATCGGCTATCTTACGTTATATGCTTTTTCCACAGAGAACTGGGACCGCCCGGCCTATGAGGTGACAGGTCTGATGGAGCTGCTGGTGGAGACGATCCGCAAAGAGGCGGAAACCCTCAGCAGGAATAATATAAGACTACATGTCATTGGCGACATGTCCATGCTGCCGGAATATGCCCGCAACGAGCTAAAAGAAGCCCTTGAGATAACGGCGAAGAATACGGGGCTCAACCTGATCATGGCGTTGAGCTACAGCTCCCGCTGGGAGCTTACCGAAGCCGTCAAGAGCCTTGCCCTTGACGTGAAGGCAGGCAAGCTCGATCCAGCCGCCATTACGCAGGACACCCTGCAACAATACTTGTCCACAAAGGACTTCCCTGATCCGGAGCTGATGATCCGGACCAGCGGAGAATACCGCATCAGTAACTTTTTGCTATACCAACTCGCTTATGCTGAATTGTATTTCACCGGCGTCCGCTGGCCCGATTTTCGGAAAGAGAACCTATATGAAGCCATCCTCGACTTCCAGGGAAGAGAAAGACGATTTGGGAAGACAAGTGCTCAAATTCAACAGGAACCGTCTGCTTCTCAGACTACTTTTTAACAAAGACTTTTAATAAATCCCCTTAATTTGCCGCTCTAAAAACCGACTGGATGCAACGAAGATCACTGATTTGTGTTTTTTTACTAATATCTTACTGCTTATTGGATCTAACTGCTGCAAAAGCCCAGGTGACACCCGACACAACGCATCCAGTTTCCATCGACCCTGAATTGATCAACCTTACCAACCCCAAAAACCCACCTCGCGAATATATTATTGCCGGCATCAAGATCTCCGGCACCAAATACCTGGACGAATCGCTGCTTACTTCTATTTCAGGGCTTACCGTAGGCGATAAGGTGACCATTCCAGGAGGTGATAACTTTAGCAAGGCTATTACGAACCTGTGGAAACAAAACCTGTTCTCCAACATTGAGATCAACTATACCAAGATCGTCGGTAATAATATTTATATAGAGATCGATGTAACAGAGCGCCCTCGTCTATCCAATTTTTATTTTAAAGGAGTAAAAAAGGGGGATGGAGATGACCTTACCACAAAGACCGCGCTGGTAAAAGGCCGGGTGGTAACGGAGAACATGAAGCGTTCAGCCATCCAGGTTATCAAGAAATTCTATGCTGAAAAGGGTTATCAGGATGTACAGATAACTATCTCCGAAGCAAAAGACCCTTCTGTAGCCAACTCAGAAATACTTTACTTTAACATCGTAAAAGGTCCGAAGGTTCGCATCAGCGAGATCAATTTTTTTGGCAACCAGGCTATCTCGGAGAGCAAGTTGAAAAAGCAGATGAAGGACACGCATGAGCAATCCCGGTTCACTCTCTTTCCACCGCCGATAGATACGACCTTTGGCCCCAATCCCCGGATGACCTTTAAAGAGTACCTCGATAAATGGGGTTTTTTGTCTTTTACGGGAACAAAAGAATTCCTGGATCCCTGGTTCCGGTTCAAACTATTCAGCTCGGCCAAGTTCAATGCTACCAAGTTTGAGACAGATAAGCAAAAGATCATCGAGTATTACAATTCCCAGGGCTATCGTGATGCCGCCATTCTGGACTACAAAACGCCTGTGAACAAAGGAAAGATGAATGTCGACATCAAACTGGAGGAAGGACATAAGTATTATTTCGGGAATATCTCCTGGAGAGGAAATACCAAATACTCAGACTCTGTCCTTAGTATTGCGCTGGGTATCCATAAAGGGGATGTTTATAACCTGGACATCCTGAACAAGAAACTAAAAATGTCCCAGGAAGGGGGCGATATCAGCGGTCTGTATATGGACGATGGGTACCTTTTCTTTCGTATCGACCCGGTGGAGACGGCGGTATACAACGATACCATCGATTTTGAGATCCGTATGACGGAAGGTCCCCAGGCCACCATCAAGAATATTAACATCACCGGTAATGAGAAGACAAAAGAATATGTCATCCGCCGGGAACTGTTTACCATACCCGGCGATAAATTCAGCCGTCAGGAACTGATCCGTTCACAGCGGCAGATAGCCAACCTGGGTTTCTTCAACCAGGAAAAGATCAACCCGGGCGTCAACCCCAATCAGGAAGACGGTACGGTTGACATTAACTGGAGCGTGGAAGAGAAATCTGCCGACCAGCTGGAATTGTCCGCAGGCTGGGGCGGCGGCATCGGTCTGACGGGTACCGTGGGGGTTACATTTAATAACTTCTCCATCAAAAACATTTTTCATAAGTCGGCCTGGGATCCATTACCCAGCGGGGATGGACAGAAGTTAAGTCTGCGTATCCAATCCAACGGTAAGGCCTACCAGTCCTATAACTTCTCCTTTACCGAGCCCTGGCTGGGTGGTAAAAAAAGGAATTCGCTGACGATCAGCCTGTATCGCAGCGTCTTCCGTACGGGTGGATACAACTATCGGACAAATACCTACTCTTTCAGTGATACCAACTCATTGAAGAACTTTGGTGTTTCTGTCGCTCTGGGTAAGCAACTACACTGGCCGGACGATTATTTCACCCTGACCTATGCGGTAAACTATACGCAGTATAACCTGAATAACTATCCGTTGTTCACCTCCGCCTTCCGGAACGGATATTCTACCAACTTCAGTTTTAAGCTGTCGCTGAGCAGATATGACCTGGACCAGCCGATCTATCCACGTCGCGGGGCCAACCAGGTGCTGAGCGTACAGTTTACGCCGCCATATTCTGCATTTGATAAAGGGATTACCCAGGGAGACAGCTATAAACTGCCGGAGTACCATAAATGGCGGTTTACCAGCGACTGGTATCTGCCGATCGGGAACGCCATGGGCGCCGACAAGAGCCGTCAGTTCGTGTTGAAGGCCTCTGCTAAATTCGGGTTTATGGGGCGCTACAACAGCCGGCTTGGGTTCTCGCCCTTCGAGCGCTTTCAGGTGGGTGATGCGGGTCTGACCAATAACTTCGGCTTGCTGGGTTATGATATCATTTCCCAGAGAGGCTATCCCGTATATGAGAATTCGGACCCGAAATATAATCCCGATCAGCAACAAGCCAGCCAGTTCTTTACCATGTTTAATAAGTATACGCTGGAATTACGTTATCCTTTTACAACCAACCCCAGCAGTACTATCTACGGGCTGACCTTTTTCGAAGCGGCCAACGGGTGGTATAACTACAACGAATACAACCCCTTCCGCCTTCGCAGGAGCGTGGGTGTCGGGATGCGTTTCTTCCTTCCCATGTTCGGCTTGCTGGGCTTTGACTATGGGATAGGGCTGGACCGTATCCAGAATGGTTCTCTGAAAGATGCCACCCGGTTTACATTTATGTTGGGATATGAGCCGGATTAATCCTAAATTTCAAACCCAAAAATGTATTGACCTATGACGAAGAAATTAATATCAGTTTGTCTGTTGCTGGGCTTTGTCCTGGTAGGACAAGCACAACGGATCATCGTGGTGGACACCAAGTATATTCTGGATAAAATGCCGGAATATAAGGACGCCCAGAAAAAGCTTGACCAGATCAGCATGCAGTGGCAAAAAGAGATCGACGACAAACAGTCGGCCCTGGACAAAATGTACAAGGATTATGACGCAGAACAGGTGATGCTGAGCGATACATTAAAAAAGAAAAGAGAGGACCAGCTTTTCAACAAGGAAAAGGAAGTTCGGGACCTGCAGCGCAAACGGTTCGGATACGAGGGCGACCTGTTCAAGATGCGGCAGGAATTGGTCAAACCCATACAGGACAAGGTATACAACGCTATCCAGCAGATTGCTGTAAACAGGATGTACGATTTAATTTTGGATAAAAGTGAAGGAATTACTGTTATATTTGCCGACCCAAAGCTGGACAAGAGCGAGGATATTATAAAGGCTTTGGGGATTAAATAATTCCGATAGAATTCCAATAGTTAACAGGACGTTAAAAAAACAGCAAAACCAAATAAGATCGTGAAACTCTGCTATGTTTCATGTTCAACAAAAACAAACAACGAACAAATGAAAAAGATTCTTACCGTAGTAGTGGTGGTTATGGGCCTGATGATGGTGGGCAATTCGACAAAGGCACAGAGCAAGATCGGCTACATCAGCCTGGCTGAACTGATCCCTGCCATGCCGGAGTACAAAAAGGCGGACACTGCCTTGAACGATTACCAGAATGCCCTGGGCCAGAACTTTGAGGATATGAAAAAGGAATACTATGAGCAGGATAGCCTATTGAACTCCAAGGACACTGCGAAATATACAAAGGCGCAACTGGAACTGAAGAAGAAGAATATGGGTGAAATGCTGATCAAGTTGCAAGGATGGCAACAGCAGGCTCAGCAGCTGTACCAGCAGAAACAGCAGGACCTCATTGCCCCTATTCAAAAGAAGGCTGTAGAGACGGTACAGGCTGTGGCAAAGGAAAATGGATATGCTTATGTGCTGACCAAGGAAGCGCTGCTGGCCTCTCCTCCTGCCGATGACCTCCTGCCCCTGGTAAAAAAGAAGCTCGGACTGAAATAACTTAAATATATTAATGCAACGCCGGACCAGACGGTCCGGCGTTCTATATTTATACTATGTCTTCTTCCCAGCCCATCGGCGTGTTTGATTCCGGTTATGGCGGGCTCACCGTTCTAAAAGAACTGGCAGCCCGGCTTCCACAGTATGATTATACCTATCTGGGGGATAATGCACGCGCGCCATATGGGACAAGAAGCTTTGAGACGGTGTATCATTATACTTTGGAATGTGTCCAATGGCTTTTCCGTCAGGGCTGCCCTCTTGTGATACTGGCCTGTAATACCGCCTCGGCAAAGGCGCTCCGCTCTATCCAACAGCATGATCTTCCTAACATTGCGCCGGACCGGCGGGTCCTGGGGGTGATAAGACCTACTACGGAAGTGGTAGGGAAGTTCACAAAGACGGGAAAGGTGGGCATTCTCGCTACCCGAGGGACAGTGCTGTCAGAGTCTTACCCTATCGAGATCGCGAAGTTCTACCCGGATATAACCGTCTTCCAGCAAGCTTGTCCTCTCTGGGTGCCGCTTGTGGAAAATAATGAACATGATAAACCCGGTGCTGATTATTTTGTCGAAGAATACGTACAGCAGCTATTGGCGCAATCGCCGGATATCGATGCCGTCTTACTGGCCTGCACCCATTATCCCCTGCTGCAACATAAGATCGCCCGTTATCTTCCGCAAAGCAGCCGGCTGATAGTACAAGGAGAGATTGTGGCGGCAAGTCTGGCTGACTATTTGCAGCGTCATCCGGAGATAGAAAGCCGGTGCAGCAAAAATGGAAACCTTCGGTTCTTTACGACAGACTCTGCAGAGGATTTTGACAACCACGCCAGCATATTTTATGGGAAACCTTTAAAATCAACGCATATAGTACTACCTTAAGGTTTGTAAATGATGAATCAACGGTTTATTCATATCGTGTCTGTACTGGCGATGCTGGTGCTTTTTTCCTGCCGGAAAGAAACCAGCATAGAGAGGCCCGGGAGCACCAACGGCACTTTTATGGCGGATGTCAACGGATCGCAATGGATTGCCGCCGACACCCTGAAAAGCGCCTATATCCTGGATGGGCAGATCAATCTTGCCGGCATCAGCGCGGATCATAGACAATTGATCATCACCCTCAATGATACCATCCCGGGCTCTTATACGCTCAACCGAAGCTCTGCGTCGGCGGCGTACTTCGGTTTTGTCGACTCTTCCGGCATCTATGTATATAGCACCAACCAGGGTAGCGACAGTGTTCAGGCGGGTGGGACGGTGATGGTGACACAGATCGACCCTGTCAACCACACCCTCTCCGGAACTTTTTCTTTTAAAGTCTACCGTGATGTCGACGGCAAGCAGGAGCAGTTTACAGACGGAGTTTTCTTAAAACTGCCCTATACCACTAATGCGCCCCCTGCCAATGGAAATGATACCCTCAAGGCTACCATCGACGGAGTGAACTGGTCCGCCCAGTCCATTAGCGCGGTAGCCCTTTCTAACCAGCTGGTTATCACGGGGTCAAACCTCACCGGGACACAATCCCTCGGATTGAGTATGCCGGCTGACATAGCTACCGGAAAATACCCCCTGGATTATAAGCAACTCACTTATTATGGAGTCTATATTCCCGGTCCTAATATCGGGCTGGCTTCGGCAGGAGACGTCCTGGATACCCTGGAGATCCTGGAAAATAATGCCACCAGCAAGCGGGTCAGGGGGAATTTTGCATTCAAGGCGGTGGACCCGTTGGACCCGCTGGGTTTGCAAACGACACCCCGCCAGATAACCCAGGGCTATTTTGCCATCACGTATCAATAGGAGTTTCTTCGGACAATTTTGTTTGCCGGCAGCCTTTTTTTCCCTAATTTTGCCCTCCCTTTCACCGGCGACGGGTATGGTGACCCGTGGTCTTTGAATGAAATTCCGGTAACGTAAAAAATTAGCAAAAAAGAATGAAACGTACATTTCAACCTCATAGACGTCGCCGCAAGACCGTTCACGGTTTTCGTAAGCGTATGCAGACTGCCAATGGCCGTAAAGTATTGGCCAGCCGTCGTAAGAAGGGTCGTAAGAAACTGACTGTTTCCGACGAATCTAAGCTGAAATAGCATTTTCCGGATTTATCCGGGCATTGAGCTTATATTACAGCGAATTAGTGCGAGCTAATTCGCTTTTTTTATATTTGACACCCCTTAGATATAGGGTATGAGACGCTTCACACTAGGCAGAGATCAGCGGCTCAAGAGCCGTAAATTGATCGAGCGGGTATTCCGCGAAGGGAAAAGTATAAATGTTTTTCCTTTTAGGGTATATTATCTCATACAGCCACTGGCGGAAGGTCGTGAGTCATTACAGGCCGGCATGGGCGCCAGCCGGCGGAATTTTAAGAAGGCGGTGGACAGGAACAGGATCAAGCGGCTTATCCGTGAGGCCTACCGGCTTAAAAAGGAGGCGTTGAGCCTTTTTGTGAAAGAAAGACAGCGACAGCTGTCCGTATTTTTTATTTATACAGGAAAAGAGCTACCGGATCACAAGCTTGTCTCCGACAAGATAGCCGTAGCTTTGGAGAAAATAATGAAGGAGATAGGATCATGAGGACCTTATGGCGTATAGTAAGCTTACCTCTCATCGCGTTGATCAAGCTGTATCAATGGATCATTTCCCCTCTATTAGGACCCAAGTGCCGCTTTACCCCCACTTGTTCGCAATATGCCATTGAGGCGTTGAAGAAGTATGGCCCTTTGAAAGGCGGCTGGCTGAGCCTTCGCCGTATATCCCGTTGCCATCCCTGGGGAGGACATGGCGTAGACCCTGTTCCCTGACAGGGTGTTATTTCTTTTCTGCTTCTTTCTTAACATCCGGCGCCGTCGTAGGCCCTCCCATCATGACCGCCATCTTGGTGAGGACATCGCGCAATTCCTTTATGCTATAAAATTTATAGATCTCGGGGACCTGACCTGCATCAAAGGCGGAAGGGATCGTAGTATACGGCCCGAATACTTTTGATTCGGCATTCGTGCTGACCTTCTGGATATGGTTGGGCAGGATGAAGAAGTTCCGGTTGGCTTCGCTGACATTTTCTCCCCGAACCAGTTTTTGGACGCTGTCATATTTTTGTCTCAGCATTTCCTGGGTGATACGGGACTCACCGGCTTCTGTTCCGGTGTGCTGGTAGCTTCCGACAATGGTGTCGCCTTTCAGGTTGAGTACATACAGTCCGTCGTCCGTCGCCTCCAGGCTTACTTTCCCCGAAGGGGTCTGTACATTCAGCGTTACCGGGTCGCCGCCGGTGAAATCCAGGTCCTGTTGATGAAGAGGGCCTCCTTCGCCAACGGTGATGTTGGTCTTGGTGTTGTCTACCTGTATATCGCTGCCGGCATAGACGATGACTTTTTTATGGTGACCCTTACAGGCTGCGAGGGAAAGGAGAGCGGCAAGTGACAATGCTGTGGCGGAAAGCTTCTTCATATAACAGTTTTAAAAAATAAATAACCGGAAAAATGAATCCCGACCGGTAGGTCACCATGTCGGGATTGCAAGTAAGTAAAAATTTTTGAAACTATCTATGAAGAACGTATCTATTTACCAAGAGCGGCTGCATAACGTTCTGCCACCTTATCCCAATTGACGACGTTCCAGAAAGCTCCCAGGTATTCGGCACGACGATTCTGATACTTCAGATAGTATGCGTGTTCCCATACGTCTACGCCTAACAGCGGTGTCCCTTTTACTTCGGCTACATCCATCAGTGGGTTGTCCTGGTTAGGGGTAGAGCTGATCTCCAGCTTGCCGTCCTTTACAATCAGCCAGGCCCAGCCGCTGCCAAAGCGACCCATACCTGCCGCGCTGAATTTTTCCTTAAAGGCATCAAAGCTGCCAAAGGTGGTGTGGATATCGTCTGCCAGCTTGGCGGCAGGAGCGCCTTTACCCTTGGGGGTCAGGCTTTCCCAGAAGAAAGTATGGTTCCAGTGTCCTCCTCCGTTGTTACGGACGGCAGGGCTGATGCTGCCTGCTTTGGCAACCAGCTCTTCCAGGGATTTGCCTTCGTTAGGAGTGCCGGCGACGGCTTTATTCAGATTGTCAACATATGCCTGATGGTGCTTACCATGGTGTATTTGCATGGTAGTTGTGTCGATGTGCGGTTCCAATGCATCGAATGCATACGGCAACGCAGGAAGTGTAAATGCCATAACGATGTTTTTAAAATATTAACGTGTTAACGGGGTAGCGAATTTACAGGAAAATGGCCACCCGGCCAAACCGGCTGCCGAGCCGGAATACAGTGTATGCAACAACCGGACCACGAAGATGTTCGCTTACGGGCCAAAGTTACCGTCGGCGTTCGCGGAAGAAGTCCTGCATCAGCGCAGCGCATTCTTCTTTCAGAATGCCTTTTACAAGCGTAGTCTTTGGATGGAAGGGCCAGCCGGGGGTGTAAACTTCGGGGGTACCGTTGATGGCCGTAGGGGCAGCGGATGACAGGTGAATACCCCGGCGATAGCCATTCTTTTCATCGTCGGCGCCGAACACAACCCTGCCTATCTTGCTCCAGTACAAGGCGCCTGCGCACATGAGACAAGGTTCTACGGTGATATAGATGGAGGCTTCCGGAAGGTATTTGCTGCCCAGAAAGTTGAAGGCGGAGGTAAGAGCGATGATCTCCGCGTGAGCGGTGCTGTCCGTCAGTTTTTCCGTCTGGTTGTACCCCCGGGCGATGATCCTGTCATTCATGACGATGATGGCGCCGATGGGGATCTCTTCGTCGTCGTAAGCTTTGCGGGCTTCTTTGAGAGCTTGTTGCATAAAATGTTCGTCGGTCATGATAGTGAAGGTAGATAATAAAAAAATATGGCGAATTCGCCATATTTAGAATTTACGGTCAATATATGTTTGAGGGTTAGATAAGTTGCAGCTTCGCGACTTTGGGATCGACGATCACCTGATCGTGTTCAAAGTCGAGCTTGATGCGCCATTTTTGCAAAGTGGCGGCACCGATTACAGCCTCTTCACTGAGGCCGGGAACCAGGAGGAATTCATCGGATAGAAGGATGTCATTAATGTAAAAGTCTAATCTGACTGCTTCTTTTACTTCAATGAAATGTCCTTCGCTTGCTGTTGCAAGTTTTCTAATCCTTCCCAGTGATATGGGTTTCTCGATATCCCCGATCAAATCCGGATTAATGCATGACAAATTCGCCCCGCTGTCGAACAGCGTATATAGGTTTTTTTCACCTTTGGACCCCACGTATAATAACGGATGCTTTATAATAGACATAAGGTAATAGTTTTCGGCAAAATTAAAAAGTAAATCCCCCGAAATTTGAGGAAATTGTTACCACATTAAACCAGTTTAATCTTATGTCCATCGATCTGCCAGCCATGCGCCGTCATTTCCAGTCAGGGGCCACAAAACCCTACGCTGTAAGACGGCAGCAGCTATTGCTGTTGAAGGAAAGCCTGTTGCAACACGAGCCGGCCATTGCGGAGGCCCTCCATGCCGACCTGAAGAAAAGCCGTGAAGAATCCTACGGTACAGAGACGGGGCTGGTGCTGGCGGAGCTGAACAACACGTTGAAAAACCTCCGGAAATGGATGCGGCCCCGCCGTGCAGGCACCAACCTGGTGAACCTCCCCTCCTCTTCCCGTATCTACCGCGATCCGCTGGGTGTCGTGCTGATCATCGCTCCCTGGAACTATCCCCTGCAACTGGCCCTGGTGCCCCTCATCGGAGCCATCGCCGGCGGTAATTGCGTCGTAGTAAAGCCATCTGAATATGCCCCTGCGACATCGGCCCTGCTGGAAAAAATGCTTGCCGCTATCTATCCGCTGGAATATGTCGGGGTCGTACAAGGCGATGGGGCGGCAGTAGTCACCAGCATGATGCAATCCTTCAGGTTTGACCATATCTTTTTTACAGGCAGCATCCCTGTGGGGCAGCGTGTCTACCAGCTTGCGGCAAAAGACCTCGTACCTGTAACCCTTGAGTTAGGAGGGAAAAGCCCGGTGGTAGTAGAGCATGATGCCGACATCGCCACCGCCGCGCGGCGCATTGTCATCGGAAAGTTCATCAACGCGGGACAGACCTGTATTGCGCCGGATTATCTCCTCGTGCATGCGGATGTCAGGGAGCGGCTGCTCGCCGGATTAAGAGATACCCTCCTCGCCTTTTATGGCCCAACGCCGGAAGAGAGTTATGACTATGCAAAGATCATTCATGAAAAGAGGTTCGATACGTTGGTGAACTATTTGTCACAGGGAAGGATAATCGCCGGAGGGAACTATGACCGGCAGCAGCTGTTTATCGCACCTACATTGATAGAGGATGTCCCGCCGGAAAGCCCGTTGATGCAGGAAGAGATATTCGGGCCAATCTTACCTGTGTTTGTCTACCGGAATATGGAAGAGGCGCTCGCTATCGTCAGGCAGCATCCGAACCCGCTGGCCTTTTATCTTTTTACGCAGAATAGAGAAAAACAAAGGGCCTGGATGGAGCAATTTACTTTTGGTGGAGGGTGCATCAACAATACGGTATGGCATTTTGCCAACCATTACCTGCCGTTTGGCGGAGTGGGCAGCAGCGGCATCGGCGCCTACCATGGGAAATATAGTTTCGAGGTCTTTACGCATGCCAAATCCGTGATGAGGACACCCGTATGGATCGACCCTTCTATAAAATACCCTCCTTATAAAGGAAAGCTAAAATGGTTCAGATTTTTCTTCAGGTAAATGTCCGGGTTAGTATGCGCAATCTTCCAGCTGACCGGCCGTAAAGCCGGTGACAATGCGTTCGGGAACAAAACCCGCATAACGTTGCCGCACCTGTAACAGTATCTCCTCGATCTCCGCTACGGAACCTTTTTGCACCAGCTGATTGCGGAACTCTTTGATATAGGGGAACCCTTTCAGGTAATTGGTATAGTGTCTGCGCATTTCCAGGATGCCTACGACAGGACCCTTCCATTCTACAGAGCGGAGGAGGTGGTCGCGGATGGCGGAGATACGTTGTTCGATGGTGGGAGGCGGGAGGTGATCGCCTGTCTGTAAATAATGCTTTATTTCATTAAATATCCAGGGATAGCCGATGGCAGCGCGCCCGATCATAATGCCGTCTATGCCAAAACGGTCGCGGTAAGCTTTTGCTTTTTCAGGAGAGTCGATGTCCCCGTTGCCAAAGATGGGAATATGGATACGGGGGTTTTCCTTTACCCTGGAGATGAGCGTCCAGTCGGCCTCGCCTTTATACAGCTGCGCACGGGTCCTGCCATGGATGGTGAGGGCCTTGATCCCCACGTCCTGGAGGCGTTCTGCCACCTCTTCGATGTTCTTTGACTGATCGTCCCAACCCAGACGTGTTTTTACCGTTACGGGTAGTTTTGTGCCTTTTACGACGGCTTCCGTCAGCCGGGTCATGGCCTCCACGTCCTTCAGCACGGCCGCTCCAGCCCCCTTACACACCACTTTTTTTACGGGGCACCCAAAATTGATGTCCACCAGGTCGGGCTGTACCGTATCTACGATGCGTGCGCTCATGGCCATGGCTTCTTCATCGCCGCCAAAGATCTGGATACCGAAGGGGCGCTCGTATTCAAAAAAATCCAGCTTCTGCCGGCTCTTGATGGCATCCCGGATCAATCCCTCGCTGGATATGAACTCACTATACATGAGATCGGCCCCATTCTGTTTGCAGACATAGCGGAATGGAGGGTCACTCACGTCTTCCATAGGGGCCAGGAGGAGCGGGAATGCAGGAAGTTGTATATTGCCGATGTTTATGGCCATGAAGGATGCAAATTTACACACTTATCGCGGATTTTTCTATATGAATAAGGAACGCTCTCCCTGGTCCCAGCTGGGGATTTTTCTCGCTCTGCTGGGCGGCGCCTGGATATTATCGCAATTGGTCGGAGGGGCAATCCTCTTATCCCAGGTGGGGATCAACAATATACGTGATCTGGATGTAACAAACCCCCGCTATACGGGGGCATTCAAGCTGGTGCAGGGTATTTCCAGCATTCTTCTGTTCAGTATTCCCGCGTATGGATATGCCCGTATAATGAACAGGGAAAGACCGTTGCGTTTGCTTGGTTTCCGGCCTGCCTCTCTTCCCGTGTTCTATGTTTTGGGCGTCCTGCTTCTTTTGTTGTCTTTTCCGCTGGAAGGCTGGCTGGGACAGCTGAACAGGAAAATACCGCTGCCTCATGAGCTGGTCAATATGGAGAAGATGGCCAACAAACAGATATCGGCTTTTCTGAAAGCTGACAGCATTATGGATGTCGTCGTCAATGTATTTGTCATTGCGCTGTTGCCGGCCATTTTCGAGGAGGTTTGTTTTCGCGGGGCATTGCAACGCATCCTTATCGAAATGTTCAAAAATCCATGGGCGGGCATCATTGTTACAGGGATCTTTTTTTCCGCCTTTCATATGCAGTTCCAGGGTTTTTTGCCCCGCATGTTCCTGGGGATATTGCTGGGCGCCGTATATTGGTACAGCGGAAGCCTGTGGGTGCCCATCCTGGGGCATTTCTTTACCAACGCGGTACAGGTGCTGGCCGCAACTTACTATCCCAAAATGATCGAAGAAGACCCGTCTGTCCCTTTTTATTGGGCCTTGCTCTCTTTGATAATTGTCATAGGTTTGCTGTCTGTCCTGCGCAGACGCAGCACGGCCAGTTATGCAGAGGTATATGGGGGTCATCGGAACCAGTACGATGGATTTGCAGATTGAGCTTACGCATAACGAAGGGGCGGACTGGTCCGCCTGCCGGCAGAACATTCTTTAAAAGCTGACAATGGCATTGAACCCTACTATATTTAAGACCCGGACACTAACGGCTGCCGTATTCGTAATCGTCATGCTTACCGGGTTGCTATGGAACCAGTGGAGTTTTTTTATTCTCTTTTCCATCATCCATTTTGGCGCCTGGTATGAATATCAACGGCTGATAGCCGGCATCGACGGACAATATGCGACGATCTCCCCTTTTCATCGTTATGGCGTTATGATCGCCGGCTGGTGTCTCATGTGGTATTTCACCAATGAAGGGTATCGTATCGGGCCGATTTCCTTTCATGTCATCGGATGGTGGGCGGGTCTTGTATTCCTGTTCGTGCTGCCCCTGGGAGAGATCATATTCACCCGTGTGCTCAATGTAAGGAACATATTGTACTCTGCCGCAGGCCTCGTCTATATTTCCCTTAGCCTGGCCCTGCTGACGCATATACGGACCATGTTCTATGGCAATATCGTCAGCTTTTGGGGTAGTTTGCTGGTGCTGATCATCATCGGCTCTATCTGGATCAATGATACCATGGCCTATATCGTGGGATCATTGATCGGCAAGACACCCTTCTCCAAAATATCACCCAAAAAAACCTGGGAGGGCACGCTGGGCGGTATTATCCTGTCCGTCGTCGTCATCGGGGTCATCGGATATTTCTTTACCCGTTATGCCAACAGGGACTATATAGACTGGGGATGGATCCTCCAGTGGGCTGCTATAGCGGCTATTGCGTCTATCACCGGTACAGCCGGCGATCTGCTGGAAAGCAAGCTGAAACGTATGGCCGGCGTAAAGGACAGCGGTCATATCATGCCGGGACACGGAGGGTTCCTGGACCGGTTTGACTCCCTGCTGGTGGCTACTCCCTTCGTGTGGCTGTATATCATGTGGTTATTGGGATGAGCCGGCAGCAGGCGGTTGCGGCGATGCACAAGTAATTTCCTAACTTTGACTTTCAATAGTTTGTACAATGACAATCCACCGGGAAGGTTATCCGACGATCGCCATCAGCGCAGTGATCTTTGCAGTGATCAATCTCTTATCGTTCTATTTCATCAGCGCGCATGTACCCTGGCTCAGCTATATCATCTTTATTGTCACCCTGGCGCTGCTGCTCTTTCTCATTTCCTTTTTCAGGGTGCCAAACCGGAAGCTCACCAAGGGGGAAGACCTGATCATTTGCCCGGCGGACGGCAAGGTGGTAGTTATCGAAGAGATCGTTGACGAAGAGTTTTTTAAGGACCGCCGTCTGCAGGTGTCTATTTTTATGAGCCCCGCGAATGTCCATCAAAACCGCAATCCCATGAGCGGGGAAGTGGTATATAATCAATACCATAAGGGGAAATACCTGGTGGCCTGGCATCCTAAATCCTCCACGGAGAATGAAAGACATAGCATAGTGCTTCGCAACGGACACGGAGAGATACTGGTAAAACAGATCGCCGGCGCCCTGGCCAAACGTATCGTGAACTACCTTACCGTAGGTCAAAAGGTAGAACAAAGCGCGGAATATGGCTTTATCAAATTTGGCTCCAGGGTGGACGTGCTGCTGCCTGTCGGAACAAAAGTGAACGTACAGCTTAACCAGGCAGTGCAGGGAGGAGTGACGGTGTTGGCCACGTGGTAACGTGGATAGGAATTATGGATAAAATTCCTTACATTTAGAATATGAAGAAGATATTAATACTGTCTATGGCTGCGTTCCTTTTTGCCGGCATCGCTCACGCAGAAAAGGATAAAGGCAAAAAAAAGGAGAAACAAAAGACCCACAAGACCTGCCCGGGTAAAGAATGTGGCAAGAAAAGCTAAAAAATGCGCTCCAGCTCCTTTAATGAACGTACGGTATAAGTTGGCCGTATGACGGGCTCCTGGTCCAGGTGATTGACATACACCTGATCGATGCCTGCATTCATGGCTCCCTGGATATCCACTTCCACATTGTCTCCCAGCATTATGCTCCCCGGCCTATCCGCTCCGGTTTTCCGGAGGGCATATTCGAAGATCTCCTTGTGCGGCTTAAGGCTTCCCGAACCCTCTGATGTGATCACTTCCGTAAAATAACCGGTGAGTCCGGCATGTTGCAGCTTGCTATGCTGGGTCTTCTCAAAGCCATTGGTAATAAGGTGCAGGACGTATCCTTTATCTTTCAGGTATTGCAAAACCTCCAGGGTGTGCGGGAACAGGATCTTCCGGGTGGGCAGGGCCTCCAGGAAGAGGACATCCATCTTTCGCGCCAACGGTTCATCACCGATCTTAAAATCCAGGAGGGTAAGCCACATCCGCTTCCACCGTAACTCATCCACTTTGATATACCCGTTGCGATAGCGCTCCCATAATTTGTCATTATGTACAATATAGCACCTGTGAAAAAGTTCAAAATCATGTACCCCTCTTTCGGATAGGTTCAGAGAATGATACAATTCTTCCAGGGTCTGCCGGCTATTGGCTTCGAAATCCCATAAGGTATGGTCCAGGTCGAAGAAAAGGTGTTTATATTGCATGGCGCAAATTACAAATTATGAACTGTATCATCACAGGCGCTTCCCGGGGATTGGGTAAGGCCATTGCTGAAAAATTTGCCGGAGGCGGCTATAACCTGTGTCTTATTTCCCGCAGTGAGGAGGCCCTGCGGCGGACGACGGATGAACTGGCCGGAAAATTTCCTTCTATCAGGATATCGTCACATGCCTTTGATCTTGGGGACAAGCAACAGGCCATACAATGCGGGGATTGGATATTGGGTCTGGGCGATCCTGTGGACATCCTGGTCAATAATGCGGGACAGTTCATTCCCGGCAGCATTCATAATGAGGCGGATGGGGCGCTGGAAAAAATGATGGAGGTCAATCTTTACAGTGCCTATCATCTTACGCGTGTACTCCTGCCCGGCATGATGGCGCAAAAAAAGGGACATATTTTTAATCTCTGTTCCATCGCGTCCCTAAAGGCATATCCTAATGGGGGATCTTATAGTATCAGCAAGTTTGCCCTGGCGGGTTTTTCGAAAAATCTCCGGGAAGAGCTAAAGTCTTATGGTATCAAGGTGACGGCTCTGTATCCCGGGGCGACGTATACGGACTCCTGGGCGGGCAGCGGTGTTGATCCTGTGCGGATAATGGAGGCCGGGGATATTGCTGAAATGGTGTATGCGGCCAGTAGGTTGTCGCCGCAGGCGGCAGTGGAAGAGATTGTTTTGAGGCCTCAACTAGGTGATTTATGATTGGTTACCGGACCTGACGGTCCGGGACTGGTTAGACGCTAAACTATTGTCCTTCGGACACCCTCGCTGTGCTCGGGTTACGCTGTGCTCGGGCTGCTGTGCTCGGGCTGCGGGTTTTTAGGAAAGATTTAACCCTGGCTGAGCAGCATTGCCTGCCAATCAAAATGTACTTTTACAGTAGTGAGGTATGGACCCTGTTAAATCAATAAAACCATCGACTATCGGTCAATTTATACGTCCATCGTTAATGATCCTGGTCATAGTATCCACGGGCCTTTTTGCGTCCGGCCAGGCGAAATTTAATACTGTTGTCAGCAGCCAGGACATCGGCAGGGGGGACTATCTGCAGGTGGAATTCGTCATAGAGAATGCCCGTCAGATAGATCAGTTGACACCGCCTGATTTTCAGGGCTTCCAGGTCGTTCAGGGACCTATCCAATCCAGCGGGATGAGCATTGTCAATGGCAACATGAGCCAATACAAGTCCCTTTCTTTTGTTTTACAACCTGTTAAGACGGGCAAGTTTATCATCGGCGGAGCATCGGCCACGGTGGACGGCAAACATATGCGATCCAATTCAGTCACCATCATAGTGAGCGGGACCTCATCCTCTTCCGGCACCGGTGGTGGTAACAGCCGTCCTGTCAATCCTTTTCCTTCCGTCAACTGGCCTACTGACCCTATGGGACCTCCAGGGGATGTTGACCGGGACATTGTACTTAAGCCGGGTGAAAATGTAAAAGATAAGATCCGCAAGAACCTTTTCCTGAAGGTACTGGTGGATAAAACGTCCTGTTACGTAGGCGAGCCTATTGTTGCCTCCTATAAGCTGTATTCCCGTCTGAGCTCCGAATCCAGGGTTACGAAGCGTCCGTCCCTGAATGGATTCAGCGTATACGACATGGTAGATCCAACCGCAGACGCTCCTACTGTCGAGCGGCTCAACGGAAAGGCCTATACGGTACATACCATCCGGAAGACACAGCTGATACCGCTGCAGGCGGGCACCATCGACCTGGACCCCGTAGAAGTGGAGAATACCGTTCATTTTGTCAAGGGAACAAAGCAACAGGAAAAACGTGGCAGCGGGAACCCCCTGCGCGATTTTTTTGACCAGATGTCGGATGACGACAACCTGGGACCGGAGGTAGATGAAAATGTGACCCTAAACACCAAACCTGTCTCCATCACCATCAAACCCCTGCCGGAAGAGAACAAGCCGGCTAACTTCAACGGGGCCGTAGGCAGCTTCTCTATCCAGGCCTCCCTGGCCAACCGCAATATAACGGCGCAGGATGAAGCAACCCTGCATGTGGTCATCAGAGGGAAGGGCAATCTGCCTGTGATCAATGCTCCCCAGGTAATATGGCCTTCCGGCGTCGATGCGTTCGATCCTGTCGCCAAGGAAGATATCAATAAGACCGTAGCCCCTATGACAGGCTCGAAGTCCTTCGACTTTCATTTCGTACCCCGGGACCCGGGACATTATACCATCCCTGCTATAAGCTTCCCGTATTTTGACCCTACCTCGCAATCTTATAAGACAGCGGGCACCGAACCGCTGGACTTCCAGGTAATGGCTTCCATAGCTTCCGCAAAGAAAAAGACACCTGCCCCGACGGCAGTCACGCCTCCCGCGGAAGAGAGCAACAGTCAGCTGAAAAAGCTTATCCAGGACCATTTGGAATGGATATTCGCCGTGCTGATCCTTTCTTTTCTGGCCATTTATCTGTGGAGACAGAACAGGCGTTTGAAAAAGCAGGAGCAGAAAGAGGCCGCAGCTAAAAAAGAAGCTGAAGATCTGCTGGCTGAAAAGGCCCGTCAGGCCATGGCGGCTTCGGTACAAATGACTGTTATGCCTGTGGCGGATCCATTGCTGGAGGTCCGTCAATTATTCGAGCAGGGGGATTATAAGGGCTTTTACAGGGAGCTTAACCGGGCTGTCTGGAAGGCGCTCTCGAAAAAGATGGAACTGCCCGCCAGCGAGCTGAACAAACATAATATAGCCCGCCAGCTGGAACTAAAAGGCTGGGACAAGGAACATATTCTTTCTTTGGAAAGCATCCTGAATGAATGCGAGATGAATTTGTATACGCCGGCATACGATACGTATAACATGCAGCTGCTGCTGCGGCAGGCGGAGCCGGTGATGCACAGACTGGCCTAAGCTATTCCGTGTATTTATATCCCACCCCCCTTACAGAATGGAAGTATTTAGGGTTACGGCTGTCGTCCTCAAAATATTTCCGGAAATTAAGTACGAAATTGTCGATGGTGCGGGTGGTGGGATAGACGTTATAACCCCATACAGCCTGTAATATCTTTTCCCGTGTGACCACCTCATTCCTGTTTTCTATCAACAGCTTTAGCAACATAACTTCTTTTTTGCTCAGCTGGATACGCTCGCCTTTTTTTGTAACGGCCTCCTGGGCTTTGAAGTCGATGGTGTTCTTCCCGAATGAGTAGACGTCGCCGGCGGAGTCTTTTTCCTGCATCTTCTTATTCTTTTCGACCAGCTTCTGGATACGCAGGAGCAATTCTTCAAGGTTAAAGGGTTTGGTGAGATAGTCATCGGCCCCTTTTTTTAGACCGAGGACCCTGTCAGCGCTGGCATTCCTGGCGCTGAGGATCAGGATGGGCACGTCGTTGTTCTGGACACGGATGGTCTCTGTAACACTGATGCCGTCGATGCCAGGTAACATGACATCGAGGATAATGAGGTCAAAATATTCCGATTGGATAGCTTTTAGTGCCTGGGTCCCATCGAATGCAGAAGTGATCTCATAGCCTTCCAACTCCAGATTGAGCTTTAAGGCTTCGTGGAGGTTGTCCTCGTCTTCTACCAGCAGGATGGAAATTTTTGAACTCATGCCTTTGGCGTCTTAAACGTTACTGTAAAAATACTACCCACCGGGGAATTGTCGGTGACTTTGATTGTTGCCTTATGATCGAGGGCGATCTTGCGGCAGAGGTAAAGACCAAGGCCGGTGCCTTTAGCACTCCTTGTCCTCTCCTGACCCATACGATAGAACTTATTGAATATCTTTTTCTTTTCTTCATCCGGTATACCGGGGCCCTCATCTTTTACCTGGAGGAGGGTATGCCCTTTCTCTTTCCGCAGCAGGATAGTGATAACGCTTTCCCTGGGAGCGTACTTGATGGCATTCTCCGCAAGGTTGCTGACCAGCATTTCCAGGAGGAGGGGATCTCCGAGGATGGAGCAATCGGGCTGGATGTCATCTGCCCATTTTCTGTCGGCATAACGGCGCCGGAGATCCTGTATAATACGTTGTACCAGAGGCGAGAGGTCCAGCAGCTCTTTTGAGCGTGTGTCCTCGCCTCCTTCCAGTTGTGAAGCGACCAGGATGTTATTGGCCAGGGTATCCAGCCGGCCAGTCTCCTGCAAGGCGGCCTGTATGATCTTTTGCTGTCGTTGTTCGTCCAATCGATGTTTCTGGAGGGTTTCCAGATTGAGCTTGGTGACGGCAATGGGTGTTTTCAGTTCGTGGGTGACCGCCATCATGAAATTTTGTTGCTGCAGTTGTAATCGTATCTGTCTTCTCACTTCCCTATAGACGAAAAGAGCCCCTACGAGGATCAAAAGGAGAAAGGTGCTGCCTTCACCGATGTGCTGGGCTGTTTTGAGGTCGGCCTCCGCGAAGATGGCATTCAACCGGGATTCATAGGCGGGGTCATCCTTTCTCAGCTCCTGGAGCTTATAATCGGTCATCTGCCTGTTCTGGTTCTGCAGGTCGATGAACCACCAGACCAGGCCGGCAATGATATAGGCCAACAATACCCAATAGACGGTGGTAGCGATGGCCAATCGTTTTTTTCCAAAGAGGTTCATTGCACTTTTTCCAGGCGGACCCCTACATTCAGCACGTGAGGAAGGGGGTCATCGCGCATGATTTGTTCCAGTGTAAACGAATAGGTACCGGGCTTGGAAAATCCTGCCAGGTCCAGGATCCGGACTCTATGTTCATAAATATCATCCATACCACCGCCCTTCCAGCCATTATTGTCGGCCAGGGTAAGGTCATAACGGGCGCTTTGACCGACAGTGTCCCCGGGCTTGCGGATGGTACCCTGTACCCAGATATTGTTGTAATCATAGGCATCGGTGTGTCTCAGGACCACAAAGACATTGTACTGGCTGGCGGTGTCCTTTGGCTGGATGGTGAAATCTATCCTGGGTTTGAAACTGCTGGCCCATTTTTGACCGGGGATAACCACGTCCCTTTCAAAGAAATCGGAGGGAAGAGAACAGGCCATCCATTGGAGACTGCAGGCGGCCAGGAAAAACAAAAGGGGCTTTTTCAATGAAATTCGATTTATACAAAAGTAATGAAAATGTACAGGGCTATAACGCAGGTTATAGCACATTGAGTACTTGTTCTTTTGCTTTTTCCAGTTCGTCTTTCATCAGGACCACGCATTTCTGGATGGTGGAGTCATAGGCCTTGCTGCCAGTGGTATTGATCTCCCTGCCGATCTCCTGTAAGATAAAGGAAAGCTTTTTACCCTTGCTATCTTCCGGCTCCTGCAGGACATTCTTAAAATAATCGCAGTGATTCTTCAGCCGCACCTGTTCTTCGCTGACGTCTATCTTTTCAATATAATAGATCAACTCCTGTTCCAGACGGTTGGCATCGTAGTTTTCCTTTCCTACCTGCTCTTCCAGTAGTTTGGTAAGACCTTCCCGGATCTTTACCTGACGCAGGGGTTCCAGGCGGATGACTTCTTCCTGGTGTTTTAAAATATTGTCAATGCGTAAGAGAAGGTCTTCTTCCAGGGAAGCCCCTTCATTGAGACGGTGTGCATTGAGGTCATCGATAGCGCTGAGGATCACTTTTTCAAATTCCTGCCATTCTTCATCGGTGAGCGTGTCGCTGGTGGGGGTGATCACTTCCGGCAGCTTTACGAGGGTGCTGAGGATGTTCGTAGGGTCCAGATTCAGCTCGCTCGACAGCTCTGCCAGTGCATTGTAATAGGCTTTGGCGAGGTCGGTGTTGATACTGACGGGTTTGGCGTTGCCTGTCCCTTTGAGGCTAATGGTGCAGTCCAGCGAGCCACGACCCAGCTTTTCGGACAACAGCTTGCGGATGGAGAACTCGAATGGTTTCAGAAAAGCAGGTAGTTTCAACTGCAACTCAAACTGTTTCCCATTCAGGGATTTGACATCCACCTGGAAAGTTTTGTCTCCTACTGCCTGTTCTGCGCGTCCGAAGCCGGTCATTGATTTCAGCATAATGTCTGTTTTTTGTGAGTTCTGCTATTGATTAAAATGGAAAGTTAGTGATTTCTCTCATGCCTCCGGGCTGTAAGCCTGCCAGGCTGATGTTTCCTATGCGGTGGCGTATCAGTCTCAATGTGGGAAAACCAGCCCCTGCCGTCATTTTCCGCACCTGCCGGTTCTTCCCTTCCTGTAAGATCATTTTTATCCAACTGGTAGGAATATGGGCACGATAACGGATGGGGGGATCTCTCACCGGCACCTCCGGCTCTCCGGCGAACCGCTCCACCTGGCAGCGGCGGGTGGTATAGGGTTTGCCATCGACCTTGATGGTGACGCCCGAACGCAGGTGTTGTAATGCCGCTTCATCAATGAGTCCGTCCACCTGTACCCAGTACTCCCGCTCGTGCGCAAATTTGGGATCCAGCAGGCGATGATTCAGCTGCTTGTCATTGGTAAGCACTAAAAGTCCTTCACTGTCGAAATCCAGGCGGCCAACGGGATAGACGTCCGCAGGCACGGAAAAGAAATCCTTCAAGGTCGGCTTGCCTTCCTGAGAAGTGAATTGGGACAACACGTTGAAAGGCTTATATACGATGAAATACTGAGGCACTATGCATGAAAAATTTGAATCGAAATGGTTGATGGATCAACGGTTTTCCGTAAACAAAAATCCCGCCGGAAGGCGGGACTTTGAATATATGGATGGGTTAGTAAGTACCGGGAAATAAATTTCCCTACACAATATTAAAAATAATTTTTTCTATCTAAAAAAATTTTACCATAAATTTTATTCACATTTTTTTTTGGCCTGTGGAAAAGGGAACATTTCCTTGCGGTCTTCGCAAGCTTTCCGGCATAACTTCGCATAAATTTTTCGATCATGAAATTTCCTTCTCCCGTCTCTGTTCAATGGATCGCTGAGTTCCTGGAAGCTCAGCTTATAGGCGATAAAAGCGGCCAGGCTACTGGAATTAACGAGATCCATAAGGTTGAGAAAGGCGATCTTGTATTTGTGGACCATCCGAAATACTATGACAAGTGTATCAACTCCGACGCCAGCTATATCATCATTAACAAGGCGGTGGATCAGCTGCCTGCCGGGAAAGCGTTGTTGGTAGTGGATCAGCCTTTCGAAGCTTATTTGAAGATCGTACGGCATTTCCGTCCTTTCGAGCCGGCGGTGAAGATGATCAGCGATTTGGCCGTCATTGGGAAAAACACATATATCGCCCCCGGTGTTTTTATCGGTCATCATGTGGTCATCGGTGATAACTGTATTATTCATCCCCATGTAACTATTCTCGATCATTGCGTTATCGGCAACAATGTGATCATACAGGCGGGGTCCGTCATCGGGAGTGATGCATTCTACTACAATACCAGGAAGGACCGGCAGCTATGGTATAAAAAGATGGAAAGCTGCGGCCGGGTGGTGCTGGAGGATGGGGTGGAAGTAGGCGCGAACTGTACTATCGACAGGGGCGTAAGCCATGACACACGCATCGGCGCCGGGACGAAGATGGATAATCTCGTACATATCGGTCATGATACAGTCACCGGTGAAAACTGTTTATTTGCCGGTCAAGTAGGTATTGCCGGTGCTGTGGACATTGGCAATGGCGTCATACTTTGGGGTCAGGTAGGTGTCAGTAAAACGCTTACCATCGGTGACAATACCGTGGTGCTGGCGCAGAGCGGGGTACCTTCTTCCCTGGAAGCCGGCAAAGTATATTTTGGCTATCCTGCGGAAGATGCCGCCGTAAAGAGAAGGGAGATCGTCTGGATCAAGCGTATTCCCGAACTTTGGAAGAAGGTGATGGGTTGACCCGAAAATCATTCCGGAACATAATCATACGGCAACGTCTCCGCTAGTTTTTTCCAGGCCCAGTAACCTATGTTGGTCACGTCCGTCTGATCGTAGAAATACCCATTTTCTTCTATGACAAAGCCATTGAGGATATCCAATGCGGAGATCTCCACCTTGGTATTGAGGGGGAAATTATGCTCTTGCAGGTATTTTTTGCTGGGCGGCTGATTGGTATAACTTACCCGGAGACGGCCGGTGAGATTGATCATCACATCCCCGCTGTCCACGGAATAGAATTTTCCATCGTAAGGGTCTTTGAGGGTAGTCCATTTGCCTTTATTGCTGCTGTCAGCCAATTCCAGGATATACCCCTCGTCCGTCAGCGTGCTGTCATACCAGCTGCGGACGAAATGAAGACGGGAGCCGGCATAGGTATAGTCCCTGTTGTTCTTCCAGGTCTGCTGTTGTTCAGGCGTTCCCTGCAATTCTTCGAAGAGGGGATAACCGGCATAGGTGCTGACGTTGGTATTGTACTCGTATACGAAGGAGTCCAGCTGGAATTTGATCTTGTAGCCCAACGCATTGTTCGTGATGACGAGGGCGTCCTTTGCTTTTACCCGCAGCTTGTTCCTCTTTTTATAAAAGTAGAATTTCAGGGCGTCCTTATTCTCCAGGGTACACTGTGATGCATTGGGGGTGGTGCCGATGAAATTATCCAGGAAGAACTGCCCGTATTTATTCCAGCCGTCCTCTACCTCCGCGCTACCGGTGACTACGGCTTCCCCCAGGCTCTTATCTTCTTCTTTCATTTCGACTACGAGGGAATCCTTATCCTTTGTATCCTTATTGATACGGATATTGCGTGTTTCGTAGCCTGTGTAAGACACGATAAGATCGTATCCCCCGCCCGCCAGCCGCATGGAGAAGGTGCCGTCATTCTTTGATAGCGTCCCTATCGTCGTGTTCTGGCAGAATACGCTGGCGCCGGCCAGCACTTGTCCGGACTTTACATCTATTACCTTACCGGCTACGCTGAAGGTCTTTTCTTGTGAATAGAGGGATAAAGAAATAAAGAAAAGGGCGCTATAAAGGATGGGCCTTAGGAACTGCACATTCATGGATATCGTTTTTTCTTCTTACAAGATAGGCAGGTTATGCGGAATTTGAAAGATATTCCCTGCAGGCCTCCCGTATCGTCTCTTCGAGGGGGGTAAAACGGAAGTCCGGCAGCTGCCGGAGTATCTTACTGTTGTCAAAAAAGGTCTTGCTCTGCGCTATGCGGGCGCTTTCCCTGGTCAGCAGGGGACGCTGGCCGGAGAACAATGACTTTATCTTTTCCAGCCGCCAGGCTATAGTACCGAGGAACGGGGTAGCTTCCCGATGCGGTTGTTTTTTCCCAAACGTCGTGGCGATGGTATTAAACAATTGTCTGAAAGACCAGTTGTCGCCATTGAGGATAAAGCGTTGCCCGATGACATCACTTTCCAGGAGGAGGACGATAGCGTCCGCTACGTCCGTGACATCTACAAATCCATTGATGCCATTACTATACCAGGGGAATTCCCTGTATATGTTCTTGAAGAGGGCGCAGCTGGAAGTATTCCAATCGCCATAACCCAGTATCGTGCTGGGATTTACGATGACGGCCGGCAGACCTTCACCGATGCCCCTCCAGACCTCCAGCTCACCGTAGAATTTACTGATCCCATAAGTCGTTTGATTTTTATTGCTTTCCCATTTCTTCTCTTCCGTCACCTTTTCCCCTTTTCCTGTACGGCCCAGGGCTGCCACGGAGCTGACGTGTATCAGACGTCGTATGCCTTGTTCGATGGCGATGTTCACAACATTGGCGGTCCCTTCGATGTTGGTGACAAAAAGCTCATGTTTATCACTGCCTGCGAAGGAAACTTTTGCGGCGGCATGAATGACGGCATCAACTCCTTCCATCGCTTCCTCAAGGCTGGAAGTGTCCATAATATCACCCTGAACCCATTCTACTTTTTCCAGGACCGAAGGGGATATATAAAAAGGTTGTTTATCGCTGCGACGGATGGCCCGTACAGGATAACCCTTTTCAACCAATTCCCTGAGAATATAAGCTCCGAGAAAGCCCGTGCCGCCTGTGACGAGTACCGTTCCCCTACCCGGAGAGTTGAACGTAATGGGATCCATAGATTAGTGAAGATAGGTATAATATCCCTTTCCGGTCTTTCTCCCCAGCTCACCATCCTTTACTTTCTTTTCCTGGATGGGGGAAGGCCGTAGCCGGGAGGGTTTGTTCATTGCCTCATAGACCGAGCAGCTCACTGCATAATTTATATCGTTGCCGATGAGGTCCATCAGTCGAAAAGGTCCCATTTTAAAACCCGAGGCTTCCATTATGTCGTCAATGGTATCAAAGCCGGCGACCCCTTCCTCCACCAGCCGCAGCGCCTCCAGGTAATAAGGCCTTGCGACATGGTTGACGATAAAGCCGGGTGCATCCTTGCAAAGGACAGGAGTTTTCCCCATTTTTTTTGAGATATCCAGCAGCGTTTGTATGGTGCTGTCATCTGTATGAGGGGAGCGTACTACTTCCACCAGCCGCATGATGGGGGCGGGGTTGAAGAAGTGCAGACCGGCGAATCTCTCCGGGTGAGGGAGCTGTTCTGAAAGGGCTGTAATGGAAAGGGAAGAGGTGTTGGAGGTAAATATGGTTTGGTCGCCGTTGTAGGGTGCAAGGCGGCGGAAAAGATCCAGCTTGGCTTCCTGTTTTTCCACGATGGCCTCGATGATGAGGTCTGCATGGCAATCTTTTATATTTTCCGCGAGGATCATCCGCCCGAGGATCGCCTGCTGTTCTTCCTGTGTGATGCGTCCTTTTTCTGTCAGGTTCTTCAGGTTCTTTTCGATAGCCGTCATGCCTTTTTGCAGGACTTCGATATTGACGTCGAAGAGAATTGTCCGGAAACCTCCGGCCGCGGCTGTCTGGGCAATACCGCTACCCATGGTGCCTGCTCCGCAAATACAGATGGTGTGGATCATATGCTGTAGTTGAGCAATTTACACCGCCCCGGTGAATTGCCTGAGGAATCGTACGTCATTTTGTGAGTACAGACGCAGGTCGTTGACCCTGTATTTGAGCTGGCATATCCGCTCGATACCCATGCCGAAAGCAAACCCTGTGTATTTATTGGGGTCGATGCCAAAGTTCTCCAGCATTTTTGGATGCACCATGCCGCTGCCCAGGATCTCTACCCAGCCAGTGTGTTTACAGACATTACACCCGCTGCCTCCGCAGATGCGGCAGTTGATATCCATTTCCGCGCTGGGCTCGGTAAAGGGAAAATAAGACGGGCGGAACCTTACTTTTACATCTTTTCCAAACATCTCCTGTACGAAGAAATAGAGGGTTTGCTTAAGATCGGCAAAAGATACGTTCTCATCCACGTATAGCCCTTCGGTCTGATGAAAAAAACAATGAGCGCGGGCGCTGATGGTTTCATTCCTATATACCCGACCGGGGCAGATAATGCGGATTGGAGGTTTTTGTCTTTCCATTACCCGGGCCTGCACACTGCTGGTATGGGTACGCAGTAGCCAGTCGGGTTTCTGGTGGATATAAAAAGTATCCTGCATATCCCGTGCAGGATGGTTTTCAGGAAGATTGAGTGCGGTAAAGTTATGCCAGTCGTCTTCGATCTCCGGTCCTTCTTCCACGGAAAAGCCTAGACGCCCAAAAATATGCACGATCTGATTGCGCACCAGGGTAATGGGGTGATGGGTGCCCAGGGGCAGGGGATCGCCCGGCAGACTAAGATCAATCCCGGGTCCGTCGGAAGTCTGGGCGCCGGACGTATGGCTTTTCCATTCTTCATATTTGGCTTCGGCCAATTGTTTGAACTCATTCAGTACCTGTCCGAACTCTTTTTTCTTATCGACCGGGACATTTTTCATTTCGGCAAATAAGTTTTTCACTATCCCTTTGGTGCCGAGAAATTTGATCCGATAAGCTTCCAGGGCTTCTGCTCCGTCGGGCTGAGTGGACCCTATTTCCTGTCGATAGGCCTCGATCTGTTGTAACAATTGCTCCATGCCGCAAATATACGTAGGTTTGCTCCCAAATGAGAGAATCCATGCCGTCAAACCTGCATATAGGCGATTTCCTGGACCCGGTGAATCTTGCAGAATTATCGCAGGATCAGGGATATAAGGATGGGCAGATCGGTAAGCTTATCGATGTGCACGATGAATACTTCCCGGAACTGGAAGATGCTAACCTGGTGATCGTCGGTTGTGATGAAGAAAGAGGCATAGGTCGGGACCGCCGCCGTCCCCATGCGCCTGATACCATCCGGGCGGAGTTTTACCAACTGTACTACTGGCATCCTGACATCCGGCTGGCAGATGTGGGAAATATCCGCGCCGGCGCAACGCTGGCCGACACCTATGCCGCGCTTAAGACAGTGATACGGGCGCTCACCGACGTCGGGAAGACCGTATTGATCCTAGGCGGGTCCCATGACCTTACCCTCTCCCAGTATTACACTTATGCGGATAAAAAGCATATTATCGAGGCCACTTGCGTCGATGCCCTGATCGACCTGGACATACATTCCCTGCACCGCAGCGAGAATTTCCTCATGGAAATGCTGACGGGCGAGCCCAATTACATCCATCATTACAATCACATCGGGTTTCAGAGCTATTATGTGCATCCTCATATGCTGGAAACCATGGACAAACTGCGTTTTGATTGTTTCCGCCTGGGTAGCGTGAAGGATAATATAGAAGAGATGGAGCCGGTCATCCGGAATTCCCATCTATTTACGTTTGACATTTCTGCTATCGCCAATGCATTTGCCCCAGCCAACCGGGTATCCCCCAATGGTTTTAATGGGGAGGAAGCCTGTATCCTGATGCGCTATGCGGGGCTGAGCCATAATGTCAATACTGTCGGGGTCTATGGTTATATGCCGGAAAGGGACCGGGATGGGTTGACGGCCCGTCAGATCAGCCATATGCTCTGGTACCTCATCGACGGCAAGAGCCGCGGACGAAGGGAAGCAGCCCTGACGGATAGAGATCTCTTTGTAGAGTACCGGACGGCTTTTGCGGAAGTGGAGACGACCTTTCTGCAGAGTAAGAAGACACAACGCTGGTGGATGCAGCTGCCCGATAATAAATACATTGCCTGTTCCTACCAGGATTATTTGCTCGCCAGCAGCAATGAGATCCCCGAAAGGTGGTTGAGGGCGCAAGAGAGAGGTTGAGCACGGGGAGCATTATACGCACAGACCCGGTGCCGGTGTGAATTGAGAGATTTAATATTATTTTAGGTAGGTTTGAGGTATGAAGTATTTGCTTTGGATCCTTTTTGCCGCCCTCGCAGCGCAAGCCTGTTCACCTGCCCGCTCAATAGGCTCTTCCGCCGGGAAAGCGTTCTCTCACCCCGGGTTGGTATCCGCTCAGGTAGGCATCTGTCTGTACGATCCGGCCAAAGCCGCTTACCTTTACGAGCAGCAGAGTAATAAATATTTTATACCAGCCAGCAACACCAAGCTTTTTTCCCTGTATGCGGGCTTGAAGTATCTTGGCGATTCGCTGGTCGGCTTACGCTATAGGGAGACGGACACAGCGCTGTTGCTGATACCTTCCGGGGACCCCACCTTTCTACACCCCGTTTATACCAGCCAGCCCGTGATGGATTTTTTAAAACGGACGGACAAGTCTTTGTGGCTTACGGACGCCAATTGGCATGAAGAGGCCCTTGGAGCGGGTTGGGCCTGGGACGACTACAATGGCGATTATATGCCCGAGAGAAGCGCTTTGCCTGTCTATGGCAATGTGATCCGCTGGGTGCAGGATTCAGCCTCATCCTCTTTTTACTCTATACCGGATATCAACTGGGGGGTGCGGTTTTCAGCAGACACGCTGAAAAGGTCTTTCTATGTGGAGCGGGACCTTCACAGGAATGCTTTTGAGATCACGGAGGGGGCTGCGTCGCATAAAGTACAGGATGTTCCCTTTATCACCGATGGTATTGCTTCAGCCGCTATCCTGCTGAAGGATACGGTGGGCAGGACCGTGTTTACCAGGCATGAGTTGTCTGTGTCCGATCGCCGTTGGGGGGCGATACACGTCATTCACAGTCGTCCCGTCGACAGCCTTTTCCGGCCCATGATGCAGCACAGCGATAATTTTTTTGCAGAGCAGACGCTGTTGATGGCGGGTAATGAAAGGTTTGGACAAATGGATGATGCCAGGATCATCGATACTTTGCTGAACACCGATCTGAAAGACCTTCCCCAGCGGCCTTATTGGGTGGATGGCAGCGGATTGAGCCGTAATGATCTTTTCACACCCCGGGATTTTGTCTGGCTGCTGAATAAGATGAAAGATGAATTTGGCCTACCCAGACTAAAAAGGATCCTTCCCACCGGCGGGACGGGTACGCTATCCAATTATTACAAAAAAGACAGCGGCTATATCTATGCCAAGACCGGAAGCCTTTCCGGCGTCGTGGCGCTCAGCGGCTACCTGATGACAAAAAAGGACCGCCTGCTGATATTTTCCATTCTTATCAATAACAACAGCGACCCGGCTGTGCGCAGGAAGATCGAGCGGTTCCTGGAGGGGATCCGGGAAAAATATTAGTATAACGACCCAACGTCGCTTTTCCTATGCCCGTAAGTGTTAGGCAGAGATCGCCTTGTCAACAGGGGTTTCGCCTAAAACTATTCTATATGGAAACCAAATTTTACACGCTTTTCACAGCCTTATTCCTTACTTGTCTGGGAGCTACCCGGGCACAGGACAGCACCTCTTGTAACGCTTATTTCCAAGCCACGGACAATCAGGGACTTGTTACTTTCAGGGCCTATGATACGCTGCCTCATATCCAGCATGCCTGGTCTTTCGGAGATGGCGGATATCTTACGCTCAGCACCCTTTGGAAAGTAGTACAGCACCATTATAGCGCTTCCGGGACCTACACGGTAGTGCATTACATCCAGGACTCCCTGGGCGGGGGATGTCATGATTCGGTGATACAGACGATCACAGTCGGCGTCCCTCCTTCCTGCCCCGTCTACATCGGGGAATCCGTGGATTCCATCCATCACCCCCATATATATAATTTTTACGCCTATCCGGCGTCGGGTCTTGCCGACACGGTAAGATGGTATATCAATGATTCGTTGACGGTGACGGGGGACAGTCTTCGGAACAGGAGTTTTTCACCCGGCTATTATTCCATTTGCGCCCGGCGAAACACCGCCGCGGGGTGCCACAGTGTAAGCTGCACCTATATCTATGTGTCTGCGGATACGTCGTCTTCCGATACTACCCATGTGCCGCCTCCTCCGCCGGCAGATACCTGCAATATATCCTTTACCTATACTTTTAACCCGGCACAGACCAACCAAGTCTTTTTCCATGCCCGGGACAGTGTGTTGACAGATTCGCTTACCTGGGTCATTTCCAGGTCTTCAGATACAGTAGTCCTCCATGGGCGCGATGCTGTACGCACCTTCACCGACACCGGCTGTTACCACGTGGGATTGTACGTGACAAGGCATCCGGGATGCCAGGGGTATACTGAACAGTGGATCTGCATCGATAGCCTGCCGGGAAGTAACTTTATCGTCTCTTATCCGAACCCGTCTCCCAGCCTGTCGAACATCGATGTACGTCTGGACCAGGACCATACGATCTATATCCGTATTTTCAACAGCATGGGGCATCTGGTGCTTTTCCGGAAAGAGGCGGGTTACAAGGGACTGAACCATATCACCCTGCCGACAGCCGGGCTGCCGAAAGGGGTTTATTATGTGCAGGTGGAGTATGGCGGCGTGACAAAACGGAGCAAGATCCAAAAGCTATAATACCGTATTTGAAAGAAGACGATCAATTATACCATTGCCATCCGGAGAGGACGACATACAAATAGTGATCAGGGGTTGTCTTAGGAACGACCGTAGGGCGCAGGAACAACTGTACAGGAGGTTCTATCATGCGATGATGACCCTTTGTGCCCGTTATATGGGGAATGCGGAGGATGCGATGGAAGTGCTGCACGACGGTTTTTTAAAAGTGTTTAAGTATATAGGGACTTACCGGGCTGACAAGGCGTCCCTTTATACGTGGATCCGCAGGATCGTTATCAACGCCGCGATCGACCATTTGCGAAAACAGCAGGCTTATCCGGATACGGAAGATTTGTACGCCGGTCCTGATGAGCCTGCTATCGATAATGAGGCGCTGAATAAGCTCAGCGGAGAAGCATTACTGAAGATGATCCGGCAATTGCCGGCTGCCACCGGGCTTGTGTTCAACCTGTATGCCGTGGATGGGTTCAGTCACCGGGAGATCGGGACTTTGTTAGGCATTAGCGAAGGCACGAGCCGGTGGCATCTCAGTGAAGCCAGAAAACAACTTAAAGTACTCATCCACCCTATGGAAAACAACCCATGACGGCAAGACGCGATCATAACAACCCATGGGCTGACAAGCTGCAGGACATCCGGATCCCCGATGTGAATGATGCCTGGAAGGCTATGGAAGTCTTGCTGGATGAGGAAATGCCCCGCCGGGGCAACTGGGACAGGCGGCGTTGGGCTCTGTTGATCCTTCTGTTGTTATTGCTGACCTGGATATGCAACTGTCCGGGGCGTGGCCGGCATCCGGGCTTTGATACGATCAGCAGGGCGATGGACGACAAACACCCACAGCCTGGAAGGGGCGTATCCGGCGGGGACAAACTGAATAACAGCGCCGGCGGGAGTACGATCGGTGATGATGCGAATACTGACAGTAATGGCGTAAATAGTGTCAAAAATTTGGTACAGACGGAAGGTGAGGTCGGTGAGGTCCGGAAAAAGAAAAGAAGTGTGAGAAAGGGCGACGAAGAGCCTACGGCTGTATCCGGGGGAAGACGAAGGAATGCCGGGAAACCAAAACCAGGCAGCGCTGGGAGACAAGAGAATGTAGAGAAACCGGGCAATACCACGATGAGGTCAGGAAAACAGGGAAGTACCAGAAAGCAGGAGAACACTACGGGACAGCAGGAAAAACAGAGAGATACTTTGACAGACCTCCAAAAGGGAAAGGATAGCGTGACGATGGTCAAAAAAACTGCACAGGCACGAAAGCCGGCTTCCCGGAAGGGGGACGATAGTACGACTGCGAAGGAAAGGAAGAAGTCCGACACACTGCCGGATGTCAAAGGCTGGGTAGCCGGCATTGGTCTTAATCAATTCTTTACGGTTGGACAGCAGCAGCGATCCGATTATAACTCCAATGGCACTTCGGGTGGATTGAGCGATTATATTCCGGTGCCGATGGTGCGCTATTATTTCAGCCGCAAGCTTTTTGTGCAGATGGAAGCACAGATCAATACGCCGCAATATGTAAAGAACGATCTGCTGGCAGGTAAGTCCGCGGTGGATAACAGCATCCCTGGAATAAACAGCCAAAGCGTCCTGTTCATCAAAAAGCTTTTTTATTTCAATGTGCCGCTGAGCGTTCATTTCAGCCCGCTGAAAAACTTATATGTAGGCACTGGTATACAATACTCCCGGCTGACAAACGGGGTTGGATTGGTGCAGAACAAGCTGCTGAATCTTGCCGGCGGGGACAGCACGATAGTATCTACCAAGATCGGGAGCATCAAAGGGGATTCACTCTACCGGAGAATAAAGACCGATGAATTCCGTCTGCTGCTGGACCTGCAGTACAATTACAAAAGGGTCATTGTGGGTGCGCGCTATAACCAGGCGTTATCGAAGTTCCTGAATGTCAAGATCTCCAGTACGGAGATAACGCAAGCGAGGAACAGTTCTATACAGGTGTATCTCCGTTATATCCTATGGGATGCCCGGAAGGTAAAATTATTTACCAAATAGCTTTTCCACATATTCTTTTCGGAATTCGATGTAGGTGGGCTCGCCTCCCGGAGTAACATTGGGCTGCTGTGTGGCAAACAGTCCATCCACCAGGGTTCTCATTTCGGACTCCTCAAGGGGAGAACCGGCCCTGACGGCTTGTTGTCTTGCCATGCTGCGTATCAGTTTTTCCCGCCGGGAGAATTTCATGTCGCTGGTGAAATGTTTGAATTGTTCCAGCAACTTTTCCAGGATAGCTTTTTCATTACCCTGGCCTGTATCGGCAGGCGTGCCCTGTACGATCAGACTGTCTTTTCCAAAGGGTTCTACCTGATAACCTAACAGCTGCAGATCGGGCGCTAGTTCCTGTAAGAGGATGGCATCGGATGGGGATAGCTGCAGCGTAACAGGGAAAAGACTTTTTTGACTGGGGACGCCTTTCCCGGCAGCTGCTGTAGCATAGCGGTCGTACAACACCCGCTCATGTGCCGACTGTTGATGTATCAGGACAAAGCCTCTGTTGGTAGATGCAACGATATAGGTGTTGAGCAGCTGTTGAAGGGGCGCTCCTTCGATGGGCTGGATCTTATTACCGGGTCGCGGCATACCGGGAAGAGAAGGGGCCTCTGCCGGTGGGGAAACCTTGTGGATAGCAGAAGCTTCGGCAAGACCAGGGATGGATGTCGAAGAAGACGCGGAAGGGGTTTCGTAAAAATCCTTCCAGTGCTTTAATTCACTCTTTTTTGTGGGCTCGATAAAATGGGCCTGGTTCTTTTGGGTGAATGTCTGGTAAAGAGAAGAGGAGGTGACGGAAGCCTTTTTCTCTTCGCTGACGGGCTTGCTGACGGCATCCAGCCGCTGGATGGAAGGGTCCAGATCAAAGTCGAGGGTTGGGGTAACGCTAAATTGGGCGAGGGCGTGTTTTACGGCTGCCTGAACAAAAGCATAGACGATCTTTTCATCCTCAAATTTTATCTCTTGTTTGGTGGGATGTACGTTGATGTCCACCTGCGCCGGGTCCAGTTCGATAAAGAGCACATATAGAGGGAAGCTATCCTGGGTGATCATATCCTGATAGGCATTCATGATAGCATGGTTCAGGTATGCGCTTCGGATAAAACGTTGATTGACGAAGAGATACTGATCCCCTCTTGTCTTGCGCGCCGTCTCGGGCTTGCCGACGAACCCATGGATATTGAGATAGTCTGTATTTTCCTGTACGGCTACCAGCTTGGCAGCATGGGTATTGCCCAATATTTGTATTATACGTTGTTTCAGGCTGCCTTTTTCCAGGTGCATCAACTCCTGCCCGTTGTTGCTGAGGGAAAAGAAGATGGATGGGAAGGCCAGTGCCACCCGTGTGAATTCGTCTACGATATGCCGCATCTCGGCGGCATTGCTTTTCAGAAAGTTCCGGCGTGCAGGCACATTGAAAAAAAGGTTCTTCATGGCGATGTTGCTGCCCCGGGGGCAGGCAACGGGTTCCTGGCGGATGACCTTACTGTTCTCGATCTCCAGGCGGGTGCCTGTCTCGTCCTCTTCTCTTTTTGTCTTCAACTCCACCTGCGCTACGGCTGCGATAGAGGCCAGGGCCTCGCCCCGGAAGCCCATGGTACGGATCTGGAAAAGATCATCGATGTTACTGATCTTGGAGGTAGCATGCCGTTCGAAAGCCATTCTGGCGTCCGTCTCGCTCATTCCTTTTCCATTGTCCACCACCTGCACGAGGGACTTGCCTGCCTCCTGGACAATGAGCTTTATTTCCGAGGCCTCCGCATCGACGGCATTTTCCAACAGCTCTTTCACTGCGCTGGCGGGGCGTTGGATCACTTCTCCTGCGGCGATCTGATTGGCGATGTTGTCCGGCAATAAATGAATGATGTCTGGCAATTCTACCTTAATTTGCTGCAATTTACAGAATAATCGCAAGGTGGTGTGACACCAGTATTTATCCAGATAATATGAGAAAACACGTAATGATCCTTTTGCTGCTGCTGGGCAGCGTTGCTACATTCGGCCAGTCTGTATCGCGGGACTCCGCGGAGAAATGGGTAGACAGCGTGTTCGGGACTTTATCCCCGGATGAAAAGATCGCCCAGCTGATGGTAATAAGGATGTCAGCCATCGATCCGGCGACACGCGGACCCATCTTTTATGACAGTGTGGTGGATGCCGCCGTCCGGAAATACAATGTGGGCGGCATTTGTCTTTTTCAGGGAGGGCCGCAGGCCCAGGCTGCCAGGGTCAATTATTTTCAAAGCATTGCCAGGACTCCTATCCTCTTTTGCATAGATGCGGAGAATGGTCTTGGCATGAGGATGGACAGCGTGATGGGCTTGCCCCGGCAGATGATGCTGGGGGCTACCGGCGACCCTTCGCTGGTGTACCAATACGGCAGGCTGGTGGGAACCCAATGCCGGCGGATGGGCATCCAGGTGGATTACGCTCCCGTGGTGGATATCAATAACAACCCGGATAACCCTGTGATCAACGACCGCAGTTTTGGGGAGGATAAGCTCAAGGTGGCGCAATATGGTATTCAATATGTGAAGGGACTGCAGGACGAAGGCGTGATGGCCTGTGCCAAACATTTCCCCGGGCATGGCGACGTATCCGTGGATTCCCATTTTGACCTGCCCGTTATCAATAAAAGCAAGCCGGAGCTGGATTCATTGGAGCTCTATCCTTTCAGGGAGCTTTTTAAGGCCGGCGTCGGCAGTGTCATGATCGCGCATCTTTATATTCCCTCCATCGATAATACGCCCAATCAGGCTACCTCCCTTTCGGATAAGGCCGTCACGAAGTTGCTACGTAAAAAGCTGCATTATGAGGGTATAAGCTTTACAGATGCCCTGGAAATGAAAGGGGTAGCAAAATTTTATCCGGATGGGGAGGCTTCCGTGCAGTCCCTGGTCGCCGGTAATGATATGTTGTGTCTGCCGGGCGATGTGGCGGCCAGCCTGTCAAAGATCAACGAGGCATTGGCGAGCAAAAAACTAAAGTGGAAGGACATCGATACGAGGGTTAGGCGGGTGTTGTATGCAAAATATTATTACGGGCTGTCGGGGCACAAGCCTGTGGATACGGCGCATCTCACGGAGGACCTCAACGAAGGGGTAAAAAATATGCGGCGTCAGGTGGCGGAGAGTGCACTTACGCTGCTGCGAAATGAGGATGCCGGCGTATTCCCTTTTCAGACCCCGGCGGGCAGCGGTTCGCCGGCTGTAAACAGCCTGGTTGCCCCGGACGGCATTGGCCCCCGGGCATCCGTACAAAAGAAAAAGATCGCCTATGTCGGCATGGGGCTGACGGGTGATAATGAGTTCAGCCGGCGGATGCGCGCTGATTATAATGCCCACGTGTATTTCTTTGATTATTCCCTGGACAGCGTCAAAGCTGCGGCGGCGCTTCAGTTGTTGAACGATCGTTATGACGCGGTGGTGATCGGGCTGCATAATTATGCCCGTTTTCCGGCACGTAATTTCGCCATTAGCCGGCCCGCTGCCTGGTTATTACGACAGCTGCAGGAAAAGAACAAAGCTATCCTGCTTGCATTCGGGAACCCTTATGCAATGAAGAATGATTGCGATGCCCGAAATCTAATGGCATGTTACGAAGATGACGAGATCACACAAGGTGTTGCCGCGGACTGGCTGGCCGGCAGGTTTACGGCAAAGGGGCAACTGCCTGTATCCGTCTGTGAGGCATATAAAGCCGGTGCGGGCATTCTCCCCGCGAATCATGTACTGCCGGCGGCTGATCCCATGACGCTGGGGCTGGATCCCCAAAAGCTGGATAAGATCGACTCCGTCTGTAAAGAGGCCATCGACAAGCAGGCGGCGCCCGGGTGCGTGGTGCTGGTGGCGAAGGACGGTAAGATTGCTTATGAAAAGGCATTTGGCTATATGAGCTATGACAAGACAGAGCCTGTGTATACGGAATCTATCTATGACATGGCCTCCTGTACCAAGATCTGCGCCACTACCATGGCGGTGATGAAATTATACGATGAAGGCAAACTCGATCTGCAAAAGACGTTGGGGGATTATCTGCCCTGGGTAAGGGGAAGCAATAAGGAGTCGCTCAGGATCTTTGATGTATTGTTACACCAGGCAAGGCTGAATGCTTTTATCCCCTTCTATAAAGAAACGATCGACAGTACCCGCCAGGGTATTCCATTGCCGGGGATCTATGCGGCAAAGCCGGATAGTACGCATGGTATACGCGTGGCGGAGAATATGTACATACGCAACGATTGGGAGGATACACTGTACAAGCGTATCCTGGACAGTAAGTTAGGTCCGTCTGATAAATATGTCTATAGCGACAATGATTTTATCTTTATGGGTAAGATCGTGGAGGCCATCAGCGGTATGCCCCTGGATGAGTACGTACGGAAGACGTATTATGATCCCTTGGGTATGAGTTCCACTGGTTTTAAACCAAGAGAGCGTTTTCCCCTGGGACGTATTGCTCCTACCGCGCTGGAACCCATCTTCCGGCAGCAGCAGATCAGGGGCGATGTGCATGATCCAGGAGCCGCTATGTTTGGCGGCGTGGCGGGACATGCGGGGCTCTTCAGCGATGCCTATGACCTGGCTATCCTGGAACAGATGCTGCTGAATGGAGGCAGGATCAACGGGCATACTTTTCTTAAAAAGGAGACGATCGATTATTTTACGGCCTATCACAGTAATATAAGCCGGCGGGGACTTGGATTTGATAAGCCGGAGAAAGACAATGCGACGAGGAAGGAGCCGTATCCCTGTCTGTCGGCTTCTCCGCAGACCTTTGGGCATACGGGGTTCACGGGCACTTGCGTATGGGTGGACCCAAAATATGACCTGATCTTTATTTTTCTATCAAATAGGGTAAACCCGGTGGAGGCAAACCCCAGGCTATCGTCGTTGAGTATACGAGGGAGGATACAGGAGGCGGTGTATCAGGCGATGGGAGTGGATGAGGGGCGGCCGCAGAATGGACGGGATGTGGGGCGTGGGCATGCAAAGAGGGGGAAGAAGAAGAGGTGCTGTTAGATGTAGGTAAGAACCCTTAGTAGAAAAGTTTTAAAATTTTTGAGAAAAAGTGTCGCTAGTTTTGGCGGCACTTTTTTTATGGAGGGTAAATCGTGAGCAATGGAACTGGAAGGATATAAGATAAAAAGAGAGGAAGGGAATTTTATCTATTGGTTTTATAGCGAAGGGCCAAAGGGAAAAATTATCAAGACGATACAGTTCCAACATATGCTCGAGTATGGAAAAGATTTTTTTAATCTCGCTTTTGGAGATGTAGATGAGCATACAGGTGGGTTAAATGACAAGCCGATAACTAATAACGGAGATTACCAAAAAGTACTACTCACAGTTGCAAAGGTCGTATTGAATTTTATAAACTTTTGGCCAAGGGCGATCATCCAGGTAAAGGGGAATACCCTATCCCGTACGAGGTTGTATCAGATGGGAATAGGGGCCTTTTGGCTTGATATTAGTCAAGAGGTTGATATATTGGGAGAGCTGAATGGAGATTGGGTACCTTTTAAGAAAGGAGTGAACTATACTGGATTTCTAGTTTTCAAGAAAATAAGGTAGATTTATAATGACATGAAAACAAAGAAGAAAAGCAAAGCAGCAAAGTGGTGGGATGAACCCATAGAAGTGGTCAAGGGCATGCCTGATCTCAGGAATGACCCCTTCTTTGTCAAAAAAAGAGAAGACGCATTAGAGGCATTGCGTAAGAACCCTCCCCCTGAATGGCTTCTCAAAAGAGCACGCGGCGAAGACTAAGCTCTATCCTTTTTCCTTGGTTCCGGTATCTTCCCTTCCACATTCTTTTTATAGTACTTACAGGCCGGCTGTAACCCGCAAACCTCGCAACGCGGTGTACGCGCTACACAGATATATCTCCCATGCAGGATCAACCAGTGATGGGCCACATGCACCAGCTCGCGGGGAATAAACTCCAACAGTTGTTTTTCGGTAGCAAGGGGTGTTTTGGCGTTTACGGTCAGGCCGACGCGGGCGGAGACACGAAATACATGGGTATCCACGGCCATATTTGGCTGGTTATCCACCACGGAGGTAATGACATTGGCTGTCTTGCGTCCAACACCGGGTAATTCCACCAGCTCATCGACGGTCAAAGGCACTTCGCCATGGAATTTTTCCATCAGCATTTGCGCCATACCAATAAGGTGTTTCGTCTTATTGTTGGGATAAGAAATGCTTTTTATGAGGGGGAACAGCTCGTCAAAAGTAGCGTTAGACAAGGATTCGGCATCGGGATATCTCTCGAAGATCGCGGGCGTGGTCATATTAACCCTTTTGTCGGTGCATTGAGCCGAGAGGATCACTGCTACCAACAGCTGATAAGGGCTGTCATAGATCAACTCTGTTTCAGCATCGGGATTATGTTCCGAAAAGTAAGCCAGTACAAATTGAAAGCGTTCCTTCCTGGTCATTGTCATTGGGTTTCAATGACCGTAAAGGTATGGGGAATTCGATCAGTGCTGTACAGATTCTGTGGAAGTTTCCCGGGCGTAGTTTATGACCTTTAAGATCACTTCCGTGCGGGGCGATACCGTAATTTTATCGAGGCCTTCAGTTGAGGATTGTAATACCTGTAGTTTCTCGCGAAGCATCCAGTCTTCCTTGAGTGCAGTCTCTATAGCAACCGTCAATTCTGGGGAAGACTCTTTGTACAAATACAGCAAAAGATCCTCCGGTGTAAAGAGTGGCATAGGCAAAACCATTTAATGTCCTAATTGTTTTCCGAAGCAGTAAAAGTGAAACGTCCGCTAATTAAACGACGTTCGGGTACGCGTTATTGTCTTTTCACGGGAATTAATTAGATAGAAAGGCTAGTTTTAAAGCGTAAGACTCTAATTGTCAGTGTTTTGTGGATGGACTGGCTTCCCGGATCAGGAAAAGATCCTCGTTATCCTTTTTCATATGGTATTTTTCCCTGGCATATTTTTCCAACAGGGCGGGGTTGGATCTTAATTGTTCCAGCTCTTGCCGGGTGGTAGCGATCTGTTGCTCGTAATACTTTTTGCTGGCTTCCAGCTTTCTCAGCTCTTCCTTTTCCCGGAAATGACTGGTGATGAAGTCCCGGGCGTCAAAGAACAGTATCCATACGGTGAACCCCAGGGCCGTCAGCACGTATTTGTTCTTCAACCAGGCAGGAATATGGGCGAGAAACTTCATAAAAAAAATGACTCCGGGAAAATCCAAAGGTTTTCCCGGAGCACAAACTACAAATTATTTTTTGAATTTGATCCTTCCTTTGGGATAAATACCGCTGTCTCCCAGCTCTTCTTCGATACGGATGAGCTGATTGTATTTAGCCAGCCTGTCCGTACGGGAGGCGCTGCCGGTCTTGATCTGTCCGCAGTTGAGGGCTACTGCCAGGTCGGCGATGGTGGTATCTTCCGTTTCGCCGCTGCGGTGGCTCATAATGGTCGTATAGCCATGTGTTTGGGCCAGTTGAACGGCGTTGATGGTTTCCGTGACGGTGCCGATCTGGTTGACCTTGATAAGGATGCTGTTGGCCACGCCCCTGTCGATGCCTTTTTGGAGGATCTTGGTATTGGTGACAAACAGGTCGTCGCCTACCAGCTGTACTTTATTGCCGATGGCGTCCGTCAGTTTTTTCCAGCCGTCCCAATCTTCTTCGGCCATTCCGTCCTCGATGGAAATGATGGGGTATTTATTTACCCAACTGGTCCAATAGGCTACCATTTCATCGCTGGAAAGCTCTTTGCCGGTGCTTTTATAGAACTTGTATTTACCGTCCTTGTACATTTCGCTGCTGGCTGCATCCAGGGCGATGGCTACCTGTGTGCCGACCTTATAGCCTGCTGCTTCGATGGCCTGAAGGACTGTCTCGATGGCTTCTTCATTACTTTGGATGTCTGGTGCGAAACCACCCTCATCCCCTACGTTTGTGCTATAGCCTTTCTTTTTCAGAACGGATTTCAGCTGGTGGAAGATCTCTACGCCCCAGCGCAGACCATCGCTGAAGGTATCGGCGCCGATAGGGACGATCATGTATTCCTGGTAATCGATCTTATTGTCGGCGTGTACACCGCCATTGAGGATATTCATCAGGGGCATGGGGAGTACCGTGCTGTTCACTCCACCGAGATAACGGTAGAGCGGCAGTTTGCTTTCCTGCGCGGCAGCCTTGGCTACAGCCATGGATACGGCCAGCAGCGCGTTGGCGCCCAGTTTCCCTTTATTTTCCGTGCCGTCCATTTCGATGAGCCTGGCGTCCAGGGAGGCCTGTTCGTTCACAGGAAAGCCTATCAGCTGATCGGCAATGATATCGTTCACATTGGAAACGGCCTTTAACACTCCTTTTCCGCCATAGACGCTCTTGTCCCCGTCCCGGAGCTCAACGGCTTCGTGGATACCTGTAGAGGCGCCGCTGGGTACGGAAGCACGACCGCGATGGTTATTCTCGGTGACCACGTCCACTTCAACCGTTGGATTGCCCCGGCTGTCTAAAATCTGTCTTGCATGAATGTCAGCGATGTAGCTCATGATTGGTTCTTAGTTTTTTGTTTTGTGTTGGTGTTTGGTAGATTCGCCTGGTTCATAGTTTTCAGGTCGTGAGGTGCCGAAATATTTCCTCTAAGCTGCTGTTTTCACTTTGCAAAGAAACAATGTTCCAATTGTTCTGCAAAGCCAGCTCAAGCAATTGTTTTTTTAGTTCGCCTGTTTCTGCGGAGGTTAATTCCCATTCGTGGACAGATAGCTGCCGGACGGCTGTAACGTTTCTCAGCGTCTGTAACTGTGCCGCATCCAGCGTCTCTTTAAAGGCTACGCGGACGGCATTGCCCTGGTTGGTTTTTCTCAGCTGGCCAAGGGGGCTGTCGGCGATGAGCTTACCCTTGTTGATGATAATAACCCTGTCGCAGAGAGCTTCTACTTCCTGGAGGATATGCGAAGAGAATAATACGGTCTTGTTTTGTCCCAATTTTTTTATGGTATCCCGGATCTCGATGATCTGGTTGGGGTCCAGACCGCTGGTGGGTTCGTCGAGGATAAGCACTTCGGGGTCGTGCAGCAGCGCGGCTGCGAGGCCTACCCGTTGTTTGTAACCTTTTGACAGCTGCCCCAGCCGTTTTTTGTTTTCGGGGGTGAGTCCCACTGTGGTGATAACGGATTCGATCTTTTGCCGGCGGTCCGCAACGGCATGGACGTCGGCTATAAAGTCCAGGTATTCCCGTACGTACATGTCGGGATAGAGTGGGTTGGCTTCCGGGAGATAGCCTATTTTTTTCCGGGAATCCAGAGGACGTTGTTTTACGGGTATGCCACAGACGGAAACCTCCCCCCCGTCCTGCCCCAGGTAGCCCGTGATGATCTTCATGGTAGTGGATTTGCCGGCCCCATTCGGGCCAAGGAATCCTACGATCTCTCCCTGATCTACTTTGAAAGAAATCCCGTCTACTGCCTTTTGTTCCCCATATATCTTTACAAGATCCTTTATTTCAATCGACATGCGCTTGATTTACCCCGTAAAAGTAGGTTAATCCACCCTATTTTCTGTGTCATATTCCCCTTTCAGGGCATAATAACCAAACAAAACAAGGCCAATGGCAATGGGGATAAAGATCACGATAAAGGTACCCCACTGGACCTTTGTGCCGGGCAGGGGATTGCGGGCGATCTCGGAAATGCCCATCTTTATAAGATAAATAAGGGTTGCTATTCCCAGGATGATCCAAAGTACGCCTAATATTCTTTTGACTGCGTTCATATCGATTGATTTATTCGTTCACCGGCTGGGCTTTGGCCGGAATATAAACAGCCCCGATGATCAGACAGACGGCTATCACTACCACGGGATACCATAACCCCGACAGCTTATCACCGCTGATGGTTGTCAGCAACACCGCGATAAACGGGGTCAATCCCCCGAATACGCCATTGCCGATGTGATAAGGCAGGGACATGGATGTATAACGGATGCGGGTCGGGAATAATTCTACTAGGAAGGCGGCGATCGGTCCATATACCATGGTGACATAGATGATCATGAGAAAGATGATACCGATCATTTTCCAATAATCGGCCGTGCCCAGCTTTTTGCTGACTTCCGTCACTGGCTTAAGGCTGGTGTTCCCGGCTTCGTAGAGGGTATCTTTTTTTGTTTCGGTAATGATCATCCCATCCTCATAGTACCGGATCGTCGAGGAACTGCGCAGAAGGTTGCGGGTCTTGCCGACAAAGGCTGCACTGCTACGGATCTCTTTATTGGCGGTGACCTCTGTCCGCCCTGCCGGATCGGAGATGTTCAGCAATTGGCGGAACAGGTACTGGTAAGATAGAACGGCCAGGGCCATGCCGGTGATCATGATCCATTTACGCCCAACTTTGTCGCTCCATCCGCCGAACAGCAGAAAGAAAGGAGTGGCCAGTACGATGGCCACGATCAGAATGGTCTTTGCCTGGTCGAAGTCGATGTGACAGGTGGTTTCCAAAAAGGATTGAGCATAGAATTGACCGGTGTAGAAGATAACGCCTTGTCCCATGGTGGCGCCGAACAGTGCCAGCAGGACCATTTTCAGGTTAGTCTTATGGCCGAAGCTCTCTTTCAAAGGGTTGGCGGAGGTCTTACCTTCCGTGCGCAGTTGCTGGAATAGGGGGGATTCGCTCATCTTCAGACGTATGTAGATGGAGACGACTACCAGGATGATAGAAATAAGAAAGGGGATCCGCCAGCCCCAATCATTAAATTTCTCGATGCTCCGGGCCGGGTCCGCGTCCAGCAGGTGTCGGACGAGGAGGATCACGCCCAGGGAAACCAGCAATCCCACGGTGGCTGTGGTCTGTATCCAGGAGGTGAAATAGCCTCTGCGGCCTTGAGGGGAGTGTTCTGCTACGTAGGTGGCGGCGCCTCCGTATTCACCACCCAGGGCCAGGCCCTGCAAAAGGCGGAGTAATAGCACGATCAGGGGGGCCGCAAAACCAATGGTGTCATATTTGGGGACCAGCCCGATGGCAAAGGTAGAGCCGCCCATGATGATCAATGTCAGCAGAAAAGTGTATTTACGCCCGATCATATCGCCCAGCCGGCCGAAGACCAGGGCTCCAAAGGGGCGTACGATAAATCCGGCTGCAAAAGTTGCCAGGGTAGACAATAGGGCTGCCGTAGGATTGCCTTTGGGAAAGAATTGAGTGGAAATGACAGAGGCCAGACTACCGAAAATGTAAAAGTCATACCATTCGATGAGTGTTCCCAATGAAGAGGCTGTGATGATCCTGCGGATCCCGTTGGTGGATGTGGATGCCATGTGCTCGTTAGATGGTTGTTCGATGAATAGATGAATATTAAATTGTTGACCTGGATGGATATTCGTAAAATTTAATCCATCCAGGTCAAGGCGTTGATAATGGGCCTTCGGCCAAGACGACTGTGTCGTCTTTTGCTGAAACCGTTTGCGCAAAAAGCAAAGTAAATGTAAATAGTTGGCGATTAAATTCTAAATTTATGGCCCTTAATTTAATAAGTTGTTATCTACAAAATCTGCGATCGTCATATGAGCTATCCCTATCAGATAAGGTCGATGGAGCAATATCAGTCCGAGTATAAGAAAAGTATCGAGGACCCTGAAGCGTTTTGGGCGGGGATTGCCGAAAATTTCAGCTGGCGCCGTAAATGGGATAAGGTGCTGGACTGGAACTTCACCGATCCAAGGGTAAAATGGTTTTCCGGGGCGCAACTGAACATTACAGAAAACTGTCTTGACAGACATTTGGCTGAAAGAGGCGACCAGCCTGCGATCATCTGGGAGCCTAATGACCCGGAGGAAGACTACCGTATCCTGTCGTATAAGGAATTGCATTTCAAAGTATGCCAGTTTGCACAGGTGTTGAAGAACAATGGGGTTAAAAAGGGCGACCGGGTCTGTATCTATATGCCGATGGTGCCTGAACTGGCCATTGCCGTGCTTGCCTGTGCCCGTATCGGGGCCATTCATTCCGTGGTATTCGGAGGTTTTTCCGCCCAGAGCATTGCCGACAGGATACAGGACGCGCAGTGTAATCTCGTGATCACCTCGGACGGCGCTCACCGGGGGAATAAGGCTATTCCTCTGAAGTCCGTGATAGACGATGCCCTGGTGCAATGTCCTTCCGTAAAAAAAGTGATCGTGCTGACCCGTACCCGTGTTCCGGTGAGCATGATCAAGGGAAGGGATACCTGGTGGGAAGACGAGGTCAGAAAAGTAGAAACCCAGGGGAATCCTGCTTGTCCGGCCGAGACAATGGAGGCGGAGGACATGCTCTTTATCCTGTATACTTCCGGGTCGACGGGTAAGCCAAAAGGTGTTGTGCACACCTGTGGCGGATATATGGTGTATACCAATTATTCCTTTGTAAATGTGTTCCAATATCAGCCGGGCGATGTATACTTCTGTACGGCCGACATTGGATGGATTACGGGACACAGCTATATCGTGTATGGTCCGCTGAGCGCGGGTGCTACCACGCTAATGTTTGAAGGGATCCCTACGTATCCGGATGCGGGCCGTTTTTGGGACATTGTAGACAAGTTCAAAGTAAATATCCTCTATACGGCGCCAACGGCGATCCGTAGTCTGATGGGCTTTGGGCTGGACTATGTGAAGAATAAAGACCTTAGCTCGTTGAAGGTGCTGGGTACGGTGGGTGAGCCCATCAATGAAGAGGCCTGGCATTGGTACCATGAGAACATCGGGAAGGGGCGTTGCCCCATTGTGGATACCTGGTGGCAGACTGAGACGGGGGGCATCCTTATTTCCAATCTTGCCGGGATCACACCTCATAAGCCTGCACATGCCACCCTTCCCCTGCCGGGCGTACAGCCCTTGCTGGTGGATGAAAAAGGGGAGCCGGTACCGGGGGGTGATGCCGCTAAAGATGGCGTATGGCATGGCGCGGGGGCAACTGGCGAGCAGGCCGCAGGGAATCTCTGTATCAAATTCCCCTGGCCGGCCATTATACGGACGACCTATGGTGATCACGAGCGATGCCGGCAAACCTATTTTGCCACTTATCCGGGGCTTTATTTCACCGGGGATGGCGCACTGAGGGATGCGGAGGGTAATTACAGGATCACCGGAAGGGTAGATGATGTGTTGAATGTCAGCGGTCACCGCATCGGTACGGCGGAAGTAGAGAATGCCATCAACATGCATACAGGGGTAGTAGAAAGCGCTGTGGTGGGCTATCCGCATGATATCAAAGGGCAGGGTATTTATGCCTATGTTATTTTCAACGGGGATAAAAGCGATGAAGCCCGTGTCAGACAGGCTATTATACAGACGGTGGCCCGGATCATCGGCCCGATTGCCAAGCCGGATAAGATACAATTGGTCAGTGGTCTGCCCAAAACCCGCAGCGGTAAGATCATGCGGCGTATTCTGCGTAAGATAGCGGAGGGGGAAACCAGCAACCTGGGGGATACTACCACCCTACTGGACCCCGCTGTCGTAGAGGAGATCAAGGCTGGGAAATTATAGTCTTCCGGTTAATACTGAATGATGACTTTTGTGCCGATGGGGGCAATGCTATATAGCTCGTCCACGTCCTCGCATTTGAGGGAGATACAGCCATTTGTCCAGTTCTGATAGTTGTCCACCGTGATCTCATCGTGGGGCCAGGTCCCATGGATAGCGATGCCATCGCCAGGCCTGGCGGACTTGGGTATCAATCCCTTTGCCTTTCTTTCATTGAATTTGACCATATCCGCCGCGGTGGGATAATCCAGGTCCATGATCTTATCCCATTTTTCATGCGGTCTTTTCCGGACGATGTGGTAAATACCTTCGGGCGTCTTGCGGTCGCCTTGCATCATCTTGTCTCCCAGGGATTTGTTGCCAAAAACGGCGGGGTAGGTGGCATACCACCCCTGTCTGTCGAAAACCTGCAGTTCATAGCGGCTTTTTACGACCAGGATAAAGACCTCCCCTTCGGGATCAGGGTGGAAGAAGCGTTTGCGGACTGTACGGGTGGTGTCTTTAAATGCACAAAGGATGAACAGGAACAAACTTCCAAGGAGGATCTTTCGCAGCGTCATTTTCGGCAATTTTACCGTTGGACAACGACTGCAACAGTTGGTTTATTTCCAATGTGGAAAATTTTAACATATGAAAGGGGGGTAGGGGACAACCGGGGGCTGGGGCCACAAAACAAAAACCAGTGCCAGGAATGGCACCGGTTACTACTACACATGAGAACTCTAAAAGAATTCTCAGCTCATTTATGATGATGGTTACCAGTTGCCAAACCGCAGGCCTACGGTATAGGGCCGCTGATCCAATCCTTTCAGGAACATACTTTTAGTGGCATAGGAACCGTACAGTTTCAGCCATCCCAACTGTAATTCCCCGATCCAGGATATCTTCCATGGATCCATATCAAAGTCGTCGAATGTCTTATACTTACCGGTTTCCTTGCTCTTGAATTTTTGGCGGGAAGAATATCGATATCCAACGCTGGCGCCTACACTGAACCCATAATCCTGTCTTCTGTGTGGCGTAAAGTTAAAATTAAGCATAAAAGGGACAGTTACATAATCTGCGGCTAATTTATTCTTGCTATAGTTGATGGTGTCCATGACGACCATGGTCGGATTAGTATGGAATTTAATATTTTCCTCATAGCGGTAGTTATTCAGTTCGATGCCCAATCCGTATTTCAGGTTTACCACATGTTTGATGAGGTTCAGGCGCTGCATAAAGACCCAGATATTGACATTCACGGACTTGCCTGTCCGCAGGCGGAACCAGTCCTTGGTGGACCCGGGGGCAAAGGCCTGGGCGGAGGCAGACGAATAGTTCGTTTGATCGTTGTAGTTAGCAAAACCAAGATCCAGGATCCCCCAGTTGGTGCTGATATTAGAAGGCCGGTAGAAACTGCGTCTGTGGTAGATATGGATGGTGTTGTGATCGCTTCTGTCGATCTTCCCGCTCTTAACGATGATCAGGCTACCGACACGGATGGTATCTCCGTGGAGGGGGGCAGCCGTGTCTTTCAGGACCGTTGTGGTGTCATTTTGGGCATAGCCGGATAGGGTCAGGCACAGGCCTGCCATTAACAAGAGTCGCCTCATACATTTTGCTTTTTTGAAATGTTATTGGTTCATTGTAGTGCAAACTGAAAGCCTCCGATGAGCACTTTCCGGTCGTCATCCTCTGCCCTGCTGGCGGGTTTTTCCAGGGCCCTGGTTACCTTGCGGAAGATGCCGCGAAGCTTATTTTTCCTTGGAGAAAGGGGCTCTTCTATGGCGCCGTCCTCCGTATAAGCCACCGCATGGCTCAGCAGGGCCTCGGTAGCGAAAGATGTTTTCGGGTCCCGGGTGATCACTTTGGGTAGATCGGGATTGCCGATGGAAGTGTTAACCGCCGGTGACACCTTTACGCTGGCAATTGCTTTGTCGGGCGCGGGCAGGTCAACCTTTGCCAGCGCCGGCTCTGCTGTTGTTGTTGCTGATGCTGTCTCCTCATCATCGGGCTGTTTGCTTTTGTACAGGTGTAACGTATCAGCCGTATGGGGAGTTACAGCCACAAGATGTTTTTTTATAGCGGGCTGGACAGGAGATGATTTTTTATCAGCAGAGATACGGATGGGCTCCTCCGTGGGACGGGTCGCGTCAGCAAGGGTAGCGGCCTTATCAGGAGTTGAGGCTATCTTGCCGGAAGCAGAAGGAACTATAGGGGCCTTGGCTATGGGGGGAGTAACAGCGTTCCGAAAGGGGTGGAAGACCAACAGCCCTATGGCGCCCAGGACCAGGGCTGCCGCAGCTATACGGACGAACGGCAGCCAGGCTGTCCTCCTTTCTTCCCTCCGGTAGAGGGTTTTCTTATGGGGAAATACGATGGTCTTGTCTGGAATATTTACCGTCCGTTGCAGACGCTGCAACTCGACGCTCTTATCAGGATGCCGGTGTATGAATTGGGTCACAGCCTGTCTGGCAGGCTCATCCAATTCACCGTCGATATAAGAGAGGAACCAGCTTTCGTAGTTATTTAATGTGATCAGTGAAGGGCTCTCCTCATGTAGGAGCAACTCCTTGCCTGCAAAAACAGGTGTCTCGTCGGGGCGTATCCTGCATTGCAGCAGCAATTCCCATTCTTCCCTGAGATCAGGATGAGCTTCGACGAATCCCTCCACGGCCTCCCTCTCTGCCGGAGACAGCTCATTGTCTACGTACAGCAGGAAGAACTCCTCATAGTTATTACGTGTGATCATCAGGTTTATATTAAGTTTTCCAGGCTGACTAAATAATTTTTCAATTGGATACGGGCCCTGTGTAAATATACTTTTACCTGGCTTTCGTTGAGCCCGGTGATCTGCCCGATCTCTTCATAGGAATACCCTTCATAATCCTTCAGCAGCACCAGGGATCGCTGTGTCTCGTTCAACCGGGCCAGGGCTCGCTCCAATACCTTCTTCAGATCTTGCGCGGAGGACGTCCCCACTTTTGATCCTTCACTGAATGTTTCCCGCAACTGTACTCTTTTTACTTTCCGGATATGGTCGATCATCTGGTGATAGGCGATGGTGAAAAGATAAGATTTGCTTTTTACTGCATCGACCTCATGCCGGCATTTCCAGAGCTTTTCAAAAGCGGTCTGGACTACATCCCGGGCGTCTTCTTCATGACGGAGATTTTTCAGGATAAACCTGTAAACATTATCTGCATAATTTGTCACACAATCATTAAATTCTTTCTCGGTCATAAACAGTATCTATCATTAATTGAGCCCAATTGGCCTTTGGAAAAATTTAGGCCAATTGGGCCAAATCTTTAAAATCTGTCCTTTGGACAACGAACCTTCGGTCCGTTCTGGTAAAGTTACATTCATTCATACCTGTGGTACGAACAAGCGGGAGAAATGTTACAAAAAGGAAAAAAGATTGTTAATTCCTGGCGGACAGTAAGTTACGTGTGAGCGATTCCCAGAGGATAAACTCGGATTGGGCCTTTTTTTCGCAGGATTTATTACCCCCGCATTCGCTGCTGCGCTCACTTTCCGGCTCGGCCTTTTTTCGGGAATAGGAAAAGAGAACGAGGCTGGCTGCTGTTACCAGGATCAGGAGGGAAAGCCGGAGATAGGTTCTGGATCTCATAATTAGCCCGTTTCTCTTATAAGACGAAGGTAATTATTAATTTGTTACAATTCAGGAAAAAATACTCTTAGTTGTGCAACCCGTGAAAACTCAACTACTTACCTTTGGCATCTTAAAAAAGATCCTTTATGAATTCCTCCTTTGTCAAACGCATCGCCGCAGAGCTGGAAGAGATCAAGGCTTCCGGTCTTTTCAAATCCGAACGCATTATCACCAGCGCCCAGGGGGCGGAGATAATGGTAAATAATAAGAAAGTATTGAATTTTTGCGCCAATAATTACCTGGGGCTTTCTTCTCATCCCAAGGTGATCGAGGCCGCCCATAAGGCTATCGATGCCAGGGGATATGGCATGAGCAGCGTCCGTTTTATCTGCGGGACGGAGGATATTCACAGAGAGCTGGAGCAGAAGATCGCGGCTTTCCTGGGAACGGAGGATACCATTTTGTACGCAGCTGCTTTTGATGCTAATGGAGGTGTCTTCGAACCATTGTTCGGGGCAGAGGACGCCATCATTTCCGATGAGCTGAACCATGCGTCCATCATCGATGGCGTACGTCTTTGCAAGGCGCAGCGTTTCCGGTACAAGCACAACAACATGGAGGACCTGGAAGAGCAATTGAAGGCCGCGCAGAGCGCCCGTAGCAGGATCATCGTGACGGACGGGTCTTTTAGCATGGATGGCACCATCGCTCAATTGGATAAGATCTGTGATCTGGCAGACAAATATGACGCAATCGTCATGATCGATGAATCCCACTCCTCCGGTTTTTTAGGAAAGACTGGCAGGGGCACGCATGAATATCGCGGCGTCATGGGGCGTATCGATATCATCACCGGCACACTGGGAAAGGCCCTGGGCGGCGCCAGCGGTGGATTTACCAGCGGCAGGAAGGAGATCGTTGAGATGTTGCGTCAGCGCAGCCGGCCATATCTTTTCTCCAATAGCCTTGCGCCTTCCATTACCGGGGCTTCCATCGCGGTGCTCGATATGCTGAGCGAAACGACGGAATTGCGGGATAAACTGGAATACAATACGAAATATTTCCGCAAAAAAATGACAGAGGCGGGTTTTGACATCCGGCCCGGGGATCATCCTATCGTACCCATTATGCTGTATGATGCAGTGGTCGCACAGAATTTTGCCGCCAGGCTGTTGGATGAAGGTATCTACGTCATCGGCTTCTTCTACCCTGTCGTAGCAAAGGGGCAAGCACGGATCAGGGTGCAGCTGAGCGCCGGTCATGAACAGGAGCACCTGGATAAGGCCATTGCAGCCTTTGCCAAGATCGGCAAGGAATTGGGGGTGCTGAAGAACTAGCGCAAGAAGGCCACCATGCTGATCTCCACGTTGACATTCTTTGGCAGGCTTTTGACCGCATAGGTTTCTCTTGCCGGGAAATCACCTGTAAAATACTTTCCGTATACTTCATTGACGTGCCCGAAATGGCCGATGTCACTGAGCAGGATGGTCGTCTTTACCACGTGACCAAAATCCATGTTTGCCGCGGAGAGGATAGCCCTGAGGTTATGCATGACCTGGTGTGTTTCCGCAATGATATCATCCGTGGTTTTTACGTTACCCGTGGCCGGGTCGATGGCTATCTGGCCGGAGATGAACAGCATGTTGCCCGCCAGGACGGCCTGGCTGTAAGGACCGATAGGGGCCGGGGCGTTGGGGGTGGTGATGATTTGCTTTTCCATAGGGCTGCAAGGTAAGGCTTATATTTGCAGGTATGGGTAAAATCGTTGTCATTGCGGGGAAGACCGAGGCAAAAGAATGGCTGCCCCCCCGGCTGGGGTCGGAGTGGGAATGTATATGGGCGGAGGATGTGACCGAACTCGAGCAGCATGGAGATGCTGACCTGTTCATGGATCTGGATTTCACGACGGAAGAAGTTCGTATCCGGCAATTGAGCCGGCTGCTGCCTGCTCCTGTAATGGTCAATGCCGTCATACCAACTTTGAAAGACATCGGCCAGCCCTTTATCCGGATCAATGCATGGCCCGGGATGCTGGAAAGAAATATTCATGAGCTGGTAATGACATCCCAGCCACATGAAAAGATGGAGGCGCTATATCGGCAGCTACAACTTTCCTATCGAATCGTACCGGATATTGCCGGCATGATCAGCGGAAGAGTACTGGCGATGATCATCAATGAAGCGTACTACACTCTACAGGAAGAGGTCAGCACAAAAGAGGAGATCGATATCGCGATGAAGCTGGGAACAAACTACCCGTTTGGCCCGTTTGAATGGAGTGAAAGAATAGGCCTGGAAAATATTTATGATCTTCTTAACAAATTGAGCTGGACAGATAAGCGGTATACGCCTGCGAGGGCTTTGAAAGAAGCACTTTTGTATTAAAATGTGATTAAAAAATAATTGAAGGAATAAGCCCATGGCATTGATCCTGAACATCGACACGGCGACGGAACGAGGAGGTATTTGTCTTGCTAAAAAAGGCGAGCCATTAGCAATGGCTGTGAACCCTGAGCAGAAAGATCATGCGTCCTGGTTACATCCTGCAGTGGAAAAAATAATGCATGATACGGGGTATGGAATGAAGGATCTGCAGGCGGTGGCTGTTACGGCAGGGCCCGGATCTTATACGGGCCTGCGCGTTGGAATGGCCGCTGCTAAAGGGTTTTGCTATGCATTGGGTATTCCGCTGATCACCGAGAATACGTTGAAGGTAATGGCCCTGGCCGCAAAAGAACAGACGCCGTCCGATGGGCTATTATGCCCGATGATCGATGCGCGCCGTATGGAAGTGTTTACAGCAGTCTACCAAAATGATCTGGAAGAGGTGATGCCTACTGTCGCCATGATCGTGGATGAGCGTTCATTTTCCTCATATTTGTCAAATAGACAAATGTCGTTTTTTGGCGGTGGCAGTTATAAGTGTAAACCTATAATCACTGCATCCAGCGCGGCTTTCATTGAAATTAATTATCATCCCGGGTATCTGGGTATTCTATCTTTTTTACGATATTTACAACAGGAATTCACCGGACTGGCCTATAGTGAGCCCGCTTATACAAAGGAATTCTACACTCATACAAGAAAATGACTATATTATCATATTGACAAAATTTGGCCTTTTTTTTTAAATAGTAGCACCTAAATTTGTCTGATCCGTCTCGTATCTTCTTGAAATCCTTAAAATGGTAATCGCTCATGAGTTTAACGATGAACAACAATAACTATTGGATGGTAGTAAATGCAGAAGGCTCTGACGGGGCTCCTGTAAAAGTTGATTTTTTGAATCTTAAGAAAGGGGCACTGATCCTTAGAGCGCTGAATCACAAATTACGTCAGCAGATCATCCGCCTCCTGGATGAGAACAAAAAGTTAACCGTAACGGAAATCTATGTTCATCTCCGCCTTGAACAATCTGTAGCATCCCAACACCTTGCTATCCTGCGCAGGGCAGGCATTGTAAAGACGCAGAGAGATGGAAAATTCATCTACTACATCATCAACCACGACAGGCTGGGAGAGATCATGAAATGCGTCGATGAGCTGATCGACTAACGTCAGCTTGCTGACCCTCTTATCGGCAAATAATCGCTAATTTTGTAGCCATAATACAAGTTATGGCTATGTTTATTAAGCAATTATACACCGGATGTCTTAGTGAAGCAGCTTATTATATCGACAGCGAAGGAGAAGCCGCCATCATTGATCCCCTGCGGGATATCGATGCATATCTTCAATTGGCGAAGGAGAGAAAGGCAACGATCAAATACATTTTTGAAACCCACTTTCATGCTGACTTTGTAAGCGGCCACCTGGACCTGGCCAAGGCTACCGGTGCGCCCATCGTATATGGCCCCCGTACTGAGACGCAATTCCCTATTCATCTTGCAAAGGACGGAGAGAAGTTTAGTCTGGGCAATATCACCATCGAAGTGTTGCATACGCCTGGTCATACCATCGAGTCCACCTGTTACCTGGTACGGACAGAGGAAGGGAAACCCCATGCCCTTTTCAGCGGTGACACATTATTTGTAGGTGACGTGGGCCGCCCCGATCTCAGCAGCGGAAATCTGAATAAAGAAGAACTGGCGGGAATGTTATATGACTCTCTCAGCAGTAAAATATTGCCACTGCCTGACGATGTGATCCTCTATCCTGCTCATGGGCCCGGCAGCAGCTGTGGGAAGAACCTTGGTCCTAACACATACAGCACCATCGCGGATGAAAAGGAAAGTAATTACGCTTTGAAGGAGCAGACCAGGGATGAATTTATCAAGGCAGTGACAGAGGGGCTGGATGCGCCACCCAGCTATTTTCACATCAACGCACGGATCAATAAGGAAGGATACGAAAGCCTGGACGATGTACTGAAGACAGGGCTTACCCCTCTGGATGTCCCGACCTTTCAGCAGCTGGCAAAAGACGAAGATACCATCGTATTGGATACGAGAAAGGCCACTGACTTTACCGATGGGTTCATTCCCGGCGCTATCAGCATCGGACTGGACGGCCGCTTTGCCGAGTGGGCTGGTAGTCTCCTGCCTTTTGACAAATCCATCCTGCTGGTGACGACCCCGGGAGAAGAAAAGGAGAGTGTAGTAAGACTTGCCCGTGTAGGCTTCAACAAGATAAAAGGGTATCTCGACGGAAGCTTTGCCGCCTGGCAGCAGGCAGGATTACCCATCGATATGGTGATCGACGTAGAAGCCGATGAGTTGGCGATGGATATCCCATTTGATGAGAACCTGCTGGTGGTGGACGTGCGGCGTGAGACGGAGTTTGCGGATGGGCATATCAAGGGCGCGCTTAACCTGCCTTTGAACGATCTGACAGATCCGGGTAATATGGCCAACCTGGAGGAACATTACAATATCTATGTGCACTGCGGGGGCGGCTATCGCAGTATTATAGCGGCGTCGCTGCTCAAACGCCAGGGCATCCATAATATACGCAATGTAACCGGCGGCTGGAGCAAGATCAAGGATCAGAAGGGCATCGAGATCGAAAAGGAGAACAGCGTGCTGAACTAGAGCGCTACGATGCCATTGCGGATGGCATAAAGCACCAGCCCCACTCTTGTCTTTACATTCAGCTTTTCGAAGAGGGTATCTCTGTATCCATCGATGGTACGCGGACTTAGGTACATCTGTTCGGCGATCTCCTTATAGGTACATTCCGTACACGCCAGTCTTAGGAACTCCAGCTCACGATCATTCAGTCTTAGCACATGACGCACCTGATGATCGACAGTTTCCATCGTGTTGATGGTGTGTATCAATTTGCCGGTGACCATTTCGGAGTAATAGAAACCTTTTGTGACGATGGACTCCAGGGCCACCTTCAACTCGGCCGGGTCGATGTCCTTAAGAATATAGCCTTTTACCCCATTTTTCAACATACGGATGATAGAATTATCCGTGTCGTACATTGAGAGCGCCAGGATCCTTATTTCCGGGTGGTGCCGCCGTATCCACAAGGCCGTCTCATATCCATCCATATCAGGCATATTAATGTCGAGCAGGACGACATCAGGGAGCGTACGTGGCTTTAGCTGCCGGATAAAATCATTGCCATTGCCGGCTTCAAACAAAACGGAGTATTCTCCAAAGCTCCGTATAAGATTGGCTAATCCGTTGCGTAACAGTACATGGTCGTCAACTAATGCGACCGAGGGTTTGAGATTCATTCCGAATGAGGTTTAGGTTCTGGTATTAGCGTTTTCAACAGGCACGCTGAGAACGACACTTGTTCCTTCGCCAAGTGTGCTGCTAATCTGGAACCCTGCCCCCATCAACTTGGCCCGGTTGTACATATTCTTGATACCGAGGCCATAAGATGTGTCGTGATTTAGAGGAGTAAGATCAAATCCCTTTCCATTGTCTGTTATAGTAAGTGTAAATTCTTCCGGACTGTATTGTAAATGTATTATAATTTTTTGAGATGCAGAATGTTTAATAATATTGTTCAAAGTTTCCTGTATAATGCGATAAACGATCAGTTCTCGTTGTTTATCAAGCGGGTAGGCTTTCCCATCCGAGTCCAGGACGGTGTCATAATCCCCTGATTTGCGGATCATTTCCAATTCATGTTCGATGGCCCTTGTCAGTCCCATATCGGCTATATAATCCGTGCTGAGGCCATGGGACAGGTTGCGAAGATCGTAGATGGCCTGGCCCACCAGTTTTTTTGAATCACTGATCTTTTGCTCCAGACTGGTCGGTTGAGAAGGGTCCATGGTGGAGAGGTTCAGCTTGGCCAGACTGAGCATCTGGCCGATGTTGTCATGTATCTCCAGGGAGATATGTTTGAAGGTTTGTTCCTGTATCTCCAGTTGGCTCTTCAACAATTCCCGCTCATATGACAGCCTAAGCTGCTCCCTCTCCCGTAGCAGTTTGCGATGACGATTTCGATAAAGAAATAAAAAGGAGATCATCAAAGCGCCTAATAGCAATAATGTACTCGTTCCTGCAATCAATGTGATAATGATTTCACGAGATTCCGTTGGCATAGAAACGCTATTATAAAGCAGGAATAAAGTATTAATATAAGATTATTATTAATGCTTAGGAAAAAATCCTTGCCTGTAGCGTCATTCTTCAGGAGATTGAATAATAGGTCAAACGACAGGTCGCCCAAATGAAAGAACAGGATGCCAGTTCCAATCCAGAACATAGGTTCCCTGCTCAACTCTCCTTCCAGCGGGTGGAGTAGCAACTCGTAGAAAAAAAGACAACACAAAACGATCATGAATAAATTGCCTACCACGACGGTGTAGGAATGAAATTGAGTAAAGCCTTGTATGAACAGGAGGTTTAACAACACTAATATGGGATAGACAGCCATAAACCGGAGCGCCAGTTTTTTAAAGGCTGGATTACGCAGTGCGAGTGAGAAGATATAGGCATAAAAGACAAATTCCAGGGTCGTGGAGATATTGAACAGCCAGCTGTTCTTTTGATGCAGTACCCAGGCCATATAGTTTCCTATCAACTCTACGGCCACAATAAAAAAAAGAAAGAAAGGGAACAGGCGGAATGCCGTTCCCTTCAGATATCGCCATGTCAGGATACTTACTATAAAAGCAGCCAGCTCGAAATATATAAAAATTGGCAGATGTGACATAGGTGAATTTTATACTACGAATGGATCAGGATCCGGGTGGTGGTTCCGTGGGACAGTTAGGCGGGCACAGACTGCCGTGATCATAACCTGTACCGCCATCATCGAGCGCAACCATGGTACCAGGAGCGACAGGCGGAAAAATATCATTGTGGCTGCCGTCGGACCCTGTCACCGTCGGGATCATTATGAGGGTCACTTTTCCCTTATAGGCCGGGTCGGGCGTGCCTGGGATATCCACGTCGGAAGGATACTTCCCGAAATAGATCCGGATACCATCGCCGGCAGATGCTGAGATCAGGGCCTGTATGTCGGCGATGGCGTCAAGGGAGAACCAGACGGCTCTCGTTTTGTCGGGGGGCCACCCCTCTTCGTTCTTATAGGTGCCGATAAGTTGTTGTGCGACGGCAGCAGTGATCCTGCTTCCGCCATTAGTGGAGGATGTCATAAAATGAAGGTTTAAATGGTTAACAAATAGAGTGTGAATGTAAGGACAAACGGCCGGAGAAATGCACCCGATCTGCACCCGTTATTTCACCCTATTTTGATGTTATTCCGTCGGAGGGTTTTTACTAATCCACTTAGCTGCGTAATCATTTTTCCAGGTGTGTTTCCACCGCCGGTGGCTCCAGAGCCACATGTCGGGGTTACGGCGAATGACGTCTTCCAGGAAACGCACGTAGTTGTGGGTTAGCTCCCCTTCTGAAAGACAGCTTGCCTCCCGGCACCCAAGCGTCAGCGTAGCATGGTAATAACCACGCCGGGGTTTTTCGATATAGGCAAAGACCACCGGTAATCCGCAATTACGGGCTCCTTTTTCGGGGCCATTGACAAATGGAGTGGGGTGTCCAAAAAAATCCAACCACCAGGCTGTTGCGGGATTTGACGGCGCCTGGTCCGCCACCAATGCCAGCAGGTATTGGGAATTTAGATGAGGTTGGATCGCCTCGCGCATATTGGTGGCCGGCAGAAAAACATTCCCGCTGCGGGTACGGAGCCGGTAGAATAGCTTTTCGAAGAATTTATTTGTAATGGGTTGGTATACGACCATGATCTTATAGTCCGTCAGATCTGTCAGCACCAACTGGCCCCACTCCCAGTTAAAAGTATGACCCAGATGCACCTGACAGCTAGCCCCCGTCTTGTATAATTCATGGAGAACGCTGGTATCCATGGTAAATCTTTTTTTCAGGAAGCGCCGGCTCGCCGACAACAGCTTGATCACTTCTATAAAAGAATCGATAAGATTGCGATAAAACTTTTTTGCGATACGGGTGCGTTCTGCATTTGTTTTTTCGGGGAAGGCGCGCTGCAGATTGGCCATCACTACTTTTTTCCTATATCCGAATACATAGTATACCAGGCCGTAAATACCGTCGGCCACCATGTATAGTATACGCATGGGAAGGAGGGAAACCAGATAGAGAAGTCCATAAAAGAAATAGTACATTGTAGGGGGTGGGTTGTTGAGGCTAAGATATATTAATCTATCCACATGTCCCTGTATTCCTCTTTCCATACGGCCTTCCAGCGCCGGTGGCTCCAAAGCCAAAGGTCCGGGTACTCGCGGATGGCATCTTCCAGTATCCTGCAATAACGACGGGTCAGCTCGCCCTCGGGTAAGGCGGCGGGATGATCGGACAAGGTAGTAAGGAATACCCGGTAATGTCCTCTGCGGCTTTTATAGAACTTTACAAATACGGCGGGTATGTCGGCGATACGTGCCCCCCGTTCAGGACCGCGAAGAAAGGATGTGGGACGACCGAAGAAGTTCAGCCAATAGGACTGTTCCGAGTTTGCCGGCGCCTGGTCCGCCACCAGCGTGAGCAGGTATTGGGTATTTCGATAAGGGATGATGGCCCGCTGCATACGGGTCGAGGGAAGAAGGATGCTGCCGGTGCGTCCCCGCAAATGCAGAAAAAGTCGCTCGAATATCTTGTTCTCCACCGGCATGTAGGCCACGATAAAAGGATACCTGCAGATAAGAGGCATGGCTACGTTGGCGACTTCCCAGTTGAAGGTATGCCCCAGATGCAACTGGCATTTGCGTCCTTCGTCATAAAAATTATCCAGTATCTCGGGGTTGTCGATGACAAAACGCTGTTTAATATAGGCGTGGTTGGCGGACAACAGCTTGATGGTTTCGATAAAACTGTCGACGAAGTTGCGGTAGAATTTCTTTTCGATCCGGATGATCTCCTCTTCCGTCTTTTCCGGGAAGGCCATCCGGAGATTGCTTCTTGTCACTTTACGGCGATAGCCTATGACATAGTACAGTAACAGGGAAAGTACATCAGCCATCGGGTACAACAGCCACATGGGCAAGAGGGAAACGCCGTATAGAATTCCATAAACTACATAATACATAAACAGCGATCTACGGTGTATTAATCCAATTTTTTGCTTCCTGTTCGATATGATGAAGGTCGATCTTTACATGAAATTTATTCCGCAGGTGCCTGGCAAGCGCATCCGCGGCGTAGACACTCCGGTGCTGACCACCCGTACACCCGAAATTGACGGACAGGCTGTCAAAGTCCCTCTTTATATAGTCCTCTACCGCTATGTCTACAATGTCGTAGATGCTGTTGAGGAACTCGGGCATTCTTGTCTGTTGTTCCAGGAAGTCCTTTACAGTCTTGTCCCGGCCTGTGAGTGCCTTGAACTCCGTGATCCGTCCGGGATTCAGGATGCCCCTGCAATCGAACACGAAGCCTCCCCCATTCCCGCTGGGGTCCACGGGTATCCCTCCTTTTTTGTAGGAAAAGCTGTTGATATACACTACCAGCGGGGTCTGTTCCGTGGCCCGCAATGGCTCAAAACGTTTGATCACATCATCTTCCACCATCAGCCCCAGCAGACGTTCGAATTCCGGCAGGACGATACCCACCTGCTTATGCGTGAGGAACCACTTGCAATTACGGAGGGCCAGCGGAATGCTGGTGAGAAAATGCGCTTTTCGTTCGAAGAGGCCCCGGAACCCATAGGCGCCCAGCACCTGCAGCAGACGTATCAGCACATAGCCGTTGTACTGGCTGACAAAACGCAGCCGGTCGATCTTTTTCCCCAGGAGCTCTTCCACGAAGTCCATATAGTGCTCCAGCAGGCTATTCTTCCATTCATCCGGCAGCTCGGCTTTGGCCTGCCACAGCATGGAGGCCACATCGTACTGAAGGGCGCCTTTCATCCCCCCCTGGAAATCGATGAAATGCGCCTGTCCTTCCCGGATGAGGATATTCCGGCTCTGGAAATCCCGGAACATAAAATATTTATGATCCACGTGTGTAAGATAGGTGCTCAGCGCTTCAAAGTCGTCGATGAGCTTTTCCTTATCATAAGGTATCTGAAGGGTGTCTAAAAAATAATATTTAAAATACAGCAGATCGCTGAGTATAGCCTGTTTGCCAAATTCCCTGGAAGTGATCGACCAGCTGTAGTCGAGGCCGTCATCCCCTTTTATCTGCAACCTTGCCAGCTCCTGCAGACTTTGTCGGAACAAGGCATAGACATGATCGTTGCGTCCATGCTTTTCCAGCTCGTTCAAGAGGGAAACGTCCCCAAAGTCTTCTTGTAAATAGATGGTGTAAGGTTCATTTACTATATAGATCTCCGGAACGGGGCAGCCCCTGGCCCGGAAGTGCCGGCTGAAATGAACAAACGTGCGGTTTTCCCGCACGTTGTCGTTATAAGTAGCGATATATGATCTCTCGGCCGTACGGATGCGAAAGTACATCCGGTTGCTGCCGGATTGGGGTATCTTTTCCAGTCCGGTGATGGGAGAAGGATCGTAGGTGCGGAATAATTCCCGGATGTCATCGATGGTTGTTGTCATAATAGATTTCTGGGGCGTAAAAATAAAACTATTATGACGGAAAACCTACTGACTCAGACCTCCCCCCTGGGTCCCCACCCGCTTGCTTTCATCTTCATCCCCTGTCTTTCGTTGACGGGCTGCTTTCACCTGGGTGTTTCCAAACCGGTAGGTGAAGTTCAGCTTGAACTGACGGCTCTCAAAGCCGCCGCTGGCGCGGACGTACTGACCGGCGAATTCGCTGGTAGAAGTCCAGCGGAGGGTAGCGAAGATGTCGCTGACCGACGCTTTCACGGTGGCATTACCTTTCAGCAGGGTCCGGGAAAGACCGGCGTCCACGCTCCAGATGCTCTTGGTCTTGAAAGTACCCTGCCAGAGAGATGGCGAAGTAAAGAAGCCGCTGATCTCTCCCGTCCAGACCTTTGCAAAACGAGCGGTCTGCTGTGCATATACATTACAGGCGAAAACATTCGCATCTACTGTCCTGCCTTTCCCGAAATTGGCCTTGTACAGGGAGTAATAGGTATTTACGTTGGCAAACACACTATACCATTTGTATTGGAATGGATAGCTGATGTTGAGGCTGGTGATATCCTGAGTAGCCAGGTTCTTCTTGGAAATAAAGGACTTCGACAGTTCTGTGGTGTCCACCAGCATAGTAAATACATCTTTTACATGGCTGTAGTTCAGGGTGGTGGTCAACTTGAACTTATACATATACGTAAGACCTATGCTATTGGTATATTGCGGCCTCAGCTCAGTGTTGCCCTTTTGAAAAGTATATTCGTCCAGTTTGAACTCGAAGGGGTTAAGGTCCTGGTAGGCCGGCCGGTCTATACGCCGGCTGTAGCTGAGGGTCCATTGCTTCATCGGGTTCTTATTATAAGTAACGGCGCCGCTGGGGAAGAAATTGGTATAATTACGTTTGAAGGTAGAGTCGTAGGTGACGAAGCCGCCCCCGGTGCTTGAATATCCGGTGGAGGTCCCCTTTATATTTGTATTCTCCACCCGCAAGCCGGCCTGGAATACCCAGCCCTTTAGAGTCCGGTTGTAATTAGCGTAGACGGCATTGATATTCTCCTTATAGTCAAAGTCATTGCTGTGGAGCGTATCCTTCACTTTTACCAGATGGCGAATAGTATACTGCTCGAAGTCGTTGCTGGTGGTGACATAAGAAGCCTTGAAACCCAACCCCAAACGTCCCTTGGCAAAATTTTGCTCATAGTCGGATTTGAGGCTGTAGATATCGATCTTGCTGGGGGACAGCATCTCGTAAATATTGCTGTCCTTCCTGCCCGGGTCTTTGGGATAAGTATAGATATTCGGCTGGAGCTGATCGTTTGTTATACGGTAAAGCCCATAGTCGGCGTCTACGTTCAGCTCATGACCGCTGGTGTCTGCGTACCGGTAGTTCATATTGAAGTTGGTATTGTCCCTTCTACCCTTACTGGAGTTGTTGGCATTCAATGTCCGGTAAAGTTCTCCGGTAGGGATATATGTGATCGGCGTGCTGCTGGAAACCTGGTTGCCGGGGTCAGCGTACGTTCCGCTGACGATGACCCCCAGAGTGCTTTTCTTACTTACAAAGTAATCCATGCCTGCCTTGAAGTTGTGGGTGTGAGTAGTGGATTTTGTTACGGAATACTGATTGAATAAGGTATCCAGCTGTTTACGATACAGGGAGAGGTGCCATTGAGAAGGATTGTCGTTATAGCTGTAGTTACCAAATACATTGATGTTCTTATCCCTGTGATTAAGGGAAAACCCCGCATTGTACTTGGAGTAAATACCTACACCATAACCTGCATTCACGGTACCATTAGTGCCGAATGATTTGTTCTTCTTCAGCCGGATATTGATGATGCCTGCATTGCCTGCCGCCTCGTATTTGGCCGAGGGATTGCTGATGATCTCGATGGATTCGATGGAGGAGGATTGAATGGTTTTGAGATATTCCGCCAGGTCTGTGCCGGATAAGGGCGTGGGTCTTCCATCTATAAAGACCTGCACTCCATTCTTCCCGCTGACACTGAGGTTATTGTCCTTATCCACCGTGACACCGGGAGATTTTCTGAGTAATTCCAGCGCATCCTGTCCTACGGCGTTGACGCTACCCTCTACATTGAGCACGATCTTATCAGCCTTTACTTCCACGACAGGTTTGCGGGAGGTAATGACGACTTCTTTCAGGTCTGCAGCGGCCTTGATAAGGCTTATCACAGGCGCATTGGTCGTGCCTTCTCCGCTGACGGCGAAAGTGGCTGTGTTTTGAGGGGTGTAGCCTACGTGAGAGATATTGATAAAATAGTTACCCGCGGGGATATCTTTGAATTCGTATTTCCCGGATGCATTGGATACACCCAATTTTACTACGGAAGAATCTTTTGATTTTTTAAGGGCGATAGATGATCCGGCTAATGGCCGTCCCTGATCATCTTGTGAAGTTCCATTTATTTGTTGTGCGCGCACCAGGGCACACGTCAGACAGGAGATCAGCAAAAGTGTTAGTGTTCTCATTTGAAAGTTAGTTTATATTCCCGTTTCATGGCAAGGTCCCGTTCACTATGCATATTCTTAAAGGGAAGGATCTTTGTTTTTAGTCGCACAAAGCTAGCCTGTTGTTACAGCCCTGGAAAGAGTCTTACGGTGAGCGGAAGAAAATACTCGGTGAATGGTATCAAAAGAGCGATGAGTTGCATTTACCTTTTTTAATATACTCATCGGGGGGAGAATGTCCGGAAAATGGATATCGGGAAATATAATCCATTTTCCGGAAAAATTTAATGATGGGCCTTTCGGCCAACGAACCGGAGGTTCGTTAGGGACAATATAGAATGATGAAACATGCTATCTTTATGTCAGGCAATGGATTATATCAGGGAATATAAAAGCTTTATCAATAGCCATAACCTCAACGGGGCTATACGCATTACGGTGGGGATCACGTTTCCCGCTATCCTGTTGGGTTATTTCAACAATCTTTCCGCAGGCATTGCTGTATCCATCGGCGCTATGTGCGTAGCCAATACGGATAACCCGGGGCCGATACATCATCGCCGCAACGGCATGGTGGCCTGCGTGATCATTATTTTTATCGCTTCTTTACTGACAGGGCTGGTTTCCGGCTCGGGTCTGCTTACAGGCATCCTGGTCTTTATCTTCTGTTTTATCTTTTCCATGATGGGCATTTACGGCAACCGGGCCAGCTCCATCGGTGTCAATGCCTTGCTGGTCATGGTATTGAATATCGACAGACCTCATCACGGATGGGAGAGCCTTATCAATGCACTGTATATACTGGCCGGGGGGACCTGGTATACTGTGCTCAGCCTGTTGTTGTATAGTTTCCGTCCTTACAAGCTGATACAACAGGCGCTGGGCGATTGTATCGAGTCCACGGCCGATTATCTCCGTATCAAAGCTTCTTTTTATGGAAGAGAAGTGGATTATGACAAAAGCTACCGGCAGCTGGTCGAACGGCAGATCGACCTGCATGGGAAACAGGAGCTCCTGAGGGAGCTGTTGTTCAAAAGCCGGGACATCGTAAAAGAGTCCACGCATACAGGGCGGGTGCTCGTCATGATATTCCTGGACATTGTGGATCTTTTTGAAAGGGTGATGACCTCGCAGCAGGACTATCAGATGCTGCACCACACCTTTGACGAGAGCGGGTTGCTGTCAGCATTCCGGGAACTGATCCTGGATATGGCCATCGAGCTGGATGAGATCGGTATCGCCGTCAAGAGCGGCAAGCCTTCGGTGGAAACGCCCCATCTCTCTTCCCGTCTCAAACAACTGAGGGAGTCGTTTATCCGCTACCGCGACCAGCATCGCAATGCGGAAAATGTGGAAGGTTTTATCGGGCTCCGTCATATACTGGAAAGTATGGAAGACATTGGGGACCGTCTGCATACCCTGCATGGATATACCACCTATGACCGGCGGTTGGGAAAAGACGTTCCTCCGACCCTTGATTATGAACAGTTCATCACACACCAGGACATCGATAAAAAACTCATTTTTGATAATCTTTCCCTGCGCAGCCATATTTTCCGGCATTCTCTCAGGGTAGGCATTGCGACGATCGCGGGCTATATTATCTCGGTTTTTTTACCTTTTGGACACGGATATTGGATATTGCTGACCATTATTGTGATCCTCAAGCCCGCATATAGCCTTACCAAGAAAAGGAATTGGGAGCGGCTGATGGGTACGCTGGCCGGTGCATTGGCGGGCTTGCTCATCCTGTATTTTATCCATGACAGAGATGTGTTGTTCGTCCTGATGATCCTGTTCATGATCGGGACGTACGTTTTTATACGGACAAATTACCTTATCAGTGTGACAGTGATGACGCCGTATGTGCTGTTACTGTTCCATTTGCTTTATCCCACCGATTTCAGGTCCATTCTTTCGGACAGGGTGATCGATACGGCCATTGGGTCCGTGCTTGCTTTTCTGGCCAACATTTTTATCGTGCCTTCCTGGGAAGGGGAACAGATCGGCGATTATATGATCAAGGTCATCGAGGCCAATGCGGCTTATTTCAGGGATATTGCCGGCGCTTTTATCGGCCGGCCCGCGCAGATGGCCCAATACAAACTTTCCCGCAAAGAGGCGTTCGTAGCGTTGGCCAATCTCTCCGACGCCTTTGGGAGGATCCTGTCGGAGCCTCGCGGCAAACGGGAGGAGGCGGGCAAGATGCACCAGTTTGTCGTTTCCAACCATATGCTTACTTCTCATATAGCTACCCTGGCCTATTATGCCATACCCGAGCCGGCGAAAGTAGCCGATCCTCCCGTCTATCAACCCGTTGTCAGTGAGATCGATGCGAGGTTGGAGAATACCATCCTGTGGTTGAAGGGAGAGATTGCCGAAGGCCGGGATACTACCACGGCTACCGCAGATGTTGCCAGGGAAGGACTCCGTATACTAAATGACAGGGTGAATAGCCTGGTGGAAAGACGCAAGGCGGAATTGGGCCGGAACATTATCGACAGCGATACGCGGAAACAACTGTCGGGATTAAAGCCCATTGTCGATCAGTTCAATTTCATCGCCAAAGTGAGCGTCAATATCGAACGGCTCAGTAAGGAGCTAGGGGGCGGTGCGAGGTAAACCCTGTATCAGAAGATCAGTTGTTGCTTCCCAGCATTTCCCGGACCTTCATTACCAATTCCGTCTTGGTGATAGGCACTCCCATGATCTTGTTGTAGCCTTTCGCATCCACGAAGTATTTGTCACGTATGATCCTAATTAGCTGCCCGTTGTTGATCTCGGGAACCAGCACCTGCCGGAAGTTCTTCAGGATCTCACCCAGGTTTTTTGGGAAGGGACGCATATGGCGCAGATGGGCATGCGAGACGGCAAAGCCTTCATGCTGCAGCTCCGACACGGCGCTTTTGATAGCCCCGTAGGTACTGCCCCATCCCAGGATGAGCAGTTCGCCTTTTTCGGGACCGCTGTCCAGTCGTTGTAAGGGGAAATGGTCGGCTATCTTTTCTACTTTTTCTTCGCGGATCTTTACCATCAGCTGGTGGTTCTCCGGATCGTAGCTGACGTTGCCGGTGATATTTTGTTTCTCCAGGCCGCCGATGCGGTGTTCCAGGCCCGGCGTACCCGGGATGGCCCAGGGACGTACCAGTTTGTCGTCACGGAGATAAGGCTGGAATTTTTCTTCTCCATGTCCCAGCTCTGTCTTGAATTTTACTTCAATGGGCGGAAGGTCCTCGCTTTTGGGGAATTTCCAGGGCTCGGCCCCGTTGGCAATGTATCCGTCGCTGAGAAAGATGACAGGCGTCATATGATGGATGGCGATGCGTACCGCTTCGTAAATGGCATCAAAGCAGTCACTTGGCGTGGATGCCGCGATGATAGGCATGGGGCATTCCCCGTTGCGTCCATAATAGGCTTGCAGCAGATCGCTTTGTTCGGTCTTGGTGGGCAGGCCGGTGGAGGGGCCTCCCCGTTGTACATCGATGATGAGCAAAGGAATTTCCAACATAACAGCAAGTCCCATAGCCTCTGTCTTTAAGGCCATTCCGGGCCCTGATGTGGTGGTTACGCCCAGGGCGCCGCCATAGGCCGCCCCAATGGCCGAGGTGATGCCTGCGATCTCATCTTCCGCCTGGAAAGTGCGTACGCCAAATGCCTTGTAACGGCTGAGCTCATGCAATATGTCCGAAGCGGGGGTGATGGGATAAGAACCCAGGAACAGGGAAAGGCCGCTTTTTTGAGACGCGGCGATCAGACCATAGGCCAGGGCCTGGTTGCCCATGATAGAACGATAGACCCCGGGGGCCATTTTTGCTTTCTCCACCCGGTACGTGGTGGTGAAAGTCTCCGTCGTATCGCCGAAGTTATATCCTGCCTGCAGGGCTTTTATATTGCTTTCCAGTATCTCGGGTTTCTTGCCGAATTTGTCTTTTAGGAATTTGGTCGTGCTCTCCATGTCCCGGTTGTACATCCAATACAGGAATCCCAGGACGAACATATTTTTGGCCCTATCCTTTTCCTTGGTGCCTAACGTAATATCTTTCAGGGCTTCCCGGGTCATTTTTGTCACATCCATCTTGATGACCGTATAGTTGTCCAGGCTGTTGTCTTCCAGGGGGTTGACCCCATCGGGATAGTTGGCCAGGCGGAGGTTCTTGGTGTCGAAGCCCTCGGTGTTGGCGATGATCTTTCCGCCCTTTTTAAGGCCTTTCAGATTGGCTTTCAAAGCAGCAGCATTCATGGCTACCAGCACGTCGCATTCATCGCCGGGAGTAAATACCTTATCGCTGGAAAAACGGAGCTGATAACCACTGACGCCGGGAAGCGTACCCTGGGGGGCGCGTATCTCGGCAGGGAAATCGGGGAAGGTGGCAAGATCGATACCGAGGAGGGCGGTGTTATTGGTGAACTGACTTCCCGTCAGCTGCATGCCGTCCCCAGAGTCGCCGGCGAATTTTATGACTACATCCTGTAAGAGTTCTTCTTTACGGTTCATATGGCAAAGGTAGGACAAGAAATTGCATTTATGGGGGCAGGATTTTTTGGATCGGGTGTTTGCGCAGGGTAGGAAAATGGCTATTTGTGGCTCACAATTTACGTAATTGAAATAATATCCGCAACTGGTTTAACCCTGCCGGCATGAATTACAAACTGCAGTGCGAACGCAGTGACATATTACTCGTACCGCAGTGCCTCGATCGGGTCCAGCCGGCTGGCTTTCAAGGCCGGATAATAGCCAAAAAAGACGCCGGTGACGGCGCAGACCAAAAAAGACAGCACGATGGAGGATTCGGAAATAAGGGTGGGCCAGGACAGCAGGGCAGTGATCAGGATAGAGGATACGATACCAAGGCCGATGCCGATGAACCCTCCCGTCACGCTGATGACGATGGCTTCGATGAGGAATTGCATGAGGATATCGATCCCGCGGGCGCCGATGGACATGCGAAGTCCTATCTCCTTTGTGCGTTCCGTCACGGAGACGTACATGATATTCATGATGCCGATGCCCCCGATGACCAGGGATATGCCTGCGATAGCCGTCAGCAGGACGGTCAGCAGCTGGCTGGTGGAGTTCAGGGTATTTAGCAGCTCCTGCATGGTACGGATGGAAAAATCATCGTCTTCGTCGCTCCGCAGCCGGTGAGAGGTCCGGAGGATGTCCGTGATCTCTTTGGTCGCCGTGTCGGACGTGGCTTCGCTGGTGGACGAAGCATAGATACTCTGGAAATAAATGGTGGCCAATATTCTTTTTTGCACGGTGGTATAGGGGGCGATGATCACGTCGTCCTGGTCTTGTCCAAAGCTGCTCACGCCTTTTACGTTGAGGATGCCGATAACTGTGAAGGGAATTTTTCCAAAGCGGATGATCTTCCCGATGGGATTGACCCCGGGGTCGAACAGGTTGTTGACAACAGTTTGTCCCAGGATGCAGACCTTGGCCGCCTCTGCCACGTTCTGGTCCGAGAAGATGATACCGTCCCTCAATGTCAGTTTGCGGATGTCGAAGTATTCCGGTGCGGCGCCCTGCAGCTGGGTTGGCCAGTTCCTGGCCCCGTTGATGGCCTGACCGTTGGTAGAGGATACGGGAGAGACGGCGCTGAGGAATTCGCTTTTCCTCTGGAGCGCCTTTACATCCGCGATGGTAAGGGTCTGCAGGCTGCTGGCGCCCAGGCGGACGCCTCCGGGCATACCCATATTGTTGCTGGCAGGCTGGACGGTGATCATGTTGGAACCCATGGAGGACAGCTGCTCATGGATGCTTTGCTTGCTCCCCTGGCCGATGGCTACCATGGCGATGACAGCTGCGACGCCGATGATGATGCCCAGCATGGTGAGGAAGGCGCGCAGCTTATTCCGCTGCAATGCTCTTAAGGCTACACGTATGAGGTTCAATAGATGCATAGTACGCTGTTAATAGTCGTCCGATACGGGCAGCGCGGCCAGCGCTTCCCGGGCCGAACGGACATTTTCGTTCTTATAATCCTTTTGTACTTTTCCATCCCGCAGCATCACTGTACGACTGCTGAAGGCGGCAATGTCCGGCTCATGCGTTACAAAGACGATGGTCTTGCCTTGTTGCTGGTTGAGCTCCTGCAGCAGGGCCATGATCTCATAGCTTGTGCGGGTATCCAGATTCCCCGTGGCTTCGTCAGCCAGTATCATTACCGGCTCATTCACCAAGGCCCTTGCGATGGCCACCCGCTGTTGTTGTCCGCCCGATAGTTGGTTGGGCAGATGGTCCAGCCTATCGCCCAGCTTGACGGATTCCAATGCCTTTACAGCCCGTTCACGCCGCTGGGTGGCAGTGATAGCGGAATTATAGAAGAGGGGCAGCTCCACGTTTTCCAGGGCGCTGGTACGGGGCAGCAGGTTGTAAGCCTGGAAGACAAAGCCGATCTTCCTGTTCCGCAGACGGGCCAGGTCATTACGTGACAGGGAGCCTACATTCACGCCGTCCAGCAGATAGGTGCCATCGGTAGGTTTGTCCAGGCAGCCCAGGGTATTCAGCAAGGTAGTCTTGCCCGAACCGCTGCTACCCATGATGGTAACGAACTCTCCGGGGAACACGTCAAAGGACACTCCTTTCAGGGCCCTGACGACCTCCGTACCCATGTGGAATTCACGGCGAATGTTTTGTATGGACAGGATCGCATTGCTCATCTTACGCCACCTCCCGGACGTCTGCCTGGTCTTTGCGGCATAAAGGGGCTCTTGGCGGCCGGGCTACTTTTACCGGCGGCTGCCTGCTCGACACCCGTAACCACTATGTCTGAAATGGAGAGCCCGTCCAGCACCTGCACCTGTGTGTCGTTGTTCAGACCGGTACGTATCTTTTTCTGTACGAGCGTCGTGCTATCCGCCAACACCCATACATGGGCGATCTCCGAAGCCTGTACCCTGGAGCTGTCCTTTATCCTGGCAATGGTGGTGCCGCCTTTTCCAAGCTGCCTGCCGCGAGTGGTGCTATCGGCGCCGGATGGGCGGCGCCGGGACTCCTTCCTTTCTGTCGAACTATCGGCGATGATATTGTACTTTTTTGCCAGCGAGGGATCGGGATCGAACCTCAGGGCCTTAGCGGAGATGAGCAGGGCATTGTCGATCTCTTTTGTATAAATAGTCACATTGGCCGTCATTCCCGGCTTGAGCTTCTGATCGTCATTCGGCGCATTGATGATGGTGGTATAGGTCACCACATTGGCGGAAGTGATGGGTTTCAGACGTATCTCTTCCACGGATCCCTGGAATACGTTGTCCAGGAATGCATCCACGGTAAAGGTCACCCGCTGACCATGCTGTACGTTGCCGATGTCGGCCTCATCCACATTTGCCTGTACCTGCATCTTGGTAATATCCTTGGCGATGGTGAATAAGGTGGGGGTATTAAAGCTGGACGCTACCGTCTGGCCTACGCTGATGCTGCGGGTGAGCACAACCCCGTCCATGGGTGAATAGATGTCGGTGTAGGAAAGATTTTTTTCAGAGGAGGCCAGCTGCGCCTTGGCATTTTCCACCTGTGCCTTTGCATTATTCAACGTATAGGTAGCGTTGTCGTAATCAGCCCTGGAAATGGCGCCTGTTTTGTAAAGAAGCTCCTGCCGGCCGTAGTTGGCCTGCTGGTAGGTAAACTGGCTCTGCGCGGAGGCCACCTGCGCCTTATATTGATCTACCGAAGCCAGGAACAGGGATTTATCCAGCTGTGCCAGCAGCTGTCCCTTTTTAACCTTTGCATTGAAATCTGTGAACAGGGTTTTGATGATGCCCGAAACCTGAGCACCTACGCTTACTGTATCCACAGGCTGGATGTTACCGGTGGCCGTTACGCTTTCGGAGATATATCCCATTTGCGGGGTTTCCGTCTGCAATACCACCCGCGTCTCTTTTTTCCGAAAGAAGTAGAACCAAACCCCTACGATTGCGGCGAGGAAGACGACGATAATGATAATAACCTTTGGCTTCATACTCGTTATAATTTTATCGGCACGCCCTTGTAAAAGTCGTAGATCCGGATGGTGAGGGCTGCATTGTATTTTGCCTGTATATATTGCTGATAGGCTTGCGTATACAGATTTTTTTGTATTAAGTAATCTACGGTCGCCACTGCCCCGACCTTTAGCTGTTCACCCGCGATCCGGTAGCTTTCCTTTGTGGCCGTCAGTTGTTCTACGGCTGCGTCATACTGACCCTGGGCATTGACTACGTTGACATAGGCCTGTTCTACCTGCAGGCTAAGGTTATTCTTTGTGTTCTTTTGATCCAGCTGCGCCTGTTGCACCTGTATCCTCGCTTTTTCCACATTGGTGCGTACCACCCGGCGAGTGAAGATGGGAATGGACAGCGCCAGACCTATCTGCTGGTAAAAGCTATTGTCGAGCTGTTTGAGTATGCCGGGGTCGCCGCCGGAGTGGCTGGCGCCTATGGCGCCGGAGCCGGTGAGCGTGGGTCGGAAGCCGGACCTTGCCAGTTCCAGGTCGGTGCGGGCTATGTCCACATTGATATCGCTGATCCTGACCTCCGGGCGGATGGCCTGAGCCTGCTGCTGTACTTCGCCCAGATCAGGCACCAGCGTTTGGGCGATGACGGTGTCGGGCTCCCGCACCTGGAAATCAACGGCGGAGGGTAACTGCAGCAATTGTTTTAAAGAGATGATATTTTGGCGGTGGGTATTCTGTGCGGTGACCAGAGAATATTTATCGTTGGCATTCTGCGCCTGTAATTGCGCCAGGTCTTTTAGCGCAATGGTACCGGCTTCATATTTCTGCCGGGCCTGTTTCACCTGTTCGCCGGAAGTATTGACCAGGTCCTGCAGATAGATGATATTCTCATGGGCCAGCAGGATATTCAGGAAGGCCTGGGTAACATTGAGCGTAAGATCATTCTCCTGCTGCAGGATGTTGAGCCCGGCAGTCTGTGTCAACAGCTGTTTTTCCCGGATATTGTTGCGGATATACCCACCCTGGTAGACAATAATGGAGGAGTTGAGGCTATAATTACCGTTCTCCGTCACTTTTCTGCTGCCATAGCCGCCCGTGCCGTCGGATTGTTTGCGATAGGTGAGATAGCCGGATGCTGCGCCCGCCAGATCGGGTTCCACGGCGGCTTTTGCGCCAAACAGGTCCTGCTCGGCGGAACGTTGCTGGAGCCGGAAGGTATTGATGGTAATATTATTTCTGATCGCGTAATCCAGACAATCCTGAAGCGTCCATCGGGAGGGAAGGTTTTGCAAGGCCGTATCCGTTGCGTCTGTCTGCGCTTTTAGCGGGATCGTAACAACCGAAAGGATAAAAAAACATAGAATAGCCCTGTGTTTCCACATATTTCCGGGTTTTGTGACCAGCATAATATGACAGGAAGGGGGTCTGCAAAGGGTAGGCCAGATCGTGCCCGATATTCACCCGTTCCCGTAAATATAGGTGTTTTGACCATTTACACCGGTGGATGAGGGTAATCATTCGTTAATTTTTGCTAATTTCGTTAGTATGAACCGGAGTGGCGCAGCAGATCTTCCCTTACATTATGGCTATGTTCCCACATGGCTGGCCGAACGTATGGCCAAGCTGGGTCTTGCTATTACGGAAGCGTTGATCGCAGATTATGGGAAAGCAGAGGTTATCCGGCGGCTCAGTGACCCTTTTTGGTTTCAAAGTCTGGGGGCTGTCATGGGAATGGACTGGCATTCTTCCGGTGTCACCACGTCTGTAATGGGAGCCTTAAAGAGGGCGATCAATCCCCATTCCAGGGAGCTGGGTATCTATATCTGTGGCGGGAAAGGAAAATTCTCCCGGCAGGCGCCGGAGGAGATACGGAATGTTTGTGAAAGCACCGGTCTGGACGGCGATCACCTGGTAAGGTGCAGCAAGCTCAGCGCAAAAGTTGACAATACAGCTGTCCAGGACGGGTTTCAGTTGTATATGCACAGTTTTGTGCTCACTGACGAGGGACAATGGACAGTGATACAGCAAGGTATGAGCGAGGGGAATTCGATGGCGAGGCGTTATCACTGGCATTCGGCCAATTTAGCCTCTTTTGTGAACGGCCCGCATACGGCTGTCTGTGGCCTTAACCAGGGCATGATCCTCAACATGACGGATACAGCAGCCAACCCTGCCCGTGAGGGTATCCTTACCATCAGCCGGGAGAAGCCGGAACATATGATGCAGGACGTACAGCAATTGGTGCTGCCTTCCCACCATGACGTACGTCAAAGTGACGTAGACCTGAAAAGATTGGGCGCTGTACTATGGCTGACCCATGAGCGGCAACCTTCCGATTTTGAGGAATTATTATTGTTGGAAGGGGTTGGCCCGCGTACATTACAATCTCTGGCGCTGGTAAGCGAAGTGATACATGGGACACCTGTGCGATTCAGGGACCCCGCGAGATTTGCGTTTGCACATGGCGGAAAGGACGGTCACCCTTTCCCTGTGCCTATAAAGGTATATGATGAAACCATCGGTATTTTACAAACGGCGGTACAAAAAGCAAAGGTCGGACAGACTGATAAAAAGGAAGCTATCCGAAAGCTGAGTGAACTGGCCCGGGCGGCGGAAAAGGATTTTACTCCTACAGAAGGGCTGGACAAGCTGATAGAAAAAGAACGTACGGAATCCTGGATGCACGGCGGCAGAACAGTTTTTGGCAAAGCCCGGCCGCCTGAAGGGCAGAAGAAAACCCATCAGCTGCGATTGTTCTAGTATGTACGCGCCTTGATTATCGGGGAATATCCTTACGCGGTTTTTTTACCGGCTTTATTTCCGGATTTTTTGAAAGTAACAAGTTAGCCTTGCCAACCGTGGCCTGTACGGAAAGCCATTTGGACATCAATTTTTTCAATACCTTGGCCTTCGCTGCTTTTTGTTCAGGGGTGTCAAACATAATCAGTAAACCTTTAACCAGTGATCTAAGAGATAAGGCCTTAAAATTAAGAAGACGCGACCTGTTTTGGACATCCCTTTTCACATCGTTTTAAAAGTTTAATGGTTTTATTTAGGGTGACCCTTTATCAAAACTTTAGGTAGTTGTAGTACGGGGACGAATACTTCCTGTCTTAATCTGTCTTTAGCAACCGGATGGCCGCTGTCGTATGCTGAGTGACAAGCCGGAGCTGGTAGACACCTTTTGCCAGACCACTAAAGAATGTCAGCGGCAGTATATTATTCCCTTTTTGCAGATGAACGGGTCGTATAAGCACCTGTTTCCCCAACATATCCGTTACCGTAAGCATCGCATCTTCTTCGGCTGTGGCACTAGCGGCCAGGGTGGTACTGCTTGTCAGCGGGTTAGGGAAGGCGTTCAAACCAAAGCTGGTGACGGCCCCCCCTACTCCGACGATCGGGCTGTAGGTAAAATGACCATCCAGGTCAACCATTTTGAGACGATAATAATATTGGGCCGCAGGTGGAACGGGGAGATCATCGTTAAAGACATAGCGCATCGGCGATGTGCTGTTGCCGGCTGCGGGTACCTTTCCCACCGGGGTATAGTTGTTTACATCTGCGGAGCGTTGTATCTCGAAGTAAGCCGTATTTTGTTCCATCAGGGTGGTCCAGTTCAGAATGACTGTATTTTCCTGCCGTTGTCCGCTGAAGACGCCGAAGGTAAGAGGAAGGGGTACTGCCGAGGCGATATCTATATCGTCTATTGCGGCAAAACTGATCTGTGCGGTGGAACTGCCGGCCTGGGTGAATCTGAATTCCGTCACATTATTGAAGGCCGGGATGCCGCTGACATCAAAGATTGTCCAGGTGGGGTTGGTGGTGATGCCGGTGATAGTTTTGGTTGCCCCTGGTACGGCTACCCCATTGCGATAGCCCGTGAGCGTCATATCCGCCGTGGCGCCTGTGAAGAGATTGACCTTCAGGTAAACATGATTTAGCTTAAACGCCGAAGCGTCATTGCTACGGATGCCTGCGCTGATGATAAAGAACCCAGCTGTAGCACGGTTGAAGCGGATGCATACGTCTGTAGGGCCGGTGACACCTGCGCCGGCAGCGCTAAGGGATACCATCCCCCCGTCCGCGGTTGCTGTAAAGTCCCATCCAAGGGAGCCTACATTAGTCACTGTAGCAGGCGTTGGAACATTGCCTCCTGTCAGATTCGATTGTGTAAGGGAGTTAAAATCCGTGGTGCCTGTGGAAGGTGTCGTGGCATGGCAGAGATGAGCGATCAGGCAGCTGAGGGTAAGCGCGAAGTGTAATGATCTTTTCATGGTATTTTATCTTTATCAAACACACAGATATGGGTTTTGCCACCCAGTGGAGATGGGTTGTTCGCCGTCCAGGGAAGGGTCGTTCCATTCAATTCCGTCGGCTGTTGCCATAATCCTGTTCTCGCACAGGCCGGAAGAATGAGCAATCATTGACTGACGTATATATACGGGCAGACGGGTTTGAAGGCAGCGGGTGGAAAAGTGGAGTTCCCCCCGGGGGCCGACCGGGCAGACCTGTTCAAGAGCGCCGACGATACTGGCGCTGTCTATTCTCCCCTGGATGGTCCCTACAGCGGAGGCTAATGCCAGCCCTGCTTCATAGGCCAGGAGGGTGAAAGCATGAGGATATTCATTATTGCGCGCCTGGTAGTTTGTTACGAAATGCCGGTTGTGCGCACTGTCCAGGTTCCGGGACCAGGTGGAGGCATTAAAAATAGTTGTCCCGGCCTCTATTTCGCATGGCATTCCGTCTTCTACCATGAAAGGATTGACTGTCAGGGGTATTTTGTGATGAAACCCCTGTTCATGGAACAATTGGAGGAACAACTCCCCCTCTTTTCCCGACAGCAGGGCATGCACATGGGCGGGCTGTTGTAGATGGAGATATTGGATCAGCGGGCTGACGTCCGGAGAAGGTGAAAAATTTTTGACGATATTCAGCTTTGCCGTTGTCGCGCCGGATACGGCAGCACCGCATTTGAAAGCTTCATGAAGTCCATATCCTGCCTCATAAAGCGACAAATTGATAGCGGGCTCCCCACCATATCTCTGCTGCGCCCATTTACCCATCGTCCATTCGCTTTTCCAGAGATGCAGACTATTATAGAAAAGATAAGGGGATCGAAGCTCCCGGGTAGGAATATCTGCGCCCAGGTTTAGCAGCAGAAGAGGTATCTGCTGTTTTTCCACTAATGGAATAATACTGAGCGCTACCTTGGTGCTGACGACCCCGATGACCAAATCGACCTCCTCATAGAGCAAAAGTCTTTTTAAAGCATCCTCGGTATCCTTCAGGCTTCCGGTCTGGATGAAGGCCGGACAGGAGACGAGGACCTGGTCCCCGCCGCCTGTCTCCCAGCCAAGGACTAACCCTTGCTCAAGGTCTTTTTTCAGGTGTTTGAAAATCCCTGAGTAGGGGAAAAGCCACCCCAATTTTATTCTAACCACGCGAGGGGTATACGCCTTGCAGCGCGATGATATAATTTACGGCGAGATACGACTGCATGATAGAGAAGGGCTGGCTGCCTCCCGTAACTCCGGTCATACCCGTGGCCACGCCGCCGACGTTGAGGGCTGTATTGGGCGCCTGGTTGTTATAGCCTGCGATAGGATTGGCATTCAACGTATCGTAAGGAGCAGCCGGCGTATTGACGGTGGCGGTAGGCGCGCTGCTGGTGGCTTGCGCATTGGATGCTTTTATCGTCACCGTAACAGAAACGCTGTGCGTATGTGCCGGTATCTGGTTGACGGTGAGCGTTACGTTCTCCGTGCCTCCTGACTGGCCAAGCGTGTAATTGCTGGTGCCGGGGCCCTGACCTGTGCCTACGGGGACGCGTCCCCTGAAGTCCGGCAGTGCAAAAGTCGTCTGGCCATTCCCGCCGAAGGTGGTGCCTAAGAGGGAGAATAACGCTGTGTTCTGAGCAATGGCCAGAAGTTGTCCCTGACAGAAAGCCCATCCGGTGGGATTGAAGCTAACAGGCCATAATAAGATCGTTGCCAATAATGGATCCATTTTGGGGAAAGTTTATTTAGTTAAAAAATAAAGATTCATCTGCCGGATCGTCATTATCCGGGATTGGAGAGGTTGCTTATGGATGTGCTATTGGCCTTAAACCCTAATGATGGAAGAGAGAAGAATAATGAATGGATAGAGTCTGCCGTACGGTAACGGGATAAAGATATGGTTTTTTTTACATATTGTAAGCTCCGTAATAAGCCGCACCTAACAATGCCATTTTATCATTGAGGACTGCATATACGGGAACTCTTTCCGAGAGGTCATGCATGCGTCCGTTGTTATCGAAGTTTTTTTCCCAATTTTCGTTTTGCAGCAGGGGTAATATTTTGGGAGGGATACCGCCGGCCAGGTAGAGTCCGCCGGTGGCCATCGTTTTTAAGACAAGACTGGAAGCTTCTGTAGCAAGATAACGAACAAAGAGGTCCATTACTTCGGAACAGATGGGATCTTCGTGGTTTAATGCCGCCTGGCTGATGACTGCCGCAGGATCTTCCTTTTGGAGTCTCTCCGCCAGCCAATCAGGGACCTTTTCTTTCCGCGCTTCGGTGTAAAAGCGATAAAGGTTCTTGATGCCCATGCCGGATACCACTCTTTCCCAGCTGACATGACCGAACTGTTGCCGGAGATAGCGGAACAATTCGATATCCATCTCGGTACGTGGGGCAAAATCACTATGCCCGCCTTCCGTTGCAAAAGGATGATAAGCCTGTCCGTCCCAGTACAGGCCTGCTTCACCCAGCCCCGTGCCCGGCGCAATGATGGCAATATTGCCTTTTGCCCCTGCTTCTCCCGGGGCAATGACGGCCCGTTGGCTCTCTTCGAGGCCCGCTAATCCATAGGCTGTTGCTTCCAGGTCATTGATAAAGACAACAGGGCGTTGCAGCGATCTGCCCAGGGCCTCGCTGTCCAATGTCCACGAGAGATTGGTCAATTTGCTTTTGCCCTGGATCACAGGGCCTGCTACCGCCGCACAGATGCGATCGGGTAAGGCATCGCCGGAAAAATCATGGATGATGTCCTCCAGGGAATGATAGTCTTTTGAGGCGTATCTTTTTTCCTTTAATAAAGTGAAGGTTTCTCCCTCAACCCGGTACAGCGCAACGTTCGTTTTTGTACCACCGACGTCACCGGCCAGAATATTGGATGAAAGTGTCTTATCATTTTTGAATGCGATAGGGATCCTCATGCCATAAAGTTACATATTGCGACGATACTGTCCGCCAACTTCATAAAGGGCATGGGTGATCTCGCCAAGGCTGCAATATTTTACAGTTTCCATCAATTCGGCAAACAGGTTGCCATTGGCTACAGCCACCTCTTTCAGTCTGTTCAACATCCTTTCGCTGAGAGCCTCATTTCTTTTGCGGAAGGCAAGGAGGTTGTGGATCTGCTGGTCTTTTTCTTCCGTGGTGCTCCGGATGACCTCTCCCGGCAGTACGGTGGGGGACCCTTTTTTATTCAGAAAAGTGTTGACGCCAACGATAGGCAGCTCGCCACTATGCTTCAGGCTTTCGTAATAGAGACTTTCTTCCTGTATTTTGTTCCGCTGATACATACGCTCCATGGCGCCCAGTACGCCACCTCTGTCTGTCAGCCTGTCGAATTCCTTCATGACAGCCTCTTCCACCAGGTCCGTCAATTCTTCCAGGGCAAAACTGCCTTGTGTGAAATTCTCCGTCCGGGCGCTGCCCAGCTCACGGTTGATGATCAGCTGGATGGCCATCGCCCTGCGCACGCTTTCCTCCGTCGGCGTCGTGATGGCCTCATCGTAGGCATTGGTGTGCAGCGAATTGCAGTTGTCATAAATGGCGTAGAGGGCCTGTAGGGTAGTGCGTATATCGTTGAAGTCGATCTCCTGGGCGTGCAGGCTCCTACCGCTGGTCTGTATATGATATTTTAATTTCTGGCTCCGGCTGTTGCCTTTGTATTGATGCTTGATGGCCTTGGCCCAGATGCGTCTTGCCACCCGGCCGATGACGCTGTATTCGGGATCCATCCCATTGCTGAAAAAGAATGAGAGATTGGGAGCAAAATCATCGATATTCATGCCCCTGGAGAGATAGTACTCCACGTAGGTGAAGCCGTTGGCCAGGGTAAAGGCTAACTGGGTAATGGGGTTGGCGCCGGCCTCCGCAATGTGATAGCCGCTGATGGACACGCTGTAGAAATTACGTACGTCCTGTTCAATAAAATAGGCCTGTACATCACCCATCAATCTCAGCGCGAATTCCGTGCTGAAGATGCAGGTATTCTGCGCCTGGTCTTCTTTGAGGATATCGGCCTGTACGGTGCCTCTCACCTGGGACAGCGCCACTTTTTTTATTTTGTCATAAATCTCCCGGGGTAGCACTTCATCGCCGCTGAGCCCTAATAATTTTAATCCCAGCCCGTCATTTCCTTCGGGGAGACGGCCCGGATGGGAAGGATTGTAATACGTCGGTCTGCCGGAGCGGTTATATTTGTTTTGAATGATAAGTTCTGTCTTATCCCATTCGCCGGCGCCGTCCAGATATTTTTCACATTGCTGATCGATGGCTGCATTCATAAAAAATGCCAGCAGGATGGGGGCCGGTCCGTTGATGGTCATGCTCACCGACGTGCGGGGATCGCAAAGGTCGAAACCGCTGTACAATTTTTTTGCATCGTCCACAGTAGCGACGCTCACGCCGGAATTGCCCACCTTGCCATAGATGTCCGGACGGGGGTCGGGGTCTTCACCGTACAAAGTGACGGAGTCAAAAGCGGTACTGAGACGTTTAGCCGGCTGACCCGTGGAAACGTAGTGGAATCGTTTGTTGGTCCTTTCAGGGCTACCTTCTCCCGCAAACATCCGGGTCGGGTCCTCTTCAGCTCTTTTCAATGGGAAACTGCCGGCTGTAAAAGGATATTTCCCCGGGAAGTTCTCCTGGAGCCTCCACCGCAGGATATCGCCCCAATCGTGGTACCGTGGCACAGCGACCCTGGGTATTTTGAGATGGGAGAGAGATTCCGTGTACAGTGGTTGCCGGATGACCTTTCCCCTTACATCGTACTCAAAGAAATCTTTTTGATAGCGGGCCCTTGTGCCCTCCCATTCGTCGATGAGCTTTTTGCAGACGGGGAAAAGCTGTTTTTCGAGTTTGGACTTTTGCTCCTCCAAAGGCGCGGCTGCCGGAGATCCTTCAGGAAGGTCTTTCAGCACACCCGCCAGATTGTAAAGTTTTGTGGCGATGGCGCTTTGTTCTTCCGTCAACTGATTGTATTCCCTCACCTGCCCGCTGATCTCGGAAAGGTAGCGTACCCTAGAGGGTGGTATGATAGTAGATTGCGTGGTGGTGTCCTGCAGATGAGCATGCTGTTCGACAGGCTCGAACTTCCCCGCGTTCTTTTCGCCCACCAGCGCCATCAATTTTTCAAAAAGCTCGTTGATGCCGGCGTCATTGAATTGCGAGGCAATAGTACCTATGACGGGAAGCTCAGCGTCTTTCGCATTCCACAGCCCATGATTTCTTTTGTACTGTTTTCGTATATCGTGAAGAGCATCCTTAGCTCCGGCCTTGTCAAATTTATTGAGTACTACCAGGTTGGCATAATCCAGCATATTGATCTTCTCCAACTGGGAGGCCGCCCCGTATTCCGGGGTCATCACGTAGATGCTCAGGTCGGCGTGATCGAGGATGCTGGCATCGCTCTGGCCTACCCCGGCAGATTCCAGGATGATGAGGTCATAGCTGGCCGTCTTGCAGATGTCGATGGCTTCCTGTACGTGGTCGCTCAGCGCCTTGTCGCTGTCCCGGGTCGCCAGGCTGCGCATATAGCAACGGGGGCCGGCAACCGCATTCATACGGATCCTGTCTCCCAATAAGGCGCCGCCTGTCTTTTTTTTCGAAGGGTCGACTGAAATGATGGCAATGGTCTTATCGGTAAAATTATTGAGATAGCGTCGTACCAACTCGTCCGTAACGGAGGACTTGCCGGCGCCGCCTGTCCCGGTGATACCGACGACAAGTGGTAGATCTGCCGGAATTGGCCGGTTTTTTGACTGGTTCTCAGGGATTGGGTTAAGCTTGTTTTGTGTTCCATTTTCGGCATTGGAGATAGCCCTTGCGATCTTCCTTATGTCTTTCCATTCACCGCCCAGCTTCAGTACGCCCTTGAAATGGTTGGGATTTCCATTGAGGGGGAAGTCGCATTGTTTTATTACGTCCTCTATCATTCCTTCCAGACCCATGTGACGGCCGTCATCAGGGGAGTAGATGCGGGTGATGCCGTATTGATGGAGTTCATGGATCTCCTGGGGAAGAATGGTACCCCCTCCGCCGCCAAAGATCCGGATATGTCCGCAGCCGTTGTCATCCAGCAAATCTTTCATGTATTTGAAGAATTCCAGATGGCCGCCCTGGTAGGAGGTGATGGCGATGCCCTGGACGTCCTCCTCGATGGCGCATTCCACTATCTCTGCCACAGAACGGTTGTGTCCCAGGTGGATGATCTCTGCTCCTTTTGATTGCAGCAGACGCCGCATGATATTGATAGCGACGTCGTGACCGTCGAACAGGGCTGCGGCCGTAACAATGCGTACTTTATGTAAAGGAGTGTAACTCATGGCATTAATGTTTGGCAGACAGACAAAATTAAATTAAAAAAACTAATGACTGTTAGTTTTTTGGGCGGTCGATCTGCAAACTTTTTTCTTGATTTAATAAAATTCCCTAATTTGGGTTGCGTAAAGCATACATGAAGAGGATTGCTGCTATACTGCTAATGGGGATATTGTTCTTCAACTGGTACGGCTACAAGCTGTTGTCTTTCTATTTGGAAGACAGGGCCGACCGCAGACTGGAGGCAAGTCTGGACAAGGACCGCTACGATGAGTCCCAGCTGATCTCTATTAAAGTCCCTTCATCCCATCTCTCTTATTACAATAGCAATACCCAATTCGAGCGCGTGGATGGCCAGATCGAGGTGAAAGGCATACAATATAAATATGTCAAGCGCCGTCTATATAATGACTCGTTGGAGCTGTTGTGTATCCCCAATCACGACGCCATGAAGTTACAAACGGCGCGTAATCAATTCTTCCAGCTGGTGAACGATATCCAGCAACACAATGGACACAGTAAGAAGTCCGACACCCATCATACAACAAAGAGCTTCTTTCCTACTGATTATGAAGCGATACATGGACTGACAATCGAACAGCTTTATACTGTTATCAACATGCCCATGGAACAAGGGCAGGCTTCTTCTCTCACTACTTCCTATCATTTAACGGCAGAACAACCTCCCGACCTTCTCTCCTGCTGCTAATCATGCATGCCTTGCGCACGATGTGCAAGGATCATTGAACGGTTTGCCCGTTCAAATCCGCGCTTAAACCTATGCGTGGATGTCCCTGGTGTTTAAAAATTAAATATGTATAGATCTCTGGTCGTCGCCTGTTTGTTGACGGGCTTAGTAGCATGTAATAGCAAAAAGGACTACGACGTCGTCTTTAAGGACCCTAACCTGTATTGCGCCACCGTTTATCAGTTGAATACGGTGGTGATGGGAAATAATTTTTCTCCCATCGTGGCTTCCCGTAACTATCTCTATGCCAATGTAGCCGCCTATGAAGTGATAGCAGGCGGTTACCCCGACCAGTATTTTTCGCTGGCAGGCCAGGTTAATGGATTAAAGCCCGTTGCCAAACCTTCGGCCGGCAAGCCCATCAATGTTGAATTTGCAGCGCTGCTGGCTTTCTGTAAACTGGGAGAAGCCGTCACCTTTCCCGCCGGCAGCATGAAGGAGTATGTGGACAGTCTGAAAAAACTGGCAACGGACCACGGCATGCCTAACGACATGTTCTCCAATTCCCTTGCCTATGCGGACACAGTGTCTGCCGCTATTATGAGATGGAGCCGTAAGGACAATTACCTGGAAACCCGTGGTGCGCCGGAATATACCGTTATGGACTCCCCGGGCCGCTGGATACCTACCCCGCCTGCCTATACGTCCGCTATGGAACCGCATTGGAATACCATCCGCCCCGCCGTGATGGCCAGCGCTTCCCAGTTCACGCCTCCTCCGCCCTATCCTTTTAATGTGACGGATAAGAAAAGCGATTATTATAAAGAGATGATGAGCATCAAAAATGCGGTGGATAGTCTGACAGAAGAGCAGGCGCACATTGCTGACTTTTGGGACGACAATCCCTTTAAACTGAATGTGTCCGGTCACCTTATGTTCGGCACCAAGAAATTTTCTCCTCCAGGTCATTGGATGAGCATTGTGGGGATCGCAGCCAAAAAAGCAAAAACCGACGTGCCCACCACGGTCTGTGCCTACGCAAAGACAGCCATCGCTCTTTTTGATGCTTTTATAGAATGCTGGGATGAAAAATACCGGCACAATACCATGCGGCCGGAGACGGCGATCAATAAATATGTCGACCCCAACTGGCGTCCACATCTCCAGACCCCGCCCTTCCCGGAGTATACCTGCGGACATTCCACCTGTTCTTCCGCTGCTGCTGAGGCGCTCACCAGCGTGTTTGGAGACAATTTCAGCTATACGGATACGACAGAGCTGGAGTTCGGCATCAAAAGCCGGAGTTTTCCTTCTTTCCGGGCTGCGGCAGAGGAGAACAACTGGGCCCGGTTTTACGGCGGGATCCATTTCCATCACTCCTGCATTGTGAGTACAGAGTACGGAAGGAAAGTAGGCCAGCTGGTGGTGGAAAAATTAAAAATGAAAAAAGAATAAGCAGATTATAAAAAAACCAAAACTAAACTAAGAATGAGAAAAGTATTTTTATCGATGCTGATCCTGCTGCTGACGATGACGGCTGCTCAAAAGACGGAGGCGCAGGGCTGTGTGGCCATTAAAAGCGTAGGAGGGTTCTGCTCGGCCGGAGGGGAAGGGCATATGGATACGGCCAGCAAATGGCAGTTCAGCGCCAACAACCGTTATTTCAAATCCTTCCGGCATTTTGTCGGTACGGACGAACAGAAACAACGTATGGCCAATCAAACGGAAGTGATCAATCACCAGTATACCCTTGACCTGGCGCTGTACCGTATATTGAATCCCCGCTGGTCCGTGATGCTGGACATGCCTATCGAGGCCAATACCCGATCATCCCTTTATGAACACAGCAACCTGGGGCGTTTTCAAACACATTCCTTTGGTGTCGGCGATATTCGCCTGGCCGTCTATAGCTGGATACTCGACCCCGTAAAGATGCCGAAGGGCAACGTACAGGTGGGATTGGGTATCAAACTGCCTACCGGCAACTACAACTACATGGACTATTTCCGTCTCACCGACAGTACCAAGAGACTGGGACCTGTGGATCAATCCATCCAATTGGGCGATGGCGGTACGGGCATAACCCTGGAGTTAAACGCCTTTTATAACTTTTCTTCCGCTGTCAGCGTTTACGGCAATTTCTTTTATCTCAGCAATCCCCGCGAGGTCAACGGTACATCCACTGCCCGTGGCGGCACGGCATCCGCCAGTGCTGTAAAGAATGGCAGCGACGTTATGAGCGTGCCGGATCAATGGATGGCCAGGGCCGGCGTCAATTTCGCGGTAGACCGTTTTGTTATTTCCGCAGGCGCCAGAGAGGAATGTCTGCCTGTACACGACCTGGTGGGCGGGAGCAATGGGTTTAGAAGACCGGGGTATATCATCTCCGTTGAACCTGGGGTTACATATAATTTGAAGAAGATGTCATTCTATGCTTTTGTTCCTGTTGCAGTGGTGCGCAATCGTACCCAAAGTGTTCCGGATAAGATAAGCACCAGTCTGACGGGAAAGACGGCCCATGGTGACGCAGCCTTTGCCGATTATGCCGTAAATATTGGTGTCAATTTCAGGTTTTAAAAAGGCAATGAATGTATATGCAACAAAAATATTTTATAAGATTGACTACTCTGATGGGTATGCTGCTGCTGCAGATGTCCATCCTGCGGGCACAAACGGACGAAGACGCCATCATGATGACAAAGAAGAACTTTTGTCTTGGCGGCACCTATATGCACAGCAGCTGGGATCATTACTGGGAAGGGACCTTTAAGCGTAATAACCAGAACATCGGCACCATGTCCACACAAATGATCGGGCTGATGGGTACTTACGGGGTTAGCAAAAAGTTTAATGTAATATTCAATGTGCCGTATGTGTGGACCCATGTTACGAGGGGTACGCTGCACGACCAGCATGGCGTTCAGGACCTTACTGTCTGGCTGAAATGGCTGGCGCTGGAGCAGAACGTCGGTGGCGGCGTGCTGTCGCTATATGCCATGGGAGGCGGATCTATTCCCCTGACAAATTATATCGCGGATTATCTGCCCCTTGCTATCGGGCTGCAGAGCAAAACACTCTCCGGCAGGCTGATGGTGGATTACCAGTTGGGGAAATTCTTTGCGACCTTGTCGGGTTCCTATACCTGGCGGGATAATATCAAGATCGACAGACCATCTTATTATACCACGGAGCTGCATAATACCAATGAAGTGGATATGCCGGATATGACCCTTTTCAATTTCAGGACGGGCTATCGCAGCGAACGCTGGATACTGGAAGCCGTGGCGACAAAAATGACAACCATCGGCGGATTTGATATCCGTAAGAACGATATGCCCTTTCCCAGCAACAAGATGAATGCCACCATGGTGGGCGCCCATTTCAAATACAACTTTTCAAAGCCGGAAGGGCTTTCATTGACGGGCGGCGGCAGCTATACTGTTGCCGGCAGGAATGTCGGACAGTCGACCAATTTCGACATCGGCATCTTTTATATCCTGGATTTCTCTCCAAAAAAGAAAAAGAAATAATTATGCATAGTAAGATATTGATACCTGTATTGGTTACCTGCCTGGCAATGGCCGCCTGTAATAAGGATGTTTCGAACAGCACTGCCAACCTGCCTGCTCTGAACCCTGCGGATCAGGACCTGAATGCCGGCAGTTGGAAGACTATCCTGCTGTCCCGGCCCGATTCATTTGCAGTGGCTGCTCCCGCAGCCACCAACTCAACGGGCTATGCGGCGGACATCCTGGAGCTGAAAGGCTATCAACGTAACATGACGGGCGCACAGGCTGCCGCTGTAAAGTACTGGAGTGCCGGGGCCGTATTAAGATGGAATGAGATCATGCGCGAACTGGTGGCGAAATACAATCTGCCGCCTTATCAGCTGCCAGATGGGACCTATCCTATTCCCAGTGCCGCCAACCCCTTCGCGTACCCCTTATTTCCTTTTGCCAACCCTCCTTATGCGGCAAGGGCCTATGGATATGTCGGCGCCGCCCAGTATGWCGCGCTGGTGGCCTGCTGGTACTATAAAAAACTCTATAACAGACCAGCTCCTTACAAAGTGGATTCGACCATCAAGACCTTTGTGCCGAAGACAACCCTGCCTTCCTATCCTTCCGAGGCGGCTGTATTGGCGGGCGTAACGGCTGAGATGATGAAGCTGTTATTTCCCGGAGAGATCGGTGCCATCCAACAAAGGCTTCAGGAGGCAGAATTAGCCGCCATCATGTCGGGCGCCGCTACCCGCAGCGATATCACCGCCGGAGAGGCGTTAGGCAGACAGGTGGCTCAAATGTTTATCACCCGTGCCCGTGGTGACAATGCCGGAAAGGCCGTAGGTACCCCGACCGACTGGAATAATTTAGTCACTAACACGGAAGCGAAGAACCAGGTGCCCTGGCTGAGCCTTGAGACACCGTCGCGTCCTCCTATGCTGCCACTGTTCGGGAGGGTCAAATGTTTTTTATTTGATTCGGCTACCATGGTGTCCCTGCGTCCCGGCCCGCCTCCTTCCACCGGCAGCGACGAGATGAGATCGGATGTTTCGGAGGTTTATGCCAAGGTAAAAAACCCTACCCGCGATCAAATGAAGATCGTACAGTTCTGGGCTGATGGGGTAGGAACGTATACACCTCCCGGTCATTGGAATGCCATTGCCGCGGAGGATTTTATAAAGAAGAACTGGAGCGAAGTACGATGGGCACGGAATTTTGCTTTGCTGAATTGTGCCGAGATGGATGCAGGCGTCGTCTGCTGGGATATCAAATATTTTTATTTCAACCCCCGTCCTTCACAAATAAACGGAGATATCAAGACGCTGACGGGTGTGCCGAATTTCCCATCCTATGTATCCGGGCACTCTATGTTTAGCGGCGCTGCCGCCGCCATCTTAGGGCATATCGTTCCGGAGAGGGCTTCCGCTTATATGGCAATGGCGCAGGAAGCCGCTAATTCCAGGTTCATCGGTGGTATCCACTATAAAGTGGATTGCGAGGTAGGGTTAACGGTGGGACAAAATGTAGGTAATTACGCCGTTCAACGTGCAACGCACGACGGTGCTGAATAAACGCTTTAATTGGATCATAAGCAAAAGTAAAACGCCGCGATTCTTCGTGGGGTTTTTGTTTTTTCTCCTTCGTTTTTGGAAAAGTAACTTCTTTGACATGCGTAAGACCTTTCTTTTTTCTGCGTTCACCATCTTTTGTACGGGCGCATATGCTCAGGAGAAGCCGGTGGCTCGTATGCTGGACAGCGTCCTTATCCGGAGTACCATACAGCCTCATCTTCCCGAGGTACAAAGCGTCTATATCTTCTCCGGCAAAAAGACCAATGACATCGTCCCTGACGCCAGCGGCGCCAACCTGGCGGGGAATGTGTCCCGCATGATCTTCGCCAGGATACCCGGTATCAACGTATGGGACATGGACGGCGCCGGTACACAGGTGAACATCGGCACCCGGGGGACGGACACACACCGCAGTATCGAGATGAACATGCGTCAAAACGGGTACAACACTAATTCCGACATGTTTGGTTATCCGGAAGATCACTATACGCCACCCATGCAGGCGGTCAGCGAGATACAATTGGTAAGAGGGTCGGCCGCTCTTCAATTCGGGAGCCAGTTCGGAGGAATGATGAACTATGTGATGAAAAATGGAGATAGCTCACGTCCTTTTGTGCTGGAAAGCGAACAGACAGCGGGCTCGAATAAATTCTTCAATTCTTTCAACGCTGTAGGCGGTACGGTAGGGAAGATCAATTACTATGCATATTTTGATCAACGTCAGGGCGACGGCTGGAGGCCCGGTTCGGCATTTGTTTACCAGGCCATGTATGGGGGAGTAACCTACCGGTTTGACCGGAAAGGCAGTATTGCGTTTCAGTTCTCCCGTATGAACTACCGCCAGCAAATTGCGGGCGGTCTTACCGACGCACAGTTCAAACAAGATCCCCGACGGGCTACCCGCAACCGCAATTTCTTTTATCCCGAAATCAATATCCCCGCACTGCTGTTTAACTACGAGCTGTCTCACAATACCCAGCTATCCGTCACCTCTCATTATCTCGGCGGACAACGGAATAGCGTACAGTTCATCAATACCCCCAATATTGCCGACACGATCAATACCGCGCTCGGCACTTATAACCCCCGGCAGGTGGACAGGGACTACTACAGCGGTTTTACCACGGAAGCCCGGCTGCTGCATCGTTATACATTGGGTAAAATGACCGCGGTTATTACGGGCGGCATCCGTTACTTCACAGAAACTACCCTTCGGAAGCAGAAGGGGACGGGCACTACAGGAAATGATTTTGATCTGAGCCTGGTAAAACCCTATGGCATCGACCTCCGCCTGCATACGAATAATTATGCTTTTTTTGCGGAGAATCTGTTACATGTGACATCCCGCTTCTCCATCACACCGGGCATCAGATGGGAACTTATCGAATCCAGCCTGAAAGGAGTGATCAACAATGCCAGCTTCCCCGTAGCTTACACAGGTAAAAGGAACTTCCCCTTACTGGGTACGGGTCTTCAATACCAGGTGAGCAATGGGACACAACTTTATGGCAATATTTCGCAGGCATATCGTCCATATATCTATGCCAGTATTACACCGGCTGACCAGGTAGGTGTCATCGACCCTCATTTGAAAGATAGCAAAGGATATGATGCTGATCTCGGTTACCGGGGCCGGGTAGGTGACTGGCTGCATTTCGACGTCAACCTCTTTTATGTCTATTACGGCAACAGGGCCGGTCAACTTACCCTCACCAAACCGGATAACAGCACCTATCTCTATACTACCAACATTGGTGATGCCGTGGCCAGGGGCGTGGAAGCCTATACGGAGGTCAGCCTGGCCGGAGCAGGGTTATTGACGGGAGGACGTATCGACATCCGTGTTTTCAATTCATTCTCTTATACCCACGGACGCTATATCAGCGGACAGATCAACAATGCGGGGCACAATGTATCACTGAAAGGCAACAGGACGGAAGGTACACCGGATTACATCGACAGGGCCGGATTGATCTTCCAGTCGGGCTCGTTGCGGTCTACCCTGCAATACAGTTATGTCGGCAAGGGCTTCAGCGATGCGAATAATACAGCGTCCAACCCTACGGGCGCCACCGGCATCGTACCCGCTTATCATCTTTTGGACTGGAGCGCCAACTGGGCATTCCTGACACATTACCATGTTTCTGCCGGCATAAATAACCTGGCGGGTACGCATTATTTTACAAGACGGATCAATATGTATCCCGGACCAGGGATTTTGCCTGCGGATGGCCGGACCTTTTATGTGTCGCTGGGGTTGAAATTATAGGAGCACTTACCAAATTTGTTTGTTAATACAAATCCCGAATTCGGGGTATTGATAAAGAACGCCTGCTCCTGTAATTTCACCCCCTCGTTTTCGTACTTTTTAAACTAAAAAAACCTGCTAAACCATGAAAAGATTGACGCTGGCCGTTAATGCCATTATTATTACAGCCATTCTTTTGTATGTCGGCGGAAGTTGTAGCAAATCCTCCAATTCAGGCAGCAACAACAATGGATTGTCGTCGACACCCACAGCCCAGGCCGCATATGACAACCAGAGCGGAGGTGTTTATAAGGGGGCGATCACCGGCTCCAACGGTTATTTTGAGGTCAATCTTCAGACCAGCAAACCTTTTATCGTTTATCAATGGACTAACCCGCAAGGCAGCATTGATACGCTGTTCCCGACCTCATTGAGCAACTGGCAGAGCGGTCAGGCTATCGAGGAAGCTTTGTTTGTGGGAGCCGACGGGTCCAAGTTCTGGTTCTCCGTAGACGCCAATGGCGGCAACCCGTCCATCGACTCTATTTATATTCCTTCTCATGCCGGCCCGGTGTATGCGATGATCGCAAAGGAGTTGTCCACCAATCAGGTGAAAGTCTATCAGGGAGTCGCAAAAGCCAGCAGCACCAATGGCGGCAACTGTTCTGACGCAGTAGTGACCACCTGGATCTCGGGCAGCGCGGCAGGGGGCACTTACCTGGCTGCTAACGGCGATCATGGAGACCTTATCGGCACCGTCAGCGGCAGTCAGGTACAGGTCATTGCGGGGGGTAATAACAATGAGACGGGTACGTTGGCCATAGGTTCAAACGGCAGTACAATTACCGGTACAGTATCCAACAACTCCTGCTCGCATACTGTTTCACTGACAAGGATATTTTGACGCCCCCGTGTTTACAATCTAGTCAACCGGCCACCTCTCTTTGCATATTCCTTATTTTGGTGTAGGTTTATATGGAATATAACCGTGGAATATGAACATGAAAAGAACTGCCGGCTTACTCCTCCTGTTCCTATGCACGCTGTCGTTTGCGCAGCCTGTCGTCACCACGCCCCCCGACAAGATATACGGGCGTCTATTCGTGGATGTGCAAATGAACAAAGTATTTGCCGACGGGAAGACATTTGTGGATTGCGTTCCCAAACGCAGACCGGCGGACATCGTGGCGGACTATGAAGCTGGAAAGGGCACGGCCGGCTTTGATCTGAAAAAGTTCGTACAGGATAATTTCGATCTGCCCCTGAATCCTACCGATAATTATAAGACGAATGCCACAGAGGATGTGGTTACCCATATCAAAAACCTCTGGGCCCTGCTGAAGAGGACTCCCGACAAGGTAGTAGAGGGTAGCTCGCTTTTGCCGTTGCCCTATCCTTATATCGTACCGGGCGGCCGTTTTCGTGAAGTATATTACTGGGATAGCTATTTTACCATGCTGGGATTGAAAGAAAGCGGCGAGACGGAGATCATGTATGACATGATAAGGAACTTTGCTTATCTCATCGAAAATTATGGGCATATACCCAACGGCAACAGGACCTACTATCTGGGGCGTTCACAACCTCCTTTCTTTTCCGTCATGGTGGAGCTGCTCTCAGAGATCAGAGGCGACAGCGTCTACCAGGAATTCCTTCCCGCCATGGAAAAGGAATATCAGTTCTGGATGGACGGTAGCGATAAGCTGAAGCCGAGAGAGGCTTACAGACGGGTGGTGCGTCTAAAAGGGGAGGACGTCCTTAACCGCTACTGGGACGATGCCACTACACCCCGTCCGGAAAGCTGGCGGGAAGACGTATTGACGGCGCAACGTTCCGGAAGGGACAAGATAGAGATGTATCATCATCTACGGGCAGCAGCCGAGAGCGGTATCGATTTCAGCAGCCGCTGGTTTGCTAACGGAAAGAACCTGGTGACGATAAGGACGACAGATATGGTACCACCGGACCTGAATGCATTGCTGTATCATCTGGAGCTCTCCATTGCCAAGGCCAAGCTGATGAACAAGGATGATTCTACCGCGCGTGTATATCGCCGAAAGGCCGTCAGGAGGGGGGAACTTATCGACAAATACTGCTGGAATAAGCTACAGTCCTTTTATACCGACTTCAACTGGAAGACCGGGAAGCAAAGCAATCATATCAACCCGGCCGGGATGTATCCTTTCTGTTTTATCAACGAACATCCGGACTATATGAGTTTTCTGGGAACCAAGGTGGCTGAGGTCATCCGGCAGAAATTGTTAAAACCAGGAGGTATTGTCACCACTGCGTTCAATACGGGCGAGCAGTGGGATGCGCCCAACGGCTGGGCTCCCCTGGAATGGATGGTGATCTGGGGGCTGGACCGCTGTGGTCAGAAAGACCTTGCGGCCGATGTTGCGGGGCGTTGGGTGAAATTGAATGAGAAAGTGTATAAAGAGACGGGTAAGCTGATGGAGAAATACAATGTGGAAGATATCAACAAAGAGGCGGGTGGTGGTGAATATGCCGGACAGGACGGTTTTGGCTGGACCAATGGGGTGCTGCTGAAGCTGATAAAGAAATATAATCTGCCGAAGGAGTAACTTCGCGCAAAATTTCTCACATGTCCAAGCGTTTTTTTGTCTTTTTGATCTTGCCATTCCTGCTGGCATCCTGTGCACAGAACAATGTAACAGAAGACGATAGTCTCAAGCAATATTTTGATGCCGCGGGTGTGACCGGCACATTTGGGATGTTTGACAACGGACAGGGTCATTTTACTATATATAACCTGAAACGTTTCCGGGACAGTGCGTACCTGCCGGCGGCTACTTTCGATATTCTCCAGTCCCTGGTGGGAATACAAACGGGAGTAGTCAATAACGATAGCGCGCTTATAGGCGATCTACAGACCGGCGCCTGGGTGGACAGCGCGGGGATGAAGGCGAGCCATCCGCCTACCGAAAAGGATCTTTGTCGTGCTCCTGTGATGATGTTATCGGAAGCATTCCGGTTTTCCTGCACAAAGGCTTTCCAGGAATTGTCCCACCGGATCGGAAAGGACACCCTGAAAAAATGGATAGACTCCCTCAGCTATGGCAATAAGGACATCAGCAGTGCTGTAGACACTTTCTGGCTGGACAATCATCTGACCGTCTCTGGCGACGAACAATTAGGTCTGGTAAAAAGACTTTATTTCGACCAGTTGCCTTTCCATGCCCGTCCCCAAAAGATCGTCCGGAGGATGATGCTGAGAGAAAGCAATTCGAATTATCTGCTGAGCTATAAGACAGGTACAGGCATCCGAAAGGACGGGCATAGTCTTACCTGGATCCTGGGCTGGGTGGAAGAGAATAAACACCCTTATTTCTTCGTTTTGAACCTGGATTCGGCCGACGTCGCTAAGGACCTGAAATCCAATGGATTGAATATTCTAAAAGATATCCTTAAACAGATGGGGTTCTTCCAGGGCAAGAAATAGTAAAAAGCATCCTATTGGGCCATTGGCCGGACAATGATTAGCCTTTATTGAATTGGCCAAATCTTTGCACCCCCGTTACATGAAGTTGCTTAAATTGCATACCTATGTTGAAATGGCAACATATTGAATATCTGTTTGGTCTGGGCGCTCTTCCCTTGTTGGGGCTCTTATTGTATACCCTGCTGCGATGGAAGAAAAAAACGAAGGCCCGCATCGGCGATCCTGCGCTGGTAGGACAGCTGGTAAAGAACTTCTCCCCTCTTCGGTTTGGGATAAAGGTTGGGCTTGTCTTGCTGGCCCTTATCGGCGTAATATTGGGGGCCGCCAATTTTCAACGTCCGGGGGCCATGCAGAATGTCAATCGCCGGGGGGTGGATGTGATGCTGGTGCTGGATGTCAGCAAGAGCATGTTGGCCCGGGATATCAAGCCCAGCCGTCTGGAAAAGGCTAAACAATTGTTGATCAGGCTGACGGATAGGCTGGAGAACGACCGCATCGGGTTGGTGCTCTTTGCAGGCAGGGCGTATCTTCAGATGCCTTTGACCACGGACCATGGGGCCGCCCATATATACATACAAGATGCCTCCCCCGACATAGTTCCCACGCAGGGTACGGTGATCGGTGAAGCGCTGAGGATGGCTAATACCGCGTTTAACAGCAAGGAGCGAAAATACAAGGCGATCATCCTGCTGTCGGACGGAGAAGATCATGATCCGGAAGCGCTGAAGGTTGCAAAGGAACTGGCCAGCAATGGCGTTATGATCAATACCGTTGGGATCGGCTCCGCGGAAGGCTCACCCATCGTAGATCCTGTTACCAACGAGCTAAAAAAAGACGAGCAAGGCAATACGGTGATCTCCAAACTCAATGAGGCCGAACTGCAACAACTGGCCGATGCAACCAATGGCCGGTATATACGCCTGGACAATCTGGATGACGTCCTCATCACGATGAACCAGCAGCTGGACAGCGTTGAAAAGAAATCCCTTAACGACACAGCATTTATCGACTATATCAGCTATTTCCAATGGTTCCTGGGTATTGCCCTGGTATTACTGCTGGCGGAATATTTCCTTCCTGAACGCCGGCGGCGTAACCTTCGCCTTACTACGGGCATGGGACTCCTTCTGCTCTGTTGTTCCCTTACTTCTTCCGCGCAAAAAGAAAATGCCCTGATACGCAGCGGCAACCGTTATTACAAACAAAAGCAGGTAGACCAATCCCTCAAACAATATGAGGACGCCGTAAAAAAGGCACCTGGTAACCCTACCGCCAATTATAATCTCGGGAATGCCTTTTTTCGGAAAAACAATTACAACGATGCCGCCAACTCCTATAATGCCAGCGTGGAACACACTACTGACAAGGCCATGCAGGAGAAAGGATTGTACAACAAAGGGGTGGCCCTGGTCAAACAACAAAAGCTCCAGGAGAGTATCGATGCCTGGAAGAACGCCCTAAAGCTGGATGCAGGTGACGAAGACGCCCGTGAAAACCTGCAGAAGGCCCTGCAGCAGATGAAGCAGCAACAGCAGTCCCAACAGGAAAAAGAGAAAAAAGACCAGAAGGAGAAAAAAGAGCAAAAAGACAAAAAAGAAGAAAATAAGGAACAGGAACAGCCGCAACAACCCAAGCCACAGCCCAGCCGTCTTACCAAACAGCAAGTGGAACAATATCTAAAAACGCTTGAGCAGAAAGAAAAAGATATCCAGGACAAGATGAACCAAAATAAGGCAAAAGCACCCAACCAGCCTGAGAAGGACTGGTAATAGACCGGTAACCTTGGATGTGCTAACTTTACATTATGCAACTATACTGTCATTCCCTTACGCATTATCGGCGGTTGAAGACCCTGGAAGTAAAGATCGGCGATCTGCTATTGGGCAATTTTCATCCTATCCGGATACAGACGATGACCACCACCGACACCATGGATACGCTGGCCACTGTCGAGCAATCCATCCGTTGCATTGAAGCCGGCGCCGAACTGGTGCGTATCACGGCCCCTTCCAAAAAAGAGGCGGAGAACTTGTTGAACATCAGAAACGAGCTGCGCAGGAGGGGTTATACTACCCCCCTGGTGGCGGATATTCATTTTACACCCAATGCTGCCGAAATAGCGGCCCGCATCGTAGAGAAAGTGAGGGTCAATCCCGGTAATTACATAGACAAAAAGAAATTCGAATTCATCGAATACACCGATGGGCAGTACAATGAGGAGATCGATCGTATACGGGAGCGTTTTACACCCCTGGTAAAGATCTGTAAAGAGTACGGCACTGCCATGCGTATTGGCACCAATCATGGCTCTTTGAGCGATAGGATCATGAGCCGTTATGGCGACACGCCCATGGGCATGGTGGAGAGCGCTATGGAATTTCTCCGGGTGGCCAGGGATGAGAACTATCACAATATCATCCTTAGCATGAAATCCAGTAATCCACAGGTAATGGTGCAGGCCTACCGGCTGCTGGTCCGGACGATGGAAGATGAGTTTGGCGTCTGCTATCCGCTGCATCTGGGAGTGACGGAGGCGGGGGATGGCGAGGATGGTCGTATCAAGTCGGCCATCGGGATAGGCACTTTACTGGAAGACGGTATTGGAGATACCATCCGCGTTTCTCTGACAGAAGACCCGGAGTTTGAAATACCCGTGTGTAAAGACCTGGTAAAAAGATATGATGGCCACGTCACGGCAGAGGCGCCTGCAATACCTCCTGTCGACAAGGTCCCCTACTCTCCTTTTGAATACCGGCGGCGCATTTCGAAGACTGTAGCAAATATCGGCGATCATCATGTACCTGTTGTGGTAGCAGATCTTATGCAGGCGGAGAACGTCAGCCGGACGGACCTGCAGGCGGTGGGTTATAGCTATGATGCAGCCAGCGATAAATGGAATATCAGCGATGCGGCAGCGGACTACCTGTACACAGCCAAAAAGCTGATAGATTTCGATCTGCCTGGTACGCTGCGTGTCATTTGTGATCATGCCGTCTGGCTTTCTACTGACAGGATGTGCTATCTGCCTTTGTATCAAGGCCGGGAATATCTGAATGCGGCAGAGCGATCATCTATATTAAATTTTATTTCTATAAATGCGGCTGACGATGATCTGTCTGATCTGCTGGAGGCTGTCCGTAGTGACGCATCTGCCGTATTGTGCTGCTGGTCGAGCCATCCGCAACCGATGTTATCCGTTCGCCGGCTGGTCATCGAGCTGATGAATAAGGGTATCGACTGTCCTGTGATCCTTGCCGTAGAGAGTTCGGACAGGACCATCGATGAACAGCTGATCCATTTCTCAACGGAGGCAGGCTCCCTTCTTTTGGATGGGATGGGGGACGGTGTCTGGCTAATGAACGATCCGAAAAAGATCGTTAACGACAGGGTCAGCGGACGGACATACCTGGAAACAAAGAATAATTATCAGTTTATCAACAATACTTCTTTTTCCATTTTGCAGGCCACCCGGACCCGTATATCCAAGACGGAATACATTTCCTGTCCTTCCTGTGGGCGTACTTTGTTCGATCTCCAGGAGACAACGGCCAGGATCAGGAGCGTGACCCATCATCTCAAAGGGGTAAAGATCGCTATCATGGGCTGTATCGTAAACGGTCCCGGGGAAATGGCCGACGCTGACTTTGGATATGTGGGCAGCGGACCTGGTAAGATCACGCTGTACAAAGGCAAGGAGGTTGTCAAGCGGGGGGTCGACAGTGCCATCGCTGTGCAGGAGCTCATTAACTTGTTAAAAGAGAGCGACGCCTGGATAGAGCCAGAGCCGGTGGTCAGCGAAGGGAGGGTGAGTGCATGAACCGGATCGACAGATTGCATGCCATCCTTACACATCTCCAGAGCAAACGGTTGGTGACGGCTCAGGAGATGGCAGACCGCTTTAACATCAGTCTGCGGACAGTCTATCGTGACGTAAAGGCGTTGGACGAATCGGGTGTACCTGTCATCGGGGAGGCCGGTACGGGCTATACCATTATGGAAGGTTACCGTCTGCCACCCGTGATGTTCAGCCGGGAAGAGGCAGGCGCGTTGCTCCTGGGTTCCAAACTGGCGGAAAGGTTTGCGGATGAGGCCGCCCAAAAACATTTCAGCGCTGCATTATACAAGATAAAGGCCGTATTGAGGGGCTCCGACAAAGATTATGTGGAAGATCTGACAGAGCACATTGCCGTGCTTACGCGTCCGTCCCCTGTCACCGAGATATCTCACCAGTACCTGTCCTTATTACAACAGGCCGCTGTACAGAAAAAGGTCATCGACCTGCAGTATCATTCGTCCACCAAGGAAGAAACCACCCGTCGTCAGGTGGAACCCATCGGATTGCTGTATTATTCAACTGCCTGGCATCTGATCGCCTGGTGCCGTCTGCGTAAAGGTTACCGGGATTTCCGGCTGAGCCGCATGCTCAAGGTTATCCTCCTGGAAGAGTTCTTTGACGCTACTGTTCATCCTTCCGTACAGGAATATATACGACAAGTAACTGCCGGTCATACTGTTGAGGAAGTGGTCGTACAGTTTGACAAAAAGGTGGTAAAATATTTGCGGGAAGAGAAATATCTCAATGGATTCGTATCCGAGGAAGACCTGGGAGACGCCGTGCGCATGAAATTCATGACCTCCTCCGTCCATTATTTCGGTCACTGGCTACTTACCTACGCCGACTGCGCCATGGTGGAATCTCCCATCGCCTTACAAAAGCTTATGAAAGAGCTGTCGGAAAGATTAATGGCCCGGCATGGCAACTACTGACATAGGGCTGTCACTCCAAGGACGTTCTTTTGTAGAACGGATTATTAAAACCTGTTTTATGAGCCTGATCATTAAAAAATGTAAGAAAAAGACCTGTGCTGTGTTCATCTTTGACGGGTTTGCCGACCAGGAGATAGCTCTTACGATGGCCTGGCTGGGGGGCAACAGCAGCGAGTTTGCCGTCGAAACCTTTTCGACCTATGGTCAGCCGGTGACCTCCATGAGCGGGATGAAGGTGATGCCGCATACCAGTCTGAAAATAATGGAGCTGGGTGATTTCGACCTCCTTTTGCTGCCAGGAGGGGACAAGTGGAAGGAGGGGGACAACCTGGAAATATTCCCCCTGATACAGGCCACTGCCGGGAAGAAACCTATTGCCGCCATTAGCAGTGCTACCCTGGCGCTGGCGGACCTTGGTCTGTTGGACGAGGTATCCCATACCAGCAATTTCCCCGGCTTTTTAAAGCACTATTGCCCTGATTATTCCGGAATGCATCTCTACCAGGCCATACCTTGTGTCAATACAGGTGATCTTATCACCGCCAACGGAGTGGCTGTCATAGAATTCGCCTATGAGCTTCTCAGGACCTTCGGGGTTTTTGATGACCAAAAAGCCCAGGAATGGAAAGAGCTATACCTCAGCAGTGGAGATGTAATGTCTTTTTTTGAGTAGGAGGTCCTATATTGCGGTAATATACCGCTGATATGATGAATTTTTCTATCTGTCATCTGGAAGAGAACGGTCTGCGTCTTGTGATCCTCAAAGAGGAAGCTACGGCAACCGAAGTGGCTCTCCTTCCTGACTATGGGGCTTCTTTACATGCTTTTAAGGTCCGGATGACTACGGGGAACGACCTGTTCAATGTGATTGATAATTACCACGATCTGGCCCAGGTGGAGAAAGAGATGGAGCAATCTTATAAAAGTCCCAAGCTCTCTCCTTTTCCTTGCCGGATCCGGGATGGTAAATATGAATTTGAAGGCAAACAATACCAGTTCCGCAAGCTCTTTAAAGACGGCAATGCCATCCATGGATTATTAGCGGGCAAGTCCTTTACCGTACTGGAGGAGGATATCAGCGAAGTTTCTGCTGCCCTCTCCATGGAATATTATTATGATAAAGAAGATGGTGGCTATCCTTTTAACTATGCCTGTGGTGTCAGGTATATATTGCACCCGGATAGTCTGCTGGAAGTCGTGACGACCGTCACCAACCTGGATGACCGGGTCATTCCCATCGCGGATGGCTGGCATCCCTATTTTCAACTGGGCGGCAGGATAGATGACTGGCACGTTCGATTCCATGCATCGGCCATTGTGGAATTTGATCAGCGACTCATTCCTACAGGTAAACTGCTGCAATATAACATATTCGACAATCCCCGTATGCTGGGGGATACTTTCCTTGATAATTGTTTTATACTAAAACAGGAGCTTGTAAGCCCGGCTTGTGAGCTCTTTAACCCGGCAAATGGGCTGCGGGTATCTTTTTATCCGGACGCCAGCTATCCTTATCTCCAGATCTATACCCCTCCTACCAGGCAGAGCATTGCTGTGGAGAATCTCAGCGGAGCGCCGGACTGCTTCAATAATAAAATGGGGCTCACCTTGCTGCAGCCCGGGCATTCACAAATATTTACAACCCGATATAAGGTCAGCGTTCAGTAAACGACTAATTTGCCAAAATATTAATATTTACAATCAATGAAATTCTTCAAGTACCTTTTCCCTTTATCCTTTGTGCTGTTGATGGCCGGATGTCTGGACATCGACGAAAAAGTGGATATAAAAAAGGATGGCAGCGGCCAGATGGCCATGGACATGGATATGAGTCAGATGATCGAGATGCTGCAGACTTATATGGGGAAGGAGGAGCTGGCAAAAAAAGGGATGGATAAGATGGATACGACCCTCTTAATGAAGGACCTTATAGACACCGTCAAATCCCTCAGTCCCGAGAAAAAGGCCGCTTTGCGTAATGGTACCGTACATATAAAAATGGACCTCGATCAAAAGGTCTTCAAGACCCATATGCAATTCCCCTTTACCAGTTATAGCCAGCTGCAGACCTTATATAAGGCTATGAGCGATGGCTCGCTGGGCAGCACGAATCTCCTAGGTGGATTGGGAGGACAGGATGGACCTGGCGGCGGGAGTCCGGATATCAACCAATTCAACGGTATCTACGATTTCACTGTTAAGGATGGGGTTATGAGCAAGAAGCTGAACATGGAGAAGTGGAAGAATCTGACAAACGACCCCCAACTGGCCCAGATGAAACAGGCTGCCCAGATGGGAGTGGAAATATTGTACACCACTACGATCACGTTACCCCGGACGGTGAAAAAGGTGGACAATACGCTGGCCAAGCTGTCGGATGATAAAAAGACGGTGATGATCAGGTACAATTTAGTGAATGTGTTCGAGCATCCCGAGCAGTTCGGGTATAACATCGAATATTGACGATAAATGACCTGCATGAGCTAACTTTACACCCTATGATAAAAACAGATTTTCTGGTGATCGGCTCTGGTATAGCTGGTCTGAGCTATGCGTTAAAGATAGCCCAACATCATCCCGACAAACAGATACTGGTCATTACAAAGACAAGGGCGGACGAAACCAATACAAAGTATGCACAGGGTGGGATTGCCGGGGTGACAGACCTGGAGAACGACAGTTTTGACAAGCATATACAGGATACATTGATAGCCGGGGATGGCCTTTGCAATCCTCATACGGTGGAAATAGTCGTGAAGGAAGGCCCTGAGCGCATACAGGAGATCATTGACTGGGGGACCCGGTTTGACAAGGATCAGGAAGGAGAATTCAAGCTGGGAAAAGAAGGCGGACATTCCGAATTTCGTATCCTGCATCATAAGGATGTCACCGGTAAGGAGATCGAACGGGCGTTGCTGGAGACGGTAGGTAAACAGTCAAATATCACTATCATCAAACATTGGTTTGTCCTGGACCTGATCACCCAACACCACCTTGGATATCTCGTTACAAAATCCACACCCGACATCGAATGTTACGGAGTCTATGCGTTGGATCAGCATACCAACAAGATCGTAAAGATATTATCCCGCATCACATTACTGGCCACGGGCGGCAATGGCCAGGCCTACCGCAGCACCACCAACCCAAAGATCGCAACAGGCGATGGGGTAGCGATGGTTTACCGCGCCAAGGGTCGTATAGAGAATATGGAATTCATCCAGTTCCATCCCACTGCCTTGTATGAGCCGGGTGTCAGCCCTTCTTTTCTTATCACGGAGGCGGTGAGAGGAGATGGAGGCATTTTGCGAAATGGTCGCGACCAGGCCTTTATGGAAGATTATGATCCACGGAAGGATTTGGCGCCCCGCGACATAGTGGCGAGGGCCATCGACAGCGAGATGAAAAAAGCGGGTACGGAACACGTATACCTCGACTGTCGTCATATGGATCAGGAAAAATTCGTAGAGCATTTCCCTAATATCTACGAGAAATGTAAATCCATCGGCATCGACGTCGCACAACATATGATCCCGGTGGCCCCGGCAGCACATTACAGCTGTGGCGGCATCAAGGTAGACGAGTGGGGACGTACTTCCATCGGTAATCTCTATGCCTGCGGGGAATGTTCATCCACGGGCCTCCATGGATCCAACCGCCTCGCCAGCAACTCCCTGCTGGAAGCGCTGGTATTCGCCCATCGCTGTTACCTGGACTCTGTGGAAAAGGTAGCGGGCATCGACTTTAAGGAAAACATCCCAGACTGGAATGCAGAGGGAACGATGCAGCCCCGGGAGATGATCCTGATAACACAAAGTCTGAAAGAGCTGCAGCTCCTGATGAGCGATTATGTGGGTATCGTCCGGACCAACATGCGTCTTCAGCGCGCCATGAAGAGACTGGATCTGTTGCATGAAGAGATAGAATCGTTGTATGAAACTACGGCAGTATCACCGCAATTATGTGAAGTAAGGAACCTGATCACCGTAGGTTATCTTATCGTTAAGGAAGCCTCCTTCCGCAAGGAGAGCCGGGGTCTTCATTATAATACAGACTATCCGGAGAAGAGCAATCTGATACAGAATATTGTGCTGTAAAATTTATAATTCCCCTTATGCATACGGGCACCACTTCTATCTCCAGGGCTATGATCTTTGCTGCCGGGCTGGGCACGCGTTTCAAACCATGGACTGACAATCATCCCAAGGCGCTGGCGCCCGTGAACGGTAAGTCTCTTTTACAACGGAATATCGAATATCTGCAGCAATACGGGATCCGGGATGTCATCATAAATGTGCATCATTTTGCGGATCAGATAGTCCATGCGCTTGACGCGAACAAGGGGTGGGGCAGCAGGATCACCATCAGCGATGAGACGGATGAGGTGTTGGAGACGGGAGGAGGGTTAAAGAAAGCGATGGGCTGGCTACAGGAGGCCCCTTTTGTCGCGATGAACGTGGATATATTGACGGACCTGGACCTGGGATCAATGATCCGTGATCATTTTCAACATCACCCGTTGGCTACGCTGGCGGTGACGGATAGGGAGACTTCCCGGTATTTTCTGTTCGATGGGGATAGCCGGCTACGCGGCTGGAGGAATGTGAGAACGGGCCAGGAAAGATGGGCGGGCACGTCTTCGGGAATGGCGCTTGCTGAGAAAGCTTTCAGCGGTGTCCATGTCATCGATCCGGCGCTTTTTCCCCTGATGAAGAAGGACGGGAAACTCTCCATCGTGGATGTCTATCTGGATGTGGCGGCGGAACATCCGGTGCGGGGCTTTGATCACAGCGGGTCCAGGTTGATAGATGTTGGCAAGCCGGAGTCCGTGGAACAGGCTGAAAAACTATTCACATGAGGAAATTTTTTTTAATGGCCTGCCTGGCAGGCCCCATCCTGGTGCAGTCGCAAGTGCGGTGGCCGGGCGCAGACACCAATTCCAGGGTCTTATTATCCAATGGTTGGAGCCTTACGCCAGCCGGCCATAGTCTTACATTGGGCGACCTTCCCTTGAATATTGCCGTCGCACCCACCGGGCGATGGGTAGCAGTCACCAACAACGGTCAAAGCACCCAGACCTTGCAACTCATCGATGCTGTCCGGGAAAAGGTGGTAGACAGTGTGATCATCCGCCGGAGCTGGCTGGGATTAAAATTCAGCGGCGACGGAAAATATCTGTATGCTTCGGGTGGCAATGACAACTGTATCTGGAAATATAAGATAGAGGCTGAAAGTCAGCGGTTGTTGCTGGCTGACAGCTTTTTCCTTGGGAAGAAATGGCCGGAGAAGATCTCTCCCGCCGGATTTGACATCGACGATAAAAGACACCTGCTATATGTAGTAACCAGGGAGAACAACTCCCTGTACGTCGTGGATCTTTTTTCCAAAGCCATTGTACAAAGATTTGAACTGGGTGGAGAAGGATACACCTGTAAACTTTCCGGTAACAGAAAAGAGCTTTATATCACCTGCTGGGGTTGTGACAAGGTGTTGATCTTCGACACAGAGCGAAGGGTTTTTGTCGGAGAGGTACCCGTGGGCGACAACCCAAACGATCTTTGTATCACCCGCAACGGACGCTGGCTGTTTGTAGCCAATGCCAATGACAATTCCGTCTCGGTCATCGATCTGCGACAGCGGAAAGTTATCGAAACCCTGAATGCAGCTTTGTATGCGGGCGCGCCGCCCGGCTCGACGACAAATGCACTGGCGCTTAGTACGGATGAAAAGACGCTGTATGTAGCTAATGCGGACAATAACTGCCTGGCAGTATTTGATGTCCACGAGCCGGGCGAAGGCAAGTCCAGGGGCTTTATCCCCGTGGGTTGGTATCCCACAGCCGTAAGAACGATAGGGAAAAACCTATGGGTTGCCAACGGAAAGGGATTTTCGTCCATGGCCAATCCCGATGGACCCAGCCCCGTGAACAGAAGAGAGGAGGTCAACTACCAAAAAGGCGATCTGAAAAGATCAAGGACCGTACAATATATTGCGGGGTTGTTCAAAGGTACGATGAGTATCATCCCTGAGCCGGATGAACGGGAGCTGGGCGTCTATTCCCGTCAGGTATACCAGAATACGCCGTATACAAAGGAGGGTGAATTAACGGCTATGGGCTGGCCGGGTAATCCGGTGCCGATGAAAGTTGGCGATCCCTCTCCCATCAAGTATGTTTTCTATGTCATAAAAGAAAATCGCACGTATGACCAGGTATTGGGGGATATGAAAGAAGGGAATGGAGACAGTAGTCTGGTATTGTTTGGTGAGCGGGTTACTCCTAATCTGCATGCCCTGGCCCGGGAGTTTGTGTTGCTGGATAACTTCTATGTGGATGCGGAAGTAAGCGCGGACGGCCATAACTGGAGCATGGGGGCTTATGCGACGGATTACCTGGAAAAGACATGGCCCACGTATTATGGAGGGAGAGGTGGTTCTTATGACTCGGAAGGCAACCGGGAAATTGCCAATAATAAAGGTGGGTTTATCTGGGATCATTGTAAGCGAGCCGGCATCTCTTACAGGACGTATGGCGAGTTTGCGGATGACTATAAACCCAACATACAAACTTTAAAAGGGCATTATTGTCCTTATTATACGGGCTGGGACCTGAAAGTGAGGGATACTGTGCGTGTGAGCCAGTGGAAGAGGGATTTCGATTCGCTGCTGGCCGCGCAGGTATTGCCCCGGTTTAACACCGTCAGATTGGGGAATGATCATACGGAAGGGTTGAAAAAGGGAAGGCCTACACCTTTTGCTCATGTGGCCGACAATGACCTGGCGGTGGGTGAATTTATAGAATATCTCAGTAAGAGTCCTATCTGGAAGGAGTGTGCTGTATTCATCCTGGAAGACGATGCGCAGAACGGTCCGGATCATGTGGATGCGCATCGCAGCCCGGTGTACCTGGCAGGAGGGTTTGTCAAACGGGGTTATGTGGATCATACGATGTATTCTACTACTTCGGTGCTCAGAACTATGGAGCTGATATTGGGGCTTCCGCCGATGACGCAGTATGATGCTGCGGCGACGCCGATGTGGAGATGTTTTTCAGATAGGGCGGATGCCACTGGTTTTCAAGCGCTGCCTGCGAATATAGATCTCGGTGAAAAGAATGTGGCCTGGAATGAGATGGCGAAAAAGTCTGCCGGTCTTGATCTTACAAAGGAAGACAGGATACCCGACAATGAGTTCAACGAGATACTCTGGAAGGGAATAAAGGGGATGGATGCAAAAATGCCGCCCTCGAGGAGAGCGGCATTTGTTCGATCTTTTTGAGTCTTACCAACGGTCGTGTTTATACCATCCGCGGTGTTCACCCCTGTCGTGATCATAGTCCCTGTCGCGATCATACCTTCTGCGTTCAAACCTTTCACGGCTGAAACGTCCGTTGTCAAAACAGTCTCTATAGTCCCTGTTGAAATAGGGGCGATAGTGTTCGTAATAGACCCGGTCGCGGTAGTGGCCGTTCCAAACAGGGTAGTTGTAATAAGCATACCCCGGGAACTCATTTTCATAGACAACGGTAGCGGGCGCCGGTGCATAAACATTCTGATCATAGCCATCTTGGCATACAGGGGCGGGATATTGTTGATAAACTACAGTAGGAGGAGGGGGAGGTGCAACATACACCCTGCGGACAGGGAGGTTGAAACCTACATGAACGTATACCTGCGAGTAAGCGGTAGTGGCAAACAGGGTACCGGTGAGGATCGTGGCAAGTACAAATAGCTTTTTACTCACGTGCATATTTGTCTCTTTTTGGTGTTCGTGAATCTTCGATTTCATTTTCGTAGATTTTAATTGTTACCGGATGCTTTTCCAAGGTCAGTTGGGCATCCTTGTATCTTTGAACGAAAACGGTTTCGTAGATTTAATCCCCCACTGTTAAAGTTTCTGTAATAAATTGTTAAATGGTTGATAATGAAATTTTTGCAACAAATCAGGCCTTATAACCTGTGACAGCGACACTGGTGATGAGATCGGTGTCCTTATAACGTATGCGTATGTCTGTCAGGCCTGCCGCGAGATAGTCTTCTTCTATTTTCTCTACGTTTTCGCGGATGAGCTTTTCCTGCCGGGGCCATTGCGGCTGCAGGATCATCACCAGCCGGCCGCCGCTTTTCAACAGACCGGCCAGGCGTATGAACTCCATCTGCGGGTCTTTCCAGGACATGTGGGCATTGGTGCCATAGATGGTATGAAAATAATGGGCGGGATAGGGTAGCTCGTACAGGTTGCCTACGTGGAGCTGCAGCAGCTGTTGTTCGATGGCCCGCCGGTTTCTTTTGGAGGCGCGTTGATACATGGCGACGGAGCAGTCGATGCCTGCGATAAAGCCTGTCTTCAATTTTCTGGCTACTGCCTGGGTGATCCTTCCCTGTCCGTATCCTATTTCCAGCAAATGCTGATAAGGCAGGATATTCAATTGTTCCAATGTCCATTCGCTTGTGTGGGACTGTTGTACCGGGAGACAGCTGGTCAGCCGGGCGAGGCTGACCGCTGGAAATGTATTGGTGATAAGATTAGCTGACATAAATGATCCTTAAGATAATGGTTGGTTTTGAGTAATGTTTTATTAAGAGGCGTTTTCGGCAGGGGTATCTTTTTCCGTCGAAAAAGGTCCTTCGGGGCCGAAGGGGCCTTTAGGGCCAAAAGGTCCGCCGGATTTGAAAGGCCCGCAGCGGCGGCTCCATTCCTGCATGAATTTTTCTCTTTCTTCCGGCTGCATGTTCATCCAACGTTGTTTCATTTTGTTTTTCCAGTGCTGTCTGGGACCGCCGCCACCGCGGAATCCGCCGAACAACAGTTTGCAAAGTATCATCAATCCGAGAGCCTGAGGCCATGTGATGGCGGGGAGGTGAAAGAGGGAAGGCAGCAGTGCATTCCACAAGAGCATAACAATGGTGGTTACGGCCGTTATGGCCAACAGGACCATTATAATAATAAAAGGAATATTTCTCCTAAAGGGTTTCATGATCTATTTATTTTAATGATGTATGATTTCGTTATATAAAGTCATTAGTCTTTCCCGCAGATAGAGGACGGCATATCTTTTTCGTGAGATCAGGGTGTTGACGTTCTCTCCTGTGTGGTCGGCGATCTCTTTGAAGGAGACGTCTCCCATTTCGTTCCATATAAATACATTTCGTTGCTCTTCTGGGAGTTCCTGCAAGGCTTCGCGTAAAGTCTTCCAGAAAAGATTTCTCAGGTGAACGGTTTCGGGGTTATTGCCTTTGTCGAATAATATGTCTGAAAAATCCGGTCCTCCGTCTTCATCATCCGGTGTCAGCAAGCTGTCCAGGGAGTCGGGTTTTTTCTTCCGATAGCGATCTGTGATCTTATTTCGGGCCACGGTGAACAGCCAGCTGCTGACCTGTTCGATGGGTTCCGTGTCCACCGTCGTCGTGAATTGATACCAGACGTCCTGTAAAATGTCCTCCGCATCGGCGTCATTGGATACGCGCTGGCGGATGAAGCTTAGCAATCGCTTGCCAAACTGGCTGATGACCGTCGTGATATTTTTTCTCGATGATGAACTCATGACCGGCGATATCGTCAATGCTTCCTTCATTCTATAAGGTAGACGGATGAGCAGGGCGGATATTTTAAATTTTCCCGAAAAAAATATAGTCTTTTTGTAAGAGGTTGATTTACTGCACTTTTCTTAGGTCTTCCCACCGGGTACTGTACCTGCTGGACCGGAGTTCCTGCCGCATTTTCCAGTTCTTGTTCATCCCGGAGGATCCGAATTTCACGCTGTCGTCCCGCATGCTAAAGTTAATATTATCGATGGCATGCATCAGGCCGCGGCGCTCGTTCTCTGCGTGGGGTGCGAAGAGATTGCCTTGTATGGAGTCGTCCGGCACCAGGCTGCTGAGCATCACGCCGGCTTTTTTGTATTCCTTACCGTGTTCGTAGAGCACTTCCACCAGTCCGGTGGCGGCCTTGATCAGTTCATGTGTGAGGGAGGTGGCCCGGGGCAGGGTGGTATGGTTACTGATGGTGGCTCCCCGTTTGAAGTCTGTCAGATGATCCTGTTCTTTGGATACGATAAAGACGCTGACCGTGCCGGCCGCGCTGTGCTGTCGCCGGAGTTTTTCCGCGGCCCTGGAGATATAGGTGGCCACCGCTTCCTTGATCTCGCGGATCTCGCTGACGGGGCGTCCGAACATCCGGGTGGTGGCGATCATTTTTTTATCTACCAGCTCTTCTTCCATTTCGATGCTGGGCAGTCCCCGTAATTCGCGGATCAACCGTACCCCCGTGACGCCGCCCATATTGGTGTGGGCCCATTCCTCCGGCATGTTGGATAATTCCCAGGCGCTGGTGATACCCCAATTGATCAGTTTGACGGCATAGGCCCTGCCTACACCCCAGAGATCGTCTACCCGGGTCTGTTGGAGGGCCAGCCGCTGTTCTTCTTCCGTGAGGAGCACTTTTATACAGCCGGAGAGCTGTTTGTTCTTTTTTGCCAGCCGGTTGGCCAGCTTGGCGAGGGTTTTGGTAGGTGCTATGCCGATGGAAACGGAAATGCCTGTCCATTGCTCCACAGTATATTTGATATGCCGGGCATAAGCGGGGAGGTCTTCGAGAGGAATGTGATCCAGGTCCATAAATGCTTCGTCCACCGAGTAGACCTCTACACGGGATGCGTCGTGGCCCATCAGGGTTCGCAGGGTTTCCATCACCCTCCAGCTCATGTCGCCGTACAGGTGATAGTTGGAGGAGAATACGGCGATATCGTGTTTGTCGATGATATGCCGTGCCTGAAAATAAGGAATAGCCATGCCGACGCCGAGCTTTCTGGCCTCATCGCTCCGGGAGATGATACAGCCATCGTTGTTGCTGAGGACGACAACGGGTTTGCTCCAGAGGTCCGGCCGGAACAACCGCTCGCAGGAGCAGTAGAAATTGTTGCAGTCTACGATGGCCTTCATGTTTTATAAGGAATGTATCACATAGGTTACCACGCCCCAGATGGAAAATTCCGCCCCTGAGAGGTCCACATCGATGGCGGAGAGTCTGGGCGTCTCCGGCACCAGCCTGATCTTATTAAATGTTTTTTCCAGACGGCGTATCAGCATTTCACCGTTGAGAGTGGCAATGATGACCTTTCCATTGACGGCTTTGATAGAGCGATCCACGATCACCACATCCCCATTGAAAATACCGGCTCCGGTCATGGCATCCCCGCTCACCCGCATAAAGAAGGTCGCGGGTTTATTCCGCACCAGCTGTTCGTTAAGATCGACGCCCCGTTCCATATAATCATCCGCTGCCGCACCGAATCCGGTGGCATTGGCAGTAGGGATCTCCTGTTGCGTAAAACGCTTGGATCCCTTGTAGCTTATGCCGAAGAATTGTTCGAGTTCCATGTGGATCTTTTTATCTCATTCGTGAGGAGGAGAAAAATAATTTTCAAATACTAATTTATTTAGTAAATTTATACTAATTTTCTGATCATTTAAAATTTATTTTATGGATACCGGGTTAGTAAAACGTTCCTCTTTTTTTGCTCCCATGGAGACAGTTGCCGGGAGTACGACGGTGGCGCGGCGGGCGGAATACCTGCTTGTCATCTACCCTTATGGAGAATTGAATGACAAGCTGTTGGACGAGCAGCAGCAGTTCCTCAACGACTATGGTCTGTCTATGAAGGCACGTAACAGGCCCCATATTACGGTGGCTGCTTTCCAGGCCGGCGAACAGATGGAAGAGACATTGATCCGATGGATACAGCGCATTTGTCGCAGGCATGAACGTTTTTCTGTCACACTGAACAATTACAGCGGCTTTCCACCGCATACTATCTATTTGCGGGTGCAGGACCCCCAGCCTTTCCGGCAGCTGATGCAACAGCTAAGGGCTATCGATGATTTTATCCGCAGCTCGGGCTGTCCTCCCGTCAACCTGATCAGCCGGCCCTATCTGAGCATCGCGGGCGGGTTGACAGAACAGGTATATAACAAGGCGATGGCCGACTATTCTCAAAAAACCTTTCATGAGTCTTTCCAGGTGGAAGAGCTGGTGCTATTAAAAAGGGAGCACAGTTTTGATGCCTGTCGTACAGTGAATGTATTCCGTCTGCCATATGCTGACACTCTTTAAAACAGAAACCATGCAGAAAGCGATCAAACCTGTAGCAGCCGTTCTCAATGAGAACTACAAGCAGCAGCTGGCTACCAATGAATACCTCGTCATTCTTTCACCCCGTGAAGAATTGCGGATGAGGATCCAACAGGTGAAAAAAGAATTTGCCGAGGCCTACCAGGCTTCCGGCGCCATCGGCGGCAAGCCTCAGGTGACCCTGGTGCGGTTTACGCAGCTGGCATTGATGGAAGAGCGGATCATCCAGCGCCTCCGGACCATTGCCATGGGCTATTGCCCTTTCAAGGTAGAGCTAAAGGATTTTGGAAGTTTCCCTTCTCATACCATTTTTATAAATGTCACCAGCAAACTGCCCATCCGGAGCCTGGTGACGGAAATAAAGGATATACAGCGGCTGATGAAGCTGGACAAGGACCATAAACCTCATTTTATCGATGAGCCGTATATCACTGTCGCGCGAAAGCTGTTGCCTTTCCAATACGAAAAGGGCTGGCTTGAGTACAGCCATAAGTCTTTTACCGGTCGCTTTATCGCCGACAGCATGCTCCTGCTCAAACGCCGGCAAGGCGACATAGCCTGGCAGATCGCCGAGCGGCTGGCTTTTCAAAATCTGCCGGTGACTACCCGTCAGGGAGCGTTATTCGGGTAGGAGGCCCCTCCCGACATTGTATTGTTTTACCCTGAAAATTGTCGTTATGACTGACCCGGATCAATACCTGAAAGGAAGAGGCGCCCAGTTCAATCCCAAGAACAGGTTTCTCAGGAACGAGCGTGTAAAAGAGCATATCGAGGCCATCGACGAATGGCTGGAGCCCAATCCCGAAACCATCTACCTGGAAGAGCATGCCAAGAGCATCGTCAATAAGGTAGACAGTCCGGATGTGGGCATGTGGTACAGCATGAACCCTTACCAGGGCTGTGAACACGGGTGCACCTACTGTTATGCCCGTAATGTGCACGAATACTGGGGGTACAGCGCGGGCCTGGACTTCGAGCAGAAGATTATCGTAAAGAAGAATGCGCCGGAGCTCCTTCGTAAATTCCTGATGAATCCCAAATGGGAATGTCTGCCCATTTCCCTCAGCGGCAATACGGACTGTTATCAGCCGGCAGAAAGGAAGTTCGGTATCACCCGCGGATTGCTGGAGGTCTGCCGGGAGTTTAATCAACCGGTGGGCATGATCACAAAGAATGCGGGCATTTTGCGGGATAAGGACATCCTGACCGACATGGCGAAAAAAAGGCTGGTATCCATACTGGTGTCGATCACCTCCTTTGACGAAGATCTCCGCAGGGTGATGGAGCCCCGCACCACTACAGCAAAGCAAAGGCTGCGCACGATCCGGGAGCTCAGCGATGCGGGCGTACGGATGGGGGTCATGCTGGGACCCATGATCCCCGGTCTTAATGAACATGAGATGCAACGGATTATGAAGGCGGCTGCGGAGAACGGCGCTACTTTTTCCGCCTATACCTTTATCCGGCTCAATGGGGCGATCAAACTGATATTTCATGACTGGCTGTACAAGAATTTCCCCGACAGGGCCGATAAGGTGTGGCACCTGATAGAGGCCAGCCACGACGGGAAGGTGAATGACAGCCGGTGGGGAATACGTATGCGGGGCGAAGGGAATATCGCACAACTGGTGGCACAGCAGTATGCGAGGTATACGCAGAAATACGGGTTGAACGCTGAACGTTGGGAACTGGATTGTACACAGTTCAGAAGGCCGGGGGAGCAGATGAGGTTGTTTTAAACCCTCCCCGGCGGCATCCCAAACTTCTTCTTGAACGCCCTGGTAAAATGCTGTACGGAAGAATATCCCATCTGCTCCGCCACCTCCTTGATAGCAACAGCACCCGACAATAGTCCATTCCGGGCTTTATTCAGTCTGAAATCACTGAGATACCCAAAGACAGAAGTGTCAAAAACTTCTTTAAAACCTTTTTTCAGCTTGAATTCATTCAATCCCGCAATTCTTGCCAGCTCAGTCAACGAAGGAGGACAGGCTGCATGATCGACCAGATAATCCCTCGCAAAATAAATGCGTTCCTTGTCATATCTGGTCTTGCAGGTTTGCACCGCCTTGCCCGCGGCATGTTCATAAGCCTGTGCTTGTAAGGTCAGGAGCTCAATACATTTGGATTGCAGGAACATCCGTTTTAAGCCTTCATCCACCTGCATATGCATGATCTCATGGATGCACTGGTGCATGGCAAAGGAAATGGGGAGGTTTTGCATGTTGATCGATATAGCCGTATTGTCCACGACTTTACCCGCAAAGTCCATCAGCGCGGGACTGCTGTCTTCCGCGAGAGACAAAAAAAACCTTTTGGCAAGACGGACCTCGAAGAATTTATGGAACGCCCCCTCATCATACTGAATCGTACCTACAAAATGAGGTACATAATGGATGTTTTGCTGGTTGGATGAAAAGGGATATTTTTTCCCATCTGCGTGATTGTTCAAATGGCCTTCGCCTGCCAGTGTAAAATGCATTTCAATATGCTCGGGCTCTTTGCTGTCGTTGAAATGAGCGGTCTGAGATTCCTTCATCAGCATATCTCCGTACAGCACATCGATGTCCTGTACGGTAAGCTGAACGGATTCCGCGTTTATAAAAGAAAGATCGACCTTTTTACGCACCTCGCGCACCTTCGGCTGCCCGTCGCGGAGAATAAAGTGGGCGGAAAAATCCAGCTCCGACCTTTTACCTTGTTTGTTATAAAATGCTACTTCCATCGAAACTCCATTTTATATAAAAAATGCTCCGGGATGTATAAAAATTCCAGAGAGCGTCCGCCGTACTTTCGTAAAGGTAACGCATGGCTAAAATCATAGGTATGATTTTGACAGAAGGTAAATATCATTTCTTTTTCGGCGATGAGACAAGTATAGTATTTTTTGATAGCGCCCGTAGACAGATACGCTACCCGGAAAAAAAATACATCGGGGTTCTGCAACTGGAGGAATGTTATAAAGACATTCCCGAGCAGTTGGGTCTGCTGCTGGACATAGCGCCCCCAAAGGGGGAAACTGCGGAATCTTCTATCCATTTCCTTCATACGCTGGAGCCGGAATTATGGAATTTGTGGAAAGACGGCATTTTTCACCTAGCAGCACGCAAGAATATAGCCCTTCTTTTCCGAAAGGAGCTTACGAAAATGGGAATACCGGATGAACGGATTGTTATCTACTGTCTGTAAATGAGAGGGATACATAATAATCCAGGAACCATTCCGTTAATTTGTGGGATTTTTACGCATTAAAATTTTTTGGACGAGCGATGTATTGTGCGTAATCTTGCCCTAAAGCTATAGCTAACAGCCTGATACGAGAAAAACCAATGTCTGATAAAATGGCCCCCATTAAAACTTTTCCTGAATTAAAGAAAAACCTAAAGTGTGATTTTAGTACCCTTCAAAAAGTAAAGGTGGCCGTCCTGGGCGATTCTTCCACCCAATTCCTGGTTAAGGCCTTACGGGGCGCAGGGTATGACGCCGGGATGGACCTGCATATCTGGGAGTCAGATTTCAACCAGATCGAACGTCAGATCTTCGATCCATCTTCGGAACTATATGCGGACAGACCCGAAATAGTCATACTATTCCAATCTTCACATAAGCTTCTCCAGAAATTCAATAAGACAAAGAAAGAAGATCATACAAGGTTTGCCGCATCCGAACTGGCGTCCATCGGACGTATGTATGACACCCTGCAAAATGGCCTGAAGGCCAAAGTTATCTATTACAATTACACGGAGATCGACGATGCCGTATTCGGAAATTTCTCCAGCAAGTTTGAGTCTTCCTTTCTCTTTCAGCTGCGAAAGCTGAATTATGAGCTAATGGCCTTTGCCGTAGGAAATGCCGACTTTTTTATATGTGATATCTCCACTATTCAGAACCAGATTGGAAAAAACGCTTTTTTCCAGCCTTCTATTTATGTAAATACAGAAATGGTCCTGAGCCTGGATGCCCTGTCGTATGTAGCAGCCAGGACCATCGCCCTGATCAATGCCCTGAAGGGTAGATTGAGAAAATGCGTGATCCTGGACCTGGACAATACAATGTGGGGCGGTGTTATTGGGGATGACGGCATCGAGAATATTCAAATAGGCAGCCTGGGTATCGGTAAGGCCTTTTCCGAATTCCAGTATTGGGTAAAAAAGCTCAAGAACCGGGGAATCATCGTTGCCGTCTGCAGCAAAAACACCGATTCGGTGGCCAGGGAGCCCTTTGAAAAGCATCCCGAAATGGTCCTGCACCTGGAGGATATCGCCGTCTTTCGTGCAAACTGGGAGAACAAGGCCGACAATATACGGCACATCCAAAGCGTTCTGAACATCGGTTTTGATTCGATGGTATTCCTGGATGACAATCCTTTCGAACGGAATATGGTAAGGGAGAATATCCCGGATATCTGCGTACCGGAGCTTCCGGAAGACCCGGCCGATTATCTTGAATTTCTATACAGCCTGAACCTCTTTGAGACGACAGTCGTTTCCGGCGAAGATGCCGAGCGGACCCGGCTTTACCAGATCGAAGCGCAACGAAGCAGCGTTCAGCAGGCATTCGCGAATGAAGACGATTTTTTGAAAAGCCTGGATATGCTTTCGCTGGTGGAGCCTTTTAATAAGTTCAATACCCCCCGGGTTGCGCAACTTTCACAGCGCTCGAACCAGTACAACCTGCGGACGGTTCGCTATTCTGAAGGGGAGATCGGGGATATCGCCGCTTCGGATGCTTATCACAGCTTTGCCTTTACCCTGGAAGATAAATTCGGAGACAACGGGCTGATCTGCGTGGTCATCCTCAAAAACGAGAACAAGGACACCTTGTTCATAGAATCCTGGTTCATGAGCTGCCGGGTGTTGAAGCGGGGAATGGAGAACTTTGTGCTCAATACGATTGCCGGACATGCAAAACAGCAAGGATTTGCCTATCTGAAAGGAGAATATATCCCCACGGCCAAGAATGAAATGGTCAGGCGCCATTACCAGGACCTTGGCTTTAGAGAAGCCGGTGACTATTGGGTGCTGGACGTCAATGCATATGAGAAAAGAAAAAACTATATCGGGTATAAAAAATGACGTATGGAAAGAAGTGAAATATTAAAACAGGTGAATGGAATATTCACCGACACGCTGGAAAACGAAGACATTGTCATCAAGGAAGCCACCAGGGCCCCGGACATCGCCGAATGGGATTCTTTGACGCATATACAGCTGGTGGTTGCCATAGAGAAGCATTTCAAGATACGTTTTACTTCCAAAGAGATCCAAAGTTGGGACAACGTGGGAGAAATGCTGGATTGCATTCAACAAAAAGGCATATGAAATTCAATCCAGGGGATGTGTATAATGAGGTCTTTGTTGTTGCAGATGAAGTCTACCACGGTTTTACCCAGCTGTTCAAGGACAGGAACCCCCTGCATGTCGATCACTCGTTTGCCCGGGAGAAAGGATTCGATGGCGTTGTAATGTACGGCAATATATTAAATGGATTCCTTTCCTTTTTTATTGGCGAATCTCTTCCGGAAAAAAATGTGATCATTCATTCCCAGGAGATCCAATACAAAAATGCTGTTTATTTAAACGACAGGCTGGATTTCAAAGCAGTGGTCACCGGGGTTTATGAATCGGTGAATGCGGTGGAATTTAAGTATGAGTTCAGGAATTCCGGATCGAAGGTCGTGGCAAAAGGAAAATTTCAAATCGGGATATTACCATGAAGATCGTAATTACGGGCGGAGCCTCCGGTCTGGGGGCATCGATCACCAGGGCCTTTGCAAAGGAGGTTTCCAACACCGTCTGTTTTACGTATAACAGATCCCACCAGCAAGCTGAACAGATCCTGAAAGATCACAGCAATAGTATTGCGATCAAATGTGATTTCCGGAATGGGGAGGAGCGAAAGCAATTAACCGGCAGTATAAGGAGCTTTGATCCGGATGTCCTTATCAACAACGCTTATAGCGGAACTTTTCTGAATGCTCATTTTCATAAGACCTCTTCGGAAGATTTTTTGACTAATTTCAGGGATAATATAATCCCTGTCATAGAAATTACCCAGGCGGCCATCGAGTGCTTCCGGAAAAAGAAGCAAGGTAGGATCATTACGATATTGACGGCGGCATTGACCAATGTCCCCCCGATGGGTTCTGCCGTTTATATTGCAGGCAAGGCCTATCTGGAAAAGCTGACGAAGGTGTGGGCGGCCGAGAATGGAAGGTTCAATATCTCGTCCAACTCCGTATCCCCTTCTTTTCTCAGGACTGATCTGACTGCCAGCTTTGATGAAAGGATCGTCAGTCAGATGACGGAAAGCCATCCGCTGAAACGATTACTTACCGTGGAAGAAGTGATGGAATCTGTGCTGTTCCTGGCAAAGGCCTCCCCTCAATTGAATGGCGTCGATATACTGCTGAATGCGGCGATGAACGTTAAATAAGCTGAAGAATATATATGTTATTTAATTCACTCAATTTTCTTGTATTTTTTACACTGCTTTTTGCCATCTATTGGAGTGTAAGAAAGCACCTTCAAAACCTGTTGCTTCTGACGGCAAGCTATGTATTTTATGGTTTTGCGGACTGGCGTTTTCTTTTTTTGCTGATCGGCATTTCAGCTGCCGTCTTTTTCCTTGCGATCGGGATGGAAAAAGCAGAGGGAACAGCGCGTGCATCGCTCAAAAAGCTTTTTTTTAGCCTTGGACTTACCCTCAGTATCGGAAGCCTGGCCTTTTTTAAGTATTTCAACTTCTTTACCGCCTCGTTCAATGATCTGCTAAGGGGCGTTGGTATCCATTCACAGCTGGAAACCCTTCATATCATTGTTCCTTTGGGCATCAGCTTTTTTACTTTCCGGGTATTGAGCTACCTGTTTGATGTCAACAACGGGAAAACAAGACCTACACGGGATTGGGTCGTATTCTTCAATTATGTCTCTTTTTTCCCCAGCTTACTGGCAGGGCCGATAGACAGGGCTAAACTTTTCATACCCCAGTTGGAAAAGCAACGATCTTTTACTTATTCCGAAGGTGTGAACGGGTTGCGGCAGATCCTGTACGGTTTGTTCAAAAAGATGGTCATTGCCGACCGCTGCGCGGAATTCGCCAACACGATTTTCACTAATTATACAAACTACCACGGCATCACCCTTATCCTGGGAGCCATTATATTCACGATCCAGATCTATGCGGATTTTTCGGGATATTCCGACATGGCGCTCGGCATTGCACGCCTGCTCGGCTTTCACATCACCAAGAACTTCGACTTTCCATTTTTTTCCGAGAATATCGCGGAATTCTGGCGTAAATGGAATATCTCGCTGACATCCTGGCTAACGGATTATCTGTTCACCCCGCTAAGCATCAGCTTCAGAAATTGGGGCAAGACGGGTCTGGTCCTGGCCATCCTTATAACCTTCACGATTTGCGGCGTTTGGCATGGCGCAAGCTGGACCTATGTCCTGTTTGGCTTTGTCCACGGCTGCTATTATATCCCCCTGATCCTGACAGGCGCTATGACGAAGAAAAAGAAAAAGATACAGGACAGGGCGCTGCCTTCCTTTTCTCAGTTCTTCAATATGATCCTGACCTTTATCCTGGTATCGCTAGCCTTTATTCTGTTCAGGTCGGATACCGTGTCTGATGCCGCCGGTTATTACAAGAGGATCCTGCACCTGTGGCCGGTGGCCCGCCCGGAAATATCCGTATCCCTGCTTCTGCTGGCGGGTATCTTCCTGTTGCTGGAATGGATAGGAAGGAACAGCGAGTATGCGATCGAAAAAACAGGGCTCAACTGGAGCAAGACCGGGAGATGGGCCTTTTATCTGGCGATCTTCATTGTTATTTTCCTGTACCAGGGGAAACCGCTGGCCTTTATATATTTCCAATTTTGAAAATATGAAACGATTTCTGATCCAGTCCTTCATCTTTCTTTCCATTGCCGTTGGATTAATAGCGATTGTTACGGTTGTAATGGACGCTTATATAGTCAGAAAGGCCAGCTTTAAATGCAGGGCAGACGCCAAATATGTCGTTTTGGGCAACTCTCACCCCGAACAGGCTTACAACGATTCTCTGCTCGATCATTTCCAAAACCTTGCCCAGGCTGCTGAGACCTATCTCTACACTTTTATCAAAGCAAAGGAAATATTCGAACAAAATAAGCAGATAGAAACGGTGTTTATCGAGTTCAGCAATACCGACCTGCTTCCGGAATGGAATAAATGGATATGGGGATCGGCTGTGCTCTCCTGGAGATATCCCATCTATTCACCATTCATGGGTATGGAAGAGAACAAGGTACTGTTGTTGAACAATTTTTCCGGGGTGAACAACTGTCTGCCCCTGTCATTAAAGGATAACGCGATCCGCGTCGTGCATCATGACCTGGATTATTCAAATGAGATGGGTGGATTTGTATATAATACCCGTGAAAAAGTGGATTCTTTCCTGGAACATGACAATTTGAAGGAAAACTTTGAAAGGGTCAGGAAAAACCAGGACCATATATCCTCTTATAATGTGGTCTATCTTACCAAACTGGTACAATATCTGAAAGAAAAGCATAAAAGGGTCATTTTGATCAGGTCTCCTCTGCACAGGTCTTATCCCGGCCTGGGTAATGAGGCAGAATATGAAAAGATCCTGCATACTGCGTTTGTGGGCGTCGAATACCTGGACTTTAATGCATTCCCCCTGGCGAATGCGGATTACGTGGACCTGGAACATTTGAATTTCCGGGGTGCAAGGAAATTCTCCCTGTGGTTCAATCAGCTGCTGAAAGAGGGCCTGCTGGATAAGGAGAATAAACAGCAATTTATAGAAGAGAGGATAAAAGAGGTGCGGATGTAGAAAAGGCCCTTTTTGCCGGAGGATAACTATTCTCTATGCAATACAAACGAATGCCCATCGAGATCGAATCCCCCGAGCAGATGGGGTATGACAGGATCAGGAACAATCTTTCCGAAAGTTCATACACTGATGCAATGCTCAGGGACATCGGTGATCTCTCCCCTGTACTGAAAGACCTCGTACTATGCTATGGCTCACATGCAGGTCATGAAGGGCTGCGGGAGCTCATCGTAAAAGACAACGCGCTGCTTATAAAAGAAGATGTGCTGCTTACCATGGGCGCCGCGGCCGGCCTCTTTATCATCGCCACTACGCTTCTGGAGCCCGGTGACGAAATGGTTGTCATACGGCCTAACTATGCCACTAACCTGGAGACGCCCAGGGCCATCGGCGCCCGTCTGCATTATATCGACCTTCGCTTTGAAGAAGGGTTTTCGCTGGACCTCCGGGCAGTGGAGAAAGCTATAACGGCGAGAACGAAATATATCTCCGTCACCACTCCCCACAACCCTACCGGGGTTTGTCTTAGCCATGAAGAGCTGCAGACATTGACCGCCCTTGCAAAAGCTCATCATATCCACTTGTTGGTGGACGAAACCTATCGTGATATGGTATTCGGTAAGCCGCTGCCTCTGGCGGCAACTTATGGGGACAACGTGATCAGCATCTCCTCTCTGTCCAAGACCTACGGTCTGCCCGGTCTGCGCATGGGATGGATCATCTGTCGCAACCAACACCTGATGGAAACCTTTTTGGCCGCCAAAGAACAAATCCATATTTGTGGCTCACCGCTGGACGAAGAAGTGGCTTTCCGCTATATGCAGCAAAGGGAGACGCATTTTCAAAGGATCACCCGTGATATTCGTGAAAAGTTCCGTATCGTAAAGACCTGGATGGAAGGACAGGATGACCTGGAATGGGTGGAGCCGGCAGGTGGGTGTGTCTGCTTTCCACGGATGAAACGGCCGGAACAAAAGGACGTCGACGGCTTCCACAGGCTGCTGCTGGAAAAATATAGCACGTACACTGGCCGGGGACATTGGTTTGAAATGCCGGACCATTACATGCGTATCGGGTTCGGCTGGCCTGCTGTCGACAAACTGGAAGAAGGGCTGAAAAGTATTACCGAATGTTTGCGGGCATCCGGCCAGAAGTAAGGATTGCAGCGCCATACGGCGCCCGGTGCTTATTTCAGCGTCCGGACAAAGGCCGTCAGTCTTCCTTTTTCTTCATCGATCCAACTCTTCGCTGTGGAGAGCCCCGTGGAAAGCTGGGCGAAATCATCATGTAGAGAGGGGAAGCTATCCTGCTGACAGTTGTCTTCAAACTTCTGACAATCAGCTTGAAGGGAAGTCAGACCCACATAACCCAACAATGGTTTTAGCTTATGTACGGCACTTTTAAGCGCAGGGATATCGCCTGATCTGTAACTCAAAAATACGTTTTGCAGCATAGGGTTATACTCTCCCGCCACATCCGTGAACGTTTCCGCCATCAAGGCATAATCACCGTCGTATAACTCGTTGATATATTGCCCATTGAATTGGCCGCTAAACACGAAATATTTGTCGTTGGTGCTGCTGTTCATAGTTGAATAAGGGTTTTATCCTAACGGATAATGTAATATTTTTATTATCCGGGTCGTTGTCTAAATAGAAATCCTTAAATCCGAACTTGAACAACTACTTACTTCTAACCTGCAAATCCTTCTATGAGGATGTCGTTTATACCGGCCTGGGAAAAGAGCCGTCTATTCCCAAGCGTAAACAGATCGTCCGATTTAACCAATTTATCCTGCTGATACTCGTTGCCAACTTTGTCTGCGTAATTTCCTATTTCTGTTATGGGCTGTATATCAGTGCGCTGACCAATCTCAGCGCCGCCTATATCTTTATCATGGCCTATCAGCTCAACCTGAGAAGGCATTACCTGGCAGCCAGGATGCTGTCTGTACTGAACCTGAACCTTTACCTGGCGGTCATGAACTATATGGAAGGGCTGAAGGCTGCGGAATACTTTTACTACTGGCCGTATTTTCTTGTCATCACCTTTATCGTCAGCTTTAGAAGAAGCCTTCTGGAACTGAGCTTTGCGTATACCGTCACCATTCTCTCGTTGTGGTTCTGTTATACCCAGTGTCCCCAGGAGAATCATTACCAGGTGCATATCACGGGGATGTTTACCAAGCTGCATGACAGCAACCTGGTGATCTCTATGGTGCTTACCGCTTTTTTCTCCTATGCTATCATGCGTATCAACCGTAACAATGAATTCGCGATATTAAAGGAAAAACAATTTGTCGACACGATCTATAACACCTCTCTGGATGGCGTATTCATCCTGGATGCAGAGGCCCTTGTCATTACGGATTGTAACAGCCGGGCAGTCGAGCTGCTGGAGATCGGGGACAAGAAGGATATTGTAGGGGCGCCCATGGATAGTTTGTTTACAAGGGAGCATATCAAAATATTTAAGAATATAGAGCAGCATCCTGAGGAGACGGGCAAAGGATGGCAGGGCGAGTTATCCTTTACTTCAAAAAAAGATAATACGGTGTTTGCCTATGTGAATGTAGTCCCCTTTGTCGACGATACCCATCATTTCTGGAAGATCAGTATCCTGGACCTGTCTGAAATAAAAATGACAAAGTTCGAGCTCATGAAAGCCAAACAAAAGGCAGAGGTCGCCTCGCAGGCAAAGACCCGTTTCCTTTCCAATATGAGTCATGAGCTGCGTACCCCCCTGAACGGTATCATAGGTACTTCCAATCTGCTGTTGCAAGAGGATTATTTGCCGGAGCAGAAGTCCAACCTGGACGTCCTGAAGCTTTCCTCGGAGCATATGATGGTCCTTATCAATGAGATACTTGACTTTAATAAAATTGAGTCCGGAAAGGTGGAGCTGGAGAATGTACCTGTAAATATCAGGGCGCTCATGAGAAAGCTGGAAACGCAATTTTCCATGCAGGTACAGGAGAAAGGGTTGGCATTCCTCATTGATGTCGATGAAAAGCTGGAAGTGGAGTTTCTCACCGATGAAACGAGGTTGAACCAGGTGCTGAGCAACCTGTTGTCCAATGCCATCAAGTTCACGCATAAAGGATTTATTACCCTGGGCGCCCGGAAAGTGTCTTCCTCCAGTAAAAAGTCCATTGTACAGTTTATGGTCAAGGACACGGGCATCGGCATTCCCGCGGGCAAGCAGCAGGAGATATTCGAAAGCTTTACACAGGCCGATACGGATACAACGCGGAAGTATGGCGGGACAGGATTGGGGCTTGCCATTACGAAAAAGCTTGTCAGCTTGTTCTCCGGCGAATTGATGCTGGACAGCAGGGAGGGACTGGGCAGTACTTTTTATTTTTCGGTGGAGCTGGAGATAAACGAGAATGGAAAGACCTATATCAATGAGGAGAAGGCAAAAAAGCTACCTTCCTTCGGCCAGATACGGGTCCTGATGGCGGAGGACAATGCCGTCAATATGTCTGTCGCCAGGAAGCTATTGAACAAATGGGGGATCGAGGTACACGAGGCCGTCAATGGCAGGGAGGCCGTACAGAAATTTAGGAAAGGAGTATATGAACTGGTGTTGATAGATCTGGAGATGCCGGAGATGGATGGGGTGACGGCTTTATCCGAGATCAGGAAAGTGGACAGGGACATCCCGGCCATTGCATTTACCGCAGCGGTATATGAAGATATGCGGGCCGATCTGATGAAAAAGGGTTTTATGGAAGTGGTGCCAAAGCCATTCCGGCCCGAGGAATTGCATAAGAAGATATCGATATTGGTGAATGTCCAGAAAACGGGTTTCTCGAAAATATAACCCGTTTTCTGGAAAGATCTAATTATTGAGACCTTCGGCGGAGCTGCTTCGACACGCTCCTTCTCGGTCGTAACCTTGCGGTTACGGACAACGAACCTGTGGTTCGTTCTTGAGTACAGCGTAACCCAAACTGCACGTAAAATATTTTGGAAATATTTTTTTAAATAGTTGGTCAAAAGAAAAAAAGATTTTTATTTTGTAGTGATAAACAAAGACAATAACCATGCTTCGACAATCTATTACATACAAACAGGTGATTCGCTGGTCTGCATCAGTGAAGAATCCTATATCCGCGGGGCATGAGTTGCTGCATAACTAACAAAAAAACGAGTTCAGCATACGAAAGCCCCGCAAAAAGCGGGGCTTTCTCGTTCAGGAAGAACATGATACAGCCGATATCCATTTATACTGATCTCATCACAAAGAAGGTGACCAGGGCCCTATTGCCGGGACATGCCCAGATATGATCTGCGTAAGCAGTAGTAAATATCGAAGTGAGCCCGGCCATGTGCCGGGCTCATTGTTTAAAAAATATCAAAAGGAGGACAAGATGAAATTAAATTTTAGCCTGAAACCAAGACAAACAGACGAACGCTATGCGCTTGTAAGGACATGGACGATGGACAAACAATGGGAGCTGTATATGGCCCTTTTGTCCGCGTCGTTGTATGAATCCTTCTATGATCAGCCGTCCGAACAGCTGGACGAGCTGCGTAAAATGATAAAGGACAACGACCCGCTGTTCGTTGCCCGGCTGGCGGTCCATCTCCGGGAGAACCTTCGTCTCCGGACGCTGTCCTTTATATTGGCGGCAGAACTGTCCAGGGTCTGCAAGGACAAGGAGCTTATCGGGAGGCTGGCGGGACGTGTAATACAACACGCAGGTGAGATCCCCCGGTGGCTGGACTGTTATGTACAAGCCGGTGGAAAAAGACCCGGGAAGACCTTACGGATAACTTCGGCCCTGAGGAAGCACCTGGCTATTCATTTCAATCGCCTGGACACCTACCGGTTCGTCCGGCTTACAAAAGTACAGCAGGTAAGACTGCGATATGCTTTGTCGCTGGTGCAACCCAAGGCGGCGGGAAAAGCGCAGCAGGTCTTATTCCGAAGGATATTGCAGGACAAGCTGCCGGCGCGTAATGCCTGGCTGTCGGAATATGAGACGCTGAGACAACAGAATTATGACAGTCATGAGCTAAGACAGGCCGCTCTCCGGGAAAAATGGAAGGAAGGTATCTCTACTTTCAGAATGGGCTATACGGCCTTGCTGGAAAACCTTTCGAATATACTGGCGGCTGGGGTAAGCGGGAAGGTGCTAAAACTGGCGGCCGAATACCTGGGCAATGCAGCTGCCGTCACCGGCAGCCGTCAATCACCTCTACGATTGGTGGGGGCCTACCGGAAATTGCAGCAATCGCATCAGGGCGGGGCCGTCACATTACAGGAGGCCCTGGAGTTGGCGGTCCATCATAGCGCCCGCCATCTCCTCGGTCTGGGTGAGAATGAAAATACGGTGATCGCCATGGACGTCAGCCCCAGCATGCGGCATCCTGTACGGGAAGGCAGCCTGGTACAACGGTTTGATATCGCGCCATTGCTGGCAATGCTGATAAAAAGTCTTGGCGGCAGCGTACACACCGGTGTCATCGGCAATACCTGGAAGCATGCCGAACTGCCGTCCTATCTGATCCTGCATGAGCTGGACAGGTTGCATAAGAGAGAGGGGGAAGCCGGATACGCCATCAATGCGCACCTTGTGATCCAGGATCTGCTGCGAAAAGGAGATATAGTGGACAAAGTGATGATCTTTACGGACTGTCAGCTTTGGGATCATCGGCCTTTTAATCAACCGGCAGGCGCCGATCTGGGAAGGCTCTGGAGACAGTACCGGCAGCTGGCGCCCAAGGCAAGGCTCTATCTTTTTGATCTGGCAGGCTATGGTAAAAGACCGTTGGAATGTCTGGAAGATGGAGTATGTCTGATAGCAGGATGGAATGAACAGGTTTTCGGCGTGCTGAAGGCGCTGGACAGCGAGACGGTGAGGGTTGAAAATATAGAAAGTATTATTATATAAAATGATTGGGTTCAAAAAGGAGGAGCCAATACCTACAGGCCCGGAGTTATTTCTTCGGGCCATTTTTTTTCTCTAACTTAACAGCATGGAACCTCCTTCATGGTCTGCCCGGTTTAACCGTCTAAGGCAATTATTCTGGTTGTTCACGCTGCTTACCATTGGCTATATGATCTGGGCCCGGAACTACCTGTCCCCATTGAGCGCTGGCGAGATCGTACAGTTTGAAGTAGCCAAAACTGTCTCCAAAGCACAATCCATCATCCAGGAATGGAAAAGTACGGGAAAATATGATCAAGGCGTTAAAAGCACCTCCCTGGCCTACCTGTTTATGGTGCTGTATACCCTGGCGATAGGGCTGGGCTGCCGTTTTATCTCCGCCTGCACAGGCAACGAGATCCTTATTAAGGGAGGGCGGGGGTTTGCCTGGCTGATCCTTGTCGCTACGGTTTGTGATATCATTGAGAATATTGCTGTATCCAGGACATTGACCGGGCATATTTCGCATGTGAATGTGCTATTGGCCTACAATCTGGCCAGGATCAAGTTCTCTATTGTCATCGTTTGTCTTCTTTTTATACTGGCTTGCGCCCTTTATTGGGTGATTGGAAAAATGGCGGGGGAAGGTACGGTGAAATGATCCTTTCCCGAAACGTTCATGTATCCTTAACGCACTGTTTTTCAATTTGCAATTAAGTTTATTGAATATTAAAATCTCCTATATTTGCAAGGGACCAATAAAGTTCGTTATTTGCTCCCCAAGAATTGTGACGGTATAGGACAATAAATGCAGGCCGGAATTAGTTTTTGTGTCCGTAACTCTCAGATTCTCTTTAAATTGTTATAATCCTGTGAAGAATTCGTTGATCGAACTGTTAAATGAATAAGTAAGGGTAATAGGGGCTATTCACCGATGCGTCCCTGTGCCCTTTTTTCATTTATACCAATCCCAACCCTTTAAAATGTACTCTGTTTATAATCAATTAGTTGCAATTTTTTCATGTGACTGAGGTGGCGAAGCTATGTCTATAAAAGAAAAGAAATGGTATGTAGTGTACACGAAACCCCGGTGGGAGAAAAAAGTGTACAATCTCTTGGTAGAGAAGGGAATAGAAGGCTATTGTCCCTTGAACAGGACCAGGAAGAAATGGAGTGACCGGGTGAAATGGATCGAAGAGCCCCTTTTTAAGTCGTATGTATTTGTCCTGGTAGCCGAAGAAGATCAGACGGCTGTACGAATGATCAATGGCGTGGTGAATTTCGTGTACTGGCTGGGAAAGCCGGCTGTGGTCAAGCGCGAAGAGATCGAGACCATTCGTAAGTTCCTGCATGATTACAGGGATGTCGAGGCCGTACCCTTTGACCTCCGGGAAAATACGCAGGTGACGATCCTGCAGGGTGCCTTTATGGATAAAAAGGGCGTCGTACGGAAAATTATCAATAATAAAGTCCAGGTCATCATAGGATGCATCGGTTATTCACTGGTTGCCGTTGTCGATAAATCCAATTTAATGATGGTCGAGAAATAGTAAATTTTAACGATAACCCCTTTTGAATGGCATTAAAAAATCGTTCAGTCCGGAGTGTTTTTTGGTTGTGTGGTCCAGGGTTGGTGTTCCTGGCGTTTATGTTCGGTTCCTGTGGAAATACCAGGCATTTGACCTACATGCAGGGACAATTTGACACTGCCCGTCTCAGTCAGATAAATGTCAGCGATCCTATTATTCAGAAAGGAGACATACTGAGTATCATCGTTTATAGTGATAATCCGCAGGCCACCGCCCTCTACAATCAATCCATCATTATCACTCCGTCCGCAGGCGGCGGGGATTCGAAAGAGAGTGGCGGATCTTCGGGAGGATTCTCGGGGGCATCTCCTACGACTCCGGGTTATTTAGTGGATGAGCTGGGAAATATTCAATTCCAGAGCCTTGGTGTTCTCCACGTTGAAGGCTTGACCAGAGGGGGGGTGAGAGCACTCCTGGACTCGAGCTTAAAAAACTATTTAAAAAACCCCTATTACACCATTCGTTTTCTCAATTATAAATTTACGATGTTGGGGGAGGTCGCCAGGCAAGGGGTATATAGCATACCCGGAGATCATGTAAATCTCCTGGAAGCCATCGGCATGGCCGGAGATCTTACATTTTACGGGCGAAGGGACAACGTACTGATCATCCGTGTCAATAACGGCAAACGGGAGTATGCCCGCCTGGACCTTACCAAACCGGAGATCATGGCATCCCCTTATTTTTACCTGCAACAGAATGATGTCGTGTATGTCGAGCAGAACAGGAAAAAAGTTGCCGCGAACGATCAGGTCACCTATAGAAATATTACCATCGGCACCAGCCTGGTGAGTGTGATTGCCTTGTTGTATACCATAATTAGAAATAAATAGCTCAAATTTTTCCATGCCTGAACAAATCAAAGAGCTTTCTGTGCCCGAAACATTTGCACAACAGGATAATTCCTGGGCGTTTAGTCCAAAGGAATTTTTGATGAAATATCTTAGATATTTGCCATGGATAATAATGAGCGTTGTTCTCTTCCTGATCCTGGCATATGTCAAGATCAGGTACACTACGCAGATATACCGCGTTCAATCCTCCCTGTTGATCAATAGCGACCACAATAATATAGGGGACAAGGGGGGGAAATTCGACGAGTTATTCATGAACCAGCAACAGGTGAATCTGAGTAACGAAGTGGAGATCTTAAAATCCCGGATAGTACTGGAACGGGTGGCAAAAGATCTTGGGCTCCAGTTCTCCTGCTATAGTAAAGGGACGGTCAGATCAAGCCTGCTCTATCTTAACGTACCTTTTGGCCTGGATATGGCGAGAATTTCGGATTCCTCGCGGGCCTTCAGTTTCAAGGTCCAGGTCATTAATGATAAACAATTTCTTCTCGACGGAAGTAAGACCCCTGTTGCATTCGGAGAATATTTTCGGGTGGGGTTGGATTATTTCAAGCTGGTAAGAGATACCAGTATCTCCCTGCAAATCTATAATAGCCCTGATTTTATAGTGAACTGGCAGCCTTTACCTGCGGTTGCAGACGGCCTGGCGGGAAGCCTTAAAGTCGTTCACCTCAATGATGAGTCCACTATTCTGAACCTTAGCTTTGAAAATGAGAATAGCAGTCTTGGAAGGGACGTATTAAACACACTCATGGCCGTGTATGATTCCCTGATCATAGAAGGTAAGAACCGGATCGCATTTAATACGTTGCGTTTTATTGACGAAAGGTTGAAGAATCTCAAGGATGATCTCAATGGTGTGCAAAACAACATGGAAGACTTCATGGTTCGCAACCAGGTGTTTGATCTGGAAGCGCAATCAAAGAACTACCTGGGTATCATGAGTGATGGTGAGAAACTAAAGAATGACCGGGAAGTACGATTGAATGTCGTGGAATGGCTGTTGGCATATATTAAAGATTCGCAGAATAAATTCAATACAGTACCTACCAACCTGGGGATTGAAGAGCCTGCCTTGCTTCAATTGATAACAGAGTATAACAAACTGCAGTTGGAAAGGGATGCCAACCTGAAAACCACGCAGCCCGGCAACCCGATGATCGTCGGTCTTGAAGGGGCCCTTGAAAAAGTGCGGTCGAATATTTACCAGGCATTGCTGAATGTAAAACAGGCTTACCTTATCGCGGGTGATAACATAAACAAACAGGAGCATTCTTTAAAGGGGCAGATCCAGGCACTCCCCGGTAAATCTATGCGATTGCTCGATATTCAGCGCCAGCAAAAAATATTTGAGGAGCTTTATTCGTTTCTTCTGCAAAAAAAACTGGAAACATCGATCTCTTCCGCCAGTACGATCTCCAACTCCCAGGTAATTGAGTCTGCCACAATCCCCGGCAACCTGGTAAGCCCTGACGGCAAGAAGATCTATATGTTTTACATGATGCTGGGTCTGGTTTTACCCATCGGTATAATTGCGGTTATCGAGCTTTTGCGGGATAAGGTGGACAGCCGAAGTGAGATCGAGAGTCGGACCAATGCCCCCATCCTGGGTGAGGTTGGACATTCGGGCGACAGCGAAACGCTGATCGTATCCAGGAATAGTCGAAGCTTTATATCCGAGCAGTTCCGTATTATCCGGACCAACCTGCAATACATCACCGGGAAAAAGGAAAAGCTGGTAATTATGGTTACTTCCTCATTCAGCGGAGAAGGCAAGTCCTTTATCAGTACTAATATGGGCGCCGTCATGGCCCTCACGGGCAAAAAGACGGTGATCATGGAATTTGATATCCGTAAACCGAAGATCATTTCGGGTCTGGACCTCAAACGAAAAGCGGGCATCACCAATTATATCATCGGTATGAGCAATTTCGAAGACCTGGTGGTGAAAGTCAATGAAGTAGATAATCTTTTTGTGATCCCTTGCGGCCCTATTCCTCCGAACCCTTCCGAATTATTGCTGGATGGGAAATTAGAGCAACTGATGGAAGAGGTAAATAAGCATTTCGACGTTGTCATCATGGATACGGCGCCCATAGGTCTTGTAAGCGATGCCGTCAACTTGGGGCGTTTTGCGGATTGTACGCTTTATATCGTCAGACAAGGCTATACATTCCGCAAGCAGCTGGTAAATATAGATGAGCTGCACAGACAAAAGAAATTACCCGGTCTGGGTCTGTTGCTAAACGACGTAAAACCGACAGGGGGTTATTACGGCGGCAACTACGGAGGATATGGTTATTATGGCGGATATTCCTATGGGGCTAAATCCGGATATTTTGAAGAAGAGAAAAAGGCAAAACCTGTATTCTTCCTAAAACGGTGGTGGAAGCGATGGTTTTCATAATTATAAGAGCAAAGGACTAAGATGGCTACAAAACAACCTGAAGTGCAAGAACTAATCATAGAATCGGGACAATCGGAGAAGAATTACTGGATGGACCTCTGGCGTTTCCGGGAATTGTTCTATATCCTTAGCTGGCGGGATATTAAGGTACGTTATAAGCAAACTGTGATAGGGGCCGCATGGGGAGTGGTCAGACCCCTCCTTACGATGCTTATTTTTACGTTTGTCTTTGGTAAACTAGGCAACCTGGACCAAAAGGGCCCGGTGCCCTATCCTATCCTTGTATTCGCCGGTCTTTTGCCCTGGCAGTTCTTTTCCTCTGCTCTTTCTGAAGCCAGTAACAGCCTCATCGGCAATTCCAACCTTATCACAAAGATTTACTTTCCGAGGTTGATCATCCCGGCAAGTTCGATCATTGTCAGCCTGGTCGATCTGGGTATTACTTTTGCCCTTCTTGTCCTGGTCATGTTCTTCTTCAGGTATCTCCCGCCATTACAGATATTATTTTTACCCGTATTTGTCATCCTGGCCTTTTTGGCGTCGTTCGGCACCGGGCTTTACGTGACGGCGCTCAATGTGAAATACCGGGATTTCCGTTATATCATCCCCTTTATCGTTCAATTAGGCATTTATGTTACACCGGTAGGCTACAGCAGTACGGTGGTGGCGCAAAAGTATTCCGAACAAGCGCGTTTCTGGTTCTCGTTGAATCCGATGGTGGGGGTAATCGACGGCTTTCGCTGGTCCATTATGGGCGAACCCCTGTACTGGCCCGGGTTTTGTCTTTCCCTGGGCGTGAACCTGTTTTTTTTATGGTTGGGCGTCAGCTATTTCAGAAAGACCGAAAAATCATTTGCAGATAATATATAAGAAAAATGGCCAAGCCCGTTATTAAAGTAGAGCAGGTTTCAAAAAAATTCGTTATTTCCCATGAAAGCCCTGAACGCTACACCTCATTGCGGGATGTGATCAGTAAGAAGGCAAGCAATATGATGGGCCGGCGCAAAGCACAGGATCAGGCCCGCCGGGAGGTATTCTATGCGTTAAATGACATCAACTTCGATGTCCAGGCCGGTGACCGGGTAGGTATCATCGGCCGCAATGGGGCCGGTAAGAGCACCTTGCTGAAGGTCCTCAGCCGGATTACGGAGCCAAGCAGCGGCCGTATTTCCATCACCGGACGAGTGGCGAGTCTCCTGGAAGTAGGTACGGGGTTCCACCCTGAGCTCACAGGAAGAGAAAATATCTTTTTGAACGGCGCTATCCTTGGGATGAGCCGGGCGGAGATCCGCAGGAAATTCGACGAGATCGTGAGTTTTGCGGAAGTTGAAAAATTCCTGGATACGCCAGTCAAGCGTTATAGCAGCGGTATGTATGTGCGTCTTGCCTTTGCCGTCGCCGCTCACCTGGAGCCGGAGATCCTGATCGTAGATGAAGTATTGGCGGTCGGAGATTCCCAATTTCAGAAAAAGTGTCTTGGGAAAATGGAAGACGTGAGCAAAAATGAAGGCCGCACGGTATTGTTCGTAAGCCATAATATGGGGGTCATCGCTCAATTATGCAATGTCGCCATATTGCTTAATAAGGGTACTGTCGAAGCCAACGGTTCAGTGAATACTATCGTGGACAGATATATCAGCAATAGCGGGAATGCGGATACGAATTCTTATATGCGTGCGGAAGATGCAGTTAATAATAAAACGAATTATTTCAATAAAATTTGTACTGTAAACGCCGCAGATGAGGTTATTGCGGACTTCTCCTTTGATGAGGAGATCAGGCTGAAATTCGACTTTACGCTGAATGAGATCGTACCGAACTTACAGATCGGGATAGCCATGCTGAATAAATTTCAAAGCAGGGTATTTACCATTTTAAAACCGGTGACTTTTTTCGACAATTACTCCGCCAACAGGTACCGGGGAACCGTGACCTTGCCCTCGTCTACGATCGCCCCCAACATTTATTCATTTGTTTTCCAGATCTGGGTAAAGGATGCGGACGTGTCGAAATATGATAACCTTGAAAATATATGTTCTGTCAAAATACATGATTCCGGTACCGAATATGCTATTTATGAAGGATACGATTATGGGAATGTGATCATTAACGCGAACTGGGCAACTAAATAAGATCAAGCAACAGGATATATATAAATCATGCGGACATGTTAAAAAGAATAAAGAGTCAATTTTGGAGATTAGCCTGGTTCCTGGGTCATTACCGTCAGATCAAACCTGGCGTCGAACTGATCCCCAATGTCTTCCATGGTCCCATCACCTATATGACCGATAGCATCGTTACCAGCAATAACTGCGATTTTTTGCAGGAAGCGAAGTTTAAGGCCGCCTATAATGCCGGCAGGGCAACCTTGCCTCACGTAGATTCGGACATTATGCCGTGGCGTATTTACATCGTTTGCGCGTTGGCGGACATGGTCAAAGGGCTTCGGGGAGATTTCGTGGAATGCGGGGTCAGTACAGGCGTTTTTTCCCGGTCGGTCATGGAGTACGTCGATCTCAAATCCATCAATAAATCTTTTTATTTGATGGATACTTACGACGGACTTGTCCCGGGGCAAATAACAAAGGAGGAAGAAAAGGCAGGCATCAGCGGATACCTTCAAAACTATAAGAACAACTATGCGCAGGTGGTAGAAACTTTTAAAGACCTTCCCGCAAGAATCATCAAGGGGGCCATCCCCGGCACCCTGGATCAATGCCTGGCAAAAGAGGTCTGCTATTTGTCGATTGACATGAATGTCGTTGAGCCGGAGATAGCCGCGGCGAATTATTTTTGGGATAAGATGGTAAAGGGCGGGGTCATCATCCTTGACGACTATGGTTTTCCCATGCATATCGAACAAAAAAAAGCATTTGACCGGTGGGCTAAAGAAAAAGAAGTGAATATTCTATCTCTGCCTACAGGACAAGGCATAATTTTTAAACCCTGACGCGGAACAGACACGTGCGTTCTTAGTTTTAAAAACTTGTATGATGAACTTATCGCAGTACAGTGATTTTTTATACGACCGGAAATTTTCCTCCGACCTGAGCGTCCAATACCCGGTGCAGAAGGAGATCGTAGGAAAAATGGATTATATACAGGGGCTGATCGAGGGAAAGAAAGTGATAGACATCGGCTTTGCAGATCATTACGATCTGATAGACGCGCGTATAAAGAGCAATGACTGGGTACATGCCCGTTTTCGCAAATGGAGTTCCAGGATCATCGGGATAGACGTCGACCCCAAAGCAGTCGATTATGTGAGAGAAAAATTTGACTTTACGGATGTTTACTGTCATGATATTACCAGCGCTGAGTTATTGCAGCCTATCCTGCAGGACACCTGGGATTATATGATCCTAAGCGAAGTGCTGGAACATATTCCCGACCCCGCTCATTTTCTAAAGAGGATCAGGGAGAACTACGGCAACCATATAAAGCGCATGATCATAACTGTACCTAATGCGTTTGGTCTTATCACATTGCGATCCGTTTTTAACCGTATAGAACGTATAAATTCCGATCATAAATTCTGGTTTACCCCCTATACGCTGTCCAGGATCGTTACCGCTGCAGGCCTGGAGGTCGAGGATTTCGTATTGTGTAATTCTTATTATGGATTGCGCTTTTGGGAACGTCTTCTGGTAAAGCGGTCACCGTTGTTCCACCATACGCTGGCAATGGTCGTAAAATTATAAACCAGTATTCATGCGGATATTATTTGTTGCAATGCCCTTCAGCATTCATACCGTCCGATGGATATCGCAGATCAATGACACCGGCTGGGACCTGCACCTGTTCCCCTCCATGAAATTCCAACCATTGCATGCGGAGATGCGGGGTGTTGTCTATCACGAGAATTTTTATGACAATCTATACGGGCCGGTGCCCGGAAATACCTATTCCTCTTCGCATATGCCATATCTTTCCTTTATAAAGGGGAGGCTGCCAAAAAAAGTTATAAGGAAACTCGCACATATCACCGGCATTGAAACGGATCCCGCGGATGAGCTGGCAGAATTGATCAAAAAGATACGACCGGATATTATTCATTCTCTGGAGACGCAGCATGCGGGCTATCTGGTAACCCAGGCAAAAAAAAAGACAGCCGGCAAATTCCCGTTCCCCGTGTGGATACATTCAAATTGGGGGATAGACCTTCACTTTTTTGGGCGGTTGCAAAAGCATATTCCATTGATCAGGGAAACCCTGGCGGGAGTAAATATATTGTTGGTAGAGGGTAAAAGGGACGAGACGCTGGCAAGAGAGCTGGGTTATCAGTCGAAGGTCCGGATTTTTCCCAGCGTCGGAGGAGGGTTCCATATCCCGGATGGCGAGCCTGCTAAAACATCTTTACGGAAAAAAATACTGGTGAAAGGCACCCAGGATATTATAAGGAGAGGGGTTGTTGCGTTGCGAGCCCTTGAACGTTGTGCAGACTTATTGGATGAGTATGAAATTATTTTATATAGTTCCAATGAAATAACCAGGGCCGTTGCGGAGTTATTTACTGGTCATACGGGTAAGCAGATCACTATCCTGGAAGGTGTGGATCATGCCGGTATGCTACAGCTAAATGCCGAAGCCCGTATTAACATTTGCGTGAATATAAGCGACGGTTTACCCAATGCCATGCTGGAAGCGATGCTGATGGGCGCTTTCCCGATCCAATCGGATACTTCTCTGGCAAATGAATGGATCAGGAGCGGAGAGACGGGTATGCTGGTGCCTCCGGAAGACCCTGATGTCATCGAAAAGGCGATCCGCGAAGCATTGTTAAACGATGAGCTTGTCGACCGGGCCGCTGTTGCAAACAGAAGACAGATCAGTGAACAGCTGGAATATGAGCATATAAAAACATCCGTTACAGATATGTACAGAAATGCTGCTAAAGCATTTTCATCTTAAAAAATTATGATAAACGTTACTAAAGCTTTTCTTCCTCCTTTTGAAGACTATGTAAAATACCTGGAAGGTATTTGGAGCAGATGCCATTTGACAAACCATGGGCCGCTGGTAAATGAGCTGGAAGAAAAGTTGAAGGGCTATCTCGGCGTGGATCATTTTTTCTTTATCAATAACGGGACCTTTGCGCTGCAGCTTGCCATCAAAGCGCTTGAACTGAAGGGCGAGATCATAACCACTCCTTTTTCCTACGTTGCAACTACCTCATCCATCGTCTGGGAGAACGCGCAACCTGTATTTGTAGACATTCATCCCCAAACCTTTACGATCGATGCCGGGAAGATCGAAGCGGCTATTACAAAGAAAACATCGGCCATTCTCGCCACCCATGTATACGGTATCCCCTGTGACGTTGAAAAGATACAGGCCATAGCGGAAAAACATAATCTGAAAGTGATATACGATGCGGCGCATGCATTTGGGGTGAAATACAAAGGGCGATCGATCCTGAATTTCGGGGATGTTTCAACCCTCAGCTTTCATGCTACCAAGCTATTTCATACCGTTGAAGGCGGCGGCGTGGTCACTAATTCCGCCGAGCTTATGCACCGGCTGGCCTATATGCGGAATTTCGGCCACAAAGGGCAGGAGGAGTTCTGGGGGTTGGGTGTAAATGGCAAGAACAGCGAATTCCATGCAGCAATGGGGTTGTGTATTTTCCCGCATATCGGAGATATTCTGGCACAGCGGAAAGAGTTGTCCGAAACATATGACAGCATCTTCAAGGGTTTGGATGCGCAGATCACCCGCCCTGTGCTACCCGCAGACACCGAGTACAACTATGCCTACTATCCCGTGATCTTTGAAAATGAAAAACAGCTGCTTACGGTGAGAGACGTTTTGAATGCCACGTATATATATCCCCGCAGGTATTTTTATCCGTCATTAGACACTTTGCCTTATCTGAAAAAGGAAACAGTCCTTCCTGTGTCAAACGCTATTGCCGCCAGAGTGCTTTGTCTTCCATTGTATCATGGTCTGACAAAGGACGTTATCCGGCGTATCTGCAATATTATCGCGGAAGTCCTCAAATATTAATGTATGATCATCGTCGGAGCCGGAGGGCATGCCAAGGAAGTGCTGGGTATCCTTGCCGAATCGGGGCAGGAAAAGGGCGTATGTTTTTTCGACAATATTTCCATGCACCAGCCGGACACGCTGTTCCAACAGTTCCCTATCATAAAGAGCGAGCCGGAAATAAAGCGGATCCTGCAAAAAGACCCTGATTTTATATTGGGCGTCGGAAAACCGGCGGTACGAAAAAAACTGGCCCTGGAATTTAAGGCATGGGGAGGCAGGCTGGTTTCAGCTGTATCGCCGTTTGCCCGAATCGGGAGATTCAATGTATTGCTCGGAGAGGGATTGAATATAATGACGGGCGCCATTATCACACAGGACATCGTCATCGGCGAAGGCACCCTGATACATGTAAATGCGACTGTCCATCATGATTGCAGAGTGGGCAGTTATTGTGAATTGTCGCCAGGATGTCACATCCTTGGCAAGGTGCAGATAGGGGACTTGTCTTCCATAGGCAGCGGTGCAGTGATCCTGCCTGGTGTGACCATCGGCACGGGAGTGGTGGTCGGCGCGGGCGCCGTAGTAACTAAAAATGTGCCGGATGGCGCCAAGATAAAAGGAATTCCGGCGAAATTATGAATTATGAATGCGATAGGCTCTGTTACAAGACTGGTAAGATTGTCATTTAAAGCCCGGGCCTGGAAAAGACTGATGAAAGAAACCAGGATCAGACGGCAGCAGGATAAGGCCATCCATAGTTTTGACAGGAAGGCGCGGAAACTTGTTGTTTTCCTGATCCCGGGTGCGGATAAGGTTTCCGGCGCCGAGAAGATATCCGGCGGTACTATTTCGATCGTTTCGTTGCGTGAAGAATCCTCTCTGCTAAAGGATGTTCACCATGCCGAGGTCATTATGTGCACCCTCCCTAACGAATATCTATTATTCAGGCATAAACTTTTTGTCAACCAGACGGATGTATTCAGGTTCGCCCAGTTAAGAAGGTATTTCTCCGATGCAAAAGAAGTGCTGTTTCATTTGCCGGAGTTCACATGCACCTATTTTATGGAATACCTGGAGGACAATGACAGACAATGGATAGAGGGACTGGAAAAGGTGCATATCAATGTAATGAACCAAAACGTATTGTTGATGCCGTCCCCGGCGGAGCTAGGCCAGTTAAAACAGCTGGCGCAGGTGGTCACGGCAACTACGGCGCATCAGCGTTATTGCAGCGCGCACTACCGGCAGGTGTACAACATACCGCTGCACAAACTTTCTGTATGGATCAGCCCCGAGAAATATACCTTCCGAAAATACGGTGAAAAAGAGAACCTGATCGTCGTATCCCCGGACGAACACCCCATGAAAGAGAAGGTCCTGGATAAGCTTGCGGCCATACCGGGGCTTCGTGTACAGATCATCCGCAATCTAACCTATGAGCAATACAAGAGTACGATCGCACGGGCAAAATGGGCATTGACCTTTGGCGAAGGGCTCGACGGATACATCATTGAACCCATATTCAGCGGCGCCGTCGCCTTCGCGGTTTACAATGAAGAATTTTTTACGCCTGACTTTAAAGAGCTTCCCACTGTATACCGGTCATATGATCACTTATTGGAAACTATCGTAAATGATATTGAAAGGCTGGACAACGGGCACTTATATAAAGACTATCAGCAGGTGCAGTTCGACCTATGCGCAAAATATTACAGCGCAGAACAGTATAGGAAAAATATAAAAAGTTTTTACGAGAATAACTATACTTTTAAATAATGAGCGCATCGGTCAGGAGTTCATCGGATCATTTTCAAAGAAACAAGCCGCTGGATTATTTGCGAGGTTTGATGGCGACGTCCATAATGGTATATCATTACAGTTATTGGAACGATGTTCATGTGGATGCCGGGACTGTTCTGGGAAGACTGGGAATATATGGCGTTTCGATATTTTACGTTTTAAGCGGACTGACCCTGTACATTGTCTACAATCGTTCGATCAGCGCGGACTTCAGATCTATCGCCGAATTTTTTATTAAAAGAGTATTCAGAATATTTCCCCTTCTCTGGCTCACGATCACGGCTACGATATTTATTTATAATAATAATGTAGGGTGGAAGCTCTGTTTTCTAAATTACAGCGGCCTTTTCGGGTTTATCCACATAGGAGGTTACCTGGCGGTCGGACAATGGTCGATAGGTAATGAATTGGTCTTTTATGTGTTCTTTCCCCTGTTCCTGATATTGTCAAAGCGGCGGCCGGCATTGTTCTTTTTGCTCCTGGTACTATCCGCTGTCGCGGGTCTTTATTTTGCCTTCCATGTCCTGAATACGAAGACTGATCTTGCCGCTCAATGGAAATACTATATCAACCCGTTCAATCAGCTGCTGTTCTTTGCCGGTGGTATCCTCATAGGTTATACAGGACAATGGATAAACCCGGAAAAGTATAAGACCCCGATCTTTACACTCCTGGTATTAAGTATCCTGGCTTTTGTATTTTATCCGGTGACAGGCGATAGTATCCACATCGTTACAGGGTTCAACCGGGTGTTCTTTTTTTGTATCAGCTGTCTGATCTGCTTCTGTTTTTACCACCAGAAAAGAGTACTTCCCGGTATCCCCGACAGGATATTGACTTTTTTAGACGAGGCATCTTATTCGATCTATCTCTTACACCCCCTGGTATGGCCTCTTGTTGTAAAATTGAAGTTTACCGGGCTGTCTGTCTTGTCTTTGGCTTTTTATCCGGGATCACCACTATTTTGGTCAGTTATTTCGTTTATAAATGGCTGGAAAAACCCTTTATCAAATGTGGTAAAAGATTGGTAAAAATTCAAATAACGCGCAGTGACATTTCCTTTAGTGACGGTCATCACCGTCACTTATAATTCGGCGAAATATGTTCGGGATGCAATAGAAAGCGTATTGCATCAGCAGTACAGCAACATAGAATATATTATAGGGGATGATTGTTCCACGGACGATACCTGGGATATCATCGGAGAGTACCGGGATGAGCGTATTAAGGCTTACAGGAACCCGTCGAATATGAGGGAGTATCCCAATCGGAATAAGGCCCTGAGCATGGCCAGTGGTAAATACGTTCTTTTTATCGATGGGGACGATATGGTTCTGGCGCATGGGCTCACCTATATGGTCACTATGTTGGAGGCTTTTCCCGATGCAGCCATGGCAATCGTAGGATACGATTGCAATCATTTTATTTACCCATTGGAATTTACTCCGGCGGAGATCTATAAATTTCAGTTCATGGGACATGGCTTCCTGGGCTATAGTATGGTGGGGAACCTGTTCCGAACGATTGCTCTCAAAGAGCAGGGCGGTTTTCCAATCAACCTGATATCCGGCGACTACTATATGCGTTTGAAGATATGCCTGCGTCATAAATGTCTGATCATCGGTGGTAACCCGGTGTGGGCCCGCTCGACGCCTGGTCAGGCATCTTCCAATATCGGAACGCCAAAAGGGTTTACAGAACTGCTTTTGATGAACAGGGATATTATCCAGGATCCACTTTGCCCTTTAAATGAGGAGGATAGAAGGCAGGCGTTGGCTAATGTTCTCAGGCCTGCCGCGAGACGGATCGTGAAGGACCTGCTTAAGCTGCAATGGAGGCGCTCCATTAGGTTGATAAAGGCGTTGGGTTGGGACTGGAGGGATATAAAGAAATATTTCGGGGCGGTCCGGGATCAGTCCTATATGAGCGAATACAATTCCACGAACCTGTTGAAAATGGATCTCGCCAGAAATCCGTTCTCTAACAATTATAAATAAGAACCTTTAAAAAATTGTCATCGGCAATGAGCCTGGAGAATAAAAAAGTACTGATCACCGGCGCAGACGGTTTTATCGGCAGCCACCTGGTGGAGGCATTATTGGAGGAAGGATGCAGGGTAAAAGCTTTTTGCTACTATAATTCCTTCAATTCATGGGGCTGGCTGGATAGTCTTCCCAAGAACGTATTAAAGGATGTCGAAATCTTCACCGGGGATATCCGGGACCCCAACGGCGTGCGAACGGCTTCGCAGGGTGTCGATGTCATATTTCACCTGGCGGCATTGATAGCTATTCCCTATTCTTATCATTCCCCGGATTCTTATGTTGATACAAACATCCGGGGTACTTTGAATATTTTACAGGCCGCGAGGGACCTGGGTACGGAACGGGTGTTGGTCACGTCCACTTCAGAAGTATACGGCACTGCGCAATACGTACCCATCGATGAGAAGCATCCAAGGCAGCCACAATCGCCTTATTCCGCCACTAAGATCGCGGCCGACTGCATGGCAGAGTCATTTTACCGGGCTTTCAACCTGCCTGTGACCATTGTTCGCCCCTTTAACACGTTTGGCCCCCGCCAGTCGGCAAGAGCGGTGATCCCCACGATCATTACCCAGCTGATGAATGGGATGGAGTCGATCCGGCTGGGGGACACGACCCCGACCCGCGATCTTTTGTATGTAAAAGACACCGTTAAAGGATTTATCGAAATAGCCCAATGCAATACATTGGTCGGAGAAGATGTTAATATTGCCACCGGCACTGAGATCAGCATCGGGGATCTGGCGGAAAAGCTGATCAAAATGATCAACCCCCTGGCTACGCTGGTAAAAGATGAGGAAAGGATCCGGCCGGAGAGATCGGAGGTATTCCGTCTGTGCGGGGATGTGAGCAAACTGACGAAACACACCGGATGGAAACCGCGCTACTCATTCGATGAAGCGTTAAAAGAGACGATCGGGTGGTTTACTGATCCGGCTAACATACAACAATACAAAGCGGGAATTTATAATGTATAACGAGATCATCGGTTTTATCAGGGAAACATTCCATACACCGGAGGGCTTTATTCCGCTGCATGAGCCCAGGTTTACGGGTAATGAAAGAAAATATGTATTGGATACCATCGATTCCACGTTTGTATCTTCCGTTGGCGCATATGTGATCCGGTTTGAAGAAATGGTCACGGAGATCACGGGGGCAAAACATGCAATAGCCGTGGTCAATGGCACCTGTGCGCTACATATGGCCATTCTGCTGGCCGGCGTTGAACCTGGTGACGAGGTCATCACACAACCGTTGACTTTTGCCGCCACAGCCAATGCGATCAGACATGCATATGCAACCCCCCATTTTGTCGATGTAGATGAGGACACGATGGGAATGAGCCCTGAACGTTTGCAACGGCAATTATCGGCTATCGCGGTACTGCGTGACGGCAGGTGTTACAATAAAAGCACCGGCAAAAGGATTGCCGCCTGCATACCCATGCACACCTTTGGTCTGCCCTTGCGCATCGACGAGATCGCCGCGATATGTGAAAAATATAATATACCATTGGTGGAAGACGCGGCGGAGTCCCTGGGATCCTTTTATAAGGGCAAACATACAGGGACTTTTGGCGTACTCGGAACGTTAAGTTTTAATGGAAATAAAACCGTCACCTGTGGCGGCGGCGGCGCGATCCTGACAAACGACGGGGATCTTGCCAGAAAAGCCAAACATTTGACCACTACGGCTAAATTACCTCATCCCTGGGCTTTTGTTCATGACGAGGTGGGATACAATTACCGGATGCCCAACCTCAATGCGGCACTGGCTTGCGCACAGTTGGAGCAGTTGAGCGGGTTTGTAGAGAACAAGCGGGAGCTTGCCCTGATCTATAAAGATTTTTTTCAAAGCAAAGGGATTCCCTTTGTAAGCGAAATAGAAGGCGCCAGCGCGAATTACTGGCTGATGACGATATTGTTGCGGGACCAGACCCAAAGAGATGATTTTCTGTCCTTTAGCAACGAGAGAAAAGTAATGACCAGGCCTGCGTGGCAATTGGTAAATACGCTGCCTATGTATAAAGATTGCCCGGCAGGCGATTTATCATCGGCCCGGAGGCTGGCGGACAGGATCGTGAACATTCCAAGCAGCGTACGCATAAAAAAATGAAGAACCATACTATTATTATTGCCGAAGCGGGGGTAAATCACAACGGCAGCATGGACCTGGCCAGACAGCTTATTGATGCTGCTGCCGCGGCAGGCGCCGACTATGTGAAATTTCAGACCTTCAAAGCCAACAAGATCGCCAGTAAATTCGCTGTAAAAGCGGCCTATCAGCAGCAAACGACGGACGCCGGCGAGAGTCAGCTGCAAATGCTGAAGAAACTGGAGCTTAACGAGGCGGATCATGAGGAACTGATAGCTTATTGCCGGCAACGCAATATCCAATTCCTTTCCACTCCTTTCGACATGGACAGCATTGACCTTCTAAAGGACCTGGGGATACGACTGGGAAAAATACCTTCGGGAGAGATCACAAACCTCCCCTATCTCCGCAAGATGGCAGTAACCTTCGATCGGCTTGTCCTGTCCACGGGCATGGCCGATATGCAGGAGATAGGAGCAGCGTTGGAGGTCATCACGGGAGAAGGATTTGATAAAGAAAAAATTACCGTACTGCATTGCAATACAGAATATCCGACGCCGTTTGAAGATGTGAACCTGAGGGCCATGGACAGTATTGCGCGGGAGTTTAATGTGCAGGTGGGCTATTCCGATCATACCCCAGGCATAGAGGTTCCGGTGGCGGCGGTAGCGCTCGGAGCCGTGCTGATCGAAAAGCACTTTACCCTCGACAGGGGAATGGAAGGGCCCGATCATAAGGCATCGCTGGAACCGCAGGAGCTGAAACAAATGATCGGATCCATCCGCAATATTGAAAAAGCATTGGGCGTGGCGATAAAACAGCCATCTCCTTCTGAAATAAAAAACAAATCGATTGCCCGTAAAAGTATCGTTGCGGCTTGCAGGATACGCAAGGGTGAGAAATTTACGGAAGAGAACCTGGCCGTAAAGCGCCCCGGAACAGGGATTAGCCCCATGCGATGGAACGAATTGCTGGGTAAGACTGCAACCAGGGATTTCGACGAAGACGAATTGATTGACTAATTATGAAAGGATCCCGCCTCAAGATCTGTATTGTCACCGGCTCCAGGGCCGAGTATGGATTGTTGTATCCGCTGATGCGACTGGTACAGAAGGAGCCTTCGATGGACTTGCAATTGCTGGTCACCGGCATGCACCTGTCGCCTGAATTCGGGCTGACCTTCCGTCAGATCGAAGCGGATGGATTTAGTATCCAGGAGAAAGTGGAAATGCTCTTATCCGGGGATACGGATACGGCGATCATAAAAGCCACGGGATTGGGCATGATCGGCTTTGCGGATGCTTTTCATCGCCTGCAGCCGGACTGGGTAGTCGTCCTGGGCGACAGATTTGAGACATTCGCCGCAGCCACCGCGGCCCATCTTGCCAAAATACCTATTGCCCACTTACATGGGGGAGAATTAACGGAAGGAGCCACGGACGATGCGATGCGTCATGCCATTACAAAAATGGCTTTTTTGCATTTTACCTCTGCGGAACCTTACCGCAAAAGGGTGATACAACTGGGTGAAAGCCCGCGACGGGTGTTTAATGTAGGCGCCATCGGACTGGATAATATCAAGGGGCTAAAGTTGCTTTCCAAAAGCGAATTGCAAAAAGAACTGGATTTTACGTTCGGCAATAGGACGGCCCTGGTAACGTATCATCCGATCACCCTTGAAAAAGATACGGCAACACGACAGGTGCAGCACCTGCTGAAGGCATTGGATCAATTCCCTGATATGCGCATTCTGTTTACGTTACCTAATGCTGATGCGGGAGGAAGATCGATCATTCAGTTAATTGAAGAATATGTAAAAAAGAACAGTGCGCGTGCCAGGGCTTTTACGAGTCTGGGGCAATTGAAGTACTTATCCGCCCTTCAATACGTGAGCGTCGTGGTCGGCAACTCGTCCAGCGGTATCCTTGAAGTGCCCTACTTCAAAATACCTACGGTCAATATCGGAGACAGACAGACAGGCAGGCTAAAGCCGCCCTCAGTGATCGATACAGGTACGGATGTGAAAGCCATCACGGAGGGTATACGGAAGGCTTTTCTTCCCTCTTTTGTCACGAGTAGTAAGAAGAAATCATATGTATACGGCAAGGGGGATACGGCCCCGAAGATCCTCCGTATCATTCAACGCATAGGAAAGCCGGCATCTGTTAAAAAAACGTTCCACGATCTGACGTCATGAAAAACTGGAAACAGCATATTATCGCGACCGATTTTAGTATTCGCCAGGCATTATCCGTATTGAACGATCTGGGTGTAGTATCCAATGTGTTGTTTGTAACGGATGCCGACGGCAAATTGCTTGGGTCTATAACAGATGGAGACATCCGAAGGAATTTATTAAAAGAGGTATCCATACGGGACAATGCGACGGCAGTAATGAATCGCAATTGCCGGAGACTCTCCGCGAGTGAGATCAGTAATAAAGTACTCAAGGAATTGCGTGCCCTGGATATCAGGTACGTACCCGTTATAGACGGACAGGGAGTGATCGTCGACGTGCTGAACCTGGACGAATATAAGGAGATCATCCCGGTGGACGCGGTGATCATGGCGGGTGGCAGAGGAGAGCGATTGCTGCCGCTTACCAAAGAGCTGCCCAAGCCGATGCTAAAGGTCGGAGAAAAGCCGATCATAGAGCACAACATCGACAGGCTGGCACAGTATGGCGTGAAGAACATTCATATCAGCATCAACTACCTCGGCCATAAGATCGAAGATTATCTGGGTAATGGAAGCCATAAGGGCATCAACATACATTACATCCGTGAAGATCAGCCGTTAGGCACCATCGGGGCGATAGGTCTGGTGAACCAGTTCAAAGAAGACGTCATTCTGCTGATGAATTCCGACCTGCTTACCAACATCGATTACGGGGATTTTTTTAATGACTTTATACAATCCGGCTCCGACATGGCCGTTGCTACGGTGCCGCACCATGTGGACCTGCCTTATGCCATTCTCGAGCTGGATGAAGACCGGGTCATTTCTTTACAGGAGAAACCCCGCTATACGTATTTTGCCAATGCGGGTATATACCTGATCAAAACAGATGTGCTCGATTACGTCCCCAAAGGGAAGTTTTACAATGCGACTGATCTGATGGAAAGAATAATCGCGGAGAAAAAGAAGCTTATCAATTACCCGATCCTGAAATACTGGCTTGACATTGGCCGTATGAATGATTATCAAAAGGCCCAGGAGGATATCCGGCACATAGGATGGTGATATGAATTTTTTATTTGTCATACCTGCACGGGGGGGGTCAAAAGGAATTCCCGGGAAGAATATTAAATTATTCGATAACAAGCCGTTGATATACTATAGCATCGAGCTGGCCCGTTTGTTTACTTCCGACCAGCATATCTGCGTAAGCACGGATAGCCAGGAAATTGCGGCCTGTGTACGCAAGATTGGTCTGGAAGTACCTTTTCTCCGACCCCCTGAACTAGCCAGGGATAATGCCGGAACTCTTGAAGTGCTGCAGCATGCCGTTGCGTTCTACCAGTCGAATGGCAGAACCTACGATGCATTGGTATTATTGCAACCTACATCCCCCTTTCGTGAAGAAAAGCATTTACGGGAGGCTATAGCCATGTACAACGATGGAGTGGACATGGTAGTAAGCGTGAAGGAATCCGCTGCTAATCCGTATTTCAACCTGTTTGAAGAGGATAGCCGGGGGTTTTTGGTTTTGTCAAAGGAGGGCAGCCGGTTTAACCGCCGGCAGGATATGCCCAAAGTTTATGAATATAACGGATCTATTTATATCGTCAATATAAAATCCCTGCTATCGGTGAAGAGCTTTGTGGAATTCAGCGCCATCCGCAAATATGTGATGGGTGAGAAATATAGTATTGACCTGGATACTCCCGACGACTGGGAATACGCAGAATACCTGATCCGTAAAAAACGATAAGGACAAAAATGGAAAATGTACGAGTAATAGCCCGGATGGATATTAAAGGGCCCAACCTGGTAAAAGGGATTCACCTGGAAGGCCTGCGGGTTCTGGGAAAGCCGGAAGACTTTGCGAGGTATTATTATGAGAATGGCGCTGACGAGCTATTTTATCAGGATGTCGTAGCCAGCCTGTATGAGCGGAACAGTTTGCACGATATAGTCTCAAGAACGGCTAAGGATAGCTTTATCCCCCTGACGGTCGGCGGCGGTATCCGGTCTATCGATGATATCCGGGAGGTACTAAGGGCCGGCGCTGACAAGGTTTGTATTAATACGGCTGCTATCCGTAACCCGGAGTTCATCCGGGACGCGGCAAACAAGTTCGGATCCTCGACCATTGTAGTGGCCATAGAGGCTATCAGGCAGCCGGACGGAAAATATATGGCTTTTGTCGATAATGGCAGGGAGCATACCGGGGTTGAGGTGATAAGCTGGGCACGACGGGTGGAGGAACTGGGCGCTGGTGAAATCGTCATTACCTCCGTGGACCGGGAAGGGACCGGCAAAGGATATGATATCGCCTTGACGCGCAGCATAGCCAGGGCAGTCGGCGTCCCGGTGATCGCCCATGGCGGCCCGGGTAAGAAAGAACATTTTACCGACGTTCTTCTGGAAGGGAAGGCGGATGCGATCGCGGTGGCTTCCATGATCCACTATGATCTTATTGCGCAGCAGCAAAGTGATATGGAAAACCGTTCGGAGGGCAATGTGTCCTTTCTTAAGAGCGGCCGCAGCACTTTTGGCGAAATAGCTCCTGCGGGTCTGATCGCGATCAAACAACATTTAAAAGAAAGCAATATTCCCTGCCGGAATTAAAAATATACTATGAGCGGAAAGAAAATAGCGATCATCGATTATAAACTGGGCAACCTTTTCAGCGTAAGACAGGCCTGCGTATATCTGGGATACGATGCGGTGGTCACTTCTGAAAAGGACGAGGTGATGAAGGCTGACTTTGCTATCCTTCCCGGAGTAGGCGCATTTGGGGATGCGATGAATAACCTGGAAAAACTGGATCTGATCGGTCCTATAAAGGACTATATCCGGGCCGGCCGGCCTTTTATGGGAGTATGTCTGGGTTTGCAGCTCTTATTTACTGAAAGCGATGAATTCGGCTCTCACAAAGGTTTGAACCTGATAGAAGGCACGGTGAAAAAATTTCCGCCAAAAAAAACCAACGATGAAATACTAAAAGTCCCCCAGATCGAATGGAATAATATATGGGAAAGGGAGGACAGGCGATGGGAGAGCACGCCGCTGGGAAGCTGCCGGAGCGGAGACTATATGTATTTTGTCCATTCGTTCTTCGTACAGCCGCAATCCCCTGATGTGGTCCTTTCCGTTACGACCTATGGGGAGACGACCTATTGCTCTTCCGTGCTTCAGGGGAATTTATTCGCATGCCAATTCCACCCCGAGAAGAGCGGGCATCATGGTGTCGGGATCTATAAGAACTGGTTAACAAATTATTCAAATAATAAATAGTATGGCGACGGAATTAGAAGTAAAATATGGATTACCACGGGAGATAAAATTCTGCAGGCGATGTGTCATGTCCAATCAGCGCCCGGTGTCGGAGGTGGAGTTCAAACATACCATCGAAACGAAGAAAAAGACGATGACCTTTGATGAGGAGGGTATTTGCGATGCCTGCCGGGCAAATGAGCAAAAGGAAAAAATAAACTGGCAGCAACGGGAAGAGGAATTATTACAATTACTGGATAAGTACCGGAGCAAGGACGGGTCATATGATTGTCTTGTTCCGGGCAGCGGTGGGAAAGACAGTGCATATCAGGCTCATATCCTTAAACATAAATATGGCATGCACCCTCTCACGGTGACCTGGCCTCCCATCTTATATACGGAATACGGATATGAGAACTGGAAGAACTGGATCGATATCGGCGGATTTGACAATATTTCATTCCGTCGTAACGGGAGTGTCATGAAATTGCTTACCAGGCTCGCCATAGAGAATTTATTACATCCATTCCAGACTTTTATCCTGGGACAAAAGAACCTGGGACCCAAGATCGCCGCAAAATTCGGTATACCTCTTGTCTTTTATGGCGAGAACGAAGCGGAGTACGGCAACCCGATAGCCGACAACTCATCTTCTTTAAGGGATAAGTCCTATTATACTTTTAAAAACATCGACGAGCTGTATCTTGGCGGAGTGTCAGTGAGAGAGCTAAGGGAAAAATACGGGGTAGGGCTGTCGGATCTGATGGCTTTTTTACCCGCGGGCGCGGACGAGCTGGAAAAAGCCAATATACAGGTGCATTATCTGGGATATTATCTCAGGTGGACTCCCCAGGAAGTATACTATTATGCAGTCGAAAACACAGGGTTCAAAGCGCGTCCTTTCCGGACCCAGGGCACCTATAGCAAATACAACAGCATCGACGACAAGATCGATGACCTGCATTATTATACGACGTTTATCAAGTTCGGCATCGGGCGGGCCACTTATGATGCTTCACAGGAGATCCGCAACCATCATATCACCCGCGAAGAAGGGTGCGCGCTGGTGAACAAATTTGACGGCGAGTTCCCCGACAGGTATTTCAACGAGATCATGGAATACATAGAGATGAAGCCGGATCATTTCCATCAATTGTGCGATAAATTCCGGTCGCCCCATTTATGGGTTAATAACAACGGCTGGAAGCTGCGGCATAACGTCAATTTAACAGGAACAGAAGATTAAGGGAGTTTTCATGAATGTTGGACAGGAATGTCATATCACAGGAGCTTTATCATTTCGAAGGTGCCTATTTCGAGGATATCAAAGGCAAAAAATTGGGGAAATTCAATGCATGGCAAATAGTTAAAGCCCCTTTGTTCTTTGAATTGATCCGGACAGATGCGGGATCTGCCGCTGCAAAGCACCGGAGGTCCGCGGGGATCGCCGGGAAACTTTTTCGAAAGCTGTATGGTATACTGACAAATCTATTATACAGCCTGGGTTCCTGGGTCCGCTTTTCCTTCAAGAAAAGCGAACGTTTGGTTTTGCTTGCCGCTTATTCGGCGGACAAACCCAGCAAGTTAAAGGATGGAAGGTATTTTAACTTCCTTGTCGATCCCTTTATTTCGGGAAATATGCTCGACCGTTTTGTGTATGCAGAACAATCATTGAACGGTGATCTTAAAGAGCCTTCCTTTGTAAGAGCGGATTTTAAGACAGACCGGTTTAATTTCATCATTGAATTGTATCAACGTTTTTTTTGCCGGAAAAAAGATTCGGTCCGGCTTGCGGGAGAGATCGCCGGTCTGCTAAATGAACATTTTAAACGGTCCGGCGAAGACCTGAAGATAAACGCCGCATCATTAGCTGGTACGATGCAGCGTTTTGATGCCGAGTATAAATGCTGGAAGATATTATTAAGGTCATTACGGCCTGCGCTGATAATCTCTTCCGAAAAACCCGGCACCGGCTTTATGGCTGCCGCGCTTTCGCTGGGGATACCCTTTATCGATCTGCAGCACGGACTGATCGACCGGTATCACCCTCAATATGTATATAATCCTGTCATGCGATCGGTGAAAAACGAATTGGTGATACCGGCGTATGTGGGTGTTTTTGGCCGGATGCACAGGGACCTTTTGCTTAAAAATGGTTTTTGGGATAGTAATGAGATCCCCATCCTGGGGAGCAGCAAGGTCGAAATGAACAGAAACGCGTTTGCGGGAACAGACACAGCAAGTAATTTAATCCTGCTACCCACCCAATGGACTTGTTTTGAAGAAACAAAAGCGGTACTAAATGCGTTTGCCCGAATGGACGCCCCGGCGTTTAAGGTCATACTTAAACTGCACCCGCTGGAGCCGGATGCCTATGTGGAATACTACAGGAACCTGGCTTCAGACAAGAAAGGTATTATAGGTTTTGCTGATAAGGATGTCAATGTATATGAACTGATCCTGCAGGCGCGACTTATCCTTGGCTTCGATTCTACCGTTCTGCTGGAAGCCGTAAGCTTAGGGCGTCCGTGTATTACGCTTACAACTCCGTTTGCGCCCAAAGGGATATTATCGCTTATCGATGCGGAAGAATTAGCCGATGCGATCCGGGCGGTGGCTTATGATGATCCCGGAAAGCTGACGGACCTGCTTGAAAAAGCCGTCACGGATGAGGGTTATTACCGGGAAAGCCTGCAAAAGACAGCGGAATTAAGCGATTATTTATATTCAAAGGAGTATTATAATAACTGCGGGAACCTGGTTTCCGGTATTTTGAATAATTAACTGGGCGTACATGTTGGTAATCATTGATTATGGGGTCGGGAATCTTTCGTCCATCAGGAATATGCTGAAGAAGGTGGATTGCGATGCCGTCATTTCATCAGACGGAGACATCATCGCAGGAGCAGATAAATTAATTCTTCCGGGTGTAGGGGCTTTTGATGCTTGTGCGGAAAAGCTGCAGGGGTCGGGACTTGTCAATATACTTAATAAAAAGGTGCTGGAGGAAAAGACCCCGGTGCTTGGGGTTTGCGTCGGAATGCAATTACTGACAGAAGGTAGTGAAGAAGGGGTATTGCCGGGTCTTGGATGGATCAAGGGGCGGGTAGTGAAGTTCAGACAGCAGCAATTGCCCGCGGGGCTGAAGGTGCCGCATATGGGCTGGACGGATGTAGTATTGAATAAGGCTTCCCGGCTTTTTCAGGATATGCATGAAGAGCCGAGGTTCTATTTTGTCCATTCTTACCATCCGGTGCTGACCAACCCGGAAGATGCATTGGTAAGCGCGACTTATGGGTATACTTTTGAGGCGGGGATGGAGCATGAAAATATCATAGGGGTCCAGTTCCATCCTGAAAAAAGCCATAAATTCGGCATGAAGCTATTGGCGAACTTTGTGAAGAACTATTAATGAAAAGAGTAAGAGTAATACCGGCGCTATTGATACAAAAGGGAGGGTTGGTAAAATCCGTCCGGTTTAAAGATCACAAGTATGTGGGAGATCCTATCAATGCGGTGAAGATCTTTAACGAAAAAGAAGTAGATGAGATCGTCATCCTGGATATTTCCGCAACGGCAGAGAACAGGCCTCCCAATATCACGCAGATAAAAGAGATCGCCGGGGAGGCATTTATGCCATTGGCGTACGGTGGAGGAATTACTAAGCTGGAAGAGATAAGGGAGTTAATTTCCGCGGGCGTCGAAAAAGTCGTATTGAACACCACGGCGTTCATCAACCCGCGGCTGGTGAGTGAGGGGGCCAGGTATATAGGCAGCCAGAGCATGGTGGTTTCCATTGATGTAAAGAAGAATGTTTGGGGAAAACACAAAGTATTTGTGCAGAACGGTTCGAAGAATACCGGTGTTGATCCCATCGTATTTGCCAGACAGATGGAAGAAGCCGGCGCCGGAGAGCTTATCCTGAATTCCATAGAACGGGATGGGACTTTTGGGGGGTACGATACGGAATTGATCCAATCAGTCAGTAAGAGTGTGAACATTCCGGTAGTGGCTATCGGGGGAGCATCGACAGTCGATGATTTTGCACGGGCTGTGCAGCATGGGGCGTCGGCCGTTGCTGCGGGCAGCATGTTTGTATTCCAGCGTCCGCACCGGGCTGTCCTGATCAGCTATCCCTCTCAGCCGGACCTTAAGGAAAAATTGTATTCCTTACTATGATCATCGCATAAATGTATTGATAACTATGATATTGTCAGATAAAGACCCTGGTTACAGGCAGTGCGCCATTACGGTGATGGACAACATCGCCGACCCTGATATCAAGTTTGATAAGGATGGTATTTGTAATTATTATCATGAGTATCAGGTAGCTGCAAAGGAAGGAGTTTTTCCCGGGAAGCAGGGAGAGGATAAGCTGGCCACACTGGTGGATAAGATCAGGAGAGAGGGAAGAGGTAAACCTTATGACTGTCTTATCGGGTTAAGCGGCGGCGTCGACAGTACCTATGTAGCCTATCTGGTCAAGCAGCTGGGGTTAAGGCCGCTGGCGGTGCACCTGGACAATGGCTGGAATTCGGAGCTGGCCGTCAAGAATGTCGAGAACATCATTACCCGACTTGGGTTTGACCTTTATACCCTGGTGGTGAACTGGGAGGAGTTCAAAGATATCCAATTATCTTATCTCCGGGCTTCGGTGGTTGATATAGAGGTGGTGTCCGATCATGCCATTTTTTCCACCATGTACAAGCTGGCCAGGGAGAAGAACATCGGGTCGATCATCAGCGGTACGAATATCGTAACGGAATATATCATGCCTCCCGGCTGGCTTTACCAGAAAATGGACTTTGCCAACCTCAAAGACATCCACAACCGCTTTGGCAAAGTGAAATTAAAAACCTACCCCAGTTTTGATTTTAAAAAATATGTTTACTATTCTGCCGTTTTACGGTTGACCCCGGTGTCTATCCTTAATTACGTGCCCTATAACAAGAAAGAGGTGAAGGAAGTGATCAAACGAGAGCTTGGGTGGAGGGACTATGGCGGCAAGCACTATGAGTCGATCTTTACCAAATTTTACCAGGCATATATACTTCCGGAGAAGTTCAGGATCGATAAACGGAAGGCCCATTTATCCACCCTGATCTGTTCAGGGCAGATAACCCGGGAAGAAGCGCTGGCCGAGTTGGAGCAGCCGATATATAACCCCGTGGAATTAAAGGCGGATAAGGAATATGTGTTGAAGAAGCTGGGGCTTTCCGAAGAAGAGTTTGGAAAGATCATGGGGTTGCCGGTGAAAAGACATCAGGAATACAAAAGTGACAGGAAGCTGAAGGATTCTTATATGAATCTGCTTATAAAGACGGCTCCTATCAGAAAAAAAGTCAAAAAAATACTATCTCGATGAGCAAAAGTCTCAGGTTCGCCATTGTTGGGTGCGGACGGATCGCCCAACGTCATGCAGAGCATATTCAACGGTTAGCTAAATTGGTGGCAGTTTGCGATATCGAGGCGGATAAGGCACAAGCCCTGGGGGATAAATACGGAGCAAGGTCCTATACAGGCGTTGACGAACTGTTGCGCCGGGAATCAGGAGAGATCGATGTGGTTTCTGTATGCAGCCCCAACGGTTTGCACGCGGAGCATTCGATCAAAGCTTTGCAGGCGGGCGTACATGTCCTGTGTGAAAAGCCTATGGCGTTGTCGGTACAGGATTGCGGCGACATGATCAATGCGGCGGAAAGGGCCAATAAAAGGTTGTTCATCGTTAAACAGAACAGGTTTAACCCTCCCGTGGCGGCTGTCAAAAGGCTTATCGACGAACACAGGCTGGGTAAGATATATAGTGTACAGCTCAGCTGTTTTTGGAACAGGAACGAGGCCTACTATAAGAATTCATGGAAAGGTACGAAGGCGCTGGACGGGGGAACCCTGTACACGCAATTCAGCCATTTTATCGATCTGTTGTACTGGATGATCGGGGATGTGAAGGAAGTATCGGGGTTCACCGGTAATATGGGGCATGAAGGGGTCATTGAATTTGAGGACAACGGCGTGATCAGCCTGAAGTTTTACAATGGGGCCATCGGAACGGTGAATTATACGGTGAACAGTCACCAGAAGAATATGGAAGGTTCGCTTACCATCTTTGGGGAAAAAGGGACTGTGAAGATCGGTGGTCAATATCTGAATGAGCTGGAGTATCAGAATATCGACGGATATAAGATAGAGGATCTTCCTCCGGGGAATCCTCCTAACAATTATGGACAGTACCAGGGATCTATGTCCAATCATGATAAGGTGTATGAGAATTTGCTGGAGGTCCTGGGCGGCAACGGTATTATCGCCACCAACGGCTTTGAGGGTCTAAAGACGGTGGAGATCATCGATAAGATCTATTCAAATACAAAGGCGGTATGAGCGTTCGATATAAGCAGTCGGGGATTACCGACGATGTAAAATTCGGAGACCAGGTAACAGTAGTGCAGCCCGTCAATCTATATGGCTGTACCATCGGCAACAACACGTTTGTCGGTCCATTTGTGGAGATACAGAAAAACGCCAGGGTCGGCGATTTCTGTAAAGTGCAGTCCCATTCTTTTATCTGCGAGCTGGTGGAGATCGGTGATCATTGTTTTATAGGACACGGGGTCATGTTCATCAACGATCTTTTTTCCAATGGAGGTCCCGCGGGCGGAGACCCTTCCGGATGGAAGGGAACGAAGATTGGCGATCATGTTTCCATCGGATCCAACGCCACTATCCTACCCGTCGTCATTTGCAGCAATGTCGTCATCGGCGCTGGGTCCGTGGTGACAAAAGATATAAAAGAGCCCGGCATCTATGCAGGAAACCCGGCAAAAAAGCTGAGAAATATTTGAATATGAAGATCCCTTTTGTAGACCTGAAAGCCCAGTACCTATCTATTAAAAAAGACATCGATAAGGCGATAGCCGACGTGATCGAAGAAACCTCTTTTATCGGGGGTCATTTTGTAAAGGATTTTGAAAGAGATTTTGCCGCATTGTACGGCGTAAAGCATGTCATCGGCTGTGCCAATGGTACGGATGCGCTCTATATATTAATGAAAATGCTGGGGGTAGGGTCGGGCGATGAGGTCATTACGGTGGCGAACAGCTGGATATCCAGTTCGGAGACGATCACGCAGGCGGGGGCCAGACCGGTGTTCGTCGACGTGCACCCGGAATATTACAGTCTTGACGAAACCTTGCTGGAAGCAAGGATCAATTCCCGTACACGTGGAGTGATCGCGGTACACCTTCAGGGTCAGACCTGTGATATAGAGAAGATCAAATCCATATGCGACAAGCATGGGCTGTTCCTGCTGGAGGATTGCGCTCAATCTCATTTCTCGGAGTATAAAGGAGTGCGTGCGGGGTTGACGGGCGTAGCGGGATCGTTTAGTTTTTATCCCGGCAAGAACCTGGGAGCGTATGGGGACGCCGGCTGTATCATTACCAATGACGATGAACTGGCCACGAAATGCCGGATGTACGCGAACCATGGGGCCTTAAAAAAGCCGGATCACAGGATGGAAGGGATCAATAGCCGGCTGGACACCATACAGGCTGCGATCCTTAGCGCCAAGCTGCCCAATATCCTGCGATGGACCGATGCCCGGATCAAAAACGCCGGCATCTACGACAGCTGTCTGAAGGATATCCCCCGGATATGTCTTCCAAAGGTACGTCCGGCCTCGAGACATAGTTTTCACTTATACGTCATCCGTGCCGATCGCCGGGACGAACTGATGGCTTTTTTGAAAGAGCAGGGAGTTGAAACGGCCATCCATTATCCCGTAGCCTTACCCAATCTGCCTGCTTATAAATATCTTGGATATGCGCCTTCGGACTTCCCCGTGGCCACACGACTACAGTCCGAGATCCTTTCACTGCCGATGTACCCTGAGCTATCGGAATCCTCCATCGGCTATATAGCGGAAAAGATCAAGTTATTTTATGCCGGCGTTACAGCATAAGAATATCCTTATATTATCCCCTCAGAATTGGGGCCGGATGTTCGTTTCCAAGCATCATTATGCCGTCGGGCTGGCCCGGCTGGGTAACAAAGTATTCTTTCTGGACCCTCCCGAGCAGGGTACATCCGACCTTTCATCAGGCATCGAGATAAAATCTCTTCCGGATGCGGAGAACCTTTTCCTGATCAGGCATAAACTATGGTTCCCCTATGTATTGAAGTTCCATGCGATGCCTGTTTTTCACGCGGGTATGCGCCTGCATCTCAAAAAAGTCCTTAAGGCCATCGGCGAGCCCATTGACATCATATGGTCTTTCGACCTTGGCAACCTATACCCTTTCAAATTCTTTGGAGGCGTGGAACGCAGGATCTTTCATCCCGTGGACGAACCATTGATCCCTCAGGCGATAGAATCGGCCAGGGGCGCCGATGTCATTTTCTCTGTCACGACAGAGATCCTGGAGAAGTATAATAAATTCGGTATTCCCAGTCATTTTATCAACCATGGCGTTTCCGAAAACTTTCTGGCGCAGGCGCCGTCCGATGGCGCCGGTGGAGACGCTGTACGGATAGGGTTTTCCGGTAATCTTTTGCGCAGCGACGTAGACCGCGACACCTTCCTGCAGATCGTCCGGGAAAATCCGGCCATCCTATTCGAGTGCTGGGGCAGCTATAAGGACGGACAGTCCAATATTGGCGGATCGGCGGATAACGATACCCAAAAATTTATAGAGATTTTACTTGCTCTTCACAATGTTACGCTCCACGGCCCCGTTTCTTCAGAAAAACTGGCCAGGGAGATCCATCGGATGGATGGATTCCTGATATGCTATGATGTTCAAAAAGATCAAAGCAAAGGGACCAACTATCATAAAGTGATGGAATATATCAGCACGGGTAAGGTAATCATCTCGAACAATGTCACCACTTACAGACAGCAACCAGATCTTGTGCAGATGGTAGAGAGCAGAGAGGACAACCGTCAGCTGCCTGCATTATTCAGGAAAGTGACCAGTGAACTGGCTTACCATAACTCCCCCGATCTGCAAACCAAACGGATCAGGTTTGCAAGAGATAATTCCTATGGACGACAATTGGAAAGGATCGAAGCCATCCTGGGCACAATAACCCCTCATAAGCGCAGTTAAATTTTCAATAAAATGGCATTGCTCAAAAACCGCTGGACGTTGAACTTCGATCTTCCCGGAGTCCTGTTTTGGTGTTTTATCGGGTTGATCTTTCCATTGGCGTATGGGACCCTCGGTCCGGCTTCGCTTGTCAAGACAGGCCTTTTCCTGGTCTGCTCTGTCTGCGCGGGCGAGATTGCACTCGGAAGTCTGCCGTTCATCAGGCGGATCCCCCCTCTCCTGAGGACGGGTGCTTTAATGACGATGGGAACTTATATACTTTTCTTTGTCTTTGCCCTTCTGCCCTATCCCATTCTCTTTTATGTCCTGTCCGGGTTCATGGCAGTTTTGTTTGTTTTAAAAAGCCGGATCAGCCGAACTTTTGACCTGACAGGCCTGGCGGCCGTCTTACCCATTTGCGTATTGCTTTTCTATACCACGGACGTCCGGCTGGCGTCTTCACCGACCTTTGTCGATGTTCCCGGGGATTACTTTTATTATAATGTGCTGGTCATTTCTCTGAGTAAGAACCTTTCCATCTATAATGCCTTGTTCCATACAGGCATCCCGATGAATTACCAGAGTCTGACATTCTTTTCGCCTGCGGCGCTGTCCTATGCCACGGGTATTTCCGCCCATGTGGCCTTACACGGCGTTTTTTCACCCATGATGAAGGTGTTGTCTTTTTCCATGCTGGGCGCGTCCATCGTACAGATGTGCCGGTGGGTAAAAGGCGAGGAAAAGACCCCGGCATATTCCTGGAAGTACTATGCAGCTGCCTCGACAGCCCTTCTTCTTCTCGCGCCCCTTCACCCTTTGTACCTGGCAAAGCTCGATATAAAGAATACTATCTTTTTGGGAGAGGGTTATCTCCTGCCCCTGGGAGTGATGGGCTTTGCATTCGCCGTATTCTTATTCGGGGTTCTTAATTTCTTTTTTTTCTCAGATGAAAAAAAGAATTATGCGGAGATAGGGGTTTTTGTCGTTCTCCTGTCTTCCATTGCCGCCGTTAAGACGGCGATGTTCTTCCCCTTGTTGGCTTTTTTGGGACTGTATTCCATCATCAGCTGGATAAAAGACAGGAAGGACAGACGTATCGTATATGTATTCCTGGCGTTTGCCGGCGGAATGCTGATCATGCAGATCTTTTTTGGCAATGCGGGGGGGATGATCAGGAACAGCCTTACATTGCATGAAGGATATTTTACGGTCCTTTTTAGCCGGGCTATCGAGAAGTTCCATCGCGCTCCTACTGCGGGCAATCTATTGCTGTTCTTTTCCTTTACATTTATTTTGTGGATGGGGTTGAAAACGGTCCTTTTTTCGAGCGCGCTTTTTAGCAGGAAGACCTATTTCTCCGGAACCTGGCCTATCATCGTCGCCGCATTAGGAGCTGTCCTGGTATCCCTGCTGCCCGGATTTTTGATAAAAATATCAATGGTTGATGAAAAGGGCGTCCTATTGCAAGACGACACCTTTGATACGGGACAATTTTCCAGGGCAGGCTTTTTTATTTGTACTGCTGTTGGCGTGGTATGCCTCTTATTATTGTGGGGGATGCAAACCGGGATCAAAAGGCGGTTGTTGCAGGCGGTGGTGCTTGTCTGGTTCGGTTTTGCCTTTGCGTCTTTTCTCATGCTGCTGCGGCAAGCTCCCGGCCAGTCTTATGCCGATGGGAAATGGGAGTCGGAGGTCGAGGCGGATTTTCGTCATGACCGCCCGAAACAGATGGGCATGATATCTAATTTCTATTATTCCGGTCAGTCGCTGATGACAAAGGGGGTGTACCCCTGGTGGACTTGCAGTAAAAGGGGCGCTGACCTTGGATATGTCTGTACATTGAAATCGAACTACAGAAATATTTTGCTGGAGAACCTGCTAAGTGATACGATTGACAAAAAGGAGAAACTGGATATTGTCCGGCGGATGGAAAGAGAAGGTGTGGATGCATTGGTCGCCACGCCTGTCAATAAGGAAAAATTCAACAAACTGGAGGCGGACTCCATCCTTTTTCAGTCGAAAGATTCAAAATGGATATATAAGATCAGTTCATTTTAGATAAAAACATATACCCTCTTTTATGTTAATTTCTGTGGTTTCACCTGTTTATGGATGCAAAGCTTGTCTGGATGAATTGCATGCACGATTGGTTCAAACATTGGAAGGTCTGACTGACAGCTTTGAGATCATCCTCGTAAATGATGCCAGTCCGGATGCTCCCTGGGAGTTGATCAAAGACCTGGCTCAACGCGACAAAAGGGTTAAAGGCATCAATTTGTCCCGGAATTTCGGACAACACTATGCCTTGAGGGCGGGGCTTGATCATTCCAAAGGCGATTGGGTCATTGTTATGGATTGCGATCTTCAATGTGACCCCGCGGAGATCATAAAATTATATGAAAAGGCTAAAGAAGGATACGATGTCGTTTTTACTAAAATAAAGCAAAAAAAGGAGCCTTATTTCAAGGCGCTGACTTCGGAGATGTTCTATAATGTCTATAATTATCTGACGGGAATGAAGATCGAGAAGTCGCTTTCCTCTATGAATATCGCCAATAGAAGGGTGGTCGATGTGATCCGGTCGATGAAGGAACACCACCAGGTACATTTTCTATTTCTAAAATGGGCGGGCTTTCGATCGGCCATTATCGAGATTGACCATAATAAGCGATTTGCAGGCAAGAGCTCTTATGACTTCAAAAAACGTATCAGACTGGCCGTAAACACTTTTCTTACCTTTTCGGATAAACCTTTACGTCTTGCTATCCGGCTGGGGTTTTATCTATCCTGCGTTTCAGCAGTATTCATGACATATAAGATCGTCGGATCATTGCTGCATGGACACCAGGTCCTGGGATGGGCAAGCTTGATAGCCTCTATCTTTTTTTCCACCGGCCTGATCATTTCGGTATTAGGAGTGGTGGGTCTGTATGTGGGGAAGATTTTTGAGGAAGTAAAGGACAGACCCTTGTATGTTGCTAAGGACCTTTTGAATTTTAATGAGTAATGGAAAACATTACACCTATAAGGAACCTGGTAGTCGGTGCAAACAGCATATTGGCCAGGCAACTCATCGACCTGTTGTTATCGAAAGGTCAGCAGGTAAGCGGGGTCTATCATCAGCACCGGAATAATCTTGTCGAAGGCATTGATCATTACAGGAGCGATCAGTTAGACGGGATAAAGACAATATTTGACAAGGTCTTTATTATAAGCGCTTTTATCCCCGACCGGACGCATGTGAAAGGAGCAGCGCTTTCTCAATCCCTTTTTGATGTCAACGTATCATTGATAAATTCTGTTTGCGAAAAATTTCCGTCGGCCAGGATCATTTATACCTCGTCGGTTTCCGTCTATGGTGCAGATGCATGCGTCAAAGACGAACGCAGCGATTGTAATCCGGCAACGGAATATGGAGTATCCAAACTTTGGGGGGAAAAGATCGTCGGTAGTCATGACCATTATGCTATTGTCAGGATATCTTCCATGTATGGGATAGGGATGAAAGAAACGACCTTTATCCCCTTTGCTATCAATAGTGCTTTGAAAAAGAATGCAATAGACCTTTTGGGAGACGGCAGCAGGGCACAGAACTATATCCAGGTGAGGGATGTTGCCAAATGTTTGTATCTGGCTTCCGAGACAAAAGAAAATGAGATTTTCCTTGCCACAGCGATGGGGTCTGTCACTAACCTTCAACTCGCCTCCACGATACAGGAGATCACGGGTTGCTCGATCAATTTCAAAGGTGAGGACGCTACCCCGTCCTCCTATTATAATAACGAAAGGACGAGGTTTCTCACCGGGTTTTTGCCGGACATAGGGTTGATCACCGGTATTAAAGAATTAATAGAATGGAAAAGAAAAATGTCTTAGTCACAGGGATAGGTGGTAATGTGGGGCAGGGTATCGTTCGTAATATCCGCAAAACAGGGTTCGAAATACGTGTCGTTGGAACGAACATAAGTAATTTTTCAGCCGGCAACCATCTCTGCGACGGCTTTTATAAAGTCCCTTATGCGTATGAAAGCAGCTTTATTGCCGAAGTAAAAGAGATCGTAGCCAAAGAACGGATCGACCTGATCATTCCTTCCACAGACTATGAGGTTTATTATTTGTCGGCCCATCAGAAAGAATTAGGCTGCGAAGTGGCTGCATCTGAACCTGCTGTTGCCGGAGCTTATCTTGACAAATATCTGACTGCGGACCTGCATGGTCAATTTGGTGTGCCTTTTGCTGCCACGTTCCTGCCGTCGGCCTATGATCACCGGTTCAAAGAGTTTATTGTAAAGCCCAGAAAAGGGAGAGGGTCAAGAGGCCTTTTTTTCAACCCTCCGAATATATCAAAATTTTCCGACGAAGAATACATCGTTCAGGAACTCTGCAAGGGGCAGGAGGTGACAACTGCGTTTTATGTCGACGCCGGCAACCATCTGCATGGTCATATAACCATGTCAAGGTCCCTTGAGAACGGAACTACTACCTATTGCGCTGTGACACGTACGTATGACTATCAATTTCAGGAACTGCTCACAAACCTGGCGGCCCATATACCCATTAAAGGCGCGGCCAATATTCAATCGATCATCACCGGCAAAGGGGAAATAATCCCTTTTGAGGTCAATTGCAGGATATCCGGGACCAACTCTATAAGATCTAATTTTGGGTTTGAGGATGTGAGATATACGCTAGAAGAGCTGCTGTATGGCCGAAAGCCAACCCCCGTTCGAGTTACCGACGGTGTTGCCGTAAGGATACTGATGGATGTCATTTATCCGGGACAAACAGGCTCGGAGGGTCTTACAGACAACCAAACCCCATTTTTTATTTATTAATGATGAGCTTGAAAATTAAGTATGTACTTTTTGATGCAGCCAATACACTGATCTGGAAACCCGGGCTTTTTCACCGGTACATAGCTGCTCTTGAGCAGAATGGTATTTCGGTAGACCCCCATGACCTTAGAAGGAATCACAAGCTGCTTAGCGAAGCCCTGAAATTCCCGGACAGGACATCCGAGACATTTTATGCGTATTTCAATTCGGAAGTATTGCTTTCATTAGGTATCATTCCGGGGGAGAAATTGTTAAAGGATATATTTGACGCCTGTACTTATCTTGAATGGAATAAGTATGAGGACACCGTTTTCCTGGATCAGCTGGATCTTCCGCTGGGGATATTGTCTAATTTCAATAAGTCTTTACAGACGCATATAAAAGGTTTGTTTGGCGACCGATTTCGAAACATCATCGTTTCTGAAGAAGTGGGGGTTGCCAAGCCGGCTGCGGAATTTTACAAGGGGGCTATCCGGACGATTGGGGTGGATCCCGGTGAGATATTATATATTGGCGATTCGCTTAAGCTGGATGTGATCCCTGCCATGGCATGCGGTCTGCAGGCCTGGCTGATAGACAGGGATGGGTGGTTCCGGGCCGTTGATAGAAGGATCGGTTCTTTTTCGGAGATAGCGGCTATTTGTAATAAGCAATGATGAAAAGACTCGCAATTATAGGTTCCGGCGATCTGGGTATGCTTATCGCCTTTCATGCCAGGCAGCGAGGTTACTTGATTGCCGGCTTTTTCAATGATTTTATGTCTGCCGGCGCAATGGTGGATGGGGCTCCTATCCTGGGTGGTGTTGATCACGTCCAGGAAATCTTTGAGGAAGGAAGGTTTGATGAGTTGATGATCGGGATAGGTTACAAGCATTTTGAAGCCAGGAAAAACCTTTTCCTGCGGTTTGAGGGGAGGGTTCCCTTTGGCACAGTCATACACAAGGATGTCTCGATGGCAAGCTCCTGTGTCATTGGAAAAGGAAGTTTTATCCTTCCCGGATGCGTCCTTGACAATAACGTACGTATAGGCGACAATGTGTTGATCAACGTAGGTTCCACGATCGCTCACGATACCACTATCGGAGATCATAGCTTTCTCTCGCCGAGGGTGGCAATTGCCGGGTTTGTTCATATTGGAGAATGTTGTAATATTGGAATAAATACCACCATTATCGATAATATTACTATTGGCAATGACGTTCAAACAGGAGGCGGAACGGTGGTTATCAAGGATTTGCTTGAAAAAGGGGTATATGTTGGGAACCCTGCAAGATGTATCAGATAAGAATGGGAAATGGATAAAGTATATTTTCCGAATTTAAATGGTCTGCGCTTTATTGCTGCCTTTCTGGTGATCATTCACCATTTGGAGCAGTTTAAATCCATGTTCGGGTTGCCGAACAACTGGAAAAACCCGTTCGTATCCATCGTCGGTCCTTTGGGGGTGGTACTTTTCTTTGTGTTAAGCGGTTTTCTCATCACTTACCTGTTAATGGCGGAAGAGCGGAAGACAGGCACCATCGCGATACGTAAATTCTATATCAGAAGGATTTTACGGATATGGCCTCTCTACTACCTGATTGTACTGGCAGGATTTTTTTTGCTGAACCATCTATCCTTGCTGAATGTCGGCGATCTGTCCCGGGCTGTCTGGGTAGATGGCTGGCCGAAACTTTTATTGTTTGTCCTGTTCCTCCCTAATATAGCATATGCTTTTTTTCTGCCGGTGCCGTTTGTTTCCCAATCCTGGTCGGTGGGCGTAGAAGAGCAGTTCTACCTGATATGGCCTTGGCTGATGAAAAAGACAAAGAATAAGAAGCGGGCGTTGTTCGGTGTACTGGCAGTCTATCTTTTGGTGAAATTCTTATTGCAGCTGGCTCATAAATTTGCTTCGAATAGTAACGTGGAGCTGGTATACGGCATTTGGGGAAATTTCAGCATTGATTGCATGGCCATCGGCGGGATCTACGCTTTACTGCTGTTCCGTAACGCGCCGGCATTGAAGATATTATTTAACAGGGGCGTCCAGTTTGGCACCTATTTATTGCTTGTCTTACTGCTGATCACCGGAACAGTTGTACCTCATGTTCATTTCGAGGTGTATGCCCTGCTTTTTGGTATTGTCATCATCAACCTGGCTGCCAATCCCCGGCGTTTGTTCAGTCTTGACACCCCATGGCTCAATTATCTGGGTACGATATCGTACGGCCTGTATATGTATCACGCGATCGCAATCGTCGCTGGGTTACGTCTGCTAAGCAGTGCGGGTATTCATTCTGGGGTGATACAATATGCCGTGAGCATACTTTTTGCTATTATCATTTCTTCAGTGTCATATGAATTTTTTGAAAAGAAATATATAAGAATGAAAGCGAGGTTTTCGGAGGTCATCAGCGGCGAAAATGCCTCGAAGGCGCCGGAAAATACACTTAAGCCACTATCCACTCAAAGTCATGAAAGTAATACCATTTAACAAGCCATATCTGACCGGAAAGGAAACGGTCTACATCCAGGAAGCGGTGTCTGCGGGAAAGATCTCGGGGGATGGGATGTTTACTGCAAAGTGCCATCAGTTCTTTGAAAACCGGTACGGTTTTAAAAAGGTGCTGCTGACGACTTCCTGTACCGATGCCCTGGAAATGGCTGCCATTCTTATCAATATCCAGCCGGGAGATGAGGTGATCATCCCATCCTATACTTTTGTTTCCACGGTAAATGCGTTTGTGCTGAGAGGTGCCAAAATAGTCTTTGCGGACAGTTATCCGTGGCATCCCAATATCGATGCGACAAAGATTGAGTCATTGATCACATCCAGGACAAAAGCCATCGTGCCGGTGCACTATGCGGGTGCTGCCTGCGATATGGACCTGATCATGTCCATCGCCCGGAAGCATGGGTTATTTGTCGTGGAGGATGCGGCGCAGGCTATCGACAGTTACTATACGGGTGCTAACGGTATCCGGAAACCCCTGGGAAGCATCGGTCATCTGGCGGCATTCTCATTCCATGAAACCAAGAATATCATTTCCGGGGAAGGGGGCATGCTGGTCATCAATGACGAGCATTTTATCGAAAGAGCGGAGATCATCCGGGAAAAAGGCACCAACAGATCACAATTTTTCAGGGGAGAGGTAGACAAATACGGCTGGGTGGATATAGGTTCTTCTTTCCTGCCTTCCGACATTATAGCGGCATTTTTATATGCGCAGCTTGAAAATCTCGACAGGATACAAAAGAGACGTGCCTTCCTGTGGCAACAATACCGGGAGCATCTGGAACCTATGAAGGACTATTTTGACCTGCCTACGCTGGCCCCTTATGCTACGGAGAATGCGCATATGTTCTATATCGTCTGTAATAGTCTGGAGGAAAGAACGGCCCTGATCAATAAATGCAAAAAGCAGAATATACATCCTGTTTTTCATTACCTGTCCCTGCACAAAAGCCCCTATTTCCACAGCCGGCATGATGGCAGGGACTTGCCTAACTGCGACAGGTTCTCCGACTGTCTCCTGCGGTTGCCCATGTTTTACGAGCTTGCTGATGAGGATCAATTACAGATCGCTCATATACTCAGCTCTGTCAGGGAACTTCAGCCCATCCAATAACGCAACGTTGCCTTAGCATGAAGATACTTGTCGTCGGCTCTGATAAAATAGAGGCCCTGGAAAACTCTTATGTACAATATATCAGGGAAATGGGTGCAGAAGTCGCTGTTTTTCCTGCCCAAACCCAATTCCATGCCTATTATAATAAAAGCATACTGAACAAGCTGACTTACCGGCTGGGGATCTCGGGCGTGCTTCGGCGGATAAACCAGCAGCTAAAAGAAAGGATCGGGGCGCTGACGCCGGATGTCATATGGGTCTTCAAGGGGATGGAAGTATTTCCTTCTACCCTTTACTGGGCAAAAGAAAGAGGTATCCGGCTGGCGAATTACAATCCCGATAATCCATTTTTGTTTTCCGGCAGGGGCAGCGGTAATAAGAACGTCACCAACAGCATCGGTCTGTTCGATCTTCATTTTACCTATAATCAAGGTGTGAAGGAGGAGTTTGAAAGGCGGTTCAGCATGCCTGTCGCGGACCTTCCCTTTGGATTTGATATTCCGGAGGCCGTCTATCAGCAGGCAGTGAGCGAAAAGGAAGTATTGAAGCTGTGTTTTTTGGGCAACCCGGATGAAATACGGGCTTCTTTTATCACAAAGATGGCTGAGTCCGGCCTCCCCATCGATGTTTACGGCAATAATTGGAAGAGGTTCCTCAGACATGAGAACATACAGATCTTCGATTCAGTATATGGGGTCGATTTCTGGAAAGTGCTTAGAAGATACAGGGTACAGCTGAACCTGATGCGACCGCATAACCCGGATTCCCACAATATGCGGACCTTTGAGGTCCCTGGTATTGGCGGCATCATGCTGGCGCCCCTGACAAAGGAGCATGCGTTGTTCTTTGAGGCGGATAAGGAGGTTTTTTTCTACAGGAGCCTTCCGGAGGCGGCGGACAAGGCCCGGCAACTGATAGATATGAGTCATGAGGAGGCGGAGGTAATAAGGGCGGCGGCCAGGGAAAGGTCGCTGGAGTCGGGGTATAGCTACCGTGACCGGTCAGCCCTGGTTTACGACCGGATGATCCAATTGTTGAAAGCGCCCCTCTAAACTACCAGGCGGGAAGTTCCCGGAAATTAAATAATTTTGTCAACTGAACTGATCCATCGTATAAAGTAAACCTGATTGAAAAGGTATATATACTCAATAGGGATATTGGTGATGTTCATATTATCCCTGGTCACGGACATGTACAAAGCCCTTTCGGTGAGCTTTACCATACTGCTGTTGGTGATGTTGCTGGATAAAATGGGCCGTGGCATCGTTCTTAGGGAGATCATTGCCTTCCTTTATGCATTCACCTGTCTGCTGATGCCTTCTGTGGGATATACGTGGTACACAAGGGCTAATTTTCTGGCAAGATTATGGTTTAAGTATATGCGGGTGCCGGAGTCCGTCTATTTTTCCTTTGCATTTCCCTCCATAGCGCTTTTTTGTCTGGCCCTCACACTGCCTTTTCCCGCGGCCAGGGACTATGAACAGGGAGAAGGGATAAAAATGCTGACGGATAGGATCAGGGCTATTCTGCCGGCCCATAAAAATGTCGCGATGATCCTGCTTATCACAGGGACCGTCGTCCTCTACCTGGTCCAATACCTTCCCCTGGGTCTTCAATATTTCGCTACCCTTATTTTTTTCAGCTCTTTTGCCGGACTGCTATATCTTTATTTTTCCGAAGGTTTCCGCAATAAGAAATGGATCATAAGAGGATTTGTCGCCTTTATCCTTTATAATGCCATCAGTGGAGGGATGTTCACCATCGTCGCCTATATGGGTATCAATGTCGCCTCGTTCATGTTGTTGGGTCGTAAGACCAGCTTTTTGAAAAAGGCGGGCATCTTCCTGCTGGCAGCCGTCTTTTTTATCGTTTTGCAGAATGTAAAAGTATCCTTTCGCAGCCAGCTATGGACAACCAAGTACTATCAGGGCAGCAGGGTCGGGCTGTTTGCCAGCCTTTTTTGGGAGAATCTCCAAAAAGGGGGGGAGCTCATAACGAATACAGATGCTTTTTTCCCTGTGTATACCCGGGCTAACCAGGGGTTTATCGTGTCCCTGGTGATGACAAGGATACCCAGGTCCCGGCCTTTTGACGGCGGGGCTACACTTGCGAAGAACTTCGCTTCGGCCTTTGTTCCCCGGTTCCTTTGGCCGGATAAGCCGGAGGCAGGTGGAAAATTCAATATGAAATATTATACAGGATATAACATCGAAGGGTTTTCGATGAATGTCGGGCCGCTGGGAGAGGCTTATGGCAGCTTTGGTCCGGGAATTGGGATCATCTATATGTTCCTGCTGGGGTTGTTTATACGATGGGCCTATGCACGGGTGTTCCATATTGCCAGGCGGATCCCTCTGCTGGTCTGCTGGGTTCCTGTATTGTTTTACCAAGTGATCAGCTCTTCGGAGACAGATAGCCTGACGCTGTTCAATTCTATTCTTAAATCCGCTCTTTTTGTCTGGCTGGTGTATAAGATACAGCCACATTGGTTCGGGGTCAAGCGGGTTTCCCGGCGCCGTGTGCCTCGCGGCACACCGGCAACCGGCCAAATAGGCGCATAGCCGCATTTCTTACCATGAAGATCAGGTATTTTATCAGGAAGAGGACAACGGGTTATTTTAGCATAGAAGAGATATTTTCTTCCATCTGCCGTCACCTGAAGGGATCACCGGATTTGGGATTGGACTGTGAACTGGACGAGGTCCCTTTTCATTTCAGCCCGATGAATTTCTTCAGGAATATCTTTTATGTGAGACGCCGGCAGGGCGAGATCAATCATATCACCGGGGATATCCACTATGCCATCCTGGGCTGCAGCCGGAAGAACCTCAATGTATTGACCATTCATGATTGCGTGATCCTTACAAAATATCGCAGATGGGATATTCGTTATTGGATCTTTCGGATCCTGTGGTATGAATGGCCGATGGCCAAGGCGGACATTGTGACCGTCATTTCGGAGAAGACGAAGAATGAACTGGTAAAGGGGATCTGGTCGGGAAGGAAGAAGATCCGGGTAGTGAATAATTTCGTGGACCCTGTTTTTACGTATACTCCCCGAAAATTCAAAGAGACAAAACCTGTATTTTTATTTATAGGGTCTACGCCGAATAAAAATCTGGACAAGGTACTGGAAGCAATAGCAGGCGTCGATTGCAAGCTGGATATCGTCGGGAAGCTGTCTGCGTCGCAGCAGGTCTTTATCGAAAACAACAAGCTGGATGTGAGCGTCTCCTATGGGTTGTCGAGGGCTGAGATCGTGGAGAAATATATTCAGTCCGATCTTGTATTGTTCCCTTCGCTGTACGAAGGATTCGGAATGCTGATCGTCGAAGCCAATGCGGTAGGAAGGCCCGTGGTCACCAGCGACATCTCTCCGCTGAGGGAAGTAGCAGCGGATGCGGCCATCCTGGTGGACCCTTATGACGCCGGCGCTATTCGGGACGCCGTTCTGAAAATAATACGGGACGAAACCTTGAGGGAACGATTGATCGCCAATGGCCGGATAAACGTGAAACGTTTTCAGATTGAAACCATCATTAAAAACTATATCAGGATTTACGAATGTGTGGAATAGCCGGCATCTTGCAGTTTAACAGTTCAGTTCCGCCGGGAATGATCCGTCGCATGACGGAAGCCATGGCTCACAGGGGGCCGGATGCTATGAGCTTTTTCGAAGAGGAAGGTCTTGCCTTTGGACACCGGCGCCTCTCCATCATCGATCTCTCCACTGCGGCCAATCAACCCTTTGCGGACCATTCCGGACGGTACGTCATCGTCTTTAACGGAGAGATCTACAATTACAGGGAAGTAAAACAACAACTGCCCGACTATCCTTTTCATACTACCAGCGATACGGAGGTTTTGCTGGCTGCTTATCTGAAATGGGGCGAACGCTGTCTGGAGCGCATGCGAGGAATGTTTGCATTCGCCGTCTGGGACAGGAACGCTAAAGAGCTTTTTATAGCGAGGGATGGGATGGGGGTAAAGCCGCTTTATTATTATCAGGATAATGATCGCCTGATCTTTGCCTCGGAGATAAGGGCTATCCTTTCCACAGGTGCGATGACGAAGAGGCTGAACCCAGGAGCGCTGCTGGACTATTTCAGCTATCAGTCCGTCACTTCTCCCGATTCATTGATCGAAGGGGTCAGTCAGCTAGAGGCCGGCACCTGGATGAGATGGAAGGGAAAAAAGACGGAAAGTAAGCGATACTGGGATGTCGCCAGGAATGCGGTGGATTTTGATATGGCTGATCATGCGGCCGTAAAAAAGCAGATCAACCACCTTATGCTGCAGTCCATCAGACGGAGGTTGGTGAGCGATGTTCCCGTGGGGGCTTTTCTTTCGGGAGGTATCGATTCCAGCGTCGTGGTAGGATTGATGGCTGAAGCCGGACCTGACCGGCCCAATACATTTAATATCGCTTTCGAGGAAAAGGAGTTTGATGAATCGCACTATGCGGAAATAATAGCAAAGAAATTTAATACCAACCATACCCGGCTGCTGTTGAAGCCAGCTGATTTTCTGGATGAGCTGCAAAATGCGCTTGACGCCATGGATACGCCTAGCGGGGATGGCGTCAATACCTATGTAGTGTCGAAGGCTATCCGGAAGAACGGGATGACGGTGGCGTTGTCCGGTGTAGGAGGTGATGAGCTTTTTGCCGGCTATCCCATTTTCAACCAGTACCTGGGTCTGAAAGGAAAAAACTTTTTATGGGGGCTTCCTCCGGCAATAAGAAAAATGGCGGCCGGTCTGTTGCCGGGATCATCACGGGGAAGGCAGGGACGGATCAAACAGTTGCTGCAATCTTCTTCATCCTCGATAGAGGATCTCTACCCGGTGTTTCGTCAGCTATTGTCACCGTCGCTTATCAGGGAACTTACGACCCTGGCTCCTGGAAAGACTTTTACGACAGCAGTTCAACAGGAATTGGCAAGAAGGCGTGACTGTATCGGCCTGCTTCCCCTGCTAAGCCAGGTATCGGTGGCGGAATATCTCGGGTATACGCAGCACACCTTGTTAAAGGACACGGACCAGATGAGTATGGCCGTATCCCTGGAAGTGCGTGAACCATTTTTCGACCTGGACCTTGTATCGTTCGTCCTGGCCATCCCTGACTCTCTGAAAAGACCAGTATATCCCAAAAGCCTGTTGGTGGAATCCCTTAAACCCTTATTGCCGGACGAAGTAGTACATCGAAAGAAACAGGGGTTTCTCTTTCCCTGGAACGTATGGCTGAAGAATGAGCTCCGTCCCTTTTGCGAAGAGAGGATCAACCATGCGGCCCGCCGGCCGTTCATCGACGGAGCAAAACTGACCGATTATTGGAAGAAATTCCTGGCCGGCGACGACAGCATCCGATGGGGAGAGATATGGCTGTTCGTCGTGCTGGAATACTGGCTGGAAAAGAATGGAATAGAATGATAAATCGATAAATAGCAACCGGATTATTCATGAAGGATTACAGGATAGGGATCATCGGGGCCGGATCGATCGTGGAAAGCAATCATCTCCCGGCTATTGCTTCTCTTTCACAGGTGGGGTTTGCATGGATCTATGATAAGAATGCGGCAAGGAGCGCAATGGTTTCGAAGATGTATGGAGTGCCTGTTCTTGAAGAAGCGTCGTTCGACCGTGCCATCGGAGAAGTGGATATTTGTTTACTGGGCATTCCTTACGGAACGCGGAAGCCGTATGTCGACCTGTGCAGGCAAGGTAGTAAGGCCATTGTGATAGAAAAACCTTTTGCATTTTCAAAAGAGGAGCACCTGGCCGTTTGTGAGGGTTTTAGCGACTGGGCGATCGCTGTAAATTTTCAAAGACGTTTTTACAGGTCGGTGGATATTCTCAGGCAGATAAACCGCACGCGGCCGTTGGGACATCTCCGGTCCGTCCGCTTCATACAGGGTAATTTTACGCTCAAGGGGGGATCGGGGTATTTATCCAGCGCCAGTCTGGCAGGGGGCGGAGTGATCGCCGAAAGCGCCAGTCATATCCTTGACATAATCCTTTTGATCACTGGGGCAAAAAACGTCCGTCTGCTTGAAATACGTAGTCTGCATCAGGATGGCCTGGACTATGATTCTGTCTTTGATAGTCTTATCACGACGGAGGATGCCGAGATCCCGGTCCATTGTGAAATATCCACGCTGCGCAATCTTGCGGGCGGCCTTTATCTGGAGTTTGACAATGGTCTGCTGACCTGTGACCTTTCGCCTGATGGGAAGATATTTCTCCGTAACAAGGTAAACAGTTCGATCGAATACTCTTTGACAGGGGAGGGCTCGTATGAGAGCGCGCAATGCCAGGCCACCCGCATCAATGAAGCATTCCTGATCTTTTGGCAGCAGTTCGTACTTGGTCTGCAAAAAAAGGAAGTAAATTTAACCAGCGCATCCAGCAGCGTGCTGACATCTTCGTGGCTGGAAGGCATCTACAAGAGAATAAAAATATGACCAGGATAGGGATATTGGGGGCCAGCAGTCAAACAGGATCTTCCGTCGCCTTTTTTCTCAGGAAATTCCCGGAAACAGAAGTCATTTGTTTTATAAGATCTTCGTACAGTAAAGTCTTTTTTGAATTAACGGGGATACCGTACCGGCAGGTCGATACGAATGATGAGAACGCCCTCCGGCAAAACATCGGCGAGATGGATGTCATACTGGATTTTGGCTATCCGACAGGACAGCTGCACGAGATCCTCGGCCGATCGAAGGACAATATCGGGAAGGTCTTCAAGGCGTTGAAACCGGGGAGTCTTTATTTTTATATGAGCAGTATTATGGCTTACGGGATGCCTGAAACTGAAAAATGGGTCCGTCATTATCGCCTGCCACGGACGTCTTATGCTTATATAAAAAGATCCATAGAAAAATACACCTTCAGGCTTGGGAAAAGGTCTGGTATAAAAGTGTTCAATTTTCGCCTTGGTCAGGTGCATGGGTTTCTGCAGTCGGTGAACGGGTCCTTCCGGAAGAAACTTTCAGACACCAATATAGCGCTGGTGGACGGCCATGCGGAGGACCCTGCGAACGTCATCTTTATCCACCCGTTATGCGAAGCCATTGTCCGGTGTATACAGGGTAAGCATCAGCCGGGACTCTACACGCTGGTGGCGAATCCGCAATGGACCCTGAAGGAATTATATGATTACTATCTCCATTACTATAGTCTGACGCCGCATGTCGAATATTTTCCCGGAGAGGATAAAAAAAAGGGTCGGACCGGGCTTATTCAACGATGTCTTAACCTGGCCAAGCCCTATAGGTCGTTATTAGAAACCTATGTGTTAATGCGGTTCCCCGCCATGGCGGTCAAGCTAAAAGGACGGTATCGCCGGGGGGAATTATCACTCCGGAGTAATTCCATTATCAGCGGCATGGATTATGTAGACTATAATCTTCTGGGGACGCCTTCGGTCCCTTCGATCCCGGGACTGACGGTCATGCCGGCAGAGGTACTAAAGATCGAAAAGGAGATGGAAGCGTATTATAACTCACTTATCTCAGCAAAATACGAATGACACCCATTTTATCCGTGATAATCCCTACGTTCCGCCGGACGGACAGCCTGCGTCGTCTTCTGGAGGCTCTGCTGGCCCAAAAGGGCGTACAACCTGAACTGATCGTGGTCGATCAGAATCCGGCGGGTTACCTGGATGGGGTGCTGCCTTCAGCGCCGTCGATCAGGCATATCGTACAACCGGTGGCAAACGCATCGAGCGCGAGGAACAGCGGCTTTCTTGCTTCCCGGGGCCAGATTATCCTTTTTATCGATGATGACCTGATCCCCGAAGATGATTTTTGTATCAGGGCCCTCGACATTTTCCGGATGTATCCGGAGATCGGATGTTTTTCGCCCCTGGTATACAATGCGGAAGGGAAGGACATAGCTTTGCGACAGGCGGGGACAAAATATACGGCGTCTTTCAAAGGTCCGGATGATATATTCGCGATCACGGATACTATCAGCGCCGCTCTTTTTTTTACGAGGGATTACTTCAGAAAGACCGGCGGGTTTGATCCCGCATTGTTCGAGTTCGCCCGGACGGCAGAAGACCAGGAACTATTTCTGCGTATGCAGAAAAGAAATCTTACCTTGTATTTTGTATCTTCCGTGGAGGTTTATCACGATGAGACGATCCCCGGCGGGTGTGATCTGCGAACGGCCGATTATTGGATCACCCGCGAAAAATGTATGAAAGCCTGGGCCTACCGGCACAGGATACATCATCATCCTCCCGGCGCCCTGTCTGCAAACGACCTTTTCCAACTTGCCCGTTCAGGTTTTTTGAACAAAGAAGTATTATCCTCCGGTTGGGGAAATATCAGGAAGCAGGCAAGATTATTATCGGCATCTATCAAATCCAGCGGAGAATTCCTGAATAACGTACCCCATCGGCATTCCGACGTAGAGAACATTGATCATTTAATCAATAAAAATACAACGAATGCGTAGCGTAGGGATCATTTTATTATTCGTCCTTTGCCGGATAACGGGTCTTATGGCGCAGGGGAGAGAGGAGTTTAACGGACCTTTTGCAGGCTGGGCCAATGTAAAAAAGCAATTCGGCGCCAAAGGTAATGGCAAGGACGACGATACAAAGGCGTTGCAAAGGGCCATCGACGAGTTGAGCAACCCGGTGATGCAATACAACACCGGCCCTCAGGGTTATATGGTGATCTATCTGCCGGCAGGGACTTACAATATCTCGTCTACGCTGGTGCTGAGAGGAAAGATCGGCGTCAGCATCATTGGGGAAGACCCGTCCCGTACTATTATCAGATGGACGGGTGGGGATAAGGACACCCTGTTTTGGGCAGACGGATCGGCTTATTTCAAGATCGCCCGTCTTACCTGGGATGCCGGGGGCAGAAAGGATATGGAGGGTGTCGGCATCCACTGGAAAAATAAGTGGAACGACGGCAAGACAAGAAGCTTTGCCTCTCTGAACATAGAACTTTCGGATAATTATTTCACCGGCGGATTCAAGTATGGCATATCCGGAGGGTATAATTTCAACGATTCGGAGATCGCCATCCGGCGCTGCGTCTTTAACAATTGTACAGTCGGTATCCTGATAACGGGGTTCAATGCCCTGGACTATTGGATCTGGGATTGTAAATTTCTTCAATGTGGCAGCGGGGTGGAATGTCATGACGGAGGGTATCATGTCTACAGGTCGTTTTTCTCCGGCTCTAAAGTATGCGACGTTCATAATTACCACGGCTATTATAATTCGGTGCGTGGCTGCTATTCCGTCAACTGCCGGAATTTTTCCGTCGATGAGACCCTCAGCGCCAATCCATTTAAAAGAACATTCCAGGACAATACGGTGGTTAACGCAGGAACGCTTCCCATTTGGTATTTTCATCTGGGTAAGCTTACGCTGTGGGGGAACAGGTTTTCGGCTCTCAGGGACACGAACAAGGTCATAGTATATACCCAAAGCTGGGCCAAGGGTATCTACGAGGTCATGTCATTGTATAATACATATCCCTATGCCAATCCAATCCTTATCAGCTCCAAACCCAACAAGATCTATTCCATCGGAGACAAGACCTCATCCGTGACAGCCTCTGCCGATGCTTTTTTGAAGGAGATGGATGCGCTTCCTCCCAAGGTCAGCCGTAAGATCTTCGAAGTCCCTACCGGTGCAAGTTCGGCTGCCATTCAATCCGTGCTGGATCAGGCGGCCGCACTCCGGGGACAAAGGCCTGTCGTACACTTTCCCATGGGAAATTATGTGATTGACAAGCCCCTGGTCATACCGGCCGGGACCGACATGCAATTGAAAGGGGATGGGCTGCTCTATGCTTCTGTGTTTATAAAAAAAGCCGGCGCTTTTACTGATGAACCGATCATCCTTGTAAAAGGGCCTAGTTATGCCGGCATTCAGGACCTGCAGATCGGACTGGATGGCGATAAAGATAATTCTCCCTGTATACAATTCGAGGGAGTGGACCAACCCGGCTCGCAGGCGCATCTTGATCAAATCTATTCGCATGCGGACACCTCCATTTCGCTCCGTGAATTGGACAATCTGTATGTACAGAAGGACAATTCCTTTTTTACGGACGGCAATGTCGTTTCCGGCGGACCCCTTGTCAAAAGAGGAGGAGGCACTGCCGGTCTGTATTGCTATGGCGGACAGTTCGAACATGTCAGGGTAGACAACAACGGAAGGTTCTTATCAAAAGATTGCTGGTGGGAGGGAGATACACGCGTACCGTTGGACCTGGAAGGCAATGGAACGATCTGCATAGACGGGGCCATGATCGCCCCCAATCGCGCCGACAGCACGCCTACCATTCGTATCGGAAGTTTCAAAGGGCATATCAGCCTGATGAATATGTACCTGCAGGGAGCGTTGCTTCCCCAGGGAAATAACTCTGACCTCAATCTCCTGGCCTGGAATATTCATTTTTACCACAAGATGGATCCGCTGGATTTCTTGCGCAATGGAGGCAGCTATAAGGGGGCCTTTCTGGGGCTCAATGCGCAGTGCTTTATACCGAATAGCCCTGTTTGTAAAGATATCATCTCTATCCCTGACCGTCAGCTGAATATCCAGGATATAAATACATTCGTCGACAAAGAGACTGCTTTTGACAGAATGAGCAGCCCAGTCCTGTATAAGAATCTTCCGGTCGGCAGCAGTAATATCTATCTGTCCAGGGTCAGTACCCCGGGAAAAACCAAAAATGCCATCGTATTCACCGCCCGATAGTATGGAAAAAAAGAAAATATTGGTTCTGGTCGATTGGTTCGCTCCCGGATATAAAGCGGGTGGCCCCATACAGTCCTGCGTAAATTTTGCCTTTTCTTTTAAGAACGAATTCGACATTTATGTTCTGACAACAGATACGGATCACGGAGAGCGTACCCCTTATGAAGGGATACCCACGGGTCGCTGGCTTGCCCATCTGCATCCTGATTTTAAAGTGAAATATCTACCCAAAGCCGACCTGAAAGCGACGCAGATAAAAAAGGAGATACAGGAATTGAATGCCGATTTTATCTATCTGAATCATCTTTTTTCTCCTCTTTTTGTGGTATATCCTCTTTGGTTGAAATACCGCCGGCAATTCAGCGGCCAGGTCGTCCTGTGCCCCAGGGGAGCCTTGTATGACAGCGCTCTTTCTGTCAAGCCCTGGAAGAAAACCCCTTTTTTAAAGATGTTCAGATGGATGGCCCTGCACAAACGCATCCTTTTCCATGCCACCAATGAAAGGGAGAAGACGGCGATCCTCCGGTTTTTCCCCGGCAGCAGGGTGCAGATAGCGGACAACCTGCCAAAGGCCGATCAGGGAGCGTACGAGAGCTGCCCCAAAAAAGAAGGTTTTGTAAAATGTATCTTTATCGCCAGGATCGTACCTATCAAGAACCTTTTATTTTTTCTAAGAGCGCTGGAAAAAGTAAAGGCAGACGTAGAGCTCACCATTGTCGGACCTGCGGAGGACAATGCTTACTGGGCGGAATGCAGCAAGGCGATAGACGGGTTGGGAAAGAACATAAAGGTCAGCTATCTGGGGCCCAGGCGTAATGATGAGCTGATGCCATTGTTACGGCAGCATCATATATTCGTGCTGCCGACCACGGGCGAGAATTTTGGACATTCTATCTTTGAGGCCTTGCTTGCGGGCAGACCCGTCCTTATCAGCGATCAGACCCCCTGGCTGGGTCTTGTCCCGAGAAAAGCAGGCTGGGACCTTCCGTTGACCGACACCGGTGGGTTTACCCGGGTCGTTGAAGAAGCGGCAGACTGGGATCAATCCACGTTCGACCAATGGGGTGGCGCTGCATGGTCCTATGCTAATGCATTTATTAAAAGTCCGGGACTCAGAGAACAATACCTTGATCTATTCCGGTGAAGAAAGACCGGAAAGTAAAAAATTCCCGGAATGGGACAATGTTTTTGCAGTTTTCCCGTTGAAATACAGGAGATAATATGAGCGAGGTTTTACGCCGGCAGGTGGATAATGCATCCTACAGGACAACGATCGACATTGGTGCTTCCCGTGGAAGGCAGATTATTTGGTATTTTGTAAATATTATTTTCTTCAAAAATTCGTTTAATATTTTTTCGGCGTTGAAAGTGCGGCTGCTGAAGTGGTTTGGCGCTGAATTGGGTAAGGGTGTGGTTATCAAACCCTCCGTAAACATAAAATTCCCCTGGAAGCTGAAGGTTGGGGACCATTCGTGGATCGGGGAAGAAGTATGGATCGACAATTTATCGGATGTGACCATCGGCAGCAATGTTACCCTTTCGCAAGGGAGTTTGCTACTCACGGGAACACATGATCATAGTAAGACCAGTTTCGACTTTCTATCCTATCCCATTGTCCTTGAGGACGGGGTATGGATTGGGGCAAAAGCCGTAGTCTATGGAGGAGTGATCTGCAGGACGCATAGTATCCTGGGGATAAACTCGGTAGCGGAGAAGGAATTAGATCCGTACACGATCTATAAAGGCAATCCGGCGGTGCCTGTGTTGCGACGGGTCATAGTGTAGTCCAATATCCTAATAATGAATAAAGCCTATTTGAAAGGCCTTAACTCGTTAAGGTTCTTAGCCGCTGCTTTTGTCATAATCAGTCATGGACAGCAATCGATAACAAAATTGGGATTCGATAAGTTCTCCGGTCTGGCCCTTTTTAACAGAGGTGGAGACGCTGTGGAATTTTTTTATGTCCTTTCCGGGTTCCTGATCACCTATTTATTGAGAGGGGAGCTGGGGCGCACCGGAACTATCTCGATCAGGGGTTTTTATATGCGCCGTGTCTTCCGTATCTGGCCGCTGTATTTCCTGGTCGTTGCCATTGGTTTTGGTTTCCTGGGAGTAATATATCCAAGGTTGACCGGTCAGCTTTTTTTCGATTTCCCGATCTGGAAGGGGATGGTCCTGTTCTTCTGTTTCCTGCCGAACCTGGCAACGTCCATGTATGCCACGGGGCTTTTATTTCCCTTAAGGACTATTGGTGTGGAAGAACAATTTTACCTTTTCTGGGCGCCCGTCGTAAAAAAGTTTCGTCATAAACTTCCATACCTGATCGGAAGCTTTATTGTAATTTCGTACGTATGGTATTGGCTGGTAATGTATGGGAACCTGCCGTTCTCAGAAACAGTACTGGCTTTTTTATCAACACAGAAATTCTATGCAATGGCGACAGGGGCGGCGTTTGGTTTGATCCAATTTAAATATGGAGAGCGGTATAAGCGTTCCTTCCTGGCTTCGCCCATAGCGCAATGGTTGTTAATTGCCGTCATTGTATTTTATTATCTCATCGGCTATGCTCCGGCGGAAGGGGTCCTGTTGCATTTCTGTATGTGTAGTCTTTACGGGCTGCTGATCATCAATTGCAATCTTTTAGACCGGCCGGTGGTCAATCTTGAGCGGAGGCCGTTGATCTACCTGGGTACTATTTCCTATGGCTTGTACATGTGTCATATGCTGGTGGATTACGGGCTGCGTTTTACCCTTATGAAGTTGCACGTGGAAAAGATCGGTCACCCCTTGCTGATCATGCCTCTTTATCATATTACGCTTATGGGCGGAGCCATCGTACTCGCCTCTTTATCCTATAAACATTACGAAAATTATTTTTTACGTTTAAACAGCGGTCAGCAGTCGTATCTACATCGTCTAAAGAACAGATATGCTTAGCAGCAAATCGATAATCAATCACCGGATCATAAAGGAGGCGCTCAGGATCCGGAAAGTAGAGGAAAAGTTTTTGGAGCTGTTCTCCCAGGGTAAGCTAAATGGTACTGTTCATACCTGTGTCGGACAGGAATTTTCCGCTGTTGCATTTGCAGGGCAGCTAAAAAAGATGGACTTTATTTTTTCCAACCATCGCTGTCATGGTCATTACATGGCGTTCACAGGCGATGTGCGGGGATTGCTCGCAGAGCTTCTGGGGAAAGCTTCCGGGACCTGCGGGGGTATCGGAAGCAGCCAGCACTTATGTCATAATAATTTTTTCTCCAATGGCATACAAGGGGGTATAGTGCCGGTGGCGGCCGGATATGCCCTTGGTAATAAATTAAAAAAAAACGGTGCTATCGGTGTGGTCTTCATCGGGGACGGTACGCTTGGCGAAGGAGCCCTGTACGAGACGATGAATATCATTTCCAGGTGGGAGATACCCTTGCTCATCGTTTGTGAGAATAACTTTTACGCGCAGTCCACCCCTCAGCATATAAACCTTGCCGGAGATATCCTTTCCAGGGCAAAGGCTTTTGGTATCCGCACTGGCCAGGGCGAAACCTCCTCACCGGAAGAGCTCATGCACAAGGCGCAACAAGCCATCGACTATGTGCGCGGCGAAACAAAACCCTGTTTTTTCCTGGTGGAGACTTACCGGCTGAACGCCCATTCCAAAGGGGATGATGACCGTGATCCGGCAGAAGTGGCGAGCTATGCTGAAAAAGACTTTCTCAATATCTTCCGGAACGAATCGCCTGCGTACTATCAAATGTATAAAGAAGTGGTGGACCAGGAAGTTGACTCCCTGGTGGAAGAGATCCTGCTGGAAGAGGAGCTTTCACCGGAGCGGTATCACCAGCATGAAGAACATCACACCGGAAATGCATGGACGCCCCTGGAAACGATCAATAAAAGACAGGTCGAGCTGCTCAATGCTTTTTTTAAAGAAAAGATTGCGGCGGACGAGAAGATGGTATTCCTTGGGGAGGATGTACTTTCTCCTTATGGCGGCGCTTTTAAGGTTGCAAAGGAGCTCTCCTTTCTGCGACCTGAAAGAGTTTTTTCCACCCCTATTTCGGAGGCGGCGCTCACGGGTATATCGAATGGTCTTGCCCTGAATGGTTTTAAGCCTTTTGCGGAGATCATGTTTGGGGATTTTATGACCCTGGCGTTCGACCAGATAGTCAACCATGCCTCTAAATTCCACCATATGTTCAATAAAAAAGTGAACTGCCCGGTGGTGATAAGGACTCCTATGGGCGGACGGAGAGGGTATGGCCCTACCCATTCGCAAACCCTGGACAAATTCCTGGTGGGCATCGACAATGTAAAGACAGTGGCATTAAATACACTGTTAGACCCCGGCCGTATTTACCAGAGCATATATAATGAACAGCATCCCGTCGTTGTGATAGAAAATAAGACTGATTACGGGAAAAAGATCGCTCAGCAGCAGCTGAAGAATTTTGTTTACGAGCACAACGAAGACCCTTTTCCGGTGGTGCGTATCCGTCCGGCTGTCTCTGCGCCTACGCTTACTATTGTCGCTTATGGCGGGATGGCGGATATGGTTGCAGGTATGCTGGAGCAGGTGTTCGCCGAGGCGGATCATAAGCCTGAGCTGATCGTTCCTTCGCTGATCTCGCATTTGCCGGTGGACCTGGTGGCGGCATCCGCCTCCCGCACGGGCAACCTGCTGGTGGTGGAAGAAGGCTCCGGTTTTGCCGGTATCGGCAGCGAACTGATCGCCGCAGTTACAGAAATAGTACCACATAAGATACACACCAGGAGGGTAACAGCCCTTCCGGTGCCCATCCCTTCCGTAAAATCCCTGGAAAATATCGTATTGCCCGACAAGAGCAGGATTCTGGATGAAATAAAAGCAAGCTTTCAGTAATGGGATTATTACAGGAAATACAGGTGCCACTTCTCGCCGTCAATGATACCAGTCTTACCGTGGTGGAAATAAATTTCACGAGTGGCAGCCAGGTAAAAAAGGGCGACATAGTAATGGTATTCGAAACATCCAAGACCACCTATGACGTAGAGGCGGCCTCGGATGGCTATATACAGTATTTATGCGAGGCTGACCACGATTATGAAGTAAATACGGTCGTGGCCAGGGTATACAGCGAGGCGGGTGAGACGGCGGCGCCACCCGTACATAGACCGGCCATCAACGGAGTGGCGGCTGCACCCGTGGTAAAAGCCGGCCCCGCGTCCGTCTGGGAAGGGGAGACACTATTCTCCCGTGAAGCTACCCGGCTGATGACCGAGGCGGGGGTTGCTCCATCACTTTTTACAGGCAGGGACTTTGTCACGGCGAAGGATGTGCGGGATCTTTTACAGCCCGCATCCGGCATCCAGGCTCCCAAGGGTGAGCCGGCTGTCACCAGGGCAGGGAATGCTCCCAACCGGCTTCCGCTGCCGGCAGATCCTCAGAAAGTCATAGTAGGCAAGCTCAGCTCCGCCAAAAAAAGAGAGATAGAATATCTTGGAGATATCCAATCCACGGGCCTCACCAGCACGATCAACACTTTTGTCGAGACAAACGGTATCTTCACACATATCAACCGTAGTCTAAAACACCTCAAGGATGCGCTCCTGCCTGTGATCCTCTACGAATCCGCAAGGCTGCTGGCGGACTACCCTTTGTTGAATGCTTATTTCACCGGGGATGCCATTGCCCATTACAAGGAGGTCAATCCGGGTTTTGCCATCGACATTGATAAAGGGCTGAAGGTATTGAAGATAGCCAGAGCCGGACAGCTAACCATTCCCGCCATCGAGGAAGAGATCCTTCGTTTGTCGGGCAGCTACCTGGATGATACGCTGGATATTGACGATCTGACGGACATCACCTTCACCATCACCGATCTTTCCTCGGAAGGAGTGGCTTTTTTCCGTCCACTGGTGAATAAGATGAACAGCTCTATCCTGGGTATATCAGCTATCGACGCCAGGCTGCAGCGTTGCACTTTGAGCCTTACTTTTGATCATCGCGTTACAGAGGGCAAGCTGGCTGCCCAATTCCTAAAGGAGCTGAAAGACCGGCTGGAATCCTACCGGGCAGTGGACACCCAGGCTGCGTTGCGTGGCGTCACCTGTTTTAAATGTCTGAAGACCCTGGGAGAAGACCTTTCAGGGGTTGGCTTTGCCCGCTGTATAACACCGGAAGGAAAAGATGGATATATTTGCCAGAGCTGTCTAAAAGGATTTTGATGGAAGAGAAGATAAAAGAGATCGTATCTGCATTTACAAAAGTGCCCGTTGGAGATATCGGCCCGGCAACACTGGTGGACCGCCAGGCGGTGAAAAGCTCTATATTGCTGCACCGTATGTATGCACGGCTGGCGGAAGAAGGGGTTGTAGTGGAAAACTATACGGCTATAAAGACCTTTTCCGATCTGGTAGGTAACCACAATAAGGCGCTGCCGGTGGCATCTTCCATAGATAGGCCTCCCCCTCCCTCTTCGGGGGATATCGGCATCGGCATCGACATCGAAGATCTGTCGACGCTTCCCCGTACACATGATTTCCGGAAAGATGAGTTCTATACCATGAATTTCACGCCTTCAGAAATAGCTTACTGCGTCCTTCAACCTGACCCTTATGCTTCTTTTGCCGGGCTGTTTTGCGCCAAGGAAGCTATTGTCAAGGCCGACGGGAGACACCGGCCCAGGGCGTTCAATACCATTGGCATCACGCATGATCCGGAAGGGCGGCCTTCATATCCGGGATTTCACCTGTCTATTTCCCATGCCGGAGGCGTTGCTGCAGCAGTCGCCGTCCCTTCAAAGACTGAACAGGCGCAGGTTGTATCTTTGCAGCAGCCGCAACAGCCGTCCGCAAGACAAAGTAAAGGCGCCGTCTGGGTTGGCTGGCTGGCCTTGTTGCTTTCAATACTGGCTATTATTCTTGGTTTAACGCGATGAAGATATCCATCATTACTGCTACCTATAACAGCGCCCCCACGGTGAGGGATACGCTTGCATGTATCCGCGGACAGCAATACCCGGATATCGAACATATCATCGTGGATGGCAGGTCGTCCGACAAGACATTGGAGGTCGTTTCACAATTTCCCCATGTGGCGAAGATCATCTCGGAAAAGGACAAAGGTATCTACGATGCGATGAATAAAGGTATCGGTATGGCCACGGGCGATATAGTGGGTATTCTGAACTCCGACGATATGTATACAGACCCACAGGTCCTGTCTCATGTGGCGGAAGCTTTTCTCGACCCCGACATTATGACGGTGTATGCCGACTTGCAATATGTTCACGCAGACAACCCCGGGAGGGTGTTGCGAACGTGGAATTCGGGTCCTTATCGCAAAAAGAACTTCTATTATGGCTGGATGCCGCCCCATCCGACTTTTTTTGTGCGAAAGGAAGTGTATGAACAGGCGGGTCTTTTCAATCTCAGCCTCCGGTCGGCTGCCGACTATGAGCTGATGCTCAGGGTGTTACTCAAACATGATTTTACCGCCCATTACATCCCCCGGGTAATTGTCAGGATGCGGGCGGGGGGGATGAGCAATGCTTCGCTGGGAAATAGATTAAGAGCCAATAAAGAGGATAGATTGGCCTGGAAATTGAATGGATTAGAACCGTATTTTTTTACCTTATATATCAAACCCCTTAGAAAGATTCATCAATATATAATTAAGTAACGTTATGGCAAAAGTCGCATTAATCACAGGTGTAACAGGACAGGATGGGGCCTATTTGAGTGAATTGCTCCTGAAGAAAGGATATATTGTACATGGCATCAAGAGAAGGTCTTCACTTTTTAACACGGATAGGATCGACCATCTTTACCAGGATCCCCATGAAAAAAATGTGCAATACCACCTTCATTATGGCGACTTGACCGACAGCACCAACCTGATCCGTATCATCCAGGAGACACAACCGGACGAGATATACAACCTGGCGGCTATGAGTCATGTCCATGTCAGCTTTGAAACACCGGAATATACAGCCAATGCCGATGGTATCGGGACCCTTCGTATTCTCGAGGCGGTGCGGCTGCTGGGACTTACCAAAAAGACCAAGGTCTATCAGGCATCCACCTCGGAATTATATGGACTTGTACAAGCCGTTCCCCAAAGCGAAACCACGCCTTTCTATCCACGGAGTCCTTATGCGGTAGCCAAATTGTACGGCTACTGGATCACGGTGAACTACAGGGAAGCATATAAAATGTATGCCTGTAATGGTATTCTTTTTAATCATGAATCGCCTTTGAGAGGCGAAACGTTTGTGACCCGTAAGATTACCCGCGGAGTAGCAAAGATCGCCCTTGGACTACAGGATAAGATCTTTCTGGGCAACCTGGACGCTCAGCGCGACTGGGGCCATGCGAAAGACTATGTGGAGGCGATGTGGCGCATACTTCAGCAGCCGGAACCGGAGGATTTTGTCATCGCCACCGGGGTTACCACGCCCGTTCGCGAGTTCGTACGGATGGCTTTTGCCGAGGTGGGAATAGAACTGGCATTCAAAGGCAAAGAGGAAAAGGAAGTGGGCGTTGTAGTGTCCAGCAGCAACCCCGATTTTATTGTGGAAGTGGGCAAGGAAGTAATAGCCGTAGACGAACGCTATTACCGTCCCACTGAAGTAGACCTGTTGATCGGGGATCCTACCAAGGCCCAGCAAAAACTGGGGTGGAAGCCCAAGTATGACCTCCCCATGCTGGTGAAGGAGATGGTAAATGCGGACGTGCAGCTTTTCAGAAAAGAAAAAATATTGAAAGACTCCGGGTTTTATATCAAGAATCAATACGAATAGCTATATTCAGACGATGCAACAAAACGACAAGATCTATGTGGCAGGCCATCGTGGGATGGTGGGTTCGGCCATTACACGGAAGTTAAAGAAGGAAGGATTTGCCAATCTCGTACAAAGGACCTCCAAAGAGCTGGATTTGCGAAACCAGGCGGCTGTACAGGCTTTTTTTGAACAGGAGAGGCCGGATCATGTTTTCCTGGCAGCGGCAAAAGTAGGAGGTATCCTGGCCAACAATACTTATCGGGCCGAATTCCTGTACGACAACCTCATGATCCAGAACAATATCATAGAATCGGCCTACCGGGCGGGCGTAAAGAAACTGATGTTCCTGGGGTCTTCCTGTATCTATCCCAAGCTGGCGCCGCAGCCGCTGAAGGAAGATGCGCTTCTCACAGGGGAGCTGGAGCCTACCAACGAGCCTTATGCCATTGCCAAGATCGCCGGGATCAAAATGGCGGACGCTTACCGCTCGCAGTACGGATGTAATTTTATCTCGGTCATGCCTACCAATCTCTATGGCCCCAATGACAATTATGACCTGAATAATTCACATGTCCTGCCGGCATTGATCAGAAAATTCCATGAAGCAAAAAAGAAGGGCGAACCTTCCGTGACGTTGTGGGGCACCGGCAAACCGCGCAGGGAATTCCTTCATGCCGATGATCTGGCCGATGCCTGTTTCTTCCTGATGCAGCAGTATAATGAACCCGGCTTTATCAACATCGGGACGGGAGAAGACCTGGAGATCGGGGAGTTGGCCCTGCTGGTCAAAAAGGTTACAGGATATGAGGGAGAGATAAAACACGATCTTTCCAAACCCGATGGAACACCTCGTAAGTTAATGGATGTCAGCAAATTAAATAAGCTTGGATGGAAGGCCTCCATCAGCCTGGAGGACGGCATCCGGAGAGTATACGAGGATTTCAAAAAGGATAATCCTTAATCATGACCTGTGTTTACAATTTTTAAAAAAGCCGGTTCCGATGCTGTAGATCTTAGTGGGATAGGCTGCGACATGCATTCCCATCTTATTCCCGGCATTGACGACGGAGCTAAGGATATGGAAGATTCCCTCCAACTGATAAGAGGGCTGATCGATCTTGGCTATCGTAAGCTGATCACCACCCCCCATATCCTGGTAGATTATTACCCCAATACCCCCACTACCATCGGAAATGGATACGATGCCGTACAGATGGAGTTGAAGAGACTGGGTATAACAGTGGAATTCCGGGCTGCGGCCGAGTACCTGCTGGACGACCATTTTATCACTTTGCTGGAGTCAGGCCAGCCCTTGCTGACTCTAAAGGATAAGATGGTGCTGATCGAACTGTCTTTTGCCGTCCCCGCCATCAACCTGAAGGAAATCCTGTTCCAGGCACAACTAAAAGGATATCAGCCCGTGCTGGCTCATCCCGAACGATACCTGTATTTCGGCGCCAACAAGGGCTGGTATGAGCAGCTAAAGGATGCCGGCTGTCTTTTTCAGCTTAATTTGCTCTCTATCAAGGGGTATTATGGAAAGGGCTCCCTGGAATTGGCGCAATATCTCATCAAAAAGAAATACGTCGATCTTTTGGGTACCGACCTTCACCATCAAAAGCATCTCGAAAACCTCCGCAGCCCCCGTATTTCCGAAACCGTGAAAAAACTCCTGGATACCGGATTGATCCGTAATGCCACCCTTTGACCCTCAGTAAGTTGTTTCCTCCCTTCTGAAAAAGTTCATATATTGTCCCCCAAAACTTAAACAAGGATACAGATTTCCTTGTTGCTAACTGTGTATATGAACGTCTTTACAATAAAGGACCTGGAAAATCTATCGGGGATCAAGGCCCATACCATACGCATATGGGAGCAGCGATATAATTTCCTGAAGCCTTGTCGTACGGAAACCAATATACGTTATTACTGCAGCCAGGAGCTGAAGACTGTGCTCAATATTTCCCTGCTAAACAAATACGGTTACAAGATCTCGCACATCGACAAGATGAGCGAGCAGGAGCTGAAAAGCAAGATATACGCTCTTTCCGACACAGAAGCCCGTCAGGAGAGACTGGTCAACGAGCTGATAGCTCATATGATCGACCTGGACATAACTTCTTTTGAGCGCGAGCTGGACTGCTATGTGCTGATGCACGGTATTGACCGGGCTATCTCGCAGATAGTCTTCCCTTTTCTTTATCGCATCGGGATCCTCTGGCTTACGAATCATATACACCCTGCCCAGGAGCACCTGGTGTCCAATATTATCCGGCAGAAGCTGATCGTGGGTATTGAAGGTGCGGTGTCTTTCCGGCAGGTGCCCCGGACAATCCTGCTTTTTCTTCCCGAAGGCGAACATCATGAGCTGGGGTTATTATACGTGCACTACCTGCTGCGGAGTCATGGTGTAAAGGTCCTGTATCTGGGAGCCGATGTGCCGTTGAAGGACGTGGAATTCGTCAGCAAGTACAAGGCCCCGGATTATCTATATACCCACCTTACAGGCATTACCGGCAGCTTTAGTTTCGAGAAATTCCTTGCACAGATAGGACAGCGGATACCCGATATTCCCCTGGTCATCTCCGGTCAGCTGGCGCGTACCCATTTACGGAAGATACCACCCAGCGTGAGTTTTAAACGAACGATTACAGAAGTGCTGGAATTTGTCGCCAGACTTGCTCCTTCAGCGTGACAGCACCCTGCAGCTCTGTCAGCATTTATCTCTTTCCCGTCAGTTCCCACACTCTATTTGGCAGTCTTTTTTCCTTAACTGTCAGTCTTTTCCTTTCTGGTCGTCAGGGCCTCGTTTTTGCATAGGATCATCAAGTATATGGACCGCGGATCAGAGAATAGTGATTATGCAAATAATTGATTTTGAGACAGTTGATTTTTTAACTAACCATTGAACACGTTTTTTTGTCCTGCGTTCCTTTTCTGTTTAAATTTGGGTACTAGTTCATTAAACAATTTTTAAAACATGGCCACAGTAGAATTCAACCAACTTTTGGTCAATAACGCGGAGTTTTTGAAACCCTTCGCTATCACGTTGACCCGTGATTCCGAGGCGGCCAAGGACCTTTTCCAGGAGACCTTATACCGGGCCTTAGCTAACAAGGATAAATACAATGTCGGCACCAATATAAAAGCCTGGCTATATACGATCATGCGGAATATCTTTATCAATAATTACCGCCGTAAAGCCAAGCAGAATACCATTTTTGACAGTACGCCGAACGATTTCCTGTTGAACTCCGCCCAACTGGCGGTGCCCGGTGCAGTGGAAAGCAACCTGAGGGTAAAGGATATCCAGACTGCCATCCATAAGCTGCCTGAGATCTTCCGTAATCCTTTCCTGCTGTATTTCGACGGGTTCAAGTACCATGAGATCGCGGATATGTTACAGGAGCCGCTGGGTACTATCAAGAGCCGTATCCACTTTGCTCGTAAATTATTGAAGTCGCAGATCCAGCGATTCTAATCCCAATCCCCGGGTACTATGCTGGAGGAAGTGATCCTGGTAAATGAGTTCGACAAGCCCCTGGGTGTTATGGAAAAGATGGAAGCTCATCGCAAAGCCCTTCTGCATAGGGCTTTTAGCGTTTTTATCTTCAACTCAAAAGGGGAAATGCTTTTACAGCGAAGGTCGATGACAAAGTATCACAGCGGTGGGCTTTGGACCAATGCTTGTTGCAGTCATCCCCGACCGGGAGAGGATACCTGTCAGGCGGCCAGGCGCCGGCTGGCGGAAGAACTGGGTTTTACGGTCAGTCTGACAAAGGTTTTTGATTTCACTTACAAGGCTGCATTCGGGAACGGACTTACGGAGCATGAGTTTGACCATGTATTCGTCGGGCATTATGACGATGAGATTCACCCCAACGCTGAAGAGGTCAGCGATTATAAATTTTTTTCTGTCGAAGCCATCGGGGCCGATATGAAAGTCCAGCCGGAAGCCTATACCAGCTGGTTTCATCTGGCATTCCCGTTGATCAGATCGTGGTTGGGAAGAACAAAATAGTTTTGGGCAGCGCCCGGGCTATTGACACAGTTCGATCGTTTCTGTGCTTTCCGTGCTCATCTGGAATTTTTTCACCTTACCGGCTGCACCGGCAACATCATAATGGAGTACCAGTATGCCATATTGCATGTCGTAAGCCTCCCATAGATCATCCTTGATCTTAGGATTACCCAAGGTTTTGAAGAGACTGCCTCTTTTGGTGCCCAGAATAGGAATGCTGCATTTGCCCACGAATTTGGGGCCCACTTCGATATAGTGTTTTCTGATGCCGGTGTAGAAGGCCACGTCCTTGTCTTTGTAGAATATGGCGGCGCCGCATTTGGCTTCCGGCGATTCTCCGGCTACTGCGCTGGTAAAACACGGGATATTTTCTTTTATCTCGGCCCAACCATAATTAGGTTTTTGATTGTTCACGGTACCATTGAGTACATCGATAGAAAGGTCGGGGCATTTTGTTTTTGCTTTCAACTGGGCCATGGCAGAGGTCAGACTGCAGAGGGAAAGGGCAAAAATGAGGAGTTGCTTCATAAGTATGATGGCTTTTAGCTTCTTCGATACTGCAAATTCCTTGCTAGAAATATCAGGGCAGGATACCTGCAATAAAAAAGCCTGCTCCTATAAGGGTGAGCAACAAGCCAAGGTACCAGAATTGTTTTCTTCGGGTAAGCAGCGCAATGGCTGAGACGGCGATGGCGATCTGGAAGGTCGTGACAGCAAAGGCGAGGGGAACATGATGGCTCAGGTGCCATTCGGAATTCTTTTCGGCTTCTTCGGCTGTCTTTTTGATCGTCTCTTTTTCTTTTTCGTAACGGGCAAGGTCGTCATGATGGTCCTGGACAGAGGCATTGGGGGCAAGTGTGTGGAGTATTCTGTCTGTACTGCCGGCAATTTCCGACTTGAGGTTTTTGGCCTGGTAGTAGCCCCACTGGTCGGAAGCTTTTACACGCTCGACCAACGCCTCGTTGGCATGATGTCCGGCCAACAGGCCGGCTATGGCCGCCAGTACGGCCATAAAGGCTGTGGAAAGAGCGACATACAAGGTCCATTTTTCCTTTTGCTCTTCAGCCTTTTCTTTGATCTCCTCGTGGAGATGCTCGGTAGGCACTTCCATTTCTTCCATGCCTAAATATACGGAGATTTATTTGCTAAGGTACATACTCCTGTCCTTGTACAGCTGCCGGAAGTAAGGATCCCGCAGGTCCTTGACAAAGCGGATGGCTTCGCCTGTGGACTTCATCTCGGGGCCCAGTTCCTTGTTCACACCAGGAAATTTGTTAAAGCTAAAGACGGGTTCTTTGATGGCGAAGCCTTTTAACTTCTTCTCGAATGTAAAGTCGGATAGTTTATGCTGTCCGATCATGATCTTGGTAGCGATGTTCAGGTACGGTATCTGGTAGGCTTTGGCGATGAACGGTGTCGTCCGGGATGCGCGGGGGTTGGCCTCGATCACGAAAACCTTTCCATCTTTGATGGCGAATTGGATGTTGATAAGACCTTTGATCTTGAGGGCGCGGGCGATCTTCTCCGAATAATATTCCATGGTGGTGACCTCCATAGGGCTGAGGTTGAAGGCGGGCAGTACCGCATTACTGTCGCCGCTGTGGATCCCGGCCGGCTCAATATGCTCCATGACGCCCATCACATGGAAGTTCTCTCCGTCGAAGATGGCGTCCACTTCTGCTTCCTGACAGCGGTCGAGAAAGTGGTCGATGAGGATCTTGTTGCCGGGAATATGTTTTAGCAGGCTGACCACGGCCTTTTCCACTTCTTCGTCGTTGATGACGATGCGCATGCGCTGTCCCCCCAGTACGTAGCTTGGGCGTACCAGTACGGGATAGCCTACTCTATTGGCCACTTGTATGGCCTCGTCGACGTTGTAGGCCGTTCCATAATCAGGATAGGGGATGCTCAGGTCTTTCAGCATATCGCTGAAACGGCCTCTGTCCTCTGCAATATCCATGCTGTCGAAGGATGTGCCGATGATCTTAATCCCTTTTTTATCCAGCCGCTCCGCCAGTTTGAGGGCCGTCTGGCCCCCCAGCTGAACGATGACCCCATCGGGCTTTTCATGTTCGATGATCTCCCAGAGATGTTCCCAGTAGACGGGTTCGAAATAGAGCTTATCGGCTATGTCAAAGTCGGTAGAGACGGTTTCGGGATTGCAGTTTACCATGATGGCCTCATAGCCGCATTCCTTGATGGCCAGCAGTCCATGTACGCAGCAGTAGTCAAACTCAATGCCCTGACCGATGCGATTGGGGCCTGAACCCAATACAACGATCTTTTTCCTGTCGCTGACCTTGCTTTCGTTGGACTGTCCGCCTTCGAAAGTAGAATAGAAATAGGGCGTTTTTGCTTCGAATTCCGCCGAGCAGGTGTCCACCATCTTGTAGACGCGGGTAATGCCGGCGGCCTTTCTTTTTTCGTACAACTCCTCTTCGGTGCCGGAGTTCATGATCCGGACGATCTGGTCGTCGCTAAAGCCCAGCCGTTTGGCGGATTGCAGTAATTCCAGCGGGAGCGTATCTATTTTATATTTGACCAGCTCCTTTTCCATATTGCAGATCTTTTGGATCTCGTAGAGGAACCAGCGGTCGATGCCGTTGGTGGCTTTGGAGATGGTGCCTACCGAAATGCCGGCCATCAGCGCATCCTTGATGCGGAAGATCCTGTCCCATTTCGGGGTCTTTATATATTCCAGCAGCTCTTCGGCATGCATGAGGCTCTTTCCATAGTAACCCAGCCCGACGGCATTGTTCTCCAGGCTTTGGCAGGCCTTCTGTACGGCCTCCGTAAAGCTGCGGCCAATGGCCATTACCTCTCCCACGCTTTTCATCTGCAGGCCGAGGGTGTCGTTGGCGCCTTTGAATTTGTCGAAGTTCCAGCGGGGTATCTTTACGATGACATAGTCCTGTACGGGCTCGAAGTAGGCGGAAGTGGTGCCTGTGATCTGATTTTTCAGTTCGTCCAGGGTAAATCCGATGGCCAGCTTGGCTGCGATCTTGGCGATGGGATAGCCTGTTGCTTTGGAGGCAAGGGCTGATGAACGGCTTACCCTGGGGTTGATCTCGATGGCAATGATCTCTTCCGTCTTGGGGTCAAGCGCAAACTGGACGTTGCAGCCGCCGGCAAAGTTGCCGAGGTCCCGCATCATCCTGATGGCCGTATTACGCATCAACTGAAAAGCAGTATCACTAAGGGTCATGGCCGGCGCCACGGTGATGGAGTCACCGGTGTGCACACCCATAGGATCAAAGTTCTCCACGGTACAGATGATGACCACATTGTTATTGGCGTCCCGCAGAAGCTCCAGTTCGAACTCCTTCCATCCCAGGACGGCCTGCTCTACCAGCACTTCATGGATGGGAGAGGCTTGCAGACCCCTGTTCAGGGCTTCGTCGAGGTCTTCCTTACCGTGGACAAAACCGCCACCAGTGCCTCCCAGTGTAAAGGAAGGACGGATTACGAGCGGAAAGCCTATATCCTGGGCGAATTCTTTTCCTTCCAGGAAGGAGTTGGCCGTTTTGGCCGTGGCGACGGGTACGCCCAGCTGGATCATCCACTGCCGGAACTTTTCCCTGTCCTCGGCTTTATCGATGGCTTTGATGTCCACACCGATGAGCCGGACCCCGTATTTCTCCCAGATACCCAGGTCTTCGGCCTCTTTGGCCAGGTTGAGGGCCGTTTGGCCGCCCATGGTGGGCAGTACGGCGTCGATCTTGTTTTCTTCCAATATCTGCTCGATGCTTTCCACCGTCAGAGGGAGCAGGTATACCTTGTCGGCCATCATCGGGTCTGTCATGATCGTAGCAGGATTGCTGTTGATCAGGATCACCTGTACCCCTTCTTCCCGCAGACTACGGGCGGCCTGGGTGCCGGAGTAATCAAATTCACAAGCCTGGCCGATGATAATGGGACCGGAGCCAATAATAAGTACACTGCGGATCGAGGAATCTTTGGGCATGATGGGAAAAATATAAAATTGCGCGAAGTTACGGCAGTGAGGCAAATTTTCCCGATTATTTTTCTTTTCCTTCTGAGCGGCGTCTGGAAAACGGTCCTACGAAAAATGTAACCCGTTGAACTATTAAAAAAGTATTAAATCACGGCAGGAAAGAAAAAACCCTGCCCGCTTCGAGACGGACAGGGTCGAATGTATCGTACTAACTAAAATTAGTTGTTGTGGTAAGCTGCCAGCTCGATGTCATCCAGCAGCACACCGCCCTTACGGGCAATAGACTTCCGCTCAGCCATCAATCGACGATTGTCGTACTTGCTTCTCAGCCGGAAAACCCATTTCTGCCTGGCTTCTTCACCTTTCAACAGCCCGATGACACCTCCTACGGTGACGGCTGCGAAAATTACCATTTTGTTTTTTATCCCTTTCATGACGCACACTTTATATAGTGGAGAGTATTCTGTTTATAAGACAATATTTCTTAGCCAAATGCTGTACCAAACTTTAAAAAAATCCTTCCCTATTAGTAGTATTTTTTCAGGAGCGCCGACCTTGACTGAGGGAGAATTGCTTAGTACCCAAATACCCGGTCTTTCCCCAAGGATATACGTTAAATAGGGGCTTGCCGATTTAACAGGAACGGGGCTTTTTTGTTCATTTTGGGATTAAAATTCTTGTTCCGGGACTACATTTGCATCTATGAAGTATTTGTTAATGGCGTTTTGTGTGTTGTGTTCTCTTCTGTCCCCCGCGCAAGTCCCTTCCTCTGCCGGCTATCCCGCCGGCTATTTCCGCAATCCTCTGGACATCCCCATCAAGCTGGCGGCGAATTTTGGCGAGCTCCGCGCTAACCATTATCATATGGGGCTGGACATCCGTACACAGCAGAAGGAGAACCTGCCTGTGATGGCGGCTGCCGATGGTTATATCGCCAAAGTAGTCATCGAGCCGGCGGGTTTTGGACAGGCCATTTATATCCGGCACCCCAACGGGTATACCACGCTGTATGCTCATCTGAACAGGTTCTTCCCCGCGCTTGCCAGCTATGTCAGCAGCTGGCAGTATAAAACGGAATCCTGGCAGGCCGCCATAGACATCCCTGCCGGCCTTTTCCCGGTGAAAAAAGGACAACTGATCGCATACAGCGGCAATACAGGCGGCTCTCAGGGGCCTCACCTGCATTTTGAGATCCGCCGCACGGCAGACGATACCAACCTGAACCCCCTTTTGTTCGGTATGCCGGTGCCGGACGACGTGGCGCCCGTGGTCCTTCGATTAGCCGTCTTTGATAGAACCCTCAGCACCTATGAGCAAACGCCGCGGATATGGCCCGTGATCAAGGCCCCGGAAGGGTCGTATCGTCTGAAGGACAGTGTGCTTTTTGTGACGGCAACACGTATCAGCTTTGCCATTTCGGCCTTCGACAGTCAGACGGGCTCTGCCAACCCCAATGGCATCTTCCAGGCTTCTTTCTATGAAGATGAGCGTTGGCTGACGGCCTTTCAGATGGACAACATCAGTTATAACGACACCCGCAAGATCAACGGGCACATCGATTATAAGACAAGGGCGACGGGCGGCCCCTGGCTGCAGCATCTGTCCCGGCTACCCGGGCAAACCCCTCCGTGCATATACTGGCCCATGACCGATGCGGCCGTGCCGGGTGACCTTGTCCGGGGGCTTGCAAGGCCCGCGACGGATGGTGTCATCGATATCAGCGATGGTGTTATTCACAGTGTCCGTGTCGAGGTCCGGGATGCCAATGGGAATCTCACCCTTCTCCCATTTCAGGTGCAATATCGGCCTTCCCCCCTGGCCACGGTCGTCAGTTCCCCATTGGCGGGCAAAATGTTCTATCCGGGTATGCTGGATGGATATGAGGCCGGAGACGTTGCTTTTTATGTGGGGGAAAGGGCCTTGTACGACTCGGTACACATAGGATGCCGGGTGACGGACAGTGCGTCGAATATGCCATCGCCCGTCTATGCCGTCGGCAGTACTATTATACCCCTGCAGGAACCGTTGCTGGTACGTATCAGATTCCGCCAGAGGGCGGACGAATCGGGTGCGCCGGCTGCTACGGAAAAGGTGGTGATGCTGCGTACCGATGGAATAAAAAAGGATGTACAGCGGCCGGAGTGGCTGGGAGACTGGGCTTCGGGCCGTTTTCGGGAGTTTGGGGAATTCCGGCTTGTAAGGGACACGCAACCCCCCGTCATCACACCTATCGGTATACGCGAAGGCGCCGTATTAAGCAAGGCCCGCAGGATCGCTTTCCGGGTAAAGGACGATCTCGGCGGGATAAAAAGTTTTAGGGCTGAGATAGATGACCGCTGGATTTGTTTTACCAATGACAAGTACCTGGATTATATTTATATATTCGACGGGCATTGTCCTCCCGGCAGGCATGTGCTGAAAGTGACGGCGGAAGACGTGGCCGGCAATCGCACCGTAAAACAATACCGATTTACAAGATAAGACATGACCCATTTACAGGAAGGAGACAAAGCCCCGGCTTTTACGGGGAAAGACCAGGACGGGAACAAGGTTTCCCTTTCTGACTTCAAAGGCAAAAAGGTGGTGCTGTACTTCTATCCCGAGGACGATACGCCCACCTGCACCGTTCAGGCCTGCAACCTGCGGGATAATTATGCGTTGCTGAAAAAGGAGGGATTCACTATCCTCGGCATCAGCCCGGACGAAGAGAAAAAACATAAGAAGTTCGAGGCGAAATATGATCTCCCCTTTACATTGGTGGCAGACCCCGAACATAAGATCATCGATAAGTACGGTGTCTGGGGGGAGAAGTTGCTATATGGCCGTAAATACATGGGGCTTCACCGCACTACATTCCTGGTGGATGAAAAAGGAGTGATACGTAAGATATTTCTCAAGCCCAGAAGCAAGCAGCATGCGGAAGAGATCGTGAAAGCATGGGCGGAACTTGCCGGATGAGCAACTATCTGTCCCGGGGTTCGATGATCCACTCCACTGTACCGTGGGCGAATCGTCTTTCAAATACGTCCCGGGTGACCAGCTCGCCTGCCGGCGTCACCCCTTTTACCACCGTCTCGAAAATTACCTGGTCCTTTTTAAGCCGGACACGCTGCTCCCGCCGGTACAGACGACGATTATATTCTTCCAGCAGGATGCTGGCATTGCCTTTTATAAGTTCCTGATACCGCTGCTCCAGAAAGATACCCAGCTCGCGTGCCAGGACGGGTGCATCAAAAGTGCGCCCGGTGATCTGTTTGAGGGAAACGGGATTGCGGGCTGTTTCGGGAAATTGGGTTTGGTTGATGTTGATGCCCGTTCCCGCGATGGCATACACCCATCGATCGCCTTTGAAGGTATTTTCGATCAAGATACCGCCTGCCTTTCTGTCACACCAGTAGAGGTCATTGGGCCATTTGATAGCGGTGTCGTACGGGCCTGCATAATGGCTGAAAAGGTCATGACAGGCCAGGGCAACGGCGGCACTGAGGGCAAATTGTTGTGTAATAGGCAGATTAGCAGGCTCTAATACAGTACTTACAACGATATTCTCCCCGGGGGTGCTCACCCAGTCTTTACCCCGCTGGCCTTTACCCGCCCATTGATCATATGCGAAGAACATCGTCCCATGGGAAGCCGTTCCGGCGTGCGCCTGGGCCATGGCATAGTTGTTGGTGCTATCCACTGACTGTAATTCAATAAAAGAGTGCCCGATAGACAAAAGATCACTATTTTTACAATGAGCGAAAACGGGTTGCCAAAAGTGCCGGCAGCGATCTGGCAAATTTAAACCCTGGTATTCACAATAATTTGATTTGCCGACATTTAAAATATAATTTATCACAAAAACGTTTTGATTATTGGAACAGCTTTCAATGTTAGCTACCCGGAAACGCAACAGTGTAGCCAGATTAACGAGGAATTCGAAAATCTTTAAAACTATAATACAGGCCATTCAGGAGAAAAAAGGAGAAAATATTGTTTCCCTTGACTTACGGAAGATACCCGAAGCCGTTGCGGACTTCTTTATCGTTTGTGAAGCCGGCAGCAGCACCCAGGTCAAAGCAATTGCGGATCATATAGAAGAATTTACGAAGAACAACTGCGGTGAGCTCCCCTACAAGCACGAGGGCAAACAGACCTTACAATGGGTACTGATCGATTATGTCAACATCGTAATTCATGTCATGCTGCCGGAAAGCCGACGTTTTTACAAGCTGGAAGATATGTGGAGCGACGCTCCCCTGGAAGAGCATGCAGAGTCGCAATCCCGTTGAGAAAAGCCCACGATACCGACAATTTAACAGGATATTTTGCCGTTTACAGGGTTTTTTTTAAACATTTTCATCATATAGGTTTTATATTATAATTAGCAAAAACAACACGGACAAATACAAATGCCACAAGACGATTTGAAACAAAATGATAAATCCGGCTTTCCGAGGTTCAGACCCAGGGGAGATGACGACAACGGTTCGAGAAAAGGCCCTAAGTTCAGCATATACTGGATATGGGGGATCATCGCGGCCGTGTTGATCGGCTTCAACCTGTTCGGGGGACTTTCTCCGGACGCTCATACCACGGAGGAATACGAATTCAGGAAGAACATGCTGGCCAATGGAGACGTAGCCAAGCTCGATCTTATATCCAACAAACAGGTGGTACGGGTCTATATCAAGAAGGACAGTCTGCAAAAACCTTATTACGGAACGCTGCTGAAGAATAGCTGGCCGGGTGGTGTCAATAAAGATGGCCCCCAGTTTGAGTTCAAGGTGACGGATGTAAAGGAGTATGAGAAGACGCTGCGGGAATTTTTTGACAAGAACCCCCAGTTGGAGGTGCCTATCAACTCCAAGTCGGAAGGCGAGTGGTTCGGCCCCTTGCTTAATTTCCTGCTGCCCTTGCTGATCATCGTGCTGATATGGGTGATGCTCATGCGCAAGATGGGCGGTCAGGCCGGCAGTGGCGGACCGGGCGGGATCTTCAATATTGGTAAATCAAAGGCTACGCTTTTTGATAAAGGCACGAAGGTGACCATTACCTTTAACGATGTCGCCGGGCTGGACGAAGCCAAGGTGGAGGTGATGGAGATCGTCGACTTCTTAAAGAATCCCAAGAAATATACAGCCCTGGGTGGCAAGATACCAAAAGGCGCATTGCTAGTGGGCCCTCCCGGAACGGGTAAGACCCTGCTCGCAAAGGCTATGGCCGGAGAAGCGCAGGTGCCTTTTTTCTCCATGAGTGGAAGTGATTTCGTCGAATTATTCGTGGGTGTAGGCGCCAGCCGGGTAAGGGACCTGTTCAAACAAGCCCGCGAGAAAGCGCCGTGCGTAATTTTTATCGACGAAATTGACGCTATTGGTCGTGCTCGTGGTAAGAATGCTATTATGAGCAATGACGAAAGGGAAAGCACCCTCAATCAGCTACTCGTGGAAATGGATGGTTTTGGTGGAGACAGCGGGATCATCGTCCTGGCGGCTACCAACCGTCCCGACGTACTGGACAGCGCATTGCTGCGTCCGGGTCGCTTCGATAGACAAATATCCATCGACAAGCCCGATCTGAAGGGCCGTGAAGCCATCTTTAAGGTTCATCTCAAGCCTATCAAGATATCCAGCAAGCTGGATATTCATAAACTGGCCGAACAAACGCCCGGCTTTGCGGGGGCCGATATCGCCAATGTTTGTAATGAAGCAGCCCTGATCGCCGCCCGTAAAGGGAAAGAAACGGTGGAAATGGAGGATTTCCAGGATGCCGTAGACAGGGTCATCGGAGGATTGGAAAAGAAGAACAAGATCATTTCTCCCGATGAGAAGCGGATCATTGCTTATCATGAGGCCGGCCACGCCATCTGCGGCTGGTACCTGGAACACGCTTACCCTCTGTTGAAGGTGACCATCGTTCCAAGAGGAGTGGCGGCACTGGGTTATGCACAGTACACGCCAAAAGAACAATACCTGTATAACACCGACCAATTGTTTGACCAGATCTGTATGACGCTGGGCGGCCGGGCCAGCGAGGAGCTGAATTTTGGAAAAATATCCACAGGCGCTCAAAACGACCTGCAACAGATAACCAAGATCGCTTACTCCATGGTGACGGTGTATGGTATGAATGACAGAGTGGGGAATGTCAGCTTCTATGATCCTCAACAGGAGAACTCTTTCACCAAACCTTATTCGGAAGAGACATCCCGTCTGATAGACGAAGAAGTACGCAAGCTGATAGACAAGGCATATGATGCTACCAAGGACCTGCTCACCCGTAAAGAGAGAGAGGTGAAAATTCTGGCAGAAGCGCTCCTGGACAAGGAAGTGCTGTTCCAGAGCGATGTGGAAGCGCTCATTGGCAAACGCCCCTTTGAGGAAAAGCGGTTGTTGGATGTCGATGACCATTCCCGTGAAGGTCTGCAGCCGGGTGATAGCAATGGGGTGCCTTCGGCAGTAGTGGCCCCTCCGACAGCGGAAGAAGTTAAATAAACAGCGTTGCGATATGAAAGTGTCCTCCGCGAAGGAAAATATTCTTAAAAAGATAAGACAGGCGTTGAGTCAATCAACGCCTATTCCTTTTCCGCAAAGTGAAGGCAACCACTCTGTCTTTCAGCCGGCGACCCAGGATCCGGAGATCGAATTTGCCGAACAATTCACCAAACTGCAGGGGAAATTCCTCTTCTGTATGGACCACCGTGAACTGGCCGGTCAATTGAAAGCTCTGGCAACGCACAATAACTGGAAGAAATTATATTGCCGCGAAGACAAACTGAAGACGCTGTTGAAAGATAATTCCTTCGACGGTTTTTCCACCGTGGAGCTGAAGGATTGTGATGCGGCCGTCACCACCTGTGAGTTGCTGGTGGCAAGGACCGGCAGCATCGTCATGAGCGCTGCGCAGGACAGCGGGCGTACCGTCAGCGTGTATGCCCCGGTGCATATCTGTATCGCCTACACCGACCAGTTGGTATACGACATCAGGGACGGGCTGACAGCGCTGAAGGAAAAATACCAGGGACAGCTGCCTTCCCTGATCACATTTGCCACAGGACCCAGCAGAACAGCGGATATAGAAAAGACGCTCGTTGTCGGCGTCCATGGCCCCAAAGAAGTTTACCTGTTTTTGATAGATGGACATTAACATGGATATCCCACCCGGAAAAAAGATTTATTTTCTCTCCGATTTTCACCTGGGCGCTCCCGACCATGCCACCAGCCTGGTAAGGGAAAAACATATCGTCAGTTTCCTCGAATCCATCCGGGGAGATGCCGCAGCTATCTTTATTGTAGGGGACCTCTTTGACTTCTGGTATGAATACCGTACTGTCGTGCCAAAGGGATACACCCGTATACTGGGGAAAATGGCGGAGATCACCGACTCGGGTATCCCGATGTATTTTTTTGTCGGCAACCATGATATGTGGATGAGCGGTTATTTCGAACAGGAACTGAACATCCCGGTGTACCATGAACCGAAGACATTCGAGTTCAACGGACGAAAGTTTTACATTGGACATGGAGACGGGCTCGGGCCGGGGGATCATGGATATAAGTTTATGAAAAAGATCTTCCGCAATCGCGTCTGTCAATGGCTGTTCGGCATCCTGCCCCCGGCTGTCGGGGTGGGGCTGGCTAATTGGGCCAGCCGCCGCAGCAGGGCGGTCACAGGGCAGAGCGACGAGCGATTCCTGGGTGAAGAAGGCGAATGGCTGATCATTTATTGCAAGGAAGTATTGAGAAAAGAACATTTCGATTACTTTATTTTCGGGCATCGGCATTTACCCATCGATTTTACGCTGGGCGACAGCCGTTATATCAACCTGGGCGATTGGATCAGGTACAACACTTATGCGGTATTCGACGGACAGCGGCTATCCCTGCTGGCGCAATCGCCGCAGATGGATCAAAAGATCATTCGAAAATGAGGATATCCTACCTATTTGTCATCGGCGTGCTGCTCATGCAGGGTGTATCGGCCCAACGGGCTTCCGACTTTACACTGAGCAAGACCCTCCGGGGTGAGTTCACCAGCTTTACAGTGGACAACCTGGGAAATATCTATGTTTTGAATAAAGTGGGTCAGCTAAAAAAATTAAGCCCTAATGGGGACTCCCTCGCTGTATTTAATGATGTCCGCCGTTTTGGGAAGGTGTCTTTTGTAGATGTCACCAATCCCCTGAAAATAGTGGTATACTACCGGGAGTTTACCATGATCATCGAACTGGACAGGTTCCTAAATATCGTCAACACCATTGACCTGAGAAAGCTGAATATACTCCAGGCCAAGGCGGTAGGACTTGGCTACGACAATAATGTGTGGGTATATGACGAACTGGACGCCAAACTGAAGAGGATCGGAGATGACGGGTCCCTGGTGGATCAGACGACAGATTTCCGGCTACTTTTCGACTCAGCACCCGACCCTTCCGTCCTGCGCGACCAGGGAGGATATGTCTATCTCTACGACACTGCAAAGGGCGTCTATATCTTTGATCATTATGGGGCTTTAAAAAACCATCTTGCTCTGCCCGGCTGGAAGGACTTCGATGTACTGGATAAAAACATGCTCGGCAGGGATGCCCATTCTTTTTTTCGTTATCAGCAAGGGACGCTGGACATGCAGGAAGAACCTATCCCCGCTTATGCGCTCGACGCACAGCAGGTGAGGATCACGCCGTCGGCTATCTATGTCCTGAAGAAGACAGGGCTGGAAGTGTATACCCGCCAGTTGTAATCCATTTTAGTACCTTTGGACATGCACAATTTTTGGAACCAGATAGTCCTTGGCAATCCTCTTCGCTCCTATATTATTGTCGCCTGTACCATTCTGTTCGTCATTCTCCTCAAACGCTTTATCTCGCGTCTGATCGCCCGGGTGATGTTCCGGCTCATCCGCCGGATGGGGTCGGGGCTGGACAAGTCGGCATTCATGGACCTGGTGGTAGGACCTATCGGCGACTTCCTGGTGGTGTTCGTATCAGTGTCTTCCATCGAAAAACTCCATCTTCCTCCGGATCTTGACTTTGACATTTACGAGGTTAAATTCAAGACGATCATCCAGTCCATCGCCGTTATTATCATCGTCGTCAGCTTTATCCGGCTGTTGTTGCGTCTGGTGGATTTTATTGCCCTGGTATTGCGTAATAAGTCGGGGGGCAGCAGGGGCCTCAGGGATATGCAGATGATCGTGTTCCTCCGGGATTTCCTCAAGGCGATCATCGGCATTATCGGAGCGTTGATGATCCTTGACTCGGCCTTCAAAGTGGACGTGTCAAAGATCCTGGCCTCTCTGGGCTTGGCCGGCGCTGCGGTAGCCCTGGCAGCAAAAGAAAGCATCGAGAACCTTATCGCCAGTTTTATCATTTTCTTTGACAAACCTTTTACGGCCGGGGATGTACTAAAGGTGAACAATATTTCCGGCACTGTTGAAAGGATAGGATTACGCAGTACGCGGATCAGGACGGACCAGAAGACCTACGTCACGGTGCCCAACAAACAGATGGTGGACAGCATCGTGGACAATCTCTCGCTTCGCACGCAACGGAAGGGAGAGCTGAGACTATCGATCGGTCTTTCCACCCCCTCTGACCAATTGGACAAGCTGATAGAAGGACTGAAACAGATATTAAAGAAGGACACGGTGGAGGCAAGCACCGCCTTTTTGAATGATATTACATCCACTTCCTTTCTTATAAATGTGGATTATTTTACGGCCCCCATTACGCAGGATGAGTTTAATGCTGTCAAACAGACTATCAACCTGGACACGCTGCGTTTGCTGGAGACATTAAAGATCGATGTTGCGGGAGCCAGCACAGATATACGGGTCAGCGGGCTTAATACCGCACCCGTCAATCCTGGTCCTGCAGGAGCCTGACGAGGTCTTTTTCCCATGCGCTATTTCTGGAAGCCGGGGAGATCCTGCCCAGCTCCCTGTCATTCTTTAGAACGATAAAGGTGGGGACGGTTGTGATATGCATATCTTCTGCAAGATGACGAACGGCCTTCTTCGATGGGTCCACACCTATCAGCGTCACCTGGTCCGGCCGGACGGCTGCGGCATCCATCAGGGCAAAAAAGCGGGGAAGGATATATTGAGCTTCTTCGCACCAGGTGCCGGTGAAAACAAGGAATTGCACCTGTGGGGCTTTTGCACGGATGATGGCCGCCTGGGCTTCATCAGGCGAATAGGCACGGCGGTTCTGATTGAACCAGGAAAAAGCCGTATCCTTTTCCAGCATGTCCCGGCTGATAAGCCCTTTCAGAATCTTATGAGTGCCGTCCGTGGAGACGGTGTATTCGGATTCCGCCCGGGTGAGGATGCCCAGACCGATGATGATCGCGATGAGTAGAAGATGCTTCATATAATTAAGGTTTACAACTGTGCCTTCAGTTCGAGCAGGAAGGCCTTGATCTGCTGCAGCCGTTGAATGGCTTCAAACCGTTGGTCGGCTGTCTTATTTTTACGAAGGAACTCCTTGGCCCCTTCGATGGTATATTTCCGTTGTCGCAACAAATGATAGATCAGATGGAGATTTTTGATATCTATAGGCCGGAAATAGCGGTCACCCTTCTTATTCTTGCGAGGCTGGAGGATGCTGAACTCGGTTTCCCAAAAACGGAGCAGGGATTGATTGACATGGAACATTTCAGCCACTTCTCCCATGGTATAATACTGTTTGCTGAACAGGATCTCGTCCTCGGGAATATTGATCAGACTGGCTTCCGCCGCCACTTCTTTCAGGGATTTGCGTCCTCTTTTGGATTTGGGCTTTTCGACAGGGGCCGGAGCCGGCTTTTCAGCTGGGGCTGACCGGCGTGCCGGGGCGGTTCTTTGGACGGGGGCTGGTTTTGCCCTTGGCCGGGGATCTGGTTCCTGCAGCGATTCCGGCAAAGGTTCCAGTAATGGTTCCGGCAACGGGGCGTGCTGTGGCTCCGGTTTCAGACTTTGCAGAGGACCCGGCTCTGGCAAAGGTTCAGACAGTTGGGGGGCTTCCGACATCGGCAGGGGCTTTGCTGCCGGCAGGAGCTCCATCTGGATGAACATCGGTTCCACCGGGGAGGAAGGGGGCGGTTCGGGCGCGGGTATTTCTTTTGCAGGGATGACCAGGGCCTCCGTGGCCGGGAGCAGGGGCTCCACCTTTTTTAGTGATTTCAGGCGTACGACCACTCCTGCCCTGCGTCCTTCTTCATGAACAGCCTGTTCTTCTTCCGCCGACAAGCCCAGAACATTCCCATTATGGGCAACAATGGTTTCCTGTGGAGGAGCCTGTGGTTCCGCCTCCATGGGAAAATTAAACGCCATTTGGGAAAATTCCTTCTTCATTGGAGATTACTCAGTCAAAAATCGTTCCGGTCAACGGACCCTGGGCCGTTTTGGCCGTTCTGCTCGTGAAGATACGCAGGATTAGTCAAAACTTTGATTGCTGGACGCGGCTAACTTCAACAGCCGGTCATATTGTTCCGGGGTGATATCGTTGTAGAAATAGTACACCGGATCCACGGGGTCGCCATTGCGGTGTACCTCGTAATGACAATGCGGCCCTGTACTTTTCCCGGTGCTGCCTACCCAGCCGATGATTTCCCCGCGTTTGACCTTTTCGCCGGGCTTTACTTTTACCCGGAACATATGGCCATAAAGGGTCCCATAGCCATAACCATGGTTGATGACGACGTGATTTCCATAGCCATTGCCCGTGTTGCCGGCTACCTCCACGGTACCATTGGCCGTGGCATAGATGGGCGTACCCTGGGGAGCGGCGAAATCAAGACCGGCGTGGAACTTGGTCGTTTTATAAACGGGGTCGATACGATAACCGAAGCCGGACGCTATACGGTTGAGATCCTTGTTGCTCACTGGTTGAATAGCCGGGGTGCAGGCCAGCAACTGCTCCTTATTTTTGATAAAACCATCTATCTGAGTATAGGATTTTGTCTGGTTGATCATACGGGCGCTGAGCCTGTTAAGAGTGGTGGCCACGGAGATATACAGGTTTTCCTGGTCCATGCCCTGCACCAGTCTGATCTCCTGCTCCTGCTCCGCTGCTTTGGCCCGGGCGCTGTCAGGAATGGGGGCGGCCTCAAAAATGGCCCGATATACATTATTATCCCGTTTTTCCAGCTCTGCCATCTGTCCCTGCAGCTTTTGCACCTTTTCATTCAGGCTATAATAGTTATCCTGAAGGGCTTCATTACGCTGCATCAGTCTTTTTTCGTTGGCAGAAGGGAAATATTTATAGGCTAAAGACACCAATATCAAGGCCGTAACAACGGCCGCCGACATAAATCCCAGCACGCGAAGCAAGGTTACCCGCAGGGGCGTCTCCAGCTTCTCGTACCGGAGGGTATTGGTATTATAGTAGTACTTGATCTTCTTCATCCGCGAACAATGGTATCATAGGTGGGATAGGACAACGATAAAACAGCTTGATTTAGTGTACCTTTACATAGTTTCTGCTTTAACAAAGCGTACAAATATAAATGGGGAAAGCCAAAAAAGATCAAAAGATTGGAGAATCCATCACCTCAGCCCAACCCTGAGCTTCTTAAGGACCTGGTCACGATGAAGATGCCCTTCGGGAAATATAAGGATACAATCTTATGCGACCTGCCCGTATCCTACCTGGAGTGGTTCCACCGAGAGGGGTTTCCCAAGGGGAAGCTGGGCATGCTGCTCGCTACTATTTATGAAATAAAGATCAATGGCCTGGAAAAATTACTCCAACCGCTAAAAAGGTTTTAACATTTCTAAAAATTTCCGAAGACTTTCGTATTTCGAAAAAAGCCCTATATTTGATCTACGAAAACACACGTAGATAATTTTAAAACCGATAAAAATGAAAAGATATCTCCTTAAGACCTCCGGGTTGGCAGCCTTGATCCTGCTGCTGTTGCATGCTCCTGGTTTTGCACAGAACAAAAATGAGGATGATAGCGACACCTCCGGGGACAAGCTCCGCGATTACGATGAGATCGTCATTAAGCATAAGAGCGATAAGGACGCCAAGGTGACGGTGGAGATCAGGGAAAACAAGGTTTATATCAATGGCAAGCCTGTTTCTGAGTTCAGCGATGACAATGTTTCCGTAAAGAAGAAAAAAGTGCCGGTGATGGATGGACAGGCATTTTCTTTTTCTTCACCTGATGGAGAACCCGGCACCATCTCCATTGCCCCTTCTCCTTTCCGTAGTCATGGCGGCACATGGAGCTTTGACGGCGATGAATGGTCGGGTAGCTCTAAAAGGGCTTTCCTGGGAGTTACTACGGAAAAGCCGAATAAGGACGGCGAAAAAGGCGCCCAGATCCATGAAATAACCAAGGGTAGTGCAGCCGCCAAAGCGGGTCTTAAAGTAGGGGACATCATCACCCGGGTGGATGAGATGACCATCGACGGTCCCGAGTCTCTGTCGGAGGCGATCCATAAGTACAAGCCAGAGGATAAGGCCACCGTTACATTTAAACGGGATGGCAAAGAGCAGAAGATGACCGTGCCCCTGGGCAAAGCTCCGATGGGGATCGCCGGCAGAGGCTATAAGATGCCGGTAATGCCGGCCATCCCGGATATGAAGGATTTTAACTTTGATTATAAAATGGCTCCCCGGGCTTACGGTTACTCTTACGGGGGGGCCAGGCCCCGTCTGGGTATCAAGGCCCAGGATACGGAAGACGGCAAGGGGGTGAAAGTACTGGAAATAGGTGATGAGTCCGCCGCGGAAAAGGCCGGTATCAAGGAAGGGGACATCATCACCCGGTTTGACGGCAAGGAAGTCAACAGCGCCACCGAACTGGCCGAACTGGCCCGTGCGAGCAAGGACAAACCCAATATTAAGGTGGGCCTGATCCGGGACGGCAAGGCGCAGGAGTTGGAAGTGAGGATACCAAAAAAATTGAAGACAGCGGACCTTTAAGATAATAAGCCGCTTTACGGCGGGCAAGCATGAAGGGCTCCGATAAGGGGCCCTTTTTTTGTTAAAATGTCGGAAAACGGTGCGGGGAAATACCCCCTGAATATGGTAAATTTGCCGGACATGTCAACAAATTTTGATGCATATGAGGTGGTCATAGGTCTGGAAGTGCATGCCCAACTGCTCACCCGGACAAAATTGTTCTGTGGGGACAGTGCGGCCTTTGGGGGAAACCCTAATACGCAGGTAAGCCCGGTGACCCTGGGGCTCCCCGGCGCTTTACCCAAACTGAATAAAACAGCCGTTGAATTTGCCATTAAAATGGGTTTGGCCTGTCACTCGGAGATAGAGAGGAACAATTATTTTGCCCGGAAGAACTATTTCTACCCCGATCTTCCCAAGGGATACCAGATATCACAGCATACGACACCTATCTGTAAGGGAGGGTTCGTGCATATCCGGACAGCGGGTGGAGAGAAGGACATCCAGTTGAACCGCATCCATCTGGAAGAAGATGCCGGTAAAAGCCTGCATGATGTCGACCCCGCGAATACGTCCGTGGATTACAACAGGGCGGGTGTACCGTTGATCGAGATCGTGACGGAGCCGGACCTGCGCAGCAGTGACGAGGCATACGCTTATCTGACAGAGCTGCGTAAGATCGTACGCTTTCTGGGCATCTGCGATGGCAATATGGAAGAAGGCAGCATGCGCTGCGATGCCAATATTTCCATCCGTCCGAAAGGTGTCACCACACTAGGTACAAAAGTGGAAGTAAAAAACCTGAACTCTATCAGGAACGTAAAAAAAGCCATCGAATTCGAAACGAAACGTATGATCGTCCTGGCCGGGGAAGGCAAGGCAATACAACAGGAAACCCGCAGCTTTGATGCAGCCGACGGCACAACCTTCTCTCTTCGCACAAAGGAGGAGGCTAATGATTACCGGTATTTTGCCGATCCGGACCTGCCGCCTTTCCATGTAAGCGATGCTTTTTTGGAAGAGGTTCGCTCTTCTCTCCCTGCCTTGCCCGAGGAACTGATCACACGCTATATACGCGAGCTGCAATTGCCGGAATACGATGCCCGGGTGATCTGTGATGATAAAGAAACCGTGGATTATTTTGAAAGACTGGTCAAAGAAACCGTCCATTATAAGGCCGCTGCCAATTGGCTCCAGGGGCCGGTGTGGTCCGCCCGTAATGAAGAGGGTTTTACGCTAAAAGATTTCCCTGTACAGCCGGCCCGTCTGGCCCGTCTGATACAATTGGTGGAAGAAGGACGTCTCAGTTTTTCTATTGCCTCTTCCAGGATATTTCCTGTCATGCTGAAGGACACCACCGGCGACCCCCTTGATATTGCCATTACACTCAACCTCCTGCAAAGCTCGGACACCAGCGAGATCGCCGCCTGGGTAGAACAGGCGTTGGCCAGGATGCCGGATAAGGTCACTGAATACCGGAAAGGTAAAAAAGGGCTTATCGGCCTTTTTGTCGGGGAAGTAAAACGACTGTCCAAAGGCAAAGCTGACCCCCGGCTCACCAACCAACTATTACTGGAAAAACTGGAAAACTAAGTTCAATCTGATAAACTATGATAAAAATGTTGTTGAATAAATATGTTATAGGCCTGATGTCCGTCGCCCTTCTGCTGTCTGCCTGTCAGCATAAAAAGAAAGGCGGGTTCACCGTAGATGCGGAATATAAGAACGCGGACAAGCTGTCGATGCTGGCAGGACCTATTAGCTATGCCTATCTGTTGGAAGTGCCCTATGGCAAAGAGCAGGCTCCCGTCATACTGGACTCCATAAAACTGACGGGTAATAATGGTCATATCTCCCTTTCAGGCATGGCGCGGGCCCAGCAGGTGTATGAGCTGGTATTCGGCAACAATGCGCTGGCCGTCCCCCTGGTGAACGATGCGGCTGACATCAATGTCAGCGTGGACCTGGGAAAAAGAGATGATTTTTACGAGATCAAAGGCTCCGAAGCAAGCAGTCAGCTGAAAGACCTTATCACTTTCTTTGGAAAAAAGAATTTTGAGATGGAGCAAAACATGGCGCAGCTGGACAGTCTTAAAGGAGCGCATGCCCCGGACAGCACCATATTGGCTGCCACTAACAAAAAAAACAGCGCTATACAGGACCTCAACACGTATCTCCGGCAATTTATCAATACCAATAATAACCCTACACTCTGCGCCCTGGCGCTGGGGTGGTCATCCCGCAGCTTTTCCAAGGAAGAGTTCGAGTCATCCCTTGGCAACCTGACGAAGAAATTCCCGGATAATATGACACTGAAAGGATTGAAAGAAGATTACGAGCATCAGTTGTCGCAAATGGATCAAAAAGGAGATAGCACCTGGGTAGGACGGCAGGCCCCTGCGCTGACCTTGCCGGACACAGAAGGCCGTTTGGTTTCGCTGGCTTCCTATAAAGGGAAGTACTTACTGGTAGACTTTTGGGCCAGTTGGTGCGGACCCTGCCGGGCAGAGAACCCCAATGTGGTGCAGGCTTATAGTGAATTCAAGAATAAGAATTTTGCTATTCTGGGTGTTTCCCTGGACAAGGAAAAAGATGCCTGGCTGGAGGCCATCAAATCCGACAAGCTTACCTGGACACATGTCAGCGATCTTAAATTCTGGCAGAGCAAGGCCGTGGAGGTATTCCAGTTCAATGGCATTCCGTTCAATATACTGATCGATCCGCAAGGGAAGATCATTGCACAGGGGTTAAGAGGAGATGACCTGGAGAGTAAATTAAAGCAGGTACTTAATTAAGATAAGAAAGCCGGTCAGAAGACCGGCTTTCTTGTTAAGGATTCTGATCGCCCGGCTTCAGACTTTTATTGGCCTGCATCTCGGACTGAGGGATCTTTAAGTTGAACCGTGGATCATTGGCCGGGATCACATAAGCCAATGCCGGTGCATGGTTGGACCCGGTGCGATCGATGGGCAGCTGCAGTCTTTTTGCATCCAGCCAGTCCACTCCCATCTCGCCATATAATTCTTTTCTTCTTTCCAGGAGGATCTCGTCTATCAGCGCCTGGCCGGTGTTACCGGATGAGCCGGCGAGACTGTTGTCACGGTCTTTCTGCAGTCCGAACAGTACCTGCTGCGCATCCGCCTCCTTATTCTGCCGGGCAAGGGCCTCGGCCTGTATCAGGTACATTTCACCTACACGCATCATGTTGATGGATTCTTCGAAGTCGATGCTATTCTGTTCTACCGTCTGCCCGTTGAGCAGGGTAACGGCGGTCCCGTTGCCTTTACCGAATTTATTGGTAGCGCAGTAATTCGGCTTGGCAGGGTCAGGGCCCGTCTGGAAGAACGTAAATCGCACATCGGAGAGTGAAAATTTTGACACCAGATCTTCGCTCATCCAGAATGCATGGTATGCCGAAGCCGGCGTCTGGTCGAAAAGAGAGCTGGGAGTGCCATAATAAAGGGACTGCCCTCCATTGCCCAGGGTCTGGGGCAGACCCCATATTACTTCTGAAGAAGTCAGTCCATTGTAATTATTATGATAACCACCGGGGTCCAGCGCATAGCCATTCATGGCGTTGACAGCGGCGCTTTCTGCATCCGCCCATCTTCCCTGCTCCAGATAGATCCTGGCCGCAAGCCCCCAGGCTACGTTGATGTTCACCTGATCTTTAAGTGTACGGGGAGTGCTGAGATGCTGTAATGCATCACCGATGTCGCTGTTTATCTGATCGTATGTTTGTTGGAGCGTGCCTCTGGGATGGCCCGTGGTGGTGTCATTAGACGGAGTGGTATAGATGGGTACGCCGGGAGCGCTCGGATCTTTACCATATGACAATTGAAATTCGCGGGCCAACTCAAAATAGAAGAAAGCGCGGAGGGCGCACGCTTCGGCAATCAGCCTGGCTTTATCGTCAGCCGGGATGGTCGCGCTTTTTTGTGTGCCGTCGATCAGCGTGTTGACCTGGTTGATCAGCTCATAGAAATAATACCAGGTGAAGCGTACTCTCCGGTAGGCAGGCTCCCGGTTGTCATTCTGGTAGTCATAAAAATACCAGTTGGCCCTTGCCATGGTAATGTCCTTGCCTTTTACGTCGCGGGTGAGAAATATGGAGTTATAACTGTAGGTTTCGTCACCTCCGCCGGCCGTGCCGTCCGTACTTTGCCATTGTAGCCGCAGGTTACGATAAACACCGGTGAGATAGGATCGAACTGACGATGCGGAGGCGAATACCTGGTCGGCAGAACCACTGTTGGTGGGCTTTTGACCATCGATAAAGCTCTTCTTACAAGCGCCGAATGACACGGCTAGGAGCAGTCCGATGAAGATTATCCTTTGTCTATATCTATTATTGAACATAGTACTCATGTTTTAAATTAAAAGGTAAGATTGATGCCGGCTGAATAAGTCTTGAAGGGAAATGCATACCCGCCGGCATATCCGTTGATCGAGGACTCGGGGTCGGACCCGTGTTTGAGTTTGTCGAAGGTGAGGATATTGTCTACCTGTACATAGATCCGTGCCTCTTTTACCGCCTTTTGCCATCTGTCTGTATGGACCGTATACCCCAATGTTACATTTCGCAGCCGGAGATAGGTGCCGCTGAACAGGAATCGTGTCGAAAGCTGTTCTTCGTCGTTGTTGCCGGCGTTCATTTTTGGCACATCCGTTATATCGCCTGTTTTTCGCCAGGCCCTTAGCTCGTCCGTGCTCATCTGTGCGCCAAACCCACCGTAAGTCCCGTTCATCAGCCTGGCATAATTACCGTCATAGTATTTTCCGCCCAGCGCATAGTTGAAGAGTATGTTCAGGTCGATGTCCATATAGAAAAGCCGGGTGGAAAAGCCGCCTGTATATTTGGGTATACCCGAGCCTACCCATTTTTGGCTGCTCTGCGCAGTACTATAATCATTTGTCTTCACCTGCTTACCGGTGAGGTTGCCGCCGGCGTCCCTTTCGTCGATCCACCATTCGCCATGGCCGGTGGCGGGATCCACTCCTGCCCAAACGGGGAGATAGAATTCGTAGATGGATTTACCCACCACATTCCGGAAAGCGCTTTTAGCGGAAAAAGTATCTACGCCGGGCAGCAGCTTGATGATCTTATTTTTTAGGTAAGTAATGTTCAGATTGACATCCCAGGTAAAGACCCTTTTCCTAAAGATGCTGTAATTGAGATTGACCTCTATACCCTGGTTACGTACTTTCCCGATGTTGGAGATAAACGATCCAAAGCCTATCGAAGGCGTCAGGGGCTGGTTGAGGATCAGATGCTGAGAGTTTTTTGTAAACAGATCGATGCTGCCTGTAAACCTGCTCTTGAATAATTCAAAATCCACACCTGCGTTGGCGCTGAGCTGTTTTTCCCACTGGATACGGGGGTTAGCCAGCTGGGTGAGGTAGACGCCGGGATGGGTAAGATCGTTGTAGCCGTAGGAATAGGTGCCGATATACGGGAAATAGATGGGGAGGCCGTTGCCGTCCAGCAAACCATTATTACCCACGGCCCCGTAAGAAGCCCGCAGTTTCAGCAGGTTGACCGTTGCATTCCTGTTGAGAAAACCTTCCTTGCTGATGAGCCAGGACACACCGGCGGCGGGGAAAACGCCATAGCGGTTGCCGGGTGAAAAGCTGGAAGACCCATCCCGGCGTATGGAAAACTCTCCAAAATATTTACCCTGGTAATCATACCGGACTCGTCCCAGCAAACTCACCAGCGTACTAGTCACGGTGTACCCATCGAAACTCTCCGCCACGGCCCCACCGATGGGTTGTTGTACGCCGCTAAAGGCAAAACCTGTCTTTGACCCGTAAAGGGTTTCAAATTTGAACTTATATGCTTCGTAGCTGGCGATGGCCTCGATGTGATGGCGGCCAAAACGCTGGTCATAGCCGATCATGTTGTTAAAGGTCCAGGAAGTGGTGAGATCCTGTTGTTTATACGTACGGCCGCCTACGGGAGCGGCGTCGCCGTAGTCCTTGTTCTGGTATCGCAGCTGATCTACATTGGTCCTGTTGATACCAAAGCTGGTTTTAAAATAAAGATTTTTTGTAAAATTCACCTGAGCATATACATTGAGGTCGGTCAGCAGCCGGTGATAAACCCAGTCATCAAGGGCGGTGGTCGCTACGGCATTTGCCAGCTGTAGCACAGGTCTGCCTATGTTGATGGCCCGGCTGGGATCAGCATTGCCAAAGTCATAAGTAGGGTTGCCGCTGATGTCCTTTATGATCCGTCCGCTGTCATCTCTGGCATAAATGGGAAAGACGGAGGACATGCTGCGGCCAAAGGCTACAACATCGCCATAGTGACCCGTACCCTGGTCGGGATAGTTCTGATGAGAAGTGACGAGAGATGACCTTGCTCCTATCTGCAACCAATCTGTCAGATCAGTGGTATAGTTCAGCCGGGCGGTGATCCTGCGGTACTGGCTTTTTGTGATATACCCATCCTGGTCCAGGTAGCCGCCGGAGAAAAAATATTTGCTGTGATCCGTTCCGCCGCTGATGCCCAGATTGATGTCCCGCCGGGCCGCGCTACTCCTGGTCAAGGCTTTTGTCCAATCGTCATTCCATAATAATTTGGCATTGGCTGCCGTGGTTGTCAGCTTGCCGTCGGGTCCCACCGGGTTGGGGATAGAAGGTCCAAAAGGGTTATATCCAAACCCGAATGGCGCAAGATAATCGGACGCCTCCTGCGGGGTCAATCCATATAGTTCCATAAAAGGAGTGAAACTGAGCTCAAACTGCTGTTGGGTATTCAAATAGGAATAATCCCTGACAGCCCTCGAACTGCGGCCATATAGCGCCGACAGGGTGATGGATGGTGTCGCATTCCGCCGGCCGGACTTTGTATTGATAAGGATGACCCCATCCGCGGCCCTTGATCCATACAGGGCCGCAGCGGAAGCGTCCTTCAACACGGAAAAATTTTCGATGTCATTTGGGTTGATCATATTCAGGTTGCCGTTGTAAGGGATGCCATCCACGACGATAAGGGGGTCGGCGCTGGCGGCGATAGAGGCGATACCCCGTATGCGGATGACAGGGTTCTCACCCGGCTGTCCGTTGTTGTTGACCACCATGACGCCGGGAGCCGTGCCTTGTAAGGCCTGACCTACGGAGGTCACCTGCTGGCTGCTGATAGCCCTGGCGTCCACAACGGAAATGGCGCTGGCGACCTCGGACTTTTTCTGGGTGCCATAGGCTACTACCACGACTTCCTGCAAATTGGAGGTGGCGGCCCGTTTGAGTACTACCGTTATATTTTCAGCAACCGGAACCTCCCGGGCGTCAAAATTGACAGAAGATACTACAAGGACCTTTGCGTTGGAGGGGGCGGAAATGCTAAAGACACCATCTGTGGTGGTGCTGGTGCCCCGGCGGCTGTCTTTTATTTGAATACTTGCGCCGGGAACGGGATTGCCTTTTTCGTCCTGCACTTTCCCGCTGATGATCCTGCTTTGTGCCTGCAGTTCGATGACGAGCAGAAGAAGGCTAAAGGATAGTAAAATGTTTCTCATAAGCGCTCAAGTTTAGTGTGTATTAGACAATGGGATAACTAACGGCCGGTGATGACCGGGAAAAGGGGGGAAATGGGAAATTCTATATGTCCCGGGACATACAGTTATCTTTCCGGAAGTTTTGACAATAAATGATGGAATATTTTCTACCGGCCCTCCATGTGATCCAAAGGTCAGTTGGTTAACAGTGATTTATGGGTAATGTAATATGCCTGGATTGGGGTGTGAAATAGTGATAATTGGGGGAATGGCAATAAATTTCAACGGGGATGAACGATCGTGAAGTACTCCATACAGCGGCCGAATAGAATTACCTTCTCTGGATTTACTACTGTTTACTGTATCTTAAAATTGTAAGCTTATCACCTAATTTTGATGCAAGCAATCTCCATTATTTTTAAAAGGGCGCCTATTTAATAAAGTATAAGCCTTTTACATTATCAGCATTTTCAGCGTAATTACCTTTGAGTGCCTTATCACTGATGCCTGCCATGGCGAACCCGAGTGGATAGTAAATACCATCCCCTTTTAACCCGCTCAGATTTTCGCTGACGCCTGAGTGTGCAGTCCTTGCCTCTTTATCTATATGTCGGTACCAATGTAGCCCCATTTCAGTAAATCGAACAGTACTTTTCGTGCGAGATAATGGTTTGCACAATAACATAGGGTCCCTTACGAAGCCCTCTACGTCGCTTGTTAATTTGTACCTTTTTAAAGGAAACTTTTTGTAGCACTACCAAACCTCGTATTATTATTACCAGTTATAAATCCCATGACACTCTAATACATAATAATACAAATTAAAATTAGGCTTTATAACACCTCCCAATTCACCGTTAAGCACATCCAGCTGTTTTGCATCAAGAACATAGCCTCTATACAACTGCGGATCTCCTTCTTTAGGGATTACGACACTTTTCAATCTTTCAAGGGAAATATCAATATCTATTTCCCTGACTAGATCTTCGGTCTTACAATCATAAATATTAATTGTCCTTTCAGTTTTTTCTAATTTACTCAGTAAATCTTTTGATTCCATAACTTCATTTAAATTTTAAAATGCAATTACTGGCAGTCCATATTCAACAAGAGTCCCTATGAGTGTTCCTCCAGCACCAGCCCCCATTACGCTAGGGCTAACAGTAGTTGGAACAAGTGGATCAACAGGTCTTGTTATCCGCATCGTAATCTTTAATATTTCCCAAAAACTTGGTTTCGAGGCGGGAAAAGGCGTGGCCACTGCTTTTGGAGTTGTTCTCTCGGGATCAGGATTTTTTACTATTTCTCCTGTATTAGGGTCATATTCTCCTTGATGGTTCTTACCTGTCTTATCATATTTCTCTACCCGCCCATGCTGGTAGTCCCATTCGAGTATTGAACCATCAGGCAATATCCATCTTTTCCTATCACTTTTAGGATTATACTTACCTTTCCCCGCCTTAGGAAAGCCTGGTAACTCTTTAGGCGCAGGATAATAGCTTTGTTGTGTATTTTCGTCTTTCTGTTCCTTCTTTTCTTCAGTTTTATCCTGCTCCTTCTTTTTCTTTTTACCCCCATCACCAACTGCGTCAGGTTCATCGTTTTTGTTTCCTCCTTGCGATTGTGCAATAAAATCTTTTATTTCTCCGGGATCACTTGTTGTATAACCATTAGTTGTTTCTGCCCACATCCCATCGGGATCAATAAATCGTATAGGATTATCATAAGCGTAATTATAAGGGCTCCATCTTCTGGACATATCACATAATGGATCGATATTATGCCATACCATTAACTGCGGGTCCTGCATCCTCGCGCCAAAATCGTATTCCTCTAATCCACTACCATCTGAGAACTCCTGGTTCTGCAGTTCTTTTCCGTTGTACCGATATTTATTCTGAGCGTATTGAGATTTCAAAGCTTTGTCAGAAATGCCTGCCATCGTCAGCCCGCCTGGATAATACCTACCAACCCCTTTTTAACCCGACCCCGTTTTTGCTGGCGGTCGGATAAATGTATATTCAAAGAACTTTATACCCACCAAGATAGCCGTTTTTCTTTTTCAATTGAAAGAAAAAAATCTATGTCCGGAAGCTGCTGCCTGTGTGGCAGAGACCATGCGCAAGGGCAAAGCCTCCCTGCCCGGCTTTTACATAACGTGACCTTATCGGTTCGCTTCGCACCTTACTCCCGTTGGTCCGATAAGCACATTATGTAAAGCAGCGGAGCTGCCGCCGGGCAGGAAGATTGCTTCCATTTCCTGGACACCTTTTTTCGCCCCCTCCCGTCCCCCTCCGGGGGAGGCGGTTTTTATAGGATATTAGGGGGGAAGAACAGCCCACGCATTTTAAAGCGTTTTACGGGGCGGCGGGTTTGGGTGAGGGTAAGGGKCTCCCGGATCAGGATAGGCGCTCCTGGCCCGGCATTTTGGTATACATTACTACATCTTGCCGGGTGCGCCGGGCACCCTCATCTGTATAACTCCCGAAGATCAGCAGCAGCCAGCTATGTTTTGGTACAACCAAAACGCTGTCCGCTCATCCGCCTGGGGGCGGATTCGGCGGGGTATAAACGCAGCAAGACCGGACGCGCTCGTCCAGCCTTACCGCTTTGTCAGGGTTTCCGTCTTAGCTTCCTGTACCATTTTTTAAACCAGAAGTC